>Ga0075370_10000004_pt1 | contig 121166 bp, 128 predicted proteins | sample EndMethybrTD3035_FD_71398 | JGI IMG/M metagenome (GOLD analysis project Ga0075370, IMG submission 71398) | Populus endosphere microbial communities from Tennessee, USA - Endosphere MetaG P. TD hybrid TD303-5 | ecosystem: Host-associated > Plants > Roots > Endosphere | place: USA: Tennessee... | reverse complement strand
AGTTTCCTGCGCTTGCTTGAGACGGCGCGCGCCGCGAGGAACGCGTGAAAATGACGCGGCTGCGCCAGACCATCGCGCGCCGTCTCAAGCAAGCGCAGGAAACTGCCGCGCTTCTGACGACATTCAACGATTGCGACATGAGCGCCGTGATTGCCGCACGCGACAAGTTCAAGGACCAGTTCGAAAAGAAGCACGGCGTCAAACTCGGCTTCATGAGCTTTTTCGCCAAGGCCGCATGCCTTGCGCTCAAGGACCTTCCCGCCGTCAATGCCCAGATTGATGGCGAGGACATCATCTATTTCGACTTTGTCGACCTGTCGGTCGCCGTCTCTGCGCCCAATGGGCTGGTCGTGCCGGTCGTGCGCGATGCGGACAGCCTGTCATTCGCCGGGATCGAGAAAGCCATTGCCGATCTCGGCAAGCGCGCCCGCGAAGGCACGCTGACTCTCGACGACATGAAAGGCGGCACTTTCACCATTTCCAATGGCGGCGTGTTCGGCGGTCTGATGTCGACCCCGATCATCAACCCGCCGCAGTCCGCGGTGCTGGGACTACACCGCATCGAGGATCGGCCGGTTGTTCGCGATGGTGAAATCGTTATCCGTCCGATGATGTATCTGGCGCTTTCGTATGATCACCGCCTGATCGATGGCCGTGAAGCCGTCACCGCGCTGAAGACGATCAAGGAAGCGATCGAGGATCCAACGCGGCTTCTCATTGACCTTTGAATTAAACCCGCTTGCCCTGAGCTTGTCGAAGGGCCGTACTTTCATTTTTCGACGCCAGAAGAAAAGGACGACCCTTCGACAGGCTCAGGGCAGCCGGAACATAGGGTCGGGAACAGATTATGGCTGAATTCGACTACGACCTCCTCATCATCGGCGCTGGCCCCGGCGGCTATGTCGCGGCGATCCGCGCGGCGCAGCTGGGGCTGAAAGTCGCCTGCGCCGAACCGCGCGAAACGCTGGGAGGCACCTGTCTCAACGTCGGCTGCATCCCTTCCAAGGCGCTGCTGCATGGCTCTGAACTGTTTGACGCAGCAGCTCACGGCACACTCGCCAAGTTCGGCGTGAAGACGGGAAAAGTCGAAATCGACGTTGCCGCGTTGCAGGCGGAAAAGGACAATGCCGTCAAGGAACTGACCGGCGGTATCGAGTTCCTGTTCAAGAAGAACAAGGTAACCTGGCTCAAGGGCCAGGCCGCCTTCAAGGACGCCCAGACCGTGACCGTAGCCGGCAAGGACGTGACGGCAAAGAATGTCGTGATCGCCACTGGCTCGTCCGTCACGCAGCTGCCCGGCGTGGACGTGGACAATGATAAAGGCGTCGTCGTCGATTCCACTGGTGCGCTCACTCTCGCCAAGGTTCCGCAGCACCTCGTCGTCATCGGCGGCGGTGTGATCGGGCTGGAACTGGGTTCGGTCTGGCGCAGGCTCGGCGCGAAAGTCACGGTGGTCGAATATCTCGATGCCTTGCTGCCCGGCATGGACGGGGACATCCGCAAGGAAGCCGCCAAGATCTTCACCAGGCAGGGCATGGAGCTGAAGCTTTCGACCAAAGTCACTGGCGTTACGGTAAAGGGCAAGAAAGCCAGCGTGACGCTGGAGCCCGCTGCGGGCGGCGCGTCCGCGAGCCTGCAAGCGGATTGCGTGCTGGTGGCGATTGGCCGCCGCCCCAATACTGAAGGCCTGAACCTCGCTGCAATCGGTCTGACACCCAACGCCCGCGGCCAGATCGAAACCGATCATAGCTTCCGCACCAGCGTCAGCGGTGTCTGGGCCATCGGCGATGTTATTCCCGGGCCGATGCTGGCGCACAAGGCCGAGGATGAAGGAATTGCCGTGGCCGAGAATATCGCCGGCATGCACGGCATCATCAACCACGATGTAATCCCCGGCGTCGTCTATACCATGCCCGAAATTGCCGGCGTGGGACTCACCGAAGAGGCGGCAAGGGAGCGCGGCGAGATCAAGGTTGGCAAGTTCCCCATGCTGGCCAACAGCCGCGCCAAGACCAACCGCGAAGGCGACGGGTTCGTCAAAGTTATCGCGGACGCCGCGACTGACCGTGTGCTGGGCGTGTGGTGTATCGCATCACTGGCCGGAACGATGATCGCGGAAGCCGCTCTGGGGATGGAATTCGGCGCGACCAGCGAAGACATTGCCTACACTTGCCACGCCCACCCCACGCATTCCGAGGCTATCAAGGAAGCGGCGATGGCCGTACGCGGCAAGCCGATCCACATCTAGGGCGATGCACAGACCGACCGGCATGTGCTAACGAGCGCAAATGCCGGATCCCGCAATTGCCCTTCCTGCTGTCCTCGGTGCGCTCGATCTCGTCGCAATTGCAATATTCGCGCTGACCGGTGCCTTGCTCGCGGCGCAGCTTCGCCAGACGTTCGTCACAGTTGCATTCTTCGCGCTGGTAACAGGCGTGGGCGGCGGCTCCGTGCGCGACCTGCTGATAGGCGCGCCGATTTTCTGGATCCGCGATCCTTGGGTTGCGGCGGTCTGCCTCGGCGTTGCGCTGGTGGTGTGGTTCACGCCGCATCGCTGGTGGGAAGGCAGGCTGCTTGAGTGGGCCGATGCCACAGGGCTCTCCGCCTATGCCGTGATCGGCACAGTGAAGGCGCTGGCTTATGGCGTTGCGCCAGTGCCGGCCATTCTGATGGGGGTAGTGACGGGCTGCGTGGGCGGTATCATTCGCGATGTTCTGGCGGGGCGGCCATCGATCCTTATGCGGCCCGAACTCTATGTCACCGCTGCTGCACTCTCCTCCGCGCTTTGTGCAGCCGGCACAATGCTGGACCTGCCCAATGGCCTGGTCTGGACTGGCGCCGCCTTGGCGGGTTTTGCCCTGCGCGGAGCAGCAATCCACTGGGGACTGGATTTGCCGGTCTACGGGCGGAACGACAGACCGAGAGGCTGAAATCCGCGTTGCATTGCAAGCAGCGGCCCAGGCCTTCTCAAGCCTGAGCCGCCGCAGCTCACTTTAATTTAGCGTGTCAGAGACCGCGGATGCCGTCGATATCCAGCGCCACGACCCGGCCGCGTTCGACACGGCAGCTGAAGGTGCCGGTATCACGGTAGTTTCCGCCACCGCGCCAGTCGTTGCCGCGCCAGTCGTTGCCGCGCCAATCATTGCCGCGCCAGCCGTTGCGATAGCCATCGTTCCAGCCGCCGCGTTCATGGACGTTGATCCTGCCGCGGACTTCGAAGCCCCAGCGGGTGTTGCGAACATCACGGACGTCGCTGACATTGGCATGGTCGTAACCACGGCGCAGGGCCGTGCGCTCAGCCACCATCGAACAGGCGTTCACGGCCTGACGGACGCCGCCGCCCTGGCCCCAGCCGCGGCTATGACCGTAATCATAGCCAACCTGAGCCATGGCCGGTGTGGCCGCCGCAAGAGTCATCGCCGCCACGGCGGCAGGAGCCAGCAGAGCTTTGATATGGGTTTGCATTGTCTTCAACCTTTCCTTCGGCAAGCGAAGCAGCTCGCCATGGATGCAGTTATGGACTCGGCACCGTGAGGCTGAACTGAACTGCCCCGACAGAATTGGTTCAGGTTTGTAATACTTTTTATGAACAGATTGCCGCTGCAAAGAGAGGGTTAACCATTCGCGCTTAGGCAGGCCTGATGGACTGGTTGATTGCCTTGCTGCCCACCATCATTGTTGCTGCGCTGGCAACGGCTGCCGAGATGCTTGCCCGCCCCGCGCGCGCTGACTGGCTGCGGAACCTGCAAGCCTGGGCGCTCATGACTTTGGGCTCCATGGCATCGCTGGTCGTCCTGGACATGCTGGGAGGGCCATCGCTGATCGACAGCGCTTTGCTGCCGTTGTGGGCGGGCCTCTTCCTCTATTTCCTTGTCCGCGACTGCCTCGAATTCCTGTTCCACCGCGCGCAGCATACCTTCCCCCTGCTATGGTCGATGCATTCGCTGCACCATTCCGACCCCGAGATGTCCGCGCTGACGACTTCGCGCCACTACTGGGCCGAGCCTGTGATCAAGGCATTGACGATCTGGCCGCTGACGGCGCTGATCATCGAGCCTACCCCGCTGATCTTCGGCGTGTTCAGCCTCGTCAGCCTATGGCACTACGTCGTCCATTCCCGTCTGCCGATCAACCTCGGTAAACTGTCATGGCTGCTCAATTGCCCGGCCTACCACCGCCGGCATCATTCGGCCCTGCCCGAACACTACAACAGCAATTTTGCATCGCTCTTCCCGATTTTCGACGTGGTCTGCGGCAGCTACCGGCGCCCCGACGGCTGGCCGCCCACCGGGCTGGACGTCGCCCCCGAATCTCTGGCTGATCTTATTTGCTGGCCGGTGCGGCAGGAGCGGCAGACCCAGGCCCAGTCGGCTGAGCCTGCCCTGCAGCGCTGACAGGGACATCAAGCCCGCTCCACTGCGCCAGGAAGGCAAGAATGTCGGCGCTTTCCTCGATCACTTTGTCCGTCGGCTTGCCTGAGCCGTGGCCCGCGCGCGTCTCGATCCGGATCAGGTGCGGCTTGCTGCCAATCTGTGCCGACTGAAGCGCAGCCGCATATTTGAAGCTGTGACCCGGCACGACGCGGTCATCTGTATCTGCCGTGGTGACCAGCACAGCTGGATAGTCAGTGCCGCTCCGAATATTGTGATAGGGCGAATAGGCACGCAGCACCCGCCAGTCGGCTTCGCGGTTGGGATAGCCATAGTCATCCACCCAATAGCGTCCGGCAGTGAAGCGATCGAAGCGCAGCATATCCATCACGCCGACTTGGGCATTGCCAGCAGCAAACAGGTCGGGCCGCTGATTGATCACCGCGCCGACCAGCAGGCCGCCGTTGGAGCCACCCTGGATCGCCAGCCCTCCCTTGGGGGTGATACCCTGCGCAATCAGGAATTCACCGGCCGCGATGAAATCGTCGAACACGTTCTGCTTGCGGGCAAGCCGGCCCGCATCATGCCAATCGCGGCCATATTCGCCGCCGCCGCGCAAATTGGCGAGCACGAATGCTCCCCCCGCTTCCAGCCAGGCCATCCGGGCAGTCGAGTAACCCGGAGTCAGGGCGATATCGAAACCGCCGTAACCATAAAGCAGTGTCGGCACCGGCGTTCCCGCCTCGGCGATTGCCCGCTTGCGCACAACGAACATCGGCACCCGTGTGCCGTCCTTCGAGGCGTAAAACAACTGTTCGACCTTGTAGAGCCTGGGATCGAATACAAGCTCCGGCTTGGCGAAAGGGGTTGTCTTGCCCGTCGCGATATCAAGCCGGTAAATGGCAGTCGGCTGATTGAAGCTGGTGAAGCTGTAAAACGTCTCCGGATCGCCGGGCTTGCCTCGAAAACCTGCCGCCGTGCCCAGCCCCGTCAGGCTGAGTTCCGTCGCGCCGCGACCGCTGAGATCGAGCACCAGCGCGCGCGATGCCGCATCCTTGAGGTAACTCAGCACCAGCTTGTTGCCGATAATTCCGGCTTCCTGCAGCTTTTCGTCAGTCTGGGCGACCAGTTCCCGCCACTGCACATCGCGGCGCGACAGGTCGACTGACACCAACCGGTAGCGCGGCGCATCCTTGTTGGTTACGAACCATAGCGTAGTGCCAATGCCTTCGACCAGCTTCCAGTCGTTCTCAAAACCGGTCACCAGCGCGCGCGGCTTCCAGCCCAGCTTTGTCCGGCGGGCAAGATCGATGACGCGGATTTCGAGGCGCGGGTCGGTGCCGATCGATGTCGTGATCACCGCATAACGGCCATCAGAAGTAACTTCGGCATCGTGCTGGTATTCGCGGTGATCGGGGGTGGCGTAGACCAGCTCATCGGCCGACTGCGGCGTGCCGATACGATGGAACCACAGGCTTTGATTGTAGCTCAGCTCCTGAAAGTCGCGGCCTTTTTCCGGCTCTGGAAAGCGCGAATAGAGGAAGCCTTCCTCGCCGATCCAGGCAAGCTTGGTGAATTTGGCCCAGCGTACATCGTCATTGACAATCCGCCCGCTGGCAACTTCGAGGACCTTGAGGATGCGCCAGTCAGTCCCGCCGTCCTGCACGCTGTAGAGCAGGTATTTGCCTTTGTCCGAGGGCTTCCAGTCGTCCAGCGCGGTAGCGGCGTCCTTCGCCCAGGCATTGGGATCGATCAGCAGGCGCGGCCGCCCGCGCAGTCCCTTGCGCACGAACAGCTGCGACTGGTTCTGAAGGCCAGTGTTGCGCGTGTAGAAATACTGACCGCCGACCTTTACCGGAATGCCAAAGCGCTCATAGCTCAAGAGCTCGCGCATCTTGCGCGCAAACCAGGCGCGCTGCGGCAAGCCATCGAGATAAGCGCGAGTAACCCGGTTCTGCCGCGCCACCCAATCGGCCACTTCCGGATCGGAGCGAACGTCGTTTTCCAGCCAGCGATAGGGATCGGCAATGGCTTCGCCGAACTGGGTCTCAACCACATCGCCGCGGCGGGTCTCGGGGTATTTGAGCGGGGTCATGGGCTGGGCCAGAGCAGGCGCGGAAAGTGCGGCGGCGCATAAGGCCAGAATGAAGCGCAGCATGACGGCTTTCCGGAAATGCAAAAAGGCGGGCTGGAACCTAGCATTCCAGCCCGCCTTTGCAATTCGTCGGCAATGTTGCCGCGCTTATTCGTCGTCGCTCAGCACCGGACCCGAATCCTGGCCCTTGGCCGAGGTGTCGCGGTCGACCAGTTCGATCACGGCGATGGGGGCGGCGTCCGAAGCGCGGAAGCCGGCTTTGATGATGCGGGTGTAGCCACCGGCGCGGCCAGCGTAGCGCGTGGCCAGCACGTCGAACAGCTTCACCAGCTGGGCATCGTCGAGCAGGCGGGCATGCGCCAGACGACGGTTCGACAGGCCGCCGCGCTTGGCCAGCGTGATCAGCTTTTCGGCATAGGGGCGCAGTTCGCGGGCCTTGGAAGTGGTGGTGGTGATCTGCTCATGCTTGATCAGCGCCGCCGCCATGTTGCGCAGCAGCGCCGCGCGGTGCGAGCTGGTGCGCTGAAGCTTGCGATGTCCTACCTTGTGACGCATTTCTCATTCCTTTGTTCGTACGGGGGCCGTGTGAGGTACCCCGGTGCTGGCGGCCTTGGGGCGGCCGCCCTTGCCCGTTTAGCCCAGCAGCTCCTGCTCAAGCTTCTTGGCCATTTCCTCGATGTTCTCCGGCGGCCAGCCGGGGATGTCCATGCCGAGGCGCAGACCCATGGAGGAAAGCACTTCCTTGATCTCGTTGAGCGACTTGCGGCCGAAGTTCGGCGTGCGCAGCATCTCGGCTTCGGTCTTCTGGACCAAGTCGCCGATGTAGATGATGTTGTCGTTCTTGAGACAGTTGGCGCTACGCACCGAAAGCTCGAGTTCGTCGACCTTCTTGAGAAGGTAACGGTTGAGCTGGTTGGTATCGCCTTCTTCGCTCTGCGAGGGGACCGCAATGCCAATCATCGGCGAGGCACCCATCGGCGCGGCATCGTCGAAGTGGACGAACAGGGCCAGCTGGTCCTGCAGGATGCGCGCGGCAAAGGCGACGGCATCTTCAGGGCTGACCGTGCCATCGGTCTCGACCGTCAGGCTCAGCTTGTCGAAGTCGAGCTCCTGCCCGATGCGGGCATTGTCGACCTTGTAGCTGACCTGGCGAACCGGCGAATAGAGCGAGTCGATCGGGATCAGGCCGATCGGCGCATCAACCGGGCGGTTGCCAACGGCAGGAACATAGCCCTTGCCGGTGTCGGCAGTCAGTTCCATGTTCAGCGTCGCGCCTTCGTCGAGATGACAGATCACCAGATCCTTGTTCATCACTTCGATGTCGCCGGAAACGGCAATGTCACCGGCAGTCACTTCACCCGGGCCGATGGCGGAAAGCTGCAGCCGCTTGGGGCCTTCGCCCTGCATGCGCAGCGCAATCTGCTTCACGTTGAGAACGATGTCCGTCACGTCCTCACGCACGCCGGCGAGGCTGGAGAACTCGTGGAGCACGTTTTCGATCTTGATCGAGGTGATCGCCGCACCTTGCAGCGACGAAAGCAGCACTCGGCGCAGCGCATTGCCCAGCGTCAGGCCGAAGCCGCGCTCAAGAGGTTCTGCGATAAATGTCGCGCGGCGGCGGCCATCATTGCCGGGGCGGACTTCGAGGCTGTTGGGCTTTTTGAGTTCCTGCCAGTTCTTGATGTTGACGCTCATGGAATTCCCCTAGGGTTTCTGGCGGGATTTGGTCGCGGCGGCTTTTGACTGCCTTCGCGACCGATCCGAAAATTGCAGCGGAGCCAAAAGCCCCGCCGCGGCAGGTTCGATCAGACGCGGCGGCGCTTCGAAGGCCGGACCCCGTTGTGGGGGATCGGCGTGACGTCGCGGATCGAGGTGATGGTGAAGCCGACCGCCTGCAGCGCACGCAGCGCCGATTCGCGGCCCGAACCCGGACCCTTCACTTCGACTTCCAGCGTCCGGACGCCGTGTTCGGCGGCCTTCTTGCCGGCATCGTCAGCGGCGACCTGGGCGGCATAGGGAGTCGACTTGCGGCTACCCTTGAAGCCCATCATGCCGGCGCTCGACCAGGCAATTGCATTGCCCTGCGCGTCAGTGATGGTAACCATCGTGTTGTTGAAGCTGGCATTCACGTGCGCGATGCCGCTGGTGATGTTCTTGCGTTCCCGCCTTTTGAGGCGCTGGGGTTCGCGTGCCATTGTCTCTACCTATCTGTTTGTGCCGATGCCCGTTCTGGCGAGCGACCGGTCGTGTCGAAGTCGCGTCCGTGAAGATTACTTCTTCTTGCCCGCAATCGGCTTGGCCTTACCCTTGCGGGTGCGGGCATTGGTGTGCGTACGCTGACCGCGGACCGGCAGACCCTTGCGATGACGCAGGCCGCGATAGCAGGCCAGGTCCATCAGGCGCTTGATGTTCATCGCGGTTTCGCGACGAAGATCGCCTTCAACGGTATGTTCGGCATCGATGGTTTCACGGATGTGCAGCACTTCCTGGTCCGACAGATCCTGAACCCGGCGGCTGTGGTCGATCCCCAGCTTGTCGGCAATCTGCTTGGCCTTGTGAGCGCCAATTCCGTGAATGTAGGTGAGCGCGATAATAACGCGCTTGTTTGTGGGGATATTGACCCCGGCAATACGAGCCACTGACTTCTCCATGCTCCACAGGAAACAACGGCCTGAGCCGAAGCTTCCCATCTCAACGCGTAAACACCGACAAAAACGGCGAAAAGCCCGGTTGGCATGCGCGAACGCAGCTGCCTGCCGGACGGACCCTTTTGTCGAGTGAATGGCGCGCTTAGGGCGATTCGCCCAAGCTGTCAACGCCGCGCATGCAAAAGCGCAGCGAACTTCGCGATAGCGCGCAGCTGGATCGTCTCAACCAGATATGGGCTATAGCCGATGATGCAGGCCGGGTCAAAGTCTCGTGCGGCAGGCTGCCTCATGCGTTTGATCGGGCGGCGAGCGCGGCGGCTTTGGGCCCCCCGCTCCGGCCCAATGATCAGGTAAGCAGCGCTTCGATAGCCTTTGTCACGGCGTCGATGTCCGCCATTCCGTCAACACGGGCGACTATGCCGCGGGCTTCGTAGATCGGCAGGATCGGCGCGGTCTTGGCGCGGTATTCAGCCATGCGCGTGCGCACGGTCGCTTCATTGTCATCAGGCCGGCGCTTGAACTCGGTCGAGCCGCACTTGTCGCAGACACCTGCCTGCCTGGGCTTTTCGAACGTGTCGTGATAGCCCTTGCCGCATACGGCGCAGGTATATCGCCCGCAGATCCGCTCAACGAGGGCGTCCTCGTTCACCTCGAGTTCGATCACCCGATCAAGCGTGCGGCCGTGCTGCTCAAGGATTGTGTCGAGTGACTGCGCCTGGGCTGCTGTGCGGGGATAGCCATCGAAGATCGCGCCCATGGCCGGACCCATTGCTGCCAGCTCTTCGCTGATCAGCGCCGAGACGATCTCGTCGGAAACCAGTTCGCCCCGTTCCATCACGGCTTTCGCCTGAAGCCCGACAGGCGTGGCAGCCTTGACGGCCGCGCGCAACATGTCGCCGGTCGACAGCTGCCGCATACCAAAGCGCTCTACCAGGCGCTGGGCCTGCGTGCCCTTGCCCGCGCCCGGCGGCCCCAAGAGAATGATGTTCACGAACTCGCTCCCTGTTCAGGCTCTCGGCTGGTTAGCGCAGGCGGCCCTTTAGCTTCGCTTTCTTGATCAGGTCGCCATACTGGTGTGCCAGCAGGTGTGACTGGATCTGCGTAATAGTGTCGACCGTGACATTGACCACGATCAGCAAACTGGTTCCGCCCAGGAACCGGGCGTTGAGGCCCGTCTGGGCTATGACATATTCCGGCACGACGCAGACGATGGCGATATAGGCCGCGCCCAGCACGGTGATGCGCGTCAGCACATAGTCGAGATATGTCGCCGTGTTCTTGCCCGGGCGGATGCCGGGAATGAACCCGCCTGCCCGCTTGAGGTTCTCCGACGTTTCTTCCGGATTGAACACCACGGCAGTGTAGAAGAACGAGAAGAACACGATCCCGATGGTGTAAAGGATCATGTAAACCGGCTGACCATGCTGCAGCAGCTGGTTCAGCGTCACAACGACACTGCCCATCGTCGTTTCGGGAGAAAGCGATTTGCCGGCAAACTGGCTGATGGTCAGCGGCAGCAGCAGCAATGAACTGGCAAAGATCGGCGGGATCACGCCCGCAGTGTTCAGCTTGAGTGGCAAGTGGCTGCGATCGGCCTGCATCATGCCACGCTGGCTGGCACGCTTGGGATATTGCACCAGCAGACGCCGCTGCGCCCGCTCCATGAAGCAGATGAACAGCACCATTGCCACCATCAGCACGACCAGTCCGGCAATCACGAACCCGCCGATCGAGCCAGAACGGCCGCCTTCGAACAAGTTGGTGATGAATGTCGGCATCTGGGCGACGATGCCGGCCATGATGATCAGCGAAACGCCGTTGCCGATCCCGCGCGAGGTGATCTGCTCACCCAGCCATAGCAGGAACATGGTGCCGCCAATCAGACTGATGACAGCGCCGATACGGAAAAGCATGCCCGGCGCGACGACCGCGGCCAGGCCGCTTGAAGCGGCATAAGCCTCAAGCCCGGTGGCGACGAAATAGCCCTGAATGGCAGTGAGGAACACCGCGCCGTAGCGGGTATACTGGTTGAGCTTCTTGCGTCCGCTCTCACCTTCCTTCTTCAGAGCGGCGAGCGCCGGATGAAGCGATGCGGCCAGCTGGACGACGATCGAGGCGGTAATATAGGGCATCACGCCCAGCGCGATCAGGCTCATGCGCTCAAGGCTACCGCCCGAGAACATGTTGAACATGTCGAGAATGCCGCCGCGCGTCTGGTCGTACAGCGACTGCAGGATCAGCGGATTGACGCCCGGCAGGGGAACGAAGCTCAGGAAGCGGAAAACAATGAGCGCGCCAATGGTGAACCAGATCCGGTTCTTGAGATCGGTCGCCTTGGTGAAATTGGCGAGACTGAGCGTGCTCGCAATGTTGTCGGCGCGTGAAGCCATGAGATCTCTTTAACCTTGTCTGGTTGCCGGTGGCACCGGCTCGCGTGCTCCATATAGTGCGGTCCGCGCGATGTCGAACCCGGACAGGACAATTTCCCCGAGCCCCTGACCCTTGGCCGGAGCGCGGGGAATTGCCTTGTGCCGTTACTTGGCTGCGCGGGAAGCCTTGTTGGCTTCACGGCGAGCCGTCTTCTTTTCGTGCTCGCTGGGCTGCGCCGCGGGCAGTTCAACCGATCCGCCAGCTTTCTCGACCGCTTCCTGCGCACCCTTGGATACACCGGCAACCGCGAACTTGGCCTTGGCCTTGAACTCACCCTTGCCGAGCAGGCGCACGCCATCCTTGCCGCCGCGCGCGAGGCCGGCGGCCTTCAGGGCGGCGTGATCGATCACCGAACCGGCGTCGAGCTTGCCGGCATCAATCGCCTTCTGCACGAGGCCGAGATTCACTTCGGCGAAGTCCTTGGCGAAGATGTTGTTGAAGCCGCGCTTCGGGATGCGCATGTGCAGCGGCATCTGGCCGCCTTCGAAGCCGTTGACCGAAACGCCCGAACGCGCCTTAGCGCCCTTCTGGCCGCGGCCGGCGGTCTTGCCCTTGCCCGAGCCGATGCCGCGCCCGACGCGCATGCGGCCCTTGCGGGAGCCTTCGTTGTCACGGATGTCATTGAGTTTCATGATAGTGCACTCGCTTTCGCTTTTAGTCGCGCTTTTGGGAAGGGGCGCCCTTAGGAGATGTGGACACTCTTGTCATCCCCCTTTCTGCGCCGTTTGCATGCGTGGTAGGCGCGGCCTATGGTCGAAAAGCTGAAATCGCCGGTCGGCCAGTTTTTCCTGCTCCTGGCTTTCGCGCTAATCTGGCGCTGCGATACTTTCGGTGACCCCAATCTGGCGGCCGACGAGGCCTTCTACCACATGGTGGGCCTCGCCATGCACGATGGCGCCATTCCCTATGTCGATATCTGGGACCGCAAGCCCTGGGGCCTGTTTGCCCTCTACTGGCTGATCACGGCCATCTCTTCGGCTCCCATCGCTTATCAGATCGCGGCCTGCGTGGCGGCTGCCCTCACGGGATCGGCCATTGCCGGCCTCGGGCAGAAGTGGAGCAACTGGCAGGGCGGGATGCTTGCCGCGCTGGCCTATATCCTCTGGCTCGCGCCGCTCCAGGGCTTTGGCGGGCAAGCACCGGTTTTCTACAATCCCTTCATCGCCTTTGCCGCCTTGCTGGTCGTCCGCGCGCTACCGCAGCTGCGCGCAGGCTTTGCGCCGCGATCAGTCTCTTGGGCGATGCTGCTGGCGGGACTGGCAGTCACGATCAAAACCACTGCCCTCTTCGAAGCGGCCTTTCTTGGCCTCGTGGCGGCATTCGCCCTCGCGCGTTCAAAGCGGGGGTGGCAGAGCAGCCTCGCCCCCATCGCGTTATGGTTGGCAGTCGGCGCGCTCCCCAGCCTTGCCATCGCCGCAACCTACGGGGCGATCAGCCATTGGCATGAATTCTGGCACGCGATGGTCACATCCAATCTCGCCAAACCGAAAGACGTGCTGACTGGCTGGATCAGGTTGCGGCTGATGTACGTGGCGCTGATCCCGCTGCTCGTGCCCGCCCTGTTCGGCCTGAGAGCGATGCCGCGCGAGGGGCGCCATTTCATACTGCTGTGGCTGGCGGCAGCCTTCGTTTCAATGCTGGCAGTCGGCAATTTCTATATCCATCACGCCATGCCGCTGACGCTGCCGCTCTGCGTTGTCGCCGCCGCCTTCCTGTCGCGCAGGATTGCCGGTCCGGTCGCGCTCGCCATAATCGCTGCCCTTTCGGCGTGGACCGAGCCGCCCTTCCGCTTTGAGCACACTGCGCGCTCGATTGCCCAGATGGATGAACTGGTCCGCACGATCAAAGCCCACGATGCAGGGCGCGACTTGCTGACTTTCGAGGGACCAGCCCACATCTATCCGCTGGCAGGCAAGCGCGTGATCACGCCGCTGGTCTTTTCCATGCATCTCAGCGCCGTGATCGAGAAAGACGTCAGCCACCTCTCAACACTGGAGGAAATGCGCCGCATACTGGCGCTGAAGCCCGGCATTGTCGTGATTGCCGATCCGATCCGCAATGGCCCGGTGAACCGGGAGACCGAAGCGCTGGTCCAGGCCTATGTTCACACCCATTGCCGCTTCATCGGCAAGCGGACACTGAGCGAACGCCTCGCCACGATGGACTTCGCCATTTGGGGCGATTGCCGCGCTTGAAGCGGCAAATGCCACGCCCACGACGCACATAAACAAAACCCCGGCACTCAGGCCGGGGCTTTGCAGAAAATTGATGCCCAATGGGGCCGGTCAGTCGACCACGGCGACCATGTGCGGCAGCTTGGCAATGGCACCGCGCACTTCGGCAGTGTCTTCCAATTCGACGACGCGGTGCATCTTGCCGAGACCCAGGCCGATCAGGATCTTCTTCTGGCTTTCCGGACGGCGGATCGGCGAACCGATCTGCTTGATCTTGACAGTTTTCTTGTCGGATTTGGGGGCCATGAGAATTACTCCACAATCGCCGCAGCGTCGGCTTCGGCCTCGGCTGCGCTCGCGCCGCCACGGCCGAGCAGATCAGCGACTTTCTTGCCGCGACGCTGCGCCACCGACTTGGGGCTCGTCTGGTTGACCAGCGCGTCGAACGTGGCGCGGATCATGTTATAGGGGTTGGAAGTGCCGACCGACTTGGTCACCACGTCAGCCACACCCAGGCTTTCGAACACGGCGCGCATCGGACCACCGGCGATGATGCCGGTACCCGCCGGAGCGCTGCGGACGTTGACCTTGCCAGCGCCGAAACGGCCCTTGCCGTCATGGTGCAGCGTGCGGCCTTCCTTCAGCGGAACGCGCAGCATCTTCTTCTTGGCAGAGGCAGTCGCCTTGGTGATGGCTTCCGGCACTTCGCGCGCCTTGCCATGTCCGAAGCCGACGCGGCCCTTGCCGTCGCCAACCACGACCAGCGCTGCAAAACCGAAGCGCTTGCCGCCCTTCACCGTCTTGGAGACGCGGTTGATGTGAACCAGCTTCTCGATCAGCTCTTCGCCGCCGTCTTCGCCCTCGCCGCCACGGCCGCGACGCTCACGGTCACCACGCCCGCGGCCACGGTCACCGCCGCCACGATCGTTGCCGCCGCGTCCACGCCCGCCCCGATCGCCTCTGGGGGCACGCGCATCGCGCTGCTCGCCGCCTTCGGCGGGAACGGCTTCGGCCACTGCGGCATCGACAGCGACGGTGTTTTCGATTTCGTCAGCCATGATCAGAACTCCAGCCCGCCTTCACGCGCGGCGTCAGCCAGCGCCTTGACGCGGCCATGAAACAGGAAGCCGCCGCGATCGAACACGACGGAAGTGACGCCAGCCTTCTTGGCGGCTTCGGCCAAAGCCGCACCAACCTTGGCCGCAGCCTCGGTCGTTGCGCCCGGGCCCTTGCTGCCCTTGCCCAAAGTCGAGGCCGAGGCGACCGTGCGGCCCGCCAGGTCGTCGATGATCTGGGCATAGATATGCCGACCCGAACGATGGACCGAAAGACGGGGACGCCCGGTGGCGCGAGCCTTCAGGGCGGTGCGGACACGCCGACGGCGGCGTTCGAAAAGCGATAGCTTGGCCATTACTTCTTCTTCCCTTCCTTACGGAAGATATACTCGCCGCGGTACTTGATGCCCTTGCCCTTGTAAGGCTCAGGCTTGCGCCAGCGGCGGATTTCGGCGGCAACCTGGCCGACCTTCTGCTTGTCGATACCCGAAATCTCAACCGTGGTGTTGTCCGGGGTCTTGACCTCGACACCTTGGGGAACATCGAAATCGACATCGTGGCTGTAGCCCAGCTGCAGCTTGAGCTTGCGCGGCCCTTGCGCATTGGCACGATAGCCGACGCCGGTGATCTCGAGCACCTTGGTGTAACCCTCGGTAACGCCAGTCACCAGGTTGCTGACCATCGTGCGCTGCATGCCCCAGAACGCGCGAGCGGCCTTGGTGGCATTCGCGGGCTTGACCACGATGCGGCCTTCCTCGACCACATAGCTGATTTCGTCGCGCATGGTCAGCGTAAGAGTGCCCTTCGGACCCTTCACGCTGAGCACGCCATTGGCGATCTCAGCCGTTACGCCGCCGGGAATGACGACGGGAACTTTACCGATGCGGCTCATCAGAACACCTCCGCCAGCACTTCGCCGCCGACGTTCTGTGCGCGCGCTTCGGCATCCGAAAGCACGCCGCGCGGAGTCGAGACGATGGTGATGCCAAGGCCGTTGCGGATCACGGGAAGCTCTTTGCTGCCCGAATAGACCCGGCGACCCGGCTTGGAGACGCGGGCGACATGCTTGATTGCAGGTTCGCCTTCGAAATACTTCAGCTCGATGCGAAGCTGCGGGTGCTCGCCCGTGGCGTCCTCGGCATAGCCGCGGATATAGCCTTCGCGCTGAAGGACTTCGAGAACACGTGCGCGCAGCTTGCTGGCGGGCGAGAGGACAGAGTCCTTCTTCGCGCGCTGGCCGTTGCGGATGCGGGTGAGCATATCACCCAGGGGATCGGTCAATGCCATCGCTGTATCCTTACCAGCTCGACTTGGTCACACCGGGGATCATGCCCTTGTTGGCAAGGTCCCTCAGTTCGATGCGGCACAGGCCGAACTTGCGATAATAGCCGCGCGGGCGGCCGGTGGTGGCGCAGCGGTTGCGCACCCGGGTGGGGTTCGCGTTGCGCGGCAGTTCGGCCATCTTGAGGCGGGCCATCAGACGCTCGGTATCATCGAGCGACTTGTCGGCAGCTTGGGCCTTCAGCGCGGCATACTTGGCCGCATATTGTGCAACGAGCTTCTTGCGACGCTCATTCTTGTTCACGGAACTCAGTTTCGCCATGGACTTAAGCTCTCTTCTTGCAATTCAACTTCACGCGGCCTGCTGCTCTTCAGCAGCTTCCAGCGGGAACGGGAATCCGAACAGGCGCAGCATTTCGCGCGCTTCGTCGTCGGTGCGGGCGGTGGTGGTGACAATGATGTCCATCCCACGCACCTTGTCGATCTGGTCGTAGCTGATCTCGGGGAAGATGATCTGCTCTTTCAGGCCCATCGCATAGTTGCCGCGCCCGTCGAAGCTCTTCGGGTTCAGCCCGCGAAAGTCGCGGATACGGGGCATGGCGACCGTGATCAGGCGATCAAGGAATTCATACATGCGCTCGCGGCGCAGCGTGACTTTGCAGCCAATCGCCATGCCTTCGCGCAGCTTGAACTGGGCGACCGACTTGCGCGCCTTGACGATAACCGGCTTCTGGCCGGCGATCAGCGCCATTTCCTCGGCGGCAATCGTGACCTTCTTGCGGTCCTGCGTGCCTTCGCCGACGCCCATGTTGATCGTGATCTTCTCGATCCTGGGCACTTCCATGCGGTTCTTGTAGCCGAACTTCTCGGTCATCGCCTTGGTTACGACGTCGTCGTAACGCTGACGCATGCGGGGGGTATAGGAATCAGCCATCGACTTTCTCCCCGGACTTGACGGCAATGCGGGTCTTGGCGCCATCCTTGGCTACTTCGAAACGCACGCGCGTGGGCTTGCCGGTCTTCGGATCAGCAAGACCAACCTTGGAAATGTGCATCGGCGCCTCGCGGCGATCGATCCCGCCTTCGGGATTTGCCTGCGTGGGCTTGCGGTGACGCGTGGCGACATTGGCGCCCTGCACCAGCACTTTACTGTCCTTGGGCATCACTTGCAGGACAGTGCCAGTGTGGCCCTTGTCCTTGCCCGAACGGACGACGACCTTGTCGCCCTTCTTGATCTTGGCGGCAGCCATCACAGCACCTCCGGCGCGAGCGAAATGATCTTCATGAAACCACGGCCGCGCAGTTCGCGGACAACCGGGCCAAAGATACGAGTGCCAATCGGCTCTTCGTTCTTGTTGATCAGCACGGCGGCATTGCTGTCGAAGCGGATCACCGAACCGTCGGCGCGGCGCACATCCTTGCGGGTGCGAACGATCACCGCGCGGTGAACATCGCCCTTCTTGACGCGGGCACGCGGCTGCGCTTCCTTCACCGAGACGACGATGACGTCGCCGACGCCCGCGGTACGACGCTTAGAGCCACCCAGCACCTTGATGCACTGGACGCGCTTTGCGCCGCTGTTGTCCGCGACGTCGAGATTGGACTGCATCTGGATCATCGATCCGTTTCCTTCTCAACTGGCTTGCCGAAACCTGTCCGGCAGTTCCAAAAACCTGTCCCCGCGCCGGCGGGGATCCAAATTCAAATCAGACGTCGGCCTCGACGGCGACACCCTTGCTGGCCTGCACCCGGTCAATCACTTTCCAGGTCTTCAGCTTCGAAATCGGCTTGGTCTCTTCGATCCGCACCGTTTCGCCGGCCTTGAAGGCATTGTCTTCGTCATGGGCGTGATACTTCTTCGAGCGGCGGATGATCTTGCCGTAAAGCGGATGCTTCACCTTGCGCTCGACCTTGACCACCACTGTCTTGTCCGTCTTGTCGGAGACCACGGTCCCTACCAGAATACGCTTGGGCATGGTGTTCTCCTTACGCCTTAGCAGCGGCCGAGGCGGACTTGCTCGTCCGCTCGGTCTGCAGCGTCTTGATACGGGCGATGTCGCGGCGCACTTCCTTGATGCGGGCAGGACGCTCGAGCTGGTTGGTCGCGGCCTGGAAGCGCAGGTTGAACGCCTCGCGCTTCAGTTCGGCCAGATCGCCAGACAGCTGATCGTCGCTCTTGACGCGCATGTCCTCGATCTTGTTGACCTTCTTTGCGGGTTGCTTGGCCATTATTCGGCTCCCAGGTGCGAGGTGTCACCCAGGCGGGCAACGACCTTGGTCTTGATCGGCAGCTTCATTGCAGCGCGGCTGAAAGCCACGGCAGCGATCGGCCCCGGAACACCATCGAGTTCGAACAGGATGCGACCCGGCTTGACGCGGGCAGCCCAGTATTCAACCGAACCCTTGCCCTTACCCTGACGGACTTCGGCAGGCTTCTTCGAAACCGGCACGTCCGGGAAGACGCGGATCCAGAGGCGACCCTGGCGCTTGATGTGGCGAGTGATCGCGCGGCGGGCCGCTTCGATCTGGCGGGCGGTGATCCGCTCGGGCTCCAGGGCCTTGAGGCCATAGGAACCGAAGTTCAGATCGGTTCCGCCCTTGGCTTCGCCCTTGATCCGGCCCTTGAAGGCCTTGCGGAATTTATGCTTTTTCGGTTGCAGCATGACTCAGTGTCCTAGCTCAGTTCCGGCGGTCTTCGCGGGCCGGACGAACGCCGGAGGTCTGGGCTTCGAGCATCAGCCGGTCCTGCGCCATCGGATCGTGACCAAGGATTTCACCCTTGAAGATCCAGCACTTGATACCGATGATGCCGTAAGCGGTCAGCGCTTCGGCCGTGGCGTAATCGACGTTGCCGCGCAGTGTGTGAAGCGGCACGCGGCCTTCGCGATACCATTCGACGCGGGCGATTTCAGCGCCGCCGAGACGGCCGCCGCAAGTGATCTTGATGCCTTCGGCGCCAAGACGCAGCGCCGACTGCACCGCACGCTTCATCGCGCGGCGGAAGGCAACGCGGCGAACCAGCTGGTCAGCAATGCCCTGGGCGACGAGCTTGGCATCGATTTCCGGCTTGCGGATCTCAACGATGTTCAGCTTGACGTCACTGCCAGTCATGCTGGCGAGCTGCAGGCGCAGCTTTTCGATGTCGGCGCCCTTCTTGCCGATGATCACGCCGGGACGGGCGGCATAGATCGAAACGCGGCACAGCTTGGCCGGACGCTCGATCACCACCTTGGAAATCGCAGCCTGCGGCAGCGATTCCATGACGAACTTGCGGATCTTCAGGTCTTCGCTGAGCATCTGGGCATAGTTCTTGCCCTCAGCGTACCAGCGGCTGTCCCAGGTGCGGTTGATCTGGAGACGCAGACCGATCGGGTTGCTCTTGTGACCCATGGCTCAGGCCTCCTCAACTTGGCGAACGACGATGCGCAGACGGCTGAACGGCTTCAGGATGCGCGTCGACTTGCCGCGGCCACGTGTGTGGAAGCGCTTCATGGTGATCGACTTGCCAACGCTCGCTTCCGACACGACCAGCGAGTCAACATCGAGGTTGTGGTTGTTTTCCGCATTGGCGATCGCCGAGGCGAGCACCTTGCGGGCATCGACCGCCATCGCGCGCTTGGAGAAAGAGAGGATGTTCATCGCCTCTTCCACCTTCCGGCCACGGATCAGCGCAGCAACCAGGTTCAGCTTCTGGGCGGAACCGCGGATCTGCGTTCCGACCGAAAGTGCCTCGTTCTCAGCGACGCGGCGGGGAGCTTTCTGCTTGCTCATCAGCGCTTGCCCTTCTTGTCGGCGGCGTGACCCGGGAAAAACCGGGTCGGCGCGAATTCGCCGAGCTTGTGACCGACCATGTCTTCATTGACCGAAACGGGCACGAACTTGCGGCCGTTATAGACATTGAAAGTCAGGCCGACGAACTGCGGCAAAATGGTCGAACGACGCGACCAGGTCTTGATCGGACCGGCGCGAGTGCCCTGTTCCTGCGCACCTTCTGCCTTTTTCAGCAGATGGAGGTCGACGAACGGACCTTTCCAGACGGAGCGTGCCATGGCCGCTTACCTCTTCTTCTTGGCGTGACGCGAACGGATGATCAGCTTGTCCGTCTGCTTGTTGTTGCGAGTGCGGGCACCCTTGGTCGGCTTGCCCCACGGAGTAACCGGATGACGGCCACCCGAGGTGCGGCCTTCACCACCGCCGTGCGGGTGATCGACCGGGTTCTTGGCGACGCCGCGAGTCAGCGGACGACGGCCCTGCCAGCGCGTGCGCCCGGCCTTGCCGAAGTTCTGGTTCTGGTTGTCGGGGTTCGAGACCGCGCCAACCGTGCCCATGCAATCGCCGCGCAGGTAACGCTGTTCACCTGAGTTCAGGCGGACAATGACCATGCCGCGGTCGCGGCCGACGAGCTGCACGTAAGTGCCGGCCGAACGGGCGATCTGGCCGCCCTTGCCCGGCTTCATCTCGACGTTGTGGATGATCGTGCCGACCGGCATCTGGCTGAGCAGCATCGCGTTGCCCGGCTTGACGTCTGTCTTCTCGGCGGCAACCACCGTGTCGCCAACGGCGAGACGCTGCGGCGCCAGGATATAAGCCTGTTCGCCATCGGCATAGCTGACCAGCGCGATGAACGCGGTGCGGTTAGGATCGTATTCCAGGCGCTCGACCGTTGCGGGGCTGTCCCACTTGCGGCGCTTGAAGTCGATCACGCGATACTTCTGCTTGTGACCACCGGCAATGCCGCGCGACGTGACATGGCCCTTGTTGTTGCGGCCACCGGTCTTGCGCTTGCCTTCGGTCAGCGCCTTGACGGGCTTGCCTTTCCACAACGACGACTTGTCGACGAGGATCAGCGCGCGGCGGCCGGGGCTGGTCGGGTTATAATTCTTGAGTGCCATTGTTCCTGCCCTCAGATGCCGCTGGTGACGTCGATCGACTGGCCTTCGGCCAGGGTCACGACAGCCTTCTTGACGTCGCTGCGCGTGTAAGGCTTGCCCTTCCAGCGCTTGGTCTTGCCCTTCTGGGTCAGCGTGTTGACGCCGATTACCTTGACGTCGAACAGAGCCTCGACCGCAGCCTTGATCTGCGGCTTGGTGGCATCGGGCGCGACGCGGAAGACGACGGCGTTCTGCTCGGAAAGCAGGGTCGACTTCTCGGTGATGTGCGGAGCGACGATCACGTCATAGTGACGCGTGTCGATTGCGGTCTTAGCCATTAGTTAGACCCTCCCGGGAGGGCGAAGCGCGCCTCCAGTTTTTCCACCGCAGCGCGGGTCAGCACCAGCGTGTCGTGCTTGAGGATGTCATAGACATTGGCACCAACTGCCGGGAGCACGTTGAGGCCGACGATGTTGCCAGCTGCACGGGCGAAGCTTGCGTCGACGGCGTCGCCATCGATCACCAGAACCTTGTTGCCCCAACCTGCCTTGGCGAGGTTCGAGACAAGTGCCTTGGTCTTGGCTTCGTTCAGCTCCAGGCTGTCGACCACGACTAGGCCGTCCTTGGCCTTCGCCGAGAGCGCCATCTTGAGACCCAGCGCGCGGACCTTCTTGTTGAGCGAGATATCGAACTCGCGGCGACGGGCACCGTGAGCCTTACCACCACCGATGAAGATCGGTGCAGCGCGATCGCCGTGACGAGCTGTGCCGCCGCCCTTCTGGCGACCGAACTTCTTGCCGGTGCGGGCAACGTCCGAACGCTCACGAGTGGCGCGGGCAATGCCGCGGCGATTTTCGAGCTGCCAGGTGACAACCCGGTGCAGGATGTCCGCGCGCGGCTCGACGCCGAATACGGCATCATTGAGTTCGATGTCGCCCTTACCGGCGCTGCCATCGATCTTGAGGACTTTGACTTTCATGTTCAGCCCTCCTGACCTTCGGTCTGCTCGACAGCAGCGGTGTCTTCCGCGGGCGTGTCGGCAGCGACTGGTGCATCATTGCCATTGGCAGCGCTCTTGATCCCGGCGGGATAGGGCGCTTCTGCGTGGCGCGGAACCTTGACCGAGTCCTTGACCGTCAGCCAGGCGTTCTTGGCGCCCGGAACCGAGCCCTTGACGAAAACCAGGCCGCGCTCGTCATCGACGCGCACGATTTCAAGGTTCTGCTGCGTGCGTTCACGGTCACCCATGTGACCGGCCATCTTCTTGTTCTTGAAGACGCGGCCCGGATCCTGGCGGTTACCCGTCGAGCCGTGGGCACGGTGGCTGATCGAAACGCCGTGGGTCGCGCGCATACCGCCGAAACCCCAGCGCTTCATCGCACCGGCAAAGCCCTTGCCCTGCGTATGGCCGGCGACATCGACCAGCTGACCCGGCACAAAATGCGAGGCCGCGATCGTCGCGCCGACTTCGAGAACTGCGTCATCAGCCACGCGGAACTCGCAGACCCGGGCCTTGAGAGGCACCTGGGCCTTGGCGAAATGTTCGCGCTGCGGCTTGGCAACATTCTTTTGCTTGGCTTCGCCTGCGCCAAGCTGGACGGCAACGTAGCCGTCACGATCTTCAGTGCGGACCGAAACCACCTGACAATTTTCCAGGGAAAGAACGGTAACCGGCACGTGCCGACCGTCTTCCTGGAACAGGCGGGTCATCCCCACTTTTTTGGCGATCACGCCAGTGCGCATGATCCATACTCCTACAGAGGCCTGACGGGACCATCCCGAAAGGCGTGTTCAGCCCAAAATGTATGCGAGCCCCGTCCGGGCTGAGTGCCACTCCCGAAGGAGAAGCGAGACGGGGGACGCTTGCCCGGATGTATCCGGAGGTATCCCTGTGTCCGCAGGGCCTTGCGGCCCTGAAACAAAATTACGCGAGTTTGATCTCGACGTTTACGCCGGCTGCCAGATCGAGCTTCATCAGCGCGTCGACAGTAGTGGCGTTGGGCTGCACGATGTCGAGCAGCCGCTTGTAAGTGCGCACCTCGAACTGCTCACGCGACTTCTTGTCGATGTGCGGTCCGCGATTAACGCAGAATTTTTCAATTCTCGTCGGAAGGGGAATGGGCCCCCGGATCAGCGCGCCGGTGCGGCGAGCGGTCTCTGCGATTTCGCCAGTCGCCTGATCGAGCACGCGATGATCGAATGCCTTGAGGCGGATGCGAATATTCTGGGCTTCCATGTCCAACTACCGATGAGAAAGAGCAAAACAAAATCGATCGACCCGCCCTCTCCCGACTCGAGGAGAGCGGGGCGATCGCTGAATTTCCGGCCGCCGGGAAAGCGAATCCCCCGGCGGAGCGCGGCCTATATTACTTGGAGATCGAACTGACAACCCCAGAACCGACGGTGCGACCACCTTCGCGAATTGCGAAGCGAAGACCCGGATCCATCGCGATCGGAGCGATCAGCTTGACGCCGATCGTAACGTTGTCGCCCGGCATGACCATTTCGGTGCCTTCCGGCAGAATCACTTCGCCCGTCACGTCGGTCGTGCGGAAGTAGAACTGCGGACGATAGTTGGCGAAGAACGGCGTGTGACGGCCGCCTTCGTCCTTCGACAGCACGTAGACTTCTGCGCTGAACTCGGTGTGCGGGGTAACCGAACCGGGCTTGCAGAGCACCTGGCCACGCTCAACTTCTTCACGGGCAACGCCGCGGATCAGCGCACCGACGTTATCGCCAGCTTCGCCCTGATCGAGCAGCTTGCGGAACATTTCGACGCCGGTGACGACAGTCTTGCGGGTGTCCTTGAGGCCGACGATCTCGACTTCTTCACCAACCTTGATGATACCCGTCTCGATACGGCCGGTGACGACCGTGCCGCGACCCGAGATCGAGAACACGTCTTCGACCGGCATCAGGAACGGCTTGTCAGTCGGACGCGGCGGCTGCGGGATGGCAGTGTCGACAGCGTTCATCAGGGCAATGATCGATTCCTTGCCGATGTTTTCGTCGCGGCCTTCGAGAGCAGCCAGAGCCGAACCCGGGATGACGGGGATGGCATCGCCATCGAAGCCATACGAGCTGAGCAGTTCGCGGATTTCCATTTCGACGAGCTCGAGAATTTCGGCGTCGTCGACCTGGTCGACCTTGTTCATGTAAACGACGAGAGCAGGCACGCCGACCTGACGGGCAAGCAGGATGTGCTCGCGGGTCTGGGGCATCGGGCCGTCAGCGGCGTTCACCACCAGGATCGCGCCGTCCATCTGCGCGGCGCCGGTGATCATGTTCTTCACATAGTCAGCGTGGCCCGGGCAATCGACGTGCGCATAGTGGCGCGCAGCGGTTTCGTACTCGACGTGAGCGGTCGAGATGGTGATGCCACGCTCGCGCTCTTCGGGAGCCTTGTCGATGTTTGCGAAGTCAACAGCTTCACCGCCATTGATTTCGGCCATGACCTTGGTGATTGCGGCCGTCAGCGTGGTCTTGCCATGGTCGACGTGGCCGATGGTGCCGATGTTGCAGTGCGGCTTGTTCCGCTCGAATTTTGCCTTTGCCATTGTTCAAACCTTCTTTTCGCTTGATCTGGAATCTGCGGGAATTTGACGGCGCCCGCTGAAACAGGCGCCGCCCCTAGTCTTATCTTGCCGCTTAGGCAAGCTTCTCCTTGACCTCGGCCGCGACGTTTGCCGGGACTTCGTCATAGTGCGAGAACTGCATCGAGTAATTTGCCCGGCCCTGGGTGAACGAGCGGAGCTGATTCACGTAACCAAACATGTTGGCGAGCGGCACCATGGCCTCGACAACCTGGGCATTGCCGCGGCTGTCTGTGCCCTGGATCTGCCCACGACGGCTGTTCATGTCGCCGATGACGTCGCCGAGATATTCTTCCGGCGAAACCACTTCGACTTTCATGATCGGCTCGAGCAGCTTGATGCCCGACTTCTGCGCGGCTTCACGCATGCCCGCACGGCCGGCGATTTCGAAGGCCAGGGCCGACGAGTCGACGTCGTGGTAGGCGCCGTCATAGAGCTCGATCTCGAAGTCGATGATCGGGAAGCCGATCAGCGAGCCCGATTCGGCGCTCTCGCGCATGCCCTTCTCGACCGAGGGGATATATTCCTTGGGAATATTGCCGCCCTTGATGTTGTCGTTGAAGACAATGCCCGTGCCGCGCTCACCGGGAGTCAGCTTGAACTTGATGCGCGCGAACTGGCCCGAACCACCCGACTGCTTCTTGTGGGTGTAGTCGATATCCACAGGCTTGGCGAGATATTCGCGGTAGGCCACCTGCGGCGCACCGACATTGGCTTCCACCTTGAACTCGCGGCGCATGCGGTCGACGATGATGTCGAGGTGCAGTTCGCCCATGCCCTTGATGATCGTCTGGCCCGATTCGTGGTCGGTCGAGACGCGAAAGCTGGGATCTTCGGCTGACAGGCGGTTGAGCGCGATGCCCATCTTTTCCTGGTCGGCCTTTGTCTTGGGTTCCACCGAGAGTTCGATAACCGGCTCGGGGAATTCCATGCGTTCGAGCACAATCGGGAAACGCTCGGCGCACAGCGTGTCGCCGGTGGTGGTTTCCTTCATGCCGGCCAGTGCGATGATGTCGCCCGCGAAAGCCTCGTCAACGTCCTTACGGTCGTTGGCGTGCATTTCGAGCATGCGGCCGACCTTCTCCTTCTTGTCCTTCACCGAGTTCAGGTAGGTGCCCTTGGTGAGCGTGCCCGAATAGATGCGGATGAAGGTGAGGCTGCCGACGAACGGATCGTTCATGACCTTGAAGGCCAGCGCGCTGAACGGCGCGTCGTCCGTGGCGGGGCGGCTGTCGGGCTCGTTCGAATCCATCTTGACGCCCTGGACGTCAGGAATGTCGAGCGGGCTCGGCAGATAGTCGACCACTGCGTCGAGCAGGGGTTGCACGCCCTTGTTCTTGAATGCGGAGCCGCAGCACACCGGCACGAATGACTGGTTCAGCGTGCCCTTGCGGATCAAAGCCTTCAGCGTCGCCACGTCGGGCTCGTTGCCTTCGAGATAGGCTTCCATCGCGTCGTCGTCCTGCTCAACGGCAAGCTCGATCAGATCGCTGCGATACTTGGCGGCTTCGTCAGCAAGGTCGGCCGGAATGTCTTCGTAGAAGAATTCGGCGCCCAGGCTTTCGTCCTTCCAGATGATCGCACGGTTTTGAACCAGGTCGACCAGGCCCTTGAGGTCAGCTTCAAGGCCGATCGGAATGTAGAGCACGGCCGGCTTGGCACCGAGGCGGTCAATGATCGACTGGACGCAGTACTTGAAGTTCGCGCCAGTGCGGTCGAGCTTGTTGATGAAGCACATCCGCGGCACGCCGTACTTGTCAGCCTGGCGCCACACGGTTTCGGACTGCGGCTCAACGCCGGCAACACCGTCGAAACAGGCCACCGCTCCGTCGAGCACGCGCAGCGAACGCTCGACTTCGATGGTGAAGTCCACGTGGCCGGGGGTGTCGATGATGTTGATGCGGTGATCGTTCCAGAAACAGGTCGTCGCAGCCGAGGTGATCGTGATCCCCCGCTCCTGCTCCTGCTCCATCCAGTCCATCGTGGCCGCGCCGTCGTGGACTTCGCCGATCTTGTACGACTTGCCGGTGTAATAAAGAATACGCTCGGTAGTCGTGGTCTTGCCGGCGTCGATGTGCGCCATGATACCGATATTGCGGTACATTGAGAGCGGATGGCTGCGGGCCATGATCAGGTCTTCCTTTTACCAGCGGTAGTGGCTGAACGCGCGGTTGGCGTCGGCCATGCGGTGGGTGTCTTCACGCTTCTTGACTGCATTGCCGCGGTTGTTGGCGGCGTCGAGCAGTTCGGCCGAGAGGCGGGCCGACATGGTCGTTTCGCTGCGGTTGCGGGCGGCGGTGATCAGCCAGCGGATCGCCAGAGCCTGGGCGCGTTCGGGGCGAACTTCGACAGGAACCTGGTAAGTCGCACCACCGACGCGGCGCGAGCGCACTTCGATCTGCGGCTTCACGTTTTCCAGCGCATCGTGGAACAGCTGCACCGGCGGGGCCTTGGCCTTGGCTTCCATGGTTTCGAGCGCACCGTAAACAATGCTTTCGGCAACCGACTTCTTACCGTCGAGCATGAGGTTGTTCATGAACTTCGACAGCACCTGATCACCATACTTGGGATCGGGCAGGATAATCCGCTTCTCGGGACGACGACGACGTGACATCGTTTGAATTCCTTATTTTCGTGGCCGGCGCAGCACGCTGGCGGCCATAACCAGCCGGAACGGCTTACTTCGGACGCTTGGCGCCGTACTTCGAACGGCTCTGCTTGCGATCCTTGACGCCCTGGGTGTCGAGCACGCCGCGCAGCACGTGATAGCGGACGCCGGGAAGGTCGCGAACGCGGCCGCCACGGATCAGCACCACCGAGTGCTCCTGCAGGTTGTGGCCCTCACCCGGAATGTATGAAATGACTTCGCGGGCATTGGTCAGGCGAATCTTCGCCACCTTGCGCAAGGCCGAGTTCGGCTTCTTCGGGGTTGTCGTATAGACGCGTGTGCAGACGCCGCGCTTTTGCGGGTTCTGCTCCATCGCCGGGACTTTGCTCTTGGCCTTTTGCGGCACGCGGCCCTTGCGGACCAGCTGGTTGATAGTCGGCATGAAGTACTCTTCACCTTGTTGGTGGCCAGTACGGCGAAAAGTGAAGGCATTTCGCGAATCGCGCATGCGCCAAAACCGGGGCCATGCCCCGAGGCACTTGTGCGAGCCGAAGAACGCTCCACCCTGCCGCAGGGGCCGGGTTACTTTGACGGTTTGCGCGAAACGCGCGCACCGGCAATGTTCAGCTCAATAGATCCAGCGCAGGCAAAACCTGCTCGGGAAGCGTGGGCCGGTAGGGGAAGTGTCGGATGCAGTCAAGCTATAGCGAAGCAAACGCCCCGCGCAAACGAAGGCACCAATTGCGAAACGGGCGGGCGGTCTCAGGCCACCGTTGGTTCGATTACGCCCACTTTGCCCGCTGCGGAGCCGCGCGCCGCGCGTAGGGCCAGCAGGCAGCAGAGCAAGGCAAACAGACTTAGCGTGCAGGAAATCAGCGGCGGCAGGTTGCCCTCGCCCACGCCCAAGGCAAGCAAGGCGGCAGAAAGTGTAGCGCCGACCGTCTGGCCCGCGAGCCGTGAGGTCTGGCTTAGGCCGCCAGCGGCAGCGGCGCGCGGCCTGGGGGCGGAGAGCACGATGAACCGCGAGGTCGGCGAGTTGAAAATCCCTATGCCGACGGATCCGAGCATCATCCTCCAGACAAGATCGAATTGCGACGGATCGGGCGGTAGAAACGCGAGAGTCAAAGTGCCGCATGCCGTAATCGCCATGCCGATGGCACCGAGCACACTTGCGCTGATGCGGTCCGAAAGCCACCCGGAGACGAGCGCCGCAGCTGCCATGGCAAACGGCCACGAGGCCAGCACGAGGCCGACATCTAGCGGGGAGTAGTTATATTGGTGCTGGAGCCGGAATGGCAGGGTGACGAGCACAACCATGCTGACCACGGCACAGGTAAACCAGGCCAGCGTTGTTAGAGCTACGGGCCGGTATCTCAGGATGTCCACAGGGAAAACGGGCAGCGCCTGCCGGCTCTCCCGGCGGATGAAATAGATGCCTGTCGCCACACCGATCACCACGAGAGCGGCAGCGATGGCCAGCGATCCTCCGTGCACGGCGATTTCTAGCCCGACCACAGTGATGCCGAACATAAGCGCGCAAAGTCCCGCTGCCACGAAGTCGTAAGGCTCGCTATGGCCATGAGGGTCGGGCAGGGACTTTCGCCCGAAAACGAACGACAGCAGGCCAATCGGCAAACCGACAATGAACAGCCATCGCCAGTCCATGTAAGTCAGCAAGATGCCCCCCAGCCCCGGCGCCAATGAGGCTGAAATCGTGCCGAGCGCACCGTTGAAAGCAATGCCGCGACCGAGCGTGGCCTGCGGGTAGATCGATCGAACGATCGCCGAGGCGACACTGAACGTCGCCGCGGCCCCGAGCGCCTGACAGGTCCGCACTATGATGAAGGTAGGCAGCGAATCGGCGACGAAAAACATCAAGGTCGCGGCGGCATAGACCATCAGACCGATCTGGTAGAGCGGGCGCAGGCCGATCCGCTCACCCAGCGCCGAGAATGGCAACACTGCCATGATCATCACGAGCTGATAGACCGTGACAAGCAGCACGACTGACGACGGCGGGGCATGCAACTCCCGCGAAAGCGTCGGCAAAGCGACATTGAGCAGGCCCGAGTCGAGGCATGAGGCAAGCGTACCGAGCGAGATCGATATGATCGCGAACCAGCGGCGCGGTGTTGCCAGCCCGTCCGCATGGTAGTCCGCCGTCTTGCCCTCGCCCCGCGCCATATCATTGTCATCCCGAATATTTTTCGATGACATGGTGGCAGACGGCTGACTTGCCCGTCAACGCAGGCCCGCAAGAGTCGGGCAATTAACCCGCGATCATCACCCGGAACTGGCGGCCTCCGAAGATATGGACGTGCAAGTGCGGCACTTCCTGGTGGCCGTCGTGACCCATATTGACCATCAGCCGGTAGCCCGAAGTGAGTTCCAGCTGCCGCGCGACCGCGCCGATCGCGCGGGTGAAGCCGGCCATTTCGGCATCGCTGGCCTTGGCCGAAAAGTCGTCCCAGCCCACATAGCTTCCTTTGGGGATGACCAGCACATGCACAGGGGCCTGAGGGCGGATGTCATGGAAGGCCAGGCTCCATTCGTCCTCATAGACCTTGTTGCATGGCAGTTCTCCGCGCAGGATGCGGGCGAAGATGTTGTTGTCATCGTAAGGCAGACTGGCGTCGATCGGCATTATTTCCCTCTTGAGGCTTTTTCGGCAATGCCGCTGGTCCCTTCGCGCCGGTCGAGCTCAGCCAGAACGTCCGACAGGGGAATGTCGCGCGCGGCGAGCAGTACCAGCAAGTGAAACAGCAGGTCGGCCACCTCGCCTGTCAATTCCTCGCGGCTGCCACTTAGCGCTGCAATGACGGACTCAGTGGCTTCCTCGCCGACTTTCTGGGCAATCTTGGGCAGGCCCTTGGCCAACAGTTTCGCGACATAACTCGCCTCGGCATCGCCGCCGCGCCGCGATGCGATAGTCGCCTCAAGGCGGTCAAGGGTCGTTCGATCAGTCATGACGCAGGCTTTGCGGCGCGCGGCCAGCGCGGTCAAGATGCCATCAAGCCCGGGCAGGCAAGCCGGCGGCGCGCAGTGCGGCGTGGGCATCGGCTATCGCATAGGTGCCGAAGTGGAAGATCGAGGCGGCGAGCACGGCGCTGGCGTGGCCCTTGGTCACGCCTTCGACCAGATGTTCGAGCGTACCGACCCCGCCCGAGGCAATCACCGGAACAGAAACGGCATCGGCAATCGCGCGAGTCAGTTCAAGGTCATAGCCCGCCTGCGTGCCATCGCCGTCCATCGAGGTAACCAGCAATTCGCCCGCGCCCAGTTCGGCGAGTTTTATTGCATGGGCGACAGCGTCGATCCCGGTCGCCTTGCGGCCGCCGTGGGTGAAGATTTCCCAGCCCTGCCCGCTCCGGCGCGCATCCACCGAGGCGACAATGCACTGGCTACCCATCTTCGCGGCAATGTCCGCCACCACTTCGGGCCGCGATACGGCAGCACTGTTCACCGCCACCTTGTCCGCCCCTGCCAGCAGCAGCGCGCGGGCATCTTCCACCGTGCGCACCCCGCCGCCAACCGTCAGCGGCATGAAGCAGACTTCCGCCGTGCGCCGGACAATGTCGAGCAAAGTGCCGCGCGCCTCGTGGCTGGCGGTGATGTCGAGAAAACACAGCTCGTCCGCGCCCGCCAGATCATAGGCCCGCGCCTGCTCGACCGGATCGCCGGCGTCCTTCAGGTCAACGAAGTTCACACCCTTGACCACCCGGCCATTGGCGACGTCGAGACAGGGGATGACGCGGATGCGGACGGTCATGCCGCCTCCGCCAGCGCAATCGCCGCCGCGAGGTCCAGACGCCCGTCATAGAGCGCCCGTCCGGTAATGACGCCCTCAATGCCATCGCGCGCCAGCAGCGCCAGCATGCGGATATCGTCCAGCCCCTTGACGCCGCCCGAGGCGATCACCGGCAGGTCCGTGCGCCGCGCGAGGTCAACCGTCGCCTCGATATTGCAGCCCTTGAGCATACCATCCCGCCCGATGTCAGTGAACAGCAGCGAGGCGACGCCGGCATCCTCGAAACGGCGGGCCATGTCGTAGATCGAGACTTCGGAGACTTCCGCCCAGCCCTCGGTCGCCACCAGACCATCGCGCGCGTCCACCGCGACGACGATACCGCCGGGATATTCCTTCGCCATGTCCTTGACGAAGTCGGGGTCTTTGAGCGCCGCCGTGCCCATGACCACGCGGCTGACGCCCAGATCGAACCAGCCGGACACGGCCTCGCGAGTGCGGATGCCGCCGCCCAGCTGCACATGGCCGGGGAATGCCTCGAGAATGGCTTCCACTGCCTCGCGGTTCTCCGCACGGCCCGCGAAGCTGCCGTCAAGATCGACGACGTGCAGATACTGCGCCCCGGCCTCGGCAAAGAGTAGCGCCTGCGCGGCGGGGTTGTCGCCATAAACCGTGGCGCGGTCCATATCGCCTTCGGCCAGGCGCACGACCTGACCGGCCTTGAGGTCGATGGCTGGGAAGACGATCATGTCCCTCTCCAACTCCGGCTAGTTCGCTCCGCTCTCAAGCCTTCGTATCCTCTCCCCGCCGGGGAGAGGATAGCGCAGCTTGCCGCCTTGGCGGCTAGCAAAGCTTGGAGAGGGACCATCATGGCTTCCACTCCAGAAACCGGCTCAAAAATTCCAGCCCATAGGTCTGGCTCTTCTCCGGGTGGAACTGTACGCCCACCAGATTATCCCGCGCCACTGCCGCCACGACGCTGCGGCCGTGATCAGTCAGCGCCGCCACATCGTGGCCATCGTCAGCGACGAAGTGATAGGAATGGAGGAAATAGGCCTCGCCCGGCTCGATCAGCGCCGCGCCATTCTTGTGCGGCATGGGCGCGACATCATTCCAGCCCATGTGCGGGATCTTGATCGCCGGGTCAGTCACTTCGATCTCGCGCACTTCGCCCGCGATCCAGTCCAGCCCCGGCGTTTCGCCATGCTCCAGCCCGCGCGTGGCGAGCAATTGCATGCCCACGCATATGCCCAGAAAAGGCGCAGCGCCGACGAAGACCCGCTCATGCATCGCCTCGATCATGCCGTCGACTCCGCGCAGCCCTTCGGCGCAGGCCTTGAAACTGCCTACGCCCGGCAAGACCACGCGGTCTGCCGCGCGCACAACATACGGGTCCGAAGTCAGCTCGACTTGTTCGGCTCCGGCAGTTTTCAGCGCATTCATCACTGATTGCAGATTACCGGCACCGTAATCGACCAGCGCGACAATCTCAGCCACCTAACTGTCCCTTGGTTGAGGGAATGGCCCCCGCCTTGCGGGCATCGAGTTCCACGGCCTGCCGCATCGCGCGGGCGAAGCCTTTGAAGATACCCTCGATGATGTGGTGGTTGTTCTCGCCGTAGAGCAGTTCGATATGCAGCGTGATGCCAACCGCCTGCGCGATCGAGTGGAACCAGTGCTGGAACAGCTCGGTGTCCATTTCGCCCAGGCGCTCCTGCGTGAATGCGGCATTCCACACCAGCCAGGGGCGGCCGGATATATCAAGCGCAATGCGGCAAAGCGCCTCGTCCATCGGCGAGTAGGCCATGCCATAGCGGCCGATCCCCGCCTTGTCGCCCAACGCCTGGACTATGGCTTGGCCGATGGCAATCGCGCTGTCTTCCGTGGTGTGGTGCTGGTCGACATGCAGGTCGCCGTCGATCTTGCAGGTAATATCGATCAGCGAATGACGCGAGAACTGCTCGATCATGTGATCGAGAAAGCCGATTCCGGTCGAGACCTGATAGGCTCCGGTACCGTCGAGATTGACCTCGACCGCGATGCGTGTCTCGCTGGTCTTGCGTTCGATCCGTGCAGTGCGCTGGGGATTGGGCATGGCACAAGGCCTATAGAGCGCAAGGCGCGGGAATCAATGCTGGTTGATCTGGGCCGCTGAATCGGGGATTTTCCGATCAAGCCCCCTTGACCGGCCGATTTGACGGGGCCACTTCACCGGGCATGAACGATGGTGCACCCGATAGCCTGATCCCCTACGATGAAATCGTGCAGGAGGCACTGCGCGCCGTTGTCGGCCGGGTGCTGGGCCAGATCGTGGCCGAAGGCGGCACGCTTCCGGGCAATCATCATTTCTACATCACCTTCCGCACTGGATCGCAGGGGGTGTCGATTCCGGCGCATTTGCGCGAACGCTTCCCCGACGAGATGACGATCGTGCTCCAGAACAAGTTCTGGGATCTGGCGGCGGACGATGAATCGTTTTCGGTCGGGCTGACTTTCAATCAGGTCCCTGCCAAGCTGGTCGTGCCCTATTCGGCGATCACCGCATTCGTCGATCCGGCGGTCGATTTCGGCCTTCGCTTCCAGGCAGACCTGGCCGACGACGAAGGCAGCGAACACGAAATGGCCGAAAACGACGCACCGGAGAGCGGCGGCGACAGCGATCCTGACAAGCCGGCCCCCAAAGCCGGGTCGAATGTCGTATCGGTCGATTTCGGCCGCAAGAAATAACGGGCGGGCAGCGCTGCCATGGCCCCTCGCCTGATCGCCAAGCTGATCCGTCTGGGCGGCGGCAAGTTGCTCGACCGCACGGTAAGCAAATATGTCCCCGCCGCGCCAAAGGCCGCATCAGGCCTGGGCAAAGGCATTGCGGGCCTTGCCCTCACCCGCATTGCCACACGCTCGGTCCCCGGCGCGATTATCGTCGGCGGCGGACTTATCGCCAAGCTGCTCTATGACCGGCGCCACGCGGCAAGTGATGCCGCGCAGAACGCAGACGGCGAAGCGCAATGACTCGCACATTTTCCCGGGCCGATGCGCTTCAGCGGCGCGGGCTGATGTTCATCATGTCCTCGCCCTCCGGCGCGGGCAAGACGACGATTTCGCGCCGCCTGCTTGCGCATGACGAGGCCATCCGCCTATCGGTTTCCGTTACCACCCGCCCGATGCGGCCCGGCGAAGTCGAAGGCCGTGACTACCATTTCGCCAGCCAGGCTGAATTTGACCATATGGTCGAGGCCGGCGAATTCCTCGAATGGGCGCACGTTTTCGGCAACAGCTATGGAACGCCCAAGGCGCAGATCAAGGCCGGCTTGAAGGACGGGCAGGACTTTCTCTTCGACATTGATTGGCAGGGCACCCAGCAGCTTTACCAGCGCATGGAAACCGATGTGGTTCGCGTGTTCCTGCTGCCCCCCAGCCTCGACGAACTGCGCCGCCGCCTGACTTCACGCGCGACTGACAGCGCCGATGTGATCGCGGCGCGCATGGAACGCGCCCAGGCGGAAATCAGCCACTGGGACGGCTATGACTATGTCGTGGTCAATGACGATATCGACGAGTGCTTCGGCAAAGTCGTGCAGATCCTCGCCGCCGAGCGCCTGCGCCGTGCGCGCCAGACCGGGCTGGTGGGTTTTGTGCGCGAATTGATGCGCTGAGGCCGGCCAAGTCGCCAGGCGTTTCCAGAGGCTATTTCGAGCTGGATTGTAACGTGGGAATATCAATGAGGGTGGGTCCAAGGCCTTGTCGGCCAAATTGTGCATCCTCTCCCGATGCAACCCACCCTCATGCCCCTCCCTTGTTGGGAAGGATTAGCGAATCCAAGTCAGCGCGCTTCATGACACCGGCCCGGGTTAATGGCAACACATTAGGTTGTCCGCTCAGGCTTGGCGCTTTTTGAGCAGGGCGGCGCGCAGGCAGGAAAGCACTTCCTCCCCGCGCTGATTGGTCAGCGAATGGCGGAAGACAACCACGCCGCATTCCGGGCGCGAGCGGGACTCGCGCAGTTCCACAACTTCGCTGGCGCAGGTCAGCGTGTCGCCAATGAATGTCGGGCGCGGCGTGACGATCTTGTCGTAGCCGAGATTGGCCACCAGCGTGCCTGCGGTCGTGTCTGCCACGGAAAGGCCCACTGCAAGGCTGAAGGTGAAAGTCGAATTGACCAGGATCTGGCCAAACTCGCTCGCCCGCGCGAATTCGGCATCGAGGTGGAGCGGCTGGGTGTTGTGAGTCATCGCCGAGAACAACAGGTTATCGGTTTCAGTGACCGTGCGGCTGGGCTGGTGGGTGATGCGCTCGCCCAGTGTCAGTTCGTCGAAATAGCGGCCTGGCATCAGCCCTCCATCCTCTCAATGCGTGCCAACAGGGCCTCGACCTGCACTTGCGCGCCGGGCTCGGCGGTAAGTTCCGCAACTACGCCATCGAACGGCGCGGTGAGCGTGTGTTCCATCTTCATCGCTTCCAGTGTCAGAAGTTTCTGGCCTTGCGCCACCACATCGCCCTTGCGGACGTCGACCGCGACGATTTTGCCGGGCATGGGGGAGATGATGGCGCCGGTGGAGGCAGGGCCGTGGGAGGAGCCATCCGTGCGGCCTTCCTGAAAGACATGTGGCCAACCCCTATCGACAATGATCACGCTTTGGCTGTCTTGCAAAAGAAATGAGCCTCCGCCTGCCGCTCCGCGCTCGCGTGAACCAATGTGCGTCGCAACCATATGATCATCAGCAAGTAACATCACCGCTCGGTTCGGCAATGCATTCAATCGGAAACCGAGCAGGTCAGCCCAAGGACCGCTTGCGTCTTCGAATCCATCTTCAGGCCTGAGGGCAGCGTAAGTCCCGCCTTCACGCAGGAATACATGGATCGCCGCAGTCTGCATCAGCTCCGCGCCTGCAGTCTCGCCTGCTATCAGCCCATCCAGGTTCTGAGCGATGAACCCGGTATCGACATCGCCCGACATGAACTGTGGATGCCGAGCGAGTGCGGACAGGAAGCCAGCATTATTGCGAACCGGCAAGGTCAGGATCGAGTCACAAGAAAATGCGAGTTTCTCCAAAGTTTCAGCGCGATTGTGACCTTTGGTGACGATTTTGGCGATCATCGGATCATAAAAAGGCGAAACTTCGTCGCCCCGCCTTACACCACTCTCGATACGCGCGACCTGATCGTCGAGATGATAGTGCGTGAGCTTGCCGATACTCGGCAAAAACCCCTTCGCCGGGTCTTCCGCGTAGAGCCTTGCCTCCATCGCCCAGCCGTTGATGCTGAGCTCATCCTGCCGCTTCGGCAACACCTCCCCGCTCGCCACCCTGAGCTGCCACTCGACCAGATCGACCCCGGTAATCTCCTCGGTCACCGGGTGCTCAACTTGCAGCCGGGTGTTCATTTCCATGAACCAGATGCGGTCGGCGCGCAGACCTTCGGAGGCGTCGGCAATAAATTCCACTGTGCCCGCGTTGACATAATCCACTGCCCGCGCCGCTTTCACGGCCAGCGCGCACAATTCCGCTCGCGTCGCTTCATCCATCCCTGGCGCGGGAGCTTCCTCGATCACTTTCTGGTGGCGGCGCTGGAGCGAGCAATCACGCTCGAACAAGTGGACAATGTTGCCGTGGCTGTCGCCGAACACCTGCACTTCGATGTGGCGGGGGCGCTGGATATATTTCTCGATGAGCACATGATCGTTGCCGAAGGAACTCGCCGCCTCGCGCTGGCATGAGGTCAGCGCATCGGCGAAATCCTCCGCCCGCTCGACCAGCCGCATCCCCTTCCCGCCGCCGCCCGCAACGGCCTTGATCAGCACCGGATAGCCCACTTTCGCAGCCTCCCTGGCGAGATGCTCCGGGTCCTGATTTTCGCCCAGATAGCCCGGCGTCACTGGAACGCCCGCTGCGGCCATCAGCTTCTTGGCTGCGTCCTTCAGGCCCATTGCGGCGATGCTGGCAGGACTTGGGCCGACCCAGACCAGACCTGCATCGATCACGCTCTGGGCGAATTCGGCGTTCTCAGAGAGGAAGCCATAACCGGGGTGAATCGACTCCGCACCGGTGGCCTTGGCGCCGGCAATGATCTTCTCACCGACGAGATAGGATTCGCGCGCTGGCGACGGGCCGATATGCACTGCCTCATTCGCCTGGCGCACATGCAGCGCCTTGGCATCGGCATCCGAATAGACCGCGACGGTGCGAATACCCATGCGGCGCGCCGTGCGGATGATCCGGCAGGCAATCTCTCCGCGATTGGCGATGAGGAGGGATTGGATCATTGCACCTTCCTAAAGACCTCCCCGGAACGGGGAGGGGGACCGCCGGACTCAGTCCGGTGGTGGAGGGGTGAACGCTCGTTGCAGAACGCAACAATGCCTTCAATCACTCTGGTCATATCCTTGAGGGCAACGGCAGCCGGTATCCGCAAAACGCCAAAGCCGCGTGAGCGCAAATAGGTATCGCGTCGCAGATCACGCTCAGGCCGCCCGCCCGTGTCATGCGCAAACCCGTCGATCTCGATGGCAACGCGCCGTTCAAGGCATGCAAAATCCAGCACAACATCGCTAAGCGGATGCTGGCGGCGAAACTTGAACCCGCCGGGCCGCTTGCGCAGTTCGCGCCAGATCAGGACCTCGGGAAGGTTGCCGGATCGCCGCTCGCGTTTGGCCAGCCTGAAGGCTTCGTCCGAGGCGGACAGCACCCCTCCACCATCCTGCGGATGGTCCCCCTCCCCGTTCCGGGGAGGTCTCGGGGCGTGGTCATCCCTCACATCCTGAACACCCCAAAAGCCGGCCTGTCCGGCATCGGCGCTTCCAGACACGCCGCCAGCGCCAGCCCCAGCACATCCCTTGTCTGCACCGGATCGATCACTCCGTCATCCCAGAGCCGCGCGGTGGCATAATAGGGATTCCCCTCTAGGTCATACTTCTGCCGGATCGGGGCCTTGAAGGCCTCCGCCTCGCGCTCGTCCCATTTGTCGGCATCGCGGTGCACCGTCGCCAGAACAGACGCCGCCTGCTCGCCGCCCATCACTGAAATCCGCGCATTGGGCCAGGTGAACAGGAAGCGCGGATCGTCGGCGCGCCCGCACATGCCATAATTGCCCGCGCCGAAGCTGCCGCCGATGATTACGGTGATCTTGGGCACGCTCGCCGTCGCCACGGCAGTCACCAGCTTGGCGCCGTGCTTGGCAATGCCTTCCGCCTCATATTTGCCGCCGACCATGAAGCCCGACACGTTCTGCAGAAACAGCAACGGGATCTTTCGCTGGCAGGCGAGTTCGATGAAGTGCGCGCCCTTCTGCGCGCTTTCGGAGAACAAAATGCCGTTGTTGGCGAGGATAGCGACGGGCATGCCCCAGATGTGGGCAAATCCGCAGACGAGCGTTGAGCCGTAGAGCGCCTTGAACTCATGGAACTCGCTGGCATCGACCAGCCGGGCGATCACTTCGTGGACATCGTAGGGCGCGCGCACGTCCTCGGGGATGATCGAATAGAGTTGTTCGGCGTCATACTTTGGCGGGCGCGGTTCCTTGAGCGGCAAACCGTGGGCGTGGACCGGGCCGAGGTGGCTGACAATGTCGCGAACGATGGTCAGCGCGTGGTCATCATTTTCGGCGAGGTGATCGGCAACGCCCGACTTGCGGGCATGCAAGTCGCCGCCGCCGAGGTCTTCGGCGCTGATTTCCTCGCCAGTTGCCGCTTTCACCAGCGGCGGGCCTGCCAAAAAAATCGTGCCCTGCTCTTTCACGATCACTGACTCGTCGCTCATCGCCGGAACGTAAGCCCCGCCCGCCGTGCAAGACCCCATGACGCAGGCGATCTGCGCGATGCCTTTGGCGCTCATCCGGGCCTGATTGAAGAATATGCGGCCGAAGTGGTCGCGGTCAGGAAAGACTTCGGCCTGATGCGGCAAATTGGCCCCGCCGCTGTCGACCAGATAGATGCACGGCAGGTGGTTCGCCTCGGCGATTGCCTGCGCGCGCAAGTGCTTCTTGACCGTCATCGGGTAGTAGGTGCCGCCCTTTACCGTGGCATCGTTGCACACGATCATGCACTGGCGGCCCGAGACGCGGCCGATGGCAGTGATCAGGCCCGCACCGGGAACCTCATCGTCATAGAGCCCGCCAGCTGCCAGCTGGCCGACTTCGAGCAAAGGCGAGCCGGGATCGAGCAGGCGTTCGACGCGCTCCCTTGGCAGCAGCTTTCCCCGGCTGGTGTGGCGCTCGCGGGATTTCTCGTCACCGCCCAGCGCTGTCCGCGCGACCGCCGCGCGCAAATCCGCCGCCAGAGCGCGGTTGTGGGCATCACGCGCTTTTGCCTCGTGGCTCTCCTGATCGAGGCTGGTGGTCAGGACCGGTGCGCTCACATTATCCTCCGTGCCGGCGGAGCAACAGACTGGCCTCAGCTTTCCGAGAATGCAAACGGCTCGGCATCGCGGCGATAATCGTCGGGCAGGATATCGCGGCCGATCGGCGGAACCGCGCGCGCGGTGCATTGCGCGCGGTGACACAGCGAGCAAGTGACGCCGATGGGCGTCGGCTGGACCTTGGCCGGATCGATACCCTGGGCATAGACAAGTTCTGGCGCGTGCTCTGCGGCGCAGGCCAGCGCAATCGCCCGCAACATCCGCGGTCGGCCATGCCCGCCGCCGCCCGCGCTCACTGTGCGGGCGATCGAAAAGAAGCGTTCGCCGCCCGGCAATTCGAGCCACTGCGTCACCACTTCATCCGGCATGCGGAAAGTCGAATGCAGCGTCCACAGTGGGCAGCCCCCCGCATGGGCGGCAAAGGGAAAGCCTGCGCCGTCAAGTCGCTTGGATACATTCCCGGCGGGATCGACGCGAATGAAGAAGAAAGGCACTCGCTCCATTCCCGAGCGGCTTAGCGTCGTCAGACGGTGGGCGGTCTGCTCGAAACTGGTGTCGAACAGGCGGCTCAGAATTTCGACATCGTAACGCTGCGCTTCGACTGCGGCAGCGAAAGCGGCATAGGGCATCAGCATGGCAGCGGCACCGTAGCCCGCGAGGGCGCGGCGCACGAGCACGCGGGCAGTATCGCTGGACAAATCTGCACTGCGGACCACAGCATTGATCTGTGCCCGCAGCGCCGTGTAGGCGACATGCACGGCAAGCTGATAGGCCCGCGTCGGCCGGGCCAGTGTTTCATCGATTAGAAGCTGTTCGTTGTGCCGGTCATAGCGGCGCAAGGCACCGCCCATCACGTCATGCGGCAGGAACCGGACGCGAGTACCCCGGCCTTTGAGCCACGCCTCGGCGCCGCCTTTTTCCGCCAGTTCCGCCGCGAGCTCCTCAGCGCGGATATCAATATCATTGAAGTAATTACGCTGCGAGGCGACGAACCGGCGTGCTTCGCCCACCGGATCGAGTCCGCCATCCGCATCCCCCCCAACGCGACGCTCTGCCAGCACCGCCTGCTCGCGGCGATAGGCGCCGTGAACCCGCAGCAGCGCCTCGCTGATCCCCGGAAAATTCGCTGCCGCATCGGCAATTTCCAGCGGCGGCATGTCGATATCCGCGAAAATGGGGTCGCGCAGCACTTCGACGAGCCGCCGGGCATAGTCACTGCCGTCATCAGCCGCCAGGTCGGCCACGTCGAGTTTGTAAGTGCGCGCAAGGCGCAGCAGCAGCGGCACGGTGAGCGGCCGCTGGTTGCGCTCCAGCAGGGCGACATAGCTCGGCGATATGTCGAGATCCTCGGCCATGGCAAGCTGGGTCAGCCCCAGTTCGCGCCGGAGCCGCTTCAGCCTGGGGCCAAGGTAGAGTGGTTGGGAATCAGCCATTTCCGATAGCTTGTCACAACAACACAACTTTACAAGGAAAATATGTAAAGTCTTACAGGCCGACTCCATGCGCCATTGCGGCAGTGCACAATAGCGCGATATCCAGCCTGCATATTCACACAGCCACCGCGGCACAAAAAGGACTATCACCGTGACCTACCAGCAGTCGATTACCGAATCCGGCAACAGCATCAGCCGGTTCCAGGAAACCTGGACAGGGATCGAGCCTGAGTCGGTGGCTCGCATGCGCCTGCAGAACCGCTTCCGCACGGGTCTCGACATCGCCCGCTTCACCGCGGCCACGATGCGCCGCGACATGGCGGCCTATGATGCCGATCCTTCGCAGTACACCCAGTCGCTCGGCTGCTGGCACGGTTTCATCGGGCAGCAGAAGCTGATCTCGATCAAGAAGCATTTCGGCACGACCAAGGGCCGTTACCTCTATCTCTCGGGCTGGATGATCGCCGCGCTGCGCAGCGAATTCGGCCCCCTGCCCGACCAGTCGATGCACGAGAAGACCTCGGTGCCCGCACTGATCGAAGAGCTCTACACGTTCCTCAAGCAGGCCGATGCCCGCGAACTGGGCATGATGTTCCGTGATCTCGACGCTGCCCGCGCGAAGGGCGATGAAGTCGAGGCGAAGCGCATCCAGCACGCGATCGACAACTATGAAACCCACGTTGTGCCCATCATTGCCGATATCGATGCCGGGTTCGGCAATGCCGAGGCGACCTACCTCCTCGCCAAGAAAATGATCGAAGCGGGCGCCTGCGCGCTGCAGATCGAAAACCAGGTGTCCGACGAAAAGCAGTGCGGCCATCAGGACGGCAAAGTTACGGTTCCGCACGAGGACTTCCTCGCCAAGATCCGCGCATGTCGCTATGCCTTCATGGAGCTGGGCATCGACGACGGCATCATTGTCGCGCGCACAGACTCGCTCGGCGCGGGCCTGACCAAGCAGATCGCCTACACCCGCGAGAAGGGCGACATCGGCGACCAGTACAACAGCTTCCTCGATTGCGAGGAAGTCGATCCCGCCAATCTTGGCCACGGCGATGTTCTCATTGCCCGTGACGGCAAGCTGATGCGGCCCAAGCGCCTGCCTTCGAACCTCTATCAGTTCCGCCCCGGCACTGGCGAGGACCGCTGCGTGCTCGATTGCATCACCAGCCTGCAGAACGGCGCCGATCTGCTGTGGATCGAGACCGAAAAGCCGCATATCGAGCAGATTGCCGGCATGGTTGACCGCATCCGCGAGGTCATCCCCAATGCCAAGCTGACCTATAACAATTCGCCCAGCTTCAACTGGACTCTGAACTTCCGCCAGCAGGTGTTCGATGCCTGGACCGCTGAAGGCAAGGACCTGTCGGCCTATGACCGCGCCAAGCTGATGAGCGTGGACTATGACGAGAGCGATCTCGCCGCCGAAGCCGATGAGCGCATCCGCACGTTCCAGCGCGATGCCGCCAAGCGCGCGGGCATTTTCCACCACCTGATCACGCTGCCGACCTATCACACGGCCGCGCTCAGCACCGACAATCTGGCGCGCGAATACTTTGGCGAACAGGGCATGCTGGGCTATGTCAAGAACGTCCAGCGCCAGGAAATCCGTCAGGGCATTGCCTGTGTGAAGCACCAGAACATGTCGGGCTCCGACATCGGTGACGATCACAAGGAATACTTTGCCGGCGAGGCCGCGCTCAAGGCGGCTGGCAAGGACAACACGATGAATCAGTTCGCGGCCTGACCCTGAAAGGAATCCAGCCATGCCGGAGCCAGCACGATCCCGCGCCGTTCTTTCCAACGAGGACTTCAAGCTGCTCAAGGAAGCCGTGCGCTATTATCTTCAGCATAATGAGGATTCGCCTGACTCAGTGAAGTACAGCAACCTCTACCACCGGCTCGGCAGCGCAGCGCGCGGCTGAACCCATGCGATAAAGTTTTCCTGGGGAGGAAAGCTTGGCCCGCCGCGCCCCCTGACGCGGCGGGCCATTCTATGTCTGGGCACTTGCTCCGCGGCTTGCACGCGCTATCACCCCTGACAGATCAGGGAGGCTGCAATCACACATGGCTGACACACCGCCTGCATATTCGGCTCAGGCCATTCATCTTGTCCGCACGGCCGTGCAGTCCAATCTCTCGCTCAGCCAGATGGCAGACCAGAAGGCCAGCATCCTGCTCGCCGCGACCATGGTGGTCTTCACCATATCAGTCGGACAGGCAGGCAGCGGCCGATTTGCGCCGGCGCTGATGACCATGGCGCTGTTCGCCTTTCTGGCAGCCATTTGCGCGGTGCTGGCCGTATTGCCCTCGGTGGAGCGGCCAAAGCCTTCAGCAGACAATGCCAACCTGTTGTTCTTCGCTGCTTTTTCAGAGCTGGATGAGGAAGACTTCTGCCAGCGACTGCTGCCCAGCCTCACCAGCGATGAAGGCGTCTTCCGCGTCATGCTGCGCGACCTTCACCAGAACGGGCAAGTGCTCCAGCGCAAGAAATACCGCTGGCTGGGCCGCGCTTACCGGCTTTTCCTGACGGGACTGGTGCTGGCGGGCATCACGGCACTGGTGATCGGCCTGAAGCCATGAGCCATCCTGCGGTCCGTGGAACCTGCGTCAGCACGATCCTGATCGGCCAGATTTCCGATCTCCACATCGGCTTCGAACCCGGCAACCCGGATGAGCCCAACATGCACCGGTTGCGCGCCGTGCTGGAACGGATGTTCGACGGACCGAACCGGCTCGATCTGCTGCTCCTGACTGGCGATCTCACGGAAAACGGCGATCAAGAGAGCTATAGCGCGCTGGCGGCGGCGATCGATGCGGCGCCCTGCCCCGTACTGATGATACCCGGCAACCACGACACGCGCGCAGGGCTTGCCGCAGCGTTCCCGGATCTTGTGCCGAGCACAGGCTTCCAGCAAATCGCCGCCGAAGCGGGTGACTTGCGCCTGTTGCTGCTCGATACCTTCGATCCGGGACGCCACGGCGGGGCTTTCTGCGAGGAGCGCGCCGCCTGGCTGTGTGACCGCCTCGCCGAGGCCCCTGATCGACCGACGATTATCGCCATGCATCACCCGCCGTTCGTTTCGGGCATAGACTGGATGGATCCCGATCCCGCCGAACCGTGGATCGCCCGCTTTGCCGGAGCGACCAGCGGGCATACGCAGATCAGGGCCGTGCTGTGCGGCCACCTTCACCGCGCGATGGTCACCGGCTGGCAGGGCGCGCCCTTGGTGGTCTGCCCTTCCACCGCTCCTTCGGTCGCACTCAATCTTTCGCCCATCGACGCCGCCGATCCCGATGGCCGGGCGCTGATCCGCGATGCTCCGCCCGGCTATGCACTCCACCGCTGGGACGGGACGCGGCTGGTCAGCCATTTCGAGCGGGTCGGCGGCTATGAAGATGTCGCCCGCTTCGATGCAGACTTGCAGCCGATGATCCGCGGCATGCTGGCGGAGCGGCAGTGAATGCTCGCATGCCTTTGGCGTTGAAGCGAAGGTCTATCTTTCGCGGCGCAACGCCTTTACTTTGCCGCACCTGGAGGTGGCCGCGATGATACGGCAAAGTCGGGTTCTGCGTTGTTGCGCCATTGCACTCCTGTTGGCTGCATCCGGTGCGCCGGCCATGGCGGAGACTGTCGCCGAATTGCAGGCGATGGCCCGCTCCAGCGAAGCCCCCGCCAGTGGCACTGCCCTCGCGCGGCGGCAAATCGCCAATGGCAACTTGCTCGACGCGTTGGCGACGCTCGAGCGCGTGCTGATCCTTCACCCTGAGGCGCGCGATGCGCAGTTGTTGCGCGCGGGCGTGATGTGCGAGCTTGATGACCGTGCGGGATCGACTGCGGAGTTCGACCAGCTACGCGGACGTGTGGCGGATAACATCCTGCGCGATGCAATCGCCCGCTGTGACGCCGTGAGCTCCGGGAGAACCACGCGATGAGCTGGCGCCTGCCTTCCATCGCCCTCGCCGCAGCGCTGCTTGTGGCAACGGGGGGCGGCGTCGCGGCTGCCGATGCGCCCACAACAATCGGCATTGCCGCCAGCGTGCTCAACCGCGTGACGATTGCGCGGGGGCCAGCGGCGCAGATGCGTGCTGCCGTGCCGCGCCAGCCCGTCGCTCTGGCTGACCGGGTCGAGACCGGCCAGCGAAGCCAGCTCCAGATCCTGCTGCTCGATCGCTCGTCTTTCACGGTCGGCGCCAATGCGCGCCTGACGATCGACCGCTTTGTCTATGATCCCGCCTCGGGCCGGTCGGTGAGCGCGAGCGTGGCCAAAGGCGCTTTCCGCTTCATGTCAGGCCGCCCCAATCGCGGCGGCAATTCGACGATTGCCAGCGCCGCCGCCAGCATCGGTATCCGCGGCACGATTGTCGATGGAGTCGTGGGAGCAGACGCCATTGCCGTGGCAGGCGGCGAACGCGGCGCGGGACCGACGCAGAATGCCGACCCGCAAAGCGCCACGCTGGTCATCCTGCGCGGCCCTGGCAACGCCACGCGCGGCAATGCCATTCCCGGTGCGATAACTGTCAGCGCGGGCGGAAAGACAGTATCGCTCGACCGGCCGATGTTGGCCGTATTCATTCCGCGCGAAGGCGCGCAGCCGGTTGGCCCGTTCGTCATGTCGCTGCCCGGTCTCACGCGGGTTCAAGGACTGATTTTACCTTCACTGGCCCAGTGGCGCGCTGCCACGCGCCCTGCTGGGACCGGCACTTATGTTGGCCCGCCGCCGCGCGGTTCCCGCCGGGACGAGCGCGGCTATTACGATGATTATCCGGGCGACCCCGGATATGACCGGGGCGACAGGGGCAGCTGGGGTACGGGATATGGGGCAAGTGTCCCCGTGCCCAATGCGCCGCCGCAGCGCCCGAGCAGTGAGCGGCAGGAGCGCAATCCCGGCCCCACTGGTGGTTCTCGATCGACTCCAGTGACGCAGCAGCAAGCGCCCGCTGACGCACCCACGGCCACAACCGAGCCAGCGCCGGTCGCACCGGCCGCGCTGCCAGAGGCGCAGCCTGCAGCAAGCACCAGCGAAGTTCGGGCGGCCAGCGCACCGCCGCCGGCAGATTCAAAGACGGCCCCGAATTCGACGGTGGCCCCTCAGCGCAAAACTTCCAGCACCTATGGCGGCAAACAGTGACCGAGAGTTCGGCGAGCAGCAGGGCGCCGGGCGGCATGCTTTTGGGCCGACATTTGCTGCGGCTTGGCTCCACGCTCGTTCTCGCCGCGGTCGCCATCCCTGCGCTGGCGCAAGGCGACCCAGCTGCCGAACTGGACCAGCTATCCGGGCAAACTGCGACAACCCCAGGCGGACTGGCGCTGGCGCGCAGCCAGAGCGAACAGGGCGACCTGCTTGGCGCACTGGCCTCGATTGACCGGGTACTGATAGTGGACCCGGCGGCTAAGCCGGCGCTTTTGCTGCGGGCGGCGCTGATGTGCCGCATTGATGACCGCGAGGGCGGACTTGCCCAGCTTTCCCGGCTGAAAAAGCGGGATCACCCCAAGGCAGACTGGGCATCGGCCCAAGCGGTTTGCGCCAGTCGGCCTGCCTCGAACGGCGAAGCAGCCGCAGCACCATCGGTGCCGGCAGCCCCCAGCCAAAGGAATCGGCGATGGCCTCCGCCCGGATACTGAAATCAGCGCGCACGATCCCGCTGGCAGCACTCGCCGTTGCCCTGCCAATCGCCGGAGCCGCTGTTGCCGCCGGTGCGCCGCAAGTAATCGGTATTGCCGCGGCCGTGCTCAACGATGTGTCAATCGCCAGCGGCGGTGCGGCGCAAATGCACCCGGCCGTGCTGCGTGAACGGGTCGCCCTGGCAGACCGCGTGCAGACCGGCCAGCGCAGCCGCCTGCAATTGATGCTGCTGGATCGCACCACTTTTACCGTCGGCGCCAATGCGCGCCTGACGATCGATCGCTTCGTTTATGATCCGGCACGCGGCGGCAATTTTGATGCGAGTGTGGCCAAAGGCGCGTTCCGTTTTCTGTCCGGCCGGCGGGCACCGGGTGGCAGTTCGTCGATCCGCACGCCGATTGCCGTGATCGGCATTCGTGGCACTGCGCTGGACGGAGTGGTGGGCGAAGATGCCATCGCCATTGCCCGGGCCGAGCGCGGCATTGGCAGAAGCGTTTCAGCCGATCCGCAAACCGCTTCGCTGATCCTGCTGCGCGGGCCAGGCGCTGCGACTGAGGCGGGGCTGACAGTTGGCGCAGTTTCAATCGAGGCGGGCGGGCAGATGGTAACCTTGCAGTCGCCCATGCAGGCCGCTTTTGTGCCGCGTGCCGGGGCCGCGCCGATTGGTCCGTTTGTGCTGAGCCCATCAGGACTGCAGAGGCTGGAGAGCCTGATCGAAGCGCCGCTGGCAGCGCCCACTCGCACCGCGCGCGGCAGGAGCGGCACAGGAAAGACGATTGAGACGCTGCTCAAAGTCGGGATCGGTGTCATGGGCGCGGTAGGGGGGTCTCGTGACCAGCAGCGTGAACCGCAACAGACCGCGCAGCCTGACACGTCACAGCCCCCGATGCGCACCGCTACCGCGCCTGTGGCGCCCGCCGAAGCGCCGTCCATTCCGCGCGATCCCCTGCCCGATTCACAACAAGTCAAATAGGCGGCACTGGCTTTACTTGTCTGCCGCGATGAAGATCCCGTCCCACCCGTCTTGGGGCGGATGATTGGCAAGCGCGGCAATTCTATCCGCGTAGAGCGCAAACAGCGGCTCAAGCCCGAATGCAGGGGCGAATTGCGCCAGCTCGTCCAATTTTTCCCGGGCAGCCTGCCAATCCTGCACGCGGTATGCCGTGAGGAATTGTGCCTGGATTGCCACCAGCGCCGCATAGTCGCTGCCTTCAGCCACGCTTTCGTCACCGAGCAGTGCATGGACAGTCTCCGGGCTGTCACGCCCGACCACGCGCACCCGGTCCAGCTCAAGCAAGGCAAAGCCCTGCAGATTTGCCGCCAGCGCACTGCCGATGGCGATCTGCACGCCGTAGTACTTGGTCAGCCCCTCGATCCGCGATGCCAGGTTCACCGTATCGCCGATCAGTGAATAGGACAGGCGCTGGGCCGAGCCCATGTTGCCCACGCAGCACAGGCCCGAATTGATGCCGATGCCGATGCGGATACCGCCCGGCCAGCCTTGTGGAGGATCGCGGTTGAGCGCCTCCAGCCGCCGGGCCATGTCGAGCGCGGCACGGGCGGCATTGGCCTGATGCTCGGGGTCATCAAGCGGTGCATTCCAGAACGCCACGATCGCATCGCCAATGAACTTGTCGATCGTGGCCTTCCGCGCCAGCAGGATGTCACACATCGGCGTCAGGAAAGCGATGAGGAAGCTTACGATCTGACGCGGATCGAGTTTCTCGGATACGCGCGAAAAGCCGCGGATGTCGCAGAATAGCACAGTCATGTCGCGCTCTTCGCCGCCCAGTTCGAGCCGGCCCGGGTCGGCCGCAATTCGCTTGACCAGTTCGGGCGAAAGGTAACGGTCGAAGGCGTCGTGGATGTAGGCGCGGCGGCGTTCCTCGCGGTAATAGGTCAGTGCTGTCTCGGTGAGATAAACAAGCACCAGGCCCAGCACAGGCCAGGTCGGATCGAGCAGGAAGCCGCGCTGGGTATAGCCCAGCCAGCTGCCGCCGATCATACCTGCCACCAGCACACCGCCCAAAGCCGCGCCGCGAACCGCGCCCATTCGCGGCAGAGCCATCGCCATGCCTATCCCCAAGACCAGCAGCAGCGCGCGCTCGAACCCCGGCGCCCAATCGGGCCGCATCAGGAACTTGCCAAGAATCATCTGCTCTGCCGCCTGGGCGTGGACCATGACGCCAAGGTCGCGCGTGCCGAGCGGTGTCGAGACTAGGTCTCTGAGGCCAATCGCCCCCGCGCCGACAAAGACGATCATGCCGCCGAATGTTTCCTGCATCTGCGCATCGGACATGCCGCCTTCGAGCACTTTCCAGGCCGGCACAGTGCGCTCGGCCTGCGGGCGGGTGTAATGGACCCACATCGCCCCGTCGGCCGTCAGAGGCACTTCGAACTGCCCGACTTTCAGCGCGACCGGCTGGCCTGCCGCACCGCCGCCTTCGCCGCTGCCGTCACTGGTCTTGACCACGATGGCCCCCGCACCCTGCGCCTGACGCACCGCATCGAGTGAAAGCGAAGGCAAGATCTGGCCCCCAGCCAGGGCCAGCAGCGGCGCTTTTCGCACGATGCTGTCATCCTCGCCGGGCAGTGTAACGAACCCGGCCCCGGCGGCGGCATCGCGCAATTGCGGTAATGACTGGATCGCACTGCGGTAACGCGGCACCGCCCCCTGCAAGGGCGACCCGGCGACTGCCATTCCCGCCTTGGGCACGGGCGGCGGACCGCCGCCGGACTGGACGAGAAAATAGCCGCCAACCACCGGCGCGCTGGCAAAAGCCTCGGCCAGTTTCGCGTCGTTGTCTGGCAGCTGCGCAAGGCTGGCAAGCGCCGCGCCCTGCTGCCCATCACGGCGCAGGCGTTCGGCAATGCGCGCAGGCGAGGTGCGGTCAGGCTCGGAAAAGACGATATCGTAGGCGATGACCGCAGCGCCCGCCTGCGACAGGCGGTCGGTCAATCTGGCGATATCAGTGCGCGGCCAGGGCCATTGGCCGAGGCGGCGAATGCTTTCCTCATCAATGTCCACCACTCTCACGGGCGCAGGCTCGTATGGCCGGGGGGCAGCGCGTTGATAACTGTCGAACAGCAGCATGCCGAGACGGTCGATGGCGGCAAGGCCGCTGAATTGCAGCAGGGCAATCAGCAGCAGGCAGGCCAGCCCGGCGAGCACCGGAAGCCGGTCACTCTGCAGCCAGATTGCCCCCCGCTTTTTCAATCCCGCCTCGCTGATGCCCGCCCTGATCCCGCCAAGATCGCAGGTTGCGCGGGTGGGTCAACCCTTGCCGAGGTCACTAAATCCGAGTGCAAGTCAGCAGAAGGTTGTCAGCCGGACACTTCGGGTTTAGGTCGGGCGCGGGAGACTATGAAATGCATTTCATAAATGTCCGGAGTCGTGCGTGACCGCTGTGCGATATGGCATGATCGGCGGCGGCCAAGGCGCGTTTATCGGCGGCATCCACCGCATCGCCGCGCGCATTGCGGGAAACTGGGAACTCGTCGCCGGGGCGTTCTCGTCCACGCCGGAAAAGTCGCGCGCGTCTGCCGCAGAGATCGGAATTGATCCCGCGCGCGGCTATGGCAGCTGGGCCGAGATGTTGGCGCGCGAGGCCGCCCTTCCCGCAAGTGAGCGGATCGAAGTGGTTGCCATCGTCACGCCAAACCACATGCATGCCGCGCCCGCCATTGCCGCGATAGAGACCGGTTTCGACGTGATCGTCGACAAGCCGCTTGCCGACACGATGGAAAACGCAAAGGCCATAGCCGAGGCAGCATCGCGCACTGGCCGCCGCGTCGCCATTACCCATACCTACACGGGCTATCCTCTCGTCAAGCAGGCACGGCGTCTGGTCGCGTCGGGCAAACTTGGCAAAGTGCGCCGGGTCGCGGTCAAATATACCCAGGACTGGCTGAGCCGCGCTGCAGACCTCGAGGGCAACAAGCAGGCCGCCTGGCGCGTCGATCCCGCGCAGGCGGGCGATGCCGGCGCTTTCGGCGATATCGGCACCCACGCCGCCAACCTGGCCGAATACATCACAGGCGAGCGGATCACTGCGATCTGCGCGGAGCTGACCATGCTGCCGGGCCGGCGTATTGACGATGACGGCGCGGCCCTCTTCCGCCTCTCAGGCGGCGGCAGGGGGACGCTTACGGCCAGCCAGGTGTTGGCAGGCGACATCAACGATCTTGCGATCGACGTCTGGTGTGAGGAAGCTGGTCTGCACTGGCGGCAGGAAGAGCCCAACACCATGCGCCTCGCCTACCGCGACAAGCCGACCGAGATTTGGAATGCTGGCGCCAACCGGCCCTATCTCGATAGCGACATTCTGGCGATCCAGCGCACACCCGCCGGTCATCCCGAAGGCTATCTGGAAGCCTTTGCCAACATCTATCAGGCCTTCGGCAATGCGCTTCGCGGCGAACCGGCTGCGGGCGATGACCCGGGCTATGCAACAATCGAAGACACCATGGCGGGCATGCATTTCCTGCGCGCCAGCCTTGAATCCAGCCGCAAGGGCGCGGTGTGGATCGACCTGTGAACAAGGGAACCGCAATGAAAGGTCCGGCCATATTCCTCGCCCAGTTTGCCGGGGACGAAGCGCCGTTCAATTCGCTGGACGCGATCACCAGATACATGGGAGATCTGGGTTACAAGGGCGTCCAGATCCCGACTTGGGACCAACGGCTGTTCGACCTCGAAAAGGCCGCCGAGAGCCAGACCTATGTTGACGAAATCAAGGGAGTCTGCGCTGCTAACGGTGTAGAGATCACTGAGCTTTCCACGCATCTTCAGGGCCAGCTGGTCGCCACCCACCCTGCTTATGACTTGCTGTTCGACGGCTTCGCCCCGCCCCAATTTCAGGGCAATGCTGCAGCGCGGAGTGAATGGGCTGTCAGCCAGCTGAAACTGGCGGCAAAAGCAAGCGAGCGGCTCGGCTGCAGTGCGCATGCGACGTTTTCGGGCGCGCTGATGTGGCACACGGTCTATCCCTGGCCGCAGCGACCTGCCGGTCTGGTCGAGGAAGGCTTCGCCGAACTGGGCCGCCGCTGGAAACCCATTCTCGACCATTTCGACGAACACGGCGTCGATGCCTGCTTTGAGCTCCACCCCGGCGAAGACTTGCACGACGGCGTCACTTTCGAACGCTTTCTCGATGAGGTCGGCCAGCATCCGCGCGCCAACATTCTCTACGATCCCAGTCACTTCCTGCTGCAGCAGATGGACTACCTCGCCTTCATCGACATCTATCACGAGCGGATCAAGGCATTCCACGTGAAGGATGCCGAGTTCCGCCCCAATGGCAGGGCGGGCGTTTACGGGTCGTATGCGCCGTGGGCCGAGCGACCGGGCCGGTTCCGCTCGCTGGGGGATGGGCAGATCGACTTTGGCGGGATTTTCACCCGCCTTACGCACCATGACTATCAGGGCTGGGCTGTGCTCGAATGGGAATGCGCGTACAAGCATCCTGAGCAGGGAGCAGCCGAAGGCGCACCGTTCATTGCCCGCCACATGATCCGCAAGGCGGACAAGGCATTCGACGACTTCGCGGGAACCGGATCGGACACCGCCTTTGTCCGACAAGTCCTGGGTCTCTAGCCGGGCAAAAAAATGGGAGAGGCAAAAACCATGAACAATCACCCGTCGCCGCCTGCGAACCGGCGTTCCTTGTTCTGGATCAGCGTGCTGGCGCTGTTCACCGCGGCATTTGCCAATGCCGCCCGCGTGGGCACCTCGGGCGCGATGAAAACCGAATTGTTCGAGCCGCATGACCCGGCTCACGCCGGCGAACTGATCGGGGCAACGCTGGGCAATGCCTTCCTCGGTTTTGCCCTCAGCTTGCTCATCATCAGTCCCTTGCTCGACCGGATCGGCGTGAAGCGCGTCGTGCTGTTTGCTTCGCTGTGTTTTATCGCGGGGCCTGCCCTGACATTGTTTGCCGCCGGATCGACTGACTACAAGACCATGCACCAGCTACTGAACGCAGGTATGGTGATCTGGGGTTTTGGCTGGGGTGCAACCGAAGGGTCGATCAATCCGCTCGCGACCACGCTCTATCCCGAGGACAAGACCGGCAAACTCAATGCGCTGCACGCCTGGTGGCCCTTTGGCCTGATCATTGGCGGGCTGCTGTGCTATTTCCTGGTCGACAGCGGAGCGGTCGGCTGGCGGACGCTGACGGTTCTCAGCATGGCGCCGGGTGCAGCGTTCGGCATCTGGGCTCTGGCGCACCGGTTTCCGCCGACTGAAAGCGCGGCGCGCGGGGTCAGCTTTGGCGATATGATTGCCGACCCGTTCAAACACATCAGCTTCTGGGCCTTTTTCGCCATCATGCTATGCACTGCGGCGACTGAGCTCGGGCCGGGCCAATGGGTCGACATTGCGCTGACCAAGGTCGTCGGCATGTCCGGAATTCTGGTGCTGGTCTATGTCTCGGCGATCATGTTCGTCATGCGCCACTTTGCCGGCCCGCTGGCGCACCGCTTCTCGGATGTCGGCCTGCTTTGCCTGTGCACATTGCCTGCCGCGCTGGGCCTCTATTTGCTCAGCAAGGCCAATTCGCCGGCCACGGCCTTCATTGCTGCCACGGCATGGGCCATCGGCGTCTGCTTCATGTGGCCGACCATGATTGCCGCTGCCGCCCGGCGCTTTCCCAAAGGCGGATCATGGGCAATCGGGCTGCTCGGATTTGCCGGGTCATTGTCGATCTACTTCGTGCTGCCGCGCATCGGGGCAATCTATGACAAGGCCAAGGCCGCCGCCGCAACCGGCAATGCCGAGGCCTTCGCCGCCCAGGAATCGTTCCAGACCGTGGCCGTCATCCCGGTGGCACTGTTCTTCATTTTCGCCGCGATCTGGCTGATCGAGCGGCAAACAAGCCGGAGGGCAAGGTAAATATGGGCCAACACTTTCCTGCCAGCCGCCGGGCAATTGTCGCCAGTATTGCCGCCCTGCTCGGCGCGGCTGCCCTGCCCTCTGCGGCTATTGCTGCCAGTGGAGCGACCGGTGCGCCGCGTATCCTCCCGCCGCCGCAATTCGCCTTGCTTGAGGCAGTTGCCGACACGATCATGCCGGCAAGCGACACGCCGGGCGCGCTGGCCGCGCAAGTTCCGTCACGTCTCGACGGGCTGTTGCGTGACTGGGCTTCGCCGCCGACCCGCGAAGCCATTGTGGCTGCACTTGCCCGGATCGACAGCGCAGCCATGGCGCTGAAGGGAAAGGGTTTTGCTGCTCTTTCACCCGCCGAACGAACGGCAATGCTGACCGCACATGATGCCGACGCGCTCAAGACCGGGGCTCCTGCGCTAAAATCCGTGGCTGATCCGGGATACCTCAGACTCAAGGAGCTGGTGATTGCGCTTTATTACTACAGCGAAACCGCCGCCACGAGCGAGCTGATCTATGAGCATGTGCCGGGCAACTACGAACCTTCGCTGAAAGTCACGGCACAAACCCGCCCCTATCTGGGCACGTGGCAAAACTGATTCATACCTGACCGCACGGAGTGCAATGAATGTTTGACGCAATTGTCATCGGATCGGGAATGAGCGGCGGCATTGCCGCCAAGGAACTGTGCGAGCGCGGGCTCAAGGTGCTGGTGCTGGAACGCGGCGGTATGATCAAGCACGGCGAGGACTATATGGACAGTCTGATGCCGTGGGAGCTGCCCACCAACAACATGATCCCGGAAGAGGAACTGGCGCGCGACTATCCGATCCAGGGCCAGTGCTACGCGGTCAACGCCGCAACCAAGAAGTTCTGGGTGAAAGACAGCGAGCATCCCTATACCACTCCAGAAGGCAAGCCGTTCGCATGGATCAGGGGCTATCATCTGGGCGGCCGCTCGCTGATGTGGGCGCGCCAGTCCTACCGCATGTCAGACATCGATTTCGAAGCGAATGCCAAGGATGGTCACGGCTGCGACTGGCCGATCCGCTATGCCGATCTGGCCCCGTGGTACAGCCATATCGAGCAATTCATTGGCGTCGCGGGGTCCAAGGAAGGTCTGCCGCAGATACCTGACGGCGATTATATTCCGGCCTTCGCGATGAATGACGGCGAAAAGCTGTTCAAGGCGGCGGTTGAGGCGAAGTTTCCAACCCGCAAAGTGATCATCGGCCGCACGGCCAACCTTTCGGTCGCCCAGCCCCACCACGAGGAACTGGGCCGGACATCCTGCCAGGTGCGTTCGATTTGCGAGCGCGGTTGCAGTTATGGGGCCAACCACACCAGCCTAAGCTCTTCGCTGCCTGCCGCTGAACGAACCGGAAACCTGACTATCGTGACCGATGCGATCGTCCATAGCCTCGTACAGGATCCCGCGACCGGCAAGATCACTGCGGTGCGGGTCATCGATGCAAATACCAGGGTGGGCAAGACCTATGAGGCGAAGATCTTCTTCCTCAACGCATCGGCCATAGCCTCGGCGCAGATCCTGCTGAATTCCGCCAGCGAGGCCCATCCGCGCGGTCTGTGCAACAAGAGCGATCAGGTCGGGCGCAATCTGATGGACCACATGTATTCGCTGAACACTGCCGGGGTGCTGCCGAACTTCCCCACCGATACCTATTATCGCGGTCGCCGCCCCACCGGCATCTATATCCCGCGCTTCCGCAACGTGACCGAGGACGGAGAAGGCTACGTACGCGGCTATGGCTATCAGGGCGCAGTGACCCGGATGGGCGGTAAACCAAAAGCCGCGGAACCTGGCGTCGGTCAGGTGCTCAAGGAGCGGGGCCGCAAGCTGGGGCCGTGGCTGGCGACGATGGCCGGGTTCGGGGAAATTCTGCCCAATCCGGATAACCGCGTAACCCTGCACCCGACACGAAAGGACAAGTGGGGTTTGCCGATCCTGCATATCGATTGCGCCCTCGGCCCCAACGAAGCCAAAATGGCGCAGCAAGTGCTGGCTGATGGCAAGGCCATGATCGAGGCAGCGGGCGGCACTGTCGTCAATCAGTCGAGCGGACCGGGTGTGCCAGGCATCGGCATTCATGAAATGGGCACGGCCCGCATGGGCCGCGATCCGATGACTTCGGTATTCAACGGCTGGAACCAGGCGCACGAGGCAGCCAATCTTTTCTGCACCGACGGCGCCGCCATGGCATCGAGCGGCTGCCAGAATCCGTCGCTGACCTACATGGCGCTGACTGCCCGCGCGGCGGACTATGCCGCCAAGCAGATGAAGCAGGGCAAGCTATAGGCGGCGTAAACTACTTCTGATTTGAAGGATTAGCCGCGTTCGGGCCGCAACTTGGCCTGGCACAATGGCTGGTGAGTTGTGGATTCCGTAAAAGCGGCTTGTGAGCCGCAAATAAGCTGAAGCGGACATATACCGGTGCGCCGATCACATCGGCTTCCGCCTCTCACGGGTGGTTGGCCGGATTTTGAGATCGCCCGAAAGCGGACGCGCCAGCTGCAAGCAAACACCGGCCGCGCTGTACTTTTACCCCCAATGTACAGGTTCTCGGGCAGTCCGATTGTTGCAGATTTACTACACCTAAGCTGAAAATCGATGAACTGAACAGCAAAGCCGCGTGACTTTTCGATGAACTGACATCTATGTAGGTTCAATAAAACAACCTATGTTGATGTAAGCTATCCCAATTCAAACGTGTTCGCTCGATTGGATCGATGGAACGCTGACTGGTCGTGAGGGGGGGCGTCCCGGTCATCTACCGTCGCAAGAAAGAGCAATGTTCGCTCCCATCAAGACAAGGAATTTCAGCTGTGCCCAACAAATTCCGATTGGCCTTCCAATTATCGGCCACGCCCCTCGCAATTGCTGCGGCCCTGTTCGCCGCTCCCGCATTTGCCCAGAACGATCCTGCGCCCGCCGCTGGAGCAGCCAGTTCGGACGATGCCGATGTCATCATCGTCACGGGATCTCGTATCGCGCGACCCGACCTCTCTTCGTCGGTACCTGTCGCAGTCGTCACCGCCGCTCAATTGCAGAACAAGGGCCAGACAAACGTCCTCGATGCCCTGCGCGACATTCCAATTTCCGGCCAGTCGCTCGACAAGAGCGCCTCGAACTTTTCCAATTTCGACAACGGCATTTCCACCATCAACCTGCGCAACCTCGGCACTTCGCGCACTCTCGTGCTGATCAACGGCCGGCGCAGCGTCGGCACCCCGGGTGACAGCGCGGTCGACCTCAACAACATTCCTACCGACATGATCGATCATGTCGAAGTCGCGACCGGCGGCACCTCGGCGGTTTATGGTTCGGACGCGGTTGCCGGCGTGGTCAACATCATCCTCAAGAAGAAGTTCGACGGCATCCAGCTGCATCTGCAGGGCGGTGTGTCCGATCGCGGCGACGCCAAGAACTATCTCGCCGGTGTCACAGCAGGCAAGACTTTCGCCGACGGCCGCGGCCACGTCATCGCCAATTTCACCTATAGCAAGGACGACGCGGTCTTCGCGCGCGACCGCGACTACTCGGCGATCGACGTGCCCAACCTCAGCTCCTTTGCGCAGCAGGGCCTGTTCGACACCAGCGGCACTGCCGCCTTCAGCAGGGCCGCCGGTAAGACCTATACGTTCAACTCCAGCAATGCGGTCAAGCTCTATGAGGGCAGCGGTGTCGATGGTTACAACCGCGCATCGAACCGCCTGCTCACCACGCCTGTCGAGCGTTACCTCGGCTCGGTCTTGGCGGACTTTGAATTCAGCCCGTCTGCCACGCTCTTCGGCGAATTCACTTATTCGAAGACCAAGGCCCGCTCGATCATCGAGCCGCTGGCAGTCGATGACCAGGGCGCGCAGGGCCAGACAGTCTACAATTTCGATGGATCGGCCTTCGCCGGCATTCCGGTGACCAATCCGCTGCTGCCAGCCGCCATTGCCAATGCGGCGATCGCCAACGGCGTGAATTTCATCAATTTCCGTCGCCGTTCCAATGGCATTTTCGACCGCAGCGCCACCAGCGATCGCGACTACTGGCGCGGCGTCATCGGCCTCAAGGGCGATATTGGCTCCGGCTGGAAATACGAGGCGAGCTACGAGCACAGCTACGTCAAGGATCGCACCGTTGCCGGCGCGATCATGATGACCAATTACGGCGCGGCGCTGCAGGCCACCACCATCGGCGGCCAGGTCGTCTGCGCCGATCCGGCAGCGAGGGCCGCAGGCTGCGTGCCGATCAACATTTTCGGCTTCAACACCGTCACTCCGGCCATGGTCAAGTTCCTGACCACCTACACCGGCCAGGGCGCGCTGGTCCCCGGGGCCAAGGCCGGCGATCCCGTCGTCAACGACCTGTCGCGCACTGGCACGCAGGACGTTGCTTCGATCAACTTCTCAGGGCCGGTGTTCCAGCTTCCCGCAGGACCTGTGCAAGTGGCCGTGGGCGCAGAATACCACCGCGAAAAGTCCGAACAGTTCTATGATCCGTTCACTCATTCGGGCTTCAGTTCGGCCCAGCAAGCCGCAGACACGGTGGGCTCGTATGATTCCAAGGAAGTCTACGGCGAAATCAACATTCCGCTGCTGCGCAATGTCCCCTTCGGCAAGGAGCTGACGCTCGAAGGCGCGGTGCGCTATGCGAACTATTCGACCGTCGGCGGGTTCTTCTCCTACAAATTTGGCGGCACTTATGCGCCGACCTCGGATATCCGCTTCCGCGCGATATATGCTCGCGCCGTCCGTGCGCCCAACGTCAACGAGCTCTATTCGGGCGCAGCCAACACCGCGCCGTCAGTGGTCGATCCCTGCGACCAGAACGGCGGCAAGGGTGACGATCCGATCAAGGGCTTCCCGCTGCCCCTGCTGGATGCGTGCAAGGCCATTCCCGGCATTGCCAACTTCCTGAAGACCCACCCGAACTTCGTCTACACGCTGGCCCAGATCCAGACAATCAACGGCACTATCGGCGGCAACCTTAATCTGGGCGCGGAAGCGACCAAGACCTTCACTGCCGGGGCGACGTTCACCCCGTCATTCCTGCGTGGTTTCGACCTCTCGGTCGATTACTACCGGGTCAAGGTCAACAATGCGATCACCCAGGTCGATTTCCAGGATTCGGTTGATCAGTGCGTGCTGACCGGGGATCCGAATTTCTGCCAGAACGTCACACGTGACGCCAATGGGATCATCAAGTCGGTTGACGCGATCTATCTCAACGGCGCCTCGTTCGAAGTGGCCGGGCTCGACGTGCAGGCCCACTACGTGGCGAAGACTCACCTGTTCGGCCCCGACGAGCGCATCGCCTTTGGCGTGTTCTGGAACCACAAGTTCAAGCAGGACAAGACGCCGTTCGCCGGCGCCTTCGTCAACAAACAGGTGGGTGTGGCCGACGTTTACAGCACGAGCCAGAACATCGGCACCGGCTTCAGGGATCAGCTGACCGTGAACGCCGATTATCAGACCGGACCGTTTTCGCTGGCCTACACCTTCCGCTACTTCAGCCCGGTCGTCACCAGCACGGCAGGCGACTATATCCCGAGCTACACTTACCACGACCTGCAGGCCAAATATTCGTTCGGACCGGACAGGAACTACCAGTTTTATGTCGGCGTGAACAACCTGTTCGACAAGCAGCCTCCGGTTGTCAGCGACCTGACCAACCAGTGGCCGGGCACCAATACGGTGGCCAGCACTTACGACCTGCTGGGCCGCCGGTTCTACGCCGGCGTAACTGCGAAGTTCTGATTGCCAGGTCTGCATTGCCAGGGCCGCCTGGTTCACGCCAGACAGCTCTGCATCGGAAAGGGCGGCCAGCACAGGGCCGCCCTTTTTGTTTGAACTTTGCAAGGGCGCGCCGCGCTCGCGCGCGGCACCCAGCTGGGAAGACAGCCAAATCCTACTGCACGCCGGCCACCTGTCCCAGCGCCCAGAACACCGCGCCCATGGCGAGGTAGGCTGTCAGCCAGAAGCCGGCATCGACCAGTCTATCGCGCAAGGTCACGCCGCTGCGTGATTGCGTCAGCCACAATGCCGGAATGACGAAGGCCGCGGCAAGGCCGCCGGCCTGCATGAAATAGAGCCATGGCTTGGCGCTCAGCGTGGCAATGCCAATGCGTGCGTAATTATGCCCCAGCATGGCTGAAGCGATCAGGAATACGGCGAAGACCAGCAGCCATCTGCGCGGCTGGGGCGAACCGTCGGCACTGCGCCCGGCCAGGATCGGTTTGGCGGTGCGAAACAGCGGGCCATGCCAGACGAGGCCGATGGCCACGGCGAGCACGGCGGCAAGGCCGACTGCCGGCCAATTTATCGGTTCCATGGGCTGCTTTCTCCCGCTTGCATGCACGAACAGTGGCGCTCAGCGTCAATGCGGTGTAGGGGCCGCGCCCAATGACGACAAGTCTTCCCCCTCTGACGCTCAAGGATCAGCCGAAAGTCGGCATGGTCAGTCTGGGCTGCCCCAAGGCGCTGGTTGACAGCGAACGCATCCTCACGCGGCTGCGCGCCGATGGCTATGCCATGAGCGCGGACTATGCCGGCGCCGATGTCGTGCTGGTCAATACCTGCGGCTTTCTCGACAGCGCCAAGGAAGAAAGCCTTGCCGCGATCGGTGAGGCGATTGCCGAAAACGGCCGCGTGATCGTGACCGGCTGCATGGGCAATGAAGCCGAGGCAATCCGGGCCAAATTCCCGCAAGTGCTGGCAGTGACTGGCGCGCATCAGTATGAGGATGTCGTTGGCGCGGTGCATGAAGCGGCGCCTCCGGGCCAGGGCCCCTATGTCGATCTCGTCCCGCAAATGGACGTGAAACTGACGCCCCGTCATTACAGCTATCTCAAGATTTCCGAGGGCTGCAACCACTCCTGCGCCTTCTGCATCATTCCGCAGCTGCGCGGCAAACTGACCAGCCGACGGATTGATGCCGTACTGCGCGAGGCGGAAAAGCTGGTGGCGGGCGGCACGAAGGAACTGCTGGTGATCAGCCAGGATACGTCCGCCTACGGGGTCGACACCCGGCACGAGGCGCGCGATTGGCACGGGCGGCAGGTGCGCGCGCACATGACTGACCTCGCCCGCGAACTGGGCGGCTTGCGCACGAGAGAAGGCGCGCCGCCGTGGGTGCGGCTGCACTATGTCTATCCCTACCCGCATGTCGATGCGGTGATCCCGCTGATGGCGGAAGGACTGCTGACGCCCTATCTCGACATTCCCTTCCAGCACGCCGCGCCGAATGTGCTGCGCGCGATGAAGCGGCCCGCCAATGAGGCCAAAGTGCTGGAGCGGCTGCGCGGCTGGCGCGAGATCTGCCCCGATATCGCCATTCGCTCGAGCTTTGTCGTCGGCTTTCCCGGCGAGAGCGAAGCGGATTTCGCCTATCTGCTCGACTGGCTCGACGAAGCGCAGCTCGACCGTGTCGGCGGTTTCCGGTTCGAGCCGGTCGAAGGCGCTTCGGCGAATGACTTGCCTGGCGCAGTGCCCGAAGAGGTCAAGGAAGAGCGCTATGCGCGGCTGATGGCGAAGTGCGAGGAAATCAGCGCTGCGAAGCTGGCGGCAAAAGTCGGCCGGACGCTGAGCGTGATCGTCGATGAAGTCGGCGAGCCCGATGAAGACGGCGATATCGGCGCCACCGCCCGCAGCCAGGCCGATGCGCCGGAAATCGACGGCGCGGTGCTGCTGAGAAACGTGCCTGCCACCCTCGCACCGGGCGATCTGGTCTCAGCGACGATCGAGGATGCAGATGCTCACGATCTTTATGGATATATTACATACACTTGACTAACGGAGCCATGGTGCCGGGCGGAAAATTTCAAGCCGCGTTAGGATCAAATTAACCAAACCGGGCGATACCGGCCCTGCCTTTCAGGCAACCTCTCCCATCTGATTCTCGGCCGGTCCCAGACCGGCCGTTTTTTTAACGCCCGCTGGTGAGCAGGGTATCGACCACGCCCGGATCGGCAAGTGTCGAGGTATCGCCGAGGTTGGAGACATCCCCTTCGGCAATCTTGCGCAAAATCCGCCGCATGATCTTGCCGCTGCGGGTCTTGGGCAGGGCCGGTGCGAAATGGATCACATCGGGAGTGGCGATGGGGCCAATTTCCTTGCGCACCCACTGGGTCAGTTCTTTGCGAACGTCCTCGCTTTCCGCCTCGCCCGAATTGAGCGTGACATAGGCATAGATGCCCTGCCCCTTGATTTCGTGCGGCATGCCGACAACTGCGGCTTCGGCCACGCGCGCGTGAGCCACCAGCGCGCTTTCCACTTCCGCCGTGCCCATCCGGTGACCGGAAACATTGATCACATCATCGACGCGGCCCGTTATCCAGTAATAGCCATCGGCATCGCGCTTGCAGCCATCACCGGTGAAATACTTGCCCGGATAAGTGGTGAAATAGGTCTGGAAAAAGCGCTCATGATCACCCCAGACCGTACGCATCTGCCCCGGCCAGCTTTGCGTGATGCAAAGGTTGCCCTCTGCCTCGCCATCGAGAGGCTTGCCCTCGGCATCTACCAGTTGCGGCACCACGCCGTACATCGGCAGCGAGGCAGAACCCGGCTTCATGGCAATCGCACCGGGCTGGCCAGTGATCATCGCCGCGCCGGTTTCAGTCTGCCACCAGGTGTCGACGATCGGGCAGCGCTCGTCCCCCACGACCCGCCAATACCATTCCCATGCTTCGGGATTGATCGGCTCGCCGACACTGCCCAGCAGGCGCAGCGACGAGCGCGAGGTCTTTTTCACCCAGTCGTCGCCCTCCCGCATGAGTGCGCGCAGCGCCGTCGGCGCGCCGTAGAAAATATTGATCTGATGCCGGTCGACAATCTGCCAGAAGCGGCTGTGATCGGGGTAATTCGGCACGCCTTCGAACATGACCTGCGTCGCGCCATTGGCCAGCGGGCCGTAAACAACGTAGGAATGGCCGGTCACCCAGCCAATATCGGCTGCGCACCAGTAGATGTCGCCCGGACGGTAATCGAACACATAGTGGTGTGTCATCGCCGCCCATGTCAGATAACCGCCAGTGGTGTGGAGCACGCCCTTGGGCTTGCCGGTCGACCCCGAGGTGTAGAGGATGAACAGCGGGTCTTCCGCGCCCATTTCCTCTGGCGGGCATTCCGCCGAAGTCGCGGCACGCTGATCGTGCCACCAGTAGTCCCTGCCGGCGGCCATGGTCACGTCATTGCCCGCATGGCGCACCACCAGCACGGCTTTGGCGGAAGGGCACTGCTCCAGCGCCGCGTCGACATTGGCCTTCAGCGGCACCAGCTTTCCGCCCCGCATGCCGCCATCGGCAGTCACGACAATGCGGCTGTCACAGTCCTGGATTCGGCCGGCCAGCGCCTCTGGCGAAAATCCGCCGAACACCACCGAATGGATCGCGCCGATGCGAGAGCAGGCAAGCATCGCCACTGCCGCTTCCGGGATCATCGGCATGTAGATCGTCACGCGCTCACCGCGCCCTGCCCCCAGCGCCTTGAGCGCATTGGCCATGTGGCACACTTCGGCGTGCAATTCGCGGTAGGTCAGACGGCGTTGCTGGGCCGGATCGTCACCTTCCCAGATGATCGCGGTAGTATCGCCGCGCTCTTCCAGATGGCGATCCAGGCAATTGGCCGAAACGTTCAGCGTGCCATCGGAAAACCATTCGATGCCGAAATCTGCCTCATTGTAGGAACAGCGGCTGAGTTTGCTCCAGGGCTTGATCCAGTCGATCCGCGCGCTTTGCTCGCGCCAGAATGCCTCGGGCTGTTCGATCGAGCGGCGATACAAGTCTGCATAGCCTTGGGCATTCACATATGCGCGGGCGGCCCATTCAGCGGGTACGGGATGCGTGGTGGACAAAATTCGCTCTCCTGCGGACGCTGCCTGACGCAGCGCGATTCACATGCAGGGTTGGGCAATAAGGCAATTCCCGCGGCTTGCGAAGCCAATCGCAGAAAGGGAACCGGCCAGACCGCATTCACCGGGCGAAATTGTCTCCGTGCCGATGGTCACCGAGACATCAAGAGGAATGACCAGGGACGGCCCACCGGTGTAGCGATCAATCGCAAGCGTGGTGTCGCCCGCGGATATCCGGTCCAGACGAAATTTCGGCCCGTCGACGAGGATCTGCGGACCCGGTCCGGCAACCCGGCGGCGGTGCGAAGCGGCATGCGGCGTACCAACCGCAACGGCCAGTCCCTCATCGAGATGCAGTTCCCTAGGACGCCCATAGTCATACAGGCGATAGGTCACATCGCTTGTCTGCTGCACTTCGATCAGGCTGACGCCGGCGCCGATGGCATGAACTGTGCCAGCGGGAATATAGAAGAAATCGCCTGGCGCGACCGGATACCATTCCAGCAATCGCTCAATGCTGCCATCGAGCGCGGAGGCGCGCATGGCTTCCACTGACAGCGACTCTTTGAACCCAATTCCCAGCGAGGCACCCGGCTCCGCGCCGATGACGAGCCAGCATTCTTCCTTGCCGTGCCCCGGAAGCTGATCGTCCGAGGGATGAACCTGGACCGAGAGCTTTTCGCTGGTGAAAATGTATTTGACCAGCAGCTGGGGCAATTGCGTCGGCGGCTCGAACCAGACTTCGCCGATCCTCCTGCCCGCAGTGTCGCCAAATCTCGCGGCGAGTCTGGACTTGCCCCATGGCTTCTCGACCATGCGTGTGGGGAGCTTCGCCGTCACCGGGCCTGCCTCACTGGTTGGCCGCGCCGGAAAGCTTTCCGACTTTTTGAGCGCCATCGACGCTTGTCACCAGTACTTCGCCGCCATTTACTACGACTATCACACCTTCAAGTCCGATCACCGAAACCCGCGGCCCGTCGCTGTCGACAAGCACATTGCGGCAATCGACGAGCTCAGCCGGACCATGCGCCGAATTGCCGAATTCATCACGATCCCGCGCCTGATGCAGCGCGTCCCAGTTGCCAATGTCGGACCATGCCATGTCGGCCGGAACCATCGCCGCGCGCGTGGTATTTTCCATGACCGCATAGTCCACAGATTCACCGACAATCTTCGCGAATGCATCAGCATCCGGATAGAAGCAGCGGCCCTTCTCTCGCCCATCGCGGATTGCCGTACAGACCGCGAGTGAGATCGCCGGGCGATGATGTTCCAGTTCATCAAGGAAATCCTTGACGCGGAAAGCGAAAATTCCGCCATTCCACGCATAGATACCTTCCTCTAGAAAAGCCTTCGCCCGTTCCAGATCCGGTTTTTCGACAAATTGTGCGACCTTGAATCCGGCCGCCCCATCGGGGGCGGTAATGGGTTCGCCGCGCTTCAGATAACCAAACCCGGTCTCCGGTGACTTTGCCTCTATGCCGAAGGACACCAGCCAGCCCTGCTCCGCGAGGCTGACAGCCGCTTTGGCCGCAGCCGCAAATGCATCGGCATCGCCGATATGGTGATCGCTTGGACACACCAGCATCACTGCCTCGTCAGGTAGGCGCAGGGCAGCGAGCGCGATCGCGGCAGCCGTGTTGCGCGCACTCGGTTCGACAATGATGTGGGCATCAGCATTGCCACCAAGCTGCGCTTTGACATGGCTCAGATGCGCTTTGCCAGTCACGACTACGGGCGGCGCAAAAGACGCGTTGCGCGCGCACGTTGCCTCGAAAAGCGTCTGCTCGCCCACAAGCGGCAGGAACGGCTTGGGCATGGATGCGCGGCTCTTGGGCCACAGGCGAGTGCCGCTTCCGCCGCACAAAATCACAGGTACGATCAGTGTCATATCGAGGCGGCGTTAAGCATGATTGTCTAAGGTTGTCCTAATTGTTTTCACCAGGCCGAAACCAGCGTTGCTGCCAGCCATAGACGGACTCGACGGCATTGCCGCTGCTGTCCGTCGCAGGCCGGAAGCGAAATCTTTCCATCGCCAGGCGGCAGGTGATGGCATCTGACTGGGGATCGGCACTGGGTCGATGAATGAGGCAACGCTTCACCCGGCCATCGGTTCCGACAGTCAAGGCTATCACCACTGAACTGCCAATCCGCGCCTCGCGGGTCTCTTTCGGAAAGTCCCGCGCGGAATTGATGTCTCCGGCGATTTTCACCGGCTTGGTCGCAGCGCCGCCGCCCCTGCCATCGCCGCCATTGCCCGCGCCCGTTCCATTGCCTTGCCCGCCGGCGCCCGTACCTTGCCCCGACTGGGCCGATCCTGCAGCGTTCTGCGTGCCCGAACCTGCGACCGGGGGAGCGGACTGGGTGGCAATGGCGATTTTCGGCTTGGGCGCGGAAGCTGGTCGCGGCACAGCCTTCTTGCCGATTTCCGCTGCCTCCCCCGATTTGTCAGGAACCTTGGCGGGCGGCGGCTGCGGCGGGGGCGGTGTGGTAATCGTAACCGAGAAGGTCGACATGACTGAATCGGCCACCTTGGCCGTAAAATCCGGGGCAAACGCCTGGATTAGCCCAAGCACAGCGACGACATGCAGGCCGACCACCAGCGCGGCCACCAGTCGCCGCGTTCGCGGCGGAGATGAGAGGTCGAGATCGTCGTCTGTGGCGAACTGGTATTCGCTCATCGCCAGCCTGCCCGTTGCCGCCTTAAGCCCGCAAGCCGGTTAACATGGCTATCGCTGGCCGAACAGGGCTGTTCCCACGCGCACGTGCGTCGCGCCCAGCATGATCGCGGTTTCGAAATCATCGCTCATGCCCATGCTCAGGCCCATCACACCGTGGTCGTCGGCCAGTTTGGCGAGTAGCGCGAAATAGGGTGCTGGCTCCAGACCATGTGGCGGCACGCACATCAGCCCGGCAATCGGAATGTGCGCCGAACGCGCTTCACCAAGCAAAGCTGGCATATCGGCTATGGCGCAGCCGCCTTTCTGCTCTTCCGCGCCAATGTTGACCTGGACAAAGCACGGCACCTGCCGCCCTGCCTTGTCCATGGCCTTTGCCAGCGCCGTCACCAGCGATGGACGGTCGAGCGAATGAATGCAGTCAAACAGGGCGACGGCCTCGTCCGCCTTGTTGGACTGCAATTGGCCGACGAGATGGAGCGCAATGCCGGGCTCTGCCTCGCGCAGCGCAGGCCACTTTTCCGCCGCTTCCTGCACGCGGTTTTCGCCAAATGTGCGCTGGCCGGCGGCAATCAGCGGCGCGATCCGCTCAGCGGGGTGGTTTTTTGACACCGCCACCAGAGTGACGTCCGCCGCCTCGCGGCGGGCAAGCCGCGCGGCGGCGGCGATGCGGTCATTGACCCGCGCGAGGGGGGTGGCGAGCAGAGTGGCTGGCTGATCCATGCGGCGCTGCTATAGCGCCGTGATGCGCCAGCGCCAGACCCTCACCGCTAGTAACTTGCCCCGGATATGGCTGGTCAGCGATGCGCGCAACGATGCCGGGCTGGAGCAGGCGCTTAGACGCCTGCCTCGCGGATCGGGCCTGATTTTTCGCCACTATCATCTTGACCCTGCCGCCAGACGCGCCCGGTTCGCCCGATTGGCCCGCGCAGCCCGGCGCCGCGGCCACCTGATTGCGCTTTCGGGCAGTGTCGCCCTCGCCCGCCAATGGCGCGCCGACGCAGCCTATGGCTCCCCTTCCGCAGTTTCGCGCGGTCCTGCATTTCCCAGGCTTGTGACTGCCCATTCGCTGAAGGAGATGGCGAAAGCCCGCCCTGCCCGCGCGGCGGCAATATTGCTGTCGCCCGCCTACCCGACGCGGTCCCATCCCGGCGCGCGAACTTTGGGCCCGCTAAGCTTCCGCCTATTGGCGGCACGGACACACATTCCCGTAATCGCCCTGGGGGGCATGAACCCCAGGCGCGCAGCCCGGCTCGGCGCACATCGATGGGCTGCTGTCGACGGACTTTGCACCTAATTTTTGCGACGGGCGGCTCCCCTGCAAGCCTGAGGATTCTTGACGCGGAGTCACTGTCAGGCGCATGATAGGCGCGAACAGGGAAACGATGATGGCATCTCGCGCGCTCGGGCAATCAAAACAACGGCTTGGCACGACCAATTGGGGTGCCTTGTTGCGCCGCGCTATGCGACGCAGTGCCGAAATCGGCGGGGCTGCCCTGTTGTTTGTGGGCATGCTGTTCCTCGCCGTGGCCCTCGCCACATACCACCAGACCGACGCTTCTTCGTCGACGGCGGCCGGCGGCGCGGTGCTGAACTGGGCCGGTGCACCGGGCGCTTGGGTGGCTGATGCGGCCTTGACCCTGTTCGGCCTGGTTTCCGTGCTGCTGTTGCCCTTGCTTTATGTTTTCGCGCGCAAGCTGTGGCGTCTGGCCGAAGAAGAAGACGGTCTGGTGGCGCATGCCGAACAGCGCTGGTGGCGGCCGCTTGCCGTGCTTTTGCTGGCGATGCTGTTGCTGGGATCTGTTTTGTCGCTCACTTTCACCCAGCCCGGTGGCTCGCTTCCCGCCTCACTGGGCGGCGTCACGGGCTTGCTGGGAGCGAAAGCCATCCGGGGCGCCGCGAGCTTCCTGCCAGAAGCCGCGCAAATGTGGGCCATTCTCATTTCGGCACTGGCCTGTCTGGGTGGCGGCGCATTTCTTGCCGGACGCGTTTTCGCGATTGACTGGGCCGCCTTGCTCACGCTCCCCAGCTTGCTGCGCCGTCCCGCGGAAAGCGATGGACTCTCGTTTGTGCCTTCGCGCGAGAAGAAATCGCGGCCGGCGCGCGCGTTGCCCGAAACGCTGGAAACGCCCCGCAAGCCGCCGGAAATCACCGATCCCGCCCGCGCACCCCGGCCCGCGCAACTCACAGCCCAGAGCCGGCAGGGTGACTTGTTCGATTCCTACGAGTTGCCGCCGCTCGACCTGCTGGCCGACCCGCCCGCCAATTCGCTGCCCAAGATCGACAAGCTCAGCCTGGAGCGTAATGCCCGCCTGCTCGAAACCGTGCTCGACGATTTCAACGTCAAGGGCACGATCGAAGCCGTGCGCACCGGCCCCGTTGTCACCATGTACGAGCTTGAGCCCGCGCCGGGCATCAAGGCCAGCCGCGTGATTGGCCTTGCCGACGACATCGCCCGCAACATGAGCGCGATTTCCGCGCGCGTTTCATCGATCCCCGGCCGGACGGTCATGGGCATCGAGCTGCCCAATGCGGACCGCCAGATGGTGGCTCTGAAGGAACTGGTCGCCTGTGAGGCATTCGCCGCCTCAAAAGCGATGCTGCCGATCATTCTCGGCAAGGATATCGCCGGCGGCCCCGTGGTTGCCGACCTTGCCTCAATGCCGCACTTGCTGGTTGCGGGCACGACGGGCTCGGGCAAATCGGTTGGCCTCAACTGCATCCTGCTCTCGCTGCTTTACCGGCTGACGCCCGCCCAGTGCCGCCTGATCCTGATCGATCCCAAGGTGCTGGAACTCAAGAGCTATGACGAGATACCGCACCTGCTTTCGCCCGTCGTCACCGAGCCTGCCAAGGCCGTGCGCGCCCTGAAATGGGCAGTGGAAGAAATGGAACGCCGCTACCGCCAGATGAGCGAGATCGGCGTGCGCAACCTGGCCGGCTTCAACGACAAAGTCCGCGCGGCGCAGGCCAAAGGCAAGCCGCTGGGCCGCCGCATCCAGATCGGCTTCGATCCCGACACCGGCGAAGAGCTCTATGAAGACCACCAGCTCGATTATCAGGCACTGCCGCAGATCGTCCTGATCGTCGACGAACTGGCCGACCTGATGGTCACGTGCGGCAAGGAAATCGAAGTGCTGATCCAGCGGCTCAGCCAGAAGAGCCGGGCGGCGGGAATTCACCTGATCATGGCGACGCAGCGGCCATCGGTTGATGTCATCACCGGCGTGATCAAGGCAAACCTGCCCACCCGCATCAGCTTCGCCGTCACCAGCCGCATCGACAGCCGCACCATCCTGGGCGAACAGGGCGCTGAACAACTGCTCGGCAAGGGTGACATGCTCTACAAACCCAACACCGATCCCATCCGCCGCGTCCACGGACCGTTCGTGTCTGACGAGGAAGTGGAGCGGATAGCCGATTACTGGCGCGGTCAGGGCAAGCCCGAATACGTCGATTCAGTCACCGAAGAACCCGAAGACAACATGTTCGGCTTCGATGACCTTGATTCAGAGAGCGATAGCCCGGAAGAGCGCAAGTATCGCCAGGTCTGCCAGCTGGTGTTCGAAAGCCAGAAAGCCTCCGCCTCCTGGCTGCAGCGGCAAATGGGCGTGGGCTACAACACCGCGTCGAAATGGATTGAGCGCATGGAACGCGATGGCCTTGTCGGCCCTGCAAATCATGTGGGCCGGCGAGAAATTTACCGGGATCGGGATGGAAACGCGCTTTGATGCTTGCCTGCGCGTGACAAGGGCTATGCTTCCTGACACCAGTTCCTGATGGAACACGAAACTCAAGCCTTCCTCTTGCGAGACGGAACCATCCTTCTCGGCTTCGCCCTGGCGCTGGTGCTGATCTTTCGCCGGTTCGGCCTTGGTGCCACGTTGGGCTACCTTACTGCCGGAGCGCTGGTTGGCCCTTACCTGCTCGGCCTGATCGGCGGCGCGGAAAGCAAGCTGGGCATTGCCGAACTGGGCATCACCTTCCTGTTGTTCATTGTCGGTCTGGAACTGGCGCCGCGCCGGCTTTGGCGGATGCGCCGGGAGATCTTTGGTCTGGGCCTGCTGCAAGTGACTTTGTGCGGCCTGGCACTGGCCGGGGCAATTTACCTGACGACCGGATTTTCCGCCACGGCCGCGCTCGCAATCGGTCTGCCGCTGGCACTTTCTTCGACCGCGCAGGTCCTTCCCATGCTGCAAGGCGCGGGACGGCTTCACACGCCGTTTGGCGAGCGCGCCTTCTCGATCCTGCTGTTTCAGGATCTCTCGATCATCCCGCTGATCACGATCGTTGCGGCGATGAGCCACGGCGCGCAGACCGCCGACGGCCCGCCCGGATGGCATCTGGCGATCTATACGGTGGCGGCGATTGCGGGCCTTATCCTTGCGGGCCGCTTTCTTGTGCGGCCGCTGTTTGGTCTGATCGGCAAATTGGGCGAGCGCGAAATGTTCGTGGTCGCGTCCTTGTTCATCATAATCGCCGCAGCCGCGCTGATGCAGGCACTGGGAATGTCCACCGCGCTCGGCGCATTCGTCGCGGGCGTCATGCTCGCCGATTCGCCCTATCGCCACGAACTGGAAGCGGATGTCGAACCCTTCCGCTCGATCCTGCTCGGTCTGTTTTTCATGTCGGTCGGCATGATGCTGGATCTGAGCGCGATCGCGGACCGCCCCTTGTTCGTGCTGGGCATGGCAGTGCTGCTGATAACCGTGAAAACCGCCGTAATGATGGTGCTGGGCCTGCTTTTCCGCATGCCATGGCGCAGCGCGCTCGCGCTCGGCCTGCTGCTCAGCCAGGGCGGCGAATTCGGCTTTGTCCTGTTTGCACAAGCGCAGAACGGCCTGATCATTTCGCCGGAGGCCGTCAGCCTGTTCAGTGCGATCGTGACGATCTCCATGGTCACAACGCCTTTCCTGATGGCCGCCACCCAGAAGATCCGCGAAGCGCCGATCAGCAGGGAAACCCGTGAACGTCCGCGCCGCGACGGCGCCAGCGCTCTCGTGGTGGGTTATGGCCGGTTTGGGCAGACTGTCGCGCAGATGCTGATTGCCGCCGAAGTGCAGGTCACACTAATCGACATGGACGTAGAAATGATCGACGTGGCGGGATCGTTCGGCGCCAAAGTCTATTTCGGCGACGGCACCCGCCTTGATTTGCTGCGCCAGGCAGGTGCAGGCGAAGCGCAAGTCATCGCCTTCTGCATCGACGGCGAGCAGCTTACGGCCGAATTCATCCATGCCGTGCACAAGACTTTTCCCGAGGCGCTGATCTATGTGCGCGCCTATGATCGCAGAAGCGTGCTTTCGCTGAGCGACGCGCCAGTCAGGCTGGTGGTGCGCGAGCTGATCGAGTCGGCGGCGGTGATGGCGCGCGGTGTGCTCGAAGGGCTGGACGTTTCGCTCGAGGATATTGACCGCGCCGAGGACATCTATCGCTCGCGCGACCGCGAGCGGCTCGTCCTGCAGGCGGAATCGGGCGACATCCGCGCTGCGCGGGACCAGATTCTCGTTCAGCCAGAGCGCGATGCACAATAGCCCGGCCGGGCGCGAAGGGGGGCATGGCCATGAAACCCAAAATCATCACCACGCTCGCCGATTATGGCTGGAGTGATTTTCGCGGCGATGCTCTGGCCGGGGTTACGGTCGCGCTGGTGGCCCTTCCGCTCAGCATTGCGATTGCCATTGCATCGGGTGCGCCTCCATTTGCCGGGATCATTACGGCGATCATCGGCGGCTTCCTGATATCGGCGCTCGGCGGCAGCCGCGTGCAGATTGGCGGGCCGACCGGGGCATTCATCGTGCTGGTATACGGCATTGTCGCCAGCCACGGACTGGGCGGCCTTGTCGTCGCGACAGGCATGGCGGGCATTATCCTGCTGATCGCCGGGTTCCTGAGAGCGGGGCGCCTCATCTCGCTTGTTCCCGAGCCGGTCGTTGACGGATTCACAATCGGCATTGCGATCGTCATCGCCACGAACCAGCTCAAGGACTTCCTTGGCATGACGACCGAAAAACTCCCCGCCGATTTTCTTGCAAAGCTGCCTGTGCTCTGGGCTGCGCGTCACACGGTCAATATTCCGGCAACAGCGATTGGCGTGGTGACGCTGGTCGCCCTTGTAGTGGTGCGGAGGCGCTGGCCCCGGATCCCTGGTCCGCTGCTGGTCCTCGCCGCTGTCTCCGGCGCAGCAATTCTCTGGGGCGAACCGATTGCGACAGTCAAAGGCAGCTTCGGCACTTTGCCAGCCGGTATCGGCTGGCCGCAAATACCGCATGTTACCTGGCAGATGGCGCTGGACCTTCTGCCTGCCGCGCTCGCTATTGCCCTGCTTGCCGGAATTGAATCATTGCTGTCTGCCGTCGTTGCAGACCGGATGATTGGCGGACGCTATCGCCACGGCGCTGAACTGATTGCCCAGGGAGCGGCAAATGTCGGCTCCGCGCTGTTCGGTGGACTTCCCGCGACCGGAGCCATCGCGCGCACGGCCACCAATATTGCGGCTGGCGGGCGGACGCCGGTTGCGGGGATGATCCATGCCATTGTCATCTGGATTCTCGTCGCCCTGGCTGGCGATCTGGTCGGCTGGCTGATCCTGCCCGGACTGGCAGCTCTGCTGATTCTGACAGCCTGGAACATGTCCGAGCCGCACCGCTGGCCGGATCGGCTTGGCCGACCCTGGCGGCACATCATCGTCATCCTGCTGACTGCGACGCTCACTCTGCTCGTCGATCTGATTGTCGCAATCGGCGTCAGCACCCTGGTTGCCTTCGCGCTCGGCATCCGGGCCGAACGCGTGCCCGAAACGGAATAGCGCCGCTGCGCCAGGTCATTGCCGCATTGCCCGGCAATACCTAACTGTCTGACAAACAGGAGATGGTTCATGCGTGTCGGCACCGTTCGCGAAATCAAGGACAACGAATTCCGCGTCGGGTTGACTCCCGAAAGCGTGCGTGAGCTCGTGGCCCACGGTCATGACGTCTGGGTGGAAAGCGGCGCCGGTGAGGGCATTGGCGCCGATGACGACGATTACCGCCAGGCTGGCGGAACCATCCAGCCCGATGCCGCTGCGATTTTCGGCCAGTGCGACATGATCGTCAAAGTGAAGGAACCGCAAGCCGCTGAGCGCGCCATGCTGCGCCAAGGCCAGCTCCTGTTCACCTATCTCCACCTTGCGCCCGACCCTGCGCAAACTGCGGATCTGGTGAGGTCCGGCGTCAGCGCAATTGCCTATGAAACCGTGACTGGCCCCGGCAACAGCCTTCCACTGCTCAAGCCGATGAGCCAGGTGGCCGGGCGGCTTTCGATCCAGGCAGGTGCGACGGCTCTGCAGAAAGCGGGCGGCGGACGCGGGGTGTTGCTGGGCGGCGTGCCCGGAGTACTGCCGGGCCGCGTGCTGATCATCGGCGGCGGCGTAGTGGGATTCAACGCCGCGCAGATGGCCGTCGGCATGGGCGCCGACGTGACTATCCTGGATCAGAACCCCGACACGCTCGAGCGGCTTTCCTCGCACTTCGAGGGCCGCGCCAAGACGCGGTTTTCCAACCGCTCTACAATCAGTCAGATGATCTGCGATGCCGAGCTCGTGATCGGCGCAGTGCTGGTGCCGGGCGCCGCCGCACCCAAGCTGGTCACGCGCGACATGCTTGGCTGCATGAAGAAAGGCGCTGTGCTGGTCGATGTCGCGATCGATCAAGGCGGATGTTTCGAGACTTCGCATCCCACCACCCATTCCGATCCGACATTCGTGGTCGATGGCATTGTTCACTATTGCGTGGCCAACATGCCCGGCGCCGTGGCCCGCACCAGCACTTATGCCCTCAACAACGTCACGCTGCCCCACGTGCTCAGCCTCGCCGATGCGGCTGACAACGGCGGCTGGCAGAGCGCCTTGCGCAACAATGCCCACCTCGCCAACGGGCTCAACGTCCACGCCGGCCGGGTGACTTACGAAGCCGTGGCGAAGGAACTGGGTTATGACCCTCTGCCAGTTGCGGAGGCCATTGCGGCCAACTGATATTTACCGGGACAATGCAGGGATAAGCCACTAGCCGCTAACAGGCCCGCCCGCCTTGCCCTGTGAGTGACCATGCAATTTCACGACTTCGTTACCGACACCTTCCTGCGCGACTATTGGCAGCAAAAGCCGCTGCTGATCCGCAATCCGTGGGGCACGTGGCACAACCCGCTCAGCCCCGACGAACTGGCGGGTCTGGCCTGCGAGGAAGGCGTGGAAGCACGGCTGATCTTGCAGCGCGACGAAGCGCTGCAAGCAGAGCATGGCCCTTTCCCCGAGGAGCGCTTTGCCAAGCTGGACAGGGATGGCTGGTCACTGCTGGTGCAGGCGGCAGATCATCACGTGCCTGAGGTCGCCGCGCTGATCGAACCCTTCCGCTTCATTCCGAACTGGCGGATCGACGATGTCATGGTTTCGGTCGCCAGCGACGGCGGCGGCGTCGGAGCCCACTTCGATCACTATGATGTATTCCTGATCCAGGGGCTCGGCCAGCGGCGCTGGCAGGTCGGGCAGATGTGCGATGAGGCAACGCCGCTGCTGCCCCACGACGACTTGCGACTTCTGGCGGACTTTCAGCCGACCGGGGAATGGCTGCTCGAGCCCGGCGACATTCTCTATGTCCCTCCCCGCATGGCCCACAATGGCGTCGCGGTGGGCGAGGACTGCATGACCTATTCGGTAGGCTTTCGCGCGCCTAGCCGCGCCGAGCTGATCGAAGGGTGGACGGACGCAGTTGCCGCAGGGCTGGACGATGATGACCGCTATACCGACGCGGGGCTGGTCCGGCAGGCCAATCCGGGCGAAATTTCGGCTGAGGCCTTGGCGCATCTGCATAGGATGACGCTGGAAAAACTGTCCGACCGCGATGCCTTCGCCCGCTGGTTTGGCGGTTACACCACAACGCGCAAATATCCCGAGATCGACTGGACGCCCGAAGAGCCGATCGGTGCGGAAGAACTGCGCGAGGAGCTTGCCAGCGGCGCGGCGCTGCTCCGCAATCCGGCGAGCCGGTTCGCTTTTGTGCGCGGGGAAGCGGGCGCAGTCACTCTGTTTGTCGATGGCGAGAGTTACGATTGCACCGGCGATCTGGCAGGCTTTGCGGAAGCACTGTGCGCGGAAACGCGCATTGTCTCCATTACCGATGCAGCAACTGGTCTGGTCCAGACGCTGTTCAATCAGGGCAGCGTGGCTTTCGAGCCTGAGGATTGAACGGGCAATCCCCCATGCGCACCCGCCTCAGCATCTGCAGTCGCAAGACGCGCTATCGCAGTGAGGCGGAAGCCTTGCTCGCCGCCCGCGAGGCCGGCATTGCCCTGCGCCACTACCGCTGCGACCGCTGCCGGCTGTTCCACCTGACCAGCCGGACGAAGGGGAAACGGGTGCCAAGGCCTGGGGACTGATTTGGGCTGTCAGGATTCGACGAGAAAGCGGTCGTTAGAGTGCCGAGGCAGGGAGCCTGAAAGCGGACGTCTAATTGGTATTATGTCCCCGAATCTCAGCGCGGAGGGTAGCGGGCGATACAACCAACCTTAACAGTCGGTTCGCGGTCTGGCGGCTCAATACGCAGTCATCCCGCGCTATCCCGATTCGCGGTTTCACTGCGTTGCGGCAAGAATGACGGCGACAGTTTCTTCGGGCCTATCCCATGCAGGAAAATGGCCGCTGCTTTCGAACCAATGCAGATCTGCCGAGGGAAAGGCGGCTTTGGCGCGTGCCGCCTGACGCGGCAGACACAGCCGATCATGCCTGCCCCATCCGATCACAATCCTCCCGGTCGATTGCGCGGCTGGCCCGGACTGCTCAGGACCTTTGGCAAGATCATCGACCAGCGCATCAAATGTCGCCGTGTTGCTGTATCCCGTCAGCTCGGTCGCCACGACCTGAGGGTCAAGCGCCCATGGCCGCACCGACAATTGCGCGAGCAAAGCCGTGCGCGACGCTGCGACCCGGCTCAATGTCGGCAGTAGTGGCCGGATCGTACGCAGCAATCGCCCCGACAGTCCGATCGTGGTTCTGAAAAAACTTCGTTCCCACCCGCGCCAGAAGCCGCCTCGCCTCGCCAGCTCGAGGACGATGCGCGCGCCCATCGAACTTCCGACGATGTCGACCCCATCCAGTTCGTTGTCGTAGATGAAGCACTCGACGCTACCGACAAGTCCTACAAAGCTTCCGCTGTCAGCCTCGGCGGGCGTGGCACCATGTCCGGGAAGATCGATGGCAATCACGGTTCGATGCGCACTCAGCGCGTCAAGAATAGTGCTCCACGATTGCCAGCTTCCGCCGAGGCCATGAATGAGTAGCAGCATCCGGCCTTTGCCGCGCTGGACCTGATGCATCTGGTTTCTTTCTAGTTGCTGCAAATTCCTAACGCGCAGCATCGCCAATGGGTCCACCCTCAGCGCCAGCGACCACCTGATGGCCTCCAGAGCCCCGCTGAAGAATCGACGGAGGAAATTGCAACCGCCCGCGACATCAAATTGCTCCGCGGACGGCAGCTTTCGCCCAGCTCGATACCTGGAACCGGACAGTCAGCTTCCCACGACATCACTGCCATTCCTTACACCGCTCAGCCTGAGCCTGTCGAAGGCTAAGCGCTAATCTCCCGCCACTCCCCCACGCCAAGCCCATCCAAACTCCACTCCCCAATCCCCCAGCGCACCAGCCGCAAGGTTGGGTGGCCCACCGCTGCCGTCATCCTTCGCACCTGGCGATTGCGCCCTTCGCGCAAGGTCAGCTTGATCCAGCAATCGGACACGGACTGGCGCACCCGGATCGGCGGATCGCGGGGCCATAGCTCGGGATCGGCAATGCGTGTCGCTTCGGCGGGGCGGGTGAGGCCGTCTTTCAGCTCAACGCCGCGCCGGAGCTTTTCCAGCGCATCTTCGCCCAAATCGCCTTCGACTTGCACCAGATAGGTCTTGGGCGCTTTGAACCTGGGATCGGCAATCCGCGCCTGCAACCTGCCATCGTCGGTCAGCAGCAGCAGGCCTTCGCTGTCCCGGTCGAGCCTGCCGGCCGGATAGACACCGGGCAGCGTGATATAGTCCGACAGGGTTGCGCGCGGGCTTCTTTCGGTGCCGCGATCGGTGAACTGGCTCAGCACGCCATATGGCTTGTTGAACAGGATAAGCCGCGACATGGGCTCAACCCTTCCCGGCCAGCCCCAGCTGCCAAAGGATGAAAGCGAACTCCTCGGCGGTTTCCTTCAGGCTCTCGAACCGGCCCGACTTGCCGCCGTGGCCCGCGCCCATGTTGGTCTTGAGGATCAGCTCATTGGTGTCGGTCTTCAGCTCGCGCAGCTTCGCCACCCATTTCGCTGGCTCCCAATAAGTCACGCGCGGATCGTTGAGCCCGGCGGTGACCATGATTGGTGGATATTTCTGTTCTTTTATCTGATCATAGGGTGAATAGCTATGAATCTGCTTGAAGGCTGCCTTGTCTTCGATCGGATTTCCCCATTCGGGCCATTCGCCCGGCGTGAGCGGCAGAGTCTCATCGAGCATCGTCGCCAGCACGTCGACGAACGGCACATGCGCCACCACCGCGCCCCACAGATCGGGATCGGAATTGGCAACCGCCCCCATCAATTCGCCGCCAGCCGACCCGCCCGAGATCGAAATCCTGCCCGCCGCCGTATAACCGCGTTCGATCAGTCCACGCGCGACATCGACGAAATCGTTGAACGTGTTGGTCCGTCGCTCCAGCTTTCCAGCCTTGTACCATGCGCGCCCCAGATCATCGCCGCCGCGAATGTGGGCGATGGCATAGGCAAAGCCGCGATCCACCAGGCTGAGCCGTGTGGTGGAAAAGCCCGGATCGATGGCAATGCCATAGGCGCCGTAGCCATAGAGATGGAGCGGGCCTCCCGCTGCGCGATCCTTGCGCTGGACGATGCTGACCGGGATCAGGGTGCCATCGCGCGCCGGGATTTCAAGCCGCTCGGTCACATAGAGCGAAGCATCGTAGCCCGAAGGAATTTCCTGCACTTTCAGCAATTCAAGCTGCTGTGTTGAGACATCATAGTCAAACACGCTCGCAGGGCTGACCATCGATTCGTAGGACAGGCGCAGCTTGCTCACATCCCACTCGGGATTATCCGCCAGCCCTGCCGAATAGCTTGCTTCGGGAAATGCGATCGGCTCGATCCGCGCTGATTCGTCGTAATAGCGAAGCTCGATCTGATCGAGCCCGGCGCGGCGGCCCTCGACCACGAAAAAGTCACGGAACAGTTCGAAGCCGGTCAGGTAGAATGCGTTAGTACCCTCGATCAGTGTCGTCCATTCGCCCGGCTTTGCGAGCGAGGCAGTGGCGAGGCGGAAATTCTCATGCGTATCGTTGGTGTGGACGAACAACTGCTCCCCTCGCAGGTCGACATCGTATTCCACGCCCTTCTGGCGGGGGCGCACGAGGATCGGCGTGGCGAGCGGGTCAGCGGCCGGGATAATGCGAACTTCGCTGGTTTCGTGGTCGCTCGCCGATATGATCAGCCATTCCTCGTTGGCCGAGAGCGAAGAGCCAACGCGGAAGCCTTCGTCATCTTCGTGATAGAGTTCGATGTCGCTCGAAAGCGGCTGGCCCAGCCAATGGAGACGGGCATTGTCCGTGCGCCATTGTTCGTTGGCGAGGCTGTAAACTAGCCCCTTGTCTCCCGCGACCCAGACCAGCGCCGAGAGCGTCCCGGGGATTTCGTCCGGCAGCAATTCGCCCGTGGCGAGATTTTTGATCCGCGCGGTGAAGCGCTCGGAGCCATTGTCATCAATGGCATATGCCAGAAGCTTGCCATCGTGGCTGACAGACATGGCACCGAGGCGGAAATATTCCTTGCCCTCTGCCAGCGCCACTTCATCGAGGATCAGTTCGTTTGCGCTGCCATCGTCCTTGGCTGCAACAGGCCTGCGCCACCATTTCTTGTATTCCGCGCCTTCCTCGAACTCGATCCAGTAGAGAAAATCCCCATCCTTCTGCGGCACAGACTTGTCGGCTTCCTTGATCCGCGCGCGCATTTCCTTGAACAGCGTATCGATCAGTGGCTGCTGCCGCTTCATCCGGCTCTCGAACCAGGCGTTTTCGGCTTCGAGATGGGCCAGCACTTCCTTGTCGGTGACATCCGGATAACCGGGATCGCGCAGCCAAGCGTAGTTATCGCTGACCGTGATGCCATGGTGAGTGGTGCTGTGCGGCTTCTTAGCTGCGATAGGGGGAGTGGTAACTGTCATCCGGTGCATCTATGTTGCAGGCAAGAGGACCGCAACCATGCTGATACCGCCACTATGCTGATGAATGTGTACGAAGCCCGGCTCAAGGCACTGCGCGAGGAAATGACGCGCCAAGGCCTCGATGGCTTTGTCGTGCCGATTTCCGACGAGCACATGAGCGAATATGTCGGCGGCTATGCCCAGCGCCTTGCCTGGCTGACGGGGTTTGGCGGTTCCGCGGGAACGGCTGTGGTGCTGGCGGAGAAGGCCGCGATTTTCGTCGATGGGCGCTACACGCTGCAAGTGCGCGATCAGGTCGATGGCCGGTTTTACGCCTATGAAAGCGTGCCTCAGACCAGCGTCGCCAAATGGCTGGGCGAACATGCGCCGGAAGGCGCGCGGATCGGCTATGATCCCTGGCTGCACGGCAAAGGCTGGGTCACCACGGCCACCAAAGCGCTTGAGGCCCGCAAGGCCGAACTGGTCGAAGCGGCAAGCAACCCTATCGATGCCGTGTGGACCGATCGCCCCGCGCCGTCCACAGCACCTGCCCTTGTCCACCCCGACGCACTGGCGGGCGAGCCCAGCGAGGCCAAGCGCAGTGCCGTCTCCACATGGCTGAGTGAAAACAAGCTCGATGCCGTGGTCATCGCGGCGCTCGATTCGCTTGCCTGGTTGTTCAATATCCGGGGCAGCGATGTGGAGCGAACACCGGTCACTCTCGCTTTCGCCATTCTCAACGCCGACGGCACTGCCAGTCTGTTCATCGATCCTGCCAAAGTCACGCCGGAACTGACTGCCCATCTTGGCAATTCGGTGCGGATTGAGCCTCGTGAACAGTTCGAACCCGCTTTGGCAGCATTGGCCGGGAAGCGGGTTGCGGTCGATCCGGAGCGGTCGGTGCAGGCGATTTTTTCCGCGCTCGCCTCAGCCGAAGTGGTGGAGCGGCGCGATCCCACGGTCCTGCCCAAGGCGCTCAAGAATGCCGCGGAGCAAGCCGGCCACCGCGCCGCCCAGGCACGCGACGGGGCTGCCATGTGCCGTTTTCTTTATTGGCTCTCGGTGGAAGCGCCGACTGGAAAAGTCGACGAAATATCGGCAGACGAACGGGTGCACCAGTTCCGCCGCGAAACCGGCTGTCTGCATGACCTGTCGTTCGACACGATCTCCGGCAGCGGCCCTAATGGCGCGATCGTTCACTACCGGGTGAGCGAGGAAACCAACCGCACTCTGGAGCCGGGATCGGTCTATCTGGTGGATTCGGGCGGCCAGTATCCCGATGGCACCACCGATCTCACCCGCACGGTCTGGATCGGCCCCGGCGCGCCGCCCGCCGTAGTGATGGACCGCTACACCCGCGTGCTGAAAGGCAATATTGCCCTCACCCGGGCGGTATTTCCCAAAGGCACGCTCGGCAGCCAGCTTGACCCTCTGGCGCGTCAATTCCTGTGGGAAGTCGGGCTCGACTATGCGCACGGCACCGGCCACGGGGTCGGCAGCTTCCTGTCCGTCCACGAAGGCCCGCAGCGCATTGCCAAGCTGACCGGTACGCAGGCCGGCACCGAACAGGAATTGCTGCCCGGGATGATCCTGTCCAACGAGCCGGGTTACTACAAGGCGGGCGAATACGGCATCCGCATCGAGAACCTGCTGCTGGTCGAGCCGCGCATGATGGAAGGCGCGGAGGGTGAATTCCTCGGCTTCGAAGTTCTTACCCATGTGCCGATCGACCGCACGCTGGTCGATTGCAGCCTGCTGACCCGCGATGAGGTTGCCTGGTGGAATAACTATCACGCGCGGGTGCTTCAAATATGCGGCCCGCAGATCGAGGGAGATGCACTCGACTGGCTGAATCAGGCTTGCGCGCCGCTATAAACGCCAGATGTGCGGCTTGCAGCCAGATGAACGACCAAGCCCAACTGCGACAATTTGCGACAAATGGGGCCTGTTCCGGCATAATCGCGAGACACGAGGGGTCTAAATCACGCAGCGGAAGCCGCGTGATTTGGCCTTATCCCCCCCTTCCTCCCCCGGTCGCGCGGCTTCCAATACCTTGCTATGGCATGGCAGTGCCGGGGCATCATCGGGAGATCGATCATGAAGAAGATTGCACTCATAGCATCCGTTGCGGCCCTGGCCGGCGCGGGTATCGCATTCGCTGCCGATGAGCATGCAGGCGCGCCGGGAATGCGCGGGCCAGATATGAACCGAACAGTCACGCGGGCCGAAGCGATTGCTCATGCCAGCCAAATGTTCGAGCGGATGGACGCCAACAAGGATGGCAAGCTCGATGCCGCCGATCGCGAAGCCCGCAGGGCCGCGATGTTTGACCGTATCGATACCAACAAGGACGGTTCGATTTCGCGGGCCGAATTTGCCGCGATGCGTCCTGGCGGTGGTATGCGTGGGCCCGGCATGCGGCATGAAGGTATGAACCACGACGGCATGAACCATCAGGAAATGGCCGAGGGCGGCATGAAGCCCAATGTTATGATGGGAGGCGGCATGATGGGTCGCGGCATGCACCAGCGCGGCATGGGCCAGATGATGATGCGCATGGCCGACACAAATGGCGATGGTGCGGTGACCAGCAGTGAATTCACTGCCGCCGCCGCCGCCCGATTTGACCGGATGGACACAAATCATGATGGCCAGCTGACGGCGGCCGAGCGTCAGGCCGCCCGGGCCACCATGCGCGAAGCCATGCAGCACCGTGGTGGGCCTGGCGGCTCACCCGGTGCGGCAAACTGATCACGGCGGATGGACGACCGCTCGTGAACGAGGCTGTGCCGGTCCGGCTCCTGCTGGTCGACGATGAGGCAGCCTTGCGCGAACCCCTGATGGACTATCTGGTCCGTCAGGGGTTTGTCGTCGATCAGGCCGAAAGTGCTGCCCAGGCGCGCAGCCTCTTGCGCAGTGCCGAGCCCGATCTTGTCCTTCTCGACATCATGATGCCAGGCGAGGACGGCTTGTCGCTTTGCCGCCACCTTGTTGAATCGCGCGCGCTTCCCGTCATTTTCATAACTGCCAAAGGCGAAGCGACTGACCGCATTGTCGGACTGGAGATTGGTGCTGACGATTATGTCGTGAAGCCCTTTGACCCGCGCGAACTGGTGGCGCGGATCCGCAGTGTGCTGCGCCGGGCCAGCCGCGGGGCACAACCAGCGGAGCGTGACGCGATCTACGAATTCGAAGGGTGGAAGCTCGATCCGCTCAAGCGCCGGCTGACCAATCCCGAAGGCGCTGCGGTGCCGATTTCCTCTGCTGAATTTCGCTTGCTGACAGCCTTCCTCGATCATCCGCGACAAGTCATGGACCGCGACAGGCTGCTGGACATGGTTCAGGGCCGCGAGGCCCATCTGTTCGACCGTGCGGTCGACAACCAGATCAGCCGCCTGCGCCGCAAGATCGAGACTGATAGCCGCAATCCCCAGCTGATTCAGACCGTGTGGGGCGGCGGATATATGCTGGCCGCTGATGTGCGCACAGTGACCGGGCGGGATGCCTGACGGGGATGGCGGTCACTATTCGCCTGATGCCTCGCAGCCTCAAGGGACAATTGCTGCTGGCAGTCGCGATCGCGCTGCTGCTCGCACAGACTGTCAGCGCCGTGCTGATCTACCGCGCCCAGGCCGGCCAGCGGGAAGCCGCCCTGATCCACACAGCCGCTTTTCGCCTGCTGCGCGCCACACGTGACAGCAACCCGCAGCTAGATCTGCCCGACATTCCGCACTCTCCCGGTCGTCCGGCCTGGATTGCCCGCAGCAATGCCCCACCTTTGCTGGCGAGCGACCGGCGCGATGCCCATGCCGAGGAATTTTTGCGCAGCGTTCTGCTGGATCAGGATGTTGCGCCGCAAGACGTCATTGTCGTTCGCCGCAGCATTGCCAACGATCCACCCGCGAAAGAGCGATTGGCTCGGCGGGCGGCCAGAGCTTACGGCCACAGAGGCCCCGCCCCCGAACTGGTCATGCTGGCCATGGTCCGGGCAGGTCAGAACCAATGGCTGACCGCACGGGTGCTGGTGCCGCCCGGCGAGCGCATGCTGCTTGCCTCGCTGATCGGACAGACACTGCTGATCTATGCACTGTTGGTCGGCGCGATCGCGTTCATCGTCCGCCGGATTACCCGGCCACTGGCGCGGCTGACTGGCCGCACCACGCGCTTCGCCGCCACGCGCGATCCCGCGTCCCAGATCGAGCCCGAAGGACCAGCGGACGTGCGTGAGCTGATCCTGGCGCACAATGCCATGGAAAAGCGCATTGCCATTTTGCTCGACGAGAAGGACGTAATGCTCGGCGCTATCGGGCATGACCTCAAGACGCCGCTGGCCGCGCTGCGCGTTCGCATCGAATCGGTCGAAGATGCGACCGAGCGCGGGCGGATGGCTGCAACGATCGACGGCATCGCCCGGGCGCTCGACGATATTCTCTCGCTCGCCCGCGCTGGCCGGATGCGCGAGGCCAGCGAAGTGACTGAGCTTTCAGCGCTGATTGCCGAACTGGTCGAGGAATACGAAGATATGGGCCGCCCGGTGGTGATCACGGATGCGCCGCGCCTCGCCATGCCCGTGCGCGCCACATGGCTGCGCGGTGCCATCCGTAACCTGATCGACAATGCCTTGCGCTATGGCCAGTCGGCTCGCATTTCGCTCTCGCGCGAGGGCGATGTCGCCGTCATCGCGGTCGAGGACGATGGCCCCGGCATACCCGAGGCGGACATGGCCCGCATGCTGGAGCCTTTCAGCCGCGGCGAGCCATCACGCAACAGCACTACTGGCGGCGCCGGGCTGGGGCTTGCGCTCGCCAGAGCCATCGTCGAGCAGCACAATGGCCAGCTTGTTCTCACCAACCGCCGCACCGGACAGGATGTGATCACGGGCTTGCGCGCCGAATTGCGGCTGCCGCTCAACGAAGGTTAGTCACCCAATAAGACTGCCGAAACCGTGGGCGCAATCGCAGTGCGCACAAGGCCGCAATTGCGGATTTTCTCGATCACTCGGTCAAGCTCCAACTCTCCCGCTTTGCCGGCGAAGCGCGGTTGAAGTTCGCGCTGCAGTTCGCCTGCCTTTTCAACCGAGCAATAACGGCCCAGGTTTTGCGGCAGGTTGTTGGTGAAGAATATCCCGCCGTCGTCTGTTGTCAGCTCATCGAGATGCGCCTTCATCCAGCGATAGCCCATCTCGCGCGTGCCGCGCACTGCCATGATCGAGCGCAGGAATGACTGCCGCTCGCTGCGCCGCAGACGCGGATCCTTCCATTCGTCCAGCAACCAGGTGGCTATCGCGACAGAGCCACTGCCCGCCAGGGCATCCAGCAAGGCCGGCCTCAGGTCGGGATCCTGCGATGTGAGCGCGCGCTCACCCAGGTCCTTGGCCGCGGGCAGGCCGCCCGCATCCAGATAGACATCAAAGGCAAGATCGAACCACTGTGAATCGAGCGCGCGGCTGTCGCCCGCAAGATAGGCGCGGGCGGCATCGCCGAGTTGCTTCCGCAGGGCCCTGTCGCGGTTCCAGTTGACAGTCCAGGCAGCGGCGCTGGCCCTGCGCTGTGACAGTTCCGGATCTTCATTGGCGTAGGCCGCGGTGCGCGGGTCGAAGCCCAGCTTGCGCAGCACCGGCTTGTATAACTTGCCGACGAGCTGGCGGTAGGCCGGCATGGCCGAGGCCGCGAGGAGATCACCGCGCGTGAGCGCGTCAAGCAAAGACCCGGCCGCGCTGAAGGCGTGACTGTCGGGATTGCGCACGAGTTTGCGCGCAAGCGCCAGCAATTGCTCGGTCGATGCCCGCCCGGCGAGGAAACTGGCCCGCAGCGAATCCGCAAGGGCCAAAGCCTCTCCGCCGGGCAGCCGGTCTGCCTGGGAAATCAACATGTCCCATTCGAGCGGCGGCAGTTCAAACCGGTAGTAACCCAGCCCGTCTGCATTCGGCATCAGCGGACCCTTGCCATCGAGATCAAAATCAACGCTCTGGCCGTCAATCAGCTGGCAGCGCCGCGCAGTCCCTCGCCGGGCGCAAAAGGGGACGATCCAACGCTCGGGACCCGGCTTCGTCCCCAGCGCCGCAAACCGGCTTTGCGTGACAGTGTAGCCCCGTCCCTTGCGCGTAAAAGTCAACAAAGGCACACCCTGCTGATCGACGAAGCTGCGCATAGCGCCCAGCAAACGGGGATCGCCGGCAGCATCGGCCATGGCCGCGAAGAACTGATCGCTGGTGGCATTGCCGTAGCGATGCCGGGACATGTAGCTGCGCACGCCGGTGCGAAACTTCTCGTCACCCAGATAGCCGGCAATCATCGCCACGACATGGCCGCCTTTGCCATAAGTGATCGAATCGAAGCTGCCATTGATCTGGCTGTTGCGTTCGATTTTCTGACGGATCGGGCGGCCGGCAACCAGCGCGTCGATATTCATGGCATCGAAGCCTTCGGCCAGACTGCCACTGGCGATCTTCAGGTCGGGCCGCCACTGGTCGCCAATCCGGTAGCCCATCCAGTTGGCAAAGCTCTCGTTCAGCCAGATGTCGTCCCACCATGCCGGGGTCACCAGATCGCCGAACCACTGGTGGGCGAGTTCATGCGAGACTACCATGCCGAACGATCGCTGGCGGCCAACGCTTGCCGTACGGTCCATCACGATAATGTTGTCGCCATAAAGATCGGCGCCGGCATTCTCCATTGCACCGGGCATGATCGGCGAGGTGATCTGGTCGAGCTTGGGATAGGGGAAACCGTCGCCGAAATAGTCTTCGAGGCGCAGAACGATATCTTTCGAGCCCTGAAGCGCGAATTCGAGCCTGTCGGCATTGGGACGCGGCGAGATGACTCGCAAAGGCAGTGGCTTTTCCCGGTGCGGCCCTGGCGGCACTTCACCGCTCACTGCGGCAAACGGGCCGGTCATCATCGCCACGAGATAGGTCGGGAGCGGCAAGGTCGGCGCGAATCGATGGACTACCAAGCCGCCCTCGCGTTCTTCGGAGGACTGCGGGGCGTTGCTCACTGCGAGCATCCCCGGGGGCGTACGCATGGTCACGGCGAAAGGCGTTTTGAAACCCGGTTCATCGAATCCCGGAAATGCCGCTCGTGCGTCGATCGACTGAAACTGGGACCAGACATACCACGTCTCGTCCACCTTGACGCGAAACAGGCCTGCGGGAGCATCGTTGAACGCAGCGTCATATTCGAATGCGAAAGTGACGGGGCCGGCAGGCAACGGCGCGGCGAATGTCAGCGAGGCAACGCCGCTGGGGTCCTGCTGTTTCCATGTGCCCTCATACCGCTTTCCGCTGACAATCGCGGCGGCCCGGTGCATGGCAAGGTCGCGTCCGTGGAGAAAAATCCGCGCCGCGGGCTGGGCCAGCCGGGCGTCGATTTCCACTTTGCCGGAAAAGCGAGTCCGGGCCGGGTCAATAGTCAGATCGAGCCGGTACTCACGGGGAGCCACTGTCGAAGGCAATTTGCCGAGCGGCAAATCAGGAGAAGGTGCATCCTTCGCGGGCGCATCTTTCGCGGATGCGGGAATGTCAGCACTTTGCGCCCAGGAATTCGGAACGCCGGAAATTGCAAGGCAGAGCGCAAAGGCCAGCCTTGCGGTGAAACCAGCCGTCAACGCGGCAGCCCGCCATTGCTGCCCCGCCCGAGGAAAATATCGTCCATGCGTACTCCGAGGTGTCCCGATGCTCCACTGATAGAGCGGCGATGGCGGCCAAGCGAGAGGCTTTTTGCATGCGGGCAAAAGCGCGGCTAGAAGCCGCCTCCCATGCCCGATCCCTTTGTCCTGCTTGACGATGCCCGCACTATCGGCGCCAGCCCCGCGCGGCTCTACCGTGCGCCGCGCGAAATCGTCCTCGCGCGGCGCGGCGACGAGGTGATTACGGCGCTCGAACGGATCGCCGCGCTGGCTGCCGAAGGCCATGACATGGCAGGCCACATTGCCTACGAGGCAGGACTGGCGCTGGAGCCCAGACTGGCTTCCTTGCTGGACCGACGCTGTGGCGCCAATGGCCCGCTGGTCTGGTTCGGCGCTTTTCCCGGATATGAGGAAATCGCGCCCGCCGAGGTTCCCGCACGGCTTGCGCTCTTGGCCGAAGGTCCTTCCGGAAGTCTCGGTCCTATGGAGCCGCAAGTGTCTACCGGTGGCTATCTGCGCGCCTTCGATCACCTTCAGGAAGCGATCCAGGCGGGCGATATCTATCAGGCGAACCTGACGCTCCCGCTGGCGGGTTCCTGGCATGGCGACCCCGTGGCGCTGTATGCGGCCATCCGTCCCGAGGCGGCGGCTGGCTATGGCGGCATAGTCCATGACGGCTCGCACTGGTTGCTCAGCTTTTCGCCGGAACTGTTTTTCGCGCTCAAGGCCGGAGCGGCCTTGGTCAAGCCGATGAAAGGCACGCGGCCACGCGGACGCAACGACGCCGAAGATGCGAAGCAAATCGCCGAACTTTCCGCTTCGCCCAAGGAACGCGCGGAAAACCTGATGATCGTCGACCTGATGCGCAACGACCTTTCGCGCATTGCCCGGCCCGGATCAGTGCGAGTGGAAAATGCATTCGCGATCGAAAGCTTTCCGACTGTCCATCAGATGGTCTCCACCATCCGCGCGGATCTTCGCGAGGGGCTGGGCGCGCTCGATATGCTGCGCGCGCTGTTTCCCTGCGGCTCGATCACGGGCGCGCCGAAAATCAGGGCGATGGAACTGATTGCCGAAGTGGAACGCGATCCGCGCGGACCCTATTGCGGGGCGATCGGACGGATAGATGCCACTGGAGATGCCGCGTTCAATGTGGCAATCCGCACTTTGCGGCTGACTCGGGTGGCACCGGGTCAGGGCACGGCCGTGCTCGGCGTCGGATCCGCGATCGTGGCGGATTCCAAAGGTCTGGCTGAGTGGCGTGAATGTCTGATCAAGGGAGAGTTCGTGAGACAGTCTGCGGCTTCATTCGATCTTATCGAAGCCATGGGATTCACGCCGGATGCAGGGATCGCACTGTTGGAGCTTCATCTCGAGCGCATGAAAGCAAGCGCCGCTGAACTGGGCTTCCAATTTGACCGTCATCAGGTGCGCAACCAGATTCAGGCGCTTTGCTTTGAACTGGAAGGGCCCGCTAAAGTGCGACTGCTGCTGAGCCGCAGCGGCGCAATCGCGCTGGTGGCCGAGCCGCTGGAGCCGGCCGGTTCGCCAGACCCGGCAAGCGATGAGCCAGTCGTCTGCGGAATCCTGCCTCTGCCGGTCGATCCGGGCGACTGGCGACTTCGGCACAAGACGAGCTACAGAGGTTTTTATGATGCTGCGCGCGAGGTTGCCGAAGCTGCCGGAGCCAGCGAAGCGATCTTGCTGCGCGACGACGGCCTGGTGACTGAGGCCAGCCGCGCCAACATATTTGTCGAGAGGAATGGAATGCTTGTTACCCCGCCCTTGTCGCTGGGACTGCTGCCGGGCGTGCTGCGCCGCTCACTGATCGAGGCGGGCAAAGCGGTGGAAGGCGAATTGCGGCTTGAGGATCTCGAAGGCGGTTTCCTGCTCGGCAATTCGGTGCGCGGCCTGAAACCGGCAGTGCTGCTGTGACCGGCCAGACATCCGAAGCGCTCGGCCGCATTGCCCCCTCGCAAACCACGGCGATGACGGATCGGGCGATGGCCCTGCGCGCTGAAGGCCGCGACATCCTTTCTCTTTCCGTCGGCGAACCCGATTTCGCCACCCCGCCTCACGTCATTGCCGCTGCCAAAGCCGCGCTTGATGCGGGCGACACGAAATATACCGCTGTCGGCGGCACTGCCGCGCTCAAGCGCGCCGCCGCGCTGCATTTTACGCGGGATCTGGGAATTGAGGTTCCAGTCAGTCAGGTCACTGTCAGCGCCGGGGGCAAACAGGCAATCTTTCACGCCATCCTCGCTACTGTCAGCGCGGGCGATGAAGTGATCGTGCCTTCGCCCTGGTGGGTGAGCTATCCCGAAATCATCCGCTTCGCCGGCGGGCGCGTGGTTCCGCTGGTGACGCATGCGGAAAGCAATTTCCGCTTCACCGCCGCCGATCTCGAAGCCCAGATCGGCCCGCGCACTCTGTGGCTGATGCTCAACAGCCCGGGCAATCCGACTGGCGCCTGCTATCCGGCCGACATGCTGCTTGCCATTGGCGAGGTGCTGCGCCGCCATCCGCGGGTGATGGTGATGAGCGACGACATCTATGCGCCGATCAACTACCTGGGCGCGAGCCACGCGACCCTCGCCAATCTTTGCCCCGATCTTGCCGACCGAATCGTGACCATTTCCGGCGTTTCCAAGAGCCACGCGATGACAGGTTTCCGCATCGGCGTTGCCGCAGGCCCTGCCTGGCTGATCCAGGCGATGGAAAAGCTGCAATCGCACAGCTCCGGCAATCCCTGCTCGATCAGCCAGGCCGCTGCAGTTGCCGCATTCGAGGGTCCGCAGGATTTCCTGCTCGATTGGCGCGAGCGCTTCCGGGCGCGGCGTGACAAGGTCGTTGCTGCCATCAATGCCATTCCCGGCCTTTCGACGCCGGTGCCCGATGGCGCGTTCTACTGCATGGTCGATGCCGCGCCGCTGATGACGCGCTTTGGCGACGATTCGGCGCTGGCAATGCATTTGCTCGACCATGGCATTGCCGTGGTTCAGGCCTCGGCTTTTGGCGGCCGCGACGGCTTTCGCATCAGTTTTGCCGCTGATGACCAAGTGCTCGAAGAGGCCATGCGGCGCATTGCCGCGGCACTGACGTGAGCCCGCTGTCCATCCTGTTCGAAGACGGCGAAGCGCTGATCATCGACAAGCCTGCCGGGTTGCCGCTCGACGCGCCGCGCGCGGGCGGGGCCAGCCTGGATGACCGGCTCGACGAACTGAAACTGGGCTTCCATCGCAGGCCCTCGCCCGTCCACCGGCTCGATCAGGATACATCGGGCTGCCTGCTACTTGCCCGCAACCCCAAGGCGCTGAAGCGCTTTTCCGCTGCGTTCGAAGCGCGGCAAGTCGAGAAAGTCTATCTCGGCATAGTCGCAGGCAGGATCGCCGAGGACGAGGGAACCATCGCACTTTCGCTCTCCAAGATCAGCAGTGCTGAAAAAGGCTGGCGGATGATTGCCGCCCGCAAAGGGAAGCCTTCGGTTACGCACTGGCGCAAGCTTCAGGAAATCGGCGGCCTGACATTGGTTGAGTTCCGTCCGGAAACCGGCCGCACCCACCAGATCCGCATCCATGCCGCCGCCGGGCTGGGCGCGGCGCTGCTGGGCGATCCGATTTATGGCAGCCCGAAAGGCGCCGCGCGGACCATGCTTCACGCCGCCCGGCTGGTTATCCAGCGCGAGGGCAAGCCCCCGATCGAGGCCAGCGCGCCGATGCCTGACGATTTCCGCGCCTTGGGTTTTGCAGATGCCTGATGTGCCGGGGGATGACATGCTGTCCCGCGCCAATGCCCTGGCCGAGGAAAGCTTCATCACATCCTCTGGCCCCGGCGGGCAGAACGTCAACAAAGTGGCGACAGCCGTCCAGCTGCGGCTCAACGTCTATGCCTTGCGGCTTGATCCGCAAGTATTCCAGCGGCTCAAGATGCTGGCGGGAAGCCGCATGACCGCGCGCGGCGAACTGGTGCTGGTGGCACGGCGCTTTCGCACCCAGGAAGCGAACCGCGCCGACGCCCGCGACCGCCTCGCCGCCTTGCTGACCGACGCACACAAATTGCCCGAAAAACGCGCCAAGAGCCGGCTCAACCGCATTGGCAAGGAGCAACGGCTTGCCGGGAAGAAGATTCGCGGCGCTGTGAAGGCCGGGCGGGGTAAAGTGTCGTTCGATTAAGCCGTAGCTGCCGCGCTCATCACATGGCGGCCATCGCTGGCAAAAGCGCCGAGTTCGATGGCATCGCCGCTACCGCGCATCGCGAGGTGCAATTCCTCGCCGCAGACGCCCGGTGACAGGCCCCGGAATGCAAAAGTCCTGAGCTTGTTGTCGCCCAGCTCGCGGCGGGCGAGATCCAGCAGCAGAGTGGCTGTCAGCGGACCGTGGACGACCAGACCGCGATAACCTTCTTCACGCGTGGCATAGGGCAAGTCGTAATGGATGCGGTGACTGTTGAAAGTCAGCGCGGAAAAGCGAAACAGCAGAGCCTCGCTGGGCGCCAGGCTTCGGCGGCGATCCCAGCCTGCGGGATCGAAACGGCCCTCACCCGGCTCGGGCGGCGCGGGCGGCGCGCCCTCTGGGGGTGGCTCGCGGTAGACCACGCTTTGCACTTCGCGCACGGCGAGGCCTTGGTCGCCGCGGGTTTCGTGAGCGACATCGACAAACACCAGACTGCCCGATCCGCCATGTTTGGCAGTGACCGAAAGGATCTTCGATTGGCGTTCGATCCGCTCGTCCAGGCGAAGCGGCGCAAGGAATTCGATCTTGCTCGAGGCCCACATCCGGCGCGGCAGGGTCACTGGCGGCAGGAAGCTGGTTGGGCTTTCATCGCGCAAGGGATGCCCATCGTTGCCCAGCCGCGCGGTCGGGGCATCGGGCAGGCAGAGGCAGAAATGGAAGCCCTGCGGCACCAGTCCCTGCTCCGGCGCATCGCGGTCGAGCATTGCCAGCCAGCGGCCATAATGCCCCGCATCGACCCGGTCAGACCGGCGCTCCTCGCGCCCGATCCATTCTTCCCACTCGCCCATCGAATCCGCCTTGCTTGCCTGCTCAGCGCCCTGGCCTGCAATCGGGGCAGGAGGCAAGGGTCATTTTGCCGCGGCTGTTGGCGCTACCTGCTGCGAAGCAGCCGCTGCCGGGGATGGCAGCGCCAGGAGACTGTCGTCCGGACGCTTGCTCTCGACCATTTCCGCCGCCTCGTCGAGCGCCTTGGCTTCATTCGCCGTTACGCCGCCCGGGCCGGGCTCGCTACTGCCGCAGGCTGTCAGGGCGATGAGCAAGGCACAGGCGGCAAAGTGTCTCATGATCAACCCTCGATAATGCCCGTCGCCGGGTGATGGCGATCGAGATGGCGGCGGATGCGCTTCAGGTTGCGGCTGTTTGAACGATAGAAGAAATCAAAGATGTCGCCGCCCAAAGGGATCGAGCCAATCAGCCAGTCGAGACCAACAGTGCCGGTCATCCGGGCCAGTTGCCACTTGCTCATGCCGACATTGCGGCCTTCCCAGACGAGGTAGAGCCCGATGATCGCGGCAATCGTATCACCGGCGATGGGCACAAAGCCGATGATCGCATCGAAACCGAAAGATTGCTTCGTCCCGGGGATGGTTATTGCCCGCTCCAGCAAGCGCTCCAGAATTTCGACCCGGCGGCGGACCGATCCGGGATCAGTACCGACAGGCAGGCTTTCTGGAACCAGCCGCGTGGTCGTGCCAATTGCCATGATCCGAAAATACTCCTGAATCCAGCCAATCGGGACGTCTGGGCCGGGGGGCGACTTAGCCGGTCTATTTGGGCAGCAAGGCCATGGGCATCAAGGGGTGGGTGGCAAATGGATTGGACATAATTCCCGTCATATTGCCGGCGACCAGCGACCAGCGGATCGGCGAGCCCAGAGGAATATAGACATTGCTCTGCGAAAGTGCCTTCTCCGCGCGTGCCAAGGCTGCGGTACTTTGCAGGGCATCGCTGCTCTCCAGAGCCTCGAGCACGAGGTCGTCGGCTTCGCGGCTGCAGGGCCCGGGCAAGACACCGCAGCTCAATTGATTGAAAAACCAGATGGCCGTCGGATAGCGTGCCGTGGCATCGATCAGGCGCAAATCCGCGGGCGCGGTTGGGCCCACGCGCACTGTCTCGACCCCGATCTTGGCAAGATCGCCTGCGAGGCGCGTGTACAGAATCTCGCTGCCGGGGCCGACAGGCATGGCAATCCGCAGTTTCGGGGGAGCGCCTTTGCCATTGCGCCACCGGGCAACGCGCGCCGCTGCAATTGCCTGGCGTGCCGGCAAATCAAGGTTCGGCCATCTCGCGCCACTGGCATCCGGCGCGTCCGCCAGCCCGGCAGGCAAAATGCGGTCAGCCATTGTCCAGCCGTCGAGTCCGAGGGCGGAAGGCAAAGCATCGCGGTCGATCGCCATGGCAATGGCTTCCCGGTTTTCCGCCGAGGCCAGGAAACCATTTTCGTTCATGACTGCAAGGCCCAGCAGGCCAATGGCGGGATCCAGCCTCAGCGCGCCGCGCGTCAGCCCGGAGGCATTGGCAAGCGGGAAATTCTCAAGCCTGCCGCCCAGCACGACATCCGCATCGCCGCGCTCGAAACGGGCAATCGCCGGCCCGACTGGCAGTGCCCTGACCCGCACCGGCCTGACTTCGGATTGCCAGTCGTCTTCAGTCGGCAGCCCTCGCCGCTCTGGCTCCAGCATATCGAGATAGGCAACGGTGCCATCGCGGCGCAGCGCCATCGGCCCAGTGCCGCTGCCTTTCACAGTCAATCCCAGCTCTGGCTGGGCAAGCAGCATCAACAGTTGAGGCTGCGGCCGTGAGAGGCGGATTTCGATAACCCGCGCTGTCATCACGCGCACTTCGTCGATAGTGCCGAGGTCTTTGCCGAAGGCGGTCCCGCGCAAGGCAGACAGCGTTTGCATCAGGCTGGCACGGACTGGCTCGGCTCCCAGCCGCTCGCGCCCCACCCGCGCGCCTTCGTTGAGCCGGAAAATATAGCTCAGTCCGTCGTCAGTCACGATCCAGCGATCTGCAAGACCGGGGACCACCTGCCCTTGCTGATCAAGCGAGACCAGCCCCTGTGCCGTCGCCCCGCGCAGCAACTGCGCTGCGCCAGAAATGCGCACGCCTGAATCGTAGAGCGAGGCCGGATCGCCGATGACAACGACGTCTATCGCAGAAGCCTTACCGCTCTTGCAGCCCGGCAAGAGCAGAATCGCAGTCAACAACGCGGCAGGCAGGACATGGGATCGCAAGAAGCGCATGGCCATGCTCTAAAACAATTTGGCCGTCAGTCCAATTTGCCACTCCAATTTGGCAGCCCAATTCGGCGAGGTATAAATTCAGGAAGGGCGCAAAAAAGTTTGAGCGCGGGCGCGGTCAGATCGGGCGGATCGTCTTGCCCGCTTGCATTGCGTCGAAGGCATGGCGGACATGGCTGGGCACATAGGCATCCGATTTGGCGGTGCTGATCGGAGGACGCGCCAGCTTGGGATCGATTTCCTCACGGAAAGCTACGCCAAACCTGTTGTCCTGCACCCAGGCAATCGAACCATCGACCCAGCCGATGTTGCGAATCGAGACCGAGACAATTGCGCCGCGATTTACGCGCACCGTGCCCTCACCCATCAGGCCACCTGACGAGAGATTGCGCATCTTGATCCTGTGTAACTCGTCAGATCCGTCCAGCCGCAAATCGGCCATGACGAAAAGGCTGTCACGCGCGATATGCCTCTGCTCGTTCTCGTCCACTTGCCTGCCTAACTTTCTGTCCGAAAATGCGGCCCGACTCGACGTGACCGCCCGCTACCGCATATGAGTACGGCGCCTCTTCGGGTTTTTAATTGGGCACGACAAACAAAGCGTTAACGCGATTTAACAATTGGCGAGAATCTGCAAGGCGAACCATTTTGAGACAGCATGCGGGCGCGCGATTAATCGTCTCGCGAAACTTTCTCACGGCGCTCATGCGCTTCCTGCGCTTCAACAGTCATGGTCGCAATCGGGCGGGCGATCAGACGGCCCAGGCCAATTGGCTCGCCTGAAACCTCGCAATAGCCATATTCACCCTCTTCGATGCGACGGAGCGCGGAATCGATCTTGGCGATAAGTTTGCGCTGGCGATCCCGCGTGCGCAACTCGATCCCCCAGTCAGTCTCGCTGGAGGCGCGGTCATTAAGGTCGGGCTCACGGATGGGGCCGTCCTGCAATTGCTGCAGCGTTCCCGCCGCGGCATCGAGGATCGACTTCTTCCATTCCAGCAACAGGCGGCGAAAATAGTCGAGCTGCTGCTCGCACATATATTCATCGCTATCGTTGGGCACATAGTCCGTGCCGATGGAGCGTTTGGCTTTCGCCAGGACATCAATCTCGTCGGCAATTTCAAATGGCATCGACAACTCCGGATCAGGCCTTCCCGACTAGCGAAACGCAGTCCCGAATTTTTCCGGTGAGAGCTCAGCGTCCCGAGGCTGCCGCGCCTATAGCAGGGGCGGCTTGGCAAACAAGCGCGAATGCAGATGAGACTAAGGATTTTCCGCAGGAAACTGTTGCCTGCCAATTCGCGCTGAACCGGCGAAAGTCTGTCCGCAAAACTTTACGCAGCGGCGTTAACTATTTGTTGACCACGTTACGCCAGCTTGCCCCTGTCAGCGGCTCACAGGGGTTGCCGCCGACATACAGGGGGTAAGAAAGATGGACACTGCGTGGACTGACGAGGGCGCCTTCGCCAATGGATCGCCGGTAAGTTTCAGCGAAGCCGACCTGCTCGTCGCCAATTGCCTTGCTGCTGCCATCAACGGCAACACCGACGCCTACTTTGACCTCGGCGTCGCATTCTCCACGGGCAGCCACGGTGTCAGCTGCGATCTGATCGAAGCACACAAATGGTTCAATCTCGCAGCTGTTGGCGGCCATGCCGAAGCACAGATGTGCCGCGCCGACATTTCCGATGAAATGACCGCCCGCGAAATCGCCGAAGCCCAGCGCCGCGCGCGCCAGTGGCTTACCCAATCAAGCCGCCGCGCCGCCTGATCCGCTTCAGGCCCGCCTGAACGGCAGGCGCGTGCTCAGCCAGTCCCGCTCCTGCTGGACGCCCGAGCGCTCTCGCTCGAGAAATTCCGCCACTGCGCTGCGGAAGCCCTCATGGGCAATGAAGTGGGCCGAAAATGTCTGCACTGGCTCATAGCCGCGAGCCAGCTTGTGACCGCCTTGGGCCCCCGCCTCCACGCGCTTGAGGCCAAGCGCAATGGCGGCATCGATCGCCTGATAATAGCACAGCTCGAAGTGGAGGAATGGCTTGTCCGCCAGCGCCCCCCAATAACGCCCGTACAAGGCGTCGGCGCCGATGAAATTGAGAGCGCCGGCGAACGGGACTTCATCCGCGTAAGCCATCACCAGCAGCATCCTCTCGGCCATGCGCTCACCAAGCAATGAAAAGGCTTCACGCGTAAGATAGGGCCTGCCCCATTTGCGCGCGCCGGTATCCTGATAGAAGCGCCAGAAGGCATCCCAGTGATGCTGCTTGATCGCATCGCCCGTCAGCTGGCGGATCTCCACGCCTCGCTGCGCCACAGCGCGCTCCTTGCGCAAATTCTTGCGCTTCGCCGAAGACAGCGCGGCGAGGAACTGGTCAAAATCGGCATAGCCCCGGTTTTCCCAGTGGAACTGGATGTCGCTGCGCATCAGCCAGCCCGCCGCTTCGAACAAGGGAACTTGCGCAGGATCGATGAAAGTCGCGTGGGCGGATGACAGGCCCTGGCTGAGACACAGACTTTCCGCCGCCCGTAGTAACGGCGCAGCAAGACCAGAATCCCGGGTCAGGATGCGTGGGCCGGTCGCCGGGGTGAAGGGCACTGAAATCTGCAGCTTGGGGTAATATTGCCCGCCCGCACGATGCCAGGCGTCGGCCCAGCTGTGATCGAAGACATATTCGCCCTGGCTGTGCGCCTTAACATAAGCAGGCAAAGCCGCGGCCAATTGGCCGTCCGCTCTATCGATCAGCAGGGGCGTGCTTTGCCAGCCGCTCCTGCCGCCGACACTGCGCGAATCTTCCATGGCGGCGAGAAAGGCATGGCTGACGAAAGGATTGCCACCATCCGTCAGTGCATCCCACTGATCTGGCGGCAGGTCGCTGACTGAGGTTGCCAGCCGGACAGATATGTCAGATTCGCTCACGCCAGCCCCGCGCCTTCGGCAATCGGCGCATCGGCATGGATCGCAGCCTTCCCACGCAGCTCGGCGCTCCGCACAGTCCAAGTGATCACAGGCAGTCCGCGCCGCCGCTGTTCGGCAGCAAACCGGCTGGGCAGATCGCGAATGTCGTAGGCGAGGAAATCGGGCGAGGCCTGCCAAAGGAACAAGCGGCGACGCAAACGGCCCAGCAGGCCGGGATCATTTTCCTCCGTCACAACCAAACCGCGAACGGTGAGCGGAGAATGAATTTTGAACCATCTTGGCACTCTGGGATCAAAGCTCATCACCGCGTGCGGCCCCTGATAGCCTTCGAGAACCCGGCGGACCGCGAGACAGATGGCCGGCACGCGCGATTGGCGGCGCGACTTCACTTCGATCAGCAGCGGCACGCGGCCAGCGATCATATCCAGCAGTTGCCGCAGCGTGGGAATGCAATCGTCACTGCCAGAGAGACGGATCGTCGCCAACCGGGCGGCGCTGCGGGTGCCGAGTGGCCCCGCCTCCGAAGTCAGCCGGTCAAGCTCCCAATCGTGAAACACCATGGCATGGCCATCGGCCGAGCGCTGGACATCGCACTCAATGCCCAGTCCCCGCTCGAGCGCCGCAGCAAAAGCGGATGGAGAGTTCTCTGGCGCTTGCGGGCCGTGGAGCCCGCGATGGGCGTATTCGTGAGCGCCGACCCAGCCGACACGGGACGGCGCCGGAACGGGCGCGAACCAGTTATCAAGCGGGGCGAATAGCGACAATGGCATCGACTTCAACCGCCGCGCCGAGCGGCAGCACTGGCACTCCGACGGCGCTGCGTGCGTGCTTTCCGGCATCGCCGAATACCGCAGCCATCAGTTCGGATGCGCCGTTGGCGACTTTGGGCTGATCCGTGAAATCTGCGGTGGAACTGACAAATGCGCCCAGCTTCACCACTCGCTCAATCCGCTCGAGCGAACCAAGCGCGGCTTTGAGCTGCGCCAGAATCATCAGGCCGCAAGCACGCGCGGCCTCATAGCCCTCGCCCGTCGTCACATCCTCGCCCAGCCGCCCTTTGACCAGCACATCGTCAATGAAAGGCAACTGGCCGGAGACATGGGCCAATCCGCCCGCCACCACCACGGGGACATAGGCCGCCACCGGGGCAGCAGGCTCGGGAAGCGTGAGCCCCAGTTCGGCCAGCTTTGCCTCAATGTCCGCGTCAGTCATCATTTCCATCCGAATAAAGCCTCTCCATCATCCAGGGCAAGGCCCCGGCCCAATTGTCTATGCGGGCGTGGGCATGGCCTGCCTGCATCGCGCAGGGAATATGCGGGGCAATTGCCGGCTCGCCGCACAAGTGCAGCCGCGAGACATGCGGGGCCACTTCCGCGACCGAGCCATGATGCTGGGCGAGGTCGTCGATGAAAATCGCGCGGCTGGGGCGGTATTCATCGAGAATCGCCTGCAGGGCCGGACCTTTCGGCCCCTGGTTGGTAAAGACCCGCAAGTCGAGGCCATGATCGGCCAATTGCCGCTGGCGCGCATCCTGGCGATGATCGAGCAGGTTGGTCAGCACCACGACATCCGCATGTTCGCTCAGCGCGTGTATTGCCTCGACTGCGCCGGAGATTGGCTGCTGGCGATGCATCTGGTCGTCGAAGAACGCATTGAGCAGCGGCCAGACCTCGGTCATCGGCACTTCCTCACCGCTGGCCCGTCTGACCATGGCTCGGTGAAACTCATGCTCGCCGAGCCGGAAATCGATATCGTGCGCTTCGCCCAGCCAATCGCGAAAGTGCGCCACCATGTGCAGCAGCACTTCGTCGCAGTCCGAAATGATCAGTGGCCGGCTCATGCGCCCAGTCTTTCGCGCGCAAAGGCCAGATCCTGCGGGGCGACACCGAGATCGTCGGATGCCGCCAGCAGATCGGCCTCGTGCCCGCAGAGGAAATCAAGCACAGCGCCCAGCAGCGACGTATCGCCCACGCCGGCGCGCAATTCATCGGGCGTAAGGCCTGTTAGCGAGAGCAGACGCTGCGCGCGGCTGTCGTCGGCCAGCACCCACACCAGCGCGCGCAGCGCCAGCGCCTCAGGGTCAACGGGGGATGATCGCTCGCGAAGAATTGCCAGTCGCCTTCAATTTTGCCTACAGACGCGCATGGCAAAGCGCATCCTCGTTGTCGAGGACAACGATCTCAATCGCAAATTGTTCTGCGATGTCCTGAAGAGCCAGGGGTTCGCCGTGGAGCCCTGCGCCGATGGGCTTGCCGCGCTGGACGCGGCGCGGGCATTCGTCCCGAACCTGATCATCATGGATATCCAGCTGCCCAATGTCTCGGGGCTGGACCTGATCGAACTCGCCAAGGCCGACCCGATCCTGCGCCAGATCCCGGTGCTGGCCGTGACGGCCTATGCCGGCAAGGGCGACGAGGAACGGATACGCGAGGCCGGGGCGGACAGCTATCTGGCCAAGCCAGTGTCGATCCAGCCGTTCATGGCGGCGGTAAAGGGGTTGCTGTAAGGTTTGCGTGGGAGGCACCGAGCGAGCGGCAACTGGGCGCGAAGTGTGTGGAGAGGCATTGCGGCGGATTGAGACTGGGGTATTTTGGGGATTTGGTAAGCTGGCACCGTAATCCCCACCGTAATGCCGAGAATACAAGTAGACTGTCTTCGGAATTCGCCGGGGACTATGAAGGAAGGCTAGGCCGACTCTCTTCATGCAATCATCCAAACCCAATAGGCCCGGCGGACTGCCGCAAGCGATTGCGGCCTATCTTATATGGGGTCTGCTGCCACTGTACCTGATGCTGGTGCAGCATGTGCCCCCGTTTGAATTCGTCGGCTGGCGCATAATCTTCACCCTGCCCGTCTGCGCCCTCTTCGTGCTGCTGCGCCGCCAGCTGGACGATGTTCTGACGGCGCTGCGTAACCGGCGCGCAATGGCGCTGCTGCTGCTGAGCGCCATGCTGATTGGCGGCAACTGGCTGATCTATATCGCCGCGATCCAGGCAGGACATGTGTTTGCCACCAGCCTTGGCTATTACATCAACCCGCTGGTCAATGTGCTGGCTGGCACATTATTCCTGGGCGAGCGGATGAGCCGGACCCAGTGGATCGCCGTCGCCATTGCCAGTGCGGGCGTCTCGCTGCTTGCTTGGGACGCGCGCGAGATGCTGGGCATCTCACTTGTGCTGGCAATCAGCTTCGCGGGTTACGGACTGGTGCGCAAGCTGGCACCGGTGGGCTCTTTGCCGGGGCTGACCATCGAATCTCTGTTGCTGTTGGCTCCCGCAGCCGGACTGGTGGCATGGCACGCCGCCGGGCCATCGGGCATGCATTTCGGGCATGATCTCAAAGCCGATCTGTTGCTCGCCAGCTCGGGCGTAATCACCGCCGTTCCTCTACTGCTGTTCGCCGTGGCGGCACGGCGAATGAATTATTCGACGCTGGGCTTCGTCCAGTTCCTCGCGCCGACAATCGTGTTCCTGCTGGGCCTGTTCGTGTTCCACGAGCCACTGCGGCAAGTGCAGTTGACCTGCTTCGTACTGATCTGGATCGCCATCGCCCTGTTCATCTGGGATCTGTGGTCAACAAGAAAGCCACCAGCCTAGCGTCTCTCCCGCATACGTATTGCGGGTATTGCGGCGCATTACGGATTACGGTGACGGGATTACGGTGACAGTTTACTTCACCCCTTTTCCTCCGCGCCTCTGCGGTCCTCCGCGAGCTCTGCGTGAACCCTTCCTCGACAGCCACATGCCGCACCCTGCGACGGGGATACGCAATAGCATGTCCCCGGTTCCAGGCTTGAAATCAGTTCCAGCCGCTTATTTCTGGCCCAAAACCGCTGCAGCCGCGCCCTCGACATTTGTCCCGACAAAGAAATCAGGGTTCATGCCGCCGTGCAGGCGGACGCTGTGGCTGAAAGTGAATTTCTCGAAATCGGCTTCGGTCATCAGGCCGTGTTCGACGTGTTCGTAGGCCTCCTCGATCACGCCGCGAATATCCGGCACATCCCAGTGGCCGTTATCCGAACCCAGCATGGCCTGCATCGTCGCGCCCATGGGATTGAGGTTGGGATTGAAGGCGCATGAATCCATCCGCGCATCGGCTTCACAGCCGAAGAAGAAGCGCGGCACGAACAGGTCGTAGATATCCTTCTTGCTCTTGATTTCGCAGGCCGCGAATTCGTCGATGTATTCGGGCCGCGCGGGCTGGACCCTGAGATGCTTCTCGATTTCGGCGCTCGCGCGAACCTGTGTCTCTTCGCCATATTCCTTGAGCAGCGACAGCATCAGCTCGACATCGAGCCTGGCCGGATCGAGATCTTCGATCGCGGGCCTGCCGCGCTTTTCCCAGTGCGAAATCAGGTCGGAAAACAGGCTGCAGGCCCAGGCGGCGCCGCCTTCGAGGAAGCCGAAGTTGAGCTCGGGGAAGCGGCGCGTCACGCCGCCCATGAACAGCGCCTTGCATATCTTTTCGTTGCCCTGGGTGAAGGCGCCAATGTGATTGTAGACATAGCTGGAGAACGACTGTCGGTGCTCTTTCGCATGGAAGCAGGCCGCGACTTTCATCTCCTGGCACTTCGCCCAGAGAATGTCGTAGTTATAGTCACTGTCGATGCCGAACAGCTCGGGACGGGTGATGAAACGGGAGGCTTCGGGGAACTGCTTTGCGTACTTGGGGATCTCGCGCCGGGGAGAACCGCCAAAATTCAGCGTCTTGAGACCCAGTACGCCAACCGCGTACTCCACTTCGGCCGCGGCCTGCTCCGGCTTCTTCATCGGAATGACCGCGGTGGGCGTCATATAGCGGCTGTGCGGCCCGAAGATCTGGGCGGTCATCATGTTATGCGCGCGGCAGCCGGCCAGCATCATGTCTTCATCGTCCATGCTGACGACGATGCCGCTTTCGCTGGGGAACAGGATGGCGAAATCGAGGCCGAGTTCGCCCATGCGATCTTCCAGCAGGCCGGGCAGCATCGAGGTCGCGCGGTCGAAGGTCTTGCTGGGATAGCCCCACCAGCAATCGAACATGCGGCCATCGTGGCGGCGCTGTTCCAGCGTCGTTCCCAGTGCTTCCTGCTCAACCACGAACTTGTAGAGCGGGTGCGCGCGGTAGCGATCGACCATCTTGCTGCCGCCGACTTCGTCGATAAATTCCAGCAGCACGGGAAGCAGATCCTGCGTGTGCCCATCGCCGTCGATGATCGGATGACCCAGAGACTCGCGAATTTCCTGCGAACGCGACTTGGGTCTGGACACACTGATGTTCATGATTTTGCCTCTCCATCATTTTGTGGCTCATCTTGCTCGCAACTGGAGCGCTTTGCCAATAGCTGATGCCCAGAAGGTAATGCTCCGCTGCGAAAATCAACCAGATTCTCTTTCGCTCACAGGATTCGGATCAGGCCGCATGACTTGACATTCGTGCGTGCACGCCGCTTTTGCGCCGCATTCCCCGGCCATGGGCCACTACACGTATTCTAACGGAGCCAAGAGCATGGACCGCGCCGCCACCGAAAGCCGCATTGCCGCCATCATCGAGCCATTCAACAAGAAAGGCGTGGCGATTACCGACGCCAGCACCTTTGCCGGCGATCTGGAATTCGACAGCCTGACCGTGATGGATTTCGTCGCCGCGATCGAGGACGAGTTCGACATCATCATCAGCATGAACCAGCAGGCCGAAATTGAGAATTATGGCCAGCTGATCGATGCCGTGGTGAAGCTGCAAGGGTAAGAATTCGCACATGACCGACCTTTTCGACAAATTCCAGCCGATCATCGACTTGCGCGAAGGCCTGCTTGCTGCGGGCGGCGAAGACCCCTTTTCGCTGGTCATGGAGAAAGTCCTCTCCCCCACCCGGGCGATCTGCAACGGGCGCGAGACGATTCTGCTCGGCACCTACAATTACATGGGGATGACCTTCGATCCCGATGTCATCGCGGCAGGCAAGCAGGCGCTGGACGATTTCGGCGCGGGCACCACTGGCAGCCGTGTGCTGAATGGTACGTATGCCGGGCACAAGGCTGTTGAGCAGGCGCTGAAGGATTTCTACGCCATGGATCATGCCATGGTTTTCTCGACCGGCTATCAGGCGAACCTGGGCATTATCTCCACCGTCGCCGGCAAGGGCGACTACATCGTTCTCGACATCGACAGCCACGCCTCGATCTGGGATGGCTGCAAGCTGGGCGATGCCGAAGTGGTCCCCTTCAAGCACAATGACATCGAGGCGATGGACAAGCGGCTGGGGCGCATTCCCGAAGGTGCGGGCAAGCTGGTCGTGCTCGAAGGCGTCTATTCGATGATGGGCGACATTGCCCCGCTGAAGGAGATGATCGCAGTCGCCAAGCGCCACGGGGCACTGGTGCTGGTCGACGAGGCGCATTCTATGGGCTTCATCGGCCCCAACGGGCGCGGTGTGGCCGAGGACCAGGGCTGCCTTGATGACGTCGATTTCGTCATCGGCACTTTTTCCAAGAGCGTGGGCACGGTCGGCGGCTTTTGCGTTTCCAATCACCCCAAATTCGAGATCCTGCGGCTGGTCTGCCGGCCCTATGTGTTCACTGCCAGTCTTCCGCCTTCAGTGGTTGCCACGGCCGCGACCTCGATCCGCAAGCTGATGCATGGCCACGAAAAGCGCGCGCATTTGTGGGAAAATTCGCGCACGCTGCACAAGGGCCTGAAGGATCGCGGCTTCCAGCTCGGCACCGAGACCCCGCAGAGCGCGATCATTGCCGTCATCATGCCCGATCTGGAACGCGGCGCGGCGATGTGGGAGGCGCTGCTCAAGGAAGGGCTGTATGTCAATCTTGCCCGTCCGCCCGCCACCCCTGCGGGCATGACACTGCTGCGTTGCTCGCTCTGCTCGGAGCATAGCCCCGAACAGGTGCAGACGATCATCGGCATGTTCGAACGTGCGGGCAAGGCGACGGGGATTATTTGATCGCGTCGCTTGTTGGGGAAGGAAGCGGATCATGGAACATCCTCGGAAAAGCCGCGAAATCCATAATCACCACATGGATTCGACCGTTTGGAATGATCTCCAATTCCGTGACGACGACGTGGTCATTGCCACTTACGCGAAATCGGGAACGACCTGGACGCAGCAGATCGTTGGACAGATTCTGCTAGGGCCGGATCCGGACATTGAAACCGCCGAACTCTCGCCGTGGGTCGATCTTCGCGTTCCACCAAAGGAAATCAAGCTTCCGGCGATCGAGGCCCAGACTCACCGGCGCTTTCTCAAAACTCACCTACCGGTCGACGCACTGCGCTTTTCAGACAAAGCTAAGTACATCTATCTCGCGCGTGATGGACGCGATGTTGTCTGGAGCATGCATAACCATCATGCCAATGCCAACGGGCTTTGGTACGAGATGCTGAACGACACGCCCGGCCGCGTAGGCCCGCCAATCGCCCCGCCACCGGAAGACATCAGCGAGTATTTCCGTGATTGGCTTGCTGGCGATGGATACCCGTTCTGGTCTTTCTGGGAGAATATCCGCACTTGGTGGGAGATTCGCCATCTACCGAACGTCAAGTTGATCAATTTTGCCGAGATGAAGCGCGATCCGGCAGGCAAGATGCGTGAAATCGCGCAATTCCTCGGCGCGGAAGTCAGGCCCGATGCATGGCCGCTCATCGAAAAATACTCCAGTTTCGACTGGATGAAGAAAAACGCCACCAAAGCCACGCCGCTGGGCGGAGCGTTCTGGGATGCTGGAGCGGAAACGTTCATCAACAAAGGCACGAACGGACGCTGGCAGCAAGACCTGCCCACCGCCGACAGCGCCGCCTACGAAGAGCGGGCCGTCGCCGAACTGGGCAGTGAATGCGCCGCTTGGCTGGCGCAGCGCTGAGCCGCTGAGGTCAATCAGCCTCGCGGAATTTGTCGTGGCAGCCCTTGCAGGCGCCGCCCAGCCCCTTCATAGCCTCGCCCATTGCGGCAGGATCTTCGGTGATCGTGGCACTGTCGAAAGCGCTGGCTGCTGAGGCGAAATTCGCTGCGGCTTGCTTGAACTCGTCGGGCTTCTGCCAGATCGTCTGCAGCGCGTCGGTCTTGATGCCGTCGGCAGGCCCGCTGCCCGCGGGAAACCAGCTGGGGACTTTCGGGGCAAAACCGTTGATCACGCCCGAGGCAGTGCGGACCTTTTCAAAATCTGGCTTTTTGGCTTTCAATTGATCGCCGATGATCTTCATCGCATCGCCGATAGCTTCAAAATTCTTGTGCCGCTGGTCGGCAGCACGGCCGGCCGGAGTGTCCGGATTTCCGCACGCCGAGAGCGCGAGACTGAGGATCGGAACGAGAGCAATCGAGAAGCGCATGAAGGAATTCTCCGGTTTGGAACGACTTGAAATTGCAGCAATCAGGCGCAGCTGGCAATCGTCAGTTTACGACAACGTGTTGAGCCGCGGCGGCGCACTTGGCGCTGGTCTCTTCCCCGCCGCCGCTCAGCATGGCTGCGGCAACGAAGCCGCCGACCACCAGCACGGTGAAACCGGCAGTGGCAAGTCCGAGGTACTTGTCGATGAAGGCCTTGATCGGCGCGCCGAACAGGCGGAACAGCAAGCCGACGATCATGAAGCTGATCGCGCGGCTGACCAGACTCGCGCCAATGAAGGTGAGCAGCGGCATCGAGATGAAGCCCGCCGTGATCGTCAGCAGCTTGAAGGGGATCGGCGTCGCGCCCTTGATCATGATGATTTCGGCGCCGTATTCGCGCAGATAGCAGGCTGCCCTGGGGAAACTTTCGGTCAAGCCCAGCACGGCGAGCAGCTGCGTGCCCACGGTATCGTAGACGAAATGGCCGATCGCATAGCCAAGCAGGCCGCCCGCCACGGACGCCAGCGTGGCGACGGCGGCGAAGCGCAGCGCCTTTTTGGGCTCGGCCAGACACATGACGCCCAGAACGGGATGTGGCGGGATCGGAAAAAAGCTCGCCTCGACAAAAGCGAACAGCGCCAGCCACCACTCAGCGCTTGGCTGCGCCGCCTTGGCCATCGTCCAGTCATAGAGGCGGCGCAGCATGCGGAAATTCCCTGATCCAGCAATTGGTGGCGCTGCTTAGAGGGGGCGAGAGTCCAGAGCAATAGGCTAACCACATTGGCACTTTATCATTGACATCGTCACGCTATTTGGGTACAAATATGGAACATCGCGATATGCCGATTCGCCTCAGCGGCGCCTCGCCCAATTCGCTTTCCCGATAACAGGATGGATGCAACTGCATGGCTGAAGCTGCCAGCAAGCCCGGGCGCGTGGCACGCGCGGCCAAGGCCAAATCACGGCCTGCGCTTTCCCGCTGGACCAAGGTTTTCCTCGGCGAACTCGCGGCGACGTCGAATGTCTCGGCCTCGGCCCGCAAGGCCGGAATTTCCACAACGACTGCCTACGATACCCGCCGCAGCAGCCCCGAATTTAACCGCGCCTGGCAGCAGGCGCTTTGCGAAGGTTACGAACACCTGGAAATGGAACTGCTTCACCGGCTTCGCACGGGTGAGGTCAAACCGGCCGGAACTGCGAAACGCGGCATGCGCTCATTCGACAATGCCACGGCGTTCCGCCTTCTCGCTGCGCACCGCGACAGCGCCGCACGCCAGCGCGCCGTGCGCAGCAACGAGGATGCCGAAGCCATCGTCCTCTCGATCAATGCCAAGCTGGAAAAAATGCGCCAGCGCATGCTTGGCCCGCCTGCCAGCGAAGCCGCGGTCATCATCGATGCGGACAGCAATGACTTATAACGACTTGCTCACCTGGCTGCTCCGGCAGACCGAGGAAGACCGGCTCGAACAGTTGAAAAACCTGAGCCCCGAGCAACGCAAGGAACTGGCCACCCACTGGCGGCTTTGGGCTCGCCGCGATCAGCTGCCGCCGCCAGGCGATTGGCGCGTGTGGCTGATCATGGCCGGGCGCGGCTTTGGCAAGACCCGCGCGGGAGCGGAATGGGTGCGTGCGGCAGCCGAGGCCGATCCGCAGGCACACATTGCGCTGGTTGCAGGCTCTCTTGGGGAAGGCCGCGCAGTAATGATAGAGGGGGAGAGCGGCATCCTCTCCATTTCGCCGAGCGACCGCTGCCCTACCTACGAAAGCTCATTGCGCCGGCTGGTCTGGCCCAATGGCGCGCAGGCCATGCTCTATTCGGCAGGCGAGCCGGAAAGCTTGCGAGGGCCCCAACAAAGTCACGCCTGGTGTGACGAAATTGCCAAATGGGACAATGCCTCGGGACGGGCCATGGCGGCCTGGGACAATCTCAACATGGGGCTTCGGCTTGGCGAAGAGCCGCGCGTTCTGGCGACTACCACGCCGCGCGCCGTGCCGCTGCTGCAACGCCTGCTGGCGGAAGACGATCTGGCCGTCACGCGAGGAACGACCGAAGATAACAAGGGCAATCTTCCTGCCCGCTTCGTGCGCGACATCCGCCGCTCATACGGCAAGTCGCCGGACAGTCGCAAAAGGAGGTCTTCGTGAACGAAGCCCATGCGCTCACCGATGCGCTGATCCATTGTGCGATCGAGGGCTCTGCCGCAACGCCCCCGACCACGCCAGTCGAAGGAACAAACTGGCTTGTGGCGGCCTCCCCCACCGGGGCATTTTCAGGGCAAGCCGGAAAGATCGCCTGCCGGCAAGCCGGCAACTGGCTCTTCGTGCAGCCACGCGATGGCATGCGGTTGCTCGACAAATCCACAGGTCAGGAAATGCGCTATTCCGGAGGGTGGCTGACGGCAGCTGCCCCGGCCCTGCCGACTGGCGGCACGACTATCGATTCCCAGGCACGCGCCGCCATTACCAGCCTGATTGCCGCCCTCAGAACCGCAGGTGTTTTTCCTGCAAGCTGAGGGCGGTGGAAATTATTCGGGCAAGACCCAGTGGATTGAACCGGCGTAGCTGCCCTGCGTTATCGCCCCGGATGTATCAGTCGCGGGCGTGAATTTTGCGCGGCGCAACAAGGCCGCGCAGGCCGCCTGGTCCAGACTGGCAGAACCGCTGGATTTTGTGACACGGCACGAAACTGCTCGCCCCGCTTCGTTGACAGTCAGCTCGAAGCCAGTGGTACCCTGGATGCCATTGCGAAGGTCACGGGCTGGATAGTCGTCCGTGCTTACCCACGTTCGCGGATTGCCAGCCGGACGCGCGGACTTTGCAATCTGCGGCTTTGGCGCCGGAAGCGGATCGGAATTGGCAAGAGGTAGCGGATCCGTGATTGGCCCCGGCAATGGCAGAGGGTCTGTCGGTGGAATCAATACATCCCCTGTCGGCTTGAGAGGGATATCGACATGCCTGTCATGCGCGATGCTCGGCTTGTTTGGGACCTTCGGCGTGGGCACGGGCGGCGGGGGGTCCAGTGGAATGTTTCGGACCTCAGGTCGTTGTTCGGGCTCCTTGGTCAGGAAAGGAACATCAAGTCCTTTCACCACGGCCAGGATTGCCAATGCCTCGATACCGATCGTGGCAATGGTGACTGCAGGACGGTTGCGGCTGCCACGGTTGTCGACAAATGCCATAAGTCATCCCCCTCGGTCTGGCCGGCGGGCGAATAGCCCAACCGGGCAATTGCAGAGGCCCCATCTTACCAAAATGCTTTCATTTGAAAACATTTTTATCCTAAGCAGCCTCAGGATTACCAAAGTAAGACAGGGAGATAGATGCCAAGCTTAGTAAGTAAACTTAGGCCTAGATTGCGCCAGCCAGGGCTTTCTGGCGCCTGCGCTGAACGGATGAGCCGAGGCCAATTGCTTCGCGATATTTTGCGACAGTGCGGCGGGCAACATCGAAGCCTTTAGCCTTCAGCAGATCAACAAGCGTGTCGTCGGAAAGGATCGCCTTCGGAGATTCGGCCTCGATCAGCTGCCGTATGGCTGCCTTGACCGCTTCCGCGCTGGCGGCACCCTCGCCATCGCTGCCACCGCCTACGCCAGACGTAAAAAAGTACTTCAGTTCGAAAGTCCCTCTCGGGCAGTGGAGGTATTTATTGGACGTCACGCGGCTTACAGTCGATTCATGCATGCCTATGGCGTCTGCGACTGCGCGCAAGGTAAGCGGCTTGAGAAAAGCCACGCCTTGCCGGAAGAAGGCATCCTGCTGAACCACGATTTCGCTGGCGACTTTCAGAATGGTCTTGGCGCGTTGATCAAGCGCCTTGATCAGCCAGTTGGCGTCAGTCAGCTTTTCGGAAAGCCAAGCCTTTTCATCCTTGCCGCATGCCTGTCTGAGTTCGGTGTAGTAATCCCGGTTGACAATCAGCCGCGGTAACGTCGCCTGGTTCAGCGCAATCGACCAGCCGGTGAACTGGCCGTTGGAGTCGATCGCCGGGGCCAGCAAAACATCAGGCGTAATTGGTTCCGGCTCCACATCGCCGAAGCGCAAGCCCGGCTTCGGATCGTATCCCCGCAGTTCGGCAAGCATGTCTGCGAAATCTTCATCATCAACGCAGCACATCCGCTTGACGCGGGCCAAATCGCCCATTGCCACGACGTCGAGATTTTCGATCAGCCGGGCCATGGCCGGATCAAAGCGGTCCGCCTCGCGCGCCTGGAGCGCTATACATTCGGACAGGCTCCGGGCACCAACTCCGGTCGGATCTAAAGTCTGCACCAAGGCAAGTGCGACCTCCACTTCCTCGGCAGCAATGCCCAATTGGGCGGCCACGTCTTCCACCGTTATCGGCAAGTATCCTGCTTCATCAAGCTGGCCGACAATGAACCGCGCGATCGCGGCAATATGAGGGTCCCGTGTGGAAGGGCCGATCTGCGCCTCCAGATGGCGGGCCAGTGTCTCCGTGCCCTCGCCACGCTCATCGATATTTGGGCCTTCTGCACCACCATCGCTGACCAGCCTGGCGCCTCGCCCCCAATCCGCATCGAAAGTATCGCGATCTCGATCGAGCGCGCCCGTATCGATGTCGAGCGGCCGGTCTTCTCCCGCTTGCCCCTCTACGATTAGCTGGTCAGCGGGCGAACTTTCCATGCTGGTGCGCCGCGTTTCTTCGATTGATTGGAGGGGTATTTCCGCCTCGACTGGATCCGCCGTCTCGATATCGAGCAGCGGATTGGCATCGAGCGCCTCGCCGATGAAAGATTCGACTTCGAGATTAGACAGGGCCAGAAGCTTGATCGCCTGCTGAAGCTGCGGCGTCATTACCAGCGATTGGCCCAATGAAACTTTGGGCCTGAGGTCAAGGCGGGGGCCAAGTGCCATGGCTCAGCCTGGAAGGCGCACTCTGATCACAGCGCGAAGCCTTCTCCCAGGTAGAGACGGCGCACATTTTCGTCCGCCACGAGTGCTTCGGGGCTGCCCGCGAACAGCACCTGTCCGCCATATATGATGCATGCCCGGTCCACGATATCGAGCGTTTCGCGGACGTTGTGATCGGTTATCAGCACACCAATGCCGCGCTTCTTGAGATCTTTGACCAAGTCGCGAATATCGCTGATCGACAGTGGATCGATGCCGGCGAACGGTTCGTCCAGCAGCATGATCGAAGGCTTGGCGGCAAGCGCGCGCGCAATTTCGCAGCGTCTGCGTTCCCCGCCCGACAAGGCCATGGCGGCGCTGGCGCGAAGCCGGGTCAGGCCAAACTCTCCCAGCAGCCGTTCCAGCTCCTCGGCACGAACGTCGGGGTCGGGCTCGATCAGTTCGAGGACGCAGGCAATATTCTGCTCGACAGTCATCCCGCGAAAAATGGATGTTTCCTGCGGCAGATAGCCCAGGCCGAGAATCGAGCGGCGATACATCGGCAATTTGGTAATATCGACGCCGTCGAGCAGAATTCGCCCTGAATCAGGACGAACCAGGCCCATGATCGAATAAAAACAGGTCGTCTTTCCCGCACCATTGGGGCCAAGCAACCCAAGCACCTCGCCCTTGCCCACGGACAGTGAGATATCCGTCAGCACGGCGCGCTTGTCATAAGATTTGGCTATAGAGACGACTTCGAGGCCGCCCTGCAGCAGAGCCGCCTGATTGGCCTGACTGGTGCGTTCCACCGCTGGGGCGGGCTGCGACGGCGGTGAAATGTCAGCGATGTCGTCCATACAATGAGCGGCTTACGGCCGCTTCGGGGCGACGGCAAGCCCACTTTCGGGCTGCAAGGCCGAATTGGCAGGTTTCATGCATGGGCATTTAACAGCCGGGTGGTGACAGGAAGGTTAACTGCTCTTGATCCCAAAGCCTTTCGGTGTTTTACTCCGTTTTAAGGATTGGGAGAGCGCTGAAATGGTCAAGTCGGAGCTGCGCACAGCGCGGCGAGCGCAAGATGTAGTTGCAGCTGGACAACGCGCGGTCGATTGGCGCCGGAAGATGAGCGATAATATCGCCTATGCTCTGCTGGTCTACACCGGCCTGCAGATTTTCGTGACGATGGGCGCTCTGAAAGCGCAAGGCGGATCGTTGCTCCCCTATCTGTCGCTCATCATTCTGGTGGGTGCGATCATTCCTGCTTGCCGTCTGTTTGAATGTCGCTGGAATCGTTTGACCGACGATCAGGCTCATGCACCGGGCATGGCTCCCTATTTCCGGCGCGATCGGATGATGCTGTGGCTGCTGGCGATTGGCCTGCCTTTCCTGCTGACAGGCCTTTTCAAGGGACTCGCGGCCTTTTTCGCGTGAGACTGCCAAGGGTCGATTACCGCTGCTGCCCGTGATTGCCTCGCTGGCGCGCTCTGTATAGAGCGGCACTCCGCGCATCATCGCGCCACGGAGTGCATTTCCCATCATGCTCAGTCTTGAAGCAGCCAGCGATTACGTCGAGGCCCTGATCAGTCGCGCGCGCCGCGCAGGGGCAGATGCCGCCGACGCGGTCATCAGCGCCGACATGTCGGAAAGTATCCAGGTCCGTCTCGGCCAGCTTGAAGATGTGGAGCGCTCGGAGAGCGAACATATCTCGTTGCGGGTGTTCGTCGGCCAACGCTCTGCCTCGATTGGTTCGTCGGACCTCAGTGATGCGGCACTCGATGAATTGGCCGCGCGGGCCGTTGCCATGGCTCGGCTGGCGCCCGAGGATGCATTCGCAGGCCTCGCCCCGGACGAACTGATCCACAAAGGTCCCTTCCCCGACATCGACGGGCAAGACAATGCAGAGCCCAGCCCGGCAACATTGCGGGCCATGGCTGAAGAGGCCGAAGATGCTGCCCGGGCCGTCATGGGCGTGACTAATTCGGAAGGCGGCACGGCAGGCGCCATGCGCGGTCTTTTTGCTCTCGCAACCAGCCACGGATTCCTGGGAGCCTACGCAGCAACCAGCCGCTCGATCTCGGCAAGTGTCGTCGCGGGCGAAGGCGCTGGCATGCAGCGCGATTATGCATGGCGCTCCACCCGCCACGCCGAAGACCTTCCTCCAGCGGCAGAAATCGGCAAAATGGCCGGAACTCGCGCAGTTGCCCGGCTAAACCCTGGTCGCGTAAAAAGCGGACAGATGCCGATCGTATTCGATCCGCGCGTCGGCGGAACGCTGGTCGGCCATATCGTCGGAGCAATGTCGGGCACTGCGATTGCCCGCCGCGCGAGCTTCCTGTTAGACCGGCTTGGCGATGACCTTTTCGATCCGTCGGTGATCATCTCGGATGATCCGCTGCGATTGCGGGGCCTGCGCTCGCGGCCGTTTGATGGTGAAGGTCTGCCAACGCGCCCGCGCAACCTTGTCGAGAACGGCAAAGTGACGGGCTGGCTGCTCGACAGCGCCTCCGCACGCCAACTCGGCCTCACGCCCACCGGTCATGCCTCGCGCGGTCATGGCGGTGCGCCGGGCGTTGGCACGAGCAATCTCCACCTCGCGGCCGGTAAAATCAGCAAAGCCGAGCTCATGGCGGACACTGCCGACGGAATCTACATTACGGAACTGATCGGGATGGGCGTCAACGGCGTGACCGGCGATTACAGCCGAGGCGCCTCGGGCTATCGCATCATCAATGGCGAGATTGCCGGACCAGTTGCCGAATTCACTATCGCCGGCAATCTGCTCGACATGTTCAAGGCGCTGACGCCCGCCGATGATCTGGAATGGCACCGCCCGATCAATGTACCGACGCTCCGGGTGGACGGTATGATGGTAGCGGGAGATTGAGCCCTTCTCAGAGCAACAGATCAGCAAGTGAACGCCAGGCAGCCCGCGCACCGTCCAGGCCGTCTGACGTGATTACCTGAAGGCAGACGTGGGCAGCCCCGGCATCGCGGTGCGCCTGAACGCGCGCGGCAATCTGATCGGGCTTACCCCACGCAAACAGGGCATCGACCAATCGGTCGCTCATCGCCGAAATTTCATCCTCCGCGAAACCGAAGCGTTTCCAATTGTTCACATAGTTGGGCAGCAGGGTGTAGCGCTGGAGCGCTTTTCTAGCCTCGGCGCGCGCCTTGTCCGCATCGCTTTCCAGCACCACGCCCAGTTCCGGGGCTAGCTGTTTGCGCGCGCCGAGTATTGCCCGCGCAGATGCAGTGTGTTCGGGTGTGACGAGATATGGGTGAGCGCCGCCCGTCCGCTCGCGAGCCATCGCCAGCATCTGGGGCCCAAGTGCCGCAAGGCACAGCGCATCACCCGGCAGACCCGCAGCGCTTGCATCATCCAGCCAGCTGCGCATTCGCGCGATGGGCCTGCCCCAGTCCTTCCCGATCAGCGGCGCATGGCTTACGCCCACGCCCAGCCAGACCCGAGCACGCCGCTCGGGCGACTGCGCTTTCCACCAATAGGCGACGTCAGCGGCGCTCTGTTTCCAGATATTGATGATCCCGGTGCCAATCGCAAGGCGGCTGGTGCGCGAAAGCAACCGGTCCACGTCATCCAAAACACCGTCATCAATGCCGCCGGGAAGCCAGAGCGCGCCATAGCCGAGCGCTTCCAGTTCGATCGCCGCTTCGTCGACCAGGTCGCGCTCGCCAAAGCGCATCTCATGCGACCACACGCCGACGCGGCCCATAGCGGGGACCATCTAGAGCCAGCCTATCCGGCGGAAGCGAAGCCAGAGTCCCCCGCATATGGCAAACATGCCCCCCACCACCGCGAAATAGCCGTAATGCCAGCGCAATTCCGGCATGAAGTCGAAATTCATTCCATAGATTCCGGCGATGGCAGTCGGCACTGCCAGGATGGCGGCCCAAGCCGCCAATTGCCGGGTCATCATTCCTTGCCGGTGCTGTTCCAGCAGGCTTGCGGTTTCGACAATCGAATCGAGCGTTTCCTTGAGCCCGCGCATCCGGGTCATGCTGCGGCGCACGTGATCGAGGACGTCGCGAAACCAGATCATTGCCGATGGATCGACTGCGGGAAGTGTGGTCGTGGCAAGGCGGTGGCACACTTCCTCCATTGGCCCGACGATCCGCTCAAAACGGCGGAGCTGGCGACGCAGGCGAAAGATGCGGCGGATCGTGGAGGGTTCGGGGAAAGCTTCGATCGCCCTCTCCTCCATCGTCTGGACAGACATTTCAAGCTCGTCGAGAATTGGCTGATAGCCGTCTGCGATGAAGTCCAGAATGGCATGGGCAACAAAATCAGGCCCTTCAGCCAAACGGTCTGCATCCACTTCGAGTCGCTGGCGCAGCGTGCTGTGTGCCCGGTTCGACCCGAAGCGCACGGTCAGGATGAAATCGGGGCCCAGAAATATCGCCGTCTGGCCATATTCGATCCGCTCGCCGCCCTCTATCGCTGCGGTGCGCGCGACAATGAACAGCTGACGACCGTAAACTTCGACTTTGGGCATTTGCGCCGGATTGAGGGCATCTTCGACTGCGAGCGGGTGAAGGCAAAACTGGCGGCGCAGGCACTCCATTTCCCCCGGTTCAGGATCCGCCACGCCAATCCAGTCGAAATGCCCTGCAGGCAGTGCGTCTCGCGGTGATCCGTCGAGGACGAGCGGCGTCTCATCAGGCTCGCCATGGGCATAGCGTCGGGCAGCAATCAGGGCCATGTGCGGCTTGTGGCAAAGGCGGCCGCGGCTGGCAATCCGGCCTCATTGCTTTATGCTCGGCGCTCCCGATCGCAAGAGCAGTGAGCAAGATGGCCCAGCAGCAAACGCCCCTGGATGTGCTGATAGTCGGTGCCGGCATTTCCGGGATCGGCATGGCCGCCAAACTTGCCATGCATTGTCCTGACAAAAGCTATGTGATGCTCGATCGCCGCGCGGACCTGGGCGGGACCTGGGACCTTTTCCGCTATCCGGGCATCCGCTCGGACAGCGACATGCATACTTTCGCTTATGGGTTCGAGCCCTGGACTGACGAGGCAGTGATCGCGCCCGCCGAGCGGATCAAGGCCTATTTGCGCCGCGTGGTGGACAAATATGGCATCGCGCCGCGCATGGAGTTCGGCCAGCATGTCCAAAGTGCGGACTGGGACGGACATGCAGGCCTCTGGCGCGTGACGGCAACGCAGCCGGATGGAACAAGCCGGACATACCACAGCCACTTCCTGTTCCTGGGGACGGGCTATTACGATTACGACAACCCGCATGACGCCAAAATCCCGGGCCTCGAAGCCTTCAGCGGCAAAGTGATTCATCCGCAGTTCTGGCCGGAAGACGTCGACTATGCAGGCCGAAGGGTGGTCGTCATCGGCTCGGGGGCCACTGCGGTTACATTGATTCCCGCCTTGGCGGAAAAAGCAGCGCATGTGACGATGCTGCAGCGCACGCCGACATGGTATGGCATACGGCCCTCGCGCGATCCGCTGTCGAGCCGGATCCGGCGCTGGCTTCCGGCAAAGTGGGCTTGGGCGATCAATCGTATGCGGGCGCAAAGGCTGCATGAATTCCTGTTCCGCCGCGCACGCAGCAAACCGGAGGAATTTGGCGCGACACTCAAGGCTATGGTCAGAAAGAAACTCGGCCCGGCCTGGCGCGCTGAGGACTTCTCGCCGCCTTACGGCCCTTGGGAACAGCGTCTTTGTCTGGTGCCTGACGGCGACATGTTCAGGGCAATCCGTAAGGGCGATGCAGGCGTAGTGACTGGCGAAATCGACCGCGTAGTTGCAGACGGTATCTTGCTGAAGGACGGACGAAAGCTCGAAGCAGACGTGATCGTCACTGCGACGGGGCTCCGCCTTTCAACATTGGGCAAAGTACGCATTTCAGTCGACGGCCAGCCAATCGATGCCGCCAGCCATTTCTGGTACCGCGACTGCATGCTGTCGAACGTTCCCAATCTTGTGGTCGTCTTCGGCTATCTCAACGCAGGCTGGACCTTGCGCGTGGACATTGTGACGGACTGGTTCTGCCGGCTCCTGCAACAAATGGACTTCTGGCAGATGGATGTAGCCACACCCCAATTGCCTGGCGATCATGCCCTTGAGGTCTATCAGCCTTTCGACCTGTTTTCGTCCGGCTATCTGCAACGCGGCAAGCACCTCATCCCGAAAAGCGCCACAACCGCTCCTTGGCGCATCCACATGAACTATCGCGAAGACCGCAAGGAACTGGAAAATGCACCGATCGACGATGGCTGGATGCGTTTCGAGCGGGTGAAAGCTCCCGCGCTAGCGGAGGCCGCGCCCAATCAAGCCTGATCAAGGGCGCGCCATATTCCCCTCAACCCCGCTTTCGCCTAACCCGTGGCCATGGCCGAATCATCGAAAAGCCCGGGCCGCATCTTCACTGCTGCGCTCATCGTCATTGGTGATGAGATTCTCTCGGGCCGCACACACGACAAGAATATTTCGCAAGTGGCGACCTGGCTGGGAATCCAGGGCATTCGCCTGAAGGAAGTGCGCGTGGTGGCGGACGAGACGCCAGCCATTGTCGAGGCCGTCAATATACTACGCGCGCGCAACGACTATCTCTTTACCACCGGCGGGATTGGCCCAACGCACGACGACATAACGGTCGATGCCATTGCCGAGGCTCTGGGCGTGGGTGTTGTCGTTCATCCCGAAGCGCGAGTGATACTGGAAGGCTATTACGAAACGCGCGGCGGCCTCAACGAGGCGCGCCTGCGCATGGCCCGTGTGCCGGAGGGCGCAGACCTTATTCCCAATCGATTCACTGGCGCGCCGGGCATTCGCCACGGAAACATTTTCATCATGGCCGGTGTGCCGCTGATCACATCGGGCATGCTCGATGCGCTGTCAGGCAAGCTGGAAGGCGGCGCACCACTTTTGTCTGAAACGATTGGCTGCTGGGTCCAGGAAAGCGAAGTCGCTGCGCTGCTGCAGGAAACGGAAAAAGCATTTTCCACCTGCCAGATCGGATCTTATCCGTTCTGGCGCGAAGGCAAGAGCGGGGCCAATTTCGTTGTACGTTCGGTCGACGCAGAAGATCTGGCGGCATGCTGCCGCACGCTCGTGACCTCGCTGGAAGCAATGGGTCGCGCGGTGCATCCAGGGGGGATCTGAAAGCTGTTGCTCCCTCTGATTGCCTCTGCCGCCAGCCTGGCCGAATTCGAAGCGAGCCTGAACGGCCACGACAGCGCCACTGCGGCATTGCGGCAGTGGTGCGAGATCAGACGCATGGCTTCACCCGCTATAATTCACGCGTCTCGAGTGGAACCCAGCCAAGTTACACCTCCCCGGGACTTACGCCAGCGGCTGCAAGTGCAGCGCAGCGAAGAGATCGCGTTCCGCCATGTCCGCCTATCATGCGAAGGCACAGTTTTATCGGAAGCTTACAACTGGTATGTGCCGGGGCGGCTGACAACTGAAATGAATTGCAGGCTAGAGGCAACCGATACGCCGTTCGGCACAGTCGCCGCCCCGTTAAAATTCCATCGCGAACGTCTGCGCGCCAGTCGCAAAGCGCGTGGCCCATGCCCCGGTCCAACGATACTGACCCATCGAGCGCGTCTGATTCTTCCCGACGGGAAGCCATTGGCCATGCTGGTAGAATGCTATTTGCCTGAAAATCTCACTGCTGGAAGTTAGGTCCACAAACGCAGTCGATCATGCGTTTCTCGCGTAATCAAAGGTGGCCGGTGCAGTAGGCAAGCAGCAGGATTAGCGGGATTGGCACACCGATGAGCCACAGAATACCCGAACGCATAATACCTCCTTTGAAAACCTGATTTGGAAACGAATACGTCTGATGATTGTTCCTCAGGGTGACGGGCACACCGCTGACCACGCGGCAGCCCAATCAAAAAGGCCGGAGGTTTCCCCCCGACCTTTTCCGTAATGGTGGATGCCGCCCGAGGCAGCCAGAAACCTCAGCCGCCGGCAACCTGCGAGACGTCAATCTTCAGGCCCGGGCCCATCGACGACGACAGGGCGATCTTCTTCAGATACTTGCCCTTGGCGCCCGTGGGCTTCGCCTTGACGATGGCATCGACGAAGGCGTCAAAGTTGGCGCGAATGGCATCGTCGGAGAAGCTCATCTTGCCAATGCCGGCGTGGATGATGCCCGCCTTTTCGACACGGAATTCGATCTGGCCGCCCTTGGCAGCCTTCACCGCTTCGGCGACGTTCGGCGTGACCGTGCCAAGCTTCGGGTTTGGCATCAGGCCCTTGGGGCCCAGAACCTTGCCGAGGCGGCCAACCAGACCCATCATGTCGGGCGTGGCGATGACGCGGCCATAGTCGAGATTGCCAGCCTGCATGTCTTCCAGCAGGTCTTCCGCGCCGACCTTGTCGGCACCGGCGGCCAGCGCCTTGTCGGCATTGTCGCCCTTAGCGAAAACGGCAACCTTGACGTCCTTGCCCGTGCCCGAAGGCAGGGTGACCATGCCGCGGACCATCTGGTCGGCGTGGCGCGGGTCGACACCCAGATTGAGCGCCACTTCGACGGTTTCGTCGAACTTGGTGGTCTTGACCTCGCGCAGGGTCTTCAGCGCCTCATCGACGCCATAGAGCTTCATGTGGTCGCCCAGCTTGGCGTCGCGGGCTTTGCGGTTCTTGCTCAGCTTTGCCATGTCCTTAGCCCTCCACGACCTGGAGACCCATCGAGCGGGCAGAGCCTTCGATGATCTTGGTTGCCTGTTCGATGTCGTTCGCGTTGAGATCGGCCATCTTGGTGGTGGCGATTTCAGCGAGCTGCGAACGCTTGATGGTTCCGGCGGAAACCTTGCCCGGCTCCTTCGAGCCCGACTTGAGGTTGGCGGCCTTCTTGATCAGGAAGCTTGCGGGCGGCGTCTTGGTGACGAAGCTGAAGCTGCGATCCGCATAGACGGTAATCACCGTCGGGATCGGCATGCCCTTTTCCAATTCCTGCGTCGAGGCGTTGAACGCCTTGCAGAATTCCATGATGTTGACACCGCGCTGACCCAGCGCAGGGCCGATCGGCGGAGAGGGAGTGGCAGAGCCCGCGGCCACCTGCAGCTTGATATAGCCTTCAATTTTCTTGGCCACGAAAGGCCTCCTTTCTTCCTATTGGCTGACGCATGTTTCAGCGGCAGGCCTCAGAGTGAGCGGTCAGGCAGCAATCCGAAAATTGCCTCCCGCGTGGATTTCCGTTGCCGGAAGCCGAGGCGGTTAGCGTCGACCGCCGTCAAATGCAAATGGTTTGGCACCCTGCACCGACAAGAACCACTCTGTCTTTGCGCTTAACATGCCGCACAAGGAGCAAGTAGGCTTTGTCCGCACGCAGGAGCCCAATATGCAATATACAATTTCGGATTCAAATGGAGTGATTCACGCCACTGCATCGAGTGCTCGGGAAGTAAGGACCAAGCTCAAAGCTGGTCGCCGACTTTTTGGACCCCAATTTGTCCACGGAAAGAGTGGAGAGCACATCAGCGAGGAGAGGGTAATTTCTTTATGCGCTGATGAATCAGAGGCCGACTTTGATAAGTTGGCAATATCGTGAATCTAGGCAGAGGACATTGGAGTATAGACGCACCCCTCAATTCCATGGGGCCGGCTTTCTAGAATGGTTGCCGCGTCTCCAACTCTAGTGATCAGGCCAGGAGAACCAGCTTTCACGGCGCGACGAAGGGCACTTTGAAAGGGCAAATCCGCCTCAAGCCACTCCCGTTTGACCGAAAAGACTTGCCCATTGTCGACTTCACGAATGTGCCGCGCCCATAGTGCGATCCAACGAGCACATAGAAAACTCGATGCCACCACATAGGACCGCTTACCAGAAGTATTCTCGACAATGAATAGTCGTGAATCGTCTTTCCGATGCCAGCACTTGTGGCCTTTGTTGTCTTCACCATAGGCCATTAAACAATCACTTCGACAGTTCCACCTGCTCGAAGTCCAGCTCCACCGGGGTAGCGCGACCGAAGATCGAAACCGAAACCTTGACCCGGTTCTTGTCGAAATCGAGCTCTTCCACCACGCCGTTGAAGCTGGCGAAGGGGCCGTCGAGCACCTTGACCGAATCGCCGATTTCGTAATCGACCGAAATGTGCTTCTTGGGCTCGGCTGCGGCGGCGTCGCGGGCACCGAAATAGCGCGCGGCCTCGCGGTCGGAAATCGGCTGGGGCTTGCCCGAAGAACCGAGGAACCCTGTCACCTTGGGGGTGTTCTTGACGAGGTGATAGACATCGTCAGTCAGCGCCAGCTTGGCGAGCACATAACCCGGCATGAACTTGCGCTCGACTTGGACCTTCTTGCCACGCTTGACCTCAGTGATTGTCTCAGTCGGCACTTCGACCGATTCAACGAGCTGTGAAAGGCCCATGCGTTCGGCTTCCGAAATGATCGAATCGCGAACCTTGTTCTCGAAGCCTGAGTAGGCGTGAATGATGTACCAGCGGGCCATAAGTCTCTCTTGGCTAATCAGGATGCGAGCGACAGGAGAAGCTGCACGATCCAGGCGAACAGCGTGTCGATGCCGAGGAAGAACACGGCCAGGATCGTCATCATGATCGCCACAAAAATGGCGGTCGTGGTGGTTTCCTGCTGGCTTGGCCAAATGACCTTGCGCGCTTCAGCCTGCACCTGGCGCATGAACTCGCCGGGCGACGTGCGCTGCTTTGCTGGACGTTCTTCCATTGACCTGTTCTCCTCGGCTTCCACCACGGGGACAGCGCCGCCCCGGCTCCCTTGGTTGAGAAGGGTCCGCCGGGAGGGGCTTTAGGTCTCCGATGTCGGAAGTCGGGCGCGATTTAGCGCTCGTCAGGTGATTTGGCAAGTCGGGCCATGATGCTGCGCCCGGTCCGGTGGACAATCACTGCGCCAGCGGGCAGCCGGGCGGGTGGGACATGCCCGATGTACCAGAGATATTCAGCCCGCGCCGCTGGCATGAACCGGGAGAGATCGGGCCGGGTGCCAGGCCGCAGAAGAATGCGCTGCGACGGATCCTGGAAGCCGGGACCACCCCCAAATTCGCCGGCGCGCATCTGCAGCATATGCACCCCCGGTTCGGCAAAATGCGTGTTCACCAGAGCATCGCGGCGCACGGTGGCATAGCTGGGCACGTGCTGGAATGTATCGGTCTTCCAGCTGCCCGTATCAGTGACCACGGCTGCAGCAATTCGCGCGCCCTGCGGCACATGATCCAGTGCATGCAGCATGGCATCGACGTCGCGCGCCTCAGCCTGCCATGCGGCACTCGTGACGCCCAGCCGCACGAGGTAAAGCAGTGGGACACACCACAACAAAAGGCGCGGCGGCGAC
>Ga0075370_10000003_pt1 | contig 133163 bp, 136 predicted proteins | sample EndMethybrTD3035_FD_71398 | JGI IMG/M metagenome (GOLD analysis project Ga0075370, IMG submission 71398) | Populus endosphere microbial communities from Tennessee, USA - Endosphere MetaG P. TD hybrid TD303-5 | ecosystem: Host-associated > Plants > Roots > Endosphere | place: USA: Tennessee... | reverse complement strand
GGCGGGGGCGGCGGAGGCGGCGGAGCCACTTCGCGACGACCACCACCGAAGCTGAAGTCCAGTCCGGCCTTCACGGCTGCAACACTGTTCCGGCCACCAAAGTCGTACGAACCACCCAGCCACATACCAACGCGTTCACCGATCGACATGTCAAGACCAAGTTCGGCAGTGCCGTAACCACCCGGGTGGACACCCGTCAGCGTGAAGGCGTTGCCACCAGCAATGTAGTTATACTGGCGGGCCTGACCGATATCGCCCTGGAAGGTGTAAGCCAAGCGACCGAACGGACGCAGGGCGAAACCTTCAGGATCCCCAGTGTTGGCAACAAACTTGATGCCGATCTGCGGATTGAACACGGTCTTCGAAGCCTTGGCGCTCGTCACGCCAATGCCACCGCCGCCAACTTCTGTGAAGCCATCAAGCTTCCAGTTGCGGATCGCCAGTTCACCGTAAGGCGTGACGGTCGCGCTACCGACTGGGATATCATACCCAATCTGCAGCGAGGCGTCGAACTGCTTGCCCTTGAACTCGGCAGTCGGTGTCCGTGCGAGCAGCGTGAGCTGGCGCGAACCCTTGAACTTCGAGAAGCCGTAAGCCAGCTTGACGTTGGCATAGAGCGGACCGAAGCCCTGGGTCAGGTAGGCACCGATGGTCAGAGTATGACCATTGACCGAGGCCGGCGGCGAGAGGTCGCGGTGGTCAATGTCGTGCTCGGCGTAACCGATACCGATACCGAAGGCACCAGTGTCGTTATACGCAATGTCCAGACCCATCGAGCCACCGTAGGTGTTGGCCTTGATGGCCGACTGACCCTGGGCGCCAATCGGGTTGGTGCCGTAGCGAGCGAACTGGGCGACCGGGTTGATCCACAGACGGGCACCGATACCACCTTCAGTACCGAGCAGGGCAGCAGCCTGCGACGCACCAGCCGAGCGACGCTCGGTCAGGATGTCGAGCGACTGACCGAACACGGCGTTCTGGTCGAGAGCAGCGAGCGAGCTGTAGATTTCAGCCGACGACAGTTCAACGAACAGCTGGGTGAGCTGCGTATTGCTGAGGCGGAAATCTGCCGCCGAGGCAATGTTCAGCACATCCTGCGCGTTGCCGAGCTCGATAGCGCTCGGGAAGATGGCCGTCCCGAGAGCATCAGCCTTGACGTTGGCCACTGCCGCCGTGAGCGCGGAGTTGAGCCCTGCGGCTGCGTTCCGTGCGTTCTCGTCGTTGGCGATACCCGAGAAGGTATTGTAGCCATTGCGCGTCGTCACCAGCGAGATGGTCTTGGCAGTCGTGTCATTCTTCAGCGAGAAGTTCACGAACTGCGAAGTCAGGTTGCTGGCCACGGTTGCGGTCGAGACACCCGTACCGGTGTAAGTGAACAGGACATACCCGTCACCATCCGAGTAGATGCTGTCACGCGACACATCGACTGCGACCTTGCCGGCGAGGTTGACATTGCCGGTCACGTTGATCCGCGAAGGCGTCGACTGAAGACCCGAAGCATTCTGCGGAATAGTGAAGAACGGAATGTTCACCGTTGCACCAACCGGAGCCAGGATCGTTGCACCGCTGCCACCGGACGACGTCGTGGCAGAGGAAACACGAACCAGCGACGGCGTGATGCCGACAGCAAGCGTGCCGCCCGTTCCCTGGGTGAAGTTACCGGTTTCGTTGATGGTAATACCGCGGATAACTTCCGGCCCGGCGCTAACCAGGCTGTCCCCAACGATTGTCACTGCCGTCGGAACGCGGCGGCCAACAACCAAGGTGGCGGTCTGACCAGCGACAGCGGCGTTGTTGATGTCGCCGCGGACCCCGAAGGAACCCGTGCCAGAGAGCGTCAACTGGGTTTCACCCGCAGTGTTGTTGAAGGCTGCAATGTCCCACGTCCAGGGGTTCACACCGACTGCGGCCGACGTGTTGAACGGCGTACCGACAATCACGAACGTACCTGCGCCGGTCTTGTTGACCTGGCCGACACCCAGAATGCGAGTGCCGATGTTGGCGGGAGTGGATGAAGCCAGACCTGAGCTCGCCGGGAGGCCAAACAGAGCAGCTGTTGCGGCGCTGATGTTGGCTTCGGGGATACGCGCAGGAACCGAAGGCGGTGTCGGCGCAGTCGGGCTCGAGTAGAAATCGAGACCGAGGAAGCCGCTACCGTTCAGGTTCACGGTCGTCGTCGTCAGCGGAGCGAAGGCCGAAGTCTGATCCGCCGTGATGTTGCCCAGCGTCACCGAACCGCTGTTCAGATTGACCGTGGCGACAATGTTGGAGGTCTTCAGCTTCGAGGTCGGATCAATCGCACCCGTCACGTTGACGCCGCCCGAAGTACCGTTCTGGTCGAACTTGTACGTCTGCGTGCTCAGCGTGGCGTTGGCCGTGTAGACCGGACCAGTCGTACCCGTGCTGGACTGCGTGGTAACAGCAGTCCATTCCGGCGAAGCGACGCCCAGGGTAGTCGTACCAACGATCACCCCAGTGTTGGTGACGTTGTTGCTGGCAGCGCCACCCTGAACATTCAGCGTGCCATTGATGACGCCGCTGTTGTTGACAGTGGCGAGACCAAAGACTGCCGTGTTGACCTGGGTCGTGACGACCTGGCGGGTCGACGGATCGGTGTTGCCAGAGTCGTTGTCAGTCACTGTAGTTGTGCTGTCCAGACGGACTGCGCGCACGGTTGTTGAACCACCACCGGTGGTGTTGATGCGACCAGTGTTGGTCAGCGTAGCCCCGGTCGTGCCCGTCAACGTGACGGTGTTGCCATTGCCAGCCGTGCCAATCGTGCCGTCGTTGGTCAGGGTCGCAATCTTGCCGACATTGGTGCTGGTCGTGACGGAAACCGTCGAGTTCTTGGCACCAAATGTCGTCGTCGTCGTGTTGGCTGAGCTGTTGTCAAAGCTGTTCACGGTGACATTGCCACCAACGCTGGATCCCTTGGTGACAACTACAGTGCCGCCAAGCGTGCCGTCTGCAAGGACATTGCCGACAACGCTGTTGAAGGCGGAGCCATTGGCCTGGTTGCCGATGCCGGCAGCTTGCAGCGCAGCAGCCGTATCGATCGTGACCAGTGCCTTGCCCGACGCCGTCTTGGTTGCCTTCGTGGTCGTGACCAGCTTGGTCTGGATCGGCAGAGCGCCGACGGTGGTCCGGTTGTCACCAGCAAATGCCGGCAGCGACTGGAAGGTGGAGTCTGAAGTCGTTTCGTTGACCGTGCCCTTCCAGGCAGTGGCCGTTACGTCACCACCGACCTTGCCGGTGATCGTTGCCGTGGCATTGCCGCGGTACGAGTCAGCAAGGACGTTGCCCGTGACCGCGCCAGCAACCGTGGCAGTGGCATCGCCAACCGCAGCTGAAGTGCCCGAGCTCGTAGCCGCCTTGGAAGTGATCGTCGCAACCTTGGTCGAGGGATCGTAGGCATAAACGTTGCTGCTGGAATTGTTAACGTCGGTGCCATTGGCGGTGACCGCGAGGTTTCCGCTGATTTTGGCTCCGGCATCAACAGTCGAGCTGGCCGACGAGACGCCGTTGACAGTGACATTGCCACCAACAACGCCGGTTCCCGTGACGTTAGCCACGGCCGCGCCGCCCGAAAGCTTGGTGACAGTCGAGCCGCTGTTGCTGGCTGCAGTGGTCACAAACACGCCCTTGGTGTTGGTGCGGTTGTAGGCAGAATCACCCTTCACGGTCGTGATGAAGGCGCCGGTTGCCGTTGAACCGACATTGCCGTTGACCGTGCCGCTCACACCGACAGTGCTGCTGTCAGTGCCCTTTGAAGTGACGTTGCCGCCACCCAGAGTATTAAGCACCTTGCCCGAAACGGTGACAGTGCTGTCACCTCCGGCGGTAGACTTACTGACTGCAGTGAACGAAGTGACGTTGCTGTCCGAACCACTCGAAGGCAATACGGCCACATCATCAATCACGGTCGTGACAGACTTGAACGTGCCCGTGGTGTTCGTGCCCGTGCCAGCTGTCGACGAGACATTCCCGTAAACCGTGCCTGATACCAGAGCCTTGCTGGCCTTGTTGGCCGTTTGCGTGATCGTGCCTACCGTGGTCGGCGTGAAATTCACTTCACCGTTCGTGCCAGCATAAAGGCCGTCGACCGAACCGCCAGTGGCAGAATTGGTAAATGCCAGAGTTCCGGTCGAAGTCGTCGTCGTCACCGTCCCCGAAGTGGACGAGGTATTCACAAGATCGCCAACTACAGCAATCGTCTGTTGCTGCGAAATGCCCGTTGTGGTGCCAGCAGTCTGTGCACCCAGATTGTTCTTGATGACGACGCCCGTCGGGCCATTAACAGTTACATTGCCACCGATGTAGTTGTTATTTGTGAATTCGGCCGTGCCACCCGCATTGCCGATTGCGTTGAAGGTGAAATTGGCTGTCGAGTTGCCCGGCGACGTCGTTGCTGTCTTGAACCCAATAAGCGAAGCAACCGGCCCAGCATTGGCCGACACGTTGACGTTGCCGAAACCGCCAGTGTTGAACAGCTTGCCGCCGTTCGTGAAGGTGGACTTCGAATTGCTGAGCACGTTGACGTCGCCGCCAGTCAGCGTCGCAGCAGAGCCGAAAGTGACATCTGCCGAATTGGCGTTCAAGCTGTTCTTGATCTGCGTGTCAGACGAAGTCGAAGTCGTCGTTACAGACGAGTCTGTGTTGGTACCCGTCTGGGCATTTGCCGAAACGCCGCCATTGGTGACCTTACCGTTGACGAGGACAGTGGCATTCGTGTCGCTGGTGGACGTGACATTGCCATTCACCGAGCCGCCTGCATCAATGGTGACCGCCGAAGCGCCGCCGTTACGGACAAGAGAAGCAGTCGTTGTCGACAGGGTCACAAGCGCACCAGCGTCGGTGTTGACGACAGTCTTGTTCAGCGAATCAACCGAAGTCGCGGTCGAAGAGACACCGCCGGTGCCGACCTTGCCCGAGATCTTGACAGTCGAACCGCCGGTACCGGCATTCGCATTGATGCCGGTGACGTCGCCCGAAGTTCCGACGGTCACAGCCGAAGCAGCTTTCGAAGCATAGCTATCGGTCTCGGTCGTCACCAGGCCGGTCGCATTGGCGACCAGGGCATTACCGCCCGTAACCGTCTTGGAAGCATTGGACGTCAGCCAGTCAGCATTGGTGGTGATCGTACCAGCAACGCCATTGGCGTTGACTGTGGCCTTACCGCCGCCAGTGCCCGCCGTTGCGCGCAGATTGCCGCGGGCAGAAGTGGTGCCGATGTTGGCATCAGCCTGGATCGTGGCATTGCCCGTGCCAAACGTGTTGGTGGTGAGGCCGCCAGCAATGGCTTGTGTGTAGTTAAAGCCGGAACGCAGGGTGACATTGCCGTTCAGGAAGGTCGCACCGGCAGCATTCGTGAAGGTGGAGTTGCCGCTCGTGTAGGAATCGACGCCGCCGTACAGGACGCCGCTGGCACCGTTGGTAATGTTGACGTCGCCGCCAATATTGTTGCCCGAGGTCGCGACAGCAATGCCGCCTGTGATCAGGCCATTGTTCGTGAAGTCGACCGTATTGGTGGCGAGTGGCGCACCCGGATTGTAAGGCACACCACCGGCGATGAAGACGCCAACTGCGTCAGTCACTACGCCGCCCGTCACGACACCAATCTTGCCAGTGTTGTTGACGATGATCGCGCCGTCGCCCTGGCCCGCAGCGATGTAGCCGAGGTTGACCGTCGAGCCGCCGCCCGTGACGATCGCGCCCGTGACATTCAATGTCACATTCGTCGTCGTGACGGCGCCAGTCGCGGCATTGACGACGGCCACAGTATCGGGAGTGACCGGCGTGGCATCAACCGTGATCGTGGTAAGCGGGGGAGCTACCGTCGAAGTCGTGTTAGCCTGGCCGATGCCTGGAATGGCAACCGCAGCAGCGGCCGTCGTCAGGTAAAGCGCCGCGCGCACCCTGCGCAGATTCGCAGTTGTCACGTTAGTGGTCTCACTTGGTGTCATCATAGTACTCCCTGAAAATTCTGCGCTACGCCCTTATGGGCGCATAAAGAGTGGACGGCTTCTTGCCGGGAAACGTTAACAGCGTGTGAATGATTGTCACGCAAAAAATCGCGCCTTGCACCGGGCGGCGCATTGGAATGCGACGGCTTGCACCTCATCGAATACCCCCAATCATTAGGCCGGCGATGATCCCCGGCAGGCCAGTCGACCCCGCTGATGGGCAACGGCTTTGCATGGCCTATGCAAAGCGCGACGCTTGAAAGCGGCATCCAGTCCAGTGCTTTAAATACCGCTTCAGGCGGCTAGCACAACCGAAAAAGTAGATATTGAATAACTTGGTTGTGGAGAAAGTCCCCCGAAATTCAGCAGATAGGCGGAAATGGCAGTCGCCGGTCGTTCGCACATGCGGCAGAGCGAGCCATTCGCAAGATGAGCCGTGTCTATTTGGCAACTGCCGGGAAAATAGCGATTTTATGCCCACTTGAAGGTTCCACCGCGATGCGCAGCGCGGAGGTGGGCCGGTTGATCTGATTCGAGGCAGGACCGTGGATAGTGGTTGTGAAAGGCAAATCATCCCCGGATTTGTGCGCCGGACGTGGTGCTTGAAACCATGAATTTTTCAGCGGTCATGACAGATCTTTTGCCGGTTTTTACGCATTTTCCGGCTGATCGGCGGAGCGAGCCTTCGCTTTCCTGTGAGGCGAACGGACCGCTACACTTGCTCACTGGCTCCCCACAGCGCCTCTGCCATGGCATCGAGATCAGAGAAGTCCACGTTTCGGCCCAGCGGATCATGGCGATTGAGCCTGAGGCGCCGCACCGGGTCGAGCAGCCTGCGCCGCAGCGCGCGCTGGAGCAGGGCCAGGCGCATCAGGGCCTGTTCCAAGGCAGTTTCCGGTGCACGGCCTCGCAGTGCGGCCCAGCCAGCCTCGACCTGCCCCACCCTTTCGATCACGACCGCGTTGTATTGCCTGTGCGGCCCACGGTGGAGCGGCAGACCCATGTGCACGGCGGCCGTATCGCTGGCGGGCAGCAGCAGGCCATTGCTGCGAAAATCATCGAAGCCGAAGTGCTGGGTGCCAATTGTTTCGAACAGATTGCCGAAGCAGCGGCGGCCCAGCAGTTGCCTCGGCAGTATATGGTGGCGCTGCAGGCCTGGATTATAGTCAGGCAAATCCCGGCGATTGACTGCACGAAATGATAACCGGTCCCGCCGAAGAGCCATGGTCGGCAAATGGCGGGCTTTCCGGTTGCTCAACGTTGCCTGCTCATATCTGCCGCCGGAGGCGCACATGCCGCCCGTCTGCCGAAGGCTCGGCATAGAGGCTTTCCAGGTCTGGCCCGGTCAACCGGCCCGGTTCGGCAATCGGCCCCTCGCGCACAAGCCGGTCTGCCAGGCGCACGGCGAGCTTCACGGTATCTGCGGGCGCTTCGCCCACTCTCGGTTCGACGCGAAGCTCCTGCCCGGTGAAGAAAGCGAGTCCCTCGCTCGCTATCGTGCCGTCGCGAAGCCGCTCCATCCCGGAAAAGCCCAAAGCCGGGAACGCCCCTCCGCTGCTCCAGCCATCGACGATGCGGGCGAAATAGGTCGAATCCATCCAGCTGGCCGCCGGCAACCAGCAAATCGCCTCCGCGCCCAGACCTTCGCCCAGCGCGCTCGCCAACACGGCCATGCCGCGCACGACCGGCTCCATCGCCCCTGCTGCGGCGAGGTGCGGGCCTGGCGACAGCAGGCAGGCTTCCCAGCCATCAGGATCGATATCGCGCGGGAGACCAAAAACATGACGCGGCACGGGCACGGGCTCCGCCTCTGCGGGGGAGAGACCCGAAAGATCGAAAGTCAGCCCGCCCGCCAGCAATTCCACCCAGCCCTCGCTCAGCCCGCGCCGGCTGCTGATGCACGCGGCCGCGGCAAAGCGGTGCGTTTGGGAAAGAGCCTCCACCGCCGCGACATCCGCGCGGGCGCCCGCCGGGAAAAGCAGCGCAAGGCCGCCTTTCTCAACGCCGCATTCCAGATGGCTCAGGCTTGTGATCAGACATCCCCTCCCAATCGCAATATCCGGGTATCTGGCATTTTCGATGGGCATGCGTCGAGTCCCAGATATTGCGTTTGACCCACATTGGAGCAAAATGCCTAATAGATGCCGAGGCGCAGCCCTTCAGCCATCATCATTCCCAGGTCGCGGCATTGCTGAGTTGCGGCACTTGAAAGGTTCTTTGGGGCAAGAATGGCCTCGGGGGATTGCGCCCCGAGATTGACGATCAAAGGCTCGGCAACCCGGCGCAGGCGCCAGCCCGTGACGATTCGATCAATCTGGGCCTGGGCCTGCGTGCCGTCTGATCCCGCGGCAATCGCCGTGGCGTAGGGGCGGCCTTCGATCCTGCTCAGCAGCGGATAGTAACAGCGATCGAACATTTCCTTCATCGCGCCGCTCATTGAGGCAAGATTTTCCGGGCAGACGAACAAATAACCTCTGGCGAGGAGAAACAACTCAGGCTCGGCCTCGTCGGCCCTGACCAACAAGGCGCCCTCACCCGCGCCGTCTGCCGCGGCTCTCGCCATGGCCTGCGCGGCGCCCGTGCGGCTGTGCCAGAGAATGGCCAGACCGCACGTCGCAGGCTCCCCGTTTATGTCCTCCACATTCAGATCGCCTGACAAGCGCGTTTCGGGGACGATTTGCGCCAGAGACTAGCAGCCAGATCCGCCGCCGAGAGCACCGCCCAGCAGGCCGCCAAGCCCCCGCCGCGGCCGGCATTCGGATTGCTGGCGGGGCTGTCGGCGCCCATCCCCCTCGTCCTCATTCATGCCTTCCATGCCGCCCATCGCACCCATGCCGGGAATATCCATCCAGTTGTAGGTCGACTTGTGGCGGATGCGCGCGGTCCATTGCAGGTTCCAGGGCCCCGAAGCCGGCCGCGGAGGGTAGGAGAATTCCTCCATCGGGCCGAAGGCATTGAGCGAGCCCATCCGGAAATCGGCGGCATCCCGGCGGACTTCGAGCGGAATGGTGCAGGAAGTGGCCGTGGGGGGCAGCAAAGTGCGATCTCGCACCAGCCCGGCGACCTGGCCGGGCGTCAGCCAGTCGCTGAAGCCTCCGCCAAACTGACGGGTGGAGCTGGAAGTCCACATCACCATGTCGCCCATCTGGCCGCCCGGCCCCTGCTTGCCGCCGAACATCGTCACCAGATAGCCGGTTGCGTCAGCCAGGCCAGACCATTGCACCAGCGTCGACCCGCTGGGATTGGCAGTCGCGCGCGAGCTGAGCGCGCCCATGAAATCCTTAGTCAGCGTGAAGTTCATCTCGGGCGAATAGTTGCCGGCCACCCGGTGCGGACCGGACAATGACGTGTCGGGCTTGACGAATTTGCCGTCCTCAGAAGGCCAGCGGCCGAAGGTGCGCGAATTGGTCAGTGTTGGCCCCCAGTCGCGAATGACTGTGTTCGACCTCAGGCCCGGTGGCATCTGCCCCGCCGCAAGCCGGGCAAAATCGATCACCACGGGTTGGCCCGCCGGTGCATGCTCGCCGCAGCCCCAATAGAGCAACAGGCGCCCGCGCGGCTTTTGCGGCAGTTCGTCTGGCAGACGCTCCTGCCCCGGCGTGGTCAACACCACGGACTTGCCCAGACGGGCATTGGGCGGCATGAAATGCTCGGCCTTCGGACTGCCGCCAGTAGGCGTGCTGGATGATCCGAGACGCAGATAGAGTTCGTGCTGCACGTTGTTGCCGCGCCCGCCGCCCATCATCATGGCCATCGGGTTCATTTGCCCGGAACCCATTCCCGATATGGTTCCCGCCCGCATATCGTATCGGGCGACCGGGCCGCTGGCAGCGCGTTGCTGGGCAAGCAGCGGCAGAGCGACGGCTACTGTCGCACCGACCGCGAGCATTGCTGCGATCTTTCGGGTCATGGGCATTGGCGAATCCTCCACTGATTTTGGCTAGACTGTATCGCAATAGAGCCTTCGCGCACTGAAAAATTGTTTGGAACCGTCGAAGCGGCTTGCGACTACACAGCAATCGGCTAGCCAGCGGCGCATGACTTCCCCGACCGCCTCTGTCTTCGGCATCGACTCATCGCTTGGCGGCAAGGCGTGGCGCTGGCGCGGGGGCAACATGGACTTGTCTTCAGGGCCTGCCGGGCTTGAAACCGGCTTGCTCGATCAGCTGCTCCTGTCACGCGGGGTCCTGCCTGAGGAATTGCACCGCCACCGAAGCCCGTCGCTGCGTGATTTTCTGCCGGATCCCTCACTTTTCCGGGACATGGACACGGCAGCAGAGCGGCTCGCGCGCGCTGTGGTTGATGGCGAAGCAATCACGATTTATGGCGACTACGACGTTGACGGGGCGACCAGCTCTGCCTTGCTGATCCGGCTTCTGCGCGCGCTGGGTGCTGAACCGCGCTATTACATTCCTGACCGGCTGCTGGAGGGATACGGCCCGTCTGCCGAGGCACTCGTACGTCTGGCCGGCGAAGGCACGAGCCTGATCGTTACTGTCGATTGCGGGGCCATGGCGCACCAGGCTTTGGCAGAAGCCAAATTGGCCGGTGCGGACGTTATTGTAGTCGATCACCACAAGTGCTCGCACGAACTGCCCGACTGCGCCGCGCTGGTGAATCCCAATCGTCTCGATGAAGCAACTGAGGCTGCCTCGCACGGCAATCTCGCGGCAGTGGGCGTTGCCTTCCTGCTCGCCGTGGCAACCGTGCGTCATCTACGCCATAATGGTTACTTTTCTAATTCAAGTGAACCTAATCTGTTTTCTCTGCTCGATCTCGTTGCATTGGGCACGGTGGCTGACGTCGCCTCGCTCCACGGGCTGAATCGCGCCTTGGTTGCACAGGGATTGAAGATCATGGCGCGGCGCGAAAATCTTGGCATGGCAGCCTTGATCGACGCGGCACGACTGAGCCGCGCACCAACGTGCAGCGATCTCGGTTTTGCACTCGGCCCGCGCGTCAATGCCGGTGGACGGGTCGGCGAATCGACTTTGGGCGTTCGCCTGCTCACCAGCGAGGACCCTGACGAGGCTGCGGACATCGCCCAACAGCTCTCACGGCTGAACGAAGAACGGCGCGGTATCGAAGCGGCAGTGCAGGAGGCTGCGGAAGCCCAGATCGCAGGCCAGCACAACCGCGCTGTGATGGTCATCGCCGGTCGTGGGTGGCACCCCGGGGTGATTGGCATCGTTGCCGGGCGCATCAAGGAAAAGACCGGAAAGCCGTCCATAATCATTGCTTTGGATGCTGATCCTGAAGGGAATGGCAAAGGCTCTGGCCGATCAATACCAGGCATCGATCTAGGGGCTGCGATCATTGCTGCCCGCGAGGCAGGACTGCTGCTGGCCGGCGGCGGCCACCCGATGGCGGCGGGCCTGACGATCGCGGACGGCAAGCAGGAGGCCTTTGCCGACTGGCTCGATGCGCGGCTGGGCGCCGACGTCGCCGCCGCTGCCACTCGCGCCGCGCTCAAACTCGACCTTGCCATTGCGCCCGGGGGGCTGACCCCGGATTTGGTCTCGCTGCTGGAAGGCGCCGGACCTTACGGCAACGGCTGGCCCGCGCCGAAGATCTGCGTCGGCCCGGTGCGACTGGTGAAAGCAGACCTGGTCGGCAGCGACCATTTGCGCCTGATCGTGCGCGGCGGCGATGGCGCGAGCTTCAAGGCGATCGCCTTTCGCGCCGCAGGTAGCGACATGGGGCAGGCGCTGCTCCACGGCGCGAGGGACCGCAAATTGTGGCTCGCGGGCCGCCCCAAGATCGACGACTGGGGCAGCCGCCCAGCCGCGGAACTGCACCTCGAAGACGCGGCCTGGGCGGATTAGTTCAAACTTTTGCTTTTTCCTGACCGCAACAGCACTTTGTGCGCTTGACCCCCCCGCCCCCTTTGCCTAAAGGCGCGGCCCATCATCCGGTGCTTTTCCGGGATGGCCCCTTCGTCTAGCGGTTAGGACGCGGCCCTTTCACGGCTGAAACACGGGTTCGATTCCCGTAGGGGTCACCACTCTTTGCGACAGCGCCTCATATGGCTATGCTGCCACGGCGCTGCCCAACGCGGCCCCTTCGTCTAGCGGTCAGGACGCGGCCCTCTCACGGCTGAAACACGGGTTCGATTCCCGTAGGGGTCACCAGAGCAAGGCACCAGAGCCCAATCCGACATGACCCGCTTCGCACTTACCCTGGAATTCGACGGAACGCCGTTCATGGGGCTGCAGCGGCAAGCGCATGGCCCATCGGTGCAGCAAGCCGTCGAAGAGGCTGTGCGGGCCATTACAGGCGAAACTGTGACGCTCCACGCCGCCGGGCGCACCGATGCCGGTGTTCATGCGCTAGCCATGCCGGTCCATGTCGATATTTCGAAGCCCATCACTGCTTTCCGCCTGATGGAAGCCGTAAACGCGCTGCTGCGCCCTGCCCCGATCGCCGTGATCGCTTGCGAGGATAAACCGGATGACTGGCACGCGCGCTTTTCCTGCCAGGGCCGCGCCTATCTTTACCGCATTGCCAACCGCCGCGCGCCGCTGACGCTGGACCGGGACCGCGCCTGGCTGGTCTCCCGCCCGCTCGACGCCGATGCGATGCACCGCGCGGCGCAGTCGCTGGTAGGCCACCACGACTTCACTACGTTCCGTTCGGTCCATTGCCAGTCTGCAAGCCCGGTCAAGACGCTGGACCGCCTGGATGTGCGCCGGGAAGGCGAGAATGTGCTGATCGAGGCCGAGGCGCGGAGCTTCCTACATCATCAGGTGCGATCCATGGTCGGCTGCCTCGCGCTGGTTGGCATGGGGCGCTGGCGCGAAGAACAGGTGTCCGAAGCGCTGGAGGCGCGCGATCGCGCTGCGCTGGGGCTCAATGCGCCGCCTGAGGGGCTGTATTTCGTGGGCGCGCAGTACCCGGTTTAAATACCTCCCCGGAACGGGGAGGTGGCAGCCCGCAGGGCTGACGGAGGGGTGAAGAGGCCGAGAATTGACCCCTCCACCATGCTTCGCATGGTCCCCCTCCCCGTATCGGGGAGGTCTTGATGCCTAGCTCTTCCCTACCACGCTCTCCGGCAAATCCGTGCCAAACACGCGCTGATAGTATTCCGCCACCAGCATCCGCTCTGTCTCGTCACACTTGTTGAGGAAGCTGAGGCGGAAGGCGAAGCCGGGATCCTTGAAGATCGCGGTATTCTGCGCCCAGGTGATCACGGTGCGCGGGCTCATCACGGTGGAGATGTCCCCGTTGATGAAGCCCTGCCGGGTGAGATCGGCGACCTTGACCATGTCATTCACCAGCTTCTCGTCCATGCCTTCTGACTTGGCGAGGACGATCTTGCTCTCCACGGCCGCCGGCAGATAATTGAGGCCCACGACGATGTTCCAGCGGTCCATCTGCCCCTGGTTGATCGCCTGAGTGCCGTGGTAGAGCCCGCTGGTGTCGCCAAGGCCCACGGTGTTGGCCGTGGCGAACAAACGGAACCACTTGTTGGGGCGGATCACCCGGTTCTGGTCCAGCAAAGTGAGCTTGCCCTCGGTTTCCAGCACGCGCTGTATGACGAACATCACGTCGGGCCGCCCCGCATCGTATTCGTCGAAAACCAGCGCGGTGGGCGTCTGCAGCGCCCAGGGCAGCAGGCCTTCGCGGAATTCGGTCACCTGCAGCCCGTCGCGCAGCACGATGGCATCGCGGCCGATCAGGTCGATACGGCTGATGTGGGCATCAAGGTTGATGCGGATGCACGGCCAGTTGAGCCGGGCAGCAACCTGTTCGATATGAGTCGATTTGCCGGTGCCGTGATAGCCCTGCACCATGACGCGGCGATTGTGGGCAAAGCCTGCGAGGATCGCCAGCGTCGTGTCCGGATCGAACACATAGCTCGCATCGAGATCGGGCACGCGCTCGTCAGCCTCAGAAAAGGCAGGAACCATCATGTCGATGTCGATGCCGAAAGTCTCGCGCACCGAAAGCTGCCGGTCGGGGGCTTCCAGGATCGTTGTGGCGCGGCTGTCGGGCTGAATGTTGGGGATGTCGCTCATAGGCGGATCGCCTATACGCGCCTGCACGCGGCTGCAACCTGCTTTGTGCCCAAAGCCCGGCTCAAATGGCGCTTGCGCCGCGACAGGCGATCTTCTTGGGCAGATGGAAAAGATCGATGAACTCGGCGGCCGCGCCGAGATCGCCGGAGACCTGCAAGCCGGCTGGCGCAAGGTCCGCCAGCGGAATCTTGCCATAGACCGCACCAGCGATGACACTGGCAACTGGGGCGGAGAATGTGACCTGAGGCTTATCGGCCGCACCCCGCGCCGCGTGCAAGATGTCATTGGCAATCTGGATATTGAACGCCTCATCTCCCACCTGGATACCCACGGTCATGGCCAGACCATCAGCGCGTGCAGCGTCGAACATGGTGCGAAAGCTCAGCATCAGCGATGCAGCGGACAATGGCAAAGTCGGATCATGCAGCGGCGAGTGCGCTGCCCAGCGTCCCAACTCCATAATCACTTCATCGGCCATCAAGCCCCATTCGGTGAGGCCATAGACCTGATTAGCAGCGGGCGGCGGGAGCATCTGGCGCCCAACTATCCCGGCCTTTTCCAGCCCTTCCAGCCGCTCGCTCAGCACTTTGGCGCTGATACCGGGCAGACCGGCGCGCAGATCAGTGAAACGACGCGGCCCGAACATCATCTCCCGAACAATCAGCAGCGACCACCGCTCGCCAATCAATTCAAGCGCGAATGCCGTGCCGCAGGCATCGTCATACCATTTGCCATGCATTGAAGTTTCTTTTTGTAACTTCATAGTTGCTTTTAGTAACTCATCGGCGCAGCAAGATGCAAGCGCGATTCGCAGGATTAGAGGAACCAGAACATGGCACGTATGATTTTCATCAATCTCCCCGTCACCGATCACGCCCGTTCGAGAGCGTTTTACGAAGCGCTCGGCTTCACCAATAATCCCGCATTCTCTGACGATACGACGTCATGCATGGTGTGGAGCGATGCGATTTTTGTCATGCTGCTGAATCATGACCGGTGGAAGACCTTCACCAGCCGGCCCATCCCCGCTAGCACCTCAAGCGAAGTGCTCCTGGCCATCAATGTCGACAGCCGCGAGGAAGTGGACCGCATCAGCACCGTTGTGTCGGCGAACGGCGGAACGCCGGATGTCAATCCGGTCCAGGATCACGGCTTCATGTATTCGCGGCCTTTCGCCGATCCCGATGGGCATGTCTGGGAGCCGCACTGGATGGACCCCGCCGCCATGCCGGCCTCGTAAAGCAGGATAGACGACATGAGCGACATCGAAGTCACCGCATTCAGCTGGGTTCCGCCGACGGCCCGCGGACTCGTACGCGATTTGCGGGTGCGCTGGGCGCTGGAGGAAATGGGCGAATCCTATTCGACGCAGCTTTATGATCGCCGGGTCAGCGGACCCGAGGATCGCAAGCCGGAGCAGCCTTTCGGGCAAGTTCCGGCCTTTCGTGAAGGCGACGTGGCGATGTTCGAATCCGGCGCGATATGTCTTCATCTCGCGGAACGCAGCGAGGCGCTGCTACCGCGGGATCCGGCAGCGAGGGCGCTGGCACAAAGCTGGACGATAGCCGCTCTGGCCAGTGTCGAGCCCTATATCACCATGCTGCAGCACGTCGTTCTGTTCGATGCCGACAAGCCCGGAGCGGCGGAATTCGCCCCATCCACCGAAGCGCGGCTGGCTGGCCGACTCGAGCAGCTAACCGAGGCGCTGGGTGAACGCGAATGGCTGGCGGGGCAATTCACTGTCGCCGACGTGATCATGGTGACTGTGCTGCGCCAACTTTGGCGCAACGATCGGCTCGGAGCCCATCCCTCGCTCGCCGCCTATGTGCGCAGGGGCGAGGCAAGACCAGCATTCACGCGGGCCCTGGCCGCGCAATTGAACGATTTCGAGGGCGAGTAACTGCAAGCTGGAGTACCCTGACATGCCTTATATCGACGGTTTCGTCATTGCCGTGCCAACGGCCAACAAGCAGGCTTTCATCGACTGTGCCAATGCAGTGGATCCCAAATTCATGGAGCTGGGCGCCACGCGAATCCTCGAATGCTGGGGAGATGACGTGCCCGCCGGCAAGCTCACGGACTTCCGCCGCGCAGTCCAGGCAACCGAGGACGAGACAGTCGTCTTCAGCTGGGTCGAATGGCCCGACAAAGCCACGCGCGATGCCGCCATGGCCAAGATGCATTCGCCCGAGATGATGAACGATCCAATGTGGGATCCTGAAAAAAATCCGCCGCCATTCGACGGAAAACGCATGATTTTCGGCGGTTTCGAGCCTATCGTCACATTGGGAGAAAAAGCATGACTAATCCCAAGGGCAGTTTCATCTGGTATGAATTGATGACCCCGGACTCCGACGCGGCAGCAGCCTTCTATGGCGCTGTCGCCGACTGGCGGATCAGCGCCCACAGTGATCCGCAGGCCGGCGGCATCGATTATCGCCTTATCACTCGCCCGGACGGCGGCAGTGGCGGCGGGGTGCTGAAGCTCAATCAGGATATGCTGTCCCATGGAGCGCATCCCTGCTGGCTGGGCTATCTCCACGTTCCTGACGTCGATGCCGAAGCTGCCGCGATTCAGGCCGAAGGCGGCAAGATTTTGATGCCGGCCACAGATTTGCCCGTGGGCCGCATGGCCATGGTCACAGACCCGCAGGGCGTTCCGTTCTACATCATGAAGCCAACTGCACCTCCCGGCATGGAAGGCATGAAAAGCGACGTCTACGACCGCTATGCCGTCGGCCATGTCTCATGGAATGAGCTGTTCACCACCGATCTTGAAGCAGCCAAGGCGTTTTACGCCCGGCATTTCGACTTCGAATTCAACAGCTCGATGCCGATGGGCGAAATGGGCGACTACTGCTTCATTGATCACCAGGGCGAAGGCATCGGTGCTGTCATGCAGAAGCCGCCGCATGTTCCCGTTGCTGGTTGGAACTATTACATCCGCGTGGCCGACATCGATACAGCTGCCTCCGCAGTTGCCCCCAATGGCGGCAAGGTGCTGAACGGCCCCCATGAAGTGCCGGGCGGTGACTGGATCATTAACGGCTTGGACCCGCAAGGCGCAGCGTTCTCGCTGGTCGGCAAGAAAGCCTGACATGGCCAACTTCACGTTTTTCACCCATCCGATGTCGCGCGGGCAAATAGCCCGCTGGGCACTGCACGAAGTCGGCGCGGACTACGATCAGGTGATTGTCGACTGGGCCGCCAAGCCAGCCGCGCTGATGGCCGCCAATCCGATGGGCAAAGTGCCAACGCTGGTGCACCACGACAACGGAACAGACCGCACAGTGACCGAAAGTGCAGCGATTTGTCATTTCCTTGCCGAAATGCATCCCGAGGCCGGGCTGCTGCCGGATGACAAGGAGATGGCCGACTATTTTCGCTGGCTGTTCTTCGCCGCTGGTCCGGTCGAGGCCGCCATCACGACGCGCGGCCTCGGCCTTTCGATACCGCCTGAGAAGGAGGCCATGGCAGGATGGGGCAGCTATGAGCGGACAATTGCCACGCTCGATAGCCATTTCTCCGACTGCGATTTCGTCTGCGGAACGCGCTTTACGATGGCGGATGTCTACGTCGGCAGCCAGGTCGATTGGGGCCTGACGTTTGGCTCTATTCCCCCGGCAGAAGCCTTCGTTGCCTATGCTGAACGGTTTCAGGCCCGCCCCGCCTACAAGGCGGCCAAGGCCATCGACAATGCCCTGATCGCGGAGATGCGCAAATGAGCCCAAAGAATGTGATTTGCCTGTGGTATGAAGGCGATGCCGAAGCTGCTGCCAATTTCTATGCCGCGACCTTCCCGGACACGCATGTCGGCAAAGTCCACCGCGCACCGGGGGACTATCCCGATGGCAAGCAGGGCGATGCGCTGGTGGTCGATTTCACTGTCATGGGCATCCCCTGCATCGGGCTGAACGGCGGCGCCCAGTTCAAGCACACCGAGGCATTCTCGTTTCAGGTGATGACCGAGGACCAGGCGGAAACCGACCGCTACTGGGATGCCATCGTCGGCAATCGCGGCGAGGAAAGCCAGTGCGGCTGGTGCAAGGATAAGTGGGGCATTTCCTGGCAAATTACCCCGCGCATCCTGACCGAAGCCATGGCAAAGGGCGGCGAGGCAGCAGGCCGGGCTTTCGCGGCAATGATGCCGATGAAAAAGATCGACGTTGCCGCAATCGAAGCGGCGATCCGGGGATGAGCGCCCTCGCTCTCTATGGCCACCCTTTCTCCAGCTACACCTGGAAGGCGCTGATCGCGCTCTATGCCAACAATATTCCATTTGAATTCAGATTATTGGACGAAAACTCTCCCGAACACAACGAAGTTGTCCAGCAAGCATCGCCGCAGGGCAAGTTTCCAGTCCTGGCCGACGGAGAGGTGCTGATCTTCGAGGCGACTTCGATCATCGAATATCTGGCGATTCACTATCCCGGCCCGCACATGCTGATCCCCGCCAGTCCCGATGCGGCAACAGCGGTGCGCACGCTGGACCGGGTGTTCGACAACTACGTGATGAACATCATGCAGAATGCCGTTGGCGAGGCCTTGCGCCACCCAGGCGCGCCCGACGAAGCAATACTGGGCGAAGTCCGCGCCAGTCTCAGACGAAGCTATGCCTGGCTGGAGCGCTGGCTCGAACACTACGCCTTGCGCGATGAGGATCACGTCACCCTTATCGAATGTGCGGCGGCACCGAGCCTGTTCTATGCCGACTGGGTCGAAGAGATCACCGAAGACTTTCCCCGGCTGAAGGCATGGCGCGCGCATCTCAACGCCCTGCCCCCGGTCGCACGCTGCATTGAGGATGCGCGGCCCTATCGCCCCTATTTCCCGCTTGGCGCGCCTGACAGAGACTGAAAGGAGAACGTCCGTGGCTGTGCAACTGAATCACACAATCGTCTGGTGCACTGATCAGAAACGTTCATCTGCCTTTCTGGCAGACATGCTGGGCCTGCCCCCACCAAAGCAATTTGCCCACTTCGACGTGGTCGATCTGGACAATGGCATCTCGGTCGATTTTGCCGATCACAAACCGCCAATAGCGGCGCAGCATTATGCCTTCCTCGTGTCCGACGATGTGTTCGATGCGGGCATGGCGAAAATCAGGGCGCAAGGGCTCAGCTTCTGGGCCGATCCCGCGCGGAGCAAACCCGGCGAGATCAACAAGCACTGGGGCGGGCGCGGCGTTTACTTCGAAGACCCGGACGGCCATTTTCTCGAACTCATCACCAAGCCCTATGGCAACCCGGAGGATCAATGACCGAGCCGCGCGAACTTTCCGTAACCCTGTTCATCGATGCCCCGCCGGACAAGGTCTGGCAGATCATGACCGATCGGCAGGAAGAATGGTGGTGCCCCGTGCCCTGGCACGCCAAGGTCGTGCGGCAAGATCGCCGCGCCGGCGGGGCCTGCGATATGACCTTTCACGGGCCCGATGGCGAGTTCGAGCCGCAAAACGGCATTTACCTCGCCTATGACGAGGGGCGGCGATTTGTCACTACCGACGCCGCCCAGATTGCGGGGGACGGCGACTTCGTGCCTTCAGGCCCGTTCATGATCGGCAGTTGGGAAGTTGCACCAGAAGGCAATGGCACGCGCTACACCGCCCGCGCACGCCACTGGACTGACGAAACCATGAAGCAGCACGACGAGATGGGCTTCACCGAAGGCTGGACGGCCTGCGCTATGCAATTGAAAGCCTTGTGCGAGGCAGCCTGATTCCATTCAGGCGAAAGCCGCCGCTTTCCTGAGCAGTTGATAGGCTTCGACCACGCTTTGTAGTCGCACTTCATAACTGCGATCGCCGCCATTGCGATCGGGATGATAGCGGCGCACCAGTTCCGAATATCGCCCGCGCAGCGCCTTGCGATCGGCATCGAGCGGCAGGCCCAGCACATCGAGGGCGCGACGCTCGTCGGGCGACATCACACTCCCGTCGCGCCGTTCGGCAGGCTTGCGCATGCGGGCCCGGGCACTGATGGCTTCGAGCGGATCGGCAAAATCGGCCCAGCGCGGCGCGCCGTCGATCCCGGCGGTGGCCGAAAAGGCACGGGTCTCGCGTTCCCAGCCGTGGACCGGGCTCTGCGCGCGAAAAATCTCCTCCGGCGTCATCCCGGCGAAATAGTCATAACCGGCGTTGAACGCGCGAATGTGCTCAAGGCAGAACCAGCGATAATCGCCCGGCCCGTCAAACCCCGAAGCGCGTGGTCCGGGAGCGCGAAATTCGCCGGGCTCCTCGCAGCCGGGCCAGTTGCAGAGCCTGCCCTGCGCTTCGCGGCGGCCGTGGAATCGATCATTGCTCACGGCTTCCAAATGGCGGCCAATGGTCTAGATGTGAAGACATGACCGGACCCATCTCTCAGGAAATCGCCCAATTGCTCAACGCCGCTTTCGCGCCGACGCGGCTCGAAGTGATCAACGACTCCGCCCGCCACCACGGCCATTCCGGCGATGACGGCAGCGGCGAATCGCATTTCACGGTCGAAATTGACAGCGCCGCCTTTGCCGGAGTCTCGCGGCTCCAACGCCAGCGCATGGTCATTGCCGCGCTGGGTGACATACCGGGGCAGCGGGTTCACGCACTGGCAATCAAGGCGCGGGCGCCGGGGGAATAGGGAAAACAGCGATGACCATCATCCATACTATCGATCCGGTCTCCCACGATCTCGGCGCGTTCGAGGTGCGCCGCGTGCTGCCTTCGCCGAAGCGGACCATGGTGGGCCCATTCATTTTCGTTGACGAATTCGGCCCGGCGCGGCTGCCTGCGGGCAAGGCTATGGACGTACGGCCCCATCCTCATATCGGCCTTGCCACCGTGACATGGCTGTTCAGGGGCGCAATCGATCACCGCGATTCGCTGGGTAATTTCGCGACGATCCGGCCCGGTCAGGTCAATCTGATGACGGCAGGGCGCGGCATCGCCCATTCAGAACGCTCTCCCGAATCCGAGCGTTTCGGCGGCGCATTGCTGTTCGGCATGCAGACATGGCTGGCCCTGCCCGATGGGCAGGAAGAGATCGCGCCGGACTTCGAAAGCCGCACCGACCTGCAGCTGATCGAGGATGCAGGGGTCAGCGCCCGCGTGATCATGGGCAGCCTGTGGGGGGAGAGGGCGCCGACCACCTGCCATTCCGAAACGATCTATGCCGAGATCTTCCTGCAGCCTGACGGCGCCCTGCCGATCAGGCCCGAAGCCGAGGAGCGGGCAGTGATGCTGGTGGGCGGCGAGGCCGATCTCGATGGCACGCCTCTCACCCGCTATCAGCTGGCCGTATTGAAACCGGGCGCGGAATTGCTGCTGTCCACCCAGAACGGCGCCCGCGCGATGCTGCTGGGCGGCGCGGCTTTCAGCACACGGCGTCACGTCTGGTGGAACTTCGTCTCCTCGAACCGCGAACGCATCGAGCAAGCCAAGGCTGACTGGATGGGCGGCAAATTCCCCAAAGTGGTGGGCGACGAAATCGAGTGGATTCCCATCCCCGAGCGCCCGCTGACCAAGAGCGAGTGATGAAACGCGTTACCCTGGCATCGGGTATCGAGCTGGATGTTCTCGATGAAGGTCCGCGCGATGCCCCCGCCCTGATTTTCCTGCATGGTTTCCCGGAAAGCCACCGCACCTGGCGGCATCAGATCGCCCACTTTTCCAGCCGGTTCCGGTGCATAGCCCCTGATCAGCGAGGCTATCGGGGATCATCGAAGCCACAAGAAGTGGAAGCCTATACGCCGGACAAACTTGCGGCTGATGTTTTCCAGCTTGCCGATGCGCTGGGCGTGGAAAGCTTCACTGTCATAGGGCATGACTGGGGCGGCGTGATTGCCTGGCTGGTCGCAATGCTGGGCCAGGGCGGCAGAGTGGAGCGCGCCGTGATTGCCAATGCGCCGCACCCGGCCATTTTTCAGAAGCTTCTCTGCCTCGATCCGGTCCAGCGAGCCGCCAGCCAATATATCAGCACATTCCGCGATCCCGCGAATGACGCGCTGGTGCGCGAGCATGGACTCGCCGGGATATTACTCAAGGCTTTCGGTAGCGGCCAGCTGGACATTGGCATGGAGAACGCAGAGCGCGATGCCCTGCTGGCGGACTGGCAGAACCGTGATGCAGCTTTCGCGATGCTCAACTGGTACCGCGCCAGCCCCGTGGTCGTGCCGCCACTGGATGCGCCATTTGCCCTGCCGGACGACTGGCAGGAGCCATCGCTGCCTCGACTGACCATTCCAACGCTGGTGATCTGGGGGATGGATGATCACGCGTTGCCGGCCGGAAATCTGGAAGGCCTGTCAGACTGGGTGGAGCATTTGACTGTGGTGAAAGTGCCCGATTGCGGCCACTTCGTCACCTGGCAGGCGCCGGAAACGGTGAACGCCGCAATGGATGCGTTTGTGGGCTAGGTAACGCCTAAGCCCCGAACCACTCCAGCCATGCGCCGTGAGGATGCGCTGCGGCGAGCAGAACCTCATCGCTTGTGCCCGGCAAATGGCGCACGGTCAGGCCATGGTTCATCAATGTCCGGTTGGCCTCCAGCGCCACCCAGGCCAGTGGCCGTTCCGGCGTTGCGCGCGCGCCGGCCCCTTCCATCGCCGCCTCTATCCTCGCCTGCTGGTCTTTCGGCACATATTGCCAGACGATCGAATGCATCAGCACCCGGGTGGTGCCTTCTGCCTGCGGCTGCGCCAGCGCCTGCTCGACGAAATCGGCCGCATTCATCTGGACCAGATTGGGCGGTCTGGCGCTGGCCGCAGCAATCGCTGCTTCCAGCCGCTCGAAGCGGACAGTGTGCTCCGGCCAGATATAGGCTTTCAGTCGCAGCGCCGCAGCCGGATCAGTGAGATCGACCGGGGCAACATCGCAGCCCCGCAGCGAAGCTATGGCAATGTCTCGCGCTGGCGGCGGCGGCCCGCGCCATTCCGGGGCAAAGTGCATCACTGCAGCTTCCGGGCCATGGCGCACGCCGCCCAGATCATAACTGTAGCGGTTCAACATCAGGTTGATGCCTGCACTGGACCCAATTTCGAAACACTCGAAGCGCGCCGGCAAACCTCGCTCCGCCAGCCACAACAGCGCAGCGACAAATCCGCACGACCGACCCGCCTCGTTGGTTTGCGGCGGGCCATCCAGCCATGGCAGGAGGAACGGCTCATGCGCTTGCACGGCAGCGCGCATAGTCGCCGCGTCGTCCGCTGGCTGCATGGCATAGAACGGCGCGAGCTCCGGGGCAGCGCCCGACAGGTGCAGCCCATGCAACCCGCCCGCGGCCCGTAAAGGCAGTGCATCACCCAGCGGCGATGCGCCTGGCCAGTCGCGGATGCGGGCAATGAAGGCTCCGGGATCTGGATCGTCCAGCAAAGCGGCAATGGCCGCAACGACGCGTGCAGTGATCGGGGAATCGTTTGTCTCGCAAAAGGCGACCTGATTGGTCAAAGCCTCGCGCACGGCGCCCGCAGCGCCGACCAGAGAATGCTCAACCATCGCCTTCCTCCTCCCAGATTTGTGCGACTGCGAAGAACTCTGCGGCAAAATTGTGCATTGCACAAGAGGCGGCATTCTTGCCCTTTCGCGCCGCGCGGCCTAAGGCCCGCGCGCTATGTCCATTGCGCCGCCCGCCCCGCTGACTTTCGCCGTGCCCAAGGGCCGCATCCTTGATGAGGCGCTGCCGCTGATGGCGCGCGCCGGTGTGGTGCCTGACGCGGAATTCCACGACAAGAAGAGCCGCGCGCTGTCCTTCGCCTGCGAAAACAGCCAGATGCGCCTGATCCGCGTGCGCGCCTTCGATGTCGCGACATTCGTCGCCCACGGCGCGGCGCAGGCCGGCATCGTCGGTTCGGACGTGGTTGAGGAGTTCGCCTACGCCGATCTCTATGCGCCAGTCGACCTTGCCATTGGCCATTGCCGGCTGTCCGTTGCCGAGCCTGAGGGCCAGTCCGGAAATGCGCCGGCAAGCCACTTGCGGGTCGCCAGCAAGTATCCCAACCTCACCCGCCGCCACTATGAGCGGCAGGGCGTGCAAGCTGAAGTGGTCAAGCTCAACGGCGCGATGGAACTCGCGCCGGGCCTGGGTCTGGCCAGCCGCATTGTCGACCTGGTTTCGACGGGCAAGACGCTGAAAGACAACGGGCTGGTCGAAACCGCCACGATCCTGCAGATTTCCGCGCGCCTCATTGTCAACCGCGCCGCGCTCAAGACCGATCCGCGCGTTGCGGCGCTGGTTGAAGCATTCCGGTCAGCAGTCGTCTGATGCTGAGGCTCGACACGCGCAAACCCGGCTTTGCCGAGGCATTCGAACGGCTGGTGAATGACCGGCGCGAGAGCGACGATGATGTCTCCCGCGATGTTGCCCGCATCATCGAGGACGTGCGCTCGCGCGGCGACAAGGCGCTGGCCGACTATACCGCGCGCTGGGACGATCATAATCTGGGCGAAGATGCAGACTGGCGCATTTCCGCCGAGGAGTGCCGCGCCGCATTTGACAACCTGCAGCCAGACCTTCGCGCCGCGCTGGAGCTCGCTGCCTCGCGCATCCGCCTGTTTCACGAGAACCAGAAGCCCAAGAACAAGGACAGCCGCGACGAAGCGGGCGTGCGCCTGGGGGCGATCTGGCGGCCGGTCGACGCGGCCGGGCTGTATATTCCCGGAGGGCGCGCCGCCTATCCCTCCTCGCTCCTGATGAATGCCATTCCCGCCAAAGTCGCCGGCGTGGAACGGCTGGTGGTCGTCACGCCCACGCCTCGCGGGCAAATCAATCCGCTGGTCATGGCCGCAGCGCACCTTGCCGGGGTCGACGAAGTCTGGCGCATCGGCGGCGCGCAAGCGATTGCGGCGCTTGCCCATGGCACCGATCGTATTGCTCCGGTAGATGTCATCACTGGCCCCGGCAATGCCTGGGTGGCCGAAGCCAAGCGCCAGTTGTTCGGCGTGGTTGGCATCGACATGGTTGCCGGGCCGAGCGAAATTCTGGTGATTGCCGACGGCAAGAACGACCCCGAGTGGATTGCCGCCGACTTGCTCAGCCAGGCCGAACACGATCCGGTCGCCCAGTCGATCCTGATCACGGACGACGCATTGTTCGCTGACAGCGTCGCCGATCGCATCGGCGTCGAGCTCGCCATGCTGCCCACGGCGCGCGTCGCATCCGAAAGCTGGAACAATCACGGCGTGATCATCGAAGTCGCCAGCCTCGACGAAGCGCCCGCCTTGGCCAACGCGCTGGCCGCCGAACACGTGCAAATCGCGACTGACAATCCGCGCGCGCTGTTCAAGCATATCCGCCACGCCGGTTCGGTGTTTCTGGGACGCCTCACGCCCGAGGCTGTGGGTGATTACGTCGCGGGGCCGAACCATGTGCTGCCCACTGGCCGCCGCGCCCGATTTGCTTCGGGATTGTCAGTGCTCGATTTCATGAAGCGGACCAGCTTCATCGAACTCGACGAAGAGGCCCTGAAGGCAATCGGCCCTGCGGCCATTGCGCTGGCCGATGCCGAGGGCTTGCCTGCGCATGCGCGCTCGGTCGAAGTGAGACTTGGAATATGAAACCGAAAAGCCAGGCTCGCTCCGCCGCGCGGCTCGCCGCCGTGCAAGCGCTCTATCAGCACGAGATGGAAGCAACCCCTCTCGCCCGGCTGCTTGATGAATTCCACCAGCATCGTTTCGGCATGGAAATCGACGATGCTGTCTATGCCAGCGCAGAGCGCGCTTTCTTCGACGATCTCGTCAGCGGAACGCTCGCCCGCCGGGATGAAATCGACGGGCTGCTGTCTGGCAAGCTGGCGGAAGGCTGGAAAATCGAACGGCTCGACCGCACCATGCTCCAGATCCTGCGCGCAGGCGCCTACGAACTGCTCGCCCGCGCCGATGTGCCAGTGGCCAGCGCCATCGGCGAATATCTCGACGTCGCCCATGCGTTCTTTGACGCCCGCGAAGCGAAATTCGTCAACGGCGTGCTCGACGCGCTGGCGAAAGATGTGCGCACCTGAGCGGCGAACTCGCCTTCATCGAGGCCTTGCGCCGCATTGCGCGGCATCCCGCGGCGCGCGGTTTGGATGACGATTGCGCTGTGCTCGATGTCAGCAGTGAAACGCTGGTCCTCACGCATGACGCCATGGCCGAAGGCACGCATTTTCCGAGCGGCGCCGATATGGCCGACGTCGCCTGGAAGCTGGTGGCCGTAAACCTCTCGGATCTGGCGGCCAAGGGCGCGGAGCCGCTGGGCATCCTGTTGGGTCACAGCCTTGGGCCAGGTGACATGCGCTTTGCCGAAGGGCTGGCCGAAGTGCTGGAGGCGTTCGAAGTACCGCTGCTTGGCGGCGATACGGTCCGCGCTGCAGGAGCGCGAACGTTCGGCATGACCGCCATCGGCCGCGCCACGCACGTTCCCGTTCCAGACCGGAGACAGGCAAAGCCCGGCGAAGCCGTCTGGGTAACGGGTACGCTCGGGCGGGCCATGCTCGGTTTCGAAGGCCGCGCGGAATTTGCCGAAGCCTTTGCCCGCCCCTGCCCTCTTCTGGCCGAAGGTCGGGCATTGGCACCGCGTGTGGGCGCGATGATGGACGTGTCCGACGGTTTGTTGCTCGATAGCTGGCGCATGGCCATGGCCAGCCAGGTCACAATCAACCTCGAAAGCGCCGCCGTGCCAGTGGCAGACCGCGCACGGACTGACGAATGCATACGCTGGGGCGACGATTACGAACTGCTTTTCACTCTACCGGACGGCATGACTCCGCCAGTTGCGGCTAGCAGGATCGGGACAGTTGGCCCGAAAGATATTGCCGCGCTTTACCTCGACGGCAGCATCCTTACCCCCGCCGACAAGCTCGGCTATCAGCACTGACCACGCAGAAACCGGCGCACAATGCCGGCAAAAGACACAGCGGGGGTTGCGCCCCGGTGATCGAGCCCTTAGCAATCACAACCACTTGGGCCCCGTGGGAGTGGGGCTTTGCATAACGCGCAACCAAAAAAAGGGGGAGCAGCGCAAGTGAATCTCGTCACAATAGCTATTCTGCTGGGGCTCGTCGCCCTGGTCTACGGGGCATTTACCAGCGGCCAGGTGCTGCGAGCACCCGCCGGCAACGCCAAGATGCAGGAAATCGCCGCCGCGATCCAGGAAGGCGCACAGGCCTACCTCAAGCGGCAATACACCACCATTGCCGTCGTCGGCGTGATCGTCGCGGCGATCGTCGCATGGGCGCTTGGAGCGGTTTCCGCTTCAGGCTTCATCATCGGTGCGATCCTTTCAGGGGTGGCGGGCTTCATCGGCATGAACATCTCGGTTCGCGCCAACGTCCGCACTGCCGCAGCCGCTGAAAAAGGGCTGCAGGAAGGCCTGACGCTGGCGTTCCGCGCGGGCGCGATCACTGGCCTGCTCGTGGCAGGCCTGGCGCTTCTCGCCATCGCCGTGTTCTATTACTACCTCACGGAGGTGGCGGGATACACTGTCGGCGGCGCTGACCGCACTGTGGTCGATGGCCTCGTGGCGCTGGCCTTCGGCGCTTCGCTGATCTCGATCTTCGCGCGGCTTGGCGGCGGCATCTTCACCAAGGCCGCAGACGTCGGCGCCGATCTCGTCGGCAAGGTCGAGGCGGGTATTCCGGAAGACGATCCACGCAATCCCGCCGTTATCGCCGATAACGTGGGCGATAATGTGGGCGACTGCGCCGGGATGGCTGCCGACTTGTTCGAAACCTATGTCGTCACTGTCGGCGCCACCATGGTGCTGACCGCACTGTTGCTGAAGGGCGTAGGCGAACTGCTGCCCAACTTGATGGCACTGCCGCTGCTGATTGGCGGCGTCTGCATCGTCACCTGCATCATCGGCACCTATTTCGTCCGCCTGGGCGGCGGCAAGAACGTCATGGGCGCGATGTACAAGGGCTTCCTCGTCTCGGCCCTGCTCGCCATTCCGGCGATCTGGTTCTCGACCGACTATGCCCTGGGCTCGATGGAAACGCCGCTCACCGGCACGGACATCACTGGCCGCGCGCTGTTCTATTGCTCGCTGCTTGGCCTCGTCATCACTGGCGTGATCATCTGGATCACCGAGTATTACACCGGCACCAATTTCCGTCCGGTGCGCTCGATCGCCAAGGCCTCTGAAACCGGCCACGGCACTAACGTGATCCAGGGCCTCGCCATCAGCCTTGAAGCCACTGCGCTGCCCACACTGGTCATCGTTGCGGGCATCATCATTGCCCACCAGCTCGCTGGCCTGATCGGCATTGCCTATGCGGCGACTGCCATGCTGGCGCTGGCTGGCATGGTTGTGGCGCTCGACGCTTACGGTCCTGTCACGGACAACGCCGGCGGCATTGCCGAAATGGCCGGTCTCGACGATTCGGTCCGCGAAAAGACCGACTTGCTCGACGCCGTGGGCAACACCACCAAGGCCGTGACCAAGGGCTATGCCATCGGTTCGGCGGGCCTTGCTGCGCTGGTGCTGTTTGCTGCCTACACCACTGACCTTCGCGAGTTCTTCCCGAGCCTGACGGTCGATTTCAGCCTCGAGAACCCCTACGTCATCGTCGGGCTGCTGCTCGGCGCATTGCTGCCGAACCTGTTCGGCTCGATGGGCATGACCGCCGTGGGCCGTGCGGCTGGCGACGTGGTCAAGGACGTGCGCGAGCAGTTCAAGAACAACCCGGGCATTATGACCTATGAGACCAAGCCGGACTATGCCCGCACGGTCGATCTGGTTACCAAGGCGGCGATCAAGGAAATGATTATCCCGTCGCTGCTGCCGGTGCTCGCACCAATCGCGGTCTACTTCATCATCACGGCAGTCGCAGGGCAAGCCAATGGCTTTGCCGCACTCGGCGCACTGCTGCTCGGTGTGATCGTCGGTGGGCTGTTCATCGCCTTGTCGATGACCTCCGGCGGCGGCGCGTGGGACAACGCCAAGAAGTACATCGAAGACGGCCACCACGGCGGCAAGGGCTCCGAAGCCCACAAGGCTGCGGTGACCGGCGACACGGTGGGCGATCCCTACAAGGACACGGCCGGCCCGGCGGTCAACCCGCTGATCAAGATCACCAACATCGTCGCGCTGCTGCTGCTCGCGGCGCTGGCGGGGCACGCGGGGTAAATCTCGCGCTGCGCCGGGGACAGTACCGCTCATCCTGAGCCTGTCGAAGGATTGGCTGTCCCCCTGGTCAAGAAACGAAGACCCCGCCTGGAGTGATCCGGGCGGGGTTTTTACTGAAGCGCCCCGCCTCGCCTTGTTGAAACTTTGAGCCTAGGAACGGCGTGACCCAACCGGAGCAGACGATGCATAAAGTGCGCCTGGGACGCTACACCGCGTGGATTGCCTCCGTAGCGCTGTTCGCGCTTGCCGTAGCCATGCACCCCCATGGCTTCTGGGGCTGGACGTTGACAGCCATTCCGGCCGCTCTCGCGCTGCTGGGCCTGCGGGACCGGTTTCAGACAAGTCACGCGGTGCTGCGCAATTATCCGGTAATTGGCCACGTCCGCTGGCTGGTCGAAATGGTGCGGCCGGAGATTCGCCAATACTTGCTCGAAAGCGAGGATGAGGCGACGCCGTTCTCGCGCTCGCAGCGGTCGCTCGTCTATCGCCGGGCCAAGGCCGTCTCTTCCGACCACCCCTTCGGCACATTGATGAATGTCTACGGCGAAAACTACGAATTCATCAAACACGCGATGCGCCCGGTCGAGGCTGCCGACCCCAAGTCGTTCCGGATCCAGATCGGCAACGATCAGTGCGCCCAGCCCTACAGCGCCAGCATCTTCAACATTTCCGCGATGAGCTTTGGCTCGCTTTCAGCCAATGCCGTGCGCGCGCTCAACAAGGGCGCGGCCATGGGCGGCTTCTATCACGATACCGGCGAAGGCAGCATCAGCCCGTATCACCGCGAATTTGGCGGTGACATAGTTTGGGAAATTGCCAGCGGCTATTTTGGCTGCCGCACCGCCGATGGTAAATTCGATCCCGAAAGGTTCGCCCAGCAGGCCAGCGATCCACAAGTGAAGATGATCGAAATCAAGCTGAGCCAGGGCGCCAAGCCCGGCCACGGCGGTATTCTGCCGGGCAAGAAAGTGACGCGCGAGATCGCCGAATGCCGGGGCGTGCCCGAGGGCGTGGATTGTGTTTCACCGGCTTGCCATTCGGCCTTCACCACACCGCTGGAAATGATGGCCTTCATCGCGCGCCTGCGCCAGCTGTCGGGCGGCAAGCCCGTGGGCTTCAAATTGTGCATTGGCCAGCCCTGGGAGTTCATGGCTCTGGTCAAGGCCATGCTGGAGAGCGGCACGGTGCCCGATTTCATCGTCGTCGACGGCGGCGAAGGCGGAACCGGAGCTGCCCCGGTTGAATTCAGCGACCACATCGGCACCCCGATGCGCGAAGGGCTGCTTTTCGTGCACAATGTGCTGACAGGCGCCGGCCTGCGCGACCGGCTCAAGATCGGCGTGGCCGGCAAGCTGATCAGCGCTTTCGACATCGCCTCCGTGCTCGCCATCGGCGCCGACTGGACCAATGCGGCGCGCGGATACATGTTCGCGCTTGGCTGCATCCAGTCAATGAACTGCCACACCAACCGCTGCCCGACCGGCGTCGCCACCCAGGACCCCTCGCGCCAAAACGCGCTGGTCGTCCCCGACAAGGCCGAAAGAGTGCGCAGTTTCCACGATCGGACCGTGAATGCGCTGGCGGAGATGCTGGCGGCGGCGGGCGTGGCCCACCCGGACAAATTGCGCCCCCACCATCTCGCCCATCGCATCAGCTCAACCGAACTGCGCCAGTTCGACGAGCTGCACGATTACCTCAAACCCGGCGAATTGGTCGACGGCACCTGCGCGCATCCTTATTACCGCGAAAACTGGCAGCGCGCGCAAACGCGGAGCTTTGTCGCGGCGGATCAACCCGCCGGCTGCCCTAACGCCCCGGTCCCGTTATAAACTGCCGCATCGCCAAGCTCTTCCCCGATGCGAAGCAGCTGGTTGTACTTCGCCAAGCAGGTCTACCAGGCCAGTGAGCGCCAAAGGTCGAACAGCCCCCTATAGCTTGACCCGGTTCAGCCGTAGCGCATTGGTCACTACAGTGGCTGACGACAGCGCCATGGCCGCTCCCGCGAACATTGGCGACATCAGCAGGCCTATGACAGGATAGAGTACGCCCGCCGCTATCGGCACACCAATTCCGTTGAAAACAAATGAGAAAAACAGGTTCTGGCGAATGTTCGTCATTGTCGCCTTGGCGAGTTTGCGCGCACGCACGACTGCGGCAAGATCGCCTTTGGTCAGGGTGATGCCTGCGCTTTCAATCGCGACGTCGGTCCCGGTTCCCATTGCCAGCCCGACGTCGGCGGCCGCGAGCGCGGGCGCATCGTTGATGCCGTCGCCCGCCATGGCGACGCTTGCTCCGCCAGCTTTCAATTCGCCGACGATCCGTGCCTTGTCCTCGGGCTTCAATTCTGCGTGAATCTCGTCGAGGCCTCCCACCGCTTCAGCCACGAACCGGGCCGTCGTCGGGTTGTCGCCTGTCAGCATGATGATCCGCAGGCCCTGACGGCGGAGTTCCCGGATCGATTCCCGGGCATTCGCGCGGACCGGATCGGACACGGCGATATACCCTGCAAGGGCGCCATCCACGGCGACCAGCATGATGCCAGCGCCCTCCCGGCGCATATTCTCGGACGCGTCAGAGACTGGCTGCGGATCGATGCCGATGCGCTCCATCTGCGCCCTGTTGCCGATCACGACAGTGCGGCCATCAACCACGGCACTGATCCCCGCGCCAACCTGAACCTTGAAGTCCGCAGGGTCGCCTAGCGACAGGCCGCGCTCCTTGGCGGCCGAAACAATGGCATGGGCCAACGGGTGCTCCGAGCGGGCCTCGACCGAAGCCGCCAGCCTGAGCAATTCGTCCTGGCCCATCGCGGTGACAGTTTCGATCCCCACCAGCCTTGGCCGCCCCTCGGTGAGAGTGCCGGTCTTGTCGACCAACAGTGTATCGACGCGATCCAGGCCTTGCAGGGCCTCTGCGTTCTTGATCAGCACACCGGCCTGCGCGCCCCTTCCCGTCCCAACCATGATCGACATCGGCGTCGCGAGACCGAGAGCACAGGGGCACGCGATGATCAGGACCGCAATCGCATTGAGCAGGGCATGGCTGACCCGCGGCTCCGGGCCGATCAGGCTCCACACAGCAAAAGTTACGATTGAAATTACGATTACCAGCGGCACGAACCAACCCGATATGCGGTCGGCCACCGCCTGAATGGGCGCACGGCTGCGCTGTGCCTGGGCGACCATGTGGACGATCCGGGCCAGTACGGTGTCGCTGCCAACGGCACGCGCTTCCATATCGAGGCTGCCGGTGCGGTTGATGGTGCCGCCGGTAAGGGCGCTGCCCGCGACTTTCGCAACCGGCAGGGGTTCGCCTGTCAGCATCGACTCGTCGACCGCCGACTTGCCGGCAATGACGATCCCGTCGACCGGAACGGCTTCACCGGGCCGGATGCGCAAATGGTTTCCCACCATGACCTGGGCGAGCGCAACGTCCGATTCCACACCGTCAGCATCGATCCCTCGCGCCGTCTTGGGAGTAAGGTCAAGCAATGCCCGGATGGCCTTGCCGGTGGCCGCGCGCGCGCGCAGTTCGAGCACCTGGCCAAGCAGGACAAGCGCCACAACCACGCCTGCAGCCTCATAATAGACCGGCACGGTGCCATGCATCCTGAAGGAAGCGGGGAACAGTCTAGGCGCGAAAGTTGCCACCAGACTGTAGAGGAAAGCGGCACCCACGCCGATCGCGATCAGCGTGAACATGTTGAGCCTGCCAGACGTCAGCGACGACCAGCCCCGCACGAAGAACGGCGCGCCGCCCCACAGCACAATCGGCGCGGCCAGCGCGAGCTGAACCCAGGGCGATATGGCGGATTCAATCAGATGAAAGCCAAGCAAGTCGCCGCCCATAGTCAGGACGAGCAGGGGCACCGCGAGGATAGCGGAGATGGCGAAGCGCCGCGTGAAATCCACAAGTTCAGGATTGGGCGCATCTTCACCGCTTGGCATTTCGGGTTCGAGCGCCATGCCGCAGATCGGGCAGTTGCCCGGCGCTGCCTGCCTGACTTGCGGGTGCATCGGGCACGTCCACATCGCGCCAGATGCCGACGATTTCGGGGCGGTCTTTACGGTGAGGTATCGCTCCGGATGATCGGCAAATTTGCTCCGGCAACCTTCGGAGCAGAAATGATAGAACGTGCCGTCATGCTCGGCATGATGCTGCGTCTTTGCGGGATCAACGGACATTCCGCACACCGGATCGACAGCGACGGGTGCCGGGCCAATCGTGGGAGAGCCTGAGTCAGTCATCTGCAAGCCCTCGCTCCAGCCGATGCAAGGAATCGGACGCATCAGGGATGCCCGATCAGGAGACAAACGCAAGTCCCGCCCTCGGATCCTACATTGCGACTTGGGGCCAAGTCAGATGAGGATCGAGATGCAGGATGGCATCATCGTGCCACGTCAACCAAGCAAACCGCTTGGGCTACACGGCAGAGTACTTATCCCGCCAGCCGCCCAAACGCCCCAGCACCGGCATAGACCGCCGCATCGCCCAGCTCTTCCTCGATGCGGATCAGCTGGTTGTACTTCGCCAGCCGGTCAGACCGGGCCAGCGAGCCCGTCTTGATCTGCCCGCAGTTCGTCGCAACTGCCAGGTCCGCAATTGTCGCGTCCTCGGTTTCGCCCGAGCGGTGGCTCATCACGGCAGTGTAGCCATTGCGCTGGGCGATGGAGACTGCTTCCAGCGTTTCAGTCAGGGTGCCGATCTGGTTGACCTTGACCAGCAGCGAATTGGCCAGCCCCTTGCCAATGCCCATCGTCAGGCGCTTCGGGTTAGTTACGAACAAGTCATCGCCGACCAGCTGCACCGAGCCGCCGATCTTGGCAGTCAGCGCGCCCCAGCCTTCGAAATCGTCCTCGCTCATGCCGTCTTCGATCGAGCGGATCGGATAGGCCTTGGTGAGGTCGGCCAGATAGTCGGCCATCTGCAGCGGACTGAGCGACAGGCCCTCGCCGGAAATCTCGTACTTGCCGTTTTTGAAGAATTCGGTCGCGGCGCAGTCGAGCGCCAGCACAACGTCAGTCCCCGGCTTGAAGCCTGCCTGCTCGATCGACTTCATGATGAAATCGAGCGCGTCGCGGGTGGAGGCCAAATTCGGCGCGAAACCGCCTTCGTCACCCACGGCTGTCGCCAGACCCTTTTCGTGCAGGCCCTTCTTCAGCGTGTGGAAGATCTCCGCGCCCCAGCGCACGGCCTCGGCAAGGCTTGGCGCGCCTGAGGGCATGACCATGAATTCCTGAAAATCAATCGGGTTATCAGCATGTTCGCCGCCGTTGATGATGTTCATCATCGGCACGGGCAGCACGTGGGCAGAGACCCCGCCGATGTAGCTGTAGAGCGGCAGGCCGCGCGCATTGGCGGCAGCCTTGGCGATGGCCAAGGAAACGCCGAGGATGGCATTGGCGCCGAGGCGGCCCTTGTTCTCCGTTCCGTCGAGCGAAATCATGGCGAGATCGATATCCCGCTGGTCTTCGGCATCGAGGCCCAGCAGCGCTTCCGAAATCTCGTCATTGACCGCGTCGACGGCTTTCTGCACGCCTTTGCCGAGATAGCGCGATTTGTCGCCATCGCGCAGTTCAACTGCTTCATGCGCGCCGGTTGACGCGCCCGACGGCACTGCCGCGCGGCCAAAACTGCCATCGTCAAGCAGCACGTCGACTTCCACAGTGGGGTTGCCCCGGCTGTCGAGAATTTCGCGTCCGTGGATGTCAATGATCGCGGTCATGGCGGATAAAGCTCCTGGTCTGTATTGCTTGCCGCGCTCCTAGGCAGGGGAACATTGCGAGGCAAGTTGCATTGTTGCATCGCGGCATCTTGTGTCGCAAAAGAATGTCACCATCTTGCCCGCAGTGCCCCCATCCCTCCGCAAAGGAATTCCGCATGGCCGAACCGACGAATGAACAGCCCAGCAAGACTGGCACTCGAAAGACCACTGGCGCCAAGCCGGAATCGAAGCAGCGCTTTGCCAAGGCAATCGAGGAAGCCAAGGCCGGTGCCGAAGCCCTGACCAAGGAAGCGCAGGACCGTGCATCCGCTTATCGCGCCAAGGCCGCCAGCCAGAGCAGCGAATGGATCGACGAGGCGAAAGTGCTGAGCGATCAGGCCAAGGAAAAGGCATTCATTCTCGCGGGCGAAGGCAAGGCCAAGGCGAGCGAAGCGATTCACAGCCTCGGCCAGGTGGTGGAAGACAATGCCGCGGTGATCGACGAAAAGGTCGGTCCGAAATACGGCGACTATGCCCGCAGTGCAGCCAAGGGCATGAAGGGCGCCGCCGAAAAGATCGACAGCAAGGATCTCGGCGAACTGGGCGAAGATGCCAAGGAATTCGTCCGCAAGAGCCCCGGTGTCGCCGTCGCCATGGCAGCAGCGGCAGGCTTCCTGCTTTCGCGCATCTTTCGACGCTCGGGCAACTGAGATCTGATCAGGGAGCACCGGCACCGCGCCGATGGACGATCCGCAACAGCCCGGTGACGAAGCCGAAGCTCTCAGCCTGAGCGAAGATCTGCGCCTTCTTGTCGAGCAGGGCAAAGAGTTCGCCAGGGCTGAGCTGGATTGGCAGAAGGCCCGCGCGAAGTATGCGGGGCAACAGGCTGGAATTATTGCGGGCGTGGCAGCTCTGGCAGCCGCCCTCTTCTTGTTCGCGCTCGTTGCCCTCGTCGTGGGTGCAGTCATTGCGCTGGCGCCCGTGATCGGCGCCTGGCTGGCAACGGCTGCAGTGGCTGGTACGCTTGCAGTGGTCGCGCTGATGCTCGCGCTCATCGCCGTGCTCAAGGCGCGTGCCATGGCGCGGCTCATTGCAGACCAGCCGGCAAAGCCATGAGCAGTGCAAGGCAAAAGCTGCTTGATGCGAGGAACCGCCGCGATGCGGCCCGCGAGGCTTTTGACGATCAATACCATCATCTGCGCGGTGATTCAGGCACTGAAACCATTGGTCAGCGGTTGGTAGGGCGGCTGGGGCAGGATGCGCGCACCGGCATGCGCGATGCGCTTGATGTCGCGTCCGAAAGCAAAATGGTGATCGCCGGGACAGTGGCTGCCCTCGCGCTGTGGTTCCTGCGTGAACCGATTTTGGCCTGGCTGGGCGAGCAATGGCACCAGTACGTAAGAACCGACGATATTGATAATGACCTTGACGACAGGAAACCACGCAATGCCAAATAGCAAAACCGCCAAAAGCCCTGCCCGCAAGGTGTCGTCGGGCCGCAAGCCCGCCGCGAAGAAGCCCGCTGCCAGCAAGTCCCCCGCCAAGCCGCGCAGCAAAAGCGAAGCCGAGCCGACGACGGCAGAAAGCCTGACCGAATTCGCGCGCAAGCGGCCTGGACTGGTGGTTGGCGGTGCCATTTTTGCAGGGCTGGTCGTGGGTGCACTGATGCCTCGTGGCACGGGGCGCAAGATCGTGCGCGGGGTTGCATCGGCTGCGGCCCTCAGCAGCGAAGCGGGCCTAACCATTGCTAGGCAGGCGCGCGAAAAAACGTTGCATGTGGCGGACGAGGCCGGAGAGCAATTGCGCGATATCGAAGGCCGCGCCAGTGAGACGGCACGGCGCATTGGCCGATCCACTGTGGCCGCGGCTGGCACTGCACGGCACACAGCGCTGGATCTTGTCCGCACCGGCCTGAACCTGCTCGCGACTCTCAAACGATAAGCTGCGCCCGCGCCGGGCAGTCAGGTGCCAAGATTGCCGCAGTGCAGCAATGCTGCTAGGGAATGAGAATCTTTCTTTCCCCAGGAAGCTCATAACCCATGCAAAAACTTCATCTCGTGATGGGTGGCCGCGTCAGCGATCCCCAGACCCTCGAATTTGCCAATCTCGATGAACTCGATCTCGTCGGCGTCTATCCCGACTATGCCAGCGCCGAAGAAGCCTGGAGCTCCAATGCCCGCCGCACGCTTGACGATGCGGAAATGCGCTATGTGATCGTTCACCTGCACCGTCTGCTGCAGCCTGGACTGCCCGATGCTGCGCACTAGCGACTAATCCAGAGGCACGCCGGGCAATTGCTTGGCCGTGCGGATCGTCAGGCTGGTCTTGACGCTGGCAACATTGGGCGCGGGCGTCAGCTTGCTGGTCAGGAATTCCTGAAAGCTCTGCAAGTCGCGGCTGACGATCTTCAGGATAAAATCGATCTCGCCGTTCAGCATGTGGCACTCGCGCACTTCCGGAAGCGCGCGGACATGCTCCTCGAACTGGCGAAGCGCCTCTTCGGCCTGGCTCTTCAGGCTGACCATGGCGAACACGGTGATAGCAAAGCCGAGTTTGGTCCCGTCGAGTTCGGCGTGATAGCCGCGAATGATGCCGCTGTCCTCCAGCGCACGCACCCGCCGCAGGCACGGCGGCGCGGTGAGCCCGACCCGCTGGGCAAGTTCGACGTTGGTCACCCGGCCTTCGTCCTGCAATTCGGCCAGCAGGCGCCGATCTATCCTGTCGAGATTCACCATTGCCCTGCCAAGCTCCTGTCCGGCATCCCTGTTGCGGCCGACCGCGACACATTAGGCGCCCGTGAGGCACCGCTTCGATAAGATTATTATCTATGCGGGCAATCGTCCCGCTTTGCAACGCAGGCCCTTCGCGCGCTTTCCCCCGGCAGCCAAACTGCTAGGAGCGTTACGCAGGCTTGGCATGAATCGGCATTGCCCTTTTGCCGCTCGGATCAGCCAGGCCAACAGGGAGCCCTGATGCATTTCGATGATCGTCTCGCAACTGTGCTGCGTTCGCGCACCGGCAGCGAGGCCATGGCGCGAATTCAGTTTCGCCAGTTGCTTGATCTGCTCGGGACCATGCCGGTTGAGGCAAACGGGCCGCAGGTCGAAGCGGCTTGCGATCGTCTGCAGGAGCTCAGCACAATGGTCCCTGCCCCCGTGCGCGCCGCCATCCTGCGCGAACCGGGAATCCGCCTGCGCAACCCGCGCCTCGTCGCGATGCTGGCCGCAGGCGAGACCAGTGTCGCCGCCTCCGCAATCCACACCGCGCAGCTGATCGAGGATGAGTGGATCGATCTCGCGCCTGCCCTGCCGGCAGCCGCCCGTTCGCTTGTCAGCCAGCGCCGCGACATTGGCACCCGCGCTGCCGCACTGTTTGCCCGGCTTGGCATGGCACCCCTCGGCCTTCCGTCGGGCGAGGCCGTGATCCATTCCGTCCGGCTGACGCCGACACTCGCTGTCGGTGAAGCCGCCAATGATCAGACGCCTGCTCGGAGCGATGCGCAGCGGGCAGGCGATATCGGGGCGATCGTCCAGCGAATCGAACACTTCCGCAAAGCGCGCGAGCCGGGTGAAGGCGATCCAGCAGTGCAGCTGCAGCGCGACAAGGCGATCGAGCGCAAAGCGCTGCGACTCAAGGCATTCAACTTCGCAACCGATGCCGAGGGCTGCATCGTGTGGAGCGATCCCGGCATGGCGCCAATGGTGGTGGGCTTGCGGCTCGCCTCGCATGACATGAGCGCACCGGCCAGCGCACGGGCGAGCCTGGCGCTGGCGCTGCGCTATCGTCAGCCGGTTCGCGCTCTGGTGATGCAGCTGAATGGCGCGCCCGCGATTGCGGGACGGTGGCAGATCGATGCGGCGCCGACTTTTGATCCCGGAACAGGTGCCTACCGCGGCCATGCCGGTCGCATGCGGCGCGAAGTCGCCCTGAACGCGGCACAAGCGGAAAGCGGAACCGACAGCCAAGCCGATCTCATGCGGCAATTGCTTCATGAACTGCGCACCCCCGTCAATGCCATCCAGGGCTTTTCGGAAGTCATCCAGCAGCAGCTTTTTGGCCCAGCGCCGCACGAATACCGCTCGCTGGCGGCTGCCGTCGCCGGGGATGCGGCTCGGGTTCTGGCGGGCCTTGAAGAACTGGAGCGGCTCGCACGGCTCGAGAGCGGCCGGCTTACGCCCGAAACTGGCGAATCCAACCTTACCGACCTTATCACCGCAGCCGTTAACCAACTGCGGCCCTTTTCCGAGCCGCGCGGAAGCGGTTTCACGGTCGATTTTCCTGCCGACGCGGCGCTGACCACCTCGCTTGCCTCGCCAGAGGCTGAAAGGCTCGTCTGGCGTTTGCTGGCGACACTGGCCGCTGCAGCAGCGCCAGGCGAAGTGCTGGCCATCTCTGGCACTGCGAGCGATCAAATGGCTGAAATTTCAGTCACTTTACCAATATCCCTTGCCGCTCTGGATGAGGAGCAGTTCTGGCATGCGATTGCATCTCCCGCCGCCAAAGCCGTGAGCGCCGGAATTTTCGGCACCGGGTTCAGTTTGCGACTTGCCCGCGCCGAGATCGAGGCGGCAGGAGGCGAGATTGGGCGGCACGATGGCCGGCTAGTGGTTAAGCTGCCGGGGTTGACCTGCGACGAGGCGAGTCATAGCGACGGGATAGCGCAAGGCTGAAGCCGCATCAGGGGAGTACACATTGGCCGGACTGCGGATCAGGGACTTGCCGGCCGCAGGCGCATTCGCCCAATTCCGCGAGGGCTTTGGCCAGCGTTTCCTGCTCACTGTCGATACTGAAGAAGAGTTCGACTGGGGCGCGCCATTTTCGCGCGATGGTCATTCGCTGACCCACTTGCCCGCGCTGACCCGGTTCCAGCAGTTCTGCGAATCGCGCGGTGTCGTGCCGGTCTACCTGATCGACTATCCCATCGCCGATTCGCCCGTGGCACGAGAGGTGTTGCTTGATGCCGTGCAAGCGGGACGAGCGGAAATTGGCGTGCAATTGCATCCTTGGGTCAATCCGCCGTTTGAAGAAGAAGTAACTGACTACAACAGCTTCTCCGGAAATCTTCCGGCCGAGTTGGAGCATGCCAAGTTCAAGGCCCTTCGCGACAGGATCGAGGAAGCCTTTGGCATTGCCCCCAAAATCTTCCGTTGCGGTCGGTATGGCGCTGGCGCCACGACCGCCCGCAACCTGATCGAAGGCGGCATTGCCATCGACACGTCGGTGCGTTCGCTGTTCGACTATAGCTATGCGGGCGGACCAAATTATCGCGATCATCCGCTGCAGCCATATTGGCTGGACAGGGACGCACCGCTGCTGGAACTGCCCCTGACCAGCACATATTGGGGACCACTGCGACAGATCGCCCCGTGGCTCTATCCGCGGCTATGGCGTGCGCCGCGGCTGCGCGGCATGCTGTCGCATCTTGGCCTGGTTGAACGCATCCCGCTAACGCCCGAAGGCGTTACAGTCGAAGAAGCCATTCGCGGCATAGATATGGCGATCGATATTGGCCTGCCGGTCCTGGTGCTCTCATTCCACAGCCCGTCCTTGGCCGCCGGCAACACGCCCTATGTGCGAAACGAGGCCGACCTTGAGAAATTCTATGACTGGTGGAGCCGCGTGCTGGGCTATTTGCACAAGCGGGGCATTGCCCCCACCACTGCCGCCGAAATCCTTGATGCGGTCACGCTTGCTTCGCCGCGCGCAGCGGGCTAACGCGCGCCGGTCGCGTGGCGATGCGGGCCTGTAGCTCAGTTGGTTAGAGCTGGCCGCTCATAACGGCTAGGTCGCGGGTTCGAGTCCTGCCGGGCCCACCATTGCCGCAAGCGGCGGAAATACCCCGGTCGGGGAGTAGCGCAGCCTGGTAGCGCATCTGCTTTGGGAGCAGAGGGTCGCAGGTTCGAATCCTGTCTCCCCGACCATTTTATTTCGCAAAGCGTCGCCCCCGCACCTAATTTGCCTTGATGCCATATCTTGCATAGAACCGGTCGATCGACGGGGAGAGCTTGCGAGCCGCAGCGATTTCGCGGGCACCGTCTGCGGTATCCCCGCCGCGCTGCTTGATCAGCCCGCGCATGAAGCGTGATGGCGCAAGTTCCGGATTGATTGCGAGAGCTGCATCGATATCCGCCAAGGCTTCGGCCAGCCGCCCGGCACGGAAGTGGACCATGGCGCGGCTGTCGAGGTAGGCAGCGGGCTGCGCGGACAGTTCGATAGCTCGCGTGCAGTCAGCCAGCGCGCCGGGAAGGTCGACATTGGCCAGCGCCTTGGCCCAGCAGCGGGCATTCAGCAGCGACGGTGCGCTCGGCCGCTTGCCCAAGGCTTCATCCAGCAGCGCTTCTGCCTCCACATAGCGGCCAGCCTGGGACAGGATGGCCACGCGTTCGTTGAAGCTGGCGATGCCATCGTCCGTCGCCAGGTCGGGATTGGTCTCCAGCAAATCGAGCGCCTGGTCGGTCTTGCCCACTTCGGCAAGGTCTCCCGCAAGCTGGCTGCGCATGTCCTTGTTGCCCGGATCGAGGTCATAGGCGGCCTGCGAATCCTTGAGCGCGCCCGCATCATCTCCGCGCACGGAGCGGATGTTTGCGCGCTGCGCATAACGCTCTGCCGTGGGATCAAGCGTCAGCGCCTTGCCATAGTCCGCCTCCGCCGCAGGCCAGTCCAGCAAGCGCGTGGCAAGCCAGGCCCGTTCGGCAATACGATCGGCATCACCCGGCTTTTCGGCAATGCGCTTGTCGAACAGGGCGCGGATCCGGGCCAGCTCCGGCCTTCCCTTTGCCTGATCGACTTCCTGCCAGCGAAACGGATAGTTAGCGGGCATTCGAATGCGAAATTGCCGCTCCGAAGCGTCGGCGATTGCGCGCCGGGTCGAGCTGATTTCGGCAGCGCTTACTTCAGCCCCGGATTCGCGCGAAACGACCTCTTCGACCAATGTTACGCCCTCGCGCGAAACGCTGCGACGATATTCGACCGAGGGAAGCTTGAGCTCTACGGGCTCTGCGCCTTCCAGCACTGCGCTGGCGCCAGATGCAGGCAGAAGGATACTGGTCTTCGCATGCGCGGTCCAAGGCTTGTCAATCAGCGCGGGCATGCCTTGCCAGGTCGAGCGTCCGCGATCGGGTTTGAAATCGATGCGGATCCCGGCGTACTTGGCCAGTTGCAACTGCCCGTCGACATAGCCCCAATCGGGGTAGCCGACGCCTTCGATCATCATTGTCCAACTCGCATCCACCGGGTCGAAACGGGTCTGCGGCTTCACAATCGTGGTGCTGCCCGTCCAAGTCTTGGCGAACTTCTCCGCCTGGTCAAACAAGTCATCCACCGAACCCGCCGTCTCGGTGGCACGCATGCGTTCAGCAGCAGCGCCGACATAGCGAACCGTCAGGCGAAAACGCGCGGGCAAGTGAATCCCGGCGCTGGAATCATAGGCAAGTTCGACATCAGGCGAAGGCCGGGCATCGGCGCGTGTGACCAGTTTGAGCAAGCCCGATCCCGCATCGCGCAGCGGCAGCACATGTCCGAAGCGCGGCACATCGCGGATATCGCCTTGCCGCGTGCCTTGCGATGTGCCGTCCAGCCAATAGCTCTCACCGGCAATTTCCGCGCGAACGAAAACATGATCGAATGCCTGCGCGGCCGGCAGCATTTCCGGCACGAGATCGCCGTTGCGCGAATTGGCGAGAATCGCCTCGGCCTTGATGCCCATCCGGTGCAGCGCGGCGAGAAGCAGCATGGTCTTGGCCTTGCAGTCGCCATAGCGGGTGGCCCAGGTCTTTTCGGGCGCCTGCGGCTGATAATTGCCGGTACCCAGGGCAACCAGCAGATAGCGCACGTCGCTCTGCACCATTTGCAGCGCAGCCGTCATCCGCCCCACGGGGTCGGCATGGGCGGCAGCGATCGCGTCGACTGCCTTGGCCAGATCCGATCCCTCCGAAATGGTCCCCTCAGAGCGGAACAGCGGCGCCATGGTGCGGGCAACGTCGTCCCATCCGAAAAAGCTGCTGGCCATGATCAGCGGCAGCGGCCTGAAGCGCGCCGGCACATCGCCGGGCACTTCGGGCAGCGCCACGACAGGCAGGTCGACCACGAGTTCCTTGCGCCCGCCGGCGACGGGCTTGGGGCTGGCGGCGATCCCGGGCATCATTGGTTTCCATGCCAGATGCTGCGCCGCCGGCCAGACGAGCCGGGTGCGGCCAAAACCCACGCGCAGCGGTTTGGAAAACAGCACCAGGCTGGCCTGCGCCCGGCCGCCCAGCAGGGTATCCCTGTCCGTGATCGTGAAAGAAACGCGCAAGGTATCGCCCAGCCGCAAGCCTTCGATCTGGCGATTGGCAGTGAGGGCGCCATTGATAACCAGCTGCTCAAGGCCGCTCTCGCGGCGCAGAACGGTGAAACCAGGACCATCCTTGAGCAAGTCGATCCGCTCGCTCCCGCGCAGGATTTCCAGCCGGTGCAGCGTCAGGTCGCCCCGGTCAGGCTGCCAGCTGAGCGACAGGTTGCCTTCCTTGGTCAGCTGATCCGGGTTGGCGATGGTCTGCGCATAGTCGAGATATCGCGATTCCGTGTCACCATCCATCAGCACTTGCTGATCGAACAGCAGCACCGATCCCGCCTCACTGCCCGCATCCTTCACTACGGGCGCGGGCGCGGGCAAAGTCCATTCGGGCGGCGGGGCGACCAATGGCTTGTCACCGGCGCGCGCCTCGCCGCCCATGCAAGGCAATGTGACAGCCAGAATGCAGGCCACAGCGATTCGCGATGATCCGGACAAATTTTCCCCCCTGAGCCACTTTCCCCCGCAACCCTGAGGCAAGCGGCGAGATTATTCAACCGGCCAACGCCCGCGCAGAAAGCGGCCCCATACAGGCGCGCATCAGGCGATTGCGGGGCGGCGTGCCGAAGATACCAGCCAGCGGCGCAGTGGCTGGTCGAAATGCCGGTCAAGCCAGAGCACTGCCCAGGTGAGTAGCACCATGAAGACAATCCCCACCGCGGGAACGGCAAGTTCGAAGCCCTGGAGGCGCGCAATTCGCTCGATGATTTGCCCGGCGGGTTACTGAACAACGTATGTTCCGTAGGAAGCAAGCCCCAGATTGATGAAAATCGGGGCGATCCTGCTGACGGGACCTTAGCGCGGCACTGCTCACCCAGAGCCGCTAGCCCAGAGCCGCTAGCGAAGTCTTGCCGCAAGCGCGCCTCCCCTGTAGAGGCCCGCCAACTCACCCCATTCGCTGATCCGGAGAGACCCCAGTGGCCGCGCAATACGCCTATGTCATGAAAGACATGACCAAGACCTTCCCCGGCGCGCAGAAGCCGGTGCTGAGCAATATCAACCTGCAGTTCTATCAGGGCGCCAAGATCGGCATTGTCGGCCCCAACGGCGCGGGCAAGAGCACCCTGATCAAGATCATGGCCGGGATCGACAAGGATTTCACTGGCGAAGCCTGGCCGGGCGAGAACATCACCGTGGGCTATCTTGAGCAGGAGCCCGAGCTCGACAAGACCAAGACCGTGCTGGAAAACGTCAAGGACGGCGCGCGTCACATTGCCGACATGGTCGATCGCTTCAACGCAATCGGCATGGAAATGGCCGAGGAAGACGCCGACTTCGACGCGCTTGGCGCGGAAATGAGCGAGCTTCAGGACAAGATCGACGCGGTCGATGGCTGGACGCTGGACAACCAGCTGGAAGTGGCGATGGAAGCCCTACGCTGCCCGCCGGGCGACTGGTCGGTGGAAAACCTGTCGGGCGGTGAAAAGCGCCGCATCGCGCTCACCCGCCTGCTGATCCAGAAGCCCTCCATCCTGCTGCTCGACGAACCGACCAACCACCTCGATGCGGAATCGGTCGAATGGCTGGAAAACCACCTCAAGGACTACGCCGGCGCGGTGCTGATGATCACCCACGACCGCTATTTCCTCGATCACGTGGTCGGCTGGATCCTCGAACTCGATCGCGGCCGTTACTTCCCCTACGAAGGCAACTATTCAACCTATCTCGAAAAGAAGGCCAAGCGGCTCGAACAGGAAGACCGCGAGGAAAGCGGCAAGCAGAAAGCCTTGCAGCGCGAACTCGAATGGATCCGGCAGACCCCGGCCGCCCGCCAGACCAAGAGCAAGGCCCGCGTGCGCAAGTTCGAAGAACTGCAGAACGCGCAGGACAACCGCCCGATCGGCAAGGCCCAGATCGTCATCCAGGTGCCCGAGCGGCTTGGCAGCAAGGTGATCGAGGCCAAGAACATCACCAAGGCCTATGGCGAAAAGCTTCTGTTCGAGAACCTCTCGTTCACGCTGCCGCCGGGCGGCATTGTCGGCATCATCGGCCCGAACGGCGCGGGCAAGTCTACTCTTTTCCGTCTGATTACCGGACAGGAACAGCCCGACGAAGGCACGATCGAGATCGGTGAAACCGTGCGCCTCGGCTTTGTCGACCAGAGCCGCGATGACCTTGACCCCAAGAAAAACGTCTGGGAGGAAATTTCCGACGGGCTCGATTACATGACCGTCAACAAGCAGGAAACTTCAACCCGCGCGTATGTCGGCGCCTTCAACTTCAAGGGTGCAGACCAGCAGAAGAACGTCGGCAAGCTTTCAGGCGGCGAACGCAACCGCGTCCACATGGCCAAAATGCTGAAGACCGGCGGCAACGTGCTGCTGCTCGACGAGCCGACCAATGACCTCGACGTTGAAACCCTGGCGGCGCTGGAAGACGCGATCGAAAATTTCGCCGGCTGCGCGGTGGTGATTTCGCACGACCGCTTCTTTCTGGACAGGCTGGCGACGCATATACTGGCGTTCGAGGGGAATTCCCATGTCGAGTGGTTCGAGGGTAACTTCGAAGCATATGAAGAGGATAAGCGCCGCAGACTGGGCGATGCGGCAGATCGGCCGACGAGGCTGGCTTACAAGAAGCTGACGCGCTGACTACCGTTAAGCTTATCCAATCAAAACCTGAACATTAGCCTTACCAACCCATTCACCCTGCCGACAGCGCGAATCACTTACACCGCTGTTCATAGGTCGCCGCCGTTGGTGCGGCGCGAGTGGACGGAGAACGGCGATGGCCGGAGGTTCTTATTTGAAGTCGGCGGGTCTGGCGGCTCTTGCTGCTGGCATCGCCCTGTTTGGTGCGCCGCTGGCAGCGCAGGCTCAGGCCGATAGCGTAGCACAGGCAAAAGTGCAGATGGCGCAGGCCGAAGGCGGTTGGCGCGGCGGACAAGGTCGCGGAGGCGGCCAAGGCGGCGGCAACTGGCGCGGCGAGGCAGCTCGTGAAAACGCGCCCTCGGCGGCGCCGGCACAGGTTCCGCAGCAGCGGGCGTGGAACGGTGAAAACGGCGGCGGCAACTGGCGCGGCCAAGCTGCACGCCAGAATGCGCCCTCCGCGGCACCCGCACAGGTTCCGCAGCAGCGGGCCTGGAATGGTGAAAACCGCGGCGGCTGGCGTGGGCGCGGCGGCGACGCAGTAGCGGCTCCAATCCCCGCTCCTCAGGCCCCTCCCCCGGTTGTCCAGGCGCCGCAAACGCAGGGCAATCCTGGCTGGCGCAGCAGAGGCGGCTGGCAGGGCGGCAACAACGGCGAATCGGCTTGGCGCGGACGCACAGGCTGGAATGGCAACGGCGCTGCCACGGCACCCGCCCAGCCAGTTCCGGAGGCTCGCGGCACCGGCTGGAACGGCGGCGAACGTCAGGGCTGGCGCGGGACGCCTCAACAGCAGGGCGGAGCCGTTACGCAGAGCTGGCGCGACCGCAACGATGGCGATCGCCGGGGAACCTGGTGGCGCGAAGGCCGCCGCGAAGACGGCAGTCGCTGGAACCAGAACAACACCCGCACCCGCGACGGCTGGAATGGCGACAACCGCCGCTACGAAGGCAATCGCTGGTCTGGCGACAACCGCCAGTGGAACCGCGACTGGAGGCGCAGCGATCGCTATAACTGGCAGTCGTATCGCACCTCTCACCGGGATATCTTCCGGGCGGGCCGGTATTATTCGCCCTATCGCAATCACTACTACTCGCGGCTGAGCATCGGATTCTATCTGGATTCCCTGTTCTACTCGAACAACTACTGGATCAACGACCCCTGGCAGTATCGCCTGCCGGATGTCTACGGCCCCTATCGCTGGGTCCGGTATTATGACGATGCCGTGCTTGTCGATGTCTACTCAGGCGAAGTTGTCGACGTAATCTACGACTTCTTCTGGTAATCGAAAGCAAACGCATTCCGGTGAGTGGACCGGTCCGGGAGCCCTCGCGAGAAATCGCGGGGGCTCTCTTGTCATGGCGGACAGGAAATTGGCTTGCTCTGCGCAGATCATCCGATAGGCAGCGCCAGTGGGGTGGGGAACTCGTCAGCGGCCATGACACTATTACCGATGTTCACGCGCAAACTTGCCGACCGCGCTGCACTGGCGCGCGTTGGCCGCAGCGTGCGCGAGCGGCTGGCCGCCGATCCCAAGGTTTACGCGCTCGGCCATGAGCTGGCCGAAATCTTCTCGATTGCCGATTTCATCACGCCGCAGGAATGCACGCATCTGATGGCAATGATCGACGCTGTCGCGCGTCCCTCCCCTGTCTTTGCGACGGACAGCAAGGAGCCTTACCGCACCAGCTATTCGGGCGATGTCGACCGCCAGGACAGTTTCGTGCGCATGATCGAGCGTCGGATCTGCGATCTCGTCGGCCTCGATGAAAGCTGGGGCGAGACGATCCAGGGGCAGCGCTACGAGCCGGGCCAGGAATTTCGCGGCCATTACGATGCTTTCGATACGCATGCCGACTATTGGCCGGACATAGAAAAGCGCGGCGGCCAGCGCAGCTGGACGGCCATGGCATGGCTCAACGATGTGGAGGAAGGTGGCAACACCGAGTTCACGCATCTGGGCATTTCCTTCCCGCCGCAGCAGGGAACCTTGCTCTTGTGGAATAACGCGCTTCCTGGCGGCGCGCCCAACCCGCACGTCATGCATGCCGGAACTCCGGTGGTGCGCGGGACCAAATATGTCATCACCAAATGGTTCCGCACCAGGCGCTGGGGATGAGGACAGGCCCGATCCTGCTGGCAATGGTGCTGGCCCTCTCACCGCCGCCTGCCAGCGCGCAGCCAGCGCCCTCCCCTGCGCCGCAGGCCGCCTTGTCCAGTGATGATATCCGGCTCGACCGTCTGCTCAGCGAGGATGCCCGCCGCGCTGACTCGCTCGATCCGCTTTCGGCCATTTACCGGGGCCGCAAACCCGACGCGGCCATCTTCGCGCAGCTATACACCGATGCCCTGGACCGGCGAAGGCTGGCGGCCGCGCGCGACACCCTGCGCGCGCTGGACCGGATAAACCGCAGCCGGCTCTCGCCGCAGCGTCAGATCAGCCTGGACGTTATCCGGGATGCGCGCCGCAATGATGCGCAGTGGCTTGCGCCCGACATCCGCTCGCTGACGGCCGTGCGGCCGCTGACGCATTTCGGCGGACTCCATGTCGAATTTCCTACGCTGATCGCGCGAGGCGGAGCATTCGAATATGGCAGCGAAGTGGATTACCGGCTGGCGCTCGCGCTCGAAAAAGCCTTCCCGCAAGTGCTCGACAATGCAATTGCCCGCATGCGACAGGGGCTGGCCGAAGGCGTGGTGGAAAGCCGGCTGACGGCCGAGAACATGATCGCGCAGATCGACGCTCTGCTGGCCCAGCGCATCGACCAGTCGCCGTTCTATTCGCCGGTTGCCGAGTTTCCCTCGACGATTCCTGCCGAACGGCAGGGCGAGCTGCGCCTGGCTTTCAGCGCCGTGACAGGCGATCAGATCCTGCCGGCCTATCGGCGGCTCCGCCAGTTTCTGGCAGCGGATTACCTGCCTTCAACGCGCACCGAGCCCGGATTGTGGTCGATGCGCGGCGGCGAAGGGCTCTACCGCCGCCTGATCGCGCGCGAGACGACCTTGCCGCTGGAACCTGAAGCGGTTCACCGCCTGGGTCTGGAAGAAGTCGCGCGGATCCAGCAGGAAATGGAAGTTGTGCGCCGTCAGCTCGGCATCAGTGGCACGCTGCGTCAGGCCTTCGACAAGATTCGCGTCGACCCGCGCTTCCACCCGAAATCGCGCAGTGAACTCGCCGATGGTTTTATGGCCACGGCGCGCAAGGTGGATGCCCAGATACCGCGCTTCTTTTCCCGCGTGCCCAAGACCAAGCTGGCCATCGAGCCCTACCCCGCGTTTCGCGAGCGTTTCGAGGCCGGGGCGAGCTATAACCAGGGCACTGCCGACGGCTCACGGCCCGGCGTTTTCCTCTATAACACCTACGACCTGCCCAGCCGCTTCCTGTCAGGGATCACTACGCTCTATCTGCATGAAGGCATCCCCGGGCATCACTATCAGTCGAGCCTGGCGCTTGAAGACACGAGCCTGCCCGATATCCAGCGGTTCGATGGCAACAATGCTTTCGTCGAAGGCTGGGCGCTCTATGCCGAAACGCTGGGCTACGACATGGGGCTCTACCGCGATCCGCTGCAGCATTGGGGCACGCTCGACGATGAAATGCTGCGGGCCATGCGGCTCGTCGTCGACACGGGCATTCATGCCAAGGGGTGGAGCCGCGACCGCGCGATTGACTATATGCTGGCCAATTCAGGCATGGGCCGCACCGATGCGACGGCGGAAGTCGAACGCTACATCGCCAACCCGGCGCAGGCGCTGAGCTACAAGATCGGCGCGCTGACTATCCAGCGGCTGCGCAAGAAGGCCGAGGCCGCATTGGGGGCGAAGTTCGACATACGCCTGTTTCACGAACAGGTTCTGGGCAGCGGCGCGCTGCCCCTGCCGATACTTGAAGCGAAAATCGACGGCTGGATCGCCTCTCAGTCGGGGAACAGCGCCATGCCCGCAAAGTGAGCCACCAGTGCACCAGCCAGCTGCGCGGCAATGAAACCGGGCACATCGCCCGGCGCAATTCCGGCAAATGAGTTTGACAGACTGCGCGCGATCGTGATCGCCGGGTTGGCGAAGCTTGTCGACGAGGTGAACCAGTAAGCCGCCGTGATATAGAGCGAGACACTTGCCGAAATGGCCGCGGGGCGGTGCTTGGCCGTGCCGATGATCGTCAACAACAGACCGAAAGTGGCGATGAATTCGCCCGCCCATTGCCCTGCGCCCGTCCGCGCCTTTTGCGAAAACTGGACAATCGGCAAATCGAACATCAGGTGCGCCGCCCAGACGCCGAGAATGCCGGCAATGACCTGGACGGCCGCTGTCACCGGGAAGGCCTTCCACGAACCTTGCCCGCGCAGCCGCATCGCCAGCGTGACAGCCGGATTGAAGTGGGCGCCCGAAACCGGGCCGAGCATGGTGATCAGCACAAACAGGATTGCGCCGGTGGCAGCCGTGTTTGCCAGCAGAGCGACTGCCTCATTCCCGGCAGCAAGCCGCTCGGCCATGATGCCCGAGCCGACCACAGCCATGAACAGGAAAAAGCTACCGATAGCTTCGCCGAGCAAACGCTGCTTCACGCTGCGCCCTCCATCGCGCCAATGCGGGCGAGTTCGATTTGCAGACGGTCGCGATCCATTGTCTCGAACGGCAAGGCAAGGAACTCTGTCACGCGCTTGTCGAGCCATTCCCAGGTTTGCTCAAATGCCGCATCGACTTCGGCATCATTCCCCTTGGCATCCGCGGGATCCGGCAAGCCCCAATGACCCTTGATTGGCGCGCCCATGAATACCGGACAGGATTCGCCAGCAGCATTGCCGCAAACGGTGATGGCAATATCCACTGGCGGCGCGGCAGGGCCGGTGAATTCATTCCAGCTCTTGGATCGAAAACGCGCGGGATCGATTCCTTTGCGTGCCAATAGGCGCAGTGCAGCGGGGTGCGGAGCGCCTTTTGGTTTGCTCCCCGCGCTGTGAGCTTCAATGCGCTTCCCGCCGCGCAGCCCGAGGATGGCTTCACCGAGGATTGAGCGGGCGGAATTTCCGGTGCACAGAACGAGCACCGAGTAGGGCCGAGTGATCATACTTTCACCCTCAAGCCGACTGGGCGCAGGCAGGCGCAGCTTCGGCGCCGCAGTCGGCCCCGGCGCAGCAATTGTCGGTGAGGTAGGCGATCAGCGCCGTCATGGCCGGATAATCAGCAGCATAGATGATCGAGCGGCCATCGCGCCGCTGGCTGACCAGGCCTGCGTGGCTGAGTTGGGCGAGGTGGAAACTCATCGACGACGGGGGTAGATCCAGTGCCTCTGCCAGCGCGCCCGCCGCCATGCCAGCGGGCCCCGTCTGCACAAGGAGACGAAAAGCGGCAAGGCGATGTTCCTGCGCCAGCGCCGACATCGCCTTGATTATCTGATCGGCGTCCACGGATCACCCCCTTTGATTCGACATTTCTGGAAATATGGAAATGATGGAGGCATGTCAAATGCGCGTGCTCAAGTTCCCTGCAACCGTTCGTCTTGAGGAGGTGCTGAAGCTGCAAGCTGAAGCGCCGTCTCGAAGGACCGGCGCGCGCCGCGGCGGTGGTTCGAGATGGTCCCTCAGTCTGCGACTTCGGTCCCTCCTCACCACGAACGGCCTTGGTGAAATAGACTTGGGGCTTCGGCTTCAGCCCTCCTCACCACGAACGGCGCGATATTATTCCGATGTTTCTGGTGTGAGATCCAACGCTTCGGCAATCAGCTTTCGCGTGTTCGCCACGCCATAGAGGGCAATGAAGCTGCCCATGCGCGGGCCCTGGCTGGAGCCCAGCAGCGTCTCGTAGAGGCATTTGAACCAGTCGCGCAATTGCTCGAAGCCATAATGGGGATCGTTGCCAATGGCATAGACGATGTTCTGGATCTCGCTCGCTTCGGTGCCTTCGGATGTGGAGACCAGTTCCTCGTCGAGCGCAGTCAGCGCGGCGACTTCATTGCCTTCCGGCTTGCGGCGCTTGAGCGTCGGCGCGATCAGATCGCGGTTATAGGCCAGCGCGTTGCCGACCAGGCCATCAAGCGCAGGATGCGCCTCGGGCGTGGCATCGGGCACATAGTTGGCGAGATATGACCACACCTGTTCCCGTGTCGCGCCCGCGCCCAGCACGCCCACGAGATTGAGCAGCAGGCCGTAAGTCACGGGCAGCTTGTCATCGCCCGCCGCTTCCCCGCCATTCGCACCCAGCAAGTGCCACACGGGATTGCCGAGTTGTTGCTCGATTGGCTGCTGGCTGAGCTTTTCGCGGAACTGCCAGTATTCGTCCACCGCGCGCGGCACCACGCCGACATGGAGCTGCTTGGCGCTCTTGGGCTCACGGAACAAGTAGAAGCCGAGGCTTTCTTCGCTGCCATATGTCAGCCACTGATCGATGGTGAGGCCATTGCCTTTAGACTTGGAAATCTTCTCGCCGTTCTCGTCGAGGAACAGCTCATAAATCAGACCTTCGGGCGGGCGGCCGCCAAGCACGCGGGCGATCTTGCCGCTTTCGCGGACCGAGTCCGTCAGGTCCTTGCCGCACATTTCGTAGTCAACGCCCAGCGCGGTCCAGCGCATAGCCCAATCGACTTTCCATTGCAGCTTGGCCTGACCGCCGAAGATGCAATGCTCGACCATGTCGCCATGATCCTCGAAACGCACGATCCCCGCCTCGGCATCGACCACTTCGACCGGAACCTGCAACACCTGATGCGTCTTGGGCGAGACCGGAAGCACTGGCGAATAAGTCTTGCGGCGCTCCTCGCGCAAAGTGGGCAGCATCACATCCATAATCGCGCCGAAATTGCGCAGCACCCCGCGCAACGCGTCGTCGAACTCGCCCGAATTGTAGCGGTCAGAGGCTGAGACGAATTCGTAGTCGAAACCGAACCGGTCAAGAAACTCGCGCAGCATCGCATTGTTGTGGTGCGCGAAGCTTTCGTACTTGTTGAACGGGTCCGGGATACGGCTCAGCGGATGGCCGATGTGCGCGGTGAGCAGGCCCTGATTGGGAATGTTGTCTGGGACTTTGCGCAGCCCGTCCATATCGTCGCTGAAAGCCACCAGCCGCGTTGGCGCGCCGCCCGTGAGCGTCTCATAGGCGCGGCGCACCAGCGTGGTGCGCAGCACTTCCTGAAAAGTGCCGATATGCGGCAGACCCGAGGGGCCATAGCCGGTCTCGAACAGCACGGGCGCGCCGCCCGGCTTGCCATCGGGATAGCGCTTGAGCAGCTTGCGCGCTTCTTCGAACGGCCATGCCTTGGAGACTTTTGCGGCGGAAATAAGTTCGGCGTCATTCATGCTGCGCGCCATGCGCCAAATCGGCGGGCCAGCGCAAGCACCAAGCGCCGTCTGCCTTGCGGACGCCCTGAGACTTGTTACAAACCCGGCAATGCCCGCCGCCTCACCCGACGACGATCGTGCCCGCCTGGTTCTGGCACTGCAAGGCGTCGCCCGGGGCGAGCGCACGGCATTCCACGAAGTCTACCGCCGCACCAGCGCGAAACTATTGGGCGTCTGCCTGCGTATCTTCGCCAGCCGCGAGGAGGCGGAAGACGTGTTGCAGGAAGTCTATGTCACAGTCTGGAACAAGGCGGGTCAGTTCGACCCGGCGCGCGCCAGCCCGATAACCTGGCTGGTGGCCATGACGCGTAATCGCGCGATCGATCGCTTGCGCGCTCGCGGGAGCCGGGCATCGGTGCCGATTGAAGCTATCGCCGAACCTGCGGACGAACGTGCCAGCGCGCTCGACACCCTGCTGGAAGCCGAAGGCGATCACCGCATGGGCCAGTGTATTGACGAGTTGGACCGGCGCGATGCCGCGCTAATCCGCACGGCATTTTTCGAGGGCGCCACTTATGCGGAGCTTGCCGCGCGTTCGGTGACACCGCTTGGCACAATAAAAAGCCGCATCCGCCGCGCGCTGCTCAAACTGCGGGATTGCCTGCAATGACCGATGACGACGATCTTCTGGCCGCCGAGCTGGCGCTGGGCCTGCTGGAAGGCGAGCAAGCCGAGGCGGCGCGTGCGCGCGCAGCGGGTGATGATGGCTTTGCGCAAAGAGTATTGTGGTGGGAAAGCCAGTTTGCCGACCTCGCTCGCCCGGCTTCAATTCCCGATGACCGGCTGTGGAAGCGGATAGTCGCAAGGCTGCCAGCCAATGACAATTCCGCGGCCTTGCGACATTGGCGTGCGGCGGCCGTGGCAATGATGTTGCTGGCAGCAGGTCTGGGCACGGCTCTGGTCATGCGGCCAGACCCTTCGCCCCGGCCGCAATCCTTGCCGGTCCTGGTCGCGTCGCTCGAAGGTGAAGGCGGCAATGCGGCATTGGCCGTCTACACCGCCGCCGACGGGAAACTCGTGATCACGCCCAAAGGCATGAACGTGGGCGCGGGAGACGCCGAACTGTGGGTCATCGGCGCCAAACAGGTTCCGGTTTCTCTCGGCGTGATCGATGCCTCCGCTCAGACGACGCGCCAGCTTAATGTCACCAACGCCGCGATGATCAGCGCGGGCGCGACTTTCGCCATCACCCGCGAACAGCGCGGCGGATCGCCCACCGGCAAGCCGGGCGGGCCAATTCTCGCATCCGGGACGATCGTGTCGAATTAATTTCCGCCGCGCCTGCATCCGCTCGCTGACCTGCTCCGTACCTAAGCCGGCTTCCGAATTTGGAATGCCAGCCAAACAGGAGCTTTTCTGATGATCCGCAAGACTTCCCTCGCAGCACTCGCCGCGATTTCGCTCGCCCTTCCCGCCACTGCCTTGTTGGCGAACCCGATGGTCGGCGGCGCCGCCATGTATTCGACCAAGGACATAGTCGACAATGCCGTCAATTCGAAAGATCATACCACGCTGGTTGCAGCCGTCAAAGCCGCCGGCCTGGTCGATACGCTGAAGGGCCCAGGGCCGTTCACGGTTTTTGCCCCGCGCAATGCGGCTTTCGCAAAGCTTCCCGCCGGCACAGTGGACAGCCTCCTGCTGCCCGAGAACAAGCCTACGCTGGTATCCGTTCTGACCTATCATGTCGTCGCCGGCCGGATGACCAGCACCCAGATCGCCGCCGCCATTCGTCGCGGCAGGGGCCGCGCCACGCTGACGACAGTCCAGGGCGAGCCACTGATTGCCACCATGCACGGTCGCTCGCTGATGTTGACCGACGCCAAGGGTGGACAGTCAATGGTCACGATCGCCAACGTCATGCAGAAAAATGGCGTGATCCACGTGGTCGATACGATGCTGATGCCCTGATAGCATCCGGCACCGCGCCGCTGGCCCCGCTGTCGCTTTCCCCCGAGGCGCGGCGGGGCCAATGGGTGCTTGGCGGATTGGCAGGAACGTTTTTTCGGCTCGAAGGTTCAACTGGCATGCTGAAGTAAACGGAAGATCATGCCATGAGTTATGATGGAAGCTGCAAGTGCGGCGCTGTATCCTTTACTGTGGATGCGGCTTTGCCCACTGAAGCGATCTCGTGCAATTGTTCGCACTGCCGCCGAAAGGGCTTTCTGCTGTCGGCAGTTCCCGCCGAGAAGTTCACGCTGGTTTCGGGTGCCGACGCACAGACCGAATACCGCTTCAACACCGAAAAGATCGCCCACAAGTTCTGCGCCACATGCGGGTGCCAGGCGTTTTCCGAAGGCGTGGACAAGGACGGCAAGGATACGCGCATGGTCAATTTGCGCTGCGTGCCAGAAGCGAATCTGGGTGCGCTAAAGATCATCGAATATGATGGCGCAAGCCACTAACCGTTTTCCTTTCGTTCCTTGTCGGCTAGGGCAAGGCGATGGCTGCGACTACCCTACCTGCCCTTCACGCCTCGCACAGCGGCTGCTGGCTGCGCGATGGCAGCGGAGGTACGCGCACGCTTGCCAAGGGTGAGGCGATCATGGCGGCGGCAGATACGCCGCTGCTAATGCTCAACGCGCCTCTAGTGGCAAACCGGCTTGGCTACCCCGATCTTTCCGGTCTCGACTTGCTCGAGCTTTTCGCTTTCGTGCACCCAGCCCGGTTCGTGGTGCCGACGCCCAAGGGGCTCGCCACTGCGCTGGGACTGCCCCCGCCAGACCGTGAAGATGCCGTCCCGGCCCTACTGCAACAGGCCGCCGAGACGTTGCTAGCGACGTGCGAAAGTGCCGACTGGCTTGAACGCGATGGGGCGTGGAGCGCACTGCAGGCGCTCGTGCGGCAGCGTTGGCCTTGGGCGAACCTGCTCTCCGCGCGGCTCGCCCGGCCGGAAAAGCCCGAGCGCGGCCTGTTCGCCCGCTTGCCGGAATGGGAGGAAGCCGCCGAAAAGCCGCAGCCGGCCCAAGTGACACTGGGCGAAGCTGAAGTGGCGGCCCGTCTTGAAGCGCTGACCGGCGCCGAAGCCGAACAGCGCCCTGGTCAACGTGCCTATGCCAGGCAAGTGGCCGAGATCTTTTCGCCGCGCCGGCGAGATGGCAGCCCCCATCTTTTGCTGGCACAGGCCGGAACCGGGATCGGCAAGACCCTGGGATACCTCGCGCCGGCCTCGCTGTGGGCGGAGCAATCGGGCGGCACAGTCTGGGTGTCCACTTTCACCAAGGCTTTGCAACGCCAGCTGCGCCATGAAAGCGCGCGGGCCTGGCCCCCCCGGCGCGCCGACGGTTCACGGCCAGTAGTCATCCGCAAGGGGCGCGAGAATTATCTGTGCCTGCTCAACCTGGAAGATGCGCTCCACGGCGGCTTTGGCGGACGCGCCGCGACCCTTGCGCAACTCGTGGCGCGTTGGGCGGCTTACAGCCAGGATGGAGACATGATCGGCGGTGACTTGCCCGGCTGGCTTGGCACGCTGTTCCGCCAGCGCGGCGTCACCTCGCTGACCGACCGGCGAGGCGAATGCGTCTATGCCGGCTGCCCCCACTACCGCAAATGCTTCATCGAACGCGCCAGCCGCGCATCCGGCCAGGCAGACCTGGTGATTGCCAACCACGCGCTGGTGATGGTCAATGCGGCGCGCGGCAGGGAAGCGGGCCAACGCCCGACCCGGCTGGTGTTCGACGAAGGCCATCATGTGTTCGAGGCCGCTGACGCCACATTTGCTGCCGCCCTCACCGGCGCTGAAGCAATCGAACTGCGCCGCTGGGTAATCGGTCCCGCCAAGGGCGGTTCGCGCGGATCGGGCGGGCGCCGCCGGGGCCTCTCGGCACGGCTCGCCGATATTGCCAGCTATGACGAGGCCGGCGGCAAGGCGATTGCGGCGGCCACGGCAGCTGCGGAAGCCCTGCCTGGCGATGGCTGGCTGCAGCGCCTCAACGAAAACAGCCCTTACGGACCGGTCGAGGAACTGCTCGCGGCTGTACGCAGTCTGGTCTACGCCCGCGACGAAAGCGGCGGGCAGGAAGCGGGCTATGGCCTTGAAACCGAAGCCGCGCAGCTGGACGGCGCAATGATCGAAGCCGCCAGCGCCGCGCAGGGAGCGCTGGCGGAACTGCGGATTCCGCTCATTCGGCTGGGCGTGCGGCTGGAGGCGATGCTGGCCGAACCGCCCGATTGGCTTGACGGGCAGGGCCGCGCAAGGATCGAAGGCGCGCGGCATTCGCTCGCCTGGCGGATCGACATGATCGCCGCCTGGGAGGCTCTGCTGGCCCGGCTCGGCGGTCCTGCAGACCCCCATTTCATTGACTGGCTGGCCGTCGACCGCTCCGATGCGCGCGAATTTGACGTCGGCATCCATCGCCGCTGGCTTGACCCGATGAAGCCCTTCGCCAAAGTCGTGCTGGAGCCTGCCCACAGCGTGATGCTGACTTCAGCGACGCTCAAGGACGGGCACGGACGCGATGCCAGTAACGGGGACAGCGACTGGTCTGCCGCCGTCCAGCGCAGCGGCGCGGGCCATTTACCGGTCGCGCCAGTGCTGGCGGAATTCAGCAGCCCGTTCGACTATGCTGCGCAAGCCGAAGTTCTGATTGTCACCGATGTGCCCAAGGGTGATCTCGCGGCGCTCGCCGGGGCCTATGGCCGCCTGATCGAAGCAGCGCAGGGCGGCGTTCTGGGGCTGTTTACCGCTATTCGGAGATTGCGGGCGGTGCACGGCCGCATTGCCGATCGCCTCGCCCGCGGCGGCCTGCCGCTCTATGCCCAGCACGTCGATCCGATCGACACCGGTACGCTGGTCGACATCTTCCGCGACGATCCCCATGCCTCGCTGCTGGGCACTGATGCCTTGCGCGACGGAGTGGACGTGCCCGGCCATTCCTTGCGGTTGGTGGTGATGGAACAAGTGCCGTGGCCCAAGCCATCGATCCTCCACCGTGCGCGGCGGCTTGCCTCGCCAGACGGCGGCGGCGCGCATGACGACCGAATCATTCGGGCGCGACTGGCGCAGGCTTTCGGGCGTTTGATCCGCGGCAGCGGCGATCGCGGGCACTTCGTCGTGCTATCCTCCGCCTTTCCCTCTCGCCTGCTGTCCGCCTTTCCGCCCGGCACGCCAATTGTGCGTCTGACGCTGGACGAGGCTTTACAACGCGTCGCTGCCAGTGTTTCAGAAGCACCCGCAAGCACCATGCTGAATTCGACCAGCCACATATGAAGACACTGGGCCTTTACCGCCACGCCAAATCGGGCTGGTCCGACCCACGCGCGCGCGATTTTGACCGGCCGCTGAGCGAGCGGGGCAAGCGCGCGGCAGTGCGCATGGGACAGCATATCCGCGATTACGGCGCCCGATGGGATCGAATCATCTCGTCGCCAGCAGCGCGATGCGCCGAAACGATCGAGCTTGGCTATCAGGCCATCGGACAAACCTATTCTGTAAATTGGGACAGACGAATTTACCTGGCCAGTTCGGCAAGCCTGCTCGATTTGCTGCGGGATCTCGAAGATGATCCGGGTTCAGTGCTGATGGTTGGGCATAATCCGGGCCTTGAAGACCTGATTTTTGAACTGGTCCCCGATGACGGATCAAGCCCGCTGCGCGACATCGTGGAAGAAAAATTTCCCACAGCCACTTTCGCCGTGCTGGAGCTGGATATCGACAGCTGGGACCAGATCGATGGCAATTGCGCGCGGCTGATCCATCTGGTGCGCCCGCGCGATCTCGATCCCGCGCTGGGGCCGGAAGCTCTGGATTGAAAACGTCTCGGCGGAAAGGCTTCAGCTGGCGGCCAGGGCCGCGGCGAGTCGATCGCGAATAGCGCGCAGCTCTGGAACCACCGAACCGGATGCAGGCGCCGGCGGCGATGACTGCACCGGCGCCATACCAGCGGACATCGGTGCGCCCCCGCCCGCGCCTGCGGCAAGCGCCTTTCGCGCGCCACGCAGGGTAAAACCTTCCCGATGGACCAGCCGGTCAATCGCCATCACAAGCGCCACGTCTTCCGGACGATAGTACCGCCTGCCGCCGCTCCGCTTCAGCGGCCGGAGCATGGGAAACTGTTCTTCCCAATAACGCAGCACGTGCTGCCGGATCTTGAGACCGTCAGACACTTCGCCAATTGTGCGCAAGGCATCCGGCGCTTTGCCATCAGCAAACGGAAAGGGCACTTCCATGTCGCTCATTTGCCCGACACGCGATCCTTCAGCATCTGGCTGGCCCGGAACGTCAGCACCCGGCGAGGCGTGATCGGCACTTCGACCCCGGTTTTAGGATTGCGACCGATCCGCTGCGCCTTGTCGCGAAGCAGGAATGTGCCGAAACCGGAGATCTTGAGATTTTCCCCCGCCGCCAGCGCCTCGCTCATATGGCCGAGGATGGATTCCACCATCCCCAGCGATTCAGATCGCGAAAGTCCAAGCTTGCGGTTGATCGCTTCTGCGATTTCTGCACGCGTCAATGTTTCGATGGAGCGCATGAGTCATTATCCCCCAACTACAGCCGCTCACTGAGCAAAAAAAATCATAGGACAATGTAAGCTAAATGCAATGCTTTGCTGCGGAATATGAGGGATTGCCCTTAGGGTGACCCAAGGCGGCACAGATATCGCTGCTTTGCGCGAGTCGCTCAGATCCTGAGCAGGCTGGCGCCCCAGGTGAATCCGCCGCCCATGGCCTCCAGGACCACAAGATCGCCCTGCTTGATCCGGCCATCGCGAATCGCCACGTCAAGCGCGAGTGGCACGGATGCGGCAGACGTGTTGGCGTGGCGGTCGACTGTCATGATCACGCGCTCGATCGGCAAGCCGAGCTTCTTGGCGGTGCCTTCGATGATGCGGGCATTGGCCTGGTGCGGCACCACCCAGTCGACTTCCGAGGCATTGACGCCGGCGTCTTCGAGCACTTCGCGCAGAACGTCAGCCAGGTTGTTCACCGCGTGCTTGAACACCTGATTGCCCTTCATCCGCAGCTTGCCGACTGTGCCGGTGGTCGAAGGGCCGCCATCGACGAAGAGCAACTGATTGTGGGCACCATCGGCGTGGAGCTTCGTCGCGAGGATTCCGCGGGGCTGCGCTCCATCGGCTTCGCGCGCTTCCAGAACGATCGCGCCCGCACCGTCGCCGAACAGCACACAGGTGGAACGATCCTCCCAATCGAGGATGCGGCTGAAGGTTTCAGAGCCAATCACCAGCGCGCGATTGGCCATGCCAGAGCGCAGCATCGAATCGGCAACGCCCAGGGCATAGACAAAGCCCGAGCAAACTGCCGCGACATCGAACGCGATGCCGCCGTTGCAGCCCAGCTCGTTCTGCACAATCGTTGCCGTGGCGGGAAAAGTCTGGTCCGGCGTGGCAGTGGCCAGCACAATAAGATCGATCGACTTTGCATCGATGCCAGCCGCCTCGATGGCCGCGCGGGCAGCGCCGGTGGCGAGCGAGGACGTCGTCTCATCAGGTGCGGCAATGTAGCGGTTGCGGATACCTGTGCGCCCGGCGATCCATTCGTCGCTGGTGTCGACCATTTTCGCCAGCTCGTCATTGCCCAGCGCGCGGCGAGGCAGGGCAGAGCCCGTGCCGATCAGAACGGAAAGCCGTGTCATTGCCCGGCTCCCGCAGCAGCGACTGGCGCATCGCGCTGGCTGTCGGCATGAATCCGCTCAAGGTCACCAGTGATCCGTTCGGTCAAACTTTCCTCGAGAAGGCGGGCGGTCACGTGGACGGCATTGGCCACGCCCAAGGCGCTCGCGCTGCCGTGGCTTTTCACCACGATGCCGCCCAGGCCCAGGAAGACCGCGCCATTGTGGTTGTTGGGATCGAGATGATGCTTGAGCAGTTCGGTCGCAGGACGCGAAATCAGGAAGCCGAATTTGGAACGCAGCGACGAGGAAAAACTGCGGCGCAGCAAGTCTGCGACAAAGCGCGCGGTCCCCTCCACAGCCTTGAGCGCGATGTTTCCGGAAAAGCCGTCCGACACGACGACATCGACATCGCCGCGGCACAGCTTGTCCGCCTCGATGAACCCGTCGAAACTCATCGCTAGCTCGCCTTCAGAAGCCTTGAGGATGGCAGCAGCCTCACGCAGGCTGTCCGTACCCTTGATATCTTCGGTGCCGATGTTGAGCAGCCGCACGCGCGGCTTGGCGCGGCCAGTGACAATGCGGGAATAGGCAGCGCCCATCACAGCGAACTGAACCAGATTGCGTGCATCGCATTCGGTATTGGCGCCGAGATCGAGCATGCAGACGTCATTATCGCCGAGTGTGGGCAGCAAAGCCGACAGCGCCGGCCGGTCAATTCCCGGCATGGTCCGCAGCGCCAGCTTCGACATGGCCATCAATGCGCCAGTGTTTCCCGCACTGACGGCAGCACCGGCCGAACCATCCTTCACTGCGCCAATCGCCATACCCATCGATGTCGTCTTTGCCCGGCGGATGGCCTGGCTGGGCTTTTCCTCACCGCCAATCGCATCGTCTGCATGCAGGATTTCAGACGCGGCGCGCAAATTGGGATGATTATCGAGCGCGGCCTTGATCCGTGTCTCGTCGCCAACCAGCAAGAATTTGAAGCGATCGTGGCTGCGCCGGGCGATGGCCGCACCTTCGACCATTACGCGCACGCCTTCATCGCCCCCCATCGCGTCGACAGCGATTCGCGGGAGGCTCATGCTTTTCCCTTTTCCGGGTATTGGGGCTTAGAGCCCGACCGCGATGATCTCGCGACCGTTGTAGTGACCGCAAGACGGGCACAGGTTGTGCGGACGCTTGAGTTCACCACAATTGGAGCATTCGTGGAATGCTTCAACCTTCAGCGCATCGTGGCTGCGGCGCATACCGCGGCGTGACGGGGAGGTTTTTCTCTTGGGGACAGCCATTGCGGCACCTGTTCCTGCAATTATTCCGGATCGAAAAGGCCGGCATGTGTTCTTGAATGCCGCACTAGGCCAAGCTCCCGCGGCGCACAAGCCTGCATCGGCAAGCTTCTGCGCCATAAGCCCCACCGGCGACAGCGAAGGCGCGCCTATAGCGAAAATCGCGCGGCTTGCAACCCGTTGCTGAACGGCTATCTCAAGCAGATCAACAAGGGGGAGAAAATCATGCTGCTGACAACATCGCTGTGCTTTGCCGCGGCTGCCGTGCTGGTCAATTTCTGGCTGGGCATGCGTATCGGCAAGTTGCGCCATGTCCACAAGGTTTCAGTGGGAGACGGCGGCCATGACGCGCTTCTTCGGCGCATGCGTGCGCAAGCCAATTTCCTCGAGCAAACGCCGCTGACCGTGGTGCTGGTCGTTCTGGTCGAATTGGCAGGCAAGGGCGGCCAATGGCTGGCTCCGGCCTGCGCCGTGTTCATGATCGGACGCATCGCCCATGCATTCGGTATGGACAGCGATACCAGCTTCAAGCCCGGCCGGCCGATCGGCATGCTCACCGCAATGCTGTTTCAGCTGGTGTTGATCGTGGTGGCAGTATTGGCGGTGCTTGGTCGTTAGGTTTAGCCGACTTCGCCCCCTCTCTCCGCTGGGGAGAGGGGTTTGTGCCGCAAGGCCCCTCTTCAAATTCGGCTAAGTGCCAAGGCTCCAAGCCTCCGTATCCTCTCCCCGACGGGGGGAGGAAGTTTCTAGCCGAAGCGCTTGTCTGCCACGAAGGGATTGGTCCGCCGCTCCTGACCGAAGGTGCTGGTGGGGCCATGGCCTGGGATAAAAGTCACTTCGTCCCCCAGCGGCCAGAGCTTGCCAGTGATCGATTCGATCAGCTGCTCGTGGCTTCCCTGCGGCAAATCGGTGCGGCCGACCGAACCGGCAAACAGCACATCGCCAACAATCGCCAGATGCGAGGCGGGGTGATGGAACACAACATGGCCCGGCGTGTGGCCGGGACAGTGGACGACATCGAACGTCACTTCGCCCACTTGCACGCTGTCTCCATCCTTCAGCCAGCGATCAGGCTCGAAACTCTCGCCCTGCAGCCCGAAGCGCATGGCTGAATTGTCCAGCCCTTCGATCCAGAACCGATCGCCTTCATGCGGCCCTTCGATGGGCACGCCCAGGTCTTTCGCCAGCATGCCGGCCTGGCCGCAATGATCTATATGGCCATGAGTCAGCAGGATCTTCTCCAGCGTCACCCCGGTCTGCTCCAGCGCGGCTTTCAACTTGGGCAAATCGCCGCCGGGATCCACCAGCGCGCCGCGCATGGTCTTGGTGCACCAGACGAGCGAGCAATTCTGCTCGAATGCGGTGACCGGCACGATGCCGACTTTCAGCGGGGGACCTGATGGGGCGGGAGATTGGGTTTCGCTCATGCTGCTGCAGATGGCGGGTGCACGGGGGGAAATCAAGTTTTCGTCCCGGGCTTGACCCGGGACCGCTGGCCGGAAAAAGGCTAACTTGCGCGTGGACGCCAGCGTTCCCGGAACAAGTCCGGGACGACGCCAATCACAACCGCCCGCTTTTCCACACCACCCGGCCAATCACTTCCACTTCGGCGGCCGGCAGCTCGATGGGTCGATAGGCGGGGTTGTCACTGACAAGGGCAATCGCACCGGGCCTTGCAGTGTCGAGCCGCTTGACCATCAGGGCATCGCCTGTTCGCACGACATGGATGCCATCTGAAAGGCCGCGCCGCGAGCGATCGACCAGAATCTCGTCGCCATCGCGCAAGGTCGGCTCCATCGAGTCACCGCTGACAGCAATGGCCGATAGCTGCGAGGGGTCGAGCCCCTGACTGCGCAGCCAGCGCGCGGCGAACCGGAAAGCGCCGATAGCTTGCTCGTCACCCAAAAATGCCCCCGGCCCCGCCGACGCGCCCAGCGCCAGCCGCGGAACATCGACCCAATCGGCGCGAGGGGATTCTCCTGCAACCACGCGGGAAATATCCTCTGGAGCGCCGAGCACAAATTCGTCGACTCCGAAGAATTGCGCCAGGACCCGGCGGTCACCCTCCTCCAGCTTACGCGGGCTGCCTTTGCGGACAAATTGCTGCAAGTAACTGGCATTCCTGCCAATAAGTGCAGAAAGCTGGGCCAGGCTGACGCTGCGGCCCGATGCCAGCTCGAGAAGCCGCTCGCGAGGATCGGTGTGGTTCATGATCTCTTCCTACACGAAAGATTTTTCCTAGACAAGTTGGATTTCAAAAGGAACATATAGCGAACATGATTCGCCGATTCGTCCCAGCAAGCCAAATGGAAGGGGTTCCCGTGCTGATTAGAAAGATTGAAAAATTCCTGAGTGACACGGGCATGGCCTGGACCAGATTTGGCCGTCTGGCGACGAAGGACCCGCGCTTTGTCGAGGATTTGCGCAATGGCCGCACGCCGCGCCCCGAAACGCAGGCACGGGTCGAAAAATTCATTTCCAGCTATGGGGAGATGGCGAATGCAAATTGATCTCACCGCTGCCCGCTCAATGATCGATCAGGCCCGCGATTCCGCTACCCGCGCGCCGCATGTTCGCCGCCCGTGGCTGCACCTGCTGTCTGCCGTCCTGCAACTCGCTGGCGGCAAAGTCGAACTGCTGCGTCACGCTGAACAGCCTTGGGCCAGCGCCACGTTTTCCGGCAGCCGGCATACGATCGCGCTGAGCTTCACGGGTGAAGATGCCATTGCCGCTGGCGAGGCATTCCTCGAAGCTTTGCCCGACCACGAATTCTCCCTGCCCCGTCATATCGTTGCCGATGCAGCAGTCAGCGAAGTCGAGCACATCCTCGACCCCGCACCGAAACTGACGGTGGAGGTGGAGTTGCTCTTGCTTGAGGACGACTGACAACAGTCGGAAAAGCTATTTCGGCAGCTTTTCGTCCTCGGCAATCGTCTCGCGCAAGGCCTGTTGCAGGCCTTGCGGAAAATCCTGGGAGAACAGGTTTTCGATCCGCCAGATCCGCGCTTCCCGCCGCAGCAGCAAGCGGGCTTCGCGGGTCTGGCCAATACCCAGATCGATCCGCAGCCGCACTTCGGCCGCATCCGGACCCAGGGCTCGCCGCTCCAGTGTCGTCACGCGGAATTTGCTATGGTCCCAATCCTGGCACAGGCATAGCCAGTCGCCATCGTTGAGGCCGTCGAGATCGTCAGCAGGCATCACCCGGCGCCAATGGGCGACAAGCGCCGCGATATCGCGCGCAAAAATCGGCCGTTCCCACACCGCCGCACTCGCCCGGCCGATCGTATAGGGCCGGTAGTAAGCGGCAACCGCGCGGTCGATCGCCTGGCGGTCAGCCGGCGCCAGGACCGCACTGGCTGCTGCCGCGAAAGTCATGATGGTTGCTGTAAGCTTCATCGTTTTTCCCCCTCATATATCGCGCGCATGGGCGGCTCGTGCAGGCAATCGGCAAAGCTGAACGGCCGGATGACCAGCGGCGGCACTTTGGCGGCATCACAGTGGCGCGGGTTCATCATCACCACATCGGCTTCCGGCAGAACTGCCGACTGCACTGCTGCCAGCAAGCTGCGACCCGAAGTCAGCCAGGCATCCCCCAATGCCCGCTTTTCATCCGAATCGGCAACATAGGGCAAACGCTCGGGCACTGCGGCAACTTCAGTCCAACCGAGAACATAATCGCCGGCAATCCCAACCAGATCCTTGGGCAGATAACGCAGAGCCACCAGCACGGCGAGGCCCGGTTCGGAGGCAAAATTGACGACCGGCTGCCCCGGCGACGTATAACGCGCACCATGCTGAATGGCACCAGCCCCATCGAGCGCGACATGGTCAGCTCGAGTCAGCCGCCAGAGTTTCATCAGGAATGTGGCCATTGAACCACGCTCACTCCCCAAACAATACGGACAGATCGCGCGCGCCATGCATGACAGGAACGATCTCAACAGCTTCCGCCTCGATCCGAAAAAGGATTAGATATGGCCTGAGCAATGCTGCGCGCAGCCCGGGATAAAGGTCATCGCGCTGCGGAAATGAACGCGGTCGCTCGGCCGCTGCTCGAATTTTGACTTCGAGTTCGCCGATAAAGGCCATGGCACGCTCAGGATTGTCCTGAGCAATATATTCGCCAATTCCAAGCATATCCTGCCGCGCTTCGCGGAAAATGCGAAGCTTCATGCCGCACGGTCTTTCCTTTGCTCAGTAACCAATGCCGCAACTCGCTCGCGCAATTCTGCGAAGACTTCCTCGCCATCATAAAGCGGGCCTTCCAGCCCCTTGGCAATCTCCGCGCGAAGTTTGGCCAGCGCCGCCTCACGCCGCTCCTGTTCATCCGCCCAATCGCGCAGTGCCTCGCGCACGATTTCGCTGGTGGTGGCGTAGGCACCGGTTTCCACCGCCGCGCGCAATTTGGCGGCCATTTCTTCGGGCATGGTGACAGTGATACGTTCAAGTTTGCTCATGGAGCATATAATATCATACTTTGTATGATCACGCCAAGCGCCGCTTACTCTTCCTCGAACAGCCCTGCCAACTGCTCGATCATCGTGCCTGCCAGTTGCTCGACATCCATGATCGTCACCGCGCGGCGATAGTAGCGGGTTACGTCATGGCCGATGCCGATTGCGACCAGTTGGACGGGCGACTGGCGCTCGATCCAGTCGATCACTTTGCGCAAGTGGGTTTCGAGATAGCCCGCGCTATTCACGCTGAGGGTTGAATCGTCGACCGGGGCGCCGTCGGAAATGACCATCAGGATGCGGCGGTCTTCGGGGCGGGCGAGCAGGCGGGCGTGGGCCCAGAGCAGTGCCTCACCGTCGATGTTTTCCTTGAGCAACCCCTCGCGCATCATCAGGCCCAGGTTGCGGCGGGCATGGCGATAGGGCTCGTCGGCCTTCTTGTAGACAATGTGGCGCAAGTCATTGAGGCGGCCGGGATTGGCCGGCTTGCCGCCGGCCAGCCAGGCCTCGCGGCTTTGTCCGCCCTTCCAGGCGCGGGTGGTGAAGCCGAGGATTTCGGTCTTGACCCCGCAGCGCTCCAGCGTGCGCGCCATGACATCGGCGCTGATCGCCGCGATCGAGATCGGGCGGCCCCGCATCGAGCCGGAATTGTCGATCAGCAGCGTGACGATCGTGTCCTTGAATTCGACATCGCGCTCGATCTTGTAGCTCAGCGAATGGCCGGGCGAAATCACCACGCGGGCCAGCCGCGCGGCATCGAGCATGCCTTCTTCCTGATCGAAGTCCCAGCTGCGGTTCTGCTGCGCCATCAGCCGGCGTTGCAGCCGGTTCGCCAGCTTGGTGACAATGCCCTGCAAGCCTTTAAGCTGGGCATCGAGATAGGCGCGCAGGCGGGTGAGTTCTTCGGCATCGCACAAGTCAGCCGCGCCGACCACTTCGTCGAATGCCTCGGTATAGACCTTGTAGTCGAAGCCGTCTGGCGTGTCGGTCCAGGGCCGGTTGGGGCGGACCGGCAGCATGCCTTCCTCGCCATCTTCCCCGGCCTCGCCGTCGTCGGTCTCGTCGCCGGCTTCGCTCTCGCTCTCGCTTTCGCCCTCGGCATCGCCTTCGCTGGGCTCTGCGGCCATATCCAGGCTTTCCTGGTCCTGACCGGAATTGTCACCCTGCTCGTCTTCCTCGGTCTCTTCGTCGCCGCCCTCGTCCTCATTGTCCTCAGGCGTCTGATCTGGCGGCTGGACCTGCGTGAGATCGAGGTGGCACAACATGTCGAGCGCGGCGCTCTGGAAGGCGGACTGATCATCCAGCGACAGAGCCAGGGCGTCGAAGTCGGCAAGCGCCTTTTCCTCGATCCAGCCGCGCAGCATGTCCACCCCGGCGCGCGCGCCTTCGGGAATGGGCTGACCGGTCAGGTGCTCGCGCAGGAGCAGCGACAGCGCCGCCTGCACTGGCACTTCTTCCGGCCTGGCGGCGCGGGAAATCGGATCGCCGCCCATCCGCACGCCGAGCGCAGCATCGAGATTGTTGCGAATGCCCGCATAGGCTGTCGAACCGAGAGCTTCATAACGCACCATCTCGACCGCGTCATAGCAAGCGCGCGCGGCTGGTTCAGACGGCGCATGCCGCGCGTGGAGAGCTTCGTTGTGGTGGCGCTTCTTCAGCGCGAAACTGTCTGCGAACCCGCGTGCTTCCATCGCTTGCGCGCGAGGCAGGCTGCGCGCGGGCATGGGCACGCGGAATGTATTGCCGGTCTGGGCGGGGTTGTCGGCTGTCCAGGCGACTTCGACTTCGGGATCGTGCGCCAACGCGCGCGATGCGCCGGTCAGGGCGCTCTTGAAGCGGTCGAGAGGAGATTCGTCGGACATGGTGCCTTGCGTCGTCCCGGGCTTGACCCACGACCGCTGGCCGCCAGGTCTGGCCAAGTGGCCAGCGATCCCCGCTTTCGCGGGGATGACGGGCTAAATCAATCTCAAATCTTCTGGCCGGTCTTCGCCCAGTCGGCAAGAAAGCCCTCGATGCCTTTGTCAGTCAGTACGTGCTTGACCAGGCCCTTGATCACGGCGGGCGGCGCAGTCATCACGTCTGCGCCGATCCTGGCGGCTTCGAGCACATGCATGCCGTGGCGCACCGAGGCGACGAGAATTTCGGTTTCGAAATCGTAGTTGTCATAGATCAGGCGAATGTCGCTGATCAGCTCCATGCCGTCGAAGCCATTGTCATCGTGGCGCCCGACGAAAGGCGAAACGAATGTCGCGCCGGCTTTGGCGGCCAGCAGCGCCTGATTGGCCGAGAAACACAGCGTGACGTTGACCATGGTGCCGTCGCTGGTCAGCGCCTTGCAGGTCTTGAGGCCATCAATCGTCAGCGGCACCTTGATGCAGACATTGTCGGCGATCTTGCGCAGCACTTCGGCCTCTCGCATCATGCCGTCATGATCCAGCGCAACGACTTCGGCGCTGACCGGGCCATCGACAATGCCGCAGATTTCCTTGGTCACTTCCATGAAATCGCGGCCCGACTTCATGATCAGTGAGGGATTGGTGGTCACGCCATCGAGCAGGCCGGTGGCGGCAAGCTCCTTGATGTCGGCGATTTCGGCAGTGTCGGCAAAGAACTTCATGGCAGGTGAGCCTCGGAATTTGAGTCGACCGGCCTAGTGCCACGGCTGGCCCGCGATACCAAGCCCTGCGCTGCACCGCGCGGCTTTCCTACATCCGGGCCGCACAGGTATAAGCGAGTCGCTTCCCAAGGAGACTGTCATGATGTTCGCATCGCGCTTTCGCGTGCTCGTTTTGCTTGCGCCCTTCACGCTGGCCGGCTGCCTGCTGCCCTTCACTGCGCCCGATCCGGCAGCAGCGGATCTTGCCCGTGGCATCGAAAACGATGCCCGCCAATTCTATGCCGAACTCGCCGCCGCGCCTCCGCCGCAATGTGCCTATGCGGCGAACGAGAATTTCTATGACCGACTGCACAGCGCTGCCGCGGCATTGCGCGACCATCTCGCCCAGCGCGGCGCCTCGCCGGCAGCCCAGCGGGCGGGCGAGGCAATGTTGCGCCTGAGCGATGATGTGCGTGCCAGCCATCAGGCAGCCTCCGTGCGGCTGGATGACCAGCATGGTCCGTGCATGGCGCCGCAAGCCATTGCGCTCAACGCCGATGCGGTCGCCCGCGCGGCGGCGGCAGTGGTTTCCGCGAATAGCCAGGGAGGCGAATAATGCAGGAAGTAATCACGGATTTCGCCCATACTTTCGCGATGGAGCTTCAGCATGCATTGCAAGGCGAGAGCCGCCAGGTCGCGGCGCTTGCCCGAGCCGAAGGTGAAGCCCTGGCCAGTGCGCTGGGCCGCATTGGCGGCCTCCTGCTGCGCGGCGAAGTAAGCGACGAGGAGGCGGGCGTTTTGCTGCGCATCCAGCGCGATGCCAGCGAGGCCGTGCTTGCCTCATTGGCAGAGGTCAGCCGAATTGCCGCCAGCCGGGCCGTTGCCAGCGCGCTCGATGCGGGCGTTGCAAGGGCTACCGGGGCGGCGGGGCAGAGCGGCCTGTTAGGTCTTGCCCGCACAATCGCGGGATAGAATCCCCTGCCCTTGGCGCTTGCCAGCCTTTCTGGCACGACCTAACGACATTCCTGTCAGCAATACGCACGGGAATGGAAAATGCAGCGTTTCGAAGGGACTTCCAACTACGTCGCGACCGATGATCTCAAGGTCGCTGTAAACGCCGCCGTGCTGCTGCGCCGCCCGCTGCTGGTGAAGGGTGAACCGGGAACGGGCAAGACAGTCCTGGCCCACGAAATCGCCAAGGCCGTCGATGCGCCGCTGATCGAATGGAACGTCAAGAGCACCACCAAGGCGCAGCAGGGCCTGTATGAATATGACGCGGTCGCCCGCCTGCGCGACGGCCAGCTTGGCGACGAACGGGTTCACGACATTTCCAATTACATCCGCAAGGGCAAGCTGTGGGAGGCCTTTACCGCTCCCAAATTGCCCGTGCTGTTGATCGACGAGATCGACAAGGCCGACATCGAGTTCCCCAACGATCTTCTGCAGGAGCTCGACCGGATGAGCTTCGACGTTTACGAAACGCACGAGCGGATCGAGGCGCGGGAACGCCCGATCGTGGTGATCACTTCGAACAACGAGAAGGAACTGCCCGACGCATTCCTGCGCCGCTGTTTCTTCCACTACATCAAGTTTCCTGACCGCGAGACGATGCAGGCGATCATCGACGTCCACTTCCCCAAGATCCAGAAGACGCTGGTCTCGAAGGCCATGGATATCTTCTACGAAGTGCGTGAAGTGCCCGGGCTGAAGAAGAAGCCCAGCACCAGCGAACTGCTCGACTGGCTGAAGCTGCTGCTCAATGAAGACATGCCGCTCGATGTGCTGCAAAACAAGGATCCGACCAAGGCCATCCCGCCGCTCCACGGCGCGCTGCTGAAGAACGAGCAGGACGTGATGCTGTTCGAGCGGCTGGCCTTCATGGCGCGGCGGACGAACTGAGGAGGTAGCAATGCCCCATCATGGCCACTGCTTTTGCGGTCAGGTCGAATATACCATCGACGCCGAGCCAGTCGGCGCTCGCATGTGCTGGTGCCGCGATTGCCAGTACATTGCGAGCGGATCTGCGACAGTGAACGCGCTGTTTCCGGACGAGGCGGTGACCTTCACCGGCGAAATCACGACAATCACAGAGACGGCGGACAGCGGCAACACTGTGGAGCGCGGGTTCTGTCCCGAATGCGGCTCGCAAATGTACAGCCGCACCACCGTGCCCAACGGCCTGCCGATCCGCATCCGAGCAGGCACACTGGACAATCCCGGCCTCATCGCGCCTAGTGCGGCAATCTGGGTGGATAGTGCGCCGGCTTGGGCAGCCTTCGACCCCAAGATGCCGCGCCATCGCCGCGGACCGGATTCGCCGGTGATCGAGGGCTGAACTGATGTTCTTCAACTTCATCGATGAATTGCGCGCGGCCGGCATCCCCGCTTCGTTCAAGGAGCACCTCGTGCTGCTGGAGGCGCTCGAGAAGAATGTGATCGAGCAGACTCCCGAGGCCTTCTACTACCTCTCCCGCGCGACTTTCGTGAAGGATGAAGGCCTGCTCGACAAGTTCGACCAGGTGTTCCAGAAAGTGTTCAAGGGCATCATCACCCAATATGGCCAGAACCCGGTGGAAATTCCCGAGGACTGGTTGAAGGCCGTGGCCGAGCGCTATTTCTCCCCTGAGGAAATGGAGAAGATCAAGGCGCTGGGCGAATGGGCCGAGATCATGGACACCCTGCGGCAGCGCATCGCCGAGCAGGAAGGTCGGCACCAGGGCGGCAACAAGTGGATCGGCACTGGCGGCACATCGCCTTTCGGCCATTCGGGCTATAACCCCGAAGGCGTGCGGATCGGCGGCGAGAGCAAGCATGGCCGTGCGCTGAAGGTCTGGGAAAAGCGCGAGTTCCAGAACCTCGACAACACCCGCGAGCTGGGCACCCGCAATATCAAGATCGCGCTGCGCCGCCTGCGCCGCTTCGCCCGGGAGGGTGCGGCAGAGGAGCTCGATCTCGATGCCACGATCGATGGCACGGCGAAGCAGGGCTGGCTCGATATCCACATGCGCGCCGAGCGGCGCAATGCGGTGAAAGTGCTGCTGTTCCTCGATGTCGGCGGTTCAATGGACCCGTTCATCAAGCTGGTTGAGGAACTGTTCAGCGCGGCGACGGCCGAATTCAAGAACCTGGAGTTCTTCTATTTCCACAACTGCCTCTACGAAGGCGTATGGAAGGACAACAAGCGCCGCTTTTCCGAGCGCACGCCGACCTGGGACATCCTCCACAAGTATGGCCACGACTACAAAGTGATCTTCGTCGGCGATGCGGCGATGAGTCCCTATGAAGTCAGCCACCCGGGTGGCTCGGTCGAACATTTCAACGAGGAAGCTGGCGGCGTCTGGCTGGAGCGCGTGCGCCACATCTATCCTGCCACGGTCTGGATCAATCCGACCCCGGAAAAGCAGTGGGCCTATTCGCAATCGACCAAGCTGATCAACGAGCTGATGGGCGGGATGATGTTTCCCCTGACGCTGGATGGCTTGGATGGCGCGATGCGCGAACTGACCCGCAAGAAGCACTAGGGCTCGCCTTGTTAGCGCGTAAGCGGCGCGGCTTAATCAGATTTCGAGCTGGCTGCCCAGTTCGACGACGCGGTTGGTCGGCAGGCGGAAGAATTCCATCGGGCTCGCGGCATTGCGCAGCATCCAGGCGAACAGTTTTTCCCGCCATAGCGCCATGCCGGGCTTGGCCGAGGCAATTAGCGTCTGGCGCGAAAGGAAGAAGCTGGTCTTCATCATCTCGAACGGCTCGCCGCACATTGTCACTTGCTTGAGCAACGACGGCACGTGCGTGTCTTCCAGGAAGCCGCAGCGAATTGTCACGCGGTAGAAACCGTTGCCGAGATCCTTGACGGCATAGCGGTCGGCATCCTCGACGAAAGGCACGTCCTGCACCGCAACTGTCAGCACGACGACGCGCTCGTGCAGCACTTTGTTGTGCTTGATGTTGTGCAGCAGCGCAGACGGCACGCCCTTGTTGGTCGAAGCCATGAAAATCGCCGTGCCGGGCACGCGCGCAGCACTGGAATGCGCGCTCTTGGCAAAGACCTCGACCGGGATCGTGCCTTCGGCCATGTTCTGGCGCATCAGCATGCGGCCGCGCGACCATGTTGTCAGCATGGTGAAGATCACCAGCCCCATTGCAAGCGGCACCCAGCCGCCCTGGGGCACTTTCATCAGGTTGGCGCCCAGATATGCCATGTCGACCAAGATGAAGGCAGCGACCAGCGGCACAGCCTTCCACAGCGGCCAGCTCCACAGGCTGATCAGGACAGCGGCCAGCAGCAAGGTGTCAATGAACATCGCGCCCGTCACTGCAATGCCATAGGCCGCGGCGAGATTGCTGGATGAGCGGAAGAACAGCACCAGCACGATGACCATGATCATCAGCAGCCAGTTGACTGCGGGCACATAGATCTGTCCCGCCGTCGAGGCGCTCGTGTGCTTGATCTGCATGCGCGGCATGAAGCCGAGCTGGATCGCCTGCTGGGTCAGCGAGAAAGCCCCGGAAATCACTGCCTGGCTCGCGATAATCGTGGCCAGCAGCGCCAGCACGATGACGGGTATGCGGACCGCGTCGGGGATCATCAGGAAGAAGGGATCCTTGATCACGGCGGCCGCGCCTTCCGGAGTCTGGCTCAGAACCATGGCGCCCTGCCCCATATAGTTGAGCATCAGCGCGGGAAGCACGAAGAACAGCCAGCTGACGCCGATCGGCTTGCGGCCGAAATGGCCCATATCGGCATAGAGCGCCTCGGCGCCCGTCACTGCCAGGACAACGCTGCCCAGAGCGACAAAGGCGCGCAGGCCGTCCGTAGCAAAGAAATTGAACGCATTGAGGGGATTGATCGTCGCCAGTACGATTTGCGGCATTTCGGTGAGATGAAACAGTCCCAGCACAGCGAGCGTCGCAAAATAGGCGAGCATGATCGGGCCGAACAATTTGCCGACGCGCTCGGTCCCGCGAGACTGGAATGAAAACAGCCCAACAAGGATGGCCACGGCCAAGGGCACGATGAGAGGCCCGAAGCCCGGATGGACATATTGCAGGCCCTCGGTTGCGGAGAGCACCGAAATGGCCGGGGTGATCATCGAATCGCCGTAAAACAGCGCCGTGGCGAAAACGCCGAGCAGGATAAACGGGCCTGCCCAGCGCGCATTTTCGCTCTTGCGGTTGATCAGCGCCAGCAGTGCCAGACTGCCGCCTTCACCCTTGTTGTCGGCTTTCATGATGGTCATGACATATTTGAACGTCACGACCATCATCATCGACCAGAACACCAGGCTGAGCACGCCATGGATGTGGACCGGATCGACCTTGATTCCCGGAGTTCCGTGATGCGAGGCAAAGGTTTCGCGGAAGGCGTAAAGCGGGCTGGTGCCGATGTCACCAAACACGACGCCGATTGCCCCAAGGGCAAGCTTCGCCAGTCCCTGGTTGCCATGACCGTGGCCGTGTCCCGCATTTGTGTCATGCGCGCCTGACGCAACCGCTGCGGCAGGATCGCCGGCATCTGCGGCAGTTTGCACCGAATCACTCATGTTTGCGCCCCGGTAAGGTCTGCAGGCTCTATTACCCGCCAAAGCGGCGGGCAAGGCGGCGGCGCTTAACAGCGTGGATGACGCAGGGCAATGTCAAGGTTGGTTGTCCCGCGATTTCCCGGTTTGGCCGCGTGCCCGCCATTCGCGCGCGAGCACCGGCCTGCCGGAGCGTTCCATGGCCTCGGCCGCAAGGGGCCGTGCCGCATAGCTTGCCAGACCGATACGGTCCGCCCGCTCGTAGGCCAGCGCCGCAGCGGGAGACAGCACGCCGCCGGCGTGGGCATAGAGCGCATCGCCCAGCGCCAGCCAGCCTTCACTCGCCTGCGGCCTCGCCTCAACAGCCCCCAGCAGGATTTCCGCCGCCTCGGCATAGCGGCCACGCCGCGCCATGGCATCGGCAATGACAATCCAGCGATCGGCGTTGGCAGGCCCGTCGAGCAGCGACTGGCGTGCGCGGATCAGCGCTGCCCCCGCGGGATAGGGCGGCGGCAGTGGCGGCGCGGGGCGTGGTTGGACAAGAAGATATGCCAGCACCACGGCCAAGGCGACGGCTACCACTGTCAGCAGGCGGCCGGGCGCTGCCGGACGCTGCGCCACGGCAACCCTGCCGGCGAGGGGACGATCCTCACGCCGCATCGCAATCCGCGCACGCGCATTTGCACGCCAATTGAGGCTCGCCATTGCCAGCAGGGACATTGCAAGCGCTCCGAGCGAAGCCAGCCCGGTCCCGATCACTGCCCAGCCAGCAAGCGGTCGCCAGGCGGCCTCGAGCGTGATGCAGTTCGCCGCCGCGTCGAAATCCGTCAGCCCCAGAGAGAGGTCGCCCGCCCAGAGCCGCGTGTGGGCGCTGCCATCACGCGTTGGCCGCCCTGCAAACCACTGTGCCAGCCTCGGCGTCATCGTGATCGCCGGCGCCCCCGAGCGGCTGGCGACCACTTGCGCTTCGATGGCGGTGTATCCATCGCCCGCTACCGGCACGGTGCGCAGCAGGCGCAATTGCCAATCACCCAGCACCGCCCGCTGACCATCGCTAAGTGGCGGAATCCGGGCCCGTCTCTCCAGCCCCTGCGCCGCAGCCTGCGCGCCGACCAGAATGGCGAGGCCGAGCAGCAACGCTGCCAGACCAGCCGCATCTGCCCGGGCCCGCCAGTCGGCGCCGGGCCCGTGTGGCCGCGGCAATCGCAGGACAAATCCAAGCGCAATGGCCGCAGCGAGAGCTGCAAAGATCGCTGGCATGCCGCCCCGGTCAATCGCGCATGCCAGCGCTGCCAGCGCCGCCGCCAGTGCCGACCAGGCGAAAAACCGGAGCCTGCGCCGCTTGTCGGCGAGACCGGCGGAATGGCTCATTTGGTTTCGGCCACCACTTGCCGCGCCTCCACGGGCGTCATGTCCTTCATTTCGCGCGGCATGTAATTCTCATCGTGCTTGGCGAGCACGCGCGCGGCGATGAATGTGCCGCCAGCCCCCAATTGCCCTTCGGCAACCGCACCCGAGCCTTCCTGAAACAGGTCCGGCACGATACCTGTGAAGCGCACTGGCACACGCGCCTTGCCATCGGCCAGGATAAATATGATCGAGACCCCATCTGCCTGAGGCTTGATCGATCCGCGTTCCACCATGCCGCCAAGGCGGATGTCGCGGCCCTGCGCGGGGGGATTGGCGACAAATTCGCTCGGCACATAGAAATAGGCGGCCTGATTGCGCAAAGCCCAAGCAGCCAGCAGGCCTGCACCAATCAAGGCGGCCATCGCGAGCGCAATCAGAACGAGCCGCTGGTGCTTGCGCTTCATACCTTGCGGACGCGCGGCGTCGGTCACTTGTCCCGGCTCCGGTCGCGGCGGCGTTCGGCGCGGCGCATCGTCATCCAGCTCCAGACCACAAGCGCCAGAGTTGCCCCTACGCCAAGGCCATAGGCAGCGAGGACGAATTGCCATTGATCGAGGGCTTCGTAAGTCACGGTGCCCGCTTTGGCAGTGACTTGTGCCAAGGGCAAGTGGGGCGCATGGGGCGACCGAGGGGTCTCGAACCCCCGACCTCCGGTACCACAAACCGGCGCTCTAACCAACTGAGCTACGGTCGCCACAAATGCGCCAATGCAGAGCGCGCTGAAGCGCAGCAATGCGGGTGCGGCCCTTTGCACAGCAGGCCGCAATTGGGAAGTGAAAAGTGCGCGCAGCTCGCCTATCTGTGGAGCGATGCAATCCCTCGGCGAATCCTCCGCAGAACACCTGATGACATTTTCCGGCATGCGCCGGATGCCCGGCGACACCATCGAGCTGTTCAGCCTGCGCCAGTTTCTCACACGGAACGAGTGCGAAGGGCTGATTGCGCGGATCGATGCGCAGCGGCGGCCGTCAACCATTGCCGATGCCAATGGCGACAATGCTTTCCGCACAAGCGAGACTTGCGATCTCGATCACCACGATCCGCTGGTCGCCGCGCTCAACGCCAAGCTGGCATGGAAATGGGCATCAACCCGGCCTTTGGCGAACCACTGCAAGGGCAACGCTATGCGCCCGGGCAGGAGTTCAAGGCGCACACGGACTATTTCGAGCCCGGCGGCGCCGATTTCGATCAGTTCTGCGCCGTGTCGGGGCAGCGCACCTGGACTTTCATGGTCTATCTCAACCCGGTTTCTGCTGGCGGCGGAACCTTGTTCGGCGAACTCGGACGTACATTCCTGCCCGAACAAGGAACACTGCTCGCCTGGAACAATCGGACGGCGCAGGGGCATGTCAATCCGGCAACCTTGCATCAGGGCCTGCCGGTCCGACGCGGAATCAAATACGTCATTACGCGTTGGTATCGTGAGCGGCCTTGGGCGTGATGTGCATATAGTTAATCTTAGGCCCGCAATCCCTCTTAACCCTATCCTAACTAGCAATGGTCGATGATTCGCCCGGGCGCAGGAACAGGGGGTTCATGCAATGGCAGGCAAGCTGGGCATGGTGGACGCAAAAATCAGTCAAACCCGAACGAATCGGCGGCGCTCGGCGCGAGCTATTGTCGAAGTTGCGGCAAAAGTCTGCTCATCGCACGGTGATGAAGCCATCATGACGATTGCCAACATCTCGATCCATGGCTGCAACATTTCCGGTGTCGCGCCCTGGCTGCGGCTCGGCGGCTTCGTAACTGTCGCACTCCGGTCGGGCGAAGCGATGACGGCCATCGTGCGTTGGGTGCGCGGCGATTCGGCTGGCGTCGAATTCATGCGCTCGGTGCCTCCCGAACATACCACCTGGCACGAGCTCATCGATTCAATCGCAGACATGTGAGAGCATCCTGCGAAATTCGCGATAGTGCGAATTTCCAGGCAGAGGACAGCAAAAGGGCGGGAGTGACCCCGCCCTTCGCAAATCTGTTCGTCTGGATGCAGGCTCGCGGCTTCGCCATTGGCGAAGCACTCAGCCGCAAGGCCGTCTCAGCTCTTCTTGAGCGTAAGGCCTCCGAAACGCTTGTTGAACTGGGCAACGCGGCCGCCCTGATCGAGCTGGCGGGTGCCGCCAGTCCAGGCCGGATGCGACGTGGGATCGATTTCGAGCACGAGCGTGTCGCCTTCCTTGCCCCAGGTGGAGCGGGTCTTGAACACAGTGCCATCAGTCATCTGGACCGAGATCATGTGATAGTCGGGGTGGCCTTCGCTCTTCATTTGCTCATTCTTTCGCTGTGGCCGGTTCCGACCGGCCTGAATGGGAAGCGGCGCGCATAGCTTCGCTATGCAGTCTTGTCCAGCCTTTCGGCTGGGCAGCGGCACCGGCCCTCTCCCCCACCCGGCCACCCATAAAATACCGTGCCGTGGGTGGCCGGGTGGGGGAGAGGGCCGGTGCCGCGCGAGGGAGCGGCTAAGCCGATCCCGATCAACGCATCAAGCCGCAGGAGGATCAGCGACCATGGCAGTGAAGTTCACCTCGCAGGTCACTTTGCCTTCGATGCTCGCCTTGCCCCAGAACTTGCAGACCCGCGCGCGTTTCTGGATGAAGCCGACATTGAGATCGAGCAGCACGCCAGGCTCCACGGGCGCACGGAACTTGGCGTCCTCGATGGCCATGAAGTAGACCAGCTTGCCCGAGCCAGCGAGTTCCAGCGTCTCGATTGCCAGGATCGCCGCCGCCTGCGCCAGCGCCTCAATCTGGAGGACGCCGGGCATGATCGGCCTTCCGGGGAAATGCCCCTGGAAGAACTGCTCGTTGAAACTCACTGCCTTGATCGCGTGGATTTCCTCGCCGATTGTCAGCGAGGCCACCCGGTCGACCAGCAGCAGCGGATAGCGATGTGGCAACGCCGCGAGGATTTTCGCGATGTCGTAAGCCGGCTGCCCCTGTTCACTCATGGCTATTGCCAATTTGGCCCGAGATCAGCGGCCGTCGGTCGAACGGCGAGGTGCGGCCGGCTGAGCAGCGCCCTGCTGGGCAGCCTGCGCGGCCTTCTGCTCGCGAACTTCGCGCGGCTCCCAGCCTGCGGGCGGGACCAGCTGTGCCGACGGCAGCGCGGCATTGAGCTCGTCAATGATCGACTGATTCAAGCTGTAAGCAGTGTTAGCGGCAACGAGGCCGTTCTGGGATGGCAGCAGGATCGAGACATTGCGCTTGGCCATCGCGGCCTTGACCGCATCGGTCAGCTTGTCCTGGATCTGCTCCATGACATAGGCGTTCGACAGGTCGAGCGGCTCACGCATCTTGCCCAGTTCCTGCTCGGCATTGGCCTGGATCGACTGGAAGGACTGCACCTGCTGCTGCAGCGCCGTCTGCCCGGCGGGTGTCCGGGCGGCGGGCAGATCCTTCTCGCGGTTGATCTTCTCGGCCAGCGTCTGCAGCTGCGTCTGGATCTGCTGGCTGCGCGACTGGATGGCGTCGATCGTCGCCTTGTAAGTCACCGGCGTCTGCTGCTGCGCGACCTTGAAGGCATTCGACTGGGCAATCACGCCATTGACAGACCACACGCCGAGGCCGGGCACGACCGGCCCATTGTTTGCGGGAGCGGCGCGCTGCGCGAGAGCGATGTTCGAACCGCCGAGGATCAGAGCCACGGCAGCCACAGAGTTGAGGAGAGTTCTCATCAGAATTGCGTTCCTACGTTGAAAGTGAATGACTTGGTGTCATCGCCATCACGCTTCAGCAGCACTTTGGCAAAATCGATACGGAAGGGGCCGAAAGGTGAATTCCAGTTGAAGCCGATGCCGATTGCCAGGCGCGGCTTCCAGGTGTTGCCGAGGAATTCCTCGGTGAACGGGGCAATCGTGGTTCCAAAGGCGGTGTTCGTCGAGGACACACATGGATCGGGCGGACTGGAATTTGTCGCCGAAGTCACAACGGTTGTACCGGTGACGGTACAAAGCCCGGCGCTGTTATCAACGGCAGTGACCTGAACGTACTGCAAATTGCCAGCTGAATCCCGGCTCTGGATAAGGAACGGACTTGTAATCGTCTGGGTCTTGGGAGTGCGAACACCCCAGACAGCACCGACATCCATGAATATCGACGGGCGGATGCCCAGCTCGCGCGCGCCGGAACCCAGCGGAATTTCCATCTCGGCACGGCCCATGTAGTAATATTTGCCGCCGATCGCATCATCAGTCCATTGGTCGCGGGTGCCGACCGGCACAACATTGCCATTGGCATCAAGGATTGCCTTGCCATCGGCACCGACTTCCAGCTGCTTACGCAGCACCCGCGGGCCGATGCCGCGAATGTCAAAGCCGCGCATTTGCGGCTCGCCGAGATAGAAGCGATCTGTAAGCCGCACGTCATCCGTGCCCTCGCCAGTGATCGGATCGACGGTGCCGCTGTTGTCGAACGACTTTATCACACCGCCTTCACCTGAGAGCGAGAAAATGAAGCCGCCGCCAATCGGCCAGTACTGCGCGGCGTTGAACCGCAGGCGGCCATACTTCACCGAGCCGCCGAGACCTGCGAAATCGCCATTAACTGACACGAGATGGCCCCGCGTCGGGCGGGCCCGGTTGTCGAGCGTGTCATGGATTAGTGAGACGCCAAGGATTGAACTTGTCCGCTTACCCAGCGCTTCGCAGAGGTAGCGTCCGGCAATGAAAGGCTCGCAGGTCGGTGTGCCAGGAGTTAGTCGATCCGAGAAATACTGCGAGCCGAGTGAAATGTTATCGAAATTGAGCGTGTAGCTGGCGACGGCCGTCAGATATTCGGTAAGCGGCAGACCAAGCCGTAGCTGCAGGCCGGTCGTGGCTTGCTGGTAGGTGTTGTTGCGCTCGGAATTGGCGAAGCTGAAACTGTTGTAGTCCCGTCGATAGATGTCGACGCCCAGCGATACATTGCGATCGAACAGGTAAGGCTCGATGAAGCTCGCCTCGACGCTCTTCGAATATTTCGAATAGGAACCCGAAAGACCGATCGTCTGCCCGCGTCCACGGAAATTGCGCTGCTGGACCGAGGCCTGGAAAATGAAATTCTCGATCGACGAGAAGCCCGCGGAAAGCTGGAGCTGTCCGGTCGGCTTTTCCTCGACATTGGCTTCCAGAATGATCCGGTCCGGCGCGCTGCCGGGCTTCTGCTCGACTTCGAATTTTTCCTGGAAATAGCCCAGCGACTTGATCCGGTTTGATGACCGCTTGACCTGAAGCGAATTGAAGGCATCGCCTTCAGCAATGCGGAACTCGCGGCGGATCACCTTGTCCTGCGTCAGCGTGTTGCCGTTGACGTCGATCCGCTCGACATAGACGCGCGGAGCCTCGGCGATGACGAACTTGACCCCCATGGTCAGGTCGTCCTTGTTGCGGCTGTATTCGGGGCGGACGTCGGCGAAAGCATAGCCAAAAGTGCCCGCAGTCTGGTTCAGACGCTCGATCGTGTCTTCCACGGTCTTGGCATTGTACCAGTCACCGCTTTTCATCGGCAGGCTGGCGGCCATCTTTTCGCCGTCGAAATCACGAAGCTGGCTTTCGACTTTCACATCGCCGAACTTGTAGCGCTTCCCTTCTTCCACGACATAAGTGAGGATGAAGTCCTTCTTGTCCGGGGTAAGTTCGGCGACGGCCGAGACAACGCGGAAATCGGCGTAGCCTTCGGTCAAATAGAACTGACGAAGCTTCTGCTGGTCGAAAGCCATGCGGTCCGGGTCATAACTGGTGCCCGAGCTCAGGAAGCGCGTGAGGCGCGCTTCCTTGGTGACCATTTGCGCCCGCAGCTTTTTCGCCGAGAATTCCTGGTTGCCCAGGATATTGATCTGGCGGACCTTGCTCTTGGGTCCCTCGTTGATCTCGTAGACGATATCGACGCGGTTCTGCTCAAGCATCACCATTTTCGGCTCGACCACGGCGGCAAAGCGGCCCTGGCGCTTGTAGAGCTCGATGATGCGGGCGACGTCCGCACGGACTTTGGAGCGTGTGAAGATCTGGCGCGGAGCCAGCTTGATTTCGGGGAGGATCTTGTCCTCCTTCAGCCGCTTGTTGCCTTCCAGCACAATGCGGTTGATGACCGGGTTTTCCTTGACCTGGATGACCACATTGCCCGCTTCGTTGCGGATCTGGACGTCGGAGAAAAGTTCGGTGGCGTATAGGTCCTTCAGCGCCTGGTCAGCGGCGACCTGGCTGTAGGGTTCGCCATAGCGCAGACGGATGTAGCTGCGGATCGTATCCGGTTCGAGCCGCTGCATGCCGACCACTGTGATTGTCTGGATCTTGTCCGGCTCGGGCGCCGGTGCGGCAGCCTCAGGGGCTGGCGCAGGAGCGGCGGCTGCGGGTGTGCTGGCAGCAGTTTGGGCGTGGGCTGGGACCGTGAGAAAAGTCGTCCCCAGCAAGGCCGCGGCAGCAATGCGCACTGCGTGGGATCGAGACTCGTATACCATGTGCAATCCCGTCATCGCCGAGCAATTCCTGTAAAATCCTGCCTGCCATCGCCACTGCGGCGAAAGCCTGCGTCCCCCGCTTGAACGAATAGGCCCCCAAGCCTTGCTTGAAAGCCTCAATCAGACGCTGCGCTCTGCCCGATGGCGCGAGGCCAATCAAGCGGTTCTGCGGATTGAGGCAAACTATCTATCCCAGTTCTCCACCACCTAGCCCCCGAAAACCGGCAGCGAGGCAATATCGTTCAGCGTTACAAACAGCATCAGCGCCAGAACAAGCGCCAATCCCATACGGAATGCCCATTCCTGACTGCGCGCGCCCAGCGGTTTGCGGCGCACTGCCTCTGCCGCGTAGAAAGCCAGGTGCCCGCCGTCGAGGGCGGGAATTGGCAGCAAGTTGATGAATGCCAAATTAATTGAAATCATTGCCGCGAATGACACGAACGATAGCCATCCAAGGCTGAGCTGTTCGCCCGAATACTTGGCGATCTTGATCGGGCCGCCCAGTTCCTTGACAGAGCGTTCCCCGGTGAAAATCTGCCCCAGACCGGCCACCATCGTGCGCATGATGCCAAAAGTCTGTCGCCCGCCCAGTGCAACTGCATCGCCCGGACCGACAGGTGCGATATCCACTTTCCCCGCACCAATCCCAAGCCGGCCGACCCGGCCTTCATTGCCGAAGCGATCCTTCTCGACCGTGTCGGCAATCCGCACCTTGAATGTCTGCTCCTCGCCGCCGCGCATCACGGCAACATCCATGGTCCGCCCCGGATAAGGCGCTACCATCTCCGGAATATCCATGAAGCTCTCGACCGGGGTGCCATCGAGGGCAATGATGCGATCGCCCAGCTTCATTCCCGCCGCCTGGGCCGCGGAATTCTCACTAAAACGGGCAATTTCCGTCGAAGCGACGACTTTGCCGAACGCAAAATTGAACGCGGCAAAAATCAGCACGGCGAACAGCAGATTGGTCACCGGCCCCGCCGCGACGACCAGGCTGCGTTGCCACAACGGCTTGAACTGGAACAGCCGCGCGCGCTCTGCCTCAGGCAGCGCATCGGCGGCTGGATCGGGCATCGAAGCCGCGTTCATATCGCCGGCAAACTGGACATAGCCGCCCAGCGGCCAGGCGCAGAGCTTCCACCGCGTGCCGCGCTTGTCAGTCCAGCCGGCAAGCTCCTTACCGAAGCCGACCGCGAAAGCATCCGCATGGATCCCGAACAGCCGCCCGACAAGGTAATGGCCAAGCTCGTGCACAATCACCAGAGGCCCGAGCAGCAGCAAGAATGCGCCGACGGTCAGCAGCAGCGAGGGCGCTTCAAGCATGGAATTCACTGGCCATCAGGCAGGCTCGAGCAACGCGCGAGAGCGGACGCGCGCTTCGCCATCGACGGCAATGACGTCGGCAAGGCTGGCGGGCGCGGAAGGGGCATAGCTGCTGAGCACATCAGCGACAGTATCGGCGATGCGGGTGAATGCAATCTGACCAGCCAGGAATGCGGCCACGGCAATTTCATTTGCCGCATTGAGCACGGCAGGCGCAGCCCCGCCCGCCTGCGCGGCTTCGCGGGCAAGGCGCGTGGCGGGAAACCGGACTTCATCGGGCGCGCGGAAGGTCAGTGTGCCGATCGCCGCGAGGTCCAGCGGCTCGCAAGGCGTATCCATGCGGCTCGGCCAGGCCAGCGTCGAAGCTATCGGCACTCGCATGTCAGACGGGCCCAGCTGCGCCAATGTCGAGCCGTCGCGGTATTCCACCATCGAATGGACGATGCTCTGCGGGTGGACAATGATCCTGATCTTGTCGAGCCCGACCGGGAACAAATGCCAGGCCTCGATCAGCTCCAGTCCCTTGTTGAACATGGTGGCCGAATCGACACTGATCTTGGCGCCCATGTCCCAATTGGGATGCTTGACGGCTTGCGCAGGCGTGGCGGCCTTGAGCTGATCAAGGCTCCAGTCGCGAAACGGGCCGCCGCTGGCCGTCAGCGTGATCCAGCGAACATGGGCCAGATCGCCACCCGCAAGGCACTGAAAAATCGCGTTGTGTTCAGAATCGACCGGCAGCAGAGTGGCGCCGTGGCGCTGGACGGCTTCCATCAGCACATCCCCGGCAGAAACCAGCGCTTCCTTGTTGGCCAGACCGATAGTGCCGCCCTGCTCTACGGCTGCCATCACCGGGGCGAGCCCCGCGCAGCCGACAATCGCGGCAATGGTCATGTCGGCGGGGCGAGAAGCCGCATCTACGAGCGCCTGGGCGCCGCCTGCCACGTGAATGTTCGTGCCCGCCAGTGCATCGCGCAATGCGCCAAGCTGGCTCTCGTCGGCAACAACCGCGATCTCAGCGGAAAACTCGCGCGCCAGCTTGGCCAGCTCGGCAGCATTGCCATTCGCGGTCAGCGCGACGACGCGCCACTGGTCCTTGTTGCGCCGCACCAGATCGAGCGTGGATGCGCCAATCGAGCCGGTTGCGCCGAGGATGGATATAGTCCGCATGGTCAGATTTTCGTCATAGCCGGATGGCCGAAATAAGGCCAATCACAAAGAGCACGGCCAGCAGACCGTCAACTCTGTCGAAAAGTCCGCCATGGCCGGGAATTAGCCGGCTGGAATCCTTCACGCCTGCGCGGCGCTTCATCCAGCTTTCGAAGAAGTCGCCGACTTGGGCAACTATAGCAAGCAGCGCCCCTGCGGGCAGAGCCATCAGCAAGAGCGCAGCGATGGAATAGCACCAGTCCGGACCCGCATCGCAAGGCAGCGAGCCCCGTTGAAGATAGAGCCCCGTGCCGATCACCGCGACGGCTCCGACGATGCCGCCAGCGAGGCCTGCCCACGTTTTCGAAGGACTGATGGCAGGCGCAATCTTGGGCCCGCCGATTGTCCGTCCGGCGAAATAGGCCCCGACATCGACCGCAGCGACTGTCAGCACCACCGCGCAGACCGCAAAAAGGCCGCTATCGCTCTCTCGCAAGCCGACCAGCGTCGCCGATGCCAGCCCGACATAGAGCGCGCCAGCAATGGCCCAGGCCGCCCTGCCCGCCAGACTGGGAGTCACAGCAAGATAGAGGCGCGTCCACTCCAAAAGCACCCCAAGCGCGACGGCTGCGACGAACATTGTCCAGACGAAGCCGCCCAGCCAGAGCGCCATGCCCGTAACCGCCAGCATAACAATGGCGGAAACAGTGCGGGCGGGGAGATCGGATTTTTTCGGTTCACCGCCCGCCATAGCGCCGCTCCCTCTGCGCGAATTCTTCCAGCGCAGCTTGCAGATGTTCGGGCGTGAAGTCCGGCCACAGCACTTCGGCAAAATAAAGCTCGGCATAGGCAGCCTGCCACAGCAGAAAGTTCGACAGGCGCTGCTCGCCGGAGGTGCGGATCAACAGATCGAGTGGCGGCATGCCTGCCGTATCGAGTTCTGCTTCAATGGCCTCGGGCGTAATCGGGCCTTTGGCCGCAGCACGTGTCGCCGCACGGGCAATTTCGTCCTGCGCGCCGTAATTCAGCGCCACGGCGAGGATCACCCCGGTGTTCTGCGCGGTTTCCGCCAATGCCTTGTCGACCAGCGCCGCGACATCGGGTGGAAAAGCGGAATGATCGCCAATGATCCGCAGGCGCACGTTGTTGGCTTTGAATTCTTCCAGATCACTGAGGATGAAGCGCTTCATCAGGCTCATCAGCGCGGAAACCTCGTCCTCGCTGCGCCGCCAGTTCTCGGTTGAGAAGGCATAGAGCGTCAGCGCTTCAAGGCCGATGTCCTTGGCGGCCCGCGAAACGCGGCGCACGGCTTCGACGCCGCGCCGATGCCCCTCGGCGCGCGGCAAGTGGCGTTGTTTGGCCCAGCGGCCATTGCCGTCCATAATGATGGCGACGTGCTTGGCGGCAGAGGACTTCACCAATCCAGAACTCAACGAACGGACTGGGATCAACTGGGCGAGAACGCAGCATCACTGCGTCAGAATTTCCTTCTCCTTGTGCGCTGCCGCTTCATCGACTGCCTTGATCATGTCGTCAGTCAGCTTCTGCACTTCGGTTTCGGCGCGCTTGCGCTCGTCTTCGGAAATTTCCTTCTTGTTCTCATCCGTTTTCAGCGCATCCATGCCGTCACGCCGCACGTTGCGCACAGCCACGCGTGCCTTTTCGGCGTACTGGTGGGCGAGCTTGGCAAGCTCCTTGCGGCGCTCCTCGGTCAGGTCCGGGATCGGCAGGCGCAGCATGTTGCCATCGTTGATCGGATTGAGCCCCAGCCCGGCCGAACGGATCGCCTTTTCCACGGGGCCGATGTTCGACTTGTCCCACACCTGTACCGACAGCATCCGCGGCTCGGGCGCGGAGACAGTCGCGACTTGCGTCAGCGGCATATGGCTGCCGTAAACCTCGACCTGCACCGGATCGAGCAGCGTGGTATTGGCGCGGCCGGTGCGCAGGCCGGAGAGATCACTCTTCAGCGAATCCACTGCGCCTTTCATCCGGCGCTCGAGGTCTGCCTTGTCGTACTTGGCCATGATCAGGCTCCCTTTTGCACTGTAGTCTGCGTCCCCGCGCCAGCCAGCACGCGGGCCAGATTGCCCGGCTCGCGGATTGAGAAGACGATGATCGGAATGGCGTTATCGCGGCACAGCGCGACAGCCGAGGCGTCCATGACTTTCAGGTTTTTCGCCAGCACTGTGTCGTAATCGACTGTTTCATAACGCTTGGCCGAAGAATTGGTCTTGGGGTCGCTATCATAGACACCGTCGACACTGGTGCCCTTGAGCAGGGCATCGCACTTCATTTCCGCCGCGCGCAGGGCCGCGCCGCTGTCCGTAGTGAAATAGGGCGCGCCGACGCCGGCTGCGAAGATCACGACACGGCCTTTTTCGAGATGCCGCTCTGCCCGCCGCCGGATCACCGGCTCGCAGACTTTGTCCATCTCGATCGCCGACTGTACGCGCGTCGGAACGCCAAGCTGCTCCAGCGCATTCTGCATTGCGAGCGCATTCATCACCGTGGCCAGCATGCCCATGTAATCGGCCTGGGCGCGGTCCATGCCTTTGGCGGCCCCGGCCATGCCGCGAAAGATGTTTCCGCCGCCAATGACGAGGCAGATCTCGAGGCCTGTTTCCTTGGCTGCTTTCACTTCGCGGGCGAGCGCTGCAACCGTTTCCGGGTCTATCCCGAACTGCTGGCCGCCCATCAGAACTTCGCCGGAAAGCTTGAGCAGGATGCGCTTGAAATTCATGGAGCCGATAACCTCGCGGGCGAATGCGCGGGCCTTATACTCGCGGCGGCGCGCTGCCAAGCGGGGAGTAAAGCCTTCGGTGGATGCCGGGCCCAGAGCCAGATGCACGAAAGGCGGCACTCATGCGAGCACCGCCCTGCGCAGCCTGCCTGGGCAGACGTGTTGGGAGCTGATCAGCCGAGGCCGGCAGCCGCCGCGACTTCCGCCGCGAAATCGCTTACTTCCTTCTCGATGCCTTCGCCGAGCTGGAAGCGGACATAGTCTTTCAGCACGATCTTGGAACCAGCGGCCTTGCCGGCTGCTTCCACGACCTGAGCGACCGGGGTCTTGTTGTCCATGACGAAGACCTGGCTGAGCAGGGCATTGTCCTTGGCGAACTTGGCCACTGCGCCATCGACCATCTTGGCCTGCACTTCGGCGGGCTTGCCGCTTTCGGCGGCCTTTTCGGCGGCGATCTTGCGCTCGCGGGCGATCATTTCAGCGTCGAGGTCATCGGCATTGAGTGCCAGCGGGAACGCGGCGGCAATGTGCATGGCGATCTGCTTGCCCAGCGGCTCAAGCACATCAGCGCCTGCTTCCGATTCCAGCGCGACCAGCACGCCGATCTTGCCGAGGTTGGGCGCGGCGGCATTGTGCATGTAGGGCACGACCACGCCATTGGTGACCGAGATGGTCTTCATGCGGCGGACCTGCTGGTTTTCGCCGATGGTGGCGACATTGGCCGTAAGCGTATCGGCAACCGTGCCGCCGCCCGGATAGGCTGCAGCCTTCAGCGCTTCGACATCATCCGAAGCGGCGGCCAGCGCGACTTCCGTGGTCTTGCGCACGAAATCCTGGAACTGGTCGTTCTTCGCGACGAAGTCGGTTTCCGAATTGACTTCGACGGCAACGCCCTTGGTGCCCGAGACGGCAACGCCGACGAGGCCCTCGGCCGCGGTGCGGCTGCTCTTCTTGGCGACTGCGGCAAGGCCCTTGGCGCGCAGAAGGTCGACCGCGGCTTCCATGTCGCCGCCGGTTTCGTCCATTGCTTTCTTGCAGTCCATCATGCCGGCGCCCGTGCGCTCACGCAGGTTCTTCACGTCAGTGGCGGTATAAGCCATTGTTCATAGTCCTTTGATTTTCATCGTCGTCCCGGACTTGATCCGGGACCGGTGGCGATTGGACGCAACCGTGCCCCAGCGAGCCCAGCGGTCCCGGGTCAAGCCCGGGACGACACCTGAGTATCAGGCCTCGGGGGCTGCGACTTCGGCCGGAGCTTCCTCGACTGCTTCCTCGATCACGGCAGCTTCCTCGGGCAGCGGCTCGTCCATCGCGCCGATGTCTGCGCCCGAATCGACCACGCCTTCGCGGCGGCCCTTCGTGGCGGCCTGAGCCACGGCGTCGCAATAGAGGCGAACCGCGCGGCTGGCGTCATCGTTGGCCGGAACCGGGAAAGCAATGCCCGACGGATCGACGTTCGAATCGAGAATGCCAACGACCGGAATGCCCAGAACATTGGCTTCCTTAATCGCCAGTTCTTCCTTGTTGGCGTCGATCACGAACATCACGTCGGGAATGCCGCCCATGTCGCGAATGCCGCCCAGCGAAAGCTCAAGCTTGTCGCGCTCACGCGTCAGCTGGAGGACTTCCTTCTTGGTCAGGCCGGCGGTGTCGCCCGAAAGCTGCTCTTCCAGGGTCTTGAGGCGCTTGATCGAACCAGAAATCGTCTTCCAGTTGGTCAGCATGCCGCCCAGCCAGCGGTGGTTGACGAAATGCTGGCCGCAGGCGCGCGCGGCCTGGGCAATCGGCTCCTGCGCCTGGCGCTTGGTGCCCACGAACAGCACTTTGCCACCCGCCTGCACAGTGGCCGAGACGAATTCCAGAGCGCGCGCAAAAAGCGGCACGGTCTGCGACAGGTCGAGGATGTGGACGCCATTGCGCGCGCCGAAGATGTACGGCTTCATGCGCGGGTTCCAGCGGTGGGTCTGGTGTCCGAAGTGTGCGCCGGCTTCAATGAGCTGGTGCATGGAGACGGTAGGTGCCGCCATGATAGAATTCCTTCCGGTTAGTGCCTCTGGAAAGCTGGAACCGTGCGGAAAAGGCCCGCTGCGGCACCGGTGTGATGTGCTTCCCATGTGAATTTGCCCCGGGAACAGCCCCGAAGCGTGTGCGCCCTTAGCGCCGAACAGCGCGAAAAACCAGCCCCATTTGCGCGGCAGCACCTCGTGTCGGTCATAAAAAATTTACCCTGTCTTCGGAACCCAGCGGAAAATCGCGCATTTAAATGGAACAAACCACGAATTTTTGTTCTTGACGTGCGGAACATATTTGGAACATTGTGGCGGAACGAATCGGAAACAGGAAAGGGAAGATCATGATCGCATCCATCGCCGCATTGATTCCTGCCGCAGCTGGTGTGTTCGCTCTCGCTGCGATCTGCGTGTCATGGCTGCGTTATGGACGCCTTGCGCTGGCCATTCGTGATGAACTGGCAGCATGCGGCACGTCACGCGAATTGCGGTTCACTGTGGTGACGATGCGCGTGACTGGCGGCATGGCCGACGACAGCATCAGGGGCGATCTCGGCGTCAGGCCTACGGTACGCCCGGCTCACTACCAGCCGCTTCACCGCCGGGCACGTCGCCCAGCCTTGCGCGCCGCCGCTTGACGCGAGCGTAGGCGACAAGGCCAACGGGAATCAGCGCCAGATAGACGATGCTGATCCCGGCGAGTGTGATCCACGGTTCGCTGACCAGCCCGGCAAAGATCAGACCTGCCAGTGCAATCATTTCCAGTCGGAAGGACCGCCGAGGACGCATCTTGCTCCAGCTCAGCGTCGGTACGGCCGATATCAGCAAGAACGAAATCGCCACCAGCCAGCCGGAAACCAGCAGCGGCGCTGCGAACACTTCATTGCCCGTAATCACCCACAGGTAAATCGGCAGGAACGCCAGGCCCGCCCCCACGGGCGCGGGAACGCCGGTGAGAAATCCCGCCTGCTTGCGTGGTTCGTCCGCCATGTCGATCCGGGCGTTGAACCTTGCGAGCCTGAGAACGCAGCAAATGGCGAATGCCAGCGCGGCGAACCAGCCCAGGCGCGGCAGGTTCTGCAAAGTCCAGAGATAGACGATCAGCGCAGGCGCCACCCCGAATGAAATCGAATCGGCCAGACTGTCGAGTTCAGCGCCAAAGCGCGATTGCGCATTGAGCAGCCGGGCAATGCGGCCGTCGATGCCATCGAGCATGCCAGCGAATATGACGGCCAGCACCGCTTTCTCGAACTCACCTCCGATGGCGAAGCGGATGCCGGTCAGCCCGACGCAGAGTGCCGCCGCTGTGATGGCATTGGGCGCCAGCGCCCGTAGCGTGAGGCCGCGCGGCATTTGCGGGGGGAAGGCTTTGCCGGGGTTCTCGCTCATTGGATCACGCCTTCAATCATGGGCGCATCGCCGATTTCCGCCAGCACAGTTTCGCCTGCGACGATCTTCTGGCCCATCAGCACGCGCGGCTCGGTGCCTGCAGGCAGGTAGACGTCGACCCGGCTGCCGAAGCGTATGAGCCCAACACGCTGGCCAGCGGCAAGAATATCTCCGGGCTTGACGAAAGGCACGATCCGCCGCGCCACCAGACCGGCAATCTGGGTGAAGCCAATAGCCAAACCGTCTCCGCGATCGATCAGGATGTGCTGCCGCTCGTTCTCCTCGCTCGCCTTGTCGAGGTCGGCATTGAGGAACTTGCCCGGAATGTAGATCACCCGGCGCACAGTCCCGCCAATCGGCGCGCGGTTGATGTGGACATCGAACACGCTCATGAAAATCGAGATTCGCGTCACCGGCGCCTCGCCAAGACCCGGCGAGCCGCTGCCATCGTCCACGACCAGTTCAGGCGGCGGGGGCACCTTGCGGATCAGGGTAACCAGCCCATCGGCGGGTGCCACAATCCATTTGTCGCCTTGCGGCGTCACACGCTGCGGATCGCGGAAAAATGCGCAGATGCAATAGGTCAGCAGGCCCAGCGGCCAGGCCAGCGTCTCCCATGCAAAAATCGCGCATATGAGGCACAAGACAGCCGATATTGCTGCAAATTTACGTGCTTCCGGATGGATCGAAGGCCAATGCCAGGCAGCTTCGCCCGAGCCGCGGTTGTCCAATATTTCACCTGCCATGTCCTACCCTTAGGTGGTGCCCGCGCTGGGCACAAGCGTAAGGGAACGCCCCGGCGTGCAGATGCGGCCTGCCGCAACGCTTAATTAACCAAACTTTCCTAAGTCTGAAGCGATGGACCAGGAGCCTTTCATCACCCGGCCGATGTCAGTCGCCCTCGATGCCATGCGCGCGATTGCGGCATTTGCCGTGCTGTTCGGCCACACCATGCAAATCACGGTTTACAATGGCTATTTTCCTTATTGGTTCGTGCTGCAGCATAATGCTGTCCTGATTTTCTTCGTCCTTTCCGGGCTGGTCATCGCCACCACGGCGGACAGGCCAGGCTCCACACTCTCCAGCTATGCCATTGCCCGCGCGGCGCGGATTCTCCCCGTGGCGCTGCCCGCGATCCTGTTCTCGATTGGCACCGAGTGGATCGTCACGTCAGGCCAGCTGGGCGGCCTCTCCGCTTGGGAAGTAGCGCGCAATATGGTGTTCTCCGCGCTGTTCCTTAGTGAAAGCTTTGCCACCGGCCTGCCCGGCAATCCGCCGTTCTGGTCGCTGTGCTACGAAGTGTGGTTCTACGTGCTGTTCGGCGCGGCATTTTTTCTTCGCGGCCGTACCCGGCTTGTCAGCACCGTTCTGCTGGCGGCGCTGGCGGGGCCCAATGTGCTGCTGCTGCTGCCAGCCTGGCTGGCAGGGGTGTGGGCGGCGCGAACCGGCATGTGGCGCGCCATGCCGCGCTCGCTTGCCTGGATTCTGGCGCTAATCGGCCTTGCCGGAATTCCGCTTGCCGTGCCCTATGCGCAGGGACTGGCCGCCGACCTCACCCGTCTTGCGCCCTGGCCGCTGCGCTACGCCGAATTTGCCGTAACGGACTGGTTCGTCGCCGCCTCCGTAGCGCTTCTGTTCGTCGCCATGCGCCGGCTGATTGGCAGCGAAGGCCGACTGCTCCGCGCGCTCCAGCGCCCGATCCGCGCTTTCGCCGGCATGTCATTCTCGCTCTATTTGCTGCACTGGCCGCTCATCGCCCTGCTCGATCATCTCGGCGTCAAACCCATGGAAGGCAGCCTGGGCATCGCCTTATACCTGGCGATGATCGTCGTGATCTGCGCGGTGATTGCCCGGTTCACCGAACACCAGCGCGATCGCGTGCGCGCGTGGCTTGAGCGGCTGGCGCGATCGCTCCCGTCGTCTCACCGCCCGTCGCAGGCTACCGCCTGACGCACTTCGCGCCCTTCGGGTTCTCGCTATCGAAAGCGCCTGACCAATCAGTCAGGTCAGCATGTCCGTGTCGCTGCGGGCAATCAGCCAGCCGCCGCCATCGCGGACAAGGCGCAGCGTAGTGGTGCCAAAGCAGCTCAGCGCGCCGCCTTTGGACCAGTTGCTGACGAGATTGTAATAGCGGGCAATGATGGCATTGCTGTCCCCCCCGTCATAGTCGCAGTGCAGGCTGCCTGCCAGATGGCGCAGCTTGCCGCCTGAGCCGCCGCTGACACTGCGGGGAATCATCTTCATCGCCTCGCGCCCCACCAGCGGTTCCGGCATGGCACCGGCAAATACGCAGTCTTCGGTCCACAGCGAGCTCCAGCCAATCTCATCGCCGGAATCGACCGCCCAGCAATAACGGCCCAGCAAATCGCTGATGGCTACGTAATCGTCAGTGGAAACAGGCATTTCGCTCTCCCAAGTTCAGTTTGCCGGTTGTCTATCGCATCACCGCATCAGGACAAGCTCTTCCGCCATGCTGGGATGCAGCGCGACAGTGGCGTCGAAATCGGCCTTGGTCAGCCCGGCCTTCACTGCAATGGCCGCAGCCTGCAACACTTCGGGCGCTTCCGGCCCGATCATGTGAACCCCCAGGACCTTGTCCGTGGCGGCATCGACGACCAGCTTGTAAAGCCCGCGTTCGGCATGGGCCGCGAACATGTTCTTCATCGGACGGAAATCGGAAGTGAAGACGCGGATTTCGCGAAAAGACCCGCGTGCCTGGGCCTCAGTCATGCCGACCCCGGCGAGCGGCGGCTGCGAGAACACGGCGCTCGGAATGTTGTCATAGTCGATCGTGCGCGGAGTGCCGCCGAACACAGTATCGGCGAAGGCCTGCCCTTCGCGAATGGCAACCGGCGTCAGCTGCACGCGGTCGGTCACGTCGCCCACGGCATAGATGCTGGGGCAGGATGTGCGATTGTATTCGTCGACCGAAACCGCGCCATTGCCGCGCATCTCCACGCCAGCGCTTTCGAGGCCCAGACCCATGGTGTTGGGCCGGCGGCCCGTCGCGACCAGCACGGCGTCAGCCGTGATCGGTTCATGGCCTTTCGTGGTCACATGCAGTTCGCCCCCCTCGCCGCGCTCGACCTTTTCGATCGGGCTGTTGAAGCGGTAATCGATCCCGCGTGACATGGTGATCTGCAGCAAGCGGTCACGAAGAGATTCGTCATAGCCGCGCAAGATCTGGTCGCTGCGATTGACCACTGTGACATTGCACCCCAGCGCATTGAAAATCCCGGCGAATTCGAGCGCGATATAACCCGCTCCCTGAATCACAACGCGCCGGGGCAGCGTGGGCAGGTCGAAAACCTCGTTCGAGGTGATGCACAGGTCATTGCCCGGGAAGTCCGGCATGACCGGCCATGCACCAGTGGCCACGAGGATGACCTTGGCGGTGATCTCCCGCCCGCCCGCGAGCCTCAGCCCATGCGGCCCTGTGACAACCGCGCGCTCGGCAAAATGCTCGACCTTGTTGTTCTCCAGCGTTGACGTGTAGGCCTTTTCCAGCCTGTCGACATCGCGTGCCACGAAATCGCGCAACTTCGCCCAGTCGAAGCTGGTCTCTCCCAGAGTCCAGCCAAAAGCGGCGGCATCATCCAGTTCGTGGGCGAAGCTTGAGCCATAGACCAGCAGCTTCTTGGGCACGCATCCGCGGATCACGCAGGTCCCGCCGACGCGGTATTCCTCGGCCACGGCAACGCGCGCGCCATGAGACGCGGCGATCCTGCTGGCGCGCACCCCGCCCGAGCCGGCCCCGATGACGAAAAGATCATAGTCGAAATTGTCTGGCATCACCCACTCCTGAAGGCGAATGCCATATGGCCGCCCAGCATGCCCCTTTCCAGCGGCATTTGCAGATCAGTGTAATCGGATGCATTGCGCCAAGCACTCTTTCAGAGGCTCTGCGAAGTTTAATCTTGTTTTCCATTAACTTGAGAACGCAAAGCTTAATCTCTACTCATTTGATCGAGTTTAAGCACCCATTCGTCGATCGGCGCTTGGATCAACCAGCGGGCAGCCTATCTCAAGGGCGTTCGCGCAATTCCGCGCCTTGTTACAATGGAGTTCGACATGGCCAAGTCCCAGCCCCCGAAAACCCCGGCTCAGCTGTCACCGGCGGTGCTGATGGTGCCCGGGCTGGACAATAGCGGTCCCGATCACTGGCAGAGCCACTGGGAACGGCGCGATGCTGATTGCAGCCGTGTCGATATGGGGGACTGGAGCAAGCCCCACCGCAACACCTGGGTCAACCGGCTCAACCTGGCCATCCACCGCGCCGCCCGTCCGGTTGTGCTGGTGGCCCACAGTCTTGGCTGCATGACAGTTGCCTGGTGGGCGCACCTTGAGCGTCCAGCCTGGGGCAATCCGGTGATCGGCGCATTGCTGGTTGCGCCGCCGGAAGTCGACTTCTTCCCGCGTGATGATCGGATCAGCCATTTCGCGCCTACTCCTCTGGAGCCTCTGCCTTTCCCCTCGATCGTGGTGGCCAGCCGCAATGATCCCTGGATAAGCTTTGAAACGGCACGCTGGCTGTCACGCAACTGGGCGGCGGACTTCGTCGATGCCGGTGAAGCAGGGCATATCAATGCCGAATCCCAGCTGGGCGAATGGCAGACGGGCTTTGCTCTGCTGTCGCGCCTGCGCAGCGATGCCCATGCGGTTGCCCGCAAGGCTCGCCAGTATGCGCGAGATCTGGCTAGCGAAGCGCAGGTGCCTGCAGGGCTGGTGACGAGCGCGAATCCGCCCGGTGTCGCCAGCTAGCCGCCGATCCCCGCCACCTTGAGCAGACCTTCCGTGCTGGCATCGAACTTGGCCGAACCTTCGCCGATCTGCTTGGCGATTTCCTTGCCGAGTTCGACACCGAACTGGTCGAAAGCATTGATTTCCATCAGCGTGGCATTGGCGAAAGTGCGATGTTCATAGAAAGCGATCAGTGCGCCGAAGGTTGCAGGCGTAAGGTCATCGAGCAGGATCGTCGCCGAAGGCCGGTCGCCGGGATAGGCGCGCGCGGGATCGTCGCTCGCCTTGCCTGCCATCAGCGCAGCGCCCTGCGCGAAGCAATTGGCCAGCAGGTTGCGGTGATGTGCGTGATCCAGCGCGTCGCCGGGCTGAATCACGGCAATGAAATCGAGCGGCACCACATGTGTGCCTTGGTGGAGCAGCTGGAACACCGCGTGCTGCGCATCAGTGCCCACGCCGCCCCAGGTAATCGGCGCGGTGGGAGCTGACACCGCCTCGCCGAGCGCCGTCACCGACTTGCCGTTCGATTCCATTTCCAGCTGCTGCAGATAGCTGGGGAGCAGCCGCAGCCGCTCGTCATAGGCAAAGACCGCGCGCGTCTGGCAACCGCGCAGTCGGGAATAGAACTGATCGGCAAAGGCAGCGCGCAGCGGCAGGTTGTCTGCAAACTCCGCATCGAGGAAATGCCGGTCCATTGCCGCTGCGCCGTCCAGCATCTGGGCAAACTCTTCCCAGCCCAGCGCCAGCGCCACCGGAAAGCCGATCGACGACCACAGCGAATAGCGCCCGCCGACACTTTCCTGAAAAGGCAGCACCCGGGTTTCATCGACGCCCCATTCGACGGCCTTTGCAGGATAGGCAGTCAGCGCCACAACCCGGCCATAGGGGTCGGCAACCCCGTTTTCGCCAAGCCAGGCGAGCGCACTCGCAGCGTTGGTCATGGTCTCGGTCGTGGTGAAAGTCTTCGAGGCGACGGCGATCATAGTTGTGGCAGGGTCGCAGCGGGCAAAAGCGGCTTCCAATGCGCAGCCATCGATATTCGAGACGACGTGAACTTCGACCAATGCGCCATCTCTTGCCAGTGCGTCGATTGCCAGCGCCGGCCCCAGCGCCGAACCGCCAATGCCGATGTGAATCAGGTGGCTGACCGGACCCAGCGCGCCGCCGTGGATGGCTTCGACCAGGCCTCGCATGCGCATGTGCAGCAAGGCGGCCTCTTCCACGCTGGCCTCGTTGCCCAGTCCGCGCTGGGCAGTGTGCTCCACGGCGCGGCCTTCAGTGACGTTGACGGCCTCACCGGCGAACAATGCGGCACGTCGCGCAGGGAATTCCACCGCGTCTGCCAGCGCAGCAAAGGCGCCGAGATGGGGCGCATCTAGATGGGTTTTGGACCAGTCCAGCAACAGGCCGCCGTCATCGCCCACTTGCAAGCGGGCCGATAGGTGGGAAACGCGCGCGCCGTCAGCTTCAAACAGCTCCCGGAGGCTCGGCCTAGCGAGGGATTTCAACAGGCTCCACGCACCTTCCACCTTACCGCTCATCAATCGAATGTCCTTTCCTGCAATGTCTCACTATGGCGCTGCCCCGAGACTCGGCCAAGCATCAAAACTTGACGCGGAGCCACAAGGTCAACATGGACGCCAACATGAGCGACGTGCCCAGTGAAATTTCACAGCAGACATCCGCTGCAGACCCTGCGCAAGCTGCACCTCCGGCTGCCCCGGTGAAGCAGGAAGAAAGCTTTTTCGTCTTTCTTCTCAAGCTCGCTACGATTGTCGTCATTTTCCGCAGCTTCATTTTTTCGCCGTTCAACATTCCCAGCGAATCGATGCTGCCGCGGCTGGTGGATGGCGACTACTTGCTCGCCGCCAAATGGCCCTATGGATATTCCAAGTATTCAATGCCGTTCAATGCGCCGGTTATCCCCGGCCGCATTTTCGCTGGCCAGCCAGAACGCGGCGACGTGGTGATCTTCAAGGCGCCGCCCAGCAACGAGACTGACTATATCAAGCGCGTCATTGGCCTGCCGGGCGATCAGATCCAGATGATTGGCGGCCGTCTCTATATCAACGGCAAGGCAATCCCCCACGAAAAAGTCAGCGATTTCGTCGTTCCGGTGTCGCCGAACACTGATTGCTATACACCGCAGTTCGAACGGCGCGATGCGGCGGGCAGGGCATTTTGCAGCTATCCGCGATTCAAGGAAACACTGCCGAGCGGAAAGAGCTATTACGTGCTCGACCTGATGAATACGCCGCAGGACGATACTGCGCCCGTCGTCGTGCCCGAAGGCTATCTGTTCCTGATGGGCGACAATCGCGACAATTCGCTCGACAGCCGTTTCCCCGCGATCCCCGGCCAGGGGATTGGCCTGGTGCCGCAGGACAACCTGGTCGGCCGGGCGACGATCATGATGTGGTCGACTGACGGCAGCTCCGAATGGATCAAGCCGTGGACGTGGTTTTCAGCCGCGCGGTGGAACCGCATCGGCGGCACATTCTGACCAGGATGCTTGGCGCCGAGACTCAGGAATTTGTTGCAAGGCTTTCCGGCGGCGATCCGGCAGGCGACGAGCTCTGGCGCGAGGCGCTGACCCACGGCAGCACAGGCGCGGCGCGCAATTATGAGCGACTGGAATTCCTTGGCGACCGCGTCCTTGGCCTGGCGATTGCCGAATGGCTGCACGAACTCGGCACGGATAACGAGGGCCGCCTTTCGCAGCGGCTCAATGCGCTCGTCAGCCGGACTACATGCGCCGCGATTGCGCGTGAGGTCGGTCTTGGCCCGCACATCCTGCTCGGCAAACAGGCCAATGACGATGGCGCGCGCGACAGCGACAATGTGCTGGGCGACGTCATGGAAGCGCTTATCGGTGCCTGCTTCGCCTTGCGCGGCTATGGCGCGGCGCGGGCCATGGTGCGCCGCCTCTGGCAAGGTCCCGTGACCGGGCAGACCGGCGCGGCCAAGCATCCCAAGTCCGCGCTGCAGGAATGGGCCGCGCTTCACAAGCGGCGCAGCCCTGACTATCGGCTGGTCGATCGCTCGGGCCCGGATCACGCGGTGCGCTTTACGGTTGCGGTCGAAGTCCACGGTGTGGGCAGCGCCCAGGGAACGGGATCGAGTAAGCAGGATGCTGAAACGGCAGCCGCCACTGCCTTTCTGGAGCAATTCGCGTGACTCAACACTGCGGCCTCGTCGCCGTTATCGGCGCGCCAAATGCCGGAAAATCGACTTTGGTGAATGCACTCGTTGGCCAGAAAGTGGCGATCGTGTCCGCCAAGGCGCAGACCACACGCGCGCGGCTGATGGGCATTGCGCTTCACGAGGAGACACAGATCATCCTCGCCGACACGCCCGGCATTTTCACGCCGCGCCGCCGGCTTGACCGCGCCATGGTTGCCGCCGCCTGGGAAGGCGCGCAGGAAGCCGACGCGATCCTGCTGGTGGTCGACAGCCGCAAAAAGAAGCGCGACTACCTAGAACCGATCCTGGAATCGCTGAAAGGCCGGCCGGAGCGCAAGCTGCTGGTGCTCAACAAAGTCGACGAAACGCCCAAAGAGCCGCTGCTGGTGGCTGCAGAGGAATTAACGGCCGCCGCCGCGTTTGACGAAGTGTTTTTCGTCTCCGCGCTAACCGGGGACGGCGTGCCGGAACTGAAGGCGAGCCTGGCCGCAATGATGCCGGAAAGCCCCTGGCACTATCCGGAAGATCAGGTATCCGACGCCAGCGAACGCCTGCTCGCCTGCGAGATCACCCGCGAACAGCTTTACCGCCAGTTGCATGACGAACTGCCGTATGACAGCGCCGTGCGTCCCGAAAGCTATCAGACCCGCAAGGACGGCAGCCTCGAAATCCATCAGCAAATCGTCATCGCCCGCGACAGCCAGAAGGGTATCGTGCTGGGCAAGCAAGGCGCGCGGCTGAAAGCCATTGGCGAGGCCTCGCGCAAGGAACTGGCCAACTTGCTAGGCGTGAAAGTGCACTTGTTCCTCCACGTCAAGGTTGAGGAAGGCTGGGCCGATGCCCGGGAAATTTACGAGGAAATCGGGCTCGATTGGGTAAAGTAGGTAGTCAAGCCTTGCCCCCGATGCCGAGGATCGTCATAGGCTCGCGCCAGATTCTCTCGCACCTGAAAGGTTCGCAATGAAAGTGCGCGTTTCCGTCAGCCTCAAGCCCGGCGTACTCGACCCGCAGGGCCGCGCCATCCAGCATTCGCTCGAAGGCCTGGGCTTCAGCGGCGTCCACGACGTGCGTGCCGGCCGGCTGATCGAACTCGAGGTTGAAGACGGCGTCACTGACGCCCAGCTGGATGAGATGTGCCGCCAGTTGCTCGCCAACATGGTCATCGAGAACTACCGGATCGAGAGAGTGCCCGCCTGATGTCTTTCCGCTCCGCCGTCATCACCTTTCCCGGATCGAATTGCGACCGCGACATGGCAGTGGCGCTGGAAGCAATCTCGGGTACGGCACCCGCGCGGGTCTGGCACGGGGACGCGAGCCTGCCTGACGGGCTCGATTTCATCGCCCTGCCCGGCGGCTTTTCCTATGGCGACTATTTGCGCAGCGGCGCCATGGCGGCGCGCTCACCGATCATGCGCGCGGTTGTTGCCGCGGCGGCGCGCGGCGTGCCGGTTTTGGGCGTCTGCAATGGCTTCCAGGTCTTGACCGAAGCCGGGCTTCTCCCCGGCGCTCTGATGCGCAATGCCGGCATCCGGTTCGTCTGCCGCGAAGTGTCGCTGCGGGTGGAAAACACCCAGTCGCTGTTCACCTCGGGCTATGAAGCCGGGCAGCTCATTCGCATCCCCGTGGCGCACCACGACGGCAATTATTTCGCAGACGAGGCCACGCTGGACCGTCTGGAAGGCGAAGGCCGCGTTGCATTTCGTTATGCCGAGGCCGTCAATGGCTCGGCGCGCGACATTGCCGGGGTGCTGAACGATGCCGGCAATGTGCTGGGCATGATGCCGCATCCCGAGCGCGCGATCGATGCGGCGCATGGCGGGACTGATGGCAAGGCGCTGTTCGTCAGCGCGGTGAAAGGTCTCGTCGGCGCCTGATCAGCCCCAGCCTCAGGCAGCACTGCCATCGGCAGCAAAACGCACCCGGCGGAAAATCTGCTCACTGTCCGTCGCGGACATAGGCCGTCCGAAATAGTAGCCCTGGATTTTGCGGCAGCCCAGCTCGCGCACGATCGCCAGTTCCTTCTGCGTTTCCACGCCTTCCGCCGTGGTCGACATTTCGAGACTGTCCGCCATGGCCACCACCGCCCGGATGATCGCCAAGCTTTCGGGATTGGCCGTCGCCGCGCCCTGGACGAAGCTGCGGTCGATCTTGATCGTCGAGAAGCGCAGGTTGCGGATATAGCCGAGCGAGGAATAGCCAGTGCCAAAGTCGTCGAGCGCCACGCTGCAGCCCAGCCCCATGACTTGCTCCAGCGCCGCGCGCGCCAACGACGCATCACGCACGAAAATGCTTTCCGTGACTTCAAGTTCGAGGCGATTGGCCGGAAGGCCGCTGTGCGCCAGAGCGCCGACCACGCTGCCGATGAAATTGCTGTCGAGCAATTGCTCGCCCGACACATTGACGGCAACCCGGACATGGCTGGGCCAGTTGATTGCTTGCACGCAAGCCTCGCGCAGCACCCATTCGCCAATCGGCACAATCAGGCGCGAGTCTTCGGCGAGCGGGATGAATTTGACCGGGGAGATCATCCCGTGCTCCGAGCTGTTCCAGCGAAGCAACGCCTCAAAGCTGACCACGCTCTCGCTGGTGGCATCGACCACTGGCTGGTAATTGAGCAGGAATTCGCCGCGCTCGATGGCATGGCGCAAGGAAAATTCGAGTTTCCGGCGTTCCTCGGCATGGGCATGCAGCGATGGCTGATAGTTGCAATGCAATCCGCCGCCATCATCCTTAGCGCGGTAAAGCGCGAGGTCGGCATTGCGCATGAGCGTCTCGACTGTCGAGCCATCGCGCGGACCGAATGCCGAACCGATGCTGGCACCCACGTAAAGCGTGTGATGATCGACTTCGTAAGGCTGAGAGAGCCGGTCGATCACGCGGTTGGCGATCTGCTCGACGCGGTCTGCATCGGAAGCATCGCGCACCACGATGGCGAATTCGTCGCCGCCGAGCCGGCCACACAGCTCGTTCTCGGAGCTCATTTCCTTGAGGCGGTCGGACACCCGCGCCAGCAGGCGGTCACCGATGAGATGGCCCAGGGTATCGTTAATCGACTTGAACCGGTCGAGGTCGATCATCAGAAATGCACAGCGCGTGCGCCATTGCTCGGAATAGCGCATGGCCTCGCCGAGGGCCTCAGTCAGCATCATGCGGTTGGGCAAGCCGGTCAGAGTGTCATAGCGCGCGAGATAGGCAATCTTGTCCGAGCTTTCGCGCTGCTCGGTAACATCGGAGCCAACGCCGCGAAAGCCGTCGAACACGCCGCTTTCATCGAGCTTGGGCGTGCCCGACAATTCCCACCAACGCTGGGTGCCCTGGACAGTGACGCGGACCAGCAAGTTGGCAAAGCTTTCGCGCCGCTTCAGGCGTTCGGCGAGGTCATGCAGGCTCGAGGGAAACTGCCCCGTATCCCAGGCCTCGCCCGCGATCAGCTGGATGAAGGGCTTGCCTTCGATCTCGCGCGATTCCATGCCCAGCGCATAGGCGAAGCGCGGCGAGACCGTGCGCACGCGGCGCGCGGTGTCGATCTGCCACAGCCAGTCTGCCTCGCCTTCCTCGAATTCGCGCAGCAGCAGCGAGACGACTTCGTTCTTTTCAGCCATGCCAGCTTCGGCGATCCGCGCCGACAGATAGTTTCGCGATGATGCGAGAGCGCCCGCGACCACTGCCGCGCAGAAGCCCGCCGCAACCGCGACCATGCCGTAGTCACCCGAGAGGAAAAAGCTGACGACGGCGGCGCCGCCGACGATGGCCGAAAAGAGGATTGTGCTCATCGGCACTGCGGGAAGGACGATGGCCGAGCCCGTCATCAGCATGGCCAGCACTGACCAAAGCTTCACGCGGGTTTCCGAATCGAGGTAGCTGCCGGGCAGCGTCAGCGGCGCGACCCAGACCAGCGCGTTGACAATGGCGTGGAGCGTGTGGCGATTTGCCTCGTCGTTGCTGATCGTGCGATGATCGCCGTCTGTCAGCTTGCGGTCATCGCGCGCGGACAGACCCAGCGTGATCAGCAGAACAGCCAGCCAGATGCCAGCGATCATGAAGCCAACGGCCGGGGCCAGCAAGAAGGCAAGTCCTGCCCCTGCGGCCACATTTCCCGCGATTCTCAGCCAGGTGGCGCGGGCGATGCCGGCATATTGCAGCCCGCGCAGGCGCGCCCAGTCGCCTTCTCGCGGATCAGTCAGGCCCAGCACGGCCAGGGCGGGCAATTCCCGAGGGAGCGGAGTCGAGGTCGGTCTGGCGCTTTTCACGCGCCATCTATAGATTCGCGCTGGTTATCAGCGCGTAAAGCCGGCGGCGAATTCGGTAATAATACCGAGCGGAAAAGCTATTCCACGGTAACGCTTTTCGCCAGGTTGCGCGGCTGGTCCACATCCGTGCCTTTGACGCAGGCCGTGTGATAGGCGAGCAACTGCACAGGCACAGCATAGACCAGCGGCGCGATCAGCGGGTGGACTTTGGGCATTTCGATGGTGGCGAGACACCCCTCGCCCGCTTCGGCCAGTCCTTCGGCATCGGAAATCAGCACCACCTTGCCGCCGCGCGCGCGCACTTCCTGCATGTTGCTCACGGTCTTTTCGAACAGCGGCCCCGAGGGCGCGAGGACGATCACGGGAACGGCCTCGTCAATCAGCGCAATCGGTCCGTGCTTCATTTCTCCCGAAGCATAGCCTTCGGCATGGATGTAACTGATTTCCTTGAGCTTCAGCGCACCCTCGAGCGCCAGCGGATAGTCTGCCCCTCGCCCGAGATAGAGCACGTCACGCGCCGGGGCGATCAGGTGGGCCATGGCCGCGATTTCCTCGTCGTGATCCAGCGCGGCGTTGAGGCTGGCGGGTGCCTCGAGCAGATGCTTGACCACTTGCGCCTCCTCGGCGCGGTCCATGCGGCCGCGCTTTACAGCGAGGTGCGCGGCCAGCGCGGCCAGCACGGCAAGCTGGCAAGTGAAGGCCTTGGTCGAGGCGACGCCGATTTCCGGCCCGGCATGCGTGGGCAGCAGCAAGTCTGCCTCACGCGCCATCGAGCTGGTCGGCACATTGACGACCACGGCAATGGTCTGCCCTTGCGCCTTGCAATGGCGAAGCGCCGCCAAGGTGTCCGCCGTTTCGCCCGACTGTGAAATAAATAGGGACAGTCCCCCTTTTTCGAGCACCGGATCGCGGTAGCGGAATTCGCTCGCCACATCGATGTCGACCGGCAGGCGGGCGAACTGCTCGAACCAGTACTTCGCCACCATTGCGGCATAAAACGACGTGCCGCAGGCGACGATGGTCACGCGGCTGATGCTGGAAAGATCGAAATCGAACTGCGGCAGGGCAATCGACTGGTCGACCTGGCGAATGTAGCTGCGCAGGGTCTGTGCCACCACAGTCGGCTGCTCGTAGATTTCCTTCTGCATGAAGTGGCGGAAATTGCCCTTTTCAATAGCAGCGGCAGACGCGCCCGATTGCACCACCTTGCGCTTGGCGGGCTTGTTGTCCTTGTCGAAAATCTGCGCGCCGTCACGGGTGATCACCACCCAGTCACCCTCGTCGAGATAGCAGATCTTTTGCGTCAGCGGCGCCAGCGCCAGAGCGTCCGAGCCTAGGAACATCTCGCCATCGCCATAGCCCACCACCAGCGGCGAGCCGAGCCGTGCGCCGATCAGCATGTCGGGGTGGGAGCGGAAGGCAATGGCAAGGGCAAAAGCGCCGCGCAGCTGCGGCAAGGCGGCTTTTACGGCATCTTCAGGCGATGCCCCAGCCTCGACAGCTTCGGAGATCAGGTGGGCGACGACTTCGCTGTCCGTGTCGCTTTCGAACTTGCGGCCCTTGGCGGCCAGCGAATCGCGCAACTGTCGGAAGTTTTCGATGATGCCGTTGTGCACCAGCGCCAGTTCGCCCGTGGCATGCGGATGGGCATTGGCCGCGGTGGGCGCGCCGTGAGTGGCCCAGCGCGTGTGGGCGATGCCTGTGGTGCCCGGCGCAGGATCGCGCTCCAGTTCGATCACCAGATTCGACAGCTTGCCCGGCGCGCGGCGGCGCACAAGCTGGCCATCATGCAAAGTGCAGACGCCAGCAGAGTCATAGCCGCGATATTCCATCCGGCGGAGGCCATCGACCAGACGCTCCGCAACCTGATCCTTGCCGACGATGCCGATAATTCCGCACATGGAGAAGCGACCTATTCTAGAGTGTGTAAGGGACCCGGATGCCGGGCATCTCTGCCGGGAAATCCTTTGTATTTCGTGTAATAAGAATCGCCCCGTTCACTTGCGCGGTGGCGAGGATGTAGGCGTCGAGCAGCTTCATCTTGGTGCGATGCCGGATATCGGCGGCGGCCATTGCGATTCGGGCATCCAGTTCGACCACTTCAAATGGCGAAATCGCCTGCTGAACCTCCCCGCGACGTTCAAGTGCTTCACCCGCGAGCACTTCGGTCCAGACGATCCGGCTGATCCGGTGCCGGTTGTAACGAGCCAGTTCGGTGGTCGCCTGATTCCGATCCATGAGCCAGTCGATCAGGATGTTGGTATCAAAGAAAGGATCGGACACCGTTCAGATATCTTCGTAAGGTCGGCGATCTTCGCGGATCGCGCGCTGGTATTCGACCCCATCGGGAATGTCCTGCCGATCCTTCCACAAACCGGCTCCCCGTGCGATCCAACTCTTGTTTCCATCGGCAGGCGATTGCGCCTTGTAGGCCCGCACCACATCGCGCAGCACTGAAGCACGCGACTTACCCAGCTCGGCAGCGCGCTGGTCGAGCCACTTGATATCTTCATCGGGCAGATCGGCGAGGATGCGGGTCATTGATATATTGATATCATATCATGATATCATGTCAACTGCGTTGTTCTGGCAATGCAACTTGACTATCAATGCGCGAACAAAACACGAAGGGGAATGACATGCTGCGCCATGCCGCAATAGCTGTCGCGCTTACATTGCTCATCACAACAAGCAGCCATGCGCTGGGCAAGACAGACATCGACGCACATGTTACCCGGATGTTTGAAATGATCCATAAACACGATCCTGCTTCTGCGATTGCCGAGGCCGATATTGTAATTGCCGACTACAAAAGCCGATTCAATGATGCTGCCACGATCTACGTCTGTGCCGGGAGTGGTCCTGAAACAATTGCGAACCTGATGATTGGCGGGGCAGCAAAGCAGCGCACAGTCGCTGTGTCGGAAGACTGGTGTTCAGCATATTTCGTCAAGGGTTACGCTTTGATCGACCTCAACCGCAGTGATCTTGCCGAGCCAGAATTGCGGCAAGCAACCGAAATGGCACCGTTTAATGCTCACTATCTCAATGAATACGCAGAACTTTTCAAATTGAAGCATGAATGGCAAAAGTCCTATGATTTGTTTTCCAAAGCGCTTGATGTCGCACCGCTGAATGATGAGAGCACAAGGGCAGCAGTGACTGCTCGCTCACTTCGAGGGATGGGCTATGCCAAGATCGAACTCAACGAGCTTGATGAAGCCGAACGCCTTATGAAACAATCGCTTGAATTTGAACCCGAGAGCGCCGGCGCAAGATCCGAACTCCAATACATTGCGCGAAAGAAGGCCGCTGGCTTTTAAAGCTAATGACAGATCACCCCTTCCCCTCCGCCTTCTTCCGCTTCATCACATCGTGAAACCGGTCGGCCCAGCCGGGCTTGATCAGCTGTTCTGCCCGCACCAGCCGCAATTCCCCATCCGCCACATCGCGGCTAACTGCTGATCCAGCCCCGACAATCGCATCCGCGCCGATTTTCACCGGGGCAATCAGCGACGAATTCGAGCCAATGAAAGCGCGCTCGCCGATCACGGTCTTGTACTTGAAATAGCCGTCATAATTGCAGGTAATCGTGCCCGCGCCGATATTGGCCCCCGCCCCCACCTCGGCATCGCCAATGTAGGAAAGGTGATTGGCCTTGGCGCCTTTGCCCAGCACCGCCTTTTTCACTTCGACGAAATTGCCGACTTTGGCATTCTCTTGCAGCACCGCGCCGGGACGCAGACGGGCATAGGGGCCTACTTCGCAGCCGGGGCCTACGCTTGCGCCCTCAAGATGACAGAAAGCGCGGATCGTCGCGCCGTCCGCCACGCTGACGCCAGTACCGAAGACAACGTTGGGTTCAATCGTCACATCACGGCCCACTTGCGTGTCCCACGAAAACCACACAGTTTCCGGCGCCACCAGGCTGGCCCCGTCATCCATGGCAGAGCGGCGGCGGCGCCGCTGCCAGCGGCTTTCAGCTTCGGCCAGTTCGGCGCGGCTGTTGATTCCAGCGACTTCGTCCGGATCATCGCAAGTCACCACCGCGCAAGGCCGACCATCGGCAAGCGCGATATTGACCACGTCGGGCAGGTAATATTCGCCCTGGGCGTTGTCATTGCCCACCCGCGTCAGCAGTGCGAACAAGTCTTCCGCCCGCGCCGCCATCAGGCCCGAATTGCACAGCCGAGTGGCGCGCTCCGCCTCACTGGCGTCTTTGAATTCGACCATTTTGGCAATGCGGTCCTGATCGGCGATCACCCGGCCATACTGCAGCGCATCGTCAGGCTCGAAAGCCAGAACCACGACCGCGGGCGAATCGCCTGCATGCAGCCGGTCGATCATTGCCTGCATGGTCGCCGCGCTGACGAAAGGCACATCGGCATAGAGCACCAGCACGTCGCCCGCGAACCCGGCCAGGGCATCGCGCGCCTGGAGGACGGCATGGGCAGTGCCTTCCTGCGGATCCTGCACCGCGATTTCAGCTCTTCCCGCCAATGCCGTTTCGAGCTGATCGCGCCCGTGCCCCGCGACAACCACTTGCCGCTGCGGCGCCAGTTCGGCAGCGCTGGCCAGCAGATGATCGATCATCGCGCGCCCGGCGATGGGATGAAGCACTTTATGGCGATCGCTCTTCATCCGCGTGCCTTTGCCCGCGGCGAGAACGACTATGGCGAGAGGGGGTCTTGAGGCATCCATGCGCCCCCCAATGCCAGCAATTTGTTGCCGTTTCCATATCAGCGCGCCACAGCGCACAGCCATGATCGACTTTCCCTATCAAATTATCGGCTTCGATCTCGATGGCACTCTGCTCGACACCCACCGCGACCTCGGTGCGGCAGTGAATCATGCGCTGGCGCTTGCAGGACGGCCACCTGTTCCGCCCGAACTCGTGCGCGATCTGATTGGCGGCGGAGCCAGGCGTATGCTCGAGCGCGCCCTGCAGGCGGGAGGGCCCGTAGCTGACCAACAATTCGACCGGCTGTTTCTGGGCCTGCTGGACTATTACGAAGCCCATATTGCCATTCACACCCGCCTGCTTCCGGGCGGCAAAGCCATGCTGGCCGATCTGTCAGCGCGGGGCGTCAGAATGGCCGTCGTCACCAACAAGCTTGAACGCCTCGCCGTCCGGCTGATCGATGTGCTGGGGCTCTCCGACTACTTCTTTGCGATCATCGGCGGCGACACGCTGGGGCCGGGCCGTTCCAAACCTGCGCCTGATCTGCTGGACGAAATGGTCGCGCGTGGCGGCGGTGGCTGCGCTGCCTATGTCGGCGATTCGACCCTTGATACGCTGGCGGCAAGGGCGGCGGGCCTGCCCTGCATCGCCGTCAGCTTCGGTTTCAACGACCGCCCGGCAGCCGAATTGGGCGCCGATGCAGTGATCGATCATTTCGACCAGCTGGTGCCCGCGCTCACTCGACTGGCCAAAGCGGACCACACCATTTGCCGTTGAAAGCCCGCTCAGGCCGTGCGAAGCCGTGCCAACCGCACTCTTCTGACCGGAGCCGCCCATGACCATTTCCTTCTCTGGCAAAGTCGCGATCGTCACGGGTGCGGGGGGCGGTCTCGGCCGGTCTTATGCTCTGGAACTGGCACGCCGCGGGGCGAAAGTCGTGGTCAACGATCTGGGCGGCGCGCGCGACGGCACGGGCCACTCCGATGCCGCGCTTGCGGTGGTCGAGGAAATCAAGTCGGCTGGCGGTGAGGCCATGTCGAACGGCGGCAATGTCGCCGACTATGCGCAGATGAGCGAAATGGCCGCGCGCGTGAAAGAGGCCTGGGGCGGCATCCATATCCTGATCAACAATGCCGGCATCCTGCGCGACAAGACATTCTCGAAGATGGACCCGGCGGATTTCGAACTGGTCGTACGGGTTCACCTGCTCGGCAGCGCATTTGCCACCAAGGCCGTGTGGGACACGATGCGCGAGCAGAACTATGGCCGCGTGCTGATGACTACGTCATCGTCGGGCCTGGGCGGGAATTTCGGGCAGGCGAACTATGGCGCGGCCAAGCTGGGCCTCGTCGGCCTGGCCAAGACGCTTCACCTCGAAGGCGCCAAGTTCAACATCCGCGTGAACAGCCTTGCCCCCACTGCGGGCACTCGCATGACCGAGGATATCTTTCCCGAAGAAGCCTACAAGGCGTTCAGCCCGGAAAATGTCGCGCCGGCCGCGCTGTTCCTGGTTTCCGACGATGCGCCGTCAAATGCCATCGTCGGCGCTGGCGCGGGGGTGTTCCAGAGCGCCTGGGTGACCATGAACGAAGGCGTCCTTCTGAACGGGGACCAATGCACCGTCGAAGGCTTCGCCGCTGCCTGGGACAAAATCAGCGACCGCTCCAGCGACGCACCGATCCAGAACGGATTGGAGCAGGCCATGCACGCGATGGGGAAGTTGACGAAAGCGGCGGGTTAACCCTCCACCACCCGCAACAACCGCCGCTCCAGCGGGAACAGCAACCCCGCCAGCTCATGCCCGCGCTTGAGCACTTGGCCTGCTTCGCCGAACAGCGTCCACATGCCTTGCTTGCCCCGCAGCGCCGGGCGTTTTTCGATGCGGGCCTGCGGGCGTTCGGCCGCGCGGCGGAAGGCACAGAAGCTGGCGGCGTCGCGGTCGAAATCCATTGCGTAATCGCGCCACAGCCCGGCGGCGACCATGCGGCCGTAGATATCGAGAATGCGTTGCAGTTCCAGGCGGTCAAACCCGACCTGTAGAGTGCGGGCCGCTGGCCCCGGGAAGGGGTGAACGACTGCGCTCAAGCGCCTGTCTTGCCTCGCTTGCGCGGCGTTGGCTGCGCCGCTGCATCATCTGCAACGGCCTGCGCATCGCGTTCTGCCAACAACGCGGCGAGGCGCTTTTGCAGCGTTTCCAGCTCGCATTGCAGCAGTTCGAGCTTCTGTGTGGCGGGATCGAACTTGTCCGAGCATGGCGTGCCATAAGGCAGGAATTCCTGCTGCCACGCCTCTGCTGGGACTAGCGTGGAGCGGGCCTTGGGGCCGACCATCGTCGCGCCTTCCGGCACATCCTCGGTGACCACTGCGCTTGCGCCGATGCGCGCGCGCTTGCCGACAACAATCGGCCCCAGGATCTGCGCACCCGAGCCGACAATGACATTGTCTTCCAGAGTGGGGTGGCGCTTGCCGCCAACGCCGTTGAACGGCTTGGTCCCACCCAGCGTCACGCACTGATAAATCGTCACATTGTCGCCGATGTCCGCGGTTTCGCCGATCACGGTGAAGCCATGATCGATGAACAGGTGACGGCCGATCTTCGCGCCGGGATGAATGTCGATCGCGGTGAGGAACCGCGACATGTGGTTCACCCAGCGGGCGAGGAAATAGAGCCGGTGCGAGAACAGCCAGTGGGCCAGCCGATGCCAGACCAGCGCCCAGACCCCCGGATAGAGCAGGACTTCCCAGCGCGATCGCGGCGCGGGATCGCGCGCGACGATGGAGTCCAGATATTCGACAAGTCTGCCCGGCATAAGTCTGATTTTCCCACCATTTGCCCGCTAAAGCAAGCGCGGCTGCTGTGCCCCGGCAATTGCCTCCAGCGCATCGCGCCAGATTGCCATAGTCGCCGGCGCCTTACGTTCCAGGCTGAGGCGGTCAATCTCCCCCACCAGCCGCTCGACGCCCAGATGGCTACGCTCGCAGCGCGGGACAAGATAGGCGGCGGCATTTTCGTCGAGTGCCAGCGCGCGCAGTTCGGCATGCAGTGCGATCAATTCGGCCAGCATGGCATCGTCCGGCGCCCCGATTTCAAGATGAAGCGCCGCGCCAATGCGGCTGGCGAGATCGGGCAGCGCGATGCGCCAGCCCCCTTGCGCATCCGCGCCTGCTTCAACGTGATTGCTCACCAGCAGAAGCGGCGTTCCGCTTTCCTGCGCGCGGTTCCAGCAGTGAAATAGCTCGGTTTCGTCCATCCGGTCGGCATCGTCGATGGCCTCGCCGCCGTGGCTGGCAAACCAGCGTGCGATCAGCGACTTGCCCGAGCGCGGCGGGCCGGACAGCACTGCCGTGCGGAAAGGCCATGCCGCCGGATTGGCCATGGCATCGATCACTGCGGCATTGGCGCTGCCGACAACAATCCGGGATGCGGCCGCACCGCCGGCCGGGGCAAGCGGCAATGCGATCTGGGACACGGGGGCCGCCCCTCTATCGCCTGATGCTGAGCGCGTTGCTGCCGACAGTCACCTGCCAGCCGCGTCCCCGCAGGGCAGCCGCTAGGTCTTCGATCGCTCCGGCATAGGTCACTCGCATCACGGAAGTCCCGCCAATCGCAATGCTGGTGGTGGAGGCCCCGCGCACGCCCGAAGCACCGCGGACTGCGCCAAGCGCCGAATCGACTGCTTGGGCATCGGGCGAGGCGAACTGGACCGTTATGGTCGAGACAGCATCGGCCGTGGCGACATCGGCTGGGTCGATCTTCGGCGCAACCCCCGTATCTGAACCTTGCTGGGTAGCAACGGGCTTGGGCTGGGCCGCGGCGGCAAGCGCGTTGAGCGCGGCGGTCATCGTCTGCTGGTCGGAATAGAGCGTTGCGTCCGGTTTGAGCATGCCCTGCGCCAGAGCATTGGCATAGATCTGGTCCAATCGCGTGATGGCATTGGCCAGCATGGGCGCAACGCCCGCTTCATCATTGGCGGTAAGCTCAAAGGAGTCGAGGTAAGTGTTGTCCGGACCATAGCGCGCGGTGAAATAGCCGCGCACTGGCCCGCCCGGCCACTGCCGCTCGAGCCGCGCGATCGGCATGATTACGTCGGATGCTCCGAACTGCGCCAGCACCGTGCGCCACCACAAGCGGCTGCGGCGCGTCGGCTGGCCAGCAGTGAGAATCAGCGATTCGCCATTGGCGCCCGATGGCCGGACATAGTCGATCGGCGTGGCACCCGCGCGGAACTCAGCCCATGCCTTCTGCCAGGGCCCCCGCACTTCAAAGACTTGCGCGACACCGCCCGAATAGAGCACCGGGATCACCAGCAAGGGCGCGGAATGGGCTCGCGCAGAGCTGCCTTCGCCGGTTACCAGGAACTGGCCAGCACGCTCGCGATCGAACACCACGCCTAGCTTGGCGACATAGCGGTGCGGGCCAATCTGCTCGTGCTCGATAACGATGGCCGAGACCATGCCTTCGATCTGGCCCTCGCTCATCGCCGGACCCTTGAGGGACTGCCAGGCCATGCGCTGGGCCATCTTCCAACCGTTCATCCGCGCTTCGTTGGCGTCTTTGCCGGTCGTTTCGACCTCGATGCCGCTGACCTGAATATCGCTGGATGTCGCGACGGGCTGGATGCCGCGATCCCCTTCAAGCTGCGCCAGCAACCGCTGCGGGCCGACCAGCAGCAGCGCCAGGCCCAAGGCCACGACAAGCCCTGCCAGCAAAGTGGCAACGGGGCCCGGCCGGGCGGCGCGCAGACGTGGAGGGAGGGAAATGGGTGTCATCGGGGAAAACCGCTGGCCTTTTGCCTAATGCCGCATGGAAATCCAAGCACGAAAAGGCTAACGGCCTGACTATGTCCGAAAACACACCCTCAGGCGGCTATACTTACGAGCAGGCCGGCGTCTCGATTGCGGCCGGAAATGCGCTGGTCAAGGCGATCGGCCCACTGGCGAAAGCCACCGCTCGTCCCGGCGCGGACGCCGAACTTGGCGGCTTTGGCGGCTTCTTCGATCCGCGCGCGGCGGGTTATAAAGATCCGCTGCTGGTGGCCGCCAACGATGGCGTGGGCACCAAGGTAAAACTCGCGATCGATTTTGACCGGCATGACCGCATCGGCGAAGATCTGGTCGCCATGTGCGTCAACGACCTGATCGTTCAGGGGGCCGAACCCCTGTTGTTTCTCGACTATTTCGCCTCCGGCAAGCTCGACACGGATGTCGCAGTGCGCGTGGTCGCGGGAATTGCCGAGGGCTGCAAGCTGGCAGGATGCGCTCTGATTGGCGGCGAAACGGCGGAAATGCCCGGCATGTATTCCGCGGGCGACTATGACCTGGCCGGCTTCTGCGTCGGCGCGGTGGAGCGCGGCGAGCAACTGACCGGCGACAAGGTTGCCGAGGGCGACGTGCTGTTGGGTCTGGCAAGCTCGGGCGTGCATTCCAACGGCTATTCGCTGGTGCGCCGTCTTGCGGCGGACAAGGGTTGGAAGATGGACCGTCCGGCCCTGTTCGATGCTGACCGCCTGCTGATCGATCACCTGATCGAGCCGACGCGGATCTATGTAAAAAGCCTGTTGCCGCTGGTCCGCGCGGGCCGGATCCACGCGCTCGCCCACATCACTGGCGGCGGACTGCTCGAAAACGTGCCCCGCGTCCTGCCCGTGGGCCTGCATGCCCGCATCGATGCGGGAGCATGGGAGCAGCCGCGCCTGATGGCTTTCCTGCAGGCGCAGGGCCAGATCGAGCCGGGCGAAATGGCACGCACGTTCAACTGCGGCATCGGCATGGTGCTGGCGGTGGCAGCAAGCGAGGCCGCAGGTATGAAGGCCGATCTTGAGACGGCCGGTGAAGAAGTGTTCGTCATCGGCGCAATCGAGCAGGGCTCGCGGGGATGCACGGTCCAGGGCAGCGCCGATGACTGGAGCGCCCGCGAAAAGTGGGAATCCACGCATCTTGCCTGAAGCGAGTCACCCGAGAGCGAAAATCGCCGTCCTGATATCCGGCAGCGGCACCAATATGGCCGCGCTGCTCTATGCCAGCCGCGACGCGGATTGCCCCTACGAGATCGTGCTCGTCGCCTCGAATGACCCGGCCGCCAAAGGGCTGGCGCTGGCGCGCGGCGAAGGCGTTGCGACATTCGCACTGAGCCACAAGGGTATGCCGCGTGAGGACCATGACGCCGCTATGGACGCTGCCGTGCGTGCCAGCGGCGCCGAATGGATCGCGCTTGCGGGCTATATGCGTATCCTGACCGAGGGCTTCGTTTCCGGCTGGCAGGGCAGGATGGTCAATATCCACCCTTCCTTGCTGCCCAAATATCCGGGCCTCCACACCCATGAACGCGCGCTTGAAGCAGGTGACAGCCACGGTGGCTGCTCGGTCCACCTCGTCACCACCGTGCTCGACGATGGGCCTATCCTTGGCCAGACTCCTGTCGCCGTGCTGCCGGGCGATACGCCGGACACGCTGGCGGCCCGCGTGCTGATTGCCGAGCACCAGCTCTATTCACGCTGCCTCGCCGCGCTTGTCAGCGCGCGCTAGACTGCAAGATCAGATTTCAGAGAATTCCACTTGCGGCCGGCTTTCGCGCGTGCCGCGATAAAGTTTGCTCGGCTCCATCGGGTCGCCCGAGATCATGACATAGTCGTCATGCACTTCGACCAGCGTGCCGACAAAGGGGAAACCCGTGAGGCTGCCGTTGACCTGATAGCTGACTGTGTCGCCGACCTTGAAGGTCTTTTCGTCGAAATTGAATTCGAACGGACAGGCCTCGCCCGCGTCGCCCATGCCTTGCATCACTAATCTCCTTTCTCGGCAAGATAGGGGGACAACAAACCAATCACAACCCGTTGCTCCCCTCTCGCTTGCGGGAGGGGTTTGGCCGCTTGCTCCCCTCCCGCTTGCGGGAGGGGTCGGGGGAGGGAATGTTATCGACGGGAAAGGCAACAGGCCCTCCCCTGGCCCCTCCCGCAAGCGGGAGGGGAAATTTAGCCGACGATTTCTTCAGGCTTGAAGAAGAACGCGATTTCAATCGCCGCATTCTCTTCGCTGTCGCTGCCGTGGACCGAATTGGCTTCGATCGATTCTGCAAGCTCCTTGCGGATCGTGCCGGGCTCGGCATTTTCCGGGTTGGTGGCGCCCATGATGTCGCGGTTGCGCTTCACGGCATCTTCGCCTTCGAGCACCTGAACGACGACCGGGCCCGAGGTCATGAAGCTGACCAGATCGTTGAAGAACGGGCGTTCGCGGTGCACGCCGTAGAAACCTTCGGCCTGATCCTTGGTCATGTGGATGCGCTTGGACGCGACGACGCGCAGGCCTGCTTCTTCCAGCATCTTGGTGACGGCGCCGGTCAGGTTGCGGCGGGTGGCATCGGGCTTGATGATCGAGAAAGTGCGGGTAACCGCCATTGTTCAGTCCTTGCGATTGTTGTCGTTGCAATGAAGTGGCGCGCCCCTAGCCGGGAACATGGTGCGCCGCAAGATCGCCGGTCTTCAGCTGCTCATGGTCCTTCGACCCATTTGCCGCCATCCTGCTTCCAGAATCGGCGCTCAACGCCCCCTTCTCCATCCTTGGCGCGGCTGCCCAGCATGCGCCAGCAATCGCGCGCGCCTTGCAGGTCCGCATCGCCGAACAGCAGGAAGGTCCGCTCGAAGGGTTCGCTGCCTTCGCGCCACTGCCCGTCTGCCAGGGCCAGAAACCGCGCGCCGTTGACAGGCTCAGGCACTGTCGAGAGCAGGATCGGCTGGCGTGCTGCATCCGGGTCACCCGCCATGCCGTGGGCGAGAAATGTTTCAGGCAGGCGCGTCCACAGGGCATCGCCGATCTGGGCAAGCTGGGCTTCATCTGCGGAAACGACCAGCATCCGCTCTCCCGCTTTCATCGCCGCGCGGGCAATGAGCGGCAGCGCCGCCTCGGCGCTCGATGTGCTCAGCTGGTAGAAATCAACTCTCACAATTATCCCGCACATAGCGGTCGATCAGGCGTACGCCATAGCCAGTGGCGCCCTTGTCCCATGTCGCGCCGGGCTTGTCCGCCCAGACCATCCCGGCAATGTCGAGATGCGCCCATGGCGTGCCCTTGTCGATGAATCGCTGCAGAAACTGGGCGGCGGTGATCGAGCCAGCGAACTTGCTGCCCATGTTCTTCATGTCGGCAATCGCGCTGTCGATCATCTTGTCATAGGTCGTGCCCATCGGCAGACGCCACAGCCTGTCACCGCAGGCCTGCCCTGCCGCGACGATCTTGCCCGCCAGACTGTCGTCATTCGAGAAGATTCCGGCATATTCGTTGCCCAAGGTGGCGATGATCGCACCCGTCAGAGTGGCGAGATCGACAATGGCGGAGGGCGCATATTCCTTCTGCGTCCAGGTCAGCGCGTCGCAAAGCACGAGGCGGCCTTCCGCATCGGTGTTGATCACTTCGACCGTCTGCCCGGACATGGTCTTGACCACGTCGCCGGGGCGCTGCGCGCCGCCATCGGGCATGTTTTCCACCAGCCCGCAAATGCCGACAACATTGGCCTTGGCCTTGCGCAGCGCTATCGCCAGCATCGCACCCGCGACAGCGCCCGCGCCGCCCATGTCCCACTTCATGTCTTCCATGCCGGCAGGCGGCTTCAGCGAAATTCCGCCGGTATCGAACGTCACGCCCTTGCCGACGAAAGCCGTGGGCTTGCTGCCCGGTGCCCCGCCATTCCAGACCATCGCCAGCAGACGCGGCGGTCGGACCGAGCCTTGCGCCACGCCGAGCAGCGCGCCCATGCCCAGCGTGCGCATTTCATCCTCGCCGAGCACGCGCAGCGTCAGCCCGGTGCCTGCCAGCCGCGCCTCGCAGCGGGCGACGAAGCTTTCGGGATAGATCACATTGCCCGGTTCGGTGACCAACTCGCGGGCAAATTCGACGCCTTCGGCCACGGCACCTTCGCGCGCCCAGGCCTGCGCCGCGCCTTCCGGCGCGCCAATCACTTGCACGCTCGCCAGCGTCGGCTTCTTGTCTTCGCTCTGGCGGGTGCGGTAGGCATCGTGCCGCCAGGCGCGCAGGCGCAGGCCCAGCAGCAATGCCGCAACATCATCAGTGCCAAGACCGCTTCCGGTGAGATCGAGCGTCAACCCGGTCTCGCCAGAGGTTAGGTACTTGGCGGTCAGCGCCGCGCCTGCCTTTTCCAGTGAGCCCGCGCGCCCGGAGCCATTGGCTTCTCCGATGCCTGCCAGCACCGCACGGAACAACAAGCCGCCGCGTGAAACAAAGCTCTCGTGTACCTGTCCGGCCTTGCCGGCAAAGCGGGCCGCCCGCGCGCCATCGGCCAGCACCGGCTCGATTCCTGCCGGCATGGAATCGCCCGAAACAAGTTGGACGACCAGCCGGTTGGAAGCATTCGCCTGATCTGCAAGGAACTCTATTTGCATGATAACTCCTGCCTATGGCGCATCTTGCGGCCTTGCGCCTCTCACCATTCGATCCTTGGTGGCCCCGATCTGTGGACACCCGACCAATCGCCTCCCGCCTGCGCCGGTGGCGGATTGCAGTTAGGCGCGGGCAATGCGATAGGCAAGTGATGCTCCCCCGGTTGCACTGCCTCCGCCGCTGCAGGCGCTTGCTCACATTGCCGCGCCTGAGGGCGCCGGGGCTGAGCCTTGCGCCCACTTTGCTGGCAGCTGCCTTCGTCCCACTGATGGGCATCCAGGCTGTCCGCGCGCAAAGTGCGGACGAGGCCGCCAATGTCACGGGCGATCCGGCCAAACCGGTCGACTTCGAAGCGGATGCCATTTCTTACGCGAATGACGATGATACCGTGACAGCCACGGGCAACGTCGTACTTCGGCGCCAGGGGCGCTCGGTGCGCGCCGACAAAGTGACGTGGAGCCGCAAGACCGGCAAGATCACCGCCACCGGCAATATTCGCATGGTCGATGCCGACGGCAATCAGCTGTTCACTGACTCGCTCGACCTCAATGACGATTTCGAGACTGGCGGCATGCGGAACATGCTGCTGGCGCTGCGCGAGGGCGGCAGGCTGGCAGCACAATCGGGCGAGCGGATTGGCAATGGCAATGTCCTGCTCGATCATGCCGCCTACACCGCCTGCGATGTCGAGGATGAGCACGGCTGCCCCAAGACGCCAAGCTGGAAAGTCACTTCGCGCAAAGTGATCTACGAGCCCTCGACCCATACCGTGCGGTTTCAGGGCGCGCGGCTGGAACTGTTCGGCATTCGCCTGATGCCGTTGCCGGGCCTTGCCCTGGCGACCGATGGCCGCGCCATTTCTGGCCTGCTGATCCCCAATTTCCGCTTCACGCCGTCGAACGGGCTGGAAATCAGCGAGACTTGGTATCAGCGCCTTGCCGACAACCGCGACATTTCGGCCACGGCCTATGCCTACACCAAGGCCGCACCGATGCTTTCGGCGCAATACCGCGCGCTGACTGACAAAGGCGCCTACCAGATCACCGGCTATGGCACGCGCAGCGACGTCATTGCCGTGGAAGGCGTGGCGCCGCAGGCCCAGCGCGAATTCCGCGGCTATGTCTATGCTAATGGCCGCTTCCAGCTTTCACCTAACTGGAGTGTGACGGCATCGGCCCGCCGCGCCACGGACCGCACCTTCCTGCGCCGCTATGACATCAGCCGGGATGATCGCCTGCGCTCGATGATCGAAGTCGAGCGAATCGATCCTGACAGCTATCTGTCGATCGCCGGCTGGGCGACCCAGACATTGCGCGTTGGGGATAAGCAGGGACTGGTGCCCGTGGCGCTGCCCGCAATTGACTATCGCCGCCGCCTGGCCCGGCCGGTGCTGGGCGGGCGAGTGGAATTCCAGGCCAACTCGCTCGGCATCATGCGCTCGGAAGGTCAGGATACACAGCGCGCCTTTGCCAGTGCCCAGTGGGACATGCGCCGGCTGACGAGCATGGGCCAGGAAGTGACGCTGACCGCACTGGTGCGGGGCGATGTCTATCATTCGTCAAACAACGACCTCACGACAACTACGATCTATCGCGGCAATCCCGGCTGGCAGACGCGCGGGATCGCGACGGCCGCGCTCGACGTTAAATGGCCGCTAGTCGGCGCGATATTCGGCGGCTCCCAGGTGATCACCCCGCGCGTGCAGATCGTCGCCAGCCCGACGATCCGCAATCTCGCCGTGCCTAATGAGGATTCGCGCGCGATCGACTTGCAGGACAGCAACCTGTTCGCGCTCAACCGTTTTCCCGGTTATGACCGGATCGAAGACGGCGTGCGTTTCACCTATGGGTTCGACTGGCAATTCGATGCGCCGCGCTGGCGGGTGAAGACCACGATCGGCCAATCTTTCCGCCTGACCAGCCGGCCCACCCTGCTGCCGGAAGGCACAGGTCTTTCCGGACGCAGTTCCGACATCGTCGGGCGCACTGAAGTGCAATACCGAAATTTCCTGAAACTCACGCACCGGTTCCGGCTCGACAAGGACAGCTTTGCTTTCCGCCGCAATGAGATCGACGCGACGCTGGGCAACCAGCGGACTTATGTCGAAGTGGGCTATTCGCGCATCAACCGCAATCTTGCCGCCACGATCGAGGACCTGAAAGACAGCGAGGAACTGCGCGCCGCCGGCCGCGTAGCATTCGCCCGTTACTGGTCATTGTTCGGATCAGGCGTGATCAACCTGCGCGAGACCGACAGCCTGACCAAAGTCGTCACGCGCGGGTTCGAGCCGCTGCGTACCCGCCTCGGCGTGGCCTATCAGGACGACTGCCTTGAGCTGGGCCTTACATGGCGCCGCGACTTCGTCACCAATGGCGATGCCAAGAAGGGCGACATCTTCGAAGTGCGTTTCGCCCTGCGCAATCTTGGTTTCCGTTGACAGACCCGTTGATACATTGAGTGCGGCCAAGCCCTGCGATTGGCACAAGCGGCCAAGTGCGCTATCGGCGCTCAGCTTTGGTTAAGCCGGGGGGCACCAATGCGCCGTCCATAAGGCGGGGCACGCGTCCCACCGCAGACAGGATATAGTCGACCGTGAAGATAGGTAAGCCCAATCTTGTTATCGCACTCGGCCTCGCCGCAAGTCTGACTGTGGCCGCAAGCGCCCAGCAAGCAGCCGCGCCGTCGCCGCAAAGCGCGCCGCCGGCCGCTGCGGAAGGCAGCATCGTCATTCCCGAAAACGTCACCATCTTCGGCAAGAACGACCCGAACCTTCGCCGCGCCACGGCCGTGGTGAATGGTGACATCCTTACTGGCAGCGACGTCGACCAGCGGCTGGCGCTGATTGTCGCGGCGAATGACGGAAAGCTTCCATCCGAGGAAGTCGCGCGTCTGCGCATGCAGGTGCTCCGTAATCTGATTGACGAAACGCTCCAGATTCAGGCCGCCAAGGAAGCCGACGTCACGGTCGACGATTCCGAAGTCGAACAGACCTATGCCCGCGTGGCCCAGCAGAACTTTGGCCAGAATACCAAGGCCATGGATGCCTATCTCCTGCGCATCGGTTCCTCACCCGCATCGCTCAAGCGTCAGATCCGCGGCGAACTTTCATGGCAGCGACTGCTGCGTCGCAATGTCCAGCCCTTCGTCAATGTCTCGGAAGAGGAAGTGCGCGAAGTGATGCAGCGGCTCAGCGCTGCCAAGGGTACCGAAGAATTCCGGATTGGCGAAATCTACCTATCGGCCTCCCCCGAAGCCAAGGCGCAAGTGTCCGAAAACGCCCGTCGGATTGTCGAGCAGCTCAAGCAAGGCGGCAGCTTTGTTGCCTATGCCCGCCAGTATTCCGAAGCATCGACCGCAGCAGTCGGCGGCGATCTGGGTTGGGTGCGGCTTGAGCAACTGCCTGCCGAACTGGCCACTGCCGCGCGCCAGTTGTCGCCCGGTCAGCTGGTCGGGCCGATCGAGCTGCGCGCCGGTTTTTCCATCATCTACCTGATCGACAAGCGGCAGGTTCTCACGGCCGATCCGCGTGATGCCGTGCTCTCGCTTAAACAGATCTCGATCACATTCCCCGCAGGCGCCACGCAGGCCGATGCGCAGAAGAAAGCGGGCGAGTTCGCCGCAGCGATGAGCAAGGCGCGCGGCTGCGGCAATGCCGATGCCGTTGCGGCTTCGATTGGCGCGCAAGTGATCACCAACGACCAGGTCAAGGCGCGTGACCTTCCAGGGCCCCTGCAGCAGGCCATCCTTGCGCTCGGTGTCGGCGAGACCTCGCCGCCGTTCGGTTCGGTGCAGGAAGGCGTCCGCGTTCTGATGCTGTGCGGCCGTGATGATCCCAAGACGAATGCCGGCCCCAGCTTCGAGCAATTGCAGGCCCAGATCGAGGACGACCGGGTCAACAAGCGCGCGCAAATGTATTTGCGGGATCTGCGGCGCGATGCGGTGATTGACTATAACTGAGCCCACCAAACCACTCGCCATCTCGCTGGGGGACCCTGCCGGAATAGGTCCGGAAATTATTGCCAGGGCCTGGACCGCGCGGGAAGATGCCAGGCTGGCACCGTTCTTCGTCGCTGGCGGCCGGAATGTCCTGACGCAAGTGGCCCGCGAAATGGACGCGGACATTCCGATCATAGCGATCGAGGATGTTGCGGATGCGACGGCTGCCTTCGAGGATGGATTGCCGGTGCTCGGCGCGCCGGGCTGTTCATGGCGGCCGGGCGAACCGGACACTGAAGGCGCGCAGCTTGGCTACGATTCGCTGAAGTGGGCCACTGCGCTCGCCCGCGAAGGGCTTGCAGGGGGCCTCGTCACTGGACCGATTGCCAAGGCCCGGCTCGCGGAAGTAGGCTTTTCCCATCCCGGTCAGACGGAATTCGTCGCTTACGCCTGCGGCGTCGATCCGGGCGACGCGGTGATGATGCTGGCAGGGCCAAGCCTGCGGACCGTGCCGATCACAGTGCATGTGCCGCTGGCCGACGTTCCCCGGCTGCTCAGCGCCGAACTGATCGAGCGGCGTGCGGCTATCGTTGCGCGGGCTCTGCGCGATGATTTCGGCATTGCCGCTCCCCGCCTCGCGATTACCGCACTCAATCCGCATGCCGGCGAGGAAGGTCGCATGGGGGGCGAGGAAAACGCCATCATCGCCCCCGCTGTCGCTGCTTTGCGCGCGCGCGGCATCGATGCCACGGGCCCGCATCCCGCCGATGCGCTGTTCGCCGCCAGAAGCCGCGAGAACTTCGATGTGGCGATCTGCATGTATCATGATCAGGCACTTATTCCGCTGAAAACTCTGGATTTCGATGAAGGCGTCAATGTCACTCTTGGCCTCCCCGTGATCAGAACTTCGCCTGACCATGGCACGGCCTTTGGCATTGCCGGCAAGGGACTGGCCCACCCGGGAGCCATGATCGCAGCCATCCGCATGGCCGGGAAATGCGCCGCCCGCCGCAGCCGCTCATGAATCTGCCACCGCTGCGAGAAGTCATTGCCCGCCACGGCCTCGCCGCGAGCAAGGCGCTGGGGCAGAACTTCCTGCTCGACGAGCAACTGCTGGCCCGAATTGCCGCCATTCCCGGAGATCTCGCCGGCCAGCAGGTGCTCGAGATCGGCCCCGGACCCGGCGGGCTCACCCGCGCGCTGCTGCGCGCCGGTGCACAAGTCACCGCGATTGAAATGGACCGGCGCTGCCTGCCCGCGCTTGCCGAACTGGCGGACGCTTTCCCGGACCAGTTGCGCGTGATCGAGGGGGATGCGCTGGCTGTCGATCCGGGCATCGAAGGGCCGTTCCACATCGTCGCCAATTTGCCCTACAACGCGGGCACTGCGCTGTTCGTGCGCTGGCTGGGCGGCGAACAGTGGCCGCCCGCCTGGCGTTCGCTGACGCTGATGTTCCAGCAGGAAGTGGCTGAGAGAATTGTCGCCGCGCCGCAAGATGGCGGCGCCTATGGCAGGCTGGCCATTCTGGCTCAGTGGCGCGCCTGCGCCCGCATCGCCATGAAAGTCCATCGCAGCGCTTTCACCCCGCCGCCCAAGGTCATGTCCGCTGTCGTCCACGTGGTGCCTGAAGACATGCCGACTGGGGTTTCGGCGCGCGTGCTCGAACGGCTCACCGAGGCAGCGTTCGGCCAGCGGCGAAAAATGCTGCGGCAAAGCGTGAAAGGCGTGCCCGGCGCGCTGGATGCGCTCGAAGCCCTTGGTATTGATCCCCAGCGCCGCGCTGAGACTCTGGCCGTCAGCGAATTCGTCGCGTTCGCCCGTGTGCTGACGACGCGCCGCACTGACTGAGCGGAACCGCCGCGAGTGACTTTTTTGTCGCGGACCGCTGCCAGGCAGGCTAGCAAGCTGCCATGACCACCCGGCGGAACGCACTGGCGGGAATGGCCGCGCTCGCCGCTGCAGCCATGAGCGCGGCCTCACTGAACGCACGATCACTGGCGACGTCGGTTGCCCGCCAGCCCAGGCCCTTGAACAAGCCCAGACGCCTCCGCGCAGGGGACACTGTGGGTCTGGTCGCCCCGGCGGGCTTCGTGCCGGATCGTTTCGGAATCGATGAGTTGACGGACACCGTGCGCGCCATGGGTCTTGTCCCCCGCCTCGCGCCCAATTTGCAGGAACGCTATGGCTATCTCGCTGGCACAGATGCGTCGCGCGCGGCCGCGCTGAATGCCATGTTCCGCGACAAGGACGTGCGAGCGATTTTCGCCGTGCGCGGCGGCTGGGGAAGCGAGCGCATTCTGCCCCTGCTCGATTATGCCGCCTTGGCCGCAAACCCCAAACTGATCGTCGGTTCGAGCGATATCACGGCGCTGCACATGGCAATCGCGGCGAGAACGAACCTGCCATCGATCCATGCCCCCAATGTCGCCAGCTCGTGGGGAACGGCTTCGTGGGATCCGTTTCGCCGCATGGTGTTCGATGCGGAAGTGCCGACTTACGAGCCGCCAATCCTGAGCGAAAACCGTTTGGTGCCGATTGGCAACCGCGTGCGCACATTCACGCCCGGCATTGCGCGGGGGCATTTGCTGGGGGGCAATCTCTCAGTGCTGAGCGCGCTGGCCGGGACGCCGTTCCTGCCCGATTTTACCGGCGCCATCCTGTTTCTCGAAGATACCAATGAGGCGGAATACCGCATTGACCGCATGTTGAGCCAGCTCGCGCTCAGCGGCATTCTGGGCAAATGCGCCGGCGTGATTTTTGGTCAGTGCACCAATTGCACCAATCCCGGCGATGGCTATGGCAATTTCACCATATACGAAGTGCTGGACCAGCATCTGGGCCCGCTTGGCGTGCCGGCATTCCAGGGGGCGCAGATTGGCCATATCGCTGGCCAGGTCAGCATGCCGCTGGGGATCATGGCCGAAATCGATGCGACGCTTGGCACGATCCGGCTGTTGGAGCCGGTCGTGACCTAGTTTTTCAGTGCTTCGCCTTCAGCCCCGCTGACGGCCTGCACTGCATCCATCTGCTGCGACATGCCGCCCAGCACTTCGCCGACTTCACCGCCGATATAGATTGCGCCGCCAATGCCGAGCGCAGCCGCCATGCCATAGCGGACCCATTTCGACCGCACGTAGGCACTGAGACCCAGCGAGGCCGATGCCCGGACCGGCTTTGCTCCGAAACTCTCCGGCAATGCCGGCCCTGCCTCGCGCGGCTTGGGCGCCAGCGCCTTTGCCTCGATTACATCATCGACATTGATTGGCGCATCGAGACTGATGCCGAACCGGCGTTCCTCGACCCAGCGGACATGGCCTGTGACCGAATAGCCATTGGTGTAGATCGTGACTTCGTGATTGGGCTGCGGCGGGCGCGGAGCTGTCAGCAGCAGGCCCTGTGCCGACAGGTCGATAATCGTGGCGTCGCGCTCCAGTCCGCTGTCGCGAAACCGGGCGCGCACCAAGGCTTTCTTGCGCTCCGCACCGCGCTGATCAAACTGGCCCAAAGGTAAACCCCGACATTGCAATCAATGGCGGCGAACTACCTGATGGGCGTTTTCGATCAGTTAACGGCTGAACTTGCGAATGGGGGTCAGGACTTTGCCGCCGCCTTCTTCTTCTGGCGCCAGGCGTGCAGCAGGGGTTCGGTATAGCCGTTGGGCTGCTCGACTCCCTTGAACACCAGATCGCAGGCGGCCTTGAAAGCCAGGCTGTCGGGCGTCAGCTTTTCGTAAAGCGGATCATCGGCGTTCTGCGCATCGACTTTGGCAGCCATGCGCGTCAGCGAATCCATCACCTGCTCGCGGGTGCAGACACCGTGCAGCAGCCAGTTGGCCATGTGCTGACTGGAAATGCGCAGCGTCGCGCGGTCTTCCATCAGGCCGACGTCCGTGATGTCGGGAACCTTGGAACAGCCCACGCCCTGATCGATCCAGCGAACAACATAGCCGAGCAGGCCTTGCGCATTGTTGTCGAGCTCCTCGCGGACCTCGGCTTCGGAGAAATTGGTGCCGGTGGCGAGCGGAACCGTCAGCAAGTCGGTGAGCGGGGGCACGCCCTGGCCCGCCAGCGCCTTCTGGACGCCGAACACGTCAACCTGGTGATAATGGATGGCATGCAAGGTCGCCGCTGTTGGTGAAGGCACCCAAGCGGTGTTGGCCCCCGCCGAAGGGTGCACAGCCTTTTCCGCCAGCATCGCCGCCATCCGGTCAGGCGCCGCCCACATACCCTTGCCGATCTGAGCCTTGCCGGAAAGACCGCAAGCCAAGCCAATGGCAACATTGCGCTTTTCGTAAGCATTGATCCAGACAGAGCTTTTGATCGCGCCCTTGCGGATCACCGGTCCGGCGCGCATCGAGGTGTGGATTTCATCCCCGGTGCGATCGAGGAAGCCGGTGTTGATGAAGACAATGCGGTCTTTCACGGCATGGATGCAGGCCGCGAGGTTTGCAGAGGTGCGGCGCTCTTCGTCCATCACGCCCACCTTGATCGTGTGGCGGTCAAGTCCGAGAAGGTCTTCCACACCGTCGAACAGCGTGTTGGCGAAAGCGACTTCCTCTGGCCCGTGCATCTTGGGCTTGACGATGTAGATGCTTCCCTTGCGGCTGTTGGGATACTTGCCAAGTCCGCGAACATCGTGCGCGCCGATCGCGCTGCTGATCACCGCATCCATGATGCCTTCGGGGATCTCGCTGCCATCGGGCAGCAGGATCGCGGGATTGGTCATCAGGTGGCCGACATTGCGCACGAACAACAGGCTGCGGCCCGGCAGGGTGAACTTGCGGCCGCCCACGAGCTGCCATTCCGGGTCCGGCGCAAGGCTGCGAGTCATCGTCTTGCCGCCCTTCTCGAAACTCTCGGCAAGATCGCCGCGGATGACCCCCAGCCAGTTGCGATAGGCCACCAGCTTGTCTTCCGCATCGACCGCGGCAACCGAATCCTCAAAGTCCACGATCGTCGTCAGGGCCGATTCCAGTAGCACGTCGGCAATGCCGTACGGATCGGCTTTGCCAACGGGGCTGTTAGGATCGATCTTGAGGAAAATGTGCAGGCCGTTCTGCTTGCACATGACTCCGGTTTCACAGACGAAATACCTGAGCTCGGTTTCCTTGCCCTCCAATGCCTCCTGCCAGCCCGGAATGATCTCATCGAGGAACTGGCGCACGCGGGCGACCACGGCGGCCCCGCGCACTTCGTCATAACCGCCGGGGCGCGCCGGAGGGGCATCGAGTGCGTCAGTGCCATAGAATGCGTCGTAAAGGCTGCCCCAGCGGGCATTGGCGGCATTGAGCAGGAACCGCGCGTTGAGCACGGGCACCACCAGCTGCGGCCCTGCCATCAGGGCGATTTCGTCATCGACGTTTTGTGTCGTCACTTCGAAAGGGGCAGGCTCGGGAACGAGATAGCCGATTTCGGTCAGGAATGCCCGGTAGAGGTCCATGTCGATCGGCTTGCCGGCGCGTGTCAGATGCCATTCGTCGATCTTCGCTTGCAGGGCATCGCGCTTCGCCAGCAGGCTGCGGTTGACGGGCACCAGCCGCTCCAAAAGCGCGGCGAAGCCCGACCAGAATTTGCCGGTTTCCAGCCCGAGTGGGGCCAGCACTTTCTGCTCGACAAAACCCGCCAGTGCACCATCGACCTGAAGTCCGGAGCGTTCAATTCTATCTGTCATTTCGCCTCGCCACGAATGGTCTCCCGCATGCGCTGCGCGGCGGGAGAATCTGTTGCCAATTGCCCTGGGAAGGAACGCCTGCGCCTATGGCGAATGGACGAAGTCTTGGCAACCGTACGGCGCGTCGAAGGGCTTTACACCGGCGCTGTCCCAATGCGGGCATTAACCAGCGACTTGCCAGCAAATCTCCATCTGGCATGATGATTGCTGATTTGAAGCGTTAACCAGGGAACCGGGAATGCTGCGCAAGTTTGGCCGTCTATTTGTTATCAAGTCCCGCTTCGAGGCCTATCTCGTGATCTATGCGCTTGCCACCGGAGCGGCGGAGCGCGGCAGCGTTTATCTCGACGATTTTCCGGGAACAGGCGGCAAGTTGCTGTTCGCGGCCTGCATGGGCTCGGTTTTGCTGGCCGGGGCCAAGATCCTCGATTGCCTGCGCTTCGAGCGGGAGCGCGATGCCGCGAGGGATGCCTCCGCCTTTGCCTGACGCGAGACTGCTTGGACAAAGCGTCACACTGCCGAACTGAACCGCCGCGTCGAATCTTGGCGATAGGGATCGAGCAACGCGGCAATAGTGCGCGCATAGGGCAGCCCGGCAGGCAGGATCGTCAACACATCCCCGGCACGCCCGGCGAGGCCGCGTTCAACGAAAGGATCTAGCGCCTCGATCAGCGCAGGCGTCATTGCCGCGCCCAGACTGGCCTCTCCCTGGCAAAGCAGCCGCTCGATCAATGCCGCAATCGTGATGTCTTGCGCGGAACGGCGCACGCCCAATGCGGCAGGCAGTTTCTGCTGCGAGAGCCGCATCCGGTATCGCCCGGCGTTCTTCTCGTTCTGTATGATCGCGTCTGGAAAGATGCTGATGGCCGATGCGCCCAGCCCCAGCAGGACAGGCGAGGCATCATCGGTGAAGCCCTGGAAATTCCTGCGCAGGCGGCCAAACTCGGCGGCCTGCGCCAGGGCATCGCCAGGCAGCGCGAAGTGGTCGAACCCAATCGCGCGATAGCCCGCCGCCGTCAGCAATTCGTGGCCCGCCTCGGCCATGGCAAAGCGCAGGCGCTGGCCCGACAGAGAGCGGGCATCGATGCGTTCCTGGCGCTTGATGAGATGCGGCACATGGGCATAACCAAACAGAGCGATACGATCCGGCTCGAGCGCCACTGACTGCTCCAGCGTACGTCTCAAATCGTCGAGCGTCTGACCGGGCAGACCATACATCAGATCGAAATTGAGCGATGTGATCCCGCATCGCCGCAACATGCCCGTGGCGGCAACGATCGCCTCGCGCGGCTGCAAGCGGCCGATCGCTGCCTGCAGATGCGGCTCTAGCGTCTGCACGCCAAGACTGGCATGCGTAATGCCTACGCCAGCAATGACTCGTCCCCAATCCCTGCACAGCGAGCGCGGATCGAGTTCGATCGACCACACTGGGTCGACCAGCGTGCCGACAGTCGTCAGGTCGGTAACGAGTCCGACAAAGTCAGTGGGCGAGATCGCATTGGGGCTGCCTCCGCCAAAAGCCACACGGCGCACTTGCGCACGCCCTGCGATCCGACGACGGATAAGCCCGATTTCGCGCCGCAGCGCATCGAGATAACTGACCAGCCGCTCGCGCCGGTTGCTCGCGCCCGTATTGCAGCCGCAATACCAGCAAATCTTCTCGCAGAAGGGAATGTGGACGTAGAGCGAAATATCGCCCGAGATTTGGGCCAACTCGCGGTCCAAGTCCTCCAGCCCGACCGCATCGCTGAACTCCGCAGCAGTCGGAAAGCTGGTGTAGCGGGGCACCGGGGTCGCCAGCAGGTCGGGGTAATAGGGCCACATGCGAGCGGTGGTGGCACCAAGGCTCGCCCGGCGCATTGCGCGCGGTCAAATATCGCAGGGGCGCGGCCCAGACGTTCAGCTCACTGGCGCTGAATGAAATCGGGCTTCAGTCAGCCCGCTTCGGCCTCCAAGGCAACGCGATCGAGGATCGTGACTTCGCGGCGCGATGGCAGGTCGACGATGCCTTCTGTCTTGAGGCGAGTGAACTGGCGGCTGACTGTCTCGATCGTCAGCCCCAGGACGTCGGCAATCTGCTGGCGAGAAAACGGCAGCGATAGTCTGCGATGCGCCAGGCCGAAGTCCACTTTGCATCCCGGCTCGACAAGACGTTCGCTCAATTCGAGCAGAAAACTTGCCACTTTTTCGCTGGCCGACTTGCGGCCGAGCAGCAGCATCCAGCGGCGCGTCCGGTCCAGTTCGTTCAACGTGCGATCAAGCAGCTTGTGCTCCAGCGCCGGATGCTGGCGGGCAAAGGCATCGAAATCGCGGCGGCTGAAGACGCAGACACGTGCGTTGGTCAGTGCAGTGACGCCATAGCTGTTGGTCTGACCGAAGGGGCGGCCAATGAAATCCGATGGATAGACCACTCCGACAATCTGCTCACGCCCATCCTCGGTGCCGGTCGACAGCTTTAGCACTCCATCGACAACATTTGCCACGAGAACGGAGTCGTCGCCTTCCCATATCAGAGACTCGCCTGCTACCAAGTCGCGGTGGCGGCCGATAGCATTGAGCGCGCCGACTTCTTCCGTATCCAGCGCGGCGCAAATGGCGCGATTACGCACAACACAGGCTTCGCAGCTGGACATAGCGCTGCATTAACACTCCGAATGGAAATGAGCAAATGGGGGGCGCAGGCTCATGCAGCCGCACAGCGTGCTGCCAAGTGCGCAAGTTTCATGGGGCAAAGGAAGTGGGGCGGTTCTGTTGCTAGGCCCGCCCCGCGCCCCCGGAATCCGTTCTGTTGCCCGGCCGGCCCAGCCGCGTTCTAACTTTGTAACTTCAGGGCGTTAGCCCCTAGAATTACGCTGCGAGAGCAAGTGCGTCGTTGTCGTTGGCACTTATGAGTTTTGAGCCTTGAACGGGTTACTCAGCCCGGGCAAAAACTGCGCTTTTGAACACACGTCGATCCTGGTTCGGCCCCGTCATTGTCCCTGAGTGAACAGGGAAAGTGGTGGAGCCGCCGGGTACTGCCCCCGGGTCCGCTGCGTCTATTACACGCCGCAATTTATCGCCATAGCCGGTCGAAACCGGCGAGGAGCAATATAGGCTTAAATGGTTAAATGAAAAGGGGCTGTTGCCGAAATCGACCCCAGCCCCCGATCAACAGACTAATAACGCTACTTTTTTAGCGCATCGCGAATTTCGGTAAGCAGTTCCACTTCGGTGGGTCCAGCGGGCGCGGCTGGCGCCGGCGGCATCACCTTGTTGGCCTGACGCACCAGCAGAAAAATCACGAACGCCATGATGAGGAAATTGATCACCGCCGTGACGAACGATCCATATCCCAGCACTGTCGCGCCGGCAGCCTTTGCCGCCTCCAGCGTTGCACCTGCCGGCACATTGCCACTGAGAACGACATATTTGTTGGTATAGTCCATTCCGCCCGTCACCAGACTGATCACGGGCATCAGCACATCATCAGTCAGCGATGAGACGATCTTGCCGAACGCGCCGCCGATGATGACGCCGACAGCCAGATCGAGCACATTGCCGCGCGCGATAAATGCCTTGAAATCCTGAAGCATAGAAAATCCCCTCCTTTTCCCCTGGGCAATTCCGCGCGCATGCCTGCCACCAATCCGGGTTAACCACAATACGGTCCGTTTCGATCGCCGGATAAGCTTGAACCCGGCCCGCCAGTCGCTACATTCGCCGCGAGGGGGGCAATGGCCACCCAGTCCTTTGGAGGCTAAAGGCATGTCAGAAGTTCGTTCGGTTTCGGTCCGCAAGTCTGCGGGACGCATGGCTTTCGTCGCACTGGCAGCCACCAGCCTTTCGGCCTGCGGCATCAATTCGGTGCCCACTGCAGAGGAAAATGCCAAGGCCAAGTGGGCCGATGTGCAGGCCGCCTTCCAGGAACGCGCCAATCTCGTGCCTAATCTTGCCGCTGTGGCAAAAGGCGCGGCAGACCAGGAAAAAGGGATTCTGGTCGGCGTTGTCGAAGCGCGGGCCAAGGCCACTTCGATCCAGCTCAATGCCAATGACCTCAGCGATCCCGCCAAGATGGCGCAGTTCCAGGCAGCCCAGAACCAGCTTTCGGGCTCGCTCGCCGGCTTTGGCCGCCTGCTCGCCAATGTCGAGGCCTATCCCGAGCTCAAGAGCATCACCAATTACCAGATGCTGCAAAGCCAGCTCGAAGGGCAGGAAAACCGCATCCGCGTGACTATCCGCGACTATAACGAGGCCGTGCGTGACTATAACACCCGCGTGCGCACATTCCCCGAGATGATCGGTGCGACAATCCGCGGTGCCAAGCCCTTTGTGCCTTATCAGGCCGCCACGCCGGGGGCTGAAGTTGCCCCCAGCCTTGAAGGCAAGATCTGAGCGAGGGAGCCGGGACAATGCTCGGCAGAGCCGGGCTCCATCGCCAGTTCTGGCTGGCACTGCTGGCGATGGCAGGCATGTTCCTTTCCGTCGCCAGTGCCCGTGCGCAGAGCTTCCCGCCGCTCACCGGTCGCATCGTCGATGCCGCCAACATCATCCCCGACGATGTCGAAGCGCGCCTGACGCAAAAGCTCGCCGCGCTCGAAACGCAGTCGAAGCGCCAGCTGGTTGTCGTCACCCTGCCTAGCCTCGAAGGCTACGAGATTTCCGACTACGGCTATCGCCTTGGGCGCAGCTGGGGGATCGGGTCAAAGGAACGCAATGATGGCGCTCTGCTGATCGTCGCGCCCAATGAGCGCAAGCTGCGGATCGAAGTCGGCTATGGTCTTGAAGGCATTCTGACGGACGGCCTGTCGTCGCTGATCATCAACCAGACGATTGTTCCCACGTTCAAGGCCGGCGACATGCCGGGCGGGATCGAGGCCGGTGTCGATGCCCTGGTAACGCAGCTCACATTGCCAGAGGATCAGGCGCGCATTGCTGCGGCTCAGGCGGAATCAGCCAAGATCTCTAATCCCGAGAGCGGCGCCGCGCCTTTCTTCTTTTTCGGGCTGATATTCTTTTTCGTATTCATCCTGCCTGCGATCACGCGCCGAATGAAAAGCAATGGCTACCGCCCCCAGGGTCTTGGTCCCGTCATCCTGTGGAGCGTAGCCGATGCATTGGCGAATGCCCGCACCAGCAGCGGGGGCAGCAGTTTCGGCGGCGGTGGGTTCTCGGGCGGTGGCGGCAGCTTCGGCGGCGGCGGCTCGTCGGGCAGTTGGTGAGTAACGGGCCATGGCACAAAAATTCACGATGACCGATGACGACCGTCAAAAAATCAGCGATGCGGTTTCGGCTGTAGAGCGGCGGACTGCGGGCGAAGTCGTCACCATTGTCACCGAACAATCCGACTCTTACGCGGAAGTGGCACTGCTGTGGTCAATCCTCGTCGCATTTCTTGCGCTGGGCGCCCTGACGATTGCGCCGGATTTCTATCTCGGCATCTATGACCGGTTCATGGGCGGCTGGGTGCAGGATTGGCACCCGCGCGGCATTTTCGCGGTCGCACTCGTGGTCGCCACGCTGAAATTTACCGGCATGTGGTTGCTGCAATTGTGGCGGCCTCTCCGCCTTGCCCTGGTGCCCGGCGCAATCAAGCATGAGCGGGTGCGCGCCCGGGCGATCACCTGCTTCAAGGTCGGCGCGGAGCGGCGCACGCACGGGCGCACCGGAATTCTCATTTACCTCTCGATGGCCGAGCACCGCGCTGAAATTGTCGCGGACGAGGCTATCGCCGGCAAAGTCGACCCTCTCGTCTGGGGCGAGGCAATGGCGGCAATGCTGGCCCACTTGCGCGAAGACCGCGTGGCCGAAGGAATGATCGCGGCGATCGAAAAAGTGGGCGCAGTGCTGGCCGAGCATTTCCCTCTGGCCGAAGGCGATACCAACGAACTGCCCGACAGGCTGATCGAGGTATGAGCCTCGACGATCCCGAGACGACAGTCTGGCAGGGCAAGTACATTGTCGCCAAAACACGCGGGCGCTGGGAATACGTCAGCCGAACACGCGGTATCCGCGCCGCCGTGATCCTTGCCATAGACGAGGAAGACCACGTCATTCTTGTCGAGCAATACCGCGTGCCGCTAGGCCGCGCTTGCATCGAATTGCCAGCGGGTCTCGTCGGCGATGACGACAGCCTGCAGGACGAAGATGCCGCCGCAGCCGCCGTGCGCGAGCTGGAGGAAGAAACCGGCTATCATGCCGCGCGGATGGACGTCGTCGGCGAGTTCTATTCCTCGCCCGGCATGGTCACAGAAAGCTTCACTCTGTTGCGCGCGCACGGCCTCACCAGAATTGGCCCGGGCGGCGGCACGGAAAACGAGGACATCACCGTCCACCGCGTGCCGCGCGCGCAAATCGGCGAGGCGGTCGCACGCTGGCGCTCGCAAGGCCTTGGCATCGATGTGCGGCTGCTGTTGCTGCTGGCGCCGGACATTCTGGCGACCAGCTGATGCGCGCGGC
>Ga0075370_10000002_pt1 | contig 142637 bp, 132 predicted proteins | sample EndMethybrTD3035_FD_71398 | JGI IMG/M metagenome (GOLD analysis project Ga0075370, IMG submission 71398) | Populus endosphere microbial communities from Tennessee, USA - Endosphere MetaG P. TD hybrid TD303-5 | ecosystem: Host-associated > Plants > Roots > Endosphere | place: USA: Tennessee... | reverse complement strand
CGGCCACGTGGCCGGAAGCGTTGAACGCAAAGCGCCGCGTGCTGCTTTCCGTGCTGGAGCATCATTCGAACATCGTGCCCTGGCAGCTTGCCGGGTTCGAAATCGACGTCTGCCCCCTCACCGAGGATGGCCGGATCGATCTTGATGCAGCGGAGCGGATGATCACCCCCGATCACGGGTTGGTGGCATTTGCCCATGTTTCGAACGTGCTCGGCTCCACGCTCGATGCAGTGCGCGCGGCAGAGATTGCCCATTCGGCCGGCGCCCGGTTGCTGCTTGATGGCTGCCAGGCAGTGCCGCGCCTTCCCGTCGATGTCGCGGCGCTCGGCTGCGATTACTACGTCTTTTCCGCGCACAAGCTTTATGGCCCCACGGGCATTGGCGCGCTGTGGGCGCGCCGCGACATTCTTGAGGCAACACCGCCTTGGCAGGGCGGCGGCGCGATGATCGACAAAGTGACGTTCGCGCGCACCACTTACGCCCCGCCGCCGCAGCGGTTTGAAGCGGGAACGCCGGCAATCATCGAGGCGGTCGGGCTGGCAGCTGCGATCGACTATGTCGAGGCCATCGGCATCGAGGCGATTGCCGCGCACGAGGCCAAACTGGTATCCGCCTGCCGCAAGGCGCTGCGCGAGACTAATTCGGTCACGCTGTTTGGCCCGGAGGATTCGGCGGGAATCGTCAGTTTCGCGCTAGACGGGGTGCATCCGCATGACCTCGGCACTATATTGGATGAGGAAGGTGTGGCGATCCGGGCGGGCCATCATTGCGCCCAGCCCCTGATGGAGCACCTTGGCGTGCCTGCCACTGCCCGCGCGAGTTTCGGGCTCTACAGCGATGAGAGCGATATTGCCGCGCTGCTGCGCGGAATTGAACGGACCAAGAGGATTTTTGGCTGATGGAATCTGATATTTCCGGGGAACGCAAATTCGCCGTCGAGGAAGTGGACAGTGTGCCCACGCCGCCGCGTGCCAGAGTCGAGGACGCCATTGCGGCGTCCGAGCAGGTACGCGTTGATTCGCATGCGGAAACGCCTGGCGACAAATTGGAGCGCAAGCGAGACTATCTCGAAGGTTTCCTCGCCGAAAAGCCGCTGGGGGTGGGCGCGGGCGAGCCCGGCGGCGATATCTATGAAGGCGTGATTGCGGCGTTAAAGGAAATCTTCGATCCGGAAATTCCGGTCAATATCTATGATCTTGGCCTGATATACGGCGTCGACGTGACCGACGAAGGCTCAGTCAATGTCACCATGACGCTGACCACGCCGCATTGCCCGGTTGCCGAATCGATGCCGGGCGAAGTGGAACTGCGCGTCGCGGCCGTGCCGGGCGTGCGTGATGCCGAAGTCAATCTCGTCTGGGATCCACCGTGGGACATGGCCAAAATGAGCGATGAAGCCCGCCTTGAACTGGGGATGATGTAATGGCCACGATCGCAAGGCAGCGCCCTGCCGCCGTCATCCTCACCCCAGCCGCCGAGGCGCGGATTGCCGATCTGATGGCCAAGGCGCCCGAGGGCGCAATTGGCGTCAAGCTATCGACTCCGCGGCGGGGCTGTTCGGGCCTTGCCTATTCGGTCGACTATGTGACTGAAGCCAATAGTTTCGATGAGCGCATCGAGACGCCGGGCGGCCTGTTCTTTATCGATGGCGGCAGCGTGCTCTATCTCGTCGGCAGCACGATGGACTGGCAGGAAGACGATTTCACAGCCGGGTTCGTGTTCAATAATCCGAATGCCAAGGGCGCCTGCGGCTGCGGCGAGAGCTTTACGGTTTGATGCATGGACCGGGGCCAGCAAGCTGGCCCCTTGCGCGGCACCGGCCCGCTCCCCCACCCGGCCACCCATAGGCTACCTGTAGTTGGGTGGCCGGGTGGGGGAGCGGGCCGTGCCGCAATCCGCCGTCAGGCGGCAATAAAGTCCAGCAGTGCCTGGTCGTATTCATCGACCTGACCGTTCGCGTCGATCAAGGTCTGCAACCAGTCGTGCTCTTCGCCCGTCACCTGATAGGCTTCGTCAGCTAGATCGAGCACGTCGGGCCTGTCTTCCCGGTGACCAACGAGTTCGCTGAAGCCTTCCTTGACGCTGCTGCTGGCCATACGCGCGAAAAAGCCGCCGATGCTGGGGGCGGCTGAATTCATGAAGCTTTCCAGCTCCGCCGCGCGCTCGTGAGTCAGCGGTTCGGCCCCGCCGAAACCCTGCAGGTAATTGCCCACGCCCTGCACGAAGAGCTGCTTCCATTCGGGAGCGTTGTCAGCGCCAAGCGATGCATCCTTGATCCGGAACAGCATTTCCGCCTCGCTGCGGCTCACGGCTGCAGGGCGATCACTGCCGGGTGAGAAAATCAGTCGGCGCAGCAAGTCCGCCTCCGCGGCGTTCACTTTGCCGGGTTCCAACGTGCCGCCATCGCGAGTGGGGCCTTCGCCAGTGAGCACGGCCTGCTCGATCTGCTGGCAGGCATAGGCCTTGAGGCGGTCTGGCGATCCGAGCGCCTTTTCCAGCACGCGCACCAGCAGTTCGAGCTCGGTCATCGTGTCGACGCGGCCATTGCTGTCGATCCGTTCGGTCAGCCATTCCGCCAGGTCGTCATCAATATAGCCGTGCGGCATGACGCCATTGACGATATAGTCGCTGAGGGCCTCGACGAAGAATTGGCTCCATTCGGGCGAGGGATCGGCAAGGTGATCGTTGAGCACGAAAAGGGCTTCGGCTTCATCGGCGTCGATCGCGCTGTCCGACCACCCCTGGCGACGCAGCGCCAGAATGTCATCCGCATCGATTGTACCGACTGCCATTGCCTGCTCGGCAAGCGCACGGAAATGCATTGTCATGGCCCACGCCCCCCTGGTTCGGAGGGGTTTATCGGGGATTTTGATTAATCCTGAGTTACCCGCCCCGTGAAACGGTGACTTGCTGGCGAAGCGCACCGATGCAGCTCGCCCGGTCGACATCCTTGCCGTCGCTGGAGCGGCGGGCATCGACATAGGTCGCCTGCGGCTCTCGTCCAGCGGCGCTGGGATAGAGATAGATATCGAGCACGCAGGCATTGCCCGAATATTGCAGCTTGCGGGCATCGCCTTCCCACACATCGAGCCGCGCAGGGCCGAACTGGCGCATAAGATCGGCGCGCGTCGCCCCGATCACGCCTTCCAGCCCGGGCGCGACCAGCACTTGCGCCGGGCGCGGCGCGGTGCGCACAGGCGCGCGGACGGAAGGCAGGCGCGAGTGTCCGACCGGCGCGGGACGCGCGGCACCGCTGGCGCTCTGCACTTTGCCGCCGCTGGATCCGCATGCGGCCAGAAGCGGCGTCAGCACCGCCACAGCCAGCAAGGTCAATCGCATTCGCCTGCTCCATCAGATTGGCGTTTGTTCCACTTATGTGGAAGCGGCACCAGCCCATGCCTTGCTCAGCGTCGCTGTCAACGACAAGTGCTCTTGCTCCGCTGCAAGCTGCCCGCTACGCGCGCCAGCAGACCGCCATTGCTCAAGGAATTTTCATGTCCCAGCCCAAATACGATGTCGTCGCTATCGGCAACGCGATTGTCGACGTCATGGCGCCCTGCGGTGATGCGCTGATCGACGAGCTCGGGATGACGCGGGGCGGGATGATGCTGATCGATACCGATCGCGCGCATTCGCTGTACAACGCAATGGGCCCGGCCAAGGAAATTTCTGGCGGTTCGGCGGCGAACACCCTCGCGGGGCTTGCTGCGCTCGGCTCGAAGTGCGGCTTCATCGGCCAGGTTGCAGCCGATCAGCTGGGCGAGGTTTTCGCCCACGACATTCGCGCCGCCGGGATTGATTTTGCCACAGCGGCGCGCGCTGGCGATCCGCCGACCGCGCGCTGCCTGATCTTCGTCACGCCCGACGGCCAGCGCACGATGAACACGTTCCTGGGCGCATCGCAGTTCCTGCCAGCCGCCGCGCTCGACGAGAGAGTGATTGCAGACGCCAAAGTGCTCTATCTCGAAGGCTACCTGTGGGATCCTGAAGAACCGCGCGCGGCCATGCGCAAGGCCATCGCTGCAGCGCGTGGCGCGGGGCGCAAGGTGGCCTTCACGCTCTCCGATGCATTCGTCATCGATCGCCACGGCGACGATTTCCGCGCGCTGATCGCAGCGGGCGAGATCGACATCCTGTTCGCCAACCATGTCGAACTGGCCGCGCTGACCGGGTGCGACGACTTCCACGACGGGATCAAGGCGCTGCAGGATAAAGTGCCGACGCTGGTCGTCACCCGCAGCGAAGCAGGCGCGGTCGCGGTCTCGGGCGGCGAATATGCCGAAGTGCCTGCCGAACCGGTCGCCCACGTGATAGACACCACCGGCGCGGGTGACTTGTTCGCTGCCGGGTTCCTGCACGGCCACGTCAATGGCCGCAGCCTCAAGGACAGTCTGCGTCTGGGCGCAATCTGCGCCGCCGAAGTGATTTCGCATTATGGTGCACGGCCTGAGGCGGATCTGAAGGCTCTGGTTGCCTGAAACTTATTCCCCTCTCCCCGCCGGGGAGAGGGAGCGCAGCTTGCCGCCTAAGCGGCTAGCGGAGCTGGGAGAGGGGCGTGTTTGCTCACCGGGCCGGAAGCCCTCTCCAACTTCGGCTAGGCAGCGAGGCTGCCAAGCCTTCGTATCCTCTCCCCGGCGGGGAGAGGATGGACAGCTCAATTTTGCCCGCTCTCCCGCGCCAATTCCCGCCAGCCGATGTCGCGGCGGCAGAAGCCTTCTGGGAACTGGATTGCGTCCACTGCGGCATAGGCCTTGGCCTGCGCCTCGGTGACGCTGGGCCCTCGCGCGGTCACATTGAGCACGCGGCCGCCACTTGCCACCAGTGCGCCGTCTTGCAGCGTAGTGCCCGCGTGGAATACTTTTGCGCCGGTCGCTTCCGCTGCTTCGATTCCTGCAATCGCGCCGCCCTTTTTCGGCGTGTCGGGATAGCCCTCGGCGGCCATGACCACGGTCAGCGCGACATCGCTGGAAAAGCGCGGCGGCTCCACTTCGCCCAGCCGTCCCTCTGCGCAGGCGAGCAGCAGTTCGACCAGATCGCTCTCCAGCCGCATCAGCATCACCTGGCATTCGGGATCGCCGAAGCGGCAATTGTATTCGATCAGTTCGGGGCCGCGCCTGGTGAGCATCAGGCCGAGGAACAGCACGCCCGAATAGGGCATGCCTTCCTCCGCCAGCGTCTTCACTGTCGGCGCAATTATGCGCGCCATGGCCTCGGCCTCAAGCGCTGGCGTCAGCACCCGCGCCGGGCTGTAGGCACCCATGCCGCCGGTGTTTGGGCCGGTATCGCCCTCGCCGACGCGCTTGTGATCCTGCGCCGAGGCAAAGGCCATGATGCTTTTGCCGTCAGTCAGCGCGAAAAAGCTGGCTTCCTCGCCGTCGAGAAATTCCTCGATAACGGCTTCCGCACCGGCCTCTCCAAAGCGCCCGGCGAAAATGTCGCGCACTGCCGTTTCGGCTTCCGCCACGGTCATGGCGACAGTTACGCCCTTGCCCGCCGCAAGTCCGTCGGCCTTGATCACCACTGGCGCGCCGAAGCGGGCGAGCGCGGCCATGGCGTCAACCTCATTGGCGACGCGTTCATAACCGCCGGTGGGTATGTTGGCGCGCGCGCACAAGTCCTTGGTGAAGCCTTTGCTGCCTTCCAGCTGTGCAGCCGCTTTGCCGGGGCCGAAAACCGGCACATCCGCCGCGCGCAAACTGTCGGCCAGGCCATCCACCAACGGCGCCTCCGGGCCGACGACAACCAGCCCGATCGACATGTCGAGACAGAAGGCAATCACAGCACCGTGATCGGCGATGTCGATGGAAACCAGCGTGGCATGGCTGGCAATCCCCGGATTGCCGGGGGCGGCGTAAAGTTTGTCGCACAGGGAGGATTGCGCCAGCTTCCACGCCAGCGCATGTTCGCGTCCGCCCGATCCCAGAAGTAGGATGTTCATGCCCCCTACCACGCCTTTCGATGATGAAATTGAGGAGTCCGCGGGGCTGGTAGCGAAGGAAGCGGCTGGCAGCAACGCCGCCGCGCTTTCCGTCAGCGAGATTTCCAGCCTGCTCAAGCGCACGGTCGAGGATCGCTTCGGCTTCGTGCGGGTGCGCGGCGAGCTTTCCGGGGTGAAACGGGCCGCATCCGGCCACCTCTATGCCAGCCTCAAGGACGAGAACGCGCGGCTCGATGCCGTGATGTGGAAAGGCAATGTCCAGCGCCTCGCCTTCCGGCCCGAGGACGGCATCGAAGTGATCGCGACCGGTAAGCTGACAACCTATCCGGGCCGCTCGAACTATCAGATCGTGGTCGAGCGGATGGAAGTGGCGGGCGAAGGCGCGCTGCTGGCCATGCTGGCCAAAACCAAGGCCCGTCTGGAAGCGGAAGGGCTGTTTTCGCCCGCACGCAAGCGGCCGCTGCCGTTCCTGCCGCGCGTGATCGGGGTGGTAACCTCTCCCACCGGAGCGGTAATCCGCGATATCCTCCACCGCCTCGCTGACCGGTTTCCCAGCGAAGTGCTGGTCTGGCCCGTGCTGGTGCAGGGGCAAGGCGCGGCAGTGCAAGTGGCCGCTGCGGTACGCGGCTTTTCCGCCATCGCGCCTGGTGGGCCAGTGCCGCGCCCCGATGTTGTGATTGTTGCGCGCGGCGGCGGCTCGATCGAGGACTTGTGGGCTTTCAATGAGGAGGAAGTGGTCCGCGCGATTGCCGAGTGCGGGATTCCCGTGATCAGCGCAGTGGGGCACGAAACCGATACCACGCTCGCCGATTTCGCCGCAGACCTGCGCGCGCCCACACCTACTGCCGCTGCCGAACTCGCCGTGCCAGTGCGCGAGGAACTACTGGGCCTCGTTGGCGAGCTTGGCCTGCGCCAGCGCCGCGCCGCCGTGCGATGCTTGAACCTCGGGCGCGAGCGGCTGGCTGCGCGGGCGCAGCGGCTGCCCTCGCCGCTGACCCTGCTCGATCCACAAGCCCAGCGTCTCGACGATCTGGCAGAGCGGGCGCGGCGCGGGCTGTCCCAGCGGGCGACCGCCGCTCTGGGCCGCTTGCAGCACGCTGCCGGGCGGCTTTCGCTGCCGCTGGTCAGGAGCCGCATCGCCGAAGCGGGGCGGCGGCTGCAATCGGCGCGGCTGACCCCGACGCTGGTGATCCGGCGGATCGAGGATGGCGGCGTGCGGCTGGAAGCGTTGCGGCGCATGGTCCAGCAATTGAGCCCGCACCGCGTGCTGGAACGCGGCTATGCGATTGTCCGCGACCAGACCGGGCGGCCAGTGATGACTTCTGCCGCCGCGCGCTCTGCCGCAAGCCTCGAAATCGAGTTCGCCGACGGCCGGCTGGCGCTTCCGGCCAGCGGATCGTCCGGTTCCGTTCCGCCCGCCCCATCGCGGCCTCCGCGCGCCGCGAAGCCCGCGCCGCCCGAACAGGGCAAATTGCTATAGCAGCGCCAATTTGTTAGGGCCGTGGCCATGCTGATGTCTGCCAACGAACGCCCTGCCACGCTGCACTACGGGCCCAACGGTTTTCGCGTGATCACTCCTGGCCAATTCGTCATTTGCGCCGTAACGGGCGAGCGAGTTCCACTGGAAGCCCTGCGCTATTGGTCTGTCGAACTGCAGGAACCCTATGCCAGCGCCAAAGTGGCGACCGGGCGGATGACCGGCAAACCATGAAGGCGCCGCTGTGATGCGGGCAATATCCTGGGGACTGGGGGCGGCATCGGCCTTGCTGCTGACTGCCAGCGGCAGCTGCAACGATGGATCACAGAACCGTACGCGCCCGGTCCAGACACTTCCGGGGTTGCCCCGCCCCGCCCAGCTTCCCCCGCCGCCCCGGCAATTGCCCAGCAGAGGCGCGGATTTCGTAGTCACTGGCGAAATGACCCAAGGCGGCTGGATGCTCGGCTTCGCGCCTCTCGGTGCGCGGGCCCTGACCTTCAATGGCAGTCCCGTTCCGTTCGACCGCGATGGCCGCTTCTTCGTCGCTTTTGACCGCGATGCCGGGCCATCGGCAACAATTGCCGCGCGGCTTGATTCTGGACGGACGATCACCCGGGCGATCGCGGTTTCGCCGCGTGCCTGGCAGATCGAGCACATCCCCCTCGGCCCGCGCCCCGGCACGCCGCCGTCTGCCGAATATCAGCGCATCCGCGCGGGCGAGCTGGCGCAAATCAATGCCGCCCGCGCCATAGAGTCCGACAGCCAGGGCTGGCGGCAGGATTTCATCTGGCCGGTCAAAGGCCGGCTGTCGGGCCGTTTTGGCTCGCAGCGGATCTACAATGGCAATCCCGGCGGCTATCATTCGGGCAACGATATCGCCACGGGAGCCAGCGGCACGCCTTATGTCGCGCCGGCTGATGGCGTAGTCATCCTGGCGGCGGAACGGCCATTCACGCTAGAAGGCTATCTGCTGATGATCGACCACGGCATGGGGCTGAACAGCGCCTTCCTCCACAGCTCGCGCCTGCTGGTCCATGTAGGAGAGCATGTGCGGCAGGGCCAGGTGCTCGGCTATATCGGCATGACTGGCCGCGCCACCGGCCCGCACTTGCACTGGTCGATGAAATGGCGCGATTCGCGCCTCGATTCGCTGCTGTTCACCGGGCCGATGCGTTAGGCTGGTTTGCTGTATCGGCATGCAAGGCAATTCCATTCCGGCATGATGGCATGGCATGCAGCCGGGTTGATCGCATAGGGGCAAAGCGTGCACGAAGCCGCGCACCACACGGCACTTCCCGGCGCAAGGACCAGCCTGCATATGACCGAACTCGTTCTTCCCGGCCTTCCCGCCCTGCTTGCCGAGGCTGCCGATGCAGCGCAGGCATTTGTCGCCGCCGCCCGCGCGCCGGTGCGTGCGCGGATCATGGGCGATAACGGACAGGTCGATCGCAAGCTGGCCGATGCGGAGCAACACGTGGTCCATGGCTATGGCTGGTATGCCAGCTATGCCGAGATGCTGCGCGAAGTGGCAGCATGGGCGGCCAAGCTTGAAGCACAGGGCCAGCTGCGTGAGGTCGATGCGCTGCTCGCCCAGTTGCTCTTTGCCGAATATGGCGCGCAGCTGCGCGGCGGCATTGCGATGAACCAGGGCGAGACGATCCGCCCGTCAGACCTCGAAGCCGATAGCGGCGCGCTCGACAATGCCGCGCTCGGACTGCTAATCCGCCAGGGCGGCACGCAGGCAGTCAAGACCGCCATCGCCCGCCATCTCGCCGATGCGCGCGGTGCGGCCACTCTGGAAAACGACGGTCTCGACGAGACGCTCTCGATGGTGCGCGATCAGTTCTTCGCGTTCTCGCGCGATCGGATCGCGCCATTTGCGCATGCGTGGCATCTCAAGGACGAACTCATCCCGATGGAGCTGGTGCAGCAACTGGGCGAGATGGGCGTATTCGGCCTCACCATTCCCGAAAGCTTCGGCGGCCTCGGCATGGGCAAGACGTCCATGTGCGTCGTGTCCGAAGAGCTGACGCGCGGGTGGATCGGGGTCGGCTCGCTTGGCACTCGCTCGGAAATCGCCGCAGAGCTGATCATGACCAGCGGCACCGAGGCGCAAAAGGCGCAGTGGCTGCCGCCGATCGCCAGCGGCGAGCTGCTTCCCACGGCTGTTTTTACTGAGCCGGATACCGGATCGGACCTTGGCGCCCTGCGTACCCGGGCTGTGCGCGACGGCGATCATTGGCTGGTCACGGGCAACAAGACCTGGATCACGCACGCCGCCCGCGCCGACATGATGACACTGCTGGTGCGCACCAATGCCGAAACGCGCGATCACAAGGGGCTTTCCATGCTGCTCGCGCCCAAGCAGCGCGGCACGGTCGATGCGCCATTCCCGACGCCCGGCATGTCTGGCGGCGAGATTGAAGTGATCGGCTATCGCGGGATGAAGGAATACGAGATCGGTTTCGACAGCTTTCGCGTGCCGGCGGAAAACCTGCTGGGCGGCATAGAAGGCCAGGGCTTCAAGCAATTGATGGCGACATTCGAAAGCGCCCGCATCCAGACTGCCGCACGCGCCATTGGCGTCGGGCAAGCGGCGCTCGACATTGGTCTTGCCTATGCGCTCGATCGCAAGCAGTTCGGCCGGGCGATTTTCGAATTCCCCCGTGTGGCGAACAAGCTGGCGATGATGGCGGCAGAACTGATGGGCGCGCGCCAGCTCGCCTATTTCGCTGCGCGGGCGAAAGACGAAGGCAAACGCTGCGATCTGGAAGCCGGCATGGCCAAGCTGATTGGCGCGCGCGTTGCCTGGTCGGCAGCGGACAATGCCTTGCAGATCCACGGCGGCAATGGCTTTGCCACCGAATATGTCGCCAGCCGCCTGCTGGCCGACGCGCGCATCCTCAATATCTTCGAGGGCGCTGGCGAAATTCAGGCGCAGGTCATTGCCCGCCGCCTGCTCGACGGAGGCAATTGAACCGGGGCTTCAGTCCTTGCGCTTGGTCCGCTCGGCGCGTTCGGGATCGAAGCGCGGCCGGTCGACACGGAACTGATCGCTGGTGCGTGCATACCAGCCCGCGCCGTGGGTGCGCCCGATCAGTTTCATCCCCGGCGTATCGAGGTAGAGCTTGGCCGGGTCGTCGATGAATTCGTCCTTGATGTGGGTAATCAGGATTTCGCCGATCACCACCGATTGCAGGCGGCCCAGTTCGAGCATTTCCACTTTGCGGCATTCGAAGCTGACCGGGGAGGTGGCAATGCGCGGCGGCGCAACCACGTCGCTCGGCACTGTGGCAATCCCGGCATAGTCGACCTCGGACACATCGCGCGGCGAATCGACGCTCGAAAGGTTCATCGCCTCGACATCGGCCTCGCTGACCAGATTGACGGTAAACTCGCCCGTTGCGGCGATGTTGGCTGCCGTATCCTTGTACTGCGCGGTGGCCATGTCCTTGATCAGGCCCAGCATGACCATCGGCGGATCGATGCCGCAGGCGTTGAAGAACGAATAAGGCGCGGCATTGACCACGCCATCTTTGCCCAGTGTGACGATCCAGGCGATCGGCCGCGGCGTGATCGTCGAATTGACCAGCTTGTAGCGCGCGCCAATCGCCAGTTCGCGCATGTCGAATTTCATGAGCGCAGCGTGCCGACAATGCCACTGTCAATCAAGCGCGCGATTTCGCCTGAGGAAAGCCCAAGCCGCTCGCTGAGCACTTCCTCGCTGTGCTGGCCATTGCGCGGGGCAGGCGAAGGCGGTGCGCGGTCAAGCTGGGGTACGGTGGCAAAGGCGCCGGCCGCCGGATAGATCAGCTTGCTGGGATTGGCGGCCCCGCCCGCGTTCGAGGAAAAGATTGGATTGTCGGCCACCATTGCGGGATCGTTTACCGCGTCGAGCATGGTGCGATAGGCAGAATGAACGACGCCCGCAGCGTCGAATGCGGCGGCGAGTTCGGCATGGCCGCGCTTTGCGACAGCCGTTTCGAACAGCGGGAACAGTTCGGCGCGGTGGGTGAAGCGCAACCCGTCATCCTTTGCGAATGACACGCCCAGCTTCGATTCCAGCGCCGCCACAGTCTCGCCAATACCCAGCACGCCAAGCAGGTTGGACCACTGGCGCGGCGTGACCACAACAATCATCGTGCGGACATTGTCGGAGGTCACGAAGTCGCGCCCGAACAGTCCATAGACCGAATTGCCGACGCGTACGCGGTTGGCATCTTCGTAAATCATTTCCGCCACGCCGCCGAGATTGGCGACCGTGCCGATGGCCACGTCAGACAGCGGCACGCGCACTTCGCCGCCTTCGCCTGTGGCATCGCGGCGGCGCAGCGCAGCCATCAGCGCGAATGCGGCGTAGGCGCCGGAAAGCAAGTCCCACGCGGGGAGAACGTGGTTTACCGGCTCGGGACCGGGGCCCGTCATCATCGGAAAACCGACTGCATTGTTCACCGTGTAATCGAGCGCCGGGCTGCCATCGGGCCAGCCCATCACCCGCACAGTGACGAGATCGGGGCGGCCTTCGGCGAGAGTGGCATGGCCGAGGAAGCCGTCTGCGGGAAAATTGGTGAGGAATTGCCCGGTCGCCCGCACCAGCGCCTGCAGCAATTCGCGGCCCTCGCCTTTGCCCAGATCGATCGCCACAGACTGCTTCGCCCGGTTCAGGTTCTCCCAATAGAGCGAATCGTTGTTCTCGGTCACCGGCCAGCGGTGGTAGTCCGGTCCGCCGCCGATCTGGTCCACCCGGATCACTTCGGCGCCCATTTGCGCAAGATATAACCCGGCCGACGGCGAGGCGATGAATGACGAGGCCTCGATCACACCAAGACCACTGAGCAAGTTATACATTCTCGTCGCGCTCCCGTTCGCGTAAGCTGCGCCTATCGGCGCGCCGGGTACAATTCAACGATAGTGATAGGAATAAGCCCAGGCCTTGAGCCTAGCGCGCCGGATAACGCAACCGGCCGAGAAAACGCGCCACGCTGAAATGTTCGCTACCGGGCTGAAACAGGCGCGCCTTGGCTTTCTCGAAGCGCATCACACCTTCGATCCGCCGGTCGAGAAAGGCCAGGGTCTCCGTCTTGCCTTCGCTGTCATCGTTGACGAACACCGCCAGCGTCGCCGCATAGATGCCGCCCAGGATCGTGCGTTTGGTGTAGTGATTGTAATCCGTGGCGGTGTCGCCGGCGAGCCGCCACATGGCATCGGCGCTGTTCCATCCCAGGCGCAGGGCCTTGGCAGCGTTTTGCGGCATGGCCATGATCGACAGGGCGCGGCGCAAGGCCTCTTCCTGTCCGGCCACCGCGTCGAGCCGGAAGCAGACGAGACGGCGGACGCGCTCGCGTATGGGCAGCGAGAGCAAGGCGCCATCGCCGAAAGCCCGCTCCATGCCCTGATCGACTGTAGCGATCCAGGCGGCGATCATATCCATGGCGCCGCCCGGGAAAGCCAGGGCGGCGACGTTCGGGTCGATGCCCTGGCCTCGCGCCGCTTCGGCGACCGCGGCATGGCTCCAGCCGTCGAATGCCGCCGCGCGGGCAATGGCTGGCGCGAGAGCCAAGCGCATTTCCGCCAGTGTCAGATAAGTCCCGTTCAAAGCGATGGTCCATACGAACGCTGCGGCGTGCTGTTCTGGCCGCTCCGCGGCCTGGCATTGGTCGCAATCTCGTTGACGAGCGCCGTGCCATTGGCGGCAAGCCGCGCATATTCCCGCGCGGACCGGCCAGAATTGTCGGCCCGGTCGGGATCGGCACCGCCCTTGAGCAGCAGGCGCATGATGCCGATGTCGCGCCGGTGCACAGCAGCAATCAGCGGTGTTTCACCATCGGCATTGGCTTCGTCGATACGCGCCCGCTGGCCGACCAGCAATTCGACGCCTTCGGTGAAGCCCAGCGAAACGGCAAGTTGCAGCGGCGTTGTCCCGCGTACGTCACGCAAGTTGACGTTGGCGCCCTTGGCAATGAGGAATGTCATCCAGGTGAGATCGCGCCGGGCAGTGACAATGTGCAGCGCGGTTTCGCCTGTCGTCACATCGCGCGTATTGACGATCTGCGAGCCGGGCTGGTTCAGCGCGTCCTCAACCTCGTCGCCCTTCTTCTTTCGCACGGCATCGAGGAATTTGTACGAGGCCGAGAACTGAGCCGCAGCGGGCTCAGGCGCGATCAATGCCAGCGCCAGCAAGCAGGCCATCGCCCGCATCAGCGCGCCAAACCGGTTCCCGCCCATAAGTCTGAAAGCCCCCGCCACGCCTGTGCCGCTCCTGTCATGGGGGCATGCGCCCCGGCGAATCCTCACTTGCGCAGGCATGTTTAGCAGAGCATGAACCGCTTCGCCATGCGCTCCCTGTTTTCGCCGAACCTTTTCGCCCGCAAAGCCGCCGTTCTGGTCGCTGCCGTCGTCAGTGCCATGCTGCTGACGCTTGCGCTTGCCGGATGCAGCAAGGGAGATGCGCCGCCTGCCCAGCCGCCTTTGGCTGGCGCGGCGATCGGCGGGCCGTTCACGCTGGTCGACAAGGCCGGCAAGCAAGTCCGCTGGGCGGATTTTGCCGGCAAGTATCGCATTGTCTATTTCGGCTACACATTCTGCCCCGATGTCTGCCCGCTCGATGTGCAGGCGATGATGCAGGGCTATGCCGCCTTCCAGAAAAGCGAACCCGATCGCGCGGCACGGGTGCAGCCGATTTTCATCACCATCGATCCCGCGCGCGACACGCCTGAGAAAGTGGGTGAATTTACCGCCGCCTTTTCGCCCCGCCTGCTGGGGCTGACTGGCTCCGCCGATCAGGTCGCCGCGGCGGCCAAGGCCTTTGCCGTCTATTATGCGCGCGGCACGGAAACCTCGGGTGGATACCTGATGGACCACACGCGCATTGCTTACCTGATGGCCCCTGACGGGCAGCCGATTGCCATGCTGCCGGTCGACAAGGGCGGCAAGGCCGTCGCTGCGGAGCTGGACACGTGGGTGAAGTGACGCCCTTCTGGGAAGCGCCGATCGAATCGCTTTCCCGCGCCGAATGGGAGGCGCTGTGCGATGGCTGCGGCCAGTGCTGCCTGCACAAGCTGGAAGACGAGGATACCGGCGAAATCCACTTCACCAATGTCTCCTGCCGCCTGCTCGATACCGGCACCGCGCAGTGCAAGGACTATCGCGGCAGACTCGCTCACGTGCCCGATTGCTTGCGGCTGACCCCGGCCAAGCTGGCCGGCCTGACCTGGCTGCCGGCAACCTGTGCCTATCGTCTGCGCGCCGCGGGAGAGCCGCTGCCGGAGTGGCACTACCTCGTCTGCGGCGACCGCGATGCGGTCCACCGGGCGGGCGTTTCGGTTCGGGGGCGCGTGGTGTCGGAAGATCTTGCCGGGCCGATCGAGAACCACGTGCTGACCGGAGAGGCAAACTGGATCGTGCGCGCCGGCGATGACACTGCCGATGCTTGACTGGCTGCGGCGCCCGGCACGCGAAGTGCCGACGATTGACCTTGGCGACATTTCCCTGCCGATCATCATTCGCCGCATGCCCAATGCCCGCCGCCTGACCTTGCGCCTCGCGCCGGATGGCAGCGAAGTGCGCCTGTCGATGCCCAGCTGGGGCCGAACAGCGGAAGCACTGGATTTCGTTGCCTCGCGCCGCGGCTGGCTGAAGGCACAGCTCGCGGCTGTCCCGCCGCCTGCCAGCCTCTCGCCCGGCGGCGTGATTGCCTTTCGCGGACAGTCGCTGGTGCTGGACCATGATGCCGCTTCGACGCGGCGGGTGCGGCTTGACGGTTGCAGCCTGCGCTGCGGCGGGCCTGCTGAAAACCTGCAGCCCCGGCTGCGGCGCTGGCTCGAGGCGGAGGCACGGCGGCTGCTGGCAGACGACCTTGCCCACTACTGCGCGCGCGCGGGCCTGCCAGTGGCCAAGCTGGCGCTGTCAGGCGCGAACCGGCGCTGGGGCAGTTGCTCGGCCAAAGGCGCGATCCGGATCAACTGGCGGCTGGTCATGGCGCCCGATGAAGTGCGCCGCTCGGTGGTGGCGCACGAAGTGGCGCATCTCGTCCACTTCGATCACAGCCCTGCCTTCCATGCCTTGCTCGGGCAATTGTTCGAGGGCGATCTTCGCGCGGCGAACCGCTGGCTCAAGCGCGAGGGGCGCGGGCTTTACGCGCTGTTTGGCTGAGGTTTCTCCACTCACGTGGAGGCGGCACCGGCCCTCTCCCCCACCCGGCCACCCCATCATAGGTAGCCTATGGGTGGCCGGGTGGGGGAGAGGGCCGGTGCCGCTCCTGTTTCGGCGAAGCTGAAACAGAAAACTGGCATCGCGCGCGACTAGGCCCTATCTGGGCGGCATGGCACTTTTCAAACGCAGCGGCATGTGGCGCGATGTCAGCCCCGGCGGCGCTGTCGGTGATTTCATGTCGGTATTCCGTCTGGCGGGCAAGAATCGCTGGCGCTATGCCGTGCTGGCAGCCCTGCCCCCGCTGGGTATTTTCTTCATGTTCGCCAACGAGGAAGTGCGCGGCCTGCCGCCCCCGCCGAAAATCACGTACATCACGTCGTGGCCCGCCGATCGCAGCGAAGCGGAAATCATCAGGACCAATATCGAAAACCAGAAATTCAAGGACCGGCTCGCCGCCGAACAGGAAAAGCGCGAAGCCGAAGTGCGCGAGATCTACAAGACGATCGGGCGCTATTCGGGCATGGATGTCGATGCCATCGAGAAGAAGGCGCAGGCTGACCGTGCGGCGGAAGCAGCGCGCAAGGCAGCCGAGGCCGCGCATTTGCGCCAGCAGCAGGCTCCCGTTGAGCGTCCGTGATGCGGACGCCCGCTGGCTTGCCGCCGCTGCCAGCCTCGCAGCGCGCGCAAGGCCGCTGAGCCGTCCCAACCCTGCCGTTGGCGCACTGATCGTCGCGGACGGGCGCGTCGTCGGCCGGGGCTGGACTGGCCAGGGCGGCAGACCGCATGCCGAAGCCATTGCCCTGGAGCAGGCAGGCGCAGCCGCGCGCGGCGCCGCGCTCTACGTTACGCTGGAGCCCTGTGCCCACCAGAGCGCGCGCGGGCCTGCCTGCGCCGATCTGGTCGCAGCATCCGGGCTTGCCCGCGTCATCGTCGGCATTGGCGATCCCGATCCGCGCACAGCCGGCGCGGGGCTGGCGCGGATTGGCAGCGCGGGCATAAAGACCGACTTGCGCGATTGCCCGGCGAGCCGCGCCAGCCTCGCGGGTTATCTTGTCTTGCGCCAACAGGGCCGGCCCCACGTTACACTCAAGCTCGCGACCTCGCTCGATGGCTGCATTGCCGCGGCCAATGGCGAAAGCCAGTGGATCACCGGACCCGAAGCGCGCGCGCACGGACATGTGATGCGGGCGACATGTGATGCAATTCTCGTGGGCGGCGAGACGCTTCGCAGCGACGCGCCCCGGCTCGACGTACGTTTGCCCGGCCTCGAACACCGCAGCCCGGAGCGCTGGGTGCTCACGCGGGGTTCGTCGCCGCAAGGCTGGCGTGCCCTTGCTTCTCCGGCCGGGCTGACGGCGATGGGCGATGTGCAATATCTGCTGGTCGAAGGCGGGGCGGGGGCCGCCGCCGCCTTTCTGGCCGCCGATCTTGTCGACCGATTGCTGATCTACCGCGCTCCCATCGTCATTGGCGGTGGCAAGCCTTGCGTTGCTGATATCGGGCTCGGCTCGCTGGCAGCTGCGCACGGGCGCTGGCGGATGACGGACCGGCGGGTGCTTGGCAGCGACCCTCTGGAAGTCTACGAGCGGTCTCCATGTTCACAGGTATAGTCACGGCCGTCGGCAGAATTCGCGAAGCTCGCCAGCAAGGCGATCTGCGCCTTGTCATCGCCGCGCCATTCGACCCTGCTACCATTGCCATCGGCGCTTCAATTGCTTGCTCGGGCGTCTGCCTGACTGTCGTTGACCGGGGCGGAAGCGCTGGCGATGCCTGGTTCGCAGTCGACCTTTCCGCCGAAACCGTCTCGCGAAGCGTGCCGGGTCGCTGGGAAGCGGGCCGCGAGCTCAATCTCGAACCGGCACTGAAACTGGGCGATGAACTGGGCGGGCATATTGTTACCGGCCATGTCGACGGCGTCGGCGAAGTTCTCGGCATATGCCCGGAAGGCGATTCGCGCCGCATCGGCATTGCCATTCCCGCCGCGCTGGCGCCCTATCTTGCGCCCAAGGGCTCGATAACCGTCGACGGCGTGTCGCTTACAGTCAACGACGTCGCCGACCAGCCCGATGGCACCTGCCATTTCTCGGTCAATATCATTCCGCACACTGCGGAAGTCACCACCCTGGGAACGCTCGCCAAGGGCGACCGGGTCAATCTCGAAATCGATGTGCTGGCGCGTTATCTGCAACGTATGCAGAGCCTGCGTGGTTAGGCTTTCGTCTGACTCGTCAGGCTGACAAACACGTCTTCGAGGTCCGCCTCGCGAGTCGAGACATCGACAATCGCCGGGCCCAGTGACTGCACCAGCGCCATGACTTCGCCCGCCGTGGCAGCGTCCTTGTCGTAAGTCACTTCGATCACCCGCTCGCCGACGGCCTCGCATTTGAGGATGGCCGGATGCTGCGGCAGGGGGCCGATTTCACGGTCGAGCGTAAGGACGATTATCTTCTCGCGCGCCATCGCAACCAGCTCGCGCGTGGTCTTGTTGGCAATCAGCTTGCCGCCATTGATGATCGCGATCCGCTCACACAATTGCTCAGCTTCTTCGAGGTAATGCGTGGTCAGCACCACGGTGACGCCTTCGGCGTTCATTTCCTGCACCAGCTCCCACAGCTGTCGGCGCAGTTCGACGTCGACGCCTGCGGTGGGCTCGTCCAGCACCAGCACTGGCGGGGCGTGGACCAGCGCCTTGGCAATCAGCAGCCGCCGCCGCATCCCGCCGGACAGCGTGCGCGAATAGGCGTGGGCCTTGTCTTCGAGATGGACCGCCCGCAGCAATTCCATCGACCGGCGCAAGGGCTTGGCCACGCCCCACAGCCCGGCGGTGTTTTCCAGCACTTCGATTGGCGTGAAGAAGGCATCGAACACCACTTCCTGCGGCACGATGCCGATTGATCGCTTGGCGTTGCGCATGTCGGCGTCGATATCGAATCCCCAGATCGACGCCGTGCCGCTGGTCTTGCGCACCATACCGGCCAGAATGTTGATCAGCGTGGATTTCCCGGCGCCATTGGGGCCGAGCAGGCCGAAAATCCCGCCTTGCGGCACGTCGAGCGTCACGCCGTCGAGCGCCAGCTTGCCAGTCCCCGCGTCGGCGCCCTTGCCGCTTGGCGCATAGCGCTTGACCAGGTTGTTGATCGAGATTGCGGGCGGCAGTGTCATTGCCTTGCGCATCTGGCGCAGGATCGCCGCGAGGTAAAGCGCTATGCCGCGCCGCGCGGTTACCAGCCGGGCCCGATCTCGGCTTCCAGCTTGGCAATCTGCGCGCGTGACCAGCGGTCGTTGGGATTGAACTGCACGGCCATGGCATAGTCAGCGTAGGCAAGCTCTTTCAGGCCCAGCGCGGCGCGGCACCGGGCGCGGTTGGCGAAGGCTTCGCCATTGCCCCATTGCAAATCGATCGCAGTGGTGAAGTCGGCAATGGCCCGGTCGCACTGCTTGCGCTGGCTGAGCACCGTGCCGCGCAGCACATAGGCTTCCACCAGGTCGGGCTTCAGCGAGATCGCCCGGTCCAGATCGGCAAGGGCGAGGTCGAGCCGGCCTTCTTGCCGGTAGACCAGGCCGCGAATTTGATACGCGGCGGCATCGTCGGGCAGCTGCGCGATGACGCGAGAGAGGTCGGCAGCTGCGCGGTCGAATTGGCCGAGTTTGCGATAGTGCAGGCCGCGCCGGTAATAGGCGGCAGTAAAGCCGGGATCGATCAGGATCGCGCGCGTGAAGTCGACAATTGCCGGGTCGCTGCGGCCCATTTCGCCCAAGGCATAGCCGCGTTCGAACAGGGCGCCCGCGAAATCGTTCCTCAGGCTCAGCGCCCGGTCGAGGTCGGCAATGGCACCGTCCCATTGCCGGTTGGCGTTGCGCAGCCTGCCGCGGTTGTAAAAGGCCTTGGGATCCTGCGGATTGATCGCGATCGCCTGCGCATAATCAGCCAGTGCGCGCGCCTCGTCGCCTTTCTCGCGCCAGGCATTGCCGCGATTGACATGGGCATCGGCATGCCGGGCATCTATGGCAATGGCCGCCGTGTAATCGGCAATGGCGCGGTCCAGCGCGGTCTTGTCCTGCCCGGCCTGACCCAGATAGCGGTTGCCTCGGTTGAACAAGGCGTCGGCATAGTCCGGCTTCAGGTAAATCGCCCTGGTGAAATCGGCGATGGCGAATTCGCTCTGGCCTTTGTCGGCCTGGGCAATACCGCGAATGTTGAAGGCGAAGGCGAAGTCCGGCTTGATGCGGATCGCCCGCGTGGCATCGGCAATGGCAAGATCGAGCTGGCCTTGCGCGCGGTAGGCAAAGGCGCGGTTGGCCAGATCCTTGGAAAGCTCCACCGGGCTGTTGCGATCCTGTTCGATCAGCGCCGTGCAGGCAGTAACCGCGGCTTCCGGCGCGGCGGAAGAGCCATAGCACTGGTCACGTGCGGGAGTGGACTGGGCCATGGCAGGAGCGGCCAGCAGGGTGGCAAGGATGGCCGGGGCAAGAATCGGCAAGCGTCGCATATTCCGCGCAAACTATGCCGGACATGGTGGAAGAAGTGTGAATCTGCCGCCTACCCGTATCCGCCACGCATCGTCTGGAAATGCTCGCTGTGCCCTGCTATTGGCCCGGCATGATCAAGCCGCCCGAAACCGTCGTCACTTCGTCCACCCGCGTCAGCTGCGATGGCGCAACCGGCATTGCCCCTGCCCTCGGCCACCCGCGCGTCTGGCTGGAAATCGATGAGCACGGCTATGTCGATTGCGGCTACTGCGACCGGCGCTTCGTGCTCGCGGGCGGCCCGGCCGACGGAGCGGATCAGTCAAGCCTGCCCGGTATCGCCTCTGGCGCGAGCCGCTGAAGTACCTATATCAGCGGGCATGACCATGCCCGACCCCCGCTCGCTGCTTTATCGCCAACTCGATCCCGCCCAAGCGCTGGCGCTCGCGCGCGAGACGCTCAGCCAATGCGACGACGGCGAGCTTTACATGCAGTTCACGGCCTCGGAGGCTTTCGGCTTTGATGATGGACGTCTGAAAACCGCGGACTATTCGCGCGATGCCGGGTTTGGCCTGCGCGGCGTATCGGGCGAAATGACTGGCTTTGCCCACGCCAACGAGATTTCCGCCGCAGCCATTCGCCGCGCGGGCGAGACGCTCAAGCTACTCGATCCCGCCAAGGGCGTGCCTGCCGCCCCGCCCCGGCAGAACAATCGTCATCTCTATACCGATGCCTCTCCGCTTGATGCCGTTCCTTTCGAGGACAAAGTGCGGCTGCTGGAAATGATCGACAAGGCCGCCCGCGCCCGCGATCCGCGCGTCAGCCAGGTTTCCGCCAGTGTCACCGGCTCGTGGTCAGTGGTCGAGATCGTGCGCGCTGACGGCTTCGTCGCCACCGATATCCGCCCGCTGGTGCGCCTCAATGTCGGCATTGTCGCCGAAGCCAATGGCCGGCGCGAGACGGGCAATTTCGGCATGGGCGGGCGCTGGCTCTACGACGACCTTTTCAAGCCGGAAAACTGGAATCGCGCCATCGACGAGGCACTGGGTCAGGCGCTCACCAATCTTGAAAGCATCGATGCGCCAGCGGGCGAAATGACTGTTCTGCTCGGCCCCGGCTGGCCCGGCGTGCTGCTGCACGAGGCGGTGGGCCACGGCCTCGAAGGCGATTTCAACCGCAAGGGCACCAGCGCCTTTTCGGGCCGGATCGGAGAGCGCGTCGGCGCGCCCGGCGTCACTGTGGTGGATGACGGATCCATCGCAGGGCGGCGCGGATCGCTGTCGATCGACGATGAAGGCACGCCGACCAGCGAGACCGTTCTGATCGAGGACGGCATTCTGAAAGGCTATATGCAGGATCGGCTCAATGCGCGGCTGATGGGCGTCGAAGCCACCGGCAACGGCCGCCGCGAGTCCTATGCCCATGCCCCCATGCCTCGTATGACCAACACGTTCATGCGCGGCGGCAATGACGATCCGGCGGAAATGCTCTCGCGAATGAAGAACGGCATTTTCGCCAAGAGCTTCGGCGGCGGCCAGGTCGATATTGTCTCGGGCAAATTCGTCTTCACCTGCACCGAGGCCTATAAAGTGGAGAACGGGAAGCTTGGTCCGGCCATCAAGGGCGCGACGCTGATCGGCGACGGACCCAGCGTGCTCACCCGGGTGATCGGCATCGGAGACGATATGGCGCTCGACGAAGGCGTAGGCGTGTGCGGCAAGGGCGGGCAAAGCGTTCCGGCAGGGGTTGGCCAGCCCAGTTTGCTGATCGAAGGGCTGACAGTGGGCGGCACGGCCTGATTGGTATTCTTCAGGCAGGGTTCAGCTTGGATTGCTAGCGTGTACTCGATCCAAAGGAGGTTCTCATGCGTAAACTGGCCATGGCTCTTGTTCTCGGCTCCGCGTTGCTGGCCGGTCCGGCCCTGCAGGCGCGCGAGAAGCTGACGGGTGAGCAACAGCTCGACAAATTGCTCGAAGGCCGGGTGGCTGGCCGTCCGGTAAGCTGCATTCCGCTGTCCAGTTCGTCCGATTCCCAGATCATCGACAAGACGGCTATAGTCTATGACAGCGGCCGGACCATCTACGTCAATCGCCCGACCAATGCGGACGAGCTCGATTCCGACGACATCATGGTGACCAGAGTGAGCACCAGCCAGCTGTGCCGTCTCGATACGGTGCGGATGCACAATCGCCTGGGGCATAATTTCTCCGGCTTTGTCAGCTTGCAGGATTTCGTGCCCTATACGCGAGTAGCGCGCTCCAACTGATCGTTTGACCAAAGGCTATCCTTCAGGCCTGCAGGGTGCACGGTGCCTTGCGGGCCAGCGGTTGTGGCGGCTGGTACTCGCACTTTTTTACGGGGCCGCCGGCACGCTTCATCTGATAATGCCCGCCCCGTTTCTCGCCATTGTTCCGCACTGGGTTCCCGCGCCTGCAGCGGTCGTGGCATTCACGGGTCTCGCTGAAATCGCCGGCGCCGCCGGGCTCGTTCAGCCATTTTCCACGCTGCTGCGAAAGGCGGCGGCATGGGGTCTTGCCGCTTACGCGCTGTGCGTCTGGCCGGCCAACTTCCAGCACATGGCTCTTGATCCCGCCCGCCCCGGCGGGGGGCTTGGACTTTGGTACCACATCCCCCGCCTCGCCGCGCAGCCATTGCTGATCTGGCTGGCGCTCTGGTGCGGCGAAGTGACTCGCTGGCCATTCAGACGCTGAAACGCGTCGCCCGCTCTCGATCAAGAGGGGCGACACTGCTTGCGGTGTGGATGGGCGCGCTATAGGTCCCGGCGGGACTGGAGTTTCATGCCGTGACCGGGTTTTTCCTTGCCTTGCTTGCCGCGCTGCTGGCAGGGGCAGGCGCGCGCGATCAGGTGATCATGGCACAGCTGTCGCGCGTGCAGGGAGCGCGGCCTGCCGCACTGGCCGTGGGAATTGCTACCAGCGCGGCGACCGCGGGGCTTGCGGCATGGCTCTCGCTGGAAGTCGCGCCGATGCTCAATGGCCATGCGCGTCTGTTCCTTGCCGGTCTTGCGCTGGGCTTTGGCGGGGCTGAACTGTTGTTCATGTCTATGCCGAAAGCCCCAGCGGAACCCACCAACTCGCTTGCCGCATTGGCTGTGGTCCTGGCGGCGCACCAGATCACCGATGCCGTCCGCTTCCTGATCTTTGCGATCGGGCTGGCCGCCTATTCGCCGGCAATGGCCGCAGCAGGCGGGGCGACTGCCGGGGCAGTGCTACTGGGCACGGCATGGACAGCGCCCGACTTGCTGGCCCACCCCGCCACAAGGAGCGTGCGGCGCGGTATCGGGGGCCTGCTACTGGTCGTCGGGATTGGTCTTGCCGTCAGCGCGATGCAGGCGGGCAGGGCGGGTTAGGCGGCAAGTCATTCCGCCTGAAGCCAGTCAGCCGCTGCTAGCCGCATTGCCGTTTCAGCCGCACCAGCGCCTCATCCAGCGCCGAGAGAAAGCGAGAGCGGTCGGAAGTTGCGAAAGGGCGCGGTCCGCCGATTGCTTCGCCGCCGGCGCGCAAGTCGGCCATGATCGCCCGCGTGGCAATCGCGCCGCCGATCGAGCTCAGGGTAAATGGCTTGCCATTGGGCGCGATCACGACTGATCCCGCTTTCAGACAGCGGTCAGCCAGCAGGATGTCGCCGGTAATGCACAGGGTTTGGCTGCTGGCGCGCTCGGCTATCCAGTCGTCGGCGGCGTCGAATGCATCGCTCACCAGCACGCGCTCGATCAGATCATGCCGGGGCACGCGGATCGGGCTGTTGCTGACAATGACAACCGGTACGGCGTGACGGAAGGCGACCTTGTAGATCTCATCCTTCACCGGGCAGGCGTCGGCATCGACCAGTATCCGGATCATCGCGCTTTGGGCGGTCCTTTGCCGATTCCCTTGCCCGGGCCTTTGCCGGGGCCTTTGGTCCAGTTGCCCTTCTTGCCCCCGCCGAGCTTGCCGCCCGATGGCGATCCATCATGGCGGCGAATTCGCTTGGCACCCGGCTTGGCGTCATAGCGGCGCTCGCCCTGGCCGGGCGTTACTGGCCTTGCCTGCAAGCGGCGGGGCAGTTTCTCTGCCGGCGGCCCATCGCTGCGATCGTGCTGCGGTGCGGGGGCCGCGATAGCTGGCGCAGGGGCGCTCTGCCGCGCGGGTGGGCGCTCGCCGGCAGGCCCGTCGCGGCGGCTGTCCGGTCTTTGCTGCGGCCGCGCGCTGCGCTGCTCGCCCTGATATTCGTTGCGATCGTCGCGCCGGTTTGAGCGTGCTTCATCGCGCGGCTTGCCATCGACAGCCACGATTTCAACGTCGTCGTCCTGTCCGGCCGTCCGCTCGACCGCGGCGAGGAACCGCGCGGCGACACTGCCAGGCACTTCGAACAGAGTCTCGTTCGCCGCCATGCGGATCGCACCGATTTCGCTGCGGCTGACATGGCCCCGGCGACACAGCAGCGGCAGGATCCAGCGCGGATCGGCGTTCTGGCGGCGGCCGATGTTCATGCGGAACCAGGCGCTGCCGTCAAAGCCTTCGCGCGGCGCTCGCTGTGCCGGACGGGCGTCAGCGGCGATCAGCTCCTCCGGCTCGGGCAGGCGTGAACGGTGGGCGCGCACCAGCGCGGCGGCGATATCCTCGGCGCTGCGTTCGGCCAGCAGGCGCGCGGCGAGTGCGCGGTCTTCCTCGTCGACTTCGACCGGGGCAAGCAGCGCGCCCAGCATCCGTTCGCTGTCAGCCGTGCGGATTTCGGCGGCGCTCGGCGGAGAGATCCATGCCGCGTCGATGCGTGCCCCGCGCAGCATCATTTCAACCCGGCGGCGGCGTGGATAGGGCACCAGCACGATCGCCGTGCCCTTGCGCCCGGCGCGCCCGGTGCGGCCTGAGCGGTGCTGCAGGGTTTCAGCATCGCGCGGAATTTCGACGTGAACCACAAGGCTGAGACTGGGCAGGTCGATGCCGCGCGCCGCGACGTCAGTCGCAACGCAGACGCGCGCGCGCTGGTCGCGCAGGGCCTGCAGTGCGTGGTTGCGTTCGTTCTGGCTGTGCTCGCCCGACAGCGCGACAACCGCGAATCCCCGCTCGGTCAGGCTGGCATGCAGATGGCGCACATTGTCGCGCGTGGCGCAAAACAGCATCGCCGTTTCCGCTTCGTGGAAGCGAAGCAGGTTGACGACCGCGTTTTCGATATCGGCCGGGGCAATCGCCATGGCCTGATATTCGATATCGCCGTGGCCGCTTTCGGATTCGACTGTGGAGATGCGCAAGGCATCGCGCTGATAGCGTTTGGCCAGCGCGACGATGGGCCGCGGCATGGTCGCCGAAAACAGCATGGTGCGTCGGCCTTCAGGCGTCGCATCGAGCAGTTCTTCAAGATCCTCGCGAAAGCCCATGTCTAGCATTTCATCGGCCTCGTCGAGCACGGCGACGGCCAGCGATGTCAGGTCGAGCGCGCCGCGTTCAAGATGATCGCGCAGGCGGCCCGGTGTGCCCACCACGATATGCGCGCCGTAACTGAGTGCGCGCCGCTCTTTCGAGGCATCCATCCCGCCAACGCATGTGGCAACCCGCGCCCCGGTATCGGCATAGAGCCAGGTCAGTTCGCGGCTGACTTGCAGGGCAAGTTCGCGGGTAGGCGCGATGATCAGCGCCAGCGGCGAAACAGTGAGGCGGGCTTCTCCCGCTTCGCCGAGCAGTTCGGGAGCCATGGCGAGACCGAAGGCGACGGTCTTGCCCGACCCGGTCTGGGCCGAGACAATAAGGTCGCGCCCTGCCGCTTCCGGCTCCAGCACAGCGCCCTGCACGGGCGTGGGAGAAGTGTAGCCGCGCGCGGCAAGCGCCTCGCCAAGGCGGGCAAAAGGAGTGTTGAAGGTCATGGTCTCTAGGTTTTTCCGGATGGCGACCGGACGGGTCGCAGACAGGCAATTGCCCGTCGGTTATCTGCGCCGATAGGCGCGAGAGCCGCCCAGCACAATGCCAAACGCCGCAACTTTGTTAGATCGGCCCATCGGTGCTAGTGCAAGCTGCGCGTCCACAGAGGAAATTTCCGTGCAATTCGATGACTTGCTTCGCCGCTATTTCGCCACTGATGACCTTGCCGCGATCACCCCTGCGGCCATGTCGGCTGGCGTGGAGCGCATGCGCGTCGACTTCGGCATGGAAAGCGACCGCGCCCGCCGCTTTGCCTTGTGGACCGTGATGCACATGTTCGGCGTCGCGCCCGATCTGGATGTCGCTTTTGCCAATGAGGCAGATCGCAACGCCGCGCGCGATTTCATGGATCTGGCGCAGCGCGCCGAAGATGGCGGTGATTAGGATCGCGTCGCAGCGAGGCACTTCGAAATTGCCGCGATCAGCTCGGCGCGCGAATAGGGCTTCATCACGGCCGTCGCATTGGCATAGGCGGGCAGTTCCTTCAGATCGTCGCCATAGCCGCTGGCGATCAAGAACGGCACGTTGTCTTCTGCAAGCTTGAGGGCCACCGCTTCGGAGGACTCGACGCCCAGATTGACGTCAAGCACGGCAAAGCTTGGCAGATGCTTGGCGATGATATCGAGCGCAACCGCTGCGCTTCCGGCAATGTGACAGCGATCTGCCCCCAGCGACTGCAGCTTGTCTTCGGTTTCCATCGCGATGATCAGGTTGTCTTCGACGATCAGGACATCGCCCGAAAGCAGTTTGACGTCGCCTTCAGCGCCGCTGGGAGCGGGGGCTACCATCGCGGGTTCGCCAAGCGTGACAATCGATGCAATGTGATGCGCGGGAATCGAGAATTCCGCGACCAACCCTTGGCTTTCGAAACTCACCTGCGATGTGCCGCCCAGTTCGTGGGGAATGGCATTGGCGATGATCGTCGTGCCAAACCCGCGGCGCAGCGGCGTTTCCACTTGCGGGCCGTCGTGCTCGGACCAGCGAACCTCGGCACCGCCCTCGCCGCTTTGCTCGATTCGGATGTTCACGCTGCCGCGCCGGTCGGACAGCGCGCCATATTTGCATGAGTTGGTCACCAGCTCGTGAAACACCAGCGCAAGCGTGGAAAAAGCGCCGGGTTCGACCATGGCATCGACACCGGAAATGGCAATGCGATCGACCTGGCCGCGCATGTAGGCCTCGCATTCGGCGCGAAGCAGTGTCTGCAGCGAGGCCGGCCCCCAATTGAGTTTGGTCACCTGGTCATGAGCCCGCGCCAAGGCATGGATACGGTTGCTGATGACATCGGCGAACTGCTCGGTGGATTGCGAGGGTTCCTGGCTCTGGGCGACGAGCCCCTGGATCAGGTTGAGGATATTGCGGACGCGGTGGTTGAGTTCGCCGATCAGGGTCTGCTGTTTGCGGTTGGCCTTTTCCCGCTCGCTCTGCGCGGCATCGCTCATCCGCAGGACGACTTCGAGCAGCGTAACGCGCAGGCTGTCCGCCGTGGTTACTTCTTCCTCGCTCCATGGGATTGCATATCCCTCGCGCTCTTCCTTCCATAATTCGAAGCTTTTTCGGGGTGTAAGCCGGGGGCCATTGGGGCCGAGCTCGACTGGCTTGTTGGGATTGCCGGCCCAATGGACGCTTTGCTCATGTGACTTGCGAAACAGCACGATGTAGTCGCGCGGGCTGCGCGATACGGGAAGCGACATGACGCCAGCAAAGTCATCGCCGAAATCGGCCGCCGGCGGATAGGCGCGGGCGATACTGTCAGTGTGCCAAACCCGGCTTGCGCCAGTCGTATTCAGAAACCGCGCCAGCTTCTCAAACGCTGCTTTGTCGGGAAGCGGGCCGTGGCCGACGAGTTCGCCGCCGATCCATCCGGCGATGGAATCAAAGGGTATGACTTTGGCAATCGATTCGCTGAAGCCGTCGAAAGCCTGAATCATGCTTGCGCCGGGAGCGACCCGCGCCATGATTTCGTCATGCAGCCGGATGGCCGTGTTCTTCTGCTGGTTGATCTGCCTCAGGTCAGTCTGTTCAAGCAGGAAGGACATGAACTGGCCGAACAGCTCGCAAGCCGTGCGGATCGCGTAGTCGAGTTGCAGCGGCTCGTAATGGTGGCAAGCCATCAGGCCCCACAGCTTTCCACTGCGCATGATCGAGATCGACATCGAGGCCTTCACGCCCATGTTGCGCAGATATTCGATGTGGATCGGGGAAACAGCGCGCAGCCCGCTCATCGACAGGTCAAGCGGTTCGCCGCTGGGATTGGTCGTCGGCGTGATCGGCACCGTGGGATCGTCGATATCGGAGATGATGCGCAGGATATTGCGCGAATAGAGCTTGCGTGCCTGCGCGGGAATGTCCGAGGCGGGGAAATGCATTCCCATGAACCCGTCGATGCCGCCTTTTTTGCTTTCGGCAATCACTTCCCCGGCGCCGTCGTGCTCGAAGCGATAGACCATGACTCGGTCGAAACCGGCCAGTCCGCGCAGCTGCCGCGCGGCCAGCTTGCACAGTTCCTCCACCGAGCCGAGATCGCGCATGCGGTCCACCATCGGTCGGACGTAAGAGACATAGTCCTGCTTGCGCCCCGTGGCGGCCGGTTCAGCCTCGAGAATGAAGGAGCGGCCAGAGGCATGCACGGCGAGATCATACAACTGTCCGGAGCCGGTGAGATCGATGCCGAAAATCCGGTCGACCGAATCAGGCGCGCCCAGCAATTGCAGGCGCGAGCGGATATGGTGCAGCGCTTCGCTCGCGAAATAGTCCTTGGCGGGATTGCCGACCAGGGTTTCAGCAGGAATCCCGAACAGCTGATCACAGTTTTCGGAGACATGATTGATGATCCAGTCAGCTGAAAATGCCACCAGATAGCCAAAGCTCTGAATCCGCCCGATGATATGGATCGGCTCGGCCGCGCAAGTCGAGAGATCGACCGCATCAAAGCCCGCAGTATCGGTCACTGCGTCGCGCGCTTCGCGATTTCGACCGCCGCGCCAAAGACATCGAAACATTGATGCGCCGATTGCAGGACAAGGCTCTGGTCGAGCGCCTGTCCTTGCGGACCATCGAGATAGGCAATCACACCGCGAAACAGATCCGCGCCTTGCCCATCGTTCAAAAACCGCGAGACGTGCCCATTGCTGCTACCCCAGTGGGGCTTGCGATTGATGGCGCCAATGCCCATCCGGGAGCCTGCCAGCACATAGGCCAAACCCGTATCGCAGGCCGGGGTTTCGACGGAAATCTCCGGCAAGCCAGCAGTGGCTTGTCGGCCCAGCTCGGCCAGATCCTGCACCAGCATCTGTGCATAATCCGGCGCCGCAGTGCCCAGCAAATGAGCGACTGCCTTGCTCCAGTCATCGGCAAGGGCAGACCAGGCGATACAGTGCGCGGTCAGAAATCCGGTGTAGCCCGTCTGCGTATCGAGCCGGAACTGATCGAAGCTGTCATCGATTTGCTGATGCCTCGCGGCTGTCTGCTGCTTGAGCAAGGACCGCAGGCCCGTTTGGGAGCCCGAAGGAGTGCTGACAACTGGGACTTGCAGGACTGTCACGCAACATACCTCCGAACCACGCGGGTGCATTAATGTGCACTGGTATACATTAAACAGCGCAACGTCTGCCCACTTGTGGACACAGGCGGAACCAATGACCCTCGCCGAGTGTTCCCGTTCATTGTGCAAAAAATTGGTGGCGAGGTTATGACAAATCTGAACGGGAACAACCTCCTCAGCGCTTTGCAGAGCTCAGATCGCGAATTGATCGAGGCCAGTGTACGCGAGATACGCCTGTCAGCCGGCGCCACCCTGTATGAGCCGGGTGACTTCGTCGAATCGGTCTATTTCCCCTGCGATTCTGCCATGGCCGGATTTTTTGTCGCGCTGCCGGATGGCAAAGGCGTTGAAACCGCGCTGATTGGCCGCGAAGGCGCAATCGGCGGAATCGTCAGTCAGGGCAGGCTCCCTGCCTATGCCCGCTGCACAGTGCAATATGCCGGCCTATTCCTGGTCATGTCCTCGCGTGAGCTTGAGGATCTGAAGGATCAGTCGCTCACGATCCGCCATCTCTTTGCCCGTTACGCTGATTGCCTGATGGCGCAGATATTTCAGACCACGGCTTGCAATGCCGGGCACACGATAAACCAGCGCGCGGCCAAGTGGATGCTTTCCACTATCGAACGATCGGGAACCCAGACTATCGAAATGACCCAGGACCAGCTCGCTGAAATGCTGGGCATCGGACGCAGCTACATCAGCAGGGTGATTGCCGCGATGAAAGTCGAAGGCCTTATCTCGGTCTCACGAAAGAAAATGGAGATCACCGATCTAGACCAGATCCGCGCGATAGCCTGTGATTGCAACGACCATGTGAAGCGGCATTTCGACACAGTGCTCGAGGGAGTCTATCCTGACGAGGCCAATGCCTGATCGGCCAATATTGCCAGCGCCGCTTCGACACAATCCCGCGCGCGTTCACGGGCGCCCTGTCCCGCTGCAGCGCGCGCGGCCATGGGTATTTCAATGCCAATCGGAATATCCGCAGGCAGGGCAGCGAATATCGCGGTAATCGGCAATTCCCCCGCTCCGGGTGCGAGGCGTTCAGTGACTGCTTCAGTCAGATAGTCAGGGATGACCGGGACCAGCGGCGCATCGCACAGCTGGGCATAGCCGATCAGTGCGGGATCGAGCGCGGCAAGATCGGCAGCGCTGCCGCCCGAACGGATCAGGTGCATGCAATCAATCATCAGGCGCACATTGTCCGCCTTCACCTCGGCGATCACGCCCAGCGCGGCGGGCAGGTCGGGTATTGACCGGGTCGGTACGAATTCCAGCATCACCTGCACGCTGCGCTGTGCCGCCATGTCTGCCAGCGCGGCCAACTGATCGAAGGTGCGCGCTACGTCCGCTTCCATGCTGACGCCGCCGATGCGCGTGATGCCGAACTCGCACATCAGGTCGAGGTCCTGCTCCAGATCGCGCACGTCTCGCCCCGGCATGATGCCGAATCCTTGCCCCAGCCCTATGGTTATGCCGCGATCGGCCAGTGCCTGCTTCATTGCCCGGCGCGGCCCTGCCTCGCGCAGCGACCAGGCGGGCAGGCCCTCGGGATTGACCGGCAATGGCGAAAGGCCGACCGCAATGAACGAACAACCCAGATCTGCGGCGAGGTGAACCAGATCGACCGGCGGCAGCCAGAAAGTCGTCAGGCTCTCGATGCCCAGCCGCTTCAGAACATCGTCACGCGTCGCCATGGTCAGTCGCCATTCGGCAATATGTGGACTTTTGTCTCGCCATTCGCGCCGCGCAGCATGGCGAAAATGTCGGGCAACTGGTCGAGCGTGGCCAATTTCGTCACGATCATGCCCGGACTGGCATGGCCGCTCAGCAAGGCATCGGCGGCATGCTGGAAGTCTTCGATGGTATAGCCGACCGGAAAAGTCATGCGGATGCCCTTGAAGGCTGCCACGCCGGGGATCACCGGGTCGGGCAGGGTGCAAAATCCGAGCGATACGACATGGCCCAGCACGCGCACGTGATTGATGGCCTGTCCAAGCAGGCCGGGCGCGCCGGCGCATTCGAAAACCACGTCAGGCGCCCCGCCGAGCGCGTCGGCCACACGCCGGACTTCGTCTTCCCCGGTCTGCACAAAAGCGTCCGCGCCCATGGCCAGCGCCATTTCCGCACGCTTGGCGGACCGGGAGGCAACCACGATTCGGCCCGCGCCAAGCCTCCTTGCCCAGTACAGCGTGGTCAGCGCCACTGTTCCTCCGCCCAGAATGAGGACGCGGTCCCCCGGCTGCATGCCGGCCATGCGCACGCCGTAAAAGCCGACCGCGAACGGTTCGACCAGCGCGCCGTCGACGGACGAATAGCTTGCCGGAAGCTTCAGCGCGTTGCCTGCCGCCAGGCTGTGGTACTGCGCGAAGCCGCCCATGCCGGTCTGCCTGCCGGGACACAGCGCGGCATTGCCGATGCGGCATGCCTCGCAGAGGCCGCAGCCGAGGCTCAGCCGGTAAGTGACGAGATCGCCTTTCGCAAAGCCTTCGACCTCTTTGCCGAGATCGATCACTTCGCCGGCATATTCGTGGCCCGGTGTGCAGCCAGCGGGATAGTCCCAGCCCCCACTTCGGTTGTGCCCCGATGTCATGTGCAAGTCGGTGCCGCAGATGCCGCAGCGATCCACCCTGATCAGCAAGTCGGCGGCGCCGGGTACAGGCATGTCGCGCTCTTCGATGCGCATGGGCTGGCCCTGACCCGGATAGACGGCGGCTTTCATGCGGGCACCATTTTCGGGCGAAGATCGTAGCGATCGACATAGGAACCGAAGCGTTCGCGCACTTCGTCTTCGCTCAGGCCGAAGTCGGCGATATCATAGCGGTGCTGGCCGTGACTGCGTTCCGGATCGGTCTGCCCTCGCTGGCGCATTGCCATTTCGACTTCGGGCGAAAGATCGAGACCGCAAAATTGATAGATCCGCTTCACCGTGCCTAGCGGGTCGCGGTGAAGGTCTGACTGGATGATGTCGAGCACCTGCCCTGGATGGGCGCGCCGCACCTGTTCACTGTCGGCAATCGCTTTGGCCCACTTTTCGGTTTCGCGGTGCGCGGTGATCCGCCCCTGCAGCGCGCCATCGGCATCGCGCAGGGGGGTGTAGAACTGGCAGAGCAGGCTAGTGAGCGAAGGAATCGCGCGAGCGGGATCGCGGTGGGTCTGGATCACCAGTGCATCCGGAAAGATTTCGAACAGCAAATCGAGATTGGCGATGTGTCCGGGGTTCTTCAGCAGCCAGCGCCGGTCAGGCTCATTGCTGCCAATCAGTTGGATGACCCGCCGCAAGTGCTGGTAGGCAGGGCGCTCGCTCTGCGTCTGCCACCATGCGTCATAGGTCGGCGCGGGCCAGCCGCAGGCCCACATGTTGCTGACGAATGAGTGCGCCAGGACTGTCAGGCATTCGTCCACTTCCTCGGCAGCGCGGGCATGGGCCGCCTTGGCGCCGGGGCTCAGCCGGTCGCGCCGGGCAATCTGGTCAGCGGCTTCGCGGAATTCGGGATAGCTCTCCCAGCTATCGCGCGGCGGGCGCGGCATTGGGGCATTGAGCAGCCACGATTCCAGCCCCTGGAACTGCGGATCGACGGCCAGCAACTTGTGCAGCGCGGTCGTGCCGGTGCGGGGGATGCCAGTAATCACCACGGGCCGCACCACGGCTGTTCGCTCAAAGCCCGGATTGGCGGCCATGGCACGGACGGCGCGCACGCGGCCTGAAAGCATTTCAACCAGCCTCCGCCATGCCTGCTCGCGCCCCACGGGATTGAAATGGGCATCGGCGTCGATTGACTGCAGCAGGATGCGAAGGCCCCAGCGATATTCGTCCCCGCCAAAGTCCGACGAGCCGACACGGGTGGCGACAACTTCGTGCAGCCGATCGCCCGCATCGACGAATTTCGTCGGGGGCGTGAGCAGCGTGTCAGGCACGTTCACCAGCGCCGCCGCCGCTGCGCCGCGCGAACCCGCGCCTGCAATTGCTGCGCGCGCTCATCCGCGGACACATGCGGCGTATCGGCTGGCAGATGCTGGCGGATGTCGGCCAGTTTCACACGCTTGATCGTCGGCGTCGGGTGGCTGTCGCAATCGTACCAGCGGCCATAGATCGTCCCTTCGGTGAAGCCGGCGGGATCGAGCCAGTTCGGCACGCCCGGATCGTCCAGGCAAATCACCGCATAGAAGCGGCCATCGCTGGCCACATGGGCGAAGTGGCCGTTGGTATGGCTCATGCGGTAGACGAATTCGATGGCGTTGAAATAGGGATCGTTGAGCTGGAAATTCCAGTATTCGCGCAGCTCCGGCAAGTCGGTTTCCAGGATCAGCGCCTCGTCCGCTTCGAACTCGAACACTGCCGGCAGATAAATCTGGCGGGTCAGGCTGCCCTGATATCGCACCGGATCGAAGCGGTTGATGCCGACGCTGGCCTTGATGCCGTTCTGCATTTCCATGAAGGTCTTGGCATAGCGCCCGGGGAAGCCCGCCATCTGCTTGATGCGTGCCATGATCTGGTCGGGATCAAGGCGCGCCTTGGGCGCAACCTTGTCGAGGCATTCGATCGAAATGCGTGGGTCGATTTCGTTCTCCCAGTCATAGGAGCGATAGCGAACCATGAAGATGTCGACGTCCGGGTGAAACTCCACCCAGTTGCCCTGGTGGCCTTCCGGCTTGGGCTTGGCGCTGAAGATCACTTCGAAATTGCCATCTGGGGCAATGTCGAGATCGCGCTGATCGAGATGCACGGCATTTCGCATGTCCGACAAGTCATCGATAAGCCCGACCAGGCCATGCCGCGCGGTAAAAGTGACGAGTTTCACCGTGCCGATATTGCCGGAAATGCGATACGTCAGGTCGCCGCGGATTGGCGAATAGAGATAGATATCGTCCGGGTTGGGCTGCAGCGTGTAGACCGGGTTCCACAGCGGCGCCCAGTCAGGATGTTCGGCATCGGCGTGGAAATAGGCGAAATAGCTGTAGGACAGACTGCACAGCGTCTGCCGGTACATATCGGCGCGGTATTTGGGGTCATCCGGGCGCCACGAATTGGCAAGCTCGGCGACCGCCAGTTCCAGGTCGGGCAAATGTTCGAGCAGTGTGGGGCCGATGGCTTGCGTCACGAATTTGCTCTCCGTCCTGGTTGTTGCATTGTCATTCGTCGGGAATGCCCGGCAGCACCGGTCCGCCGTTGACCGCAACTGTCTGGCCCGAAACGAATGATGCCGCGTCGCTGGCGAGGAAGACAATCATGTTGGCAATTTCGCTGGTCCTGCCAGTGCGCCCCATCGGATTTCCGGCCAACTGGTTGGGGTCGAGATTTGCCGCGCGCCATGCGGCCTCGGCGCGTTCGGAGGCAATGGCGCCCGGCGCGACGCAATTGACCCGGATGCCGTGCTTGCCCCACTCGGCAGCGGTCACCCGGGTGAACATTTGCAACGCCGATTTCGCCGCGGAATAATGCGCCCCGCCGCGCACGCCGGTGATGCCCGCGCCCGAGGATATGTTGACAATAGCGCCGCGCCCTGCCGCGATCATGTGCTGCCCAGCCTCGCGGGTGCAGACGTAGGCAGAGCGGATATTGAGATCGAAAGTCGAATCCCAGCCTTTCATCGGGATCTGCTCGAGCGGCGACATGCGTGTGCCGCCGGCATTGTTGACCAGAACGTCGATCCTGCCGAATTCGGCCATCGCCTGCTCGATCAGCCGCACCACGGCAGCTTCGTCTTTCACGTCAGTGGGCACGGCGATGCAGTGCGCGCCGCTTTCCTCGCGAATGCGCGCGGCGGAAGCTTCAAGTTCGTCGGCCCCGCGCGAGGCAATCACCACGTCCGCGCCCAGCCGCGCGAGCTGGCGCGCGGTGGCCAGGCCGATGCCCGTACCGCCGCCCGTGACAATGGCCGCGCGGCCAGTGAAATCGAGTTGTTCGGTAATCATTGCCCGGTTCTCTTACTCAACAGTCTTCCCCCCCGACCATCACTCGCTGCAGCACGCGCTTGCCCGAGCTTTCGAGCGAGCCGCGCGCGTGCTGGCAGGCGATGTTGTCCCAGATTACCAGATCGCCCTGATGCCAGACATGTTCGGCAATACCGGGCGGCGCATAGGCATGGGCGAAGACATCGGCCAGTAAGTCGCGGCTCGCTTCCCATTCCATGTCGAACAGGCGCGTCGTCTGCATTTCGTTGACGGCGAGATAGGGCCGCGCGCTGTGGGGGTGGCGCCGGATAGCTGGCCGACGGTCGCGGCGGCTGGCGGGGGGATCGCGCACTTCGAAGGCGCGCAGGCCCACACTGTCATAGGTCGACTTGATCATTTCCGCATCACGCCCTTCCAGGGCCCGGCGCAGCGCCTCGGGCATCGACTGATAGCACTGCTCGGCATCGATGAACCGGGTGGAGGATGCGCCATCGACCACATCGACTGCGTGGAGCGAAAGCGCCTCGAACGGATTTTCGGTAAAGGCGCCGTCCGAATGAAACGGATAGGCGGCCCTGGCGGCTTCCTGCTCCGATTCCGTCGTGATGAAGCCGGTCGCGTTCTGGCGGTGCAGCATCAGTGGGCCCAGCAAGGCCAGCAGCCTTTCGTGCGCCTCGCGGGAAAGCGCTTGCCTGCGCGCTACGATCAGGTGGTGTTCGCGAAACAGGCTGACAAATAGTTCGGCCGCCGGCCGGGACAAGGGTTGGCTGAGATCATGATCGATCTCGGCGCCGAACGGTTCCATGCGGCGCCAGCGCAACCCGCCATCGGTCCGCCAATCAGTCATGTCCATCTCCGCGCGGTCCTTGCCGGACTATCGACAGCGCGGTTCCCGGGGCAATCTCGTCAAGTTTGGCGAAATCACCCGAAGGAACCGCGAATCCCTGCCGTCATACAGGGACATCATCATTCAGCCCGTCAAGGAAATACGGATTTTTTGGACTCCTTCCTCAGAATTCGTAGCTGATCGATCCGCCATACATACGCGGCGCGCCCTGAACGCCGACCACCACGCCGACAGCGTTGCCGGTCAGGTCAAGCAGTCTGTCATAGTACTGTTTGCCCAGCAGATTGCGGGCATAGGCCTTGAAGGTCATCCGGGGAAGCTTGTCCAGACGCACCGCAATGGTGCCATTGACGATGCCATAAGCCTCCTGCGAACCGACCAGATTGTTGCTGTAGAATACCCGGCTGCGCCAGTCCCAATCCAGATGGAAATCTGCAGACGCGCCTGGAGCATTCAGCTTATAATCGAGCCCGAGGTTGTAGGTGTATTTCGGAACGCCCTGGAACTTGTCGGTAAGGGCGATCGTCGATCCCGGCAGCACTTCGGTATATCTGGCATCGACATACGAAGCCGATGCAGACAGCCTCAGGTCTGGTGTCAGAAGCGCCTGCACTTCAAGCTCGCCGCCGCGGATCCGCGCCTTGGCGGCATTGTCGATCTGATTGGCTACCTGGTTCCCGATCCCGGTGGGGACCGTGCGGCTTACCTGAATGTCGGTGTAATCGGCATGATAAATCGCGGCGTTGATCCGCAGCCGGCGATCCAGCATGCTTCCCTTGAAGCCAAGCTCATAGGACACTGCCGATTCCGGGCCGTAAGGGTTCACCGTGATAGCCGAGGTGCCGCGCAGGTTGTATCCGCCAGCGCGATAGCCACGACTGGCCTTGGCATAGACCAGAATATCCGATGAAGGTTTCCAATCAATGCCGGCCGTCCATGGCGCATAGGTAAAGGACTTAACTGGTAAGGTAGCGCGGCACACACCGGGCACATCGAGCAGAGCAGGTGCGACCGAACAGGTTATCGTCGGCGGCGTAGTCGAGGTATTGATCGAGTCGTTCATGGTGATCATCTGGCGCTTGTCTTGCGTGTAGCGAACGCCGCCAGTGATCTTGATTTGGGGCGTTATGGCAAAGCTGACCTGCGCAAAACCGCCGAGCGAAGTGTTATGGATATCCGCCCGCTGGCGCGACGCACCGACTGCCGACAAAGTGAAGGCATAGCCCGGCCCTTCTACAGCGTCTTCCTTGAAATAATAGAACCCTCCGATCCAGTCGAGCCGGTCGTCAAAAGCCTTTCCATAAAGCTGGAATTCTTCGGAGAACTGATCCTGTGTCGTGAGCGAGAAGCCATACGTTCCATTGCTGGTCTTCAAAATGGAGTAGGGCGTTCCATCGATGTCGGCGCCTCTTGGGGCCGTCCGGAACATCTTGCGATAGCCGGTGATAGACTTGGCAGTCACACCGCCGCCCAGGTCATAGCTCAGAAAGCCGCCGAACCCTTGCGCGATCACCTCAACTGCGCCCCAGACGCTGCCCTGGGTCTCATAGAAGGGTGTGTTGATATAATTGCTCAACCCGGCATCTTCCGGATGGCCGGAGCCGGTCACGAAGGAGCATGGACCCGTGGAGTTGGGGCCAGTGACAGTCGTATTGTTGGGGCCCGGCACAGTGCAAGGGTTTGCATAAGTCACCTTGCTCAACTGCCCGCCGCCCGCAAGCCGCGCGTAATCATAGGTGACCAACCCGGTTAGCCTGCCCAGGTCGGCCTTAAGGGATGCGCGCACGAAACTGATGTTGTCATCATTCAGGGGCTTGTCGAGCCGGGTGTTGCGTCCCCAGCCGTGATTGTCCGAATGCTCGGCGGCAACGCGCAATGCGAACTTTTCGCCCAGCGGAGCGTTCACCACGCCGGTCAGGCGCATGGCGCCATAATTGCCGAGCGAAGCGGTGAGCGAGCCGCCCCATTCGTGTTTCGGCTCGGCCGGGATCAGGTTGATCGCGCCGGCGATCGTGTTACGTCCGAACAGCGTTCCCTGCGGCCCGCGCATGACTTCCGCTCGCGCCATGTCGACGAGCGCTATGTTCAGCCCTGACGTTCGCGCAATATAGACGCCGTTGATATACATGCCGACAGCCGGATCGACGGTAATCAGCGTTTCTCCGACATAAATGCCGCGCATGGAGGACTGCAGGATGGTGCGGTCGCCTGTGCTGGTGCTGAAGTTGAGGCCGGGCGCAGCGAACTGCAGGCCCTTGATATCGTGAATTTCACTGCGCTTGAGTGCTTCTGCATCAATCGCCGTAATCGCAATCGGAACCGACTGGATCGATTCCTGGCGACGAGTCGCGGTTACAATGATTTCTCCGAGCTGCCCGGTTTCGTTGGCGGGCGCCGGGTCCTCCTGAGCCAAGGCTGGAGCGGAAATCGCTGCGGCGACAACGATGGCGGCCGTCAAGCTGTACTTGTAATGCATACCAGAGTCCCTCCCAAGACAATTTATCCCGCGATTGCTGCGGCTGAATTGATCCTATCACTTTGCAACGGCCATTGAAACGATGCACTTCTAGCACGCGATGTTTGGCTGGATCAGATCTGGGATACTTCTTGAGCTGTAGGCTCCAGCGCGCTTGGCTGAACTGTGCAGGCAGCATCTTATATCCAATAGCAACTTGCGGCGCGGCTACCTCTGTATTGGTTTATTTCCGCTAAGCGACTGGAAGATTGAAGTAATTTGGCGCTTGCTGCCATTTCGCATCTCGTGCCAAGCTTGCGGGATGCCAATTTCGCCATTTGTTCGCGTGGGGATCCTCAATGACTCGGCTGCCGATGCAGCCAGCGCGACGACTGATTTGACCGGTTGGCTCCGGCGCGAAATCGATTCAGTGCGGGCAAGCGGTCGGCTGAATGCCGAAGTCGAGATTGTCCAGAAGTATGGGCTGGGTCTGCCGGTAGGAAAGTTCGCGGCCGTCGAGCAGGCATTCGATGCGCTTGTAGCCGATGATGTCGTGCTGATTGTCGGGCCGGCCATCGGCGACAATGCCTTGCTGGCGACGCCGATGGCCGAGCGCGAGCGCGTGCCGATGATCAACTGGTCGGGTGCCGAGCGTGCGCGGGGCGACTACATGTTCCACCTCCAGGTCGGCTCGCACGAGGATGAATCGCTATTGATCGCGCGCCACCTCGCCGGCATCGGTGCGAAGCACGCGGCCGTGGTTTATGACCTTTCGCCGATAGGCGAGCGGCATCTCGAGTATCTGGCGATCGAAGGCAGGATCGCCGGGCTGGAAATCGTCGCGGCCGTGGGAATTGACCCTTTGGCGAGCGATGCGAGCGATGCCGTGCGGCAGGCGCTCGAGGCAAGTCCGCAAGGCTTCGTCTATTTTGGCCTTGGGCTGTCAGCGCCCGCAGTAGCCCAGGCCCTGGCAAGCAGCGGCTGGGCCGGCCCCCGGATCATGAATGCAGCGGGCATGCGGGGCCACGATCCGGCCTTTGCCGCCAAGATCGAGGGCTGGATCTATCCGGATCTCTATTCGGATCATAACCGCACGCTTGCCGCAATCCGCGAGCCCGCGGCGCCGGCTTTCCGTTCGGCAGTGGGACATGACATCGCCCGACTGGCGGCCGAAGGGTTGGCCCGCGCTCCAGAATTCACGCGCGAGGGCGTCCGGCTGGGGCTCGAGCAAGTCAAGTGGCTGCCTGCTGCGGAAGGCAAGGATGGCACTTTGCTGGGTTTCGGCGTCTATGATCGCGGCGCGTTGCACGGCGAGTATCTAGTGCTGCGGCAGTGGCGGCAGGGACGCAGCTTAGAAATCTGACGACTTTATGGTGGGAGCTCAACCAAGAGCCATGTTCGTAAAGATCTTTGGCGAATAAAGGGGCCATCGCGGGTCAGCGCGTTTTGCGCTGACCCGCGATGGCCGAATGCAATCAGAACTTCTTGGAGACGCCCAGGCGGATCATGCGGCCCAAGGTGAAACCATTGGCGAAGCCACTGAAGGTCGATATCTGACCGCGGTAGAGCGGCGGATCCTGATCGAACAGGTTGTCGACGTTGACAGTGAAAGTCAGGTCCTTCGCGATTTTGCTCTCGCCCGGCACCTTGTACTGGAAGAACAGGTTGATCACGTTGAAGGAAGCGACCCGGCTCTGCTGGGCATTGGTCGCGGTCGGCGTGATCGCGAAGCCCTGCGAGTGGTTCCAGATCGCTTGCGCACGCAGGTTGCCGATATCGGCGCCCAGCGTGGTCTGCAGACGCAGGCGGGTGGTTTCGAGTTCAACAGTCGAAATCACCGGCGCCGCTTCGCTGGCCTGCTGCTTGAAGGTCAACACGTAGTTGCCCGAGACGTCGGCAAAGACACCACCGAAGCCGGTTTCCTTGCGCATGCGCGCATAGAAATCGAGGCCCGAGGTGATCACGCGGCCAAGGTTGGTCGAGCGTACGTCGATCACCGAGTAGACGGTGCTGAAGTCACCGTTCGGCAGCGCAGCAAGGGTCTGGGCAGCCCCAATCGAACCCTGGGCGGTGAGAGCATCGTAAAACGCCTTGAGTGCATCGTTGCCCTGGTCATAGGTCACAACGCGGTCCAGGTAGTCAATATAGAGCCGCGAGCCCACTGCCGACGGCGCGGCAATCACGTTTTTCACGTTGATAGAGTAGTAGGTCAGCCCCGCCGAGAAGCCTTCCAGGACCGGCGGCTTGATGTCAAAGCCCAGCGACCAGGTCTTGGCTTCCTGCGGCTTGAGCGGGAACTTGGGGCCGTTGAATGCCAGCACGTTGATACGGTTCCCGACAGCCAGACCTACCTTGGGGTTGGGGCGCACGAGCTGCGAAACGGTGGCGAAGCTGGGCAGGGGATCCGCCAGCAGCGAGATTCCCGCCGCCTGGAAGGCCGTGCCCCAGTTGCCGCGCAGCTTCAGCCATTCGACCGGCGCGAAATTGACACCGATCTTCGGATTGAAGGTGCTGCCGAAGTCGCTGTAGTGGTCATAACGGCCCGAAAGGTTGAGGCTGAGATCGCCAATCCCGCTGCCCGCGCCGAGTACCGGCACATTGAGTTCGCCGAACACCGACGTGACGTCGCGCGAGCGGTGATTGTCAACCACTGCGGCAATGCCGGCTGCGGTGAATGCGCTCGCCGGGCTCGAAAAGCCGGTGTAGGTTTCGCGCATGAACTCGGCGCCGATGGCCACGCGGACCGGGCCGGCGGGCAGGTCGAACAGCGGCCCGTCGACGATCGCGCGGGTGTTGACCAGTTCGTGCTTGGCGCGGCCAAAGCTGAACCAGTCACGCGCCCTGGCAAGCGCAGGGAGGTTTACCGGATTGGCCAGGTTGACCGGGTCAAACGTGCCGGCAGTCGCCGCCGCGCTGATTTCTGCCGCGTTGAGGTTCTGCGTGAGCAGCTTGGCATCACCGACGCCGAAGTTGAACATGGCATTGAGCTGCCAGCCCGCTCCCATGTTCCACTTAAGCTCGGGCGTGAAGCCATAGGATTCGAGCGACGAATGCGATGGCGGCGAGTTGCCGTAGAGCGAGGCCAGATTGAAGAAGAAGGTTTCCGTTGTCGGCGCGCCAGGCAGCGCGATGAAGTAAGGGCTGGTGTTGCGCACCGAAACGCCAGAAGACAGGGCCGGGGGGCCGAAAGTCGTCTCGACATTGCGGTGGACATAGTAGGCCTTGACGCCGAACGTTACCGGACCGCCAGTGTCGACCTGCACGCTGGCGAAGACACTGTGCTTTTCCTCTTTGGGATAGAGCGACTGGTACTCGGTATTGTCGCAGCGGTTGCCGAGGCCGGCAACGAGGCCGGGCAAGGCATAAGTCGTGGTCGTGGCGCCAACTGTTGCGCGAACGCTCCCGACGGGGCAGGCGATGTCGGATGGGACATTGTTGACCCAGTCGCGGCCCTGCGCATAGTAACGGTCAAGACCCAGCAGGTCATCGTGCTTGGCAAAATCATAGGCGAAGTAGGCCGAGACGGCGCCGATCGTCTTACCGGCGATGATCCCGGCATTGTACTGGCTGACATCGTCGGCAAAGCCATAGCTGCCCTTGACTTCGATCCCGTCGAAGCGGCGGCGGGTGATGAAGTTGATCACGCCGCCGATGGCATCCGAACCATATGTGGCGGAACCGCCGTCGGTGATCACGTCGACACGTTCGACCGCGTTGGGCGAAATCGCGTCGATGTCCATGGTCGACTGGCGAACGCCCATGCCGGGCAGGCGGTGACCGTCGACCAGCACCAGCGTGCTGGCGGAACTCGACGCGGTGTTGCCCAGATAACGCAGCGACGGGCGGTTGACGGTGATGTTGACGCCGTTGGTGCCGCGAATTGACGCATAGGCGAGGAAGTTGCCGGCCTGCGGCACGGCGGCCAGCAGGTCGGAAGTATTGACCGCGCCGATCGCCGCGATCTTGCTCTGGTCGACTGCAATGGTCTGCGATCCGCCTGGTGCGATGCCGCGAATCAGAGTGCCTGTGACAACGATATCGCCGCTGGTTTCTGCCTCGTCGGCAGTGTCAGCTGTGGCAGCATTCTGTTGCGCCAAAGCGGGCGTGGTGACAGACAGCAGACTGGCACTCGCCAGTGCGAGCGTACGGAACTTAAGCAAAATGAATCCCCTCACCTGAAGAATTAGGCCCGACGCACTAGCAATTCAGGCCCACATTGTGAAAGCTATTAAAGCGCGCAGTTACAACAGGGTAACTAATATCCTGAATTTGCCAAATCACTGTGATAAAATCGCAACACTGGATCTGGGGAGGAAATTTAAGCCATGGATAGCGCTGAACAACAACCCCGCGTTGCCATGGTGACTGGCGCCAGCCGGGGCATCGGCAAGGCGATTGCCATCGAACTGGCGGATGCGGGTTTCGCTGTGGCGATTACCGCTCGCACGGTGCGCGAGGGTGAGCAGAGAGAGCATTCTTCCACGCTCAGGAAAACAGATACGACGCCGCTGCCGGGCAGCCTTGAGAGCACCTTGGAAGAAATTGACAAGCTCGGCGGCAAGGCCCTTGCGCTTGCTGCCGACTTAATGGAGCACGGCACTCTAGGTGCGGCGACGGCGAAAGTGATTGAGCACTATGGCCGGCTTGATGTGCTCGTCCACTGCGGGCGTTATGTCGGCCCCGGGCACATGGACTTATTCCTGGATACGCCAGTCGATATCCTGCGAAAGCACCTGGAGGCCAATTGTCTCGGTCCAATGGTGATGAACCAGATCGCCATACCGCAGATGCTGCGTCAGGGCAGCGGTACGATCGTTCACATTACCTCATCGGCGGGGTTCGACACGCCGCGCAAGCCCGCGGGACAAGGCGGGTGGGGCATGGGCTATGGCATTTCCAAGGCTGCCTTCCATCGCACCGCAGGCATCCTGCACACCGAACTGGCGGGCAGCGGGCTGAGCTTTTTCAATGTCCAGCCGGGCTTCGTCGTCACCGAACGGATGAAGCAGGATATGGGCGAATTCGGTTTCGGCACGACCGGCGCGGTGCCGATCGTTCCGGCCAAAGTCGTGCGCTGGCTGTGCACTGACCCGGAGGCCAGGCAATATTCCGGCAAGACGATTGCCGCCCAGCCTTTCTGCCATGAACGCGGAATGCTGCCGGGCTGGCCAGGCCCTGCGACATCCGGGCCAAGCATATTGGACGTGTGAGCCAACCAGTCAGGCGCACCAGCGGTTCACATGGCGAGCGCGTCGCGCTTGAACGTTGGCGTCTCCATGATCCCCTTGGGGATTGGCGCAATCACTTTGCGAAGCGTGCGCTTGGGCCCATTGAGTTCGACATTCGAGCGGGCATGCTGAAGAGCGATATTGTCGATCACCAGCAAGTCGCCGTCCTGCCAGACATGCTCGTAAACCGCTTCGGGCGCATAGAGATACGAGAACAGCTCCTGCAGCAGTGCTTCGCTTTCCTCGGGATCGAAACCGACCAGCTGGCGCGTAGTCTGCTGGCTGACGTAGAGTACGGGCTTGCCAGTCCGGGGATGGGTGATCACGGCCGGTTTGACGTTGGAGACATCGCGCTCGCGGTGCGCCCGCAGCAAGTCATCGCCGCCGCGACTGAACACAGTTCCGGTCACATGCAGCGCCTCAAGCTTTTCCACCCGCGCTTTCAAGTCTGCCGGAAGCCGCTGCCATGCAGCGGCGCCGCTGGCCAGCGAGGTCGTGGCCGCGCCAGGCTCAACCATCTTGCCATAGAGCGAAAGCACTTGCGAGGGGTCGGAAAACCACATCTGGTCGGCGTGGAACAGCAGGCGGCCATAAGGCGCCGCCCCGTCTTTCTCAGTGTTCGAAACATATTTCGCGGCGGGCTGATCGGCACGGACGTTGTCGTCGCCGTAGAGCATCCTGCACAAGCGGTCCTGCGTATGGTTTTCAATGTCCAGGCCGCGAAACACCAGGGCGCCGCGTTCGTCGAACAAGTGCCGCAGCGCGGCGCGGGTTTCGGCGTCAAAATCAGTGGTCAGATCAAGGCCAGAGATTACTGTGCCAAAGGCATCGATCAAATTGCGGGCTTCGAATTGCACCATTGTTCGTTGCTCCTCTGCCAGGCCGGAGCAAGGCCCCGTTTCAGGGTTTGAATATCGGTTGTACCAAATCTCTAATTCACACGGTCCTGCGCGCTGCGCCGCGCCGCCAGCAGGCAATGCATCACACCCAGTACAAGCCCAACGCATGACAGCAGCAGCGCATAGCGCAGGCTTTCAGAGCCATAGCTGGGTTGCAGCAGGTCGCTGGCCAATCCTATCAGGTATGGCCCGTGCCGCAACGTTTTGCTGGCCTCCTTGAGATCGAGCGCTGACAATGCTGAAAGGCCCCTTCGCCTTAAGTGTCGATTTCGTTATCGAAGGGAAGGCGCCGCTCTAGCTGACCCGAACACCCTGACCTCCATCATGACGGAGAAGGAAGCGAACAAAAATCACTCGGAGCTTCGGCTATGAAACGTGTAAGGACGAGGTCGCATGCGACACCATCTTGTTAAGAACGAATATCAACGTTCAAGCGGCGTTGGCTCGTCAGGAGCGTAGTTCCATGCCCGTGCGATGGCATTCCCGCAAGTCGAGCGAGGAAAGGCTCGAGCAGGACTTCAATTCTCTCGATGCCCAGCGCGAGGCATGCACTGCCTATGTCCTGAGCCAGGCAAGCGAGGGCTAGAAGCTGCTTGACCGGCACTATGACGATGGCGGCATGGCTAGGTGGCGGAGCTGTCAGTCTAGCTGCAACCGGTCTCCGGTCGGGATTGCTAGCGCCACGTCGCAAAACTATCAGCTCATAACGGATTGCCACTCAGCCAGGGCGGCTGAGTGGTGGGCCTTGTAAGTCTGACGGTCGATGAGGTTGCATACCTGATTGAAATGGTTGTGGAAGCTGGCGAACTTCTGCAGTGTCTTCAAAACGCCTGAATCAGAGCATTGCTGGCTCTCGTCGTCGGAAAGACAATGCCCCACCGACTTAGCAGCCGGGTTGCTACGATCGAGTGTCAGCAAGGGATCTGATTGCGTCCGACGGCGGCAATCCCATAGCTTCGAGCCGCCTCACAACTTCCTGTAATCCTGTTTGTCGGGCGTGGAACATTGGGCCGCCGGTCCAGGCCGGCCAGCCATAACCATTGAGCCAGACGACATCGATATCCGATTCCCGCAGTGCAATGCCTTCGGCGAGGATTTTGGCGCCTTCGTCGACCATCGGCCACAACAGCCTGTCCAGCACTTGCGCGTCAGTGAAGCTGCGCTGCGCGATGCCTTTGTCATGTGCAAAGCCGGCAATGATTTGCAGCGCTGCCTCCGAAGGGATCGCGCGCCGATTGTCATCGTAGTCGTAAAAGCCCGCACCGCTTTTCTGGCCGCGCCTGCCTGCTTCGCACAAGCGTTCGCGGATCGTCGATCCAGTCGAGGTTTCGGCATTCCAGCCAAGATCAAGACCCGCCAGATCGCCGACGCGGAATGGTCCCATTGCCATGCCGAATGTCTCGATCACCGCGTCAATCTGTGCGGGGGATGCCCCTTCCACTGCCATGGCCTCGGCATGTTGGCGGCGTATGGCCAGCATGCGATTGCCGATGAAGCCCCAGCCATTGCCGGAAAGCACGGGCACTTTTCCGATCCGGCGGGCAAGGTCAAAGGCCGCGGCAAGGACGTCAGGAGAAGTGACCTTCCCGCGCACCACTTCCAGAAGCTTCATGATGTTGGCGGGCGAAAAGAAATGAAGGCCAACCACATCGGCGGGCCGCCGGGTGATTGCGGCGATTTCGTCGATGTCGAGGTAGGAGGTATTCGTCGCGAGTATCACGCCCGGTCTGACAATCGCATCGAGCGCGGAAAATACGTCCTGCTTTACGGCCATTGTTTCGTAGGCCGCCTCGATCACGAGGTCGACATGTCCCAGGCGGCCGATGTCGCTGACCGGTGAGAGCGCCGCCAAGGCTTTCTCGACTCGCTCGCGCCGCATTCTTCCCGAGGCGCCATTTGCCTCGATCGTCTTGCGGATATGCTCCGTTCCGCGCTCCAGAGCAGCCGGGTCGCGCTCATAAAGCGTGACGGGGATGCCGGCGCAGAGCAAGGCTATGGCAATTCCGCTACCCATTGTCCCGCTGCCGACAATGCCTGCCTCAGAGACCGGCCGCGGCACGGTATTTTGCAATCCGGGAACCATGCCCGCCATTCGCTCGGCAGCGATGGCGTAGCGAAGCGCCTTGCGCTGAGGGCCCGCGAGGAGTTGCTCGAAGTTTTCCCTTTCGATTTGGGCGCCAATATCGAATGGCAATTCGCAGGCAGCGCGGACAGCGGCGACTATCGCGCGCGGTGCGTCGAGGCCGCGAAACTTGCGGGCATGGCGGACAGCGAACTCGTCGAATGTTGCAGGTTCGGCGACGGCGGGCGTGAGATCGCTGGTTCGCCGCAGCGTAGTTCCGGCGAGTTCGCGCGCGGCCCCGCAGGCCTGGGGCACGGGATCGCCTTCTGCAGTGGCGTCGATCAGCCCCAACGCCTGGGCTTCTTCGGCACTCAGTTCTTCACCCAGTGCAAGCATTGTGAGCGCCGGTCGGGCGCCCACCAGCCGCGGCAAGAGCTGGGTGCCCCGCGCGCCGGGCATCAACCCCATTTTGACTTCAGGAAATCCCAAGCGCGACTGTGCCGAGGCAATGCGCGCATGGCATGCCAAGGCCACTTCCAGATCGGCGCCCAGCACAGCGTCGTCCAGCGCGGCAACGACTGGTTTCGTCGCGGCGCCGATCGCGTCGACCAAACGGACATTGGCTTCGGCTCCGAGAGAAAGTGTCTTGTCGTCCGCTTCGGCATCTTCTGTGAAGGTGGGTCCGCGAAAGGCAATCACAATGCCGCTGATTGTCTCGTCTGAATTGGCCTGCATGATGGCCTCAGCCAGGGCCCGACGGACTCGTGTCCTGGCTGCCTGATCTGCGGCATGCGCTGGTGACAGCACTGCAATCCCGCCATCATGTATGATAATGCCGACATGGTTCATTTTCCTGCACCCGGCTCTGCGGTTGCGGCCTCGCCATGTGCTTGCAACGCCATCCGCTCGGCAAAATCGATCTGCTGGTTGCGCGGGTCTTCGATCAGGGCGTCTCCCTCAGAGGCAATAAGATACACGCGGTTTTCCTGCGCAGTGGCGGCTGGCCATACCTCTGGCTGCGCAGTGGGGCGGCCCGTCTTGGCAAACTGCACCCAGTAGCCGTGAGTCCGCTTCGCAACCTCGGCATCGCCGGGCGCATCGATCGGTTCGCGGCGTAAATGGGGCAAATCGAACACATAGGGAATTTCGCTGGCGTGGGGTGCCCCGCCCATTTCAACGCCTGCTTTCACGCCGTTGTGGGCAAAACGATAGAGCCAGACCGGTTGACCGCGAGTGGCGAGCGCGCGCGCCACGGCCCGCGCCGGTTCGATGAAAGTCTGGTCGGCGCTGACCATGGCTGCGAGCCGAACGCCGGATACAATCCCTTCAGGGTCATAGAGTGCTTTTGCCTCAGCCGCCGCCGCGCCAAATCCGGCCAGAATTTGCGCCTTGTCTCGCGCGAATGAAACGCCATCGGCGGAGTTCGCGCCGACGAGGATGGGCAATACAGCGTAGTTTCCCGTCCGGATCGCTTCGAGATGCTCTCCCCGAATGGTCTGCCCATCAATCATCGGGCCTGAATATCCCGCTTGTGCCATTGTCATGATCGACAGGTTGCCAGTCACTACACTCGCGGGCAGTGCCCGGAGCTGCGCCGCGGTTAACCCGGGCGCGAATTGGCTGCCTACTTCCATGGCGGCAGACTTCGGCCGCATGGGCAGCGCGCGGTCGCGGCCACCGCCGCTCTCGATGATCGCTTGGGCAAACAGGCCCCGCGCCAGCGGCGATTGCAGGAGCATGTGGACGGACATTCCACCCGCGCTTTCGCCGAAGATGGTCACGCGCTGCGGATCACCGCCGAAGCGTGCGATATTGGCCTGCACCCATTTGAGCGCCGCGATCTGATCGAGAAAACCGAAATTGCCGCCGCCGCCCTCTTCGGCGAGCGCGGGATGGGCAAAGAATCCGAATCGGCCCAACCGATAGTTGAGGCTGACAAGAACCACGCCGTCGCGGGCAAAGTTCTCGCCAGATGTCACAGCAGGTGACGAGCCGCCGTTCACAAAGCCGCCGCCGTGGATCCAGACCATAACCGGAAGCCGCGCGCCTGCGGCGGCATGCGCTGGCTTCCAGACATTCAGATAGAGGCAGTCCTCTGAAGGGCGGGTGCGGATCGGAGCCGAATCGAAGGGGAATGGCGCCTGTGAGCAGTCCGGGCCAAATGCAATTGCGTTGCGCACGCCCCGCCAAGGTTTGAGCGGCTGCGGAGCGCGCCACCGATTGGCGCCAACTGGGGCGGCCGCATAGGGAATGCCCTTGAACGCCGAGACAGCGCTCTCGCTTGTGCCGCGAACCATACCGCTCGCAATTCTGACGACCTGAGCTTCTGCATTCAGTCCGGCACAGGCCAAGCCCATCGCCAGGATTAGCTGCCACGTGTGCATTTCCATTCCTCCTCGCCCGTCCGGCAGGCCGGGCTCCCACAAACACGGCAATGTTCAAATATGCAAGATTTACTGCATGTATGAAATCGCTTGATGAGGAATCAATTTCATAGTATCAAACTTGCAGGCGCTAAAATGCGTTACGAATCACGATCACATGGGGAGGATATCCATGGCCCGAATGAAACTTATGTTGCTCGGCAGCATCAGCCTCGCGGCGATCAGCCAGTCTGCTTTCGCACAAGATGCCGCAAGCACGGACAATCCCGACAATTCGGGCGAAATCGTCATTACTGGCACCCGCATCACTTCGAACGGCGACAACCTGCCGACGCCCGTCACGGTCGCCACCACTGAATCTCTGCTGAAGACCAGCCCTTCGAATATTCCGGATGGTCTCAAGAAGTTGCCGATCTTCGCGCTGTCGCGCGGCACGGCTAACCTCAACAACCCGACCGACAATTTTACGGGAAACTATCTCAACCTGCGCGGCTTCGGCATCAACCGCAACCTGATCCTGCTCGACGGCCACCGCATGGCGCCGACCAGCTATACCGGCGCGGTCGATACCAACGTCATTCCCCAGATGCTGCTGCAGCGGGTCGATGTCGTCACTGGTGGCGCATCGGCGGTTTATGGCTCGGATGCCGTCTCGGGCGTAGTCAACTTCATCCTCAACAAGAAGTTCACCGGCCTGAAAGTCGAAGGACAAGTCGGCACCACCACTGACTATGGCGATGCCCGTTCGTGGCGCGCCGGCGTGGCCTATGGTACCGACTTTGCCGGTGGCCGCGGCCACTTCATGGCAAGCTTTGAACATTTCCAGCAGGACGGCATTGACGACAAGGAATCGCGCCCCAACGGTGCGGCGATCTATGCGGTTGCAGGTTCGGGCACCAGCGCCGATCCCTTCCGCCTGATCACCAATGCCCGCAACTCGGCCATCGACTTCAAGGGCACTGTCTACAACCCGGCTGATTTTTCGGTTTACCGCAACTTTGGGGCTAACGGCACACTCGGCCTGCCTACGTTTGGCACACCCCAGACGGGACCGTTGTTCAGCGGCGGTGACGGCTTCTACGGCAAGGGCTCGTCAGCCACGGCAGACTTGAAGACGGATCAGGCTTTCGCCCGATTCGACTATGACATCACCGATTCGATCACGTTCTATGCACAAGGCAATTATGCCAAGGCGCATACGTTCAACAATTTCTACCCCAACCTCATTTTCCCGATGGTGGTCCCCACCACAAACGCCTTCCTACCTGCAGCAACGCAAACCGCGCTCAACACGCTCAACGGCTTCCCGGGATTCTTCTTCGCCCGCGTTTTCGATGCGCCGCAATACGCGCTGGGCGTGAAAGCCGATTCCGAAAGCTGGCTGGCGGCAGCAGGACTGAACGGCAAAGCGGGCGGCCTCGATTGGAAAGTGCACTATCAGCACGGCGTCAGCACAACGGTTAACACCCAGGTCAACAATATCCTTCCCGGCAATCTTGCTGCGTCACTCGATGCGGTGGACGAAGGCCTCGCGAAAGGCGGAGCGGCCAGCGGCAAGATCGTTTGCCGTGTCAGCGTCACCAATCCGTCTGTCTATCCCGGCTGCGTTCCGCTCAATGCCTTTGGCGCCTCAGCCGCCAGCCAGTCCGCAGCACTCGATTACATTACTGGCGACAATAACAACGTTCCGCAGTTCACGATGGACAATATCGAAGCCAGCCTCAGCGGCACGGCCTTCGATAACTGGGCCGGCCCGGTTCGCTTTGCCATCAGCGGCGAACTGCGCTGGCTGAAACTTGGTGTCACAACGAACTCGCCGAGCGGCGTCTTTGCCGATTGCACAGGCTTGTCGCCATTCATGTGCACGCCCGGGGTTACGCCGGTTTACCGTGACGCGCAGATCACGCCGATTTCGGTGAGCGAGTCCGTCAAGGAAGTGGCGTTTGAAACAGACATTCCGCTGTTCAAGGATACGTCGGTCGGATCACTCAACCTCAACGCCGCAGTGCGCTATACCGATTATTCGATCAGCGGCGGCGTCACGACCTGGAAAGTCGGCGGCGACTGGCAGATCACGGACAGCCTGCGCCTGCGGGCAACGCGATCACGCGATATTCGCGCGCCCAGCCTGTACGAACTGTTCCAGCCTGCCACCAATGCACGCAGCGGCTATCAGGACCTCCATACCGGAACGTCCGGCACTGGAACTGTCGCGATCCAGACAGTCGGAAACTCCAGCCTTGTTCCCGAAAAAGCCGATACACTTACATTCGGCGCAGTCTGGCATCCGCAAAGCATACCCGGGCTCAGCGTTGCGATCGATTACTACAGGATCAAGATCAACAACGCGATTTCACTGGTCGATGGCCGTCAGCAATCCATCCAGAAGCTGTGCGAAGACAGCGGAGGGACAAGCGCCTTCTGTTCTCTCTACGTCCGACCCAATGCTTTCAGCGATAAATCGGCCGCGAACTTCCCCTCGCTGGTCAAGCTGACGACCCTCAATGCCTCGTCAGTCAAGACCTGGGGCATCGACGGCGAAATCAACTACACGTTCACCGTGGGCAACGAAGGGCGTGTCACTCTGCGCGGACTTGTCGGCTATCAACCCGAGTTGACGACGATTTTCGTGCCCGGCGCCACGCCGCAATATGGCTCCGGTGCGGCGGCAACGCAGGGAACCGGCGGTGTGCCGGAACTGCGGCTGACGGGCTTCATCAGCTATAGCAATCCCAGCTGGTCGTTCGACTTGCAGGAGCGCTGGCGCTCGTCGCTCAAGTGGGATGCGGACCGCACGCTGGTCTTCAACATCCCTGACGTGCCCTCGGTCGCCTATACCGACGTAACGCTCACCTATAATATCGGCAAGAGCAAGGATCGCCAGCTCTTCCTCTCTGTCCAGAACCTGTTCAACAAGAACCCGCCGGTTTATCTCACGTCGGGCACTTCGGGCACGCCAGCCTTCTCATTCCCCGCCGTTTCGGGTGACGATATCATCGGCCGCTATATTACGGCCGGTGTGCGCCTCAAGTTCTGAGGCGGGGGGTTGCATTGAGTACCTCGATGGGCTCCCCTCGCGGGAGCCCATTGTTTTTGCGAAACAAGTCGGGCTGCTGTTCTTGCATAGGTGCCCTGACGATTTTCTGAGCGAAGGATGAAGCGCATGACATTTCTGCGTTATGCAATGGTCGCCCTGGGACTGTTGGTGGGGCACTCCGCAATCGCGCAGCCCGGTCCGCCGCCGAAAATCGATATCGTTGCGCCCGCCCCCGAACCCAATGCCATACCGCTCTATCCGGAAGGCTCCACGGGCTCGGCCAGTACCGAAACCTGGATGCGATACGGCGACTTTGGTTATGTCGTCCGCAATGTAACCCGCCCGACGATTACCCCGTTCCTACCGGATCCCGCCAAAGCCACGGGCGCCGCTGTCGTCGTGGCGCCGGGCGGCGCGTTCATGCTGCTGGCGCTGGAGCCGGAAGGCTGGAAAGTGGCCAAGGCGCTCAATGAGCGCGGCATTGCCGCATTCGTCCTCAAATACCGCGTGATGCCCACCCCGGTCGATGTCGCCGCCGCCAATGCACTGATGAACAGCCGTGTGGCAGCGGGCGTGCGCAATCCCACGAGGCAGCCTACCCTGCAATATCCGCGCGCCACTGATGATGCGCTCGCCGCCCTGGCCCTGATCCGCTCAAGGGCGGGACAATGGGGTGTCGATCCGGACCGCGTCGGCATGATCGGCTTTTCCGCTGGCGCCATGACCACGCTCAACACTGTCCTGGCGGCCCGTCCCGGAAAGGGGCCTGACTTCATCGGCTATATCTATGGCCCGCAGGCCCGCGCGCGGGTTCCAGCCAATGCACCGCCCATGTTCGCGACTATCGCTTTCGACGATCAGTTCTTTCCGACCATAGGCTTTCCGATTGTCGAGGCGTGGCACAAGGCAGGCCGCCGGGTCGAACTGCATGCCTACGGGCGCGGCGGCCACGGTTATGGCCTCGGTATACCAGGGACCACGACGACTCTCATGCTCGACGAATTTGTAACGTGGCTGAACATGGAAGGTTTCCTCAAGCCCCGAACCGAAAAGCGCTGACGCGGGCTTCGAGGGGACTTGAAACGATGCAGGACAAGGCCGTCGACGACTGGATCGAGGCACTGCTCAGGCAAATGACGCCTGAGGAGAAGGCAGGGCAGCTCGTACAGCTTTTTGAGTTCGAAGCTGGCGATCCGGACATTGCGGCAGAAGTTGCCGCAGGCCGCGTGGGCTCGATCCTGTTCGTTCGTGATCCTGCAGAGATCCAACGGCTGCAACGCATTGCGATCGAGCAGACGCGTCTCGGCATACCCCTTCTATTTGCTCTCGACGTCATACATGGCCTGCGCACGATTTTTCCCGTGCCCATCGCAATGGCGGCAAGCTGGGACATGCAAGCTATCGAGGCGGGACAGGCCATTGCCGCGTCCGAGGCGCGCACAATCGGCCTGCATTGGACTTTCGCCCCGATGGTCGACATTGCGCGCGATCCCCGCTGGGGCCGGATGATCGAAGGTGCCGGCGAAGACCCGTTTCTTGGTTCGGCTGTGGCTGCCGCGCAGGTTCGCGGATTCCAGGGGGCCGCGCTGGGCACGCCGGGACGCATCATTGCCGGCCCCAAGCATTTTGCCGGTTACGGTGCGGCGCTGGGCGGACGCGACTACGACGAGGCGGAGATTTCCGAGAGCGAGCTCAGGAACGTCTATTTCCCGCCGTTCAAAGCAGCGCTTCAGGCCGGCGCCGCGAATGTCATGTGTGCCTATATGGCGCTGAACGGCGTGCCGGCGACAGGCAATCGCTGGCTGTTGCGTGACGTGTTGAAGGACGAGTGGGGTTTCACCGGATTCACGGTTTCCGATGCCAACTCGGCTTACGATCTTTGCGAGCACAATTTCGCCCGGGATCCGCTGGACGCAGGCACCAGGGCCCTCAATGCCGGTCTCGACATGGAAATGTCGTTGTTGGTCAAATACTCGGCCTTTCGGCATTTGCCGCAGGCGCTGGCTAATGGCGACATTACCGAGGCCGATCTGAACGAAGCAGTGCGCCGCGTCCTGACGGCGAAGTGCCGGATGGGGCTTTTCTCCAATCCTTACGCTGATCTCGCGACTTGCGATGTCACCCTGGCCGATCCCGCCCACCGCGATGCGGCCCGCGACGCAGCAGAGAGGTCTTTCGTCCTGCTGCGCAATGAGGGTGATCTGCTGCCCTTGGATCGCGACACACTCGCTTCGCTGGCCGTGATCGGGCCACTTGCCGATTCAGCACGCGACACGCTGGGGCCATGGGTTTTCGACCATGATCTGGATGAAACAGTCACTGTGCTGGAAGGCATCCGGAACAAAGTCGGCGAACACATCCGGGTCGACCATGCACCGGGCGTTTCGATGATTGCCCGGCAGAACCCCTCGTTCTTCGACAGCCTGCCAGGCCTTGAGCCTGCAGCTCGCGTCGAAGTCGATGATGACGCGGAAATCCGGCGCGCAGTCGAACAGGCAAAGTCGGCAGACTGCACGGTCCTGGTTCTGGGCGAAGCGCAGAACATGATCGGCGAGGCGGCCTCGCGCTCCTCCCTCGATCTTCCTGGCCGCCAGCAGGAACTGCTTGAAGCCGTGATCGCGACAGGTAAGCCAGTGGCCTTGTTGTTGATGAGCGCCCGCCCCATTGACCTGAAGGGCGCGGCGCCCGGCGCGATTGTCAACATCTGGTATCCTGGCAGTCAGGGCGGTGCCGCCGTGGCCAATGCCCTGTTCGGCGAGGCGGTTCCGGGCGGCAAACTGCCGTTCAACTGGCCGCGCAGCGTGGGACAAGTGCCGCTTCCCTATGCGCGGATGAAGTCACACCGACCGGACGAGCGCAATGTTCGCTACTGGAACGAAGAAGGTTCGCCGCTTTATCCTTTCGGTTTCGGGCTCAGCTACTCGAAGTTTGAATATTCCAACCTGCGCACTGCCCGGCCCGTGATCATGCTGGGCGAGACGGTCGATGTGGAAGTCGATCTCGCCAACACGGGCAGATATGTCGCGGCAGAAGTCGCGCAACTCTACATTCACCAGCGGCATGGATCGGCAGTCCGCCCCGTCCGCGAGCTCAAGGGGTTCCGCCGCGTGGTGCTGAAACCGGGAGAGACGCGGACGATCGCGTTCGAATTGCGGGCGGAAGACCTGTCGTACTGGTCCTCAGCCTCGCGCGGCTGGGTACAGGATGAAACGATCATCGATGTCTATGTTGGCACGGATTCAGCCGCCCGGCTGGTAACGTCCTTCGAGGTTCGCAGTCCAGAAGATCAATAGCGGGAGAAAACCAATGATGCTTGAAGCCGCACCAGATGGGCGCGCGCCGGATAGGCCGGTCACGATCAAGTTCATGTGTGCCTATCTCCTCACGGTTTTCGCGATCTACATGGCGCTTTTCGCGCCGTTGCTGGCGACAATTCCGGTCAAGATCGGACAAATTTCGCCCGCAGGCAGCAAGGCGGTGGACCTCGGGGCCGTGCTCGCGCCGGGTGCATTCGCTGCATTGGTTGCCGCGCCGATTTTTGGTGCGATTTCGGACCGCACGCGCAGCCGGCTCGGGCGACGCAAGCTTTGGGTCGTGGCGGGCGCGGCCCTCATGCTGGTAGGGCTGGTAATGATGGCCGAGGCGGCGAGCCTGTTTGCCATTGGCGCGGGCTGGTTCGTCGTCCAGATTGGCGCCAACGCCGCCATGGCGGCTAACAATGCCTTGCTGCCCGAACTCGTGCCTGAACATCAGCGCGGCAAGGTTTCCGCGCTGCTGGGGATCGCGCTCAGCCTTGCGCTGTTTTTCGGTAGCTATGTCACCCAGTTCACCGCGACGAACAATTTGCTGATGTTTGTTGCGCCGTGGGCCTTGCTGCCAGTGGCGATCGCGCTGCTGTTCACGACGTTTCGCGACCGGCAGGCAGGCAATCTCCCGCCATTCGGGCTGATCGACCTTGGCCGGACATTCTGGGTCAATCCCGTGAAACACCCCGACTTTGGCTGGGCATTTCTCAGCCGGTTCCTGGTCTTCATGGGGGTCGCCTATTTCCTGTCGTACCAGTTCATTTTTCTCAGCGACAAATTAAAGCTCGACAATGACACCTCACTCAAAGGATTGGCTTTGTCACAGCTGATCACGACTGTCGTCACAATCACATGCACGTTGCTGAGCGGCTGGCTTTCGGACCGGTTCGGCCGCCGCAAGCCGGTCGTGCTGGTGGCGGGGCTGGCTGTTGCTGCCGGGCTGACGATCATTGCCATGGCCGGCACGCTCGAATTGTTCCTGATTGGCGCTGCCATCTATGGCATCGGACAGGGCGTCTATTTTGCCGTCGACATGGCGCTGGTCGCGGCCGTACTCCCCAATCCTGATGATACGGCCAAGGACCTGGGCGTATTCAACATCGCCAGCGTCCTGCCGCAAAGCCTTGCGCCAGTCATCGCCCCGGTTTTCCTGGCCATCGGTTCTGTTCCGGGTGGAAATCTCTCGGCAGTCTTCCTGGCCGGGGCAGTGATTGCCGTGATTGGTGCCTTCGCAGTGCTACCCATCAAGAAGACCAGATAGCCGCTGCAATCGCCCGGTAAGCAGCCAGGTCAAAAAAAAGGGCGCCGCAGCCCGAAGCTGCGGCGCCGTTCAGGTATTGCCCCCCTGAACTCAGAACTTGAAGCCGAGCCTCGCGTACCATTCGACCGGACGGTTATAGGATCCGACAATTGCGCCAAAGGCGGGAATGGCACTACCGGAGGTCACATAACGCTCATTGGTGAGGTTCGTCCCGCCAACAGTCAGTGTGTAGTGTTCGCCGGGATCAGCATAGGAAATGCTGGCATTGAGGATCGAAACGCCTGGCCGGTTTAGAACGAATGTGCGTTCGACGTTGTTGGTCTGCTCGGATATGTAGGTGTAATCGCCCAGCAGGGTCACTCGCCCACCATTGCCGAGCTGGAATTCATACTTCGGGCTGAAGTTGATCTTCCATGACGGCGTCTTGGGCAGCACGCTGCCAACCAGAGCGCCGGCCTGCAGTGCGCTGGGGCCACTGGTCACTGCCACGGCCGGATCAAGCCGCGTGTAGTAGGCGTCGGTATAGCCAAGTGCGAAGTTCAGTGTGAGCCCGCGCGTCGGCTGGGCGACGATCTCGAGCTCCGCGCCCTTGATCTTGCCGTCGCCGACGTTGGCGATCGTTGGTGAGCCGCCAACCTGGTAGTTCAGCTGGATCGCGTTGTAATCCGTATAGAACAGCGCCGCGTTGATCTGCAGGCGCCGGTTGAGCAGCGTGGACTTCAAGCCAACTTCGTAAGTCGTGGCCTTTTCCGGATCGAAGCTGCTGACGAAAGTCTGCGGGGTGGAATAGCGTGTCGTCCAGCCGCCAGTCTTGTAGCCCTTCGACCAGGAACCATAAATCATCACGTCCTGCGACGGATGAATCTGGATGCCCACCTTGGGGGAGAAATTGTTGAAGCTGAGGTGGTTGATCCCGCCGGGATAGATGCGCAGCGGATTATTGGGATCGGGATAATTGTTCGCCACGCGGCAGGAGACTGCGCCGAGCAGCGCATTCGGAAAGACATTGCCCGCCAGATCCGAACAAGGTGCGCCGGCCAGTTTGTAGAACAGGCCGCTCAGTTCCTGCTGACCTCCTTCAAAGCTCTTGCTCTCATGCGTATAACGGCCGCCCACGGTGATGCCGATGACATCGCTGAAGCGATAATCGAGCTGGCCGAATGCAGCATAGGCATTCGTATCAAGCCAGTTCGGTCCGTCGATGACGTAGATGCCTTCGCCGGAGATCACGTAGTCGGCGAGATAGCCCGATTCATTGAAGTAATAGGCGCCAAGCACATAGTGCAGCTTGTCATCCAGCGCGCTGCCAACCAGTTGCAGTTCCTCGCTGAACTGCTTCTGTTGCTGGTCGAAGCTGTAAGTCGACATGTTGACTGGCGAACCATCGCCATCGAGCCCGCTTACCCAGTGGCTCTTGCGGAATGAGGTGATCGACTTGAGCATTGCGTGATCGCCCAGGCCCACTTCGGCAATGCCAGTGAAACCCCAGTTCTTCAGCCGCGAGAAATTGTTGCCCGTCGCGTAAGTCGTGTCGAGCGAGTTGGTGATGAAGCGATTGTCCCACGGGAGCAGGTTGTTGTTGGGATTGGCGTCCACGTTGACCCCGGCCAGCGTGTAGAGGCGGTTGACCGGGAAAGTCTCGGCCCGGTGCCGCGAAGGCAGCTGGGTTCCCGACGAGTTGCACATATTGATCAGACCTATGGCAGTAAGATCGGCCACTGAGGTGCTGATGCACAGGTTATAGAGATTGCCGAACAGGCCTCCCGGATCGCCGTTTGTGGTCTGCAGAAGCTTCGTCGGCGCCGTGCCCTTGGTGTAGGCATAGTCTCCCGAGATCGTCAGGCGGAAGTTGCCGCCGTCATACTTGATCTTGCCGCGGATCGTGCGGTTGTCCTCATCGCCTTCCTGTGACGGGGATTCATAACCAGCGGCCGGATAGACCGTGTACGGCGGCGAATTGGCGGCCAGTGATCCCGAGGGAAACGGCAGGCGCTTCATATAGCCATTGCGCGTCTTCACATCGACGGTGATCGACGAAGTCAGGTTTTGTGCCAATGGCAGGTCGATCGAAGCACGACCCTGAAACAGGTTGAACCGGCCCACTGTCACGTCACCGCGAACGCCGAATTCCTTGCCCGGATCACGCGTCACGATGGATACCGCGCCGCCGATTGTATTGCGACCGAAGAGCGTGCCTTGCGGCCCCTTCAGGATTTCGATCCGCTCGACATCGAGCAGATCCTGGTTGGCGCCGACCGAGCGGGCCAGATAAACGCCATCGACATAGACGCCGACCGCAGGGTCGATATTGAAAGCAAAGTCGCTGGCGCCAATGCCGCGGATCGAAGCTGCAAGCACGGCCGTCGAAGCCGTGAAGGAAACGCCGGAATCGAGATTGACGTTCGGGGAAAGCGAAGCCAGCTGACTGACATTGGAGACCGCGCGTTCGCTGAGCGCCTCGCCGCCAAAGGCGGAAATCGCGATTGGCACGTTCTGGACGTTTTCGGCGCGCTTCTGGGCCGTCACGACGATCTCGCCGATGCCGCCTTCATCGGAATTTTCCGCCCCTGCCGGCTCCTGAGCAAACGCGGAGCCGCTCGGAAAAAGGACGCACAACATCGCTGCCGGCAGCGCGCTGCCGACCAGTAATTTCTTCTTCATTGATACTCCCCTCTTTTGTTGTCCTATATTGGATAGATCAGCGAATTCGGAATAATATCGTTGTCGAATACGCAGAACTTCTCACTGAACTTCAAATCATTTTCCAACACATGAACGCAATCAATATATTTACCTATACTGTAGATTTCAGCGGAAAAATCACGCTTCACGCGAAAAATGGAATAGTTGACTTCACAGCGTATGACAGAATTTTCATCGATACTTATTATCGGCAATCCGATGATGTGCCTCTGATAGTAAGGGGCATGAAAGATCGTGCTCTCGATGCCGTAGATCCGGTCCTTCATCATGCCCTTGCCCTTGAGCGAGAGAGTGCTCAGCGGCAGGCCCTGGTCATAATTTTCCCGTGGGACGACCCGGTACCAGGCATCCGGCGTGAAGAATTCCGGCCATTCGCCATAGCGGCCGTCATCAAGGCACGCGGCATAGGATGCATAGAGATCGCAGATGCGATTGCGCAGATTCGCCTCGACGGTCACAGCTCCATGACCTCCCGCCAATAGCGGTACATGCCGCGGATCAGGGTTTCGGTGACCATATGGTCAGTCGGTCCCACTCCTGTCCCGTCGAGTTCGCAAAGCGTTGCGAAGTCCTTGTCTTGTTCAAAACCTTCCTGGCTGAATTCGATCACTTCGCCGTCATCCGCCGAGACAAATCCGGCCGGACCGAACAGGTTAGCCTGGCGCAGTCGGCGCTCGGTCATTTCCGCATCGTCGTCGGCAAAGCCGAAATGGGTCCAGATGAAATCGAACTTGTCCGGGCCCAGCGGCTGGATCTGCCGGGTCGAGAGCGAGTTGATCTGCTGCTGGAAGATGACGTTGGGGAAAACGGTCGTCATGCAGACCGTGTCCTCGCCCCACCAAGGTTCGTGCACGATATCGAGCAGCAAAGGCTCATGGAGCTGCATGTTCTTGCGGAAGCTGGTGACGCCTTCCTCGATGTTGGCAGTGACCTTGGCACTGCGGCGCGAGATCATCGCGGCGTGCCGGCCATGGCTGTCCATGCGCAAGCGGGACTCGTTGTCGGCGCGCCAAAGTCCGAACGTGACGAACCACGTGTGGAGCAGCCCCGGATGATAGGGATCCTTGATGTTCTCCATCATCAGCTTCCAGTTTCCTGGAATGCGTTGGCGGGAATAACCGTGGAGAACCAGTTGGCGCCCGCTGAATGTGCGGTCGAAGCAGCCGAGAATTTCCGGGCCGAGATAGTCCTCGAGGCTTTCCACGTCGTGGTCGAAGCAGGCAAAGACTACGCCGTTGCGCACTGCCACTTGCAACCGGTTGAGGCCATGATCTTCCAGCTCGAAATCTTCAGGCATGCCGCCATTGCCCATCACGCCATTGCGGAATGGGACACCCAGCAGCTTGCCATCGTAGTTGTAGTTCCATTGGTGATAGGGGCAGACCAGCGTCTTCACTTTGCCGGTGCGCTCCTGGCAGAACCGCATCGCGCGGTGGGCGCAGCGGTTTTCCAGCACATTGATCTCGCCCTTGCGGTTGCGGATCATGATTACCGAGCGTTCGCCAATCGCCGTGCGCTTGAAGCAGCCGGGTTCGGGCACTTCGATTTCAAGCCCGACATAGCTCCAGTGCGGGCCATAGAATATGCGGTCCAGCTCGCGCTGGTATATCGCCGCATCGGTATAGACAGCCGATGGCACGCGGCTTGAGCCTTCATCGCGCCAAGGAGACAATAGCTCTCCATTCGGACAATCAAGTCCGTTCGTTGTCATTGCAATATTCCTGTCGTTCCCGCTTCAGACGGACCCGATACGCAGCACCGGTTTGATGGTCTTGCCGCTTTCGCTGTCCGCGATTGCCTGGTTGATATCCTCGAAGTTGTAATGCTTGATCAGGCGGTCGAACGGAAACCGTCCCTGCCTGTAGAATTCGATCAGCGTCGGGATGAAAGTGCTCGAGATAACGTCTCCCTGGACGATGCCCTTCACCATCTTACCCGGGATCATCACGCCCATGACGTCGACATTGACTTCGGTTCCCAGCGGCGGTGCGCCCACGATGCCGCAGGTCCCGAAAATGCCGAGGCAATCGATCGCCTGACGAAGCACTGCCGGATTGCCGCTGGCCTCCAGCGAAAAGTCCGCGCCCTTGCCGGTGATTTCCCCGATCCGCGCGACCGGGTCGGCTTCCTTGGCGTTGACAGTGTGTGTCGCGCCCAGTTCCGCAGCGAGCTTCAAGCGCTCCGAATTGATGTCCACAGCGATGACCTTGGTCGCGCCCGCGATCTTTGCCGCCATGATTGCCGCCAGACCCACCGCGCCGATGCCGAAAGCAACAAACGAGGAACCGGGGCTGACTTTAAGCGCCTGGAGCACTGCCCCCGCGCCGGTTTGCAGCCCGCAGCCCAGCGGCGCCAGCAGATCGAGCGGCAGATCCTTGGGGACTTTCACGACGTTGCGCATGTTGGCGAGCGCGTATTCGGCGAATGAGGATTGGGCGAAAAAGTGATCATGGATCGGCTGACCGGCTGAATCCGTGATGCCGGTCGTGCCATCAGCGCGGCTGCCACCAAAGCATTGCGGCAAGACATTCTCACAGTGCGCGGGATGGCCCGAATGACAAAGCTCGCATTGCCCGCAATAGGCATAGCTCATCACAACATGGTCACCGGCAGCGACATTCGTCACAAGGCGGCCGACCGCCACGACGACACCGCTGCCTTCATGGCCCAAAACGGCGGGAAGCGGCATGGGCAGCAGCTGGTCGCGAACTGAAATGTCGGTGTGGCATATTCCTGTCGCGACGATCCGCACCAGCACTTCATCGTCAGCCGGCTCGCCGATGCGAACCTGCTCGATCGTCATCGCAGCGCCCTTTTCGCGGACGACTGCAGCCTTGATCGTGCGGCTGTCGTGAATTCCCACAGTCAGTTCTCCCAAACTTTGTCTTCACGGCGAACCATACCAATCTCGCCGCAGTTTTGCGTGCTCAAACCAGTGAATCGCCTCGTTGCCATTTTGACTGCCATAAAGTTTGATTTTGCGCAATCCATTTTATATCATACAACCGAGCATCACATCGGCGCGTGATTCCGGGGGCATTGCAACGACCTCTGGTCAGGCGCACAAACAGCAAAATGCACGGGAGAAAGTCATGGAAGTTCAATTGCTGATCGATAACCGGCAAGTGCCGGCGGGAAGCGGAAAGACCTTTGAACGGCGCAATCCGATCAGCGGTGATGTTGTCACAAAATCCGCAGCGGCGGGCGTTGCGGATGCGGAACGCGCCGCAGCCTCTGCGGGCGAAGCGTTCAAGGCATGGTCGCGCACTGGCCCGACCGAAAAGCGCCGCATCCTGCTCACGGCGGCAGACAAGCTCGAGGCCAAGATCGGCGAAATTTCGCAGGCCATGGCCGCCGAGATCGGTGCGTCTGGTCTGTGGGGCGGCTTCAACGTGATGGCGGCGGCCAATCTGATCCGCGAGGCAGCCTCGCTGACCACGCAGATCCAGGGTGAAACCATCCCGACTGACAAACTCGGCGCGCTTTCGATGACCGTGCGCCAGCCAGTGGGCGCCGTGCTCAGCATCGTGCCCTGGAATGGCCCGGTCATTCTCGCGGCCCGTGCGATTGCCTACCCGATTGCCTGCGGCAACACCGTCGTGTTCCGCGCTTCGGAAATGAGCCCGAAAACCCATGCGCTGATTGCTGACGCCTTTGTCGAGGCGGGCTTGCCGGAAGGTGTGCTCAATTTCGTCGTCAACGCCCCGGATGATGCTGCCGAGGTGATTGATTGCCTGATTTCCCACCCGGCCATTCGCCGCGTCAACTTTACCGGCTCCACCAGGGTTGGCCGGATCATCGCGGAAAAGGCGGGCCGCAATCTGAAGCGCTGCCTGCTGGAACTGGGAGGCAAGGCGCCGCTGGTCGTGCTCGATGATGCGGACATTGCCGGCGCGGTCAACGCCGCGATTTTCGGCTCGTTCCTCTATCAAGGGCAAATCTGCATGTCGACGGAGCGGTTTGTCGTCGACGAAAAAGTGGCCGACCAGTTCGTCGACGCTTTCGTCGAGCGGGCGACGACTTTGGTCGCGGACGACCCCGTCACCAATCCGGGCTGCGTCGTGGGGCCCATGATCGATGCCTCGTCGGGCACCAGGATCAATGCCATGATTGACGACGCCTTGGCCAAGGGCGCGCGCATTGTCGTCGGCGGCAAGGCCGATGGTGCATCGATGCCGGCCACGATTGTCGACCATGTCCGACCCGGCATGACAATCTACGACCAGGAAACGTTCGGACCAGTGACGACCATCGTCAGAGTCAAAGGCGTCGACGAGGCTATTCGCGTGGCCAATGACACCGAATATGGCCTTGCTGCTGCCGTGTTCGGACGCGACGCGCACCGCGCGCTCAATGTCGCGTTGCGGATCGATGCCGGCCATGTTCACGTGAATGGCGCGACAGTCCAGAACGAACCCCAGGCGCCTTATGGCGGCATGAAGAACAGTGGCTATGGCCGCTTTGACGGCCGCGCGGTGATCGACGAATTCACCGAACTGAAATGGGTGACTGTCGAGCCTTCGGATCAGCCCTACCCGGTTTGAGCATGATCGATGCGTCTGCGTGACATCTGCCTTGCTGCGCTCGTGGTAGTTGTTCCGCTGCTGGGCGGGAACGGGCGCGGTTATGTGCGGCTGTCAGCCATCAAGGCGAACAACGTGGAAATCGCGCTCGCTGGCGACACGCTACGTGTCGCCATGCCGCGGTCTGCCTGGCAGGACCCGGCCCGCGAGCCACTTTCGGACCGCAATTACATGGCGCTGGTCCCGGTGCGGTTCTCGGATGGCACTATCGAGGTCGATGCCAAGGGCAGTCTGGCGCCAGGCGCGCCCAATTTCGCGCGCGGCTTCGTCGGCATCGCTTTCCACATCGCCGATGGCAAATTCGAGAAGATCTACCTGCGGCCGACCAACGGCAATGCCGCAGATCCGGTCCGGCGGGCCCGTGCCGTCCAGTATGCCGCATTTCCCGATTTTCGCTTCGACAGGCTGCGGCGCGAGGCCCCGGGACGCTACGAGACTGCGGCGGATATCGCGCCTGACCGGTGGGTGCACATGCGCATCACTGTGCATGGCAGCGAGGCCCGGCTCTATCTCGATCACAGTGAAGTGCCGGTGCTCGTCGTGAGCGACCTTAAACTGGGCGCCGGGCGGACCGGCGGCGTGGGCCTGTGGGTCGAGTCAGGCACGATCGCCGAGTTCCGGAATCTCAGGATCACGCGCTCGCGGCGCCGATAAGTCTATTCGGCGTCGGGCTGATTTTCCGGCAGGGCGCGCTGAAAGGCCGCGAGCTCCAGGCAATTTCGCTCGATTTCGGCAATCCTGCCCGAAGCGAGGTTGGCGCCAAAGCGGCGCGCATTTACCAGTTGCGGCACCAGGCAGATGTCCGCGAGGCCTGGCGCATCGCCGAAGCAGAATGGCGGGCGGTCATCGGGAAGCAGCGCCTCGAAAGCTTGCAGCCCCTCCTCGATTGTCGTTCGCGCCCAGGCATTCACCGCATCTTCCGACAGGCCATTCGCCCGCAACCGATCGAGCACTTTCAGGTTCTGGACCGGATGGATGTCGCAGGCGATCACTTGTGCCGCGGCGCGAACCTGCGAGCGGCCCAGCGCATCGTGCGGTAGCAGTGGCGGCTGCGGGTAAGCTTCATCGAGATACTCGCAGATTGCCAGCGACTGGGTCAGCACCCTGCCGCCGATGTCGAGTGCGGGCACCAGTCCTTGCGGATTGATCGCAAGGTAATCTGGTGCCCGTTGTTCGCCGCGCCGCAAATGATGCGGCACGTTATCGAACGCCAACCCCTTGAGATTGAGGGCAAGGCGAACGCGGTAGGCGGCCGAAGACCTGAAGTAGCCATGCAGGATCATGCCAAGCCGCCTCCGATTCAGGCCGTGGCCGCTGGCGCGATTTTGGTCACGGTTGGTGTCAGACCGGCAATGGTGACGACGATTTCGTCACCGGCGACCACCGGTCCAACCCCGGCTGGCGTGCCGGTGTAGATGATGTCGCCCTGCTCGAGGCGGTAGAACCGCGACAGGATGCTGATGACTTCGTCCACTGCCCAGATCAGGTCAGCCACGTCTGCTGACTGACGCGTTTCGCCATTGACCGTCAAGGCAATCGCAGCCTTTGCCACATGGCCGACTTCGCTGACCGGGTGGATCAGGCCGAGCGGCGCTGCCTGCTCGAAATTCTTGCCGGTATCCCAGGGGCGGCCTTTGTCCCGCGCCTCGAACTGCAGGTCGCGCCGGGTCATGTCGAGCCCGGTGGCATAGCCATAAACATGGTCGAGTGCGTTCTCTTCGGCGATGTTGCGCCCGCCCTTGCCAATTGCAACGACCAGTTCCGCCTCGTAGTGGTAGTTTGAAGTGGAAGGCGGATAGGCGATGGACTGTCCGGATGGGACTACGGTCTCCGACCACTTGGTGAAGAAGAAAGGCGGGTCGCGGTCCGGGTCCTTGCCCATTTCGCGCGCGTGTTCGGCATAGTTGCGGCCCACGCAGAACACCCGGCGAACCGGGAATTCATCGCCGCTGCTGGTCTTGGCAAGGACGGGTGGCTGGGGTTCGAATAGCAAAGTCATGACCGTAATTCCCTGTAGAGGTTGAGTTTTTCCTGAGATGCCTTGTCCGAAAAACCGAACAGAATCATATCGCTCGCAGCATGGAAGACCACTTCGTTCCATGAAGGCACGGCGAGCACATCGCGCTGCGTGAGGCTCTGTTCCGTGCCGCCGACAAGGGCAGTGCCTTCGCCTTCGACGACCACAAAGACTGTACCGTCGCTCGAACGGCGCGGTTTGGTCTCGAAGCCCCGGGGCAGCAGCCTCACATGCGCCGAGATCGTCGGCATGATCGGTCCGCCGTCGGCGGGATTGATGAATTCCAGGGCATGGCCGAGGTGAGGGTCGATTTGCGAAGTGGCTGCCATTCCCTTCAGGTTTTTGCGCCACAATTCGAACGGATAGTGAAACAGCGGCTGATGCGCCGGGCGGCGATCGGCAATCGAGCCGCGCATGGGCCGCATGTTGCCGCCATAGCGAAGCAGGGTGTCGCCCGCCGGGGCTGTTTCGGCGTGCACTTTTTCGGACAGTCGCTCGGCGAAAGAAGCGTCGAACAGACGGACGGTCGGGATGTCGAGGCCGTCGAGCCAGATCATCGGATCGGGCGTGGGGTTGGCATGGTCGTGCCATTGCATTCCCGGCGTCAGCACGAGATCGAAAGGCCGCATCACGGCTTTTTCGCCGTCGACAGTCGTATAGGCTCCGTCGCCTTCCATCACGAAGCGCAGGGCGCACTGCGCATGGCGGTGGCAGGGGGCCACTTCGCCGGGCAGAATCAGCTGCATGCCGGCATAGAGACTCGGCACGATGGCTGACTGGCCAGGCATACCCGGATTTTCGAGAATCAGCACGCGGCGCTCGGCCTGCTCCGCCGAAATGATGTCACCCGCTCGCATCAGGAAATTGCGGATTGAGGCGTAGCTCCACTTGTGGACTGTGGCCGGACTGCGCGGCTCGTCCTGGACCAGTGCGCTCAGCACTTCCCACAGCGGCGTGAGACTTTCGGGCGCCATGCTGCGATACAGCTCGTCAAGCTGCGACTGTTGCTGGTTGCTGCCGTGAGCGGCCGCCGACATAGCTCTCCCCTTGTCCAATCCCGTTGCCACGCGTCCGCGCGCGCGATGCAGGCAGCAGCACGTGAACCAGCAAAAGCAACCACTGTCCGAGCTGCCTGCCGTCCTCCCGATTAGACGCAATATTTGCTAAATGTCAAACTGATTGGATAATTTGAAACATCAGATTTCAGCTTTCGGGGCGCCCAGCAGCTGGCTTATTTCTTCGCACACTGCCTTCAGGCTACGGTTTGGCGCTGTGCTGCGCTGCTCCTTCTCGCCGCCCAGCGACACCAGAGTCGCGGCGAAAACGGCGTGGCCCTGCAAGTCGAAGATGGGATAGGCCTTGCCATCGAGCCCTGGGATCAATGTCCCGCCCACATGTGCCATGCCGTCGGAGCGGACTTTGGCCTTGATCGTCTCCACGGCGGCGGCATCGAGTTTGCTGGCGCGTTCGAGCTCTTCGCGGACAAGATGTTCGGTTTCGGTGTCCGGTCGAAAGGCGAGGAAGATCTGCCCGGTTGCCGAATTGATCAGCGACATGACCGAGCCCAGCGAGAGGGACGTGACGATCGGCGGACGGCCCACGTGCCAGCGCACGATTGTCGGGCCGGACGGACCGAGCGCAGCCAGCAATACAGTCGATCCCGTGGCCGCGCAGAATTCAGCCAGCTTTTCGTCCGCGACGCGGAACACGTCGATCCGCGCCAGCGCGCTGAGACCCAGCTTGAGAGCCGCGGGGCCGAGGTCATAGTTCCCGCGCGCATCCTGTATTACCATTCCCGCTTCCGTCAGGCTGGCAAGATAGCGGTGGGTCTGTGAGGGTGAGAGACCGCAGCCCCGCACAATTGCCGCAAGCGGACGCGCCCCGCCAAGTCCGGCCAGCGTATCGAGTACACGCATGCCGATCTCCACGGACTGGATCCCCGCGCGCTTTTTGGGTGTCGAACCCGGCATTACTTGTTCCCCTGATCCGATCTGGTAGTGCCAAACCCAGGGATTGGACCATCGCTGTGCTGCTCGTCAAACATGTCTTGGCCAATTCTGTGAGGTTGCTGCAGGCTAGGGGAGTTTCGCGGCTTCCAGGATGATTTCAAGGGCAAGCTCGGGCGCCTGATTCATGAAGTCGTGGCCGCACGCCATTTTCCGCATGATCCAGGCCGGATTGTCGGCCAGCCGCGTGTAGAAAGCTTCGAAGGGACTGCCCTTGTCGCTGGCGCACAAGGCGTAGACCTTGTTTCTTGCGGCATAGGCATTCACGCCAAGGCGCACGGGCTGTAGGAAAGTGGCGAGCGGATGTGCCCGCGCCCTGGCATCGACTTCCGGCGGCGGGCCGGTAACGAGGCCATCGGGACAATTGGCAATGAATTCGTCCCGCACGGCTTGCGGCCAGAGCGACCAGACCGAGTCGCCGTCCGCCGGAACGATCGCATCCAGAAACACCATGGTCCTGATCCGCCCCGCCAGCCGATCAGCGGCACCAGCGATGACCATCCCGGCATAGCTGTGCCCGCACAGTACGAAGTCATCAAGCCGCTCCAGCTCCACCAGACTGACGACGTCTTCAATGTGCGTGTCGAGATTGATCGCCACCCGGGACCGGTCGATCGGGCCATCAAGGCCGGAGAGGGACAGCGTGAACACTTCATGCCCGGCCGCATGCAGCCTTGGGACGATCGGCGTATAATACCACCCGCCGTGATAAGCGCCCGGCACTAAGACAATACGGGCCATTCGCTGCTCACTCCTCTGCTCATCCGCCGATCTGTTCGCCTCGCCCGCTCACGCGCCGGGTCAGATCTGCCGCTGCCGCACCGAGGATCGCTTCAACTTCCTTGGCCGAAGTGCGCCCTTTCAGATCAACTCTGTCGGCATAAGGGACGGTGAGTGCGGCGATTGCATGTCCGCGCAAGTCCAGAATCGGGTAACTGATGGCGAAGAGACCTTTGACCTGGCCACTGGGCGCCGCCTCAAACCCGCGCTTGCTAATTTTCTCTAGCGCCGTGATCGTCTTGGGCAGGCTTTGGCCCGGCTCGCGCAGAGCGGATTCCTCAAGCCACAGCTCGCGGGTGCGCGGCTCCTGAAATGCGAGCAGCACGCGGCCCGATACCGATACCAGCACATCGAGTTCGGAACCGACGCGCACGCTGAAACCCATGCCGCTGGGCACGTCGATCTTGGCAATGACCAGCTGCCGCCCCTGGCTGTAGACAGTCAGGTGGCAAGCCTGATCAACCTGGGTGGCCAGTTTCTGCATGATCGGCATGGCCTCGACCAACAGGCGCTGGGTGGGCGGATAATAGTGCGCCAGTTCGAAAAGCTTGGTCGTCAGGACATAGTTCTCGTTGACGACTGCCACATAGCGCCGCTGAACCAGCTGGTGCAGCATGCGATAGATTTCGCCGACACTGCGGTCGAGCTGGCGGGCAATATCTGTGCGTGAGAGCGGTTCTGCCGTGGACGCCAGAAGCTCGATGATGTCCAGGCCCTTCTCGAGCGCGGGGGCCTGATAGGTTGGCCCATCCTTCCGTCCATCACCAACTTCACTCTCGCGGATCATCAGCTGCATCCCTGGCACATTGCAACATGATCTTTCGCACTTCGGGGGCCGATTGGCCACACGCGATCATCGCCTTGCATGCAGTCCTGCAAAAGCCCGGGCGGCAAGTCAATCCATATATGCATTAATAGTTGTATATATGGATTGTCGGCTCTATGTTGCGACCCCGCGCCGGCGCAAGGTCGCGCATGCAATCACTCGCCCGGATCGCTGGGGCAATGGACATCGGAGCCCATGACTTTTGAACCATTGAAGGGTCTGCGCGTGCTTGATCTGACCAGTGTAGTGGTCGGGCCGGTCAGCACGGCAAGGCTGGCGCAATATGGCGCGGAAGTCATCAAGCTGGAAAGTCCCGATGGCGACCTGATGCGCGGGCTGGGCGGACAGTCACCCACCGGCAGGCATTCAGGAACCTATCTCCACCTCAATCGCGCGAAGCGCAACATTTGCTGCGACCTCAAGCAGAAGGGCGCGGACCAGATCATTGGCAAGCTCGTCGAAAGTTCTGACATCATCGTCGCCAACATGCGGGTGCAGGCACTGGCGCGGCTGGGGCTCGATTATGAGACAATCCTCGCGAAGCATCCGGACAAGATCTATTGCCTGATCACCGGCTACGGGCTGGGGGGGCCTTATTCGGGCTATCCGACCTATGACAGCGTGATCCAGGCGGCATCGGGCATTCCGGGCCTTATAGCCCATCGAGATGGCGAGCCGCGCTATGTGCCAATGGTGATCTGCGATCATGTCGTAGGCGAAATTGCCGCAGGCGCAGTACTCGCCGCGATCGTGCAGCGCATGCGGACCGGCAAAGGCGCATTCATCGAAGTCCCGATGTTCGAGACCATGGCGAATTTCGTTCTGCAGGAACATCTGGCGCAGCAAAGTTTCATTCCGCCAGTTGGCCCGGCAGGCGACCAGCGGTTGCTCACGTCCGCTAACCGCCCGGTACGCACGCGCGACGGGTGGATTGCCTTTACGGTCAATACCGACAAGCAGGTCCGCGCATTCCTTGAGGCGACCGGCAGGGGCGACCTGAAAGACGATCCCCGCTTTTCGAGCGTCCGTGCGCGCGCAGACAATGTGCGCGAATGGTTCGAATTGCGCGGCGCGCCTTTGACAGATCGGACGACCGCGCAATGGCTGGCGCTGTTCCGCGAGGCTGACATCGCCGCGATGCCCTGCCACACCATCGAGTCGCTTTGCGAGGATGAGCACCTGGCGGCGGTCTGCATGTTTATGCGCGACAGGCACCCTACCGAAGGCGAAACCGTGGCGCTTCGCGGCCCGGTCGTGTTCGACGGGAACCCTTCCCCGCCTGGCCAGTTTGCCCAGCCGCCAGGATGGGAAAGCGAGGCCATCCTTTCGGAACTGGGGTTTGGCGAGGGCGAGATTGCCGAAATGCGGGCGAGCGGCGCCGTCTTCAGCCCACATGGCATGAGCGAAGCATGAAGCTGCTGGAAGGCAAAGTGTGCATCATCGCCGGAGCGGCGGCACCAAAAAGCATTGGCCGGGCAACCGCCCAGTTATTTGCCGAACACGGAGCCACACTGGTTATCGCGGATATTAGCGCAAGTGGTTCGACTGCCGACGAATTCTCCCGGTCGATGGAAGACGCGGGTTTGGCAAGGCCGAACGTTCGCGCTTTGCACTGCGACATCGGCCAGCGGGCTGATTGCGAGCGACTGGCTGCCAAGACCATCGAGCAATTTGGCCGCATCGATGTGCTGGTCAACTCGGCAGGGATCGTCGAGGCGCGACCGATTCTCGAAATCGACGGAGAGCACTTTGACCGCATGATCGCTGTCAATCTCAAAGGGGCATTCAACCTGTGCCAGGCGGCGCTGAACATTTACGTCCGGCAGGGCAGTGGGGTGATCGTCAATATAGCATCACTCGCTGCGCAGCGCGGTGGCGGGCTGGTTGGCGGCGCGCACTATGCTTCGGCGAAAGGGGGCGTGCTTAGTCTCACGCGCTCGATTGCCCGCGAGTTCGGCCCGCAGGGCATCCGGGCCAATGCCGTGTGTCCGGCCATGGCGCAGACCGGCATGATCGACGACCTCAGCCGGGCGCAGATCGATGCGATCATCGGCGAAATCCCGCTTCGGCGACTGGGCACGCCGCGCGAAGTGGCCGGAGCCTGCCTGTTTCTTGCGTCGGACCTGTCGGCCTTCGTGACAGGCGCGACACTGGATGTGAATGGCGGCCTGCACATACACTGAATTATTCATCCTTCCCCAAAGCTCAATCTCAATACGCCCCTCGGGAGCGCCTTCGCTTGACTCGCCCACGAGTTCATATATGCATTTTATCGTTCATATAAGATTTTTAACGCAAGCTGCGAAGCGCGGGCGTATCGGCGAGATCGGCCTAATCGTGACGGCTCTTCCGACAGAAAGGAATGCAAGATGCAGTTCAAGTTTCACCATCTCAACTTGTGCACCGACAATCTTCCCCGTCTCACCGGATTCTACAAATCGCTGTTCGCGCTCGGCGCGATCACGGATGAAGCGCATACTGTGATCAGCCGCGACCGGGACGACCGCGCCTACACGGGCGCCGTCGATTTCCTGACCGATGGCGACATCGAATTTCACTGGGCCGAGCGCGATCTCGAAACCGGCTTCAAGATGAAGCAGTTCATCAATCCCATGGGCCACGGCCACTTCTGCTTTCGCACTGACGACATCAAGACATTCATGCGCAAGTGCGACGAAATGGGGATCCGCTATTCCGACTATGGTTGCTGGGCGATTCCAGGCTGGTATCAGGTCTTCCTGCAGGATCCCGACGGCAATGTTATCGAAGTACATCAACCTGGCGTTTTCGGCCCGCTTTGACACTCAAGCATCAAGGATATTCAGGCCATGCAAGGCGAAACCTATTCCATTTTTCACTGCTCAATCGAACCGGGCAATTTCCCTGCACTCGAAAAACTGGCCGGTGAACTGGTCGAGAAATCAAACCTGGAGCCGGACACACTCACCTACGAATTTGTGGTGAATGCCGCGCGCACGGAAGTTCACATCATCGAACGCTACCGCGGCGATGGTTTCATTCCCCACGCTCGCATAACTTTCGCGCCCTATGCCAAGCTATTTCTGGAACTGGTGAAAGTTGAGAAGCTGTTTGTGTACGGAGATCCTTCGCCAGATGCGAAAAAGATGCTCGATGGCTTCGGGGCAATCTATTTCGAATCGCTCGCTGGGTTCACGCGCTGATTGCGCCCCGTCTTGGCTGACTATGTCCTGAAATGATCATGCATCGCGGCGGCGAGCGGTCCCGGCGCCTCAATCGGCGCGAGGTGAGCTGACGGGATAGCCACATGGCGTGCACCATCAATCGCCGCAAGCAGGAATTCGCCATGGCCTTGTAGCGGGGTAGAAGTGTCGCGCTCGCCGGTCACTACCAGAACAGGACAGCCAATTGCCCCCAGCCGCGAGGCCAAATTCATGTCGCGGATCGCCGCGGCGCAGCCCGCATAGCCAGCAGTCTGCATGGTGATGAGCTGACGCCGGACGGTCGCCGCGATTGCCTGCTGTGCTGCAATGAAAGCGGGAGACAGGAAACGCCCCATCGCCAGCTCCGCGATTGCCGCCATGCCCTCCGCGCGGACTTTTGCTACGCGCTCACTCCACGCGGCCTTGTCCATGCTGGCAGAGGTGCAAACCAGTGCCAGAGCATTAACTCTGGCACTTTGGGCAAGCGCCATTTCCATCGCAATCATGCCGCCGAGCGAAACGCCGGCCACTGCCGCCGATTCAATAGCCGCCGCATCCATGGCGGCGAACACATCGTTCGCTAGGCCGGCAAGCGTGTAGTCTCCGTCCGGCGCGTCCGACGCGCCGTGACCGCGGGTGTCTACCCGAAGCAATCGATGCGTGGGCCGAAGAAGTGGCAGGACCGGCGCCCACAAATCCATGTCAGTGCCAATCGAATTGAGCAGCACGAGCGGCGGCGCGTCGTCAGCGCCTTCGAGCTTCCAATAAATCCTGGTTCCGGCCTGCCCGCTGAACGGCATCAGGCTCTGTCCTTCTCGACAAGACGCGAGGTATCGAGCGGCGCACCAGTCTTCTCCAGCACTTCCTCGACAGAAACGCCCGGTGCGAGTTCAACGAGTGAAAGTCCCCCTGCTTTCCGGTCGACAGCAATCACCGCAAGATCGGAAACAATCAGATCAACGACTCGCTGACCGGTGAGTGGCAAAGTGCATTTCTCGAGGATTTTGGGCGCGCCTGATTTCGACACATGGTCCATAACCACGACAATCCGCCTGACGCCCGCAACGAGGTCCATCGCCCCGCCCATCCCTTTCACCATCTTGCCTGGGATCGTCCAGTTGGCGAGGTCGCCGTTCATCGCGACTTCCATCGCGCCGAGCACAGCCATGTCGATATGGCCACCGCGGATCATTGCGAAGCTGTCGGCAGAAGAGAAGAAGCTGGACGTGGGCAGGGCAGTGATGGTCTGCTTGCCGGCATTGATCAGGTCGGGATCGGCCTCGCCTTCATAAGGAAACGGACCGATGCCGAGCATGCCGTTCTCGCTCTGCAACGTCACCTTGATGCCCGGCGGCACATGGTTGGCCACCAGCGTCGGAATGCCGATACCGAGATTCACGTAGTCCCCGTCGCGCAGTTCCGTTGCCGCACGGGCCGCCATCTGTTCGCGATCCCAGGGCATCAGACTGCCTCCCTCGGGCGAACCGTGAGCTTTTCTATGCGCTTTTCGTTGATCGTCGAGACCACAACGCGGTCGACGAAAATGCCGGGCGTGTGGATGCAATCGGGATCGAAAGTGCCTTCGGGCACGATCTCCTCAACCTCGACCACAGTGACTTTTGCAGCAGTCGCCATGTTCGGATTGAAGTTGCGGGCAGTGCGCCGATACATCAGGTTACCTTCCGGATCGGCCCGCCATGCCTTGATGATGGCAAGGTCGGCGCGAAGCCAGGTCTCGCGCACATATTCCTCGCCCTCGAACTCTTCGACCGGTTTGCCTTCCGCGACGACCGTGCCGACGCCGGTTCGGGTGTAGAATGCCGGAATACCGGCGCCGCCGGCCCGGATGCGTTCGGCAAGCGTGCCCTGCGGGTTGAGTTCCAGATCGAGTTCGCCCGAGAGATAGAGATCCTCAAACAGCTTGTTTTCACCCACATAGGAAGAAATCATTTTCGCAATCTGCCGGCTTTCCAGCAACATCCAAAGACCGAATCCGTCCGCACCGGCATTGTTGGAAATGACTGTCAGTCCCTTGACCCCGGCCTTGCGGATTTCGGGAATGAGGCTTTCGGGATTGCCCGAAAGTCCGAATCCGCCGGACATGATGGTCATGCCGTCAAACAGCACGCCTTCGAGCGCAGCTGCGGGACTGGAATAGATTTTCGACATATTCTCTGGTTCTCGCGTGTTCAGCCCAGGTCGCCGCCGGCTACAGGAAGGACGGTTCCGGTAATATAACTTGCCTCATCCGAAGCCAGGAACAGTATCGGAGCTATCTGCTCGTCAAGCGATCCATAACGCTTGAAAAATGTCGAATCGGTGACTTGCGCAACGGCCTCGGCCATCCACGCCTGTTCCTGAGCGGAATCGCCGTCGGGATTGCGCAGGACTTTGCGCTCAGGTGCCGCCGTGCCCCCGGGTGCCGTGGCGACGACACGGATGCCGTGCTCGCCATATTCCATGGCAAGGCTCGTGGTCAGTGCGTTGATCCCGCCCTTGGCGGCCGAATAAGGCACCCGGCGGATGCCGCGCGTGGCATTGGACGACACGTTGACGATCGTCCCCGATTGCTGCGCCAGCATCGCGGGCAGGACAGCATGGCAGCAATAAAGTGTGGGCATCAGCGACCGCCGGATCTCGGCATCGATCTGCTCGGCAGTGAATTCGGCAAAGGGGCGCATGCGGATGGCGCCGCCGACGTTGTTCACCAATACATCGATCCGGCCGAACTGCGCCACCGCATGCGCCGCCGCCGCAACCGCGCCTTCGTGGCTTTCCAGATCGGCGCGGAAGGCGCGGGCTTCCGGGCCAATCGCTTGGGCAACCTCATCGACAAGCCCCGACCTGTCCACCAACAGGACCCGCGCGCCCTCGGCTGCCGCGCGCATGGCGACGCCGCGGCCGATGCCTTGTGCTGCGCCAGTCACGATCATCGCCTTGCCGGCAAAGCGGCCGGGGCAGGGTTTGCCGACTTCAGACATGATAGACGTCGATCACCTGGTGGATGTAGTCATTCTTCAGGACGATTTTCTTGGCTGCAATCCTGAGGCTGCCAGCTTCGCGCCGCAGTGTACAGAATGTCGTGCCAAAGAACTGGCTGGTCGCTTTCTGGCGGTGGCTCAAGGTGTGCCAATTGTAGCGCAGGTCGAGCTCGTCGCGGCGCAGGTCGAGCAGCTCGATATTTGCGAGCAAGTGGGTTGTGCGCGGCTCAGGCGTGCTCGCGCTCGATCGCTCGGTTTCGATGCGGTAGATGCGGTCTTCAAGGCCCTGGCGGTTGGGATAGTAGATCAGCGAAATCTGCGAGTGCGGATCGGTGACGAGCGCGTCATCGTCGGTCCAGGCCGGCATCCAGTAGGTACAGTCGGCGCTATAGCAGTCCAGCCACTCGTGCCATTGGCGGTCGTCGAGCAGCCGGGCCTCGCGATAGAGAAACGCGCTGACTTCGGCATGCACACTCATGCCGGTTCCTCCACTGCGTCGTCCATGCGGGCAAGACCATCTAACAGGGATTTGGCCCAGAATTCGTGCTGGCGGACAAACAGGCCTTCATCCTCACTACGCTCGCTGCTGAGCAGCGGATTCATACCCATTGCACGTGCATTCTCGTCCGGCCCCGCGATCCACCGCTGCGCGCCGCGGCTGAGGTCGTTCCAAAGCTCGCCCGTTCCGGCGTAGGCCGACTGACAGGTGCGGAATTCCTCCAGGTCATCAGGCGTACCCATGCCGGACACATTGAAGAAGTCCTCGTACTGGCGGATGCGCGTGGCGCGCAGTTCGGGGCTCTCGCCCACGGGCGCGAAGCAATAGATCGTTACTTCGGTGTGATTGACATCGATTGGCCGCACCACCCGGATCTGGGTGGAGAACTGGTCCATCAGGAAGACATTGGGATAGAGCGCCAGATTCCGGCTCTGCTCGACAATGAAGCGCGTTCGATCCTTGCCAAGCCGCGCTTCCAGTTGTTCCTTCTGCGCCCAGACGGGCCGGACTTCTGGATTGAGCACTTTGGTCCACAGCAGGATATGACCATTGTCGAAGCCGTAGACGCCGCTGAGCGAGCGCGACCAGCCATTGGCATCGACGGCCTTGGTGCCGCCCTGCGCGCGCCGTCCCATCGTGGTGGCATAATTGAAGTGCACGGAACTGACGTGATAGCCGTCACACCCGTTCTCCATCTGCAGCTTCCAGTTGCCCTCAAAGATGTAGGACGAATTACCCGCCAGTACTTCAAGCCCCTCGGGCGCCTGATCGACGATCTGATCAATGATCACGCGGGTTTCGCCGAGGTATTCCTCGAGTGGCATGACATCCGGATTGACGCTGCCGAACAGGAACCCCTTGTAGCTCTCGAAACGCGCCAGACGGTTGAGATCGTGCGAGCCATCGCGATTGAACGAGGGCGGGTAGGCGCCCGTGCCCTCGTCCTTGGCTTTCAGCAATTTGCCATCGTTGGTGAAGCTCCAGCCGTGGAATGGGCAGACCATGATCTTGCCCTGGCCGCGCTTGCGGCGGCAAAGCATGGCGCCGCGATGCGAACAGGCATTGATGAATGCGTTCAGCGCGCCGCCTTTCGTCCGGGTTATGACGACGGGAGTGCGGCCTACTGTAACGGTGAACCAGTCGTTCGCGACCGCAATCTGGCTTTCGTGCGCCAGATAGACCCAGTTGCCCTCAAAGATGTGCTTCATCTCGAGTTCGAACAGCTCAGGATCGGTGAAGATATCGCGGCGGCACCGGAATTTGCCCGTCTGCGCATCGTCCACGACGGCAGTCTCAATACGGTTCCTGAGCGAGACAGTCATGGCTTTCTACTCCTCCGGATGGTTCTTACGCCTCGGCGCGTGCGCGCGTCGAAAGCTTCTCGTCCTCGGCGCGGGTCGCGCGCTGCAGCTCGAAATCGAAGATGATCGAAGCGCTGTCACCCTGACGCATCGGCACCGGCAGCAGGCCCTCGCGAGTGCCGAAAGCAAAATCGTCGTGGGCAAACGGGTCGTCGCCGAAATTGATCTGGGTGGTCAGCTGGCGATAGCCCGGCGCCTCGATGAAGAAGTGCACATGGGCTGGACGACTGCCATGGCGGCCTACCGCCTGCATCAGCTGGTCGGTAGCGCCAGCGGGCGGCACGCTGTACCCCTTGGGCATCTTGGAACGGAAGGCATAACGCCCGTCCGGGCCCAGCCTGATGCGGCGGCGGTTGTTGAACGGCGTCTGCTCACAAGTGGGATCGAAGTGCGAATACCACCCCTGCGAATTGGCGTGCCAGACATGCATGATGGCGTCAGACACCGGCTCTCCATCCGGGCCCATGACGCGGCCTGTCATGTAGAGACTTGTGGTGTCGTCGGGATCGCTCGTCAGGTTGACGTCAGGCCCTTCGACCAGCGGCGCGCCTGCGACATAGAGCGGGCCTTCGATGGTGCGCGGAGTTCCGCCAGTCAGTCCGGCTTCTGCATCTTTCGCATCCATGTAGAGGTCCATGAAATGCTCGAGCCCAATTCCCGGCACGATCAGGCCAATCTCACCCGCCCCGTCCTGAATGAACTTGATTGCCCCCCAGAATTCGCTCTCTGTCACATCGTGGCGCACAATGACCCGTGCCGCCGCCTCCAGCAGATCGCGCATGATCGCCTTGAGGCGCGGATCGCCTGCGTCGCTGTCAAGGCCAGCAGCCCTGTCCAGCAAATTGCGGATCGCGGGCGTTTCGACAAAATTGTCTTGCATGACTGAACTCTCCCAAAAGCACTTATGTGGATCTGAAGTTAGCGATCGTCCTCGTGGAGCGAGGACGGGTGGCGGCACAGCGGCGTCACCTGCATCGACATGAAGGGATAGAGCGGCAGGCCGGTCAGTATGTCGTGAAGCTGCGCATTGCTCTCGACATCGAAGATGCTGACATTCGCGTATTGACCAACCACCCGCCAGATGTGCCGCCAGGTTCCGTCCGCCTGGAGCTCCTGGAACCGGGCTTTTTCGGTCGCCTGGAGACGTTCCGCTTCCGCCGGGTCAAAGCCCAGCGGAATGTCCACCTGCATTTCAACCATGAACAGCATATTGGATCCCCTCAGGCGACGGCATGAATAGCGGGCGCGGTCGAGTCCCGGCGGAAGCGGGCGACCTTGTCCTCGTCGAGCGTGATGCCGAGCCCCGGTCCCTCAGGCACCGCCAGTTCAAAGTCGGCATAGACAAGGGGCGTCGCCAGCACTTCCTGGGTAAGCAGCAGCGGCCCGAACAGCTCAGTTCCCCAGGCGAGCTCTGAAAAAGTCGAGAACAAGTGCGCGGATGCAGCCGTGCCGACGCCGCCTTCCAGCATTGTCCCGCCATAGAGGCCGATGCCCGCCGAGATGGCAATCGCCGCCACTTCGCTTGCGGCGTAAAGCCCGCCGGACTGGGCGATCTTCACCGCGAAAACGCCTGCCGCCGAGGCTGCGGCGATGCGAAAGGCGGAGCGAGGCCCATGGAGGGCTTCGTCTGCCATCAGGGGAACGGACTGCCGGGCGGAGAGGCGGGCCATTGCGCCCAACGCGTCGCCAGCGACAGGCTGCTCCACCAGATCGACGCCGACATCGTGCAGCATGGCCATGCCGCGCACAGCCTGTGCTTCGGACCAGTTCTGGTTGATGTCCACGCGAACACTGGCGCGCCCGCCCAGCGCCTTGCAGATCGCCCCGACATGGGCGACGTCGTCAGCCACATCGCGCTTGCCGATCTTGAGCTTGAAAATCCGGTGGCGGCGCGCCTCGAGCATGGCCTCGCCTTCGGCAATGTCTTTTGCCGTATCGCCACTGGCCAGAGTCCAGGCGACGGGAAGTGCCGAACGTTGGCGCCCGCCCGCGATCAGTTCGGAAACTGGTACGCCCAGCCGTTTGCCGGCCATGTCGAGCAATGCAGTTTCCACGGCACACTTGGCAAAATGGTTGCCCCGCACACTGCGCGCCACTTTCGCCATGGTTTCGCCGACGCGCGAGAGATCGCATGCCTGCAGGATCGGCTTGATGTAGGTGTCGATCGCCGACTTGATGCTTTCCGGGCTTTCCTCGCCATAGCTCAGGCCGCCAATCGTTGTGCCCTCGCCAATACCTTCGACGCCATCCGCATCGGTAATCCGCACGATCACCATCGACTGCGCGTGCATGGTCGCCATGGCGAGCACATGTGGGCGGATTGTCGGCACATCGACAATGAAGGTATCAATCCTGCCCAAGGCCGGCATGACATCGATTCTCCCGAAAACTCGAAATTTCGCGAGAAATACTACCCATTGCGAGCGCGATCAAAGATCATTGCGGTCTTCATTTCATACCTATAAGGTATGAATATGGACTTCAGGCAGCTTCGCCATTTCCTTGCCGTGGCCAACGCGGCCAGCTTTTCGCGCGCCGCCGAGCAGCTCAACATGGCCCAGCCCCCGCTGAGCAGGACGATCCGACAGCTGGAAGAGGAAGTCGGTGGCCCGCTGTTTGATCGCAGCTCCCGGCCGCTTGCGATGACTGCGCTTGGACTATTGCTGCATGAGCAGGCACGGCAGGTTCTAAATCGCATTGACGACATGCAGACGATGATGAAGGCAGCGGCGGCCACCGAACGCAGGCGCTTCACGATCGGCTTCGTCGCCTCGACGATTTACGCGCGCCTGCCTGAACTCATCCGGGCGTTTCGCAAGCGCGCACCTGATGTCGAATTGACCTTGGTGGAAAGTACCACGCTGGATCAGATCGCTGCGCTCAAGGAAGGGCGGATCGATGTGGGATTCGGGCGTATCCGCTTCGAGGACCCTGCCATAAAGCGAACGGTCCTCCGCAACGAACGCCTGGCGGTAGCCCTGCCGCGGGCCCACGGGCTGGCATTGCAGGAAGCGCCGCTCGCGCTCAAGCAAGTCGCACAGGAGCCGCAAATTCTATACCCGCGCGCACCGCGCCCGAGCTATGCGGACCAAGTGATTTCGCTGTTTCGCGACCACGGCCTTGAACCCCGCATCGCGCACGAAGCGCGTGAACTGCAAATCGCCATTGGGCTTGTGGCCGCAGAGGAAGGGCTGGCCATCATCCCGGAGTCCATCAGCCGCTCGCGCAGCCACGATGTCGTATACCGCGAACTGGTCGAACCTGCGACGTCCCCGATCATCATGAGTCAGCGCATTCATGACACTTCGCCGGAACTCGAGCTGATGTCAGCAGTCATCGCTGCCGAGTACGCCGCATGGGGCTATCCCGTTCCGGAGGCCCTTCAGCGCGGCGGGAATTGACGGCAACAGAATTGGTGCAAGCGTCGGCTCCTCTGATTGATGACGGATATCAGTCGCGGGTAACAATTCATTTCCCCACATTGGCTCTACCAAGGCCCGTAAGAATCATGAGGGTAGACTAGGTGGCTTAGCTGTCAGTTTAATCGCAACCAGTCTCTGCTTGGCGGAGCATTAGCTTTGTCGCTGCATTTTCAGCCCATGACGTTTTGCCACTCAGCCAGGGCGGCTGAGCGGCGGGCCTTGTAGGTTTGTCGGTCGATGAGATGGCGGTCGAGATTGAAGTGGTTGTGGACGTTGGCATGGACGCTGGCGAACTTCTGCAGCAACTTCATCCGCCTGAACCTGAGCATCGCCCGCTCTCGCCTCCGGAACGACAGGTGGCTGTTTTCAACCCGGTTGATGGCCCAGCGTCCGGCCTCCTGTTTCTCTGCGTTACCGAGTTCTTTCATGGCGGCGCGGTAGGAGCGCAGGCCATCGGTGGTGATGACCGCGGGCGAGCCATGGCGCTTGAGCGCCTTCTTCATGAACCGCAGCGCTGCGTCCTTATCACGGGTTTTTGTGATGTAGCTCTCGAGAATCTCGCCCTCCTGGTCGACCGCGCGCCACAGGTAAACCATTTCCCCATTGAGCTTCACGTACATCTCGTCGAGATGCCAGCGCCAGTGGCGAAAGCGCCGCATGCGGGACACGCGTTGCCGGCGGATGTCTCCAGCGAACAGCGGCCCGAAGCGGTTCAACCAATGCCGGACCGTCTCATGGCAGATGTCTATTCCGCGCTCGAATAGCAGGTCCTCGACGTTCCGCAGCGACAACGGAAAGCGCACATACATCATCACGACCAGGCGGATCACCTCGGGCGAAGAGTTGAATTAGCGGAACGGACTGGCTGGCTTGCGGTGCGAGGCATCAAAGCCCTCTACCCAGCTGCAAATTACCCACCGGTGCGTTTCGTCTGACAATGCCGGCGCGGCAAGCGCCGGGAAAGCGCTGGTCAGACACTCAAACCGGCGTCAGTTTCAGATGCAGTTCGGCGAAGCCGCGCAGAATGAAGTTATGCTCGTATTCCAACGTACGGGCGCCAGGCGGCCCATGAAATTCTTCGTCAAGATCGATCTTGCTCGTCAGGGCCAAGAGGCGATCAAATATGACGCGGGCCTCGGTGCGCGCAAGTTGCGCGCCGACGCAGGCGTGAGCGCCGCGGCTGAAGGCGAGGTGTTCTTTGATCTTCGGCCGCTTCAGTTCAAAGTTGTTCGGCTCGCTCCAGCGGCGAGGATCGCGATTGGCGCCCGCAAGTGAGATCATCACGCGCGTTCCAGCCGGAATGTCCAAATTACCAAGGCGCGTGGCTTTGCGCGCAAGCCGCGCCGTCACTTTGCTGGAGCCTTCGATGCGGAGCATTTCCTCTACAAAATCCGGAATGAGCGAAGGGTCGTTGCGCAGCCGATCCTGCAAGCCGGGCTCCTCAACGATATAGCGCACGCCATTGCCAAGGAGCTTGGCGGTCGTGTCCTGCCCTGCCGCAAACAGCAATGTCGCCAAGCGAACGATCTCAGCTTCTTGAGGCTTCGATCCGTCCGGGTAATTCGCAATCGCCAGTTCTGAAACGACATCACTGCGCGGCGCATTCCTGCGTTCTTGCACATAGGGGGCGAAATATTTCGCGAGCACGATTAGCGAATGAACTGCGACGTCTCGCTCCGCCTGATTGAGATTGCTTGAGTCTTGACTGCGGAAGACTTCAGCAAAAAATTTGTGATCTTCTTCGGGCACGTCGAGAAGATCGGCTATAACCAACGTCGTGTAAGGTACATTTATTTCACTGACGAATTCGGCTTTGCCTTTCGCAAGCGCCGCTTGAATGAGTTCATCGGCAGTTTTCGCCATAAAGCCCTGATTGGCGTTAAGGCGGGAGGGCACAAACAGGCGGCTCACGATCGCGCGCGAGAATGTATGGTGGTTGTCGTCGAGCGCGATCAGTTCCCTGCCAGCGACGAATCTGTCGCGATTGGCTTCGATCTGCTGTGTAAGATCATCACCATCCGGTTCGAACGGCAGCGGAAAGCCTGCGCCAGATGCGCTGTTCACAGCAGAATAATGCTCCGTATTGCTCAATACCTGAAGCGCTTCGTCATGGCCGACCACAACGACGACGCCGCTCTCGGGAACGCGGTAGATCGGGGCACGTTCGCGCACGGCATCGAAATAGGCATAAGGATTTTTGACTATGAAGGGATCCGTAAAATAGTCCCGGTCGGCTAAGGCGCTCACGATCAATCTCCCAATTCCACGTCTCTTTGTACTTTGCTGCCGCTTTGAAGATTCCATCAATCCTCGGGCGCAATATCCATCTTCAATCCGTCCAACCTAGCATCGATCCGGATTTGGCATGAAAGGCGCGAATTCTCCCTGCGATGCGGCGATGCGTCGAGCAGCATGTCCTCATCCTCGTTGGCTGGCGGCAAAACTCCAGCGAACGCAGGATCGACATAAACGTGACAGGTGGCTCACGAAGCACAACCCCCGCACAGCGCAAGCAATTCATACACCCCGGCTTCGCGGATCGCTTCCATGGCCGAAGAACCGATGGCGGCTTCGATATCACGTGTTTCTCCATCGCGCATCGTAAGATTAAGCTTCGGCACTAATGATCTCCCAAATGCCGGCTTGTTGGCGAGACTGGCGCTTTTCAACCTACATTCCCACCATCTGCGGCCTGTCAGTTCGTATGTGGACCTGACGCGGAAGCTTTGGCGCTGTCGCGCTTTGCTATCCGATCGGTAAGCGCTCGCAGCTCGTCGAAGACATCCCTTGGCACAGAGTAGGAACTGCGGTCTTCGATCTGATCGATATGGGCCGCGATGTCCTCGGCGGTCGGTTCGGCATCGGCTTCGCAGAGCCAGCCATTGGCGAGGCCGATGAAGACTCGCGCATACAGTCCGCCGCCACCCGAGAAAGCCTCACCCGTAACGGTGCATGCTCGGCTTGCCAGATAGGTGGGCAGGGGCACCAACATCCGTGTGGTCGCTTCGGCGGGGGGAGGTCCGCCCGCAACGAAATCGTCCATCATCCCTTTTGGCGCGGACGGGCGGTCATATTTCTGAACATCTGATCGGGCGATCGGCAGAAGGCAATTGGCGAAGATGCCGTGTCGCGCACCTTCCAGAGATAGCGCCCGACCAAGGCCCAGGAGCCCCGCCTTTGCTGCGGCATAGTTGGATACAAATCGCCGCCCAAACGCCCCGGCGGAAGAACTGCACAGGACGATCCGGCCATAACCTTTCGCCTTCATAGATGGCCAGGCCGGCTGGGTGACGTTGAAGGCGCCGCGCAGGTGGACATCAAGCACAGGGTCGACATTGTCGGCAGTCATCTCGTCGAAAAGAACATGTCTCCAATTCCCGGCGTAATGAAGGACGGCATCGATCGTGCCAAAGTTTTCGAGTGCACAATCGATGATTGAGCGGCCGCCCTCGGGCGTTGCGACGGTGTCGTAGGATGGGACTGCCCGACCGCCGGCCGCGCGGATCTCGGCCACTACGTCGTCGGCGGAAGGGCCCTCGGGCCTATCCAATCCGCCAACGTCATTTACGATCACGGCGGCGCCGCGGCGCGCCAATTCGAGGGCTTGCACTCTTCCAATGCCGCCACCGCCACCGGTCACCACCGCCACATCGCCTTCAAACGAAATCGTCATTGTGACGTCCCTGATGAGAATAGGAGAAACGATGGGCCGACCACTGCCCAAGACAACGGCGCCGCATTGCCGTGCGGCTGCTTAGGTTACTTCGCGTCGAACCTGATCGCGCCGAGCGGGCCGTAATCGATCAGGTACTGGCCGGGCTGGCGGTGCGGGAACTGGATGATCGATCCTGTGATGAACAGCTGCCTTGGTTCAATCGGGCCGTAGATATCCAGCGCCTTGTTGACCAGGAACCGCAGCGTTTCCCAATGATCCAACGCGACCATTTCGGAAATTGGTTCAGCCGCGAGCTTGCCGTTGAAATAGAGCCTGGGGGCGGTAGCAGGGCCGAGCCGCACGGTTTTGCCGAAGGGCGCCCCGGGAATGAAGCGTACTGATCCGATATTGCCGGCAATCAGGTTCAATCCCGTTCTTGGTCCCGCCGTCGGATCTTGCTCGGGAAGTTCAATCACTGGCTGCACGTGCGAGACTGCCGCCTTGAGCGCCGCGACGGTCCGCATGGGCCGCGTAATGCGCCGGGCGATGGTGAAACCGTACTCAGCCTCGACTACGAGCGTTGTGGCGGGATTGACGGCGATGCTCGATGAACGCGGCACTGCGCCCTGTGCAAACAAAACGCCGATTGCCGGGCCCGGCAAGCCCAGCGGGCGATAGGCTGAAGGCAAGACGAAGCCGCCTTTGTACCCTGCCGGGTGCAGGCCTGCTGCGCGCTGGATCACCAATGCCTTCTGGCGCACGTAGGCAGCGGCGATCGCGTCGTTCGTGGCGGGGGAAACGGCGACAGGAGCAGTCGGAGTAGAGGGAGGAGAAACTGGGGCAGGCGCGCTGCCTCGTGCAGTCACACTGCTGCCGAGAGTGCCACTGACCGCAGCCACATAAGCCAGCACCCACCAGGAGGCCATTCTCATCTCAAGTCCCTTTCGCCTCATTTTTTCACCACAGGCGATGGCACACATTGCTGCAGAACCGATAGCATAATGCGCACGAATTCCGCCAGTCGGGACATCCGTAGCACGGGGTGCCTTATGCCCCATCGTCATCCCGCATGATGGAAAAGACCTTCACCTGCCTATCCGCTGAAAAAATGCGCCGCTAGGTGCCAAATATTCACGTTAATCTATAAGTCATTGCGGAGTGGATTTTGAATGACCGGAAAGCCAATACATCAGTCTGGCATAAATCCGGTGTTTTCCCGCGGTCGATTGATCGGGCCAGAGTTGACCGCATGACTGGCGATGAGGCGAGGCAATTGCTTGCGGAGATTTTTGCCAGTGCAGTCGCCGCTGTTCGCGGCGACTGCTTGATTGAGGCGGTCAGCCGCCTGGAGGGCAGGCGCTGGATTTGTCGCGCGCCGGACCGGGAAATCAATGTGGACTTGCCGCAAGATGGGCGCGTTTTCGTGGTCGGCGCGGGCAAGGCTGCGGCCTCGATGGCCAAAGGGCTGGAAACGCAATTCGCAGAACGGATCGCGGGCGGCTGTATCATCGTCAAGTATGGCCATACTGAAGCCCTCGAACGCATCGAGCAAATCGAGGCGGGACATCCGGTGCCGGACAGCAACGGGCTTGCCGGCACCGCGCGGCTACTGGCCATGCTCGAGGGACTGCGGGCGGAAGACCGGGTGTTCGTCTTGCTGACGGGCGGCGCCTCGGCCTTGCTGGTGGCGCCGGTGGATGGCGTGACACTGTCAGACAAGGCGGCGTTGACCCAGGCCTTGCTGCGATCTCACGCATCGATCTATGAAATCAACACAGTTCGCAAGGCGCTGTCGCGCATCAAGGGCGGGCGGCTTGCCGAACGGATTGCCCCCGCGCAGCTGATCACGCTGCTGATCTCGGATGTGCCCGGCGGGGATGTCGCGACGATCGGTTCGGGCCCGACTGTCTGTGAGCCCGCACCGGGCGGCGATGCGCTGGCTATCCTCGAGCGCCACGGAGTGGTTGGCCAGACCCCGCAGAGCATCCTGCGGCATCTCGCGGGCCAGCGCGAACGAGGGCCGGCCTTGCCATGCGCGACGGCCAGCGGCGAGACGCTTGTCCTCGCCAACAGCGCCGCTCTGGTGCGCGAAGTCGATGCCCTGGCAGCGAAGGCGGGCTTACCCGTGGTCCATGTCGATGTTGCCATGGCGGGGGGCACCCACGCTGCCGCCAGGGGATTTGCGCAGGCGATGAAGGCGCACCTGGCGCAAGGCAACCCGCGCCCATGCCTGTTTGTCTCGGCGGGCGAGACCACGCTGCAGGTCAACGGCAGCGGGCTGGGCGGGCGCAACCAGGAGTTCGCGCTGATCGCCGCGCAGGAATTGGCGGGCGAAGAATCGATCGTCGTCCTGGCCTCTGGCACCGACGGGACGGATGGACCAACCGAGGCGGCCGGAGGCTATGCCGACGGGACGACGTGCCAGCGCGCGGCAGCCAGCGGGCTGGCGATTGAGCAGGCATTGGCCGACAACGACAGCCACACGGTCCTCAGCGCGCTCGGCGACCTCCATGTCACCGGGCCCACCGGCACCAACGTCATGGACCTGGTCCTCGGGCTGGCTTTCTAGGTGGATGACAGGGTGTACGCGCCAGACGCCAGCCTTTCGCATAACGACCAGTGGGGGAAGCCATGTTCCATCAGTTGATCGCGCCGCTGGGCGGCGGCTTGGCGCTATCATTCGCGGCCGCCGTGCTGCCGATTGCTCTTGTTCTGGTGCTGCTGGGGATCTTGCGCAGACCCGCCTGGCAGGCATCGCTGGCGGGACTGGTCCTGGCCCTGGTCCTCGCGGTCGGCATCTGGCAAATGCCGGTCATCCTGGCGCTCAGCAGCATCGCGGCAGGCGCGACATTCGCCGCATGGCCGGTGATGTGGATCGTCGCCAATGCCTTGCTGCTCTACAATATTGCAGTCGAATCCGGCCGTTTCGATGCTTTCCGCGACTGGATGGTGGAACACCTGCCCAATGACCGGCGGGTGGTGCTGGTTGTGGTCGGGTTTTCGTTCGGCTGCCTGCTGGAAGGCGTGTCCGGCTTTGGCACGCCGATCGCGATCACCACGGCATTGCTCGTCGCCCTGGGATTCAAGCCGCTCGACGCCATTGTCTTCACGCTGATGTTCAATACCGCACCGGTCGCGTTTGGCGCGCTGGGCGCACCAGTGACGACTCTGGCCGCCGTGACTCAGCTGAGCGACGTGACACTCGGGGCGATGATCGGGCGCCAGTTGCCGCTGATCGCGCTGATCCTGCCGTTCTATGCAATCGGCGTATTTGGCGGGCTGCGCGCTATCAGGGGTGTCTGGCCCATGCTGCTGGTTGCCGGAGGTTCGTTCGCGCTGGTCCAGTTCGCCGCTTCCAACTACATCGGCTATGCGCTGACCGATGTCCTGTCCTCGCTTGCGTCGCTGGCGGCTGTTCTCCTGTTCGTCAGAGTGTGGAAAGTGGCCCCGGATCCGCAATTTTTCTTGCGCGTCGATGAGTCCGGCAAGCCGGCTGCAGAGCTTGCCCCGCCGAGCCAACGGAGCCTGCCAGCGTGGCAGGGCTGGCTACCCTGGATCGTGCTATCGCTCACGGTGATCGTGTGGGTGCATTTCAAATTCAACCAGATCGGTGAGATAAAAATTGAATGGCCGGGCCTGCACAATGCCGTCTTCATCACCAGCTATGGCAAGCCTTATGCAGCGATCTGGTCGTTCCAGCCGCTGGCCACCGGTACTGCGATACTCGCGGCAACCGCGATCACTGCCTTCATCGTGCGCCTATCGCTGGCGCAGTTCCGGTCGGCGCTGATCAATTCGGCGCGGCAGGTGCGATTGCCGGTCATCACGACGATGACAATCGTCGGACTGGCGTACCTGATGAATTACTCAGGGATGGCCTATACGCTCGGCGTGGGCATCGCCTCGGTGGGCGTGCTGTTTCCGCTGATTTCGGCCTTTCTCGGCTGGCTGGCGGTTTTCCTTTCGGGCAGTGACACGTCGGGCAATGCGCTGTTCGGCAACTTGCAGGTTGTCGCGGCGCGCCAGCTTGATCTCAGCCCGGTGCTGATGGCGGCGACCAATGCGTCAGGCGGGGTGCTGGGCAAGATGATCTCGCCGCAGAATATCACTACGGGCACTTCGACCACCAGCCTCAAGGGCCAGGAAGGCGCAATCCTCGCGCGGACATTCAAACACAGCGTGTTCCTGACACTGATCCTTGGCCTGATCGTCCTGCTGCAGCAGCATGTCTTCCCGGGCGTGATTCCGGGCTAGCGCCAAGGTGATGGGCTGGAACCGGGAGGTTTAGCCATCAAGCATTTTGCCCGCTCATCAGCAGGGCTTCGAATGCGCCGAGCGGCGGGAGTTCATACCAGGTTCGCTCGCCATCGAATTTGCCATGCAGGGCTGAACCCGCGACCAGTGCGCGTGCCTCGCGGCCGCGGCCCTTTACGCCAAGGCTTAAGCCAGACAAGCAGGGCGGAGGGTTGTAACGACCATTGCGCTGCCCCGCATAGTTGATCAAGTGGATCATTGACTGCCCGGTTGGCCTCCCCATCTGGATCAGTTCGACCGCGCCATCGCCCGTCAGCACCAACGGCGGTTCGGGCGCGTATTTCGCTATCAGGCCCGAGATGATCTGCTGGTGCACAGCCAGCCCGTCGCGGTAGTAGAGCCAGTCGATGTGCCAGGGGATCTGCACGGCATTCCCGTTGCCGAACGGGCGCAGGGCCACGCCCGGCATGGTGCGCGAGACAGCATCGGGGATGGCATAGCTGAGTTCGGGCGGGCCATAACGCTGGTCGGGGGCGAACGGCAGCAAGTCTGTGACGGCGCTGCGCAAGGTGCCGCCATAATATGGGCCGTCGATTGGAACTCGGCCAGTGGTCTTGACTGTGCCTTTTGCTGGATCAAGCGACCAGCCTTCGGCAGACTGGCTTGCGTCATAGCCTTGCGTGGGCAGGCAAGTGAGCGCCGTAGCGGATGCGGGCGTGCCTGCCACATCGAGACCGCCCGTCATGCCCGTGGCAATCAGCAGCCCGCCGTTCTCGACGAAGGCATCGATAGCCTGCGCCTCTGCGGGTGACAGGGCCACGGTGTTCGGAAGATAGAGCACATCGAACCTGTCATTCAGGCGCACGGAGCCATCCGCCACTCTTGCGTCATTGACCAGTTGGAACGGCAGGCGTCCATCGACGAGCATCATGTAAGCGCCGCGCCACGCGCCGGCCTGGTATTTACGCAAAGGCGTATCGACCTCGCCCCATCCTTCACCGCCGGTCAGCCGCCGGGTCGCGCCAGAATCGTAAAGGCCGATCCGGGCATTTTGCACCATGCCATCGTAGGCCGCACTGTTGACCGCGCGCCACTTGAACAGCTGCGAGACCTTGTCCAACCAGGTCGGATCGTCCTGCGCGGCGATCGTACCCATAAGGTAGAGATCGAGATGCCCGCCCACGCTCATCACTTGGGCGAGGCGCAGCACATGATAGTCCGCAGATTCAGTCACCTGACGCCAGGGATAGTCAATGAACGACGCGGATGTCGCCGACCAGGGCTTGCCGGGATTGGCAGCCAGGTATTGCCGCGATTGTTCGCCGCCCTGATAGGGCCATTCGGGCTGCGGGCGATGGACATTGCGCTGCAACTCGCCGCGCCCGACCACGCTGCGGCCCATGATGGGGGCGCCGTTCAGCAAGGGAGCCGTCGCGGCGTCGATCTTTTTCGACAGGTCGGCTACCACCCTGCGTTGAAATGCGAGATAATCTGTCCATGCGGGATCTGCGGCGCTTTCTGCTCGGGGAAGGTCGCGCCCGTACATCGAGCGGAAAGCACGGCGGCAGTTCTCGCAAGTGCAAATGCCTTCGTCCTTGGCGTTGTACCAGTTGGTCGAGGGAAAATAGATGCCATTAAAAAAAACGCCGTCAGGCCGGTAGCGCGTCAGCGCTTCGCGGAGGATTTCGATCCCGTATTCCTGCATCCAGCCGCCGTTGGGACAGGCCTGATAAGTGCCGTTGTATTCGCGCGGCTGGCCGTCGCGGCGCAGCGAAAACCATTCGGGGTGCGCGTCGAAGGCCGGTTTCATACCCTTGGCGAGATCGAACCGCCCGAGATAGGCCATGCCGCGCGCATGGGCCGCCTCGATCATCTCGCCGGCGAAGTCGCCCTGCAGGTAGGGATTGCGGTAATGATACTGCAGGCCAGTGGGATAGAAGGCGACGATCCCGCCGATGTTCGAGACAATCACATTGCCGCCGAAGTCGATGACGGCCCTGGCGATGTCGTCCGGTTTTTCGCGTGCGTCGATCTCGCGCAGGTTGGTCTGCACGATCCGGTAGTCCTGCCGGTACCAGTCGCGGGAGTCGAAACCGGATGTCGACCGGGCGAATGCCGCATGGGAAAATCCGCTCCCCGCGCTGAGGGCAGTGACTGCGAGGCCGCCCAGAACCGAACGGCGATTTGCGCGCGGCAGATTGCAGTCAGCGCCTTTCACTCTGCACTGTCCGTGCCAACCTGATGACTGGCGAGCAGCTCCAGCGCGCGCACCATCGCCGAATGATCCCAGTCCCCGCCGCCTTGCGCAGCGCAGGCGCCGAACAACTGCTGGGCGCTTGCCGTATGTGGCAGGGCCATGCCCAACGCGTGCGCGCTGGACAGCGCGAGATTGAGGTCCTTCTGGTGGAGGGCGATGCGAAACCCCGGATAGAATGTTCGCTCGATCATGCGCAAGCCATGCACTTCAAGCACGCGCGAAGCGGCAAAACCGCCCATCAGCGCCTCGCGCACTTTTGCCGGATCGACGCCAGCCTTAGCGGCAAACAGCAAGGCTTCGGCCACGGCCTCGATATTGAGGGCAACGATAATCTGGTTGGCGACTTTCGCGACCTGGCCCGCGCCGACATCGCCGACATGCGTGATGTTCTTGCCCATTACTTCGAGCAAGGGCCGCACGCGCGCAATGGCATCAGCCGTTCCGCCGCACATGATAGTGAGGCTTGCCGCCTGTGCGCCGACTTCTCCGCCGGAGACTGGGGCGTCGACGTAATCGCCGCCTGCCGCCTTGATCCTGTCAGCGAACTGGCGCGTGCTGATCGGATCGATCGAACTCATGTCGACGACAATCGTACCAGGCGCGATTCCAAGGACGACGCCATCTGCGCCGAAAAGCACGGCCTCGACGTCAGGTGTGTCAGGCAACATCAGAATGACCACATCGGACCCAGCGGCCACTTCGCGCGGCGACCCGCATACTGCCGCCCCGGCGGCGAGGAGTTCCTCGGGCAAGGGCGAGCGATGCTGGTGCAGGAAAATCATGTGGCCAGCGGCAAGCAAATGCCCCGCCATGGGGCGGCCCATGATTCCTGTCCCGATGAAGCCGATATTCATCCACTCGTCCTCATTCCCGCATTCCGATCAGCCTGTACCGCGCAGCGGGTTTTGTACGCAAAAAATCGCCAGCATGTAACAAGCACGTCTGTTCATCCCATAATGCGGAAATTGAAATCGGCGGCTGTGGTCTGGCTGCCCTAAGACAGTTATGTTAATCTCGTCGTGATGGTTGGATAAGCAAGAGGCGGTAAGCGATTTGACCTCGCATTCGAAATTGCCTGAATTATCGACGCCTCTCGATCAAAAGGCGCTGCTGCGCGAGATGTTCGAAGTCGCGCTCGATGCGGTGTCGGCTGACATGTGCCTTGCCGCCCATTTGCCCCCGCCGGGCAAGGGCAAGCGCCTCGTGCTGGGGATTGGCAAGGCGGCCTCGGCGATGGTCAAGGTGGCCATGCGTGATGGCTCACCGCGCAGCGAAGCGATTGTCCTCACGCGCTATGGCCATGGCTTCGCTGCCGATGCCATCCCTGAGAATGTCACGCAGTTTGAAGCGGGCCACCCCTTGCCTGACGAAAAAAGCGTAGAGGCGGCCAATTTCATCATGGAAGCCGTGTCGGCGCTGGGGCCGGGCGATGAATTGCTGGCGCTGATCTCTGGCGGCGGCTCGGCACTGTTTTGCCTTCCGGTGGCGGGCGTGAGCCTGGCCGAGAAGCAGAATCTCACGAAGGAGCTGCTGCTGTGCGGCGCGTCGATCTCGCAAATCAACTGCGTGCGCAAGCATCTCTCGCAGGTCAAGGGCGGCCGATTGGCTGTGCTGGCGCATCCGGCGAAAGTGACGACGCTCGTGTTCTCTGACATTCCGGGCGACGATCCGGCTCTGGTTGCATCGGGCCCCACCACCGCTGACAGGACCAATCTTGCCGATGCCCGGCGCGTTCTCGAGCTGCACCGGATTGCAGTCCCAGACAATATCGCCGATGCGCTGAGCGATCCGCGCAACGAATCGCCCGGCGTGGATTCGCCGGGTCTGGCCGGGTCGCTGGTCAAGGTCGTGGCGCACGGCGGCATGGCGCTTCAGGCCGCAGGCGCCCTTGCCAGCGCTGCCGGTTACACCCCGGTCTATCTCGGCCACGATCTGGAGGGAGATGCGACCGAGCTGGGCACCGTGCATGCGGCACTGGCGCTGCATCATGCCCGGCGCGGCGGGCGATGGGCACTGCTGTCGGGCGGGGAAACGACGGTGCTTGTGCGCAATCCAGAAGGGCGCGGCGGCCGGACTACGGAATATCTGCTCAGCCTTGCTTTCGCGTTGAACGGGGCGCCGGGCATTTCGGCAATTGCATGCGATACGGACGGCATTTCGGGGACTGAGGACAATGCCGGAGCTATGATCGACGAAACTACGCTCGCCCGCAGCCGGGCGGCGGGATTGTCGGCCAGTGAAGCGCTGCACACCAACCAGACCTACGATTTCTTCCAGGCGCTCGGCGATCTCGTCGTGACCGGGCCGACCCGCACGAACGTCAACGATTTCCGGGTAATACTGATTGACAGGCCGCAGCTGGACAGCATGATGGGGGCAAGCTGACTGAGGCAACAAGTTCTGAGCAGCCAGGTCTGATGCAATAAGCAAGCGCAGATACACCGGGAAGAGACGATGCCATGGCCGAGCAAGGCGATGAAGATGCCGATGGAGAATTGCTGGGGCGCGTCCAGTCTCTGGTGCGGGCCTTCGGGCTGCTTGACGAACTTTCCAAATGCAATGGCGCCAGTCTCAGCGACATAGCCCGCAAGGTTTCGCTGCCGCGCTCAACCGCGCATCGCCTGCTGACGACGATGGAGGCGATGCATTTCGTACAGTTCGATCGCATCACCCACGAATGGTCAGTCGGCGTGAAGGCCTTCACCGTGGGCGCCTCGTTCGTGCAGACCAAGGATCTGGGCCAGATAGGCAGGTCGATCATGCGATCGCTGGTCACCGAGCTGCACCACTCGGTCAACATTGCCGTGCACGAAGGTTCGGGCATGTGCTTTGTCGGTCAAGTGGCCGCCACGGGCATCAGGCAAGTGATAAAGCCGGGTTCTTGCCTTCCCTTGCACACGACCGCGTCGGGCAAAGTGCTGATGGCCCATTGGCACAGCGACGAACTTGAACAGTTCCTCGATCGGCGCACGCTTGCCCGGCGCACTGCGAAAAGCATTGTCGACCCACTGGCGCTGCGCGACGAACTCGCTCTCGTGCGCCAGCGCGGCTATGCGATCGACGATGAGGAGCAGGCCGACGGGCTGCGCTGCGTCGCGGCGCTGGTGGTGGATCGCTATGGCGAGCCCAGGGCATCGATATCGATTTCCGACACCGCTGCCCGTCTTGCCGCCGGGCGCATCGAGGAACTCGGCCCGACAATGATGCTTGCCGCGCGGCAGATGAGCAGCGAAATCGTCAGCCAGTTGGGTTTTTGAGCGCGGCGCGTTCCGCACCATGAAATCGCAACATAGCCCGGTTTGGGCTCACCAGCACGATCGAATAGCTGACTGATTTCTAGGCAGGCGCAACCGCCATCGACACCCCTTGAAGTTCCAGCTCGGTTGAAAAGTGACATGCTGCTTGCTGGCTCGAGCCAGAAATTGAATGCAGGGACGGCATTTCAACACGGCAAACTTCCTGAGCGTAGCGACAACGTGGATGGAAAGCGCAGCCGTGCGGCAAATTGGCAAGATCAGCTACTTCGCCGGAAAGTCGAACGCTGTGACCGCCGCGCCGCACGCGGGGGTCGGGACGAGGCGAAGCGGCAAGCAAGGCTTCGGTGTAGGGGTGGCGCGGCGCGGCATAAACATCCTCCATCCTTCCAATTTCGACCACGCGGCCCGCATACATCACTGCGACCCGGTCGCTAACGTGCTGCACAACTGCGAGATCGTGGCTTACGAATAGATAGGAGAGCCCGCGCTCTGCCTGCAGTTCCCGAAGCAATTCGAGAATCTGGGCCTGCACGGACACATCGAGAGCGGAAACCGATTCATCACAGACTACGAACCGGGGATCGAGCGCAAGTGCCCGCGCGATGCCAATCCGTTGCCGTTGACCGCCGCTGAAAGCGTGCGGGAAGCGGCGCATATGTTCAGGTCTAAGTCCGACCTTAAGCAACAAGCCTGCCACACGATCCTCAAGCTCGGCTTCGTGAGTCACACCATTCATCTTGAGCGGTTGGGCGATAATTTCGAACACGGGCAAGCGCGGGTTGAGCGAAGAAAAAGGGTCTTGGAAAATCATCCGCATTTCTCGGCGCACTTCTCGCAATTTCGCGCGATTGAGCGACCCTATGTCGACGACCTCACCGTTTGCCCGGCGGTAAAGGATATATCCTGAGGTAGGCTCACAGACCCTGAGTAGGCTGCGAGCGAGGGTGGTCTTACCGCAACCAGATTCCCCCACGAGACCAAGCGTCTCATTGTCTTGAATATCGAGGTCGACCTTGTTGACTGCTCGGACCAACCCCACAGTGCGCCGCAGTATCGCCGTCTGGATCGGGAAATGGACGTCCAGTTCTCGGACCTGCAGCAGCGGCTCATGACCTGTCACGTTCACGGCACCGGCTCCCGTTCGCGGCGGAAGGCGGCCACCCGCTCTGGCTCGTGCAGCAAGCAGCGGACGTAGCCTTCGCTAGTCAGGCTGGTATGCCCCGGTTCCAACGCATTGCAAATGCCAGGCAGGGCTTCGGTGCAACGCGGATGGAACGAGCACCCGCGGGGGCGATTTAGAGGATCGGGCACAGCGCCTCTTATCCGATTGCCCGATTTCCCGATATTGACTCCTACGCGCGGGACCGAGTTGAGCAAGGCGCGGGTATAAGGATGCGATGGCTGATGAAAGATATCGTCGACACTCGCCATTTCTACGACCTTGCCGAGATACATCACTGCGACATCATCCGCGATTTCTGCCACCACGCCGAGATCGTGCGTGATGAACAGGATGGCCATGCCGAGCTGCAATTGCAGTTCCTTGAAAAGGTCCAGGATCACTGCCTGCGTCGTTACATCCAGTGCGGTGGTCGGCTCGTCGGCAATAAGCAGGCGAGGCCCGCACGACAATGCAAGGGCAATCATGGCGCGCTGGCGCAACCCGCCGGAAAGTTGGAAGGTAAAGCGGTCGAACTGGGCAGCCGGACGCGGCATACCAACACGGCGCAGCACTTCAATCGCGTGTTCTTTGGCAGCGTGGCGATCCAGCCCAAGGTGAAGCCGGATTGCTGCTGTCATTTGGTTGCCAATCGTGTGGATCGGCGCCAGCGCGCTCATCGGCTCCTGGAAGATCATGGCAATCTCGCGCCCGCGGATCGCTCGGATATGTTCGCCGCGAGGATCAAGCGAAGCCAGATCGACCAGTTCGCCGGAAGCAAGTCGCCACAGCATTTCGCCGCCCACGATGCGGCCAGGCGGTCTCAGGATTTGCAGGATTGCGTTCGCAATCATCGATTTGCCGCTTCCGGATTCGCCGACGATGCACGTGATCCGGCCGGGATCGAGGGCAATATCGACGCCGTCGTTTGCCTTAGTAATGCCTTCGGGCAGGAAGAAGTGGGTGGCCAGTCCGCGGATCTGCAGCAGTGGCTCCTGCGGGCGTTGCTTTGGCACTCTATCGCTCCGAATAGGGGTCGGCTGCGTCGATCAGCCCGTCGCCCAGAAAATTCATCGAAAGAACCGCCACGACGACGCCCGCACCCGGCAGAAACAGCCATGGTGCGTTTGTTACGGCACGAATGTTCTGTGCATCCTGAAGCAGCACGCCCCAGCTTACAGCCGGAGCACGCAGCCCAACCCCGACGAAGCTCAGGGCTGTTTCGGTAAGGATCATGGCCGGGATCGCCAGCGTGACATTTGCAATGATGTGGCTGAGAAATGACGGAACCATGTGCTTGAAGATGATGTTGGTCTCGCCCGCACCATCCAGTCTAGCTGCAATCACAAAGTCTTCGTTTTTCATGGCAATGAACTTCGCGCGGACTTCTCGAGCCAGACCAGTCCAGCCCACAAGCGATAGGAGCAGTGTGATCGCAAAATAAACCCGCAACGAAGACCATGTCTGTGGAACGGCTGCCGCGAGACCCATCCACAACGGGATAAGCGGGATTGATCGCAGAAACTCGATCAGGCGCTGAATAATCAAGTCGATGATGCCGCCCGCGAGGCCGGACCAGCCACCAATCAGAATTCCCAGTATCAGACTGCTGAATACTCCAACCAGACCGATCGATAGCGAAACCCTCGCACCGTAGATTGTCCGGCTCAAGACATCTCGGCCCATCCTATCGGCTCCCGAGAGGAACATGGGTCTGCCTGGTTCGATCGGACCAATGAGGTGTCGCTCCGCCGGGAAAATGCCTAGCAGCCGATAGGGCTCGCCTTTCACGAAAAATCCGACCGCAATGACGTCGTTGCTGTCAGTCGCGAAGACACGTTTGAATGACTCCGGATCGACATGACTGCGATAGCCTAGCACGTGGAGTTGAATATGCGTCCCGCGATTGTCCGAGCGAACGAATTTTAGAGTCTGGGGCGGTGCGAATGCCGATTGAGGCTGCATGGCATCCGCCGAGAATGGTGCAACGAACTCTGCGAGCAAGGCGACCAGATAGATCAGCGCAACTACAATTGCGGCAACCATCGCAATCCGATTTGTTCTAAACCGCAACCAGATAAGGCGCCATTGGCCCGCCGACATGATCCTTTCACTGATGGCAAGCGATTGAATTTCGCTGTCAGGCAAGGCGCGACCTGCCGTGGGTGAAATTCGCTCAATCGCCGCATTTGATGCTGCAGCCGGGAATGCGGAGCCGGTTCCGGGCAAGATTTCCCGGCTCATTACAAGCGCACTCTCGGATCAAGCCAGGCGAGAAGCAGATCCGAAATAAGAGTGCCGATCATGGTCAGGGTGCTGAGCAGCAGGATAATTCCGCCCGCCAGATACATGTCCTGCGATAGCAATGCCCGCAGCAACATCGGGCCCGTAGTCGCCAGGTTGAGCACGATTGCGCTGATCGTAGCGCCCGATACCAAGCCTGGCAGCAGCCAGCCGATTGTGCCAACAAATGGGTTGAGCGCTACCCGCAAGGGATAGCGCAAGATAATGAATGCTTCACTGTGCCCCATTGCCCGTTGCGTGACGACGTAAGGCTTGTTGATTTCGTCCAGAAGGTTCGCGCGCATGATGCGGATCAGACTGGCCGCGCTGGCCGCCCCTCCGGCGATGATTGGGATCCACAAATGCGAGATCAGATCAGCGACTGCCGCTAGGCTCCAGGGCGCGTTCATAAATTCGGGTGAGAACAGGCCGCCCACACTTTGGCCAAAAAGGTTAAGCGAGAGATACATCAGCACCAGGGCGACAACAAAGTCGGGTGTTGCCAGGCCCAGAAAAGCCACCAAGTTTGCAATGCGCGAGCCGGCGGACTTGCGTTTGATGGCTGAAAGAATGCCAACCGGGAGAGCGACCAGCCAGACCGCGATGAGGGTTAGCAGGGCAAGGACAACTGTCATTCCTATGCGGTCGAGAACGAGTTCCCGCACCGGACGATTCCATTCGAAGGACATGCCAAAATCGCCGTGGAACACGATGTGCGAAATCCAAAGAAGGTATTGCATATAGAAAGGCTGATCGAGCCCATATTGCGCGCGCAAGGCGGCAAGCTCCGAAGGATCGACAGCCGTCCCTTGCTCGCTCATCTGGATGACCAGCGAATTGAGAAAGTCGCCGGGAGGGAGCTGAATGATGATGAACGTGAGAAGCGATACCATGAACAGCATGGGGATCATCATGAGCAGCCGACGGATGACGTAACCGATCATCGCGACTTACTCCGAATGAACCATGCAGAGAGATTGGAGGGACCGGGGGTCGGGTAGATGATCGAATCGATCATGGTATCTGGTAAGTTTGCAATCCGGTTCGACGCAATCGCATAGCCGCCGCTCTGCAGGCTGATTCCGATCAGACGGAACTCATCGGCGGAAATCGTGAGGATTCTTCGGAAAAGTTCGGTCTGGATTGCCGGATCAGGCGTATTCGTGATCTGGTCATAAAGGGCGAATTGCAGTCTAGTAGGCAATGGCGGCCTGTCTCCGCGCGGATCGCCGGCATACCAACGAGACCAGCCGATGCCGTAGAGTGCCGCATCGCTGATTGGCACATACTGCCGCGGATTGAGCATTTCATACAGACCGCCGGCACCCACGTTGGATACCGCATCATAGTTGTTGGATCGCTGTCGTTGCAGGTAGAGTCCGCTATCCATGGCGTTGACATAGAGATTGACGCCAATTTCGGCCCAATCCCGTTTGATCAGTTCGAGGACATCGATCTGCTGCTTGGTATCCGTCCTGACATCCACAACAATGCGCATTTGTCGGCCGTCGGGCAACAGGCGGAAGCCATCCGCGTCGCGCTTTCTGTAACCCAGCTTGTCGAGAATGGCATTCGCCGTGGCCGGGTCATATTGCGTGAACTGGGTTGCCATGCGGGCATTGTAAAACGGCGATTCTGGCCTAGGCGCCATCTGGTAGGGTATACCCTGACCCGTATAGATAATGTCGATGATCCTGGGCCGGTTAATTGCCAGCGAAAGTGCAATTCGAACCGCCTTTTGGCCCAGAACTCCGCGCTTTACCAAGTCAGCATTCAGCAAATTTATGCTGATGACCATGGCTGCGGATACGTCGGCGTTGAGCGGAATGAAGTGATAGTTGCCGAACTTTCGTCGATCAAAGAAAAAGGGCTTGTCGGAAATGCCGAAATTCTGCGGCTGATAAACGAAGTCCATCTGCCCATTCATGGTCATGAGTTTGAGGACTTCAGGATCACCGATTATCGTGAAGGCCATGCGATCGATGTAGGGCAGCTGGTTACCTGCCTTGTCAACTTTCCAGTAGAACGGATTGCGGATCGCCAGCACTTCGGTTGCCGACCCGTCGTACGGCGTTTTTATTTTCCAGGCATTGAGTGTCGGAAGATCGGGATTCGTCCAAAGTCCGGCATCAGAACCTTGCGCACCGACCATCCTGCCGTAAAGCCGTGCCCACGCCGACACGCCTGCTGATCGCATCCGCTCGGTCAGATCCTTTTTGTTGTATCGTTCGTGAAATTGCACGGCGTAGTGTTTGGGCTGAACCAATGCAGGCGCCATTCCGGAAGCGAGCTGGGTGCGGAATAGACCTGCAGGGCTCTTAAAAATGTAGCGAAATTCGAGATCGCTTATTTTTTCAATCCGGGCGGGGCTTCCCTCTGTGATAAATAGCCTGGGGGGGCCATGCGGTGAAAGCGCCTTGTTGAGGGCAACGTCGTTGTACCAGAAGACGAAATCATCGGAGGTTAGCGGCTGACCGTCAGACCACTTTACACCGGGACGAAGGCGGAACGCAAAAACCCGCGAGTCAGGGCTTACTTCCACATGTTCGGCAAGATTTGGAACCAGCGTTTTGCCGTCTGGCGACCAAGCGATCAACGGCTCATAGCCGATCATCTTGCGTAGCCAAGCATAACCTCGTTCGGTTCCACCAAGCAATGCGCTTCGCAGCTCGCCGCCGTATCGGCCAATTTCCTTTGCGCGAATAACAAGCGGGCGCTCGGGAAGCCGGTGAGCAAGCGTCGGAATGACGCCGGCACGCCCTAGCTGCAGCAAGTCGGGCGCTTGCCGGGTGGCGCTTGCCGGCGTCGTGACTAACAGTTTCGCGTCGCTTCGATTGGCGTTTGCGTCCGGCCTTAGAGCGTACCATCCGCAGGCAATAAGCGCGGCAGCTGTCAGCAGATAAAACGGCGCCCAAGGCCGGCGCCTCTCGGCTCTGTTGGCTTGGCGAGAGGCCGCCACGTCCATCTCTAGCCGGCCGCTTCAGACCTTGAAAACTGACTGCGGGGTCAATTTTGCAATCCGCCATTGGCCCGCTTCACGAACGAATTCGAAATGCAGGTCTCCGACTGTCATCGGCGGTTCCAGCTGGGCCAGACCAGCGTCTTCCTTAGCTCCACGAAGTGGAACAAAAAGGGCGGTAGCCTCAGCGCTTTCGGCGTCCACGGGCCTTACAATAATGTTCGTGACGATGTGTCGCGACAGCTGATTGGGCGGGCGCTGTTCAAGTGCCGCAAGAATCTCGTCGGGGCCAGTGAAGGGTTTGCCGCCGCGAACCCAAATGCCAGAAGTTGCAAACTGCGCAGCACATTCCGCATAGTTGCCATGGTCCATAAGGCTGTAGCTGCCGATGGCCAGCCGCTCACATGCAGAAATGCATTCCGATGCATCTGTTGCGTTCATTTCAATACCTTTCAATTCGAGCCGGTCTAGTAGCGGAGGTGCTTGTCGACGATGTTTTGCAATGGTTCGCCAACGACATAGCGCTTCAAATTGTCGCGGAAGATTTCGTATCCGCGTTGCCGTGTCCCCATCGTTGTCGCACCGTTATGTGGTGTGATGATCGTATTCTTGAGTGCCCAGAATGGGCTGTCTTCCGGCAATGGTTCGATGCCGTGCGCGTCCAGGCCGGCACCTGCGATCCATTCCTCGTCGATGGCGCGATACAGCACGTCGTCCTGGGCAATTCCGCCACGTGAAAAGCAAATGTAAAACGCGCTCGGCTTCATGGCACGAAATTCGGCTTCACCCAGCAAGCCCTTAGTCTCAGCGGTCAAGGGGGCGGTGACTACGACAAAATCTGCTTCACCCAGAAATTTGTGCAGTTCATCGCGGCCATACATATGATCGATGTTGGCAGTTTGCTGAGGATGACGGCGATAGCCAAGGGTGCGCATGTGAAAGGCTTTGGCTTTAAGGGCTAGATCCTGTCCGGAATGGCCAGTACCCAGTATCGCACAGGTTAGTCCGCACAGTTCGCCATGAACTGACGGCGACCACCGCTTCTCGCCATGCGCCTTGATCCATTGCATCGCACCGCGATTGAGCATCATCATCAGCATCATCGCATGCTCGGCCAGAGGAATGGCGCCATTTCCCTTGGAGCAAGTGAGTGTGACTTGGCTTTGAACCATCTCTGGAAAGAGCTGCCAGTCTACGCCTGCTGCCCAACTGTGGATCCACTTGAGGTCTTTGGCACGCCCAAGACCTTCTGGTGAAACTTGTCCCGCAATAACATCGGCGTCATCAAGCTCGCTTTCTGCCTCGGCAGCCTTGGCAAAAAAGCGAATGTCTGCGGCCGGTGCAATGGCGCGCAACTCCTCTAGCCTCGCCTCATTAATGTCGCCGGTGAGCAATATTTTTAATTTATCTCCGCTTTGCATTATTACATCCTAACTGAATAAGCGCATCAATTCTCGGAATTTGATAATTCAATATTTCACCCTAACGCCAAATGTCACGTACCGTCCGATAATGTCATACGCAGACCGGATTGTGGGGACAGTTATGCCTGGAGTAGTTGTGTTGGGAATTAAGGGGGCATCTTTATCGAATAAGTTATTTGCTGTCCCAAATACCTCAAAATTACCGAATTTTGTCGGCATTTTATACACCAGACTCAGGTCTGTATAAGCAACAGCTGGAATGTCATTCTGCTGATACACGAACAGTTTTGATCTATTTAAGGCACCGATAATGCGCTCCTGTACGCTGAGCGTTAGGGGGCCCTTTTCGTACGAGACGCTTATTGTCGATCGCCATTTGGGCTGAGCAACCGGCTGGGTGTTGTCGAGAAGATCGGCATTGCTGAGGAAGTCACGAATTGCCTCTCCCGGCGCATTGACCTGCTGTGCCGTAAGTAGGACTGTCGCCAACGCCTGCAGAGTCAGGTTGCCACCGGCCATTCGGAACTGATCCCTCAGTTCGAAATCGATTCCGCTGGTTCGGTAGATTGAGAGATTTTGATTGTTGACAAAGACTTTGCTGACAGCGTTTCCATTTCCTGGGTCACGCACGATCTGACCGCAGACGAGCGATGTCTGGTTGCTGTTGTTGCAAATATCGACAACTTGCGCTGCACTGAATGGGATGCCGATTGCGTTGCTGATTGTAATATTGAAGTAATCGGCTGAAAATGTCAGGCCCGGCAAGAACGAGGGTTTGAGGACCACACCAGCCGTAAGAGTGTTTGCCACTTCGGGCTTGAGATCAGGATTGCCGCCGCTGATCGCTTGCGCATTGGCAATGCTGTTAGTCAGTTTGTCTGGAACGGCTGATTGACTCACCGTCTGCCCCGCGAATAATTCGAAGAGCGTCGGGGCGCGAATGTCGCGAGAACGAGTGACCCGGAACCGGATGCCGTCCACCATATCGTAAATCGCGCCTGCCTTCCAGGTCACGACCGTTCCGCTTGTGCTGTAGTCCGTTAAGCGCGCCGCGGCATTTACGGAGAGTGAACCGAACGACGTATCCTTGGCCAGAGGCAGATTGAGCTCGGCGAAGGCTTCCTTAACACTATAATCCCCTTGGGCCACGCCGACATTTGTAATGAAGAATCTAAGCATCGCCGTCGATGCGACGCCGCGAAGGCCGGTAAATGATGTTGGGATCGTCGGATCAGCGTTGCTCGTCTGTAAGAGGCTTTGCTTCCGATATTCGGCGCCAACTGCCAACAGGACCGGTCCTGCCCAGTTTTCAAACAATTTTCCAGAAATGTTGGCTTGCACGCTATCGAGGTTATTCTCGATGGCGTACTCCGAATAACCATTGAAATACTCGTAAGCCTGTGGGTTGACGCTGCCTACACCTAGAATGCTGGTGGGGATGCAACCAGGATAGAGGCCCGGATTTGTCAGAGAAACTCGGCACACAATGTTCCCCGTGGCCGGATCCTTCACGGCATCGAGCGAGGCGTAGAAGTTCTGGTTGAGTGAATCGCGCATCCGGCTGGAAAACCAGGTCTTGGCATGAGTGTATCCCAAGGCCCATTTGAACTCGCCAAACATGCCATTCAGGCCAGTGGCGATGACTAGGCTTCTGCTCCGCTGTGTGACATCGTTACCGGCAAACTCAAGAAATTGCCGACTGGTTGTGAAACTCGCCGTGTTCCCCAATGCGGCCAATGTTGACGGCGTCAGATAGGCGTTGTCACGGAAGATCGTGATTGGGCCGCGGTTTGCTGGCGAACCGATGTCGAAATTAAAACCGAAGTTGTACCCGACCGAGGCAAACAAACTCAATTTCGGCGAAAATTCATATTCCGCTCGCGCAAACAGTTGGTTTGTTGTCGCCGATGGCGTGATGGTGCAGCATCCCTGATTGCTGATCGCTCCATCGCCGCCAATCTGGAAGCCGGCGCGCCCAGCGGGGATGCCGGGATCAAAAGCCACCAGGTCGCCGTTAGGTGCAAATTGCCGACCAACAAAGCCTACTGGGCCAGATGTTGGATAGCCGCCGTAAGCGCCGATAGTTCTGACATTGTTGACGTAACGAAAAGGATCTGCAGCTGTGCCGGATCCTACTGCAAGCCAGCCTTCAGCAATCTCCGGCATTTCCGTTTTTGCTATGGCGTCGATATGATAGCGTTCCGCGCTGGCCACCAAATGCAACCTATCGTCGGCTAGCGCGGTTCCGGCGACAAATCCTATGCGATAAGAGGCGCCGTAGCCACCTGTTGCAATACCGGCCTGGGCTTGCGCTTTTATCCCGCGAAACCGTTTTGCGAGGACGAAATTGACCACACCGGACACCGCGTCGGATCCATATGTCGCAGACGCGCCGCCCGTTACGATATCAACTCTTTCCGTAAGCAATTGGGGAATGAGATTTGTGTCTACACCCCCATTGTTTCCGGACTGGGGTAGACGTTGGCCGTCTTGAAGGACTAGCACGCGCTGCGTGCCTAGGGCGCGCAGGTTCAAGTAGTTGCCCGTGCGCTGACGCGTGCCTTGGACATTCTGACTCTGGTTCTGGTTGATGGAATTTTGGAATACCGGAAGTTGGTTCAAGGCATCGGCAATCGTGCCGGGTGCTCGCTGGATAAGCTGATCGGTTTGGACCACTGTCACGGGGGTAGGGGCTTGAAATCCAGCAGTTGATATGCGGGTTCCGGTTACCACGATGGTACTGGCGTCGACCGCGGTATCAGGTGTTGCGTCGCTTGGCTGTGCTGCTTGGGCCGCATTCGCCCATACCGGCGATGATAATGCCAGTAGGCTGGCACTAGTGAAGCCGAGATAAACTTTTGCCCGCATTGTGTCCTCCCTTAGTGTCCCAACTTTCAAGTGATCATTGCCATTCAAAACGTCACAAGAACCAAGTGGCGAATTTCTGTGCATCGCGTCATTCGGTTGCGGTTATGATAGGAAGTTTGGTCGGCTTGGCACGGCATGACTGAATTAATCCCACAATGTGGACGCTTCATTGGCCTGACATCGAGAGTGCGATTTGTCGGCTTCCGCTGACTACAACCGTCAGGTCTTGCCTGGCTGATCAGAGAGGGCTCGCGTCGAATTCCGCGGGAATTTATAACTTTATCGTTCAGCCAACTGCGGCAACCTTAATGAGCCGTTTGACGGCAACTGCCTCGAAAAATCCGACAGGTGGAAGATCGTACCAGCGATAGCCGGCCGCATCGGGCGCACTTGCGCCAGACACTTCTTGGCCTGCCACAAGTGCCTGTGCAGTGCCGCCACCAAGTACGCCAAGGCGCAGCCCGTGGATAAAAGGAGGGTCGGCGTAAAGCCCGTTGCGCTGGCCGGCATAGTTAATCACATGGATCAGCAAGCTCTCGTCAGATTGCCGCATCGCCATCAATTCCACGGGGCCTGCGCCCTCAAGTCGCACTAGCGGCGGCGGAGCGTGGATGCGGATCAATTCCGCGAATAGGCCGGCGAGATCCGGAAGGCCGTCGCGATAATACTGCTCATCAGGCCGCCACGGGATATGGATCGCAACGCCCTTACCGAAGGCACGTTTCAAAACACCGGCGTAAGGTAAAGGTGTGGTTTCTGGCCGGGCATAACTAAGCTCAGGCGGACCGAAGAACTGTTGTGGTGCAAGGCCGATAAGTGAGTTCGTATCTGGCTTAAGCTCGGCCGGATAGTAAAGCCCGTCGATGGGAATCCGGGCGCCGCCAAAGTCCATTGTTGAATTGGTCGTGTCGAGGCTCCAGCCATGTGCGTCAATCGGCTTTTGGTATGCGGAGATGGGTGAGCTAATCATCGGCATGCTGGCGATATTCGCCCCTGACACATTGCGCAGGCGCACCTCACCCATCGTTATGACCGATCCGCCGGCTGAGACGAAATTGTCGATCGCCTGCGCTTCCCGCTCAGACAGCGAAATGTTGCCGGGCAGGATCAGAGCATCCCAGTCTTCATTCGCCAATTTCGTTGTGCCGTCATCGACGCGATCACCGTTCACCACCCAGAAGGGAATGCGGCGATCGACCATGGCGGTATAAATTCCCCGCCAGCCGGACATCCCGGCAGTATCCTTGCCAAAGATGTTCACCTGACCGCCACCGCCGCTGTAAAGCCCGATCTGGGCAGCGGGCTTCAGTCCGTCATAGTGCTCCTCATTGGCCCGATGCCACTGGAACAGCCAGCGTACCTGCGCCTCAAATCTATGATCGTTCTGATCGTCGAACGTGCCCATTAGGTAGAGATCGGGCATCGCTCCTGTGCCGATCTGCTGGGCGAGCCGTACCATGTGAAACGCGCCCGTCTCGACAACCTGCCGCCAGGGATAATCGATGTGGGCGGCCGATGTGGCCGAGAAGGGCTTGCCCGGAACCATTGCCTGGATGTGCCGGCTCTGCTCGCCCGACTGGTATGCCCATTCTGGCGCGGGCCGTTCGACGCGGCGCTGCGTTTCGCCGCGGGCCAGTTCGTTTGCCACGCCCATCCCGATCACCGCAATCCCGACTTGAAGCGATTTGATGGTCTTCAAGTTGCGCTCGGCAAGCTCGCTCGTGACTTTTTTCTGGAAGGCAAGATAGTCTCGCCACGCCGGATCGCCCGGCCCGTCTTCCATCGGCAAATCCTTGCCGAACATTTCGCGGAATCGCGCCTGGCAATTGGCGCATACACAAATTCCGCGATTAATCCCGGTATAATCTCCAGCCGCGAAGCCGCCACCGTTGAAGAAAATGCCATCCATCTCGTAGCGGCCAAGTGCTTCGGCTAGTATCTGCCCGACGTAAGCTTGTGACCAGCCGCCGTTCGGGCAGGCCTGATAAGCACCTGCATACTCGCGCGGCGTGCCATCGCGGTTGACCATGAACCACTCGGGATGTGCCGCGAAAGTATCGCCCATCGATTTCGAGAGGTCGAACCGGCCGATGTAGGCGAGGCCTTCGGCCCTTGCGGCATCGATCATCGACCGAACGAAGTCGCCGTCGGGCATGTAGGGATTAAGTGTGTGGTATTGCAGCTCGGTTGGATAGAAAGCCACAATCCCGCCGACGTTTGACACAATCGCATTGCCACCGAATTCGCGGATGGAAACGGCAATTTTTTTTGGGTCCCGGCAAATATCCGGCTCGCGCAAGTTGGTCTGCACGATCCTGTAGGGCCGTTTGTACCAAGGGACGTCATGGGCATTAAAAGCCATTACTGCCTCCACGGCTATCGTCGTGCACCAGTAAGGGGTGCGGGCTTCGTTTTGAGGATCGGCTGCAACAATTCCCTGGAGCCGACGTGTGCGGTTGCCTTGTACGGATAAGCGTTACCGTCTCCCGGCAGCGCCAAGATCCATGAGAAATATTCCCACGCCTTGGCCTGGCACTTTTTGCTCCACTGCCGCTGTCGACACGCCAAAAGCCATCCAGCGTCCGTCAGGACTGACGACACCTTGGTTCGATTTGAGTTGTGGGTCGATTTTGTTGTAGCTGGTCACCGGAGTTAACGCGCCACTGCCATCGAGCGCGACTTTCCAAAGATCGACTCTGTTTGTGGCTCCATCGGCCTGATTGCCCGAAGCATGCTCAGCCAGGGAATTGCGGCCGTCAGGAAATACACCCTCGACTTCGAAATAACCGGGCCTGGTATTAAGCTGGGTTATTTTGCCGCTTTGCAGATCGAGGATGAAACTGTCCGCGCCCGCGTGTCCATCATCACGGGTCTTGCGCGTAAGCATGGTGAAAGTGAGCCGTTGCTCGTCCGGTGGAACAAGGTTTTGCGGTTCGATCATCGAGCACTTGCTGCCGCGAAGCGCATTGAATTCGGCGATGGCACCCTGGTCTGACTCGCAATCGAGGATCTTGCGCTTATTGATGACTCGCGGAACGCCGCCTTCGTAAATGATTTCGCCGATCCAGATCTGGTCCTTCAGGCTCGCGAAGTCGATTGGCCTCGAGAAGAATTCATTGTCAGCCCTCTTGATGGGCCGCGGTGCGGTTGAGTCTACCCATGCAATCCGCATGCTGCCGCGCGCGACTGCTATCCCTTCGTGGTTTGTGACGCCGAGAGGGACTGGCGGACCAGAGAGATCCCCTTTCATCACCCAAAGTTCGGACCCGAAAAATCGACCATAAGCCGTTGCCAACGGGTCGTGGTATCGTGGAGCTGAGAGCAGAATATCGCCGTTCTGCAGATAGATCGCGCGAAATATTCCCTGGTGGGGGAAATGGAATGTGATCGGACGGCTCTTGCCAGTGGCGACATTGAGCTCGAACACGTCGCCATATTCGCGGCTGACATAAAGCAGCCGCCTGCTGTCAGCCGACCAGTCAGGGCGGCCGCCCCAGTCGGTCAAGCGCCTGACATGCGGATGGCTGGCGATTTTCCGCTCCATCTCGTTCGAGAGCGAATAGTCCTGCGCGCCTGAAAATTGGGCTGACCCAAGCATGGCAAGGAGCACCAGGGTCGTCATCGCTGAGCGGTTGCGAATACTTTTCATTTTGTTCCCCATCTTGGCTTTGGTGCGTGAAAAACCATGCCGCCGATCAGAAGCCTGCAGCTTTCAGGTCCATCAGAAAAACGCCCAGACCTTGCCCGGCGACCTTGGATTCGATTTCGCTTGTCGATACGCCGAAGGCCAGCCAGCGACCGTCTGGGCTGACAACGCCCTGGTTGGATTTGAGCGAGGCATTTAAGGAATGGTACCAGGTCACCGGCCTTCTCCGGCCGCTGCCATCCAGCTGATACTGCCATAAGTCTACAGCATGTACGGCGTCCGCAAGGACGGCACTTTCAGCGAATTCCACCAGCGTCGATTTGCCATCGGGAAAAACGCCTTCTGCTTCGGCATATCCCTCATCCCTATCCAGATCCATGACTTTGCCATTGCGCAAGTCGATGACATAGGCCCCGATGGAATAGGGGGAGCCGGCCTGCAGGCCAGTTGTCGCCATGGTGAAAGTCAGGCGATTGTCATCCGATGGAACGAAGTTCTGCGGCTCGAATCCAGCACAGCGTTGCCCCGCCTGTGTAACCAGCTTGACCAGCGGGCTGTACTTGTCCGCGCAGTCCAATACGACCCTTTTGTTCGCAAGTTGCGGCATCCCGTCCACAAATACGATTTCGGCTGCCCAGAGTTTGCTGTTGCTTTCGCCCGAACTAGGTTCCGGGGCTCGCCGCTGCGCATCGGGAACCCGCTCCTCTGGCGGCTCTTTCGGCCGCGACCAGGCGACACGCATTCCCCCGCGAGCTACAGCTATCCCTTCGATATTATGTTCACCAAGCGCTATGGGTGGACCGGAAAGATCCCCCTTCAGCAACCACAACTCAGAATCATTTGAACGGCCATATGCTTCAAAGCCCGGCGTGTGCGTGCGCGGAGCGAGCAACAGGTAATCGCCGTTTGGCAAGTAGTAGGCACGAAATATGCCGGCATGTGGATAGTGGAAACTGAGTGGCCGAGTTTTGCCGGTTGCAACGTCCAATTCGAATATATCGCCGTATTCCTTGCTGACGAACAGCAGCCGTTTGCTGTCGCCAGACCAGTCTGGGCGACTGCCCCAATCAGTCAGGCGGCGGACATGCGGATGGCTGTCAATTGTTGCCTGAAGTGCGGGCGGTACGGTGTAGCCCTGGCCCAGGGCCGGATTTGCAAAAATTATCGCAGCCGGTGCGAAAGCAGTGGCAAACGTCTTGATGCATTGACGCATTCTCATAGTCCAACTCTCCCGATCAGTTCGCGGGATTTCACCGGTCGAGACCAAATCACAAATGCATTCTTGAAATATCCCACAGTGTGGAATTGCAAATTGGAATTGCTGGGGCGTGCTGCTGCAGGATCACATATTTGTGTTTATAATCAAAATTATATGCGTCTTGCGTCGATTTTCTCTGCGGGTTGGCAGTGTCGACAGCGCGGGTGGGTGTAGAGCTTTATCAAGCGTGTGTATGTGGCGGTTCGAACCGTTGCGCCGCTGGCCAGATGCAGGGAAGACAGTGATGATGTCAGGCGAATCTGGAGACGTCGGCGTTGATCCAATTCGCGCTTGGCCAACCCGTGGGCGGATCGGCTGGCAGCGCTGCGTTGAGTAAGTGAAAATTGGCTTCAATCGCTCTCGACACACACATTTTTGAAAAGACCCGTTGAACTACGGATGGAGGCGACAGCAAAAGATCGAAGTTGTCAGATATATTTCTGATAATTTAAGAAAGCTGGCTGATATCTCCAGCACAGCTTGACTATGCATTACACCGGCCCGTTCCACCATGCGGAAAACAGAAACTGAACTTTGCAGATTGCTGGGCTGTGGCTTAGCCAAAATCTCGAAATCGGTCGGAATTCTCCATGAAATCTGCCGATCAAGTCATTCAAGAACTGTATGACGGGAGAGATGGATCATGAAATCGGCTACTTTCTCTTATGGAGCGAGCTTGATCGCACTCGTTCTGGCGATGCCGGCTGCAGCGCAGGAATAAGCGGTAACGACCCCTGAAGAATCCTCGCCCTCCGAGGCGGGGGATATTGTGGTAACGGGATCGCGTATCACCAGTGCAGGGTTTGAGGCGCCATCCCCAGTCACGGTCATCAAGACCGATGACATGATCCAGCGCGCTCCCGGAACGATCGCTGACGCCCTAAACCAGTTGCCGGCCTTCCAGAACTCGATCAACCAAAACCAGCAACAGTTCGCCAATGCCAATCGGCAGCGTGGCGGCAACTATCTCAACCTGCGGGCGCTGGGTACGCAGCGCGTCCTCGTGCTGCAGGACGGCCAGCGGTTGCCGCCTTCGGGCAATAATGGCGGTGTCGACACCAACCTGATCCCGCAGCTCCTGACCGAACGGGTGGACATCGTCACTGGCGGTGCATCGGCTGCCTATGGTTCCGACGCAGTCTCAGGCGTCGTCAACTTTGTGCTTGCCAAACGCTTCGAGGGGATAAAGGCGCAGGCCCAGGGCGGCATTGCGACCGGTGGCTATGGGGCGTCCTACCGCGCGGGCATCGCAGTGGGTAAAGCTCTGCTCGATGATCGGCTGCACATCATCGCCAGTGCGGAGCGGTACCATATCGACATGATTGGCAAGACCAGTATGCCCGAGATTGGCCGCAGCTTTCTGGCGGTAGGCTCTGGCACAGCCGCCGACCCGTTCCGCTATCTGGAAAATGTGCGCACCACCGGCGCGCCCGGGGGCCTCACGCAAAACGGACCGGCTGGCTTTATCCGCAAGCAGTTCGCGCCGAATGGCGAGCTTATCGATTTCGATCTGGGCACGCCTTCGGGCCGTGCGGGGACACAGATCGGCGGAGACGGCACCATCCAGGGTCAGGAATGCTGCACGATCACGCCGTCTGCGACTACGAACCAGTTGTTTGCGAGGGCAGAATACGATCTCACATCTTCCCTCAGCCTCTATGCCTCGATAGGCTATAATTTCGCGGACAACCGGGACCAACCTGGACAGCTCAGTCGCTCACCGACGACCATTTTTCGCGAAAATGCTTATCTCACGCCGACCACTCTGGCGCTGCTGGGCAATACCGCCAGCTTTACGATCAACCGGACTTTTGTAGAGCACGGCCCGAATACGGTTGAGCAGGAAAGCAAGAGCCTGGTCATCACAGCTGGTCTGAAGGGCAAGCTCGGTAACCTTTCGTGGAACGTGGGCTATGTCCATGGCGATACTCGCTTCTCCAGCACGTCGCTGGACACGCTTAACCAGAACTTCTTCGCTGCCGTTGATGCAGTACGCGATCCGGCGAGCGGTCGGATTGTCTGCCGTGTCAGCCTGACCAACCCGGGCCTCTATCCGGGATGTGTGCCGATCAATATCTTGGGCGTCGGCAACATCACCCCTGAAGCTCTGGCCTATATTTCGAGCTATTCCGAGTGGCGCGTGCGCAACACGATGGACAGTGTGCAGGCAGCCATTTCGGGCGATCTCTTTTCAGGTTGGGCCGGGCCGATTTCGTTTGCGCTGGGCGCCGAGTATCGTCACCAGAGTCTGCTTCAGACGAGCAACGCCGATCCTGCGGTCACAACTTCATTCACCGGCCTGCGCGGCGTCGCCGCATCGGCGATGAACAAGTATTTCATTCTCAACAATGGCATTGGCGCGGGCTCTTACAACATCAAGGAAGCGTTTGCAGAGCTGAACGTGCCGGTCTTCAGGGACTCGGCGGTCGGATCCCTGTCGCTAAACGGGGCGGGACGCATCACTGACTACAGCACCAGTGGCACGGTCGTGACATGGAAAGCCGGTGCACTCTTCGATCCTGTCGAGGGCGTCCGCTTCCGTCTGACGCGCTCGCGCGACATCCGCGCGCCCACGCTTTATGAACTGTTTGCCGGGCAGACGATCACGCGGCTTGGCTTTCCCGACAAGCTGACGGGGCAGACTGCGAACACCCAGTCGATCAGCGGCGGAAATCCGGACCTCAAGCCCGAAGTGGCGAATACCCTGACAGTCGGCATGGTGTTCCGCCCTGCCTTCATTCCGGGCTTCAACCTCTCGGTGGACTATTTCAATATCCATATAGACCAGGCGATCGGCGTGCCGTTCACCGCATTCCAGCTTCCCGACCTTTGCGCCGCGAGCAATTATACCTCACCGCTGTGCGACCAGATCATCCGGCCACTCGGTCCAAACAATCCTGACCCTTCTAACACCCCGACCGCCATTCTCGTGACCAACCAGAACCTGACAACCTTCAACACCAGCGGAATTGATTTCGAGCTCAGATATCAGTTTCCTCTTGGTGCGGGCAAAATGACGGTACAGGGGCTCGCCACACGTCTGTTGTCAGCCAATCAGCAGAATGCACCCGGCGAACCGGTTCGCGAATTCCTCGGGACTGCTGACCAGGTGGACTCGCAGTTTCCCGTCATCCAGCCGAAATGGCGCGGCAACCTCAGCCTGACTTACGAAACCGGTCCGCTCACTCTGTCTGTTCAGGAGCGCATTATCGGTGGCTACAAACGTTCAAAACAGCTGGTCTATGAAGAAAACGACATCGGCCCTGTTGCCTACACGGATCTCAGTGCAGTCTTGCGCCTGCGGCATGGAGAAGGCGATCTTGAGTTATTCGGAACCGTAAACAACCTGTTCAACCGGGAGGCACCAATCATTCCGGTCAGCAACAGCCCTGGCCTGACAGTACCGACGATCCGCTCGGCTTACGACATTATCGGTACCTATGTGACTTTAGGGTTACGATTGAAGTATTGAATCGTAGTCGTGCAACTCGCGATTAGGCTCCGCTTCACTTGAGTGGAGAGGGGATCTGATTCAGTTCCATGACACCTGCCTTCACAAACCATTCGACTTCGCTGACGCTTCGAGCATTGGTGTCCCCAGCAGATGGCGGCCCCGAAGGGAGGCCGCTGCCCTGACCGGTCCGACCGGCAGGGCTGTGGGTGGTGGGAGCAGCACAGGTCGCTGCTCTGCGACAAGGAGACCACCCGTGGCCCGCAAGGCAAGAGAACCAAATACGACAGAGACTGCTTCCCCGCACCGCCCCACAAAGCTCGGTCTGGTTGCAGACATGCTGCGGCGGCAAGATGGCGCAACTCTGGGTGAGCTGTGCGTTGCCACCGGCTGGCAGGCGCATTCCGCCCGCGCGGTGCTGACTGGCCTCAGGAAGAAAGGCCATGTCATCGAGAGGCTCAGGCGTGATGATATGGCCTGCTACCGCATCACGCAGGCAGCGTGATGGCGCACGCCGGGCTTGCAGACGAACTGGCTGCGCTGGCGAAGCTGCCGCTGGCGCAGCTTCGCCAACAGTGGCCAAGCGTCAGTGACAAACCAGTCCCCCGCGCCAGCGCCGCTCTGCTGCGGCTGGCCCTTGCCTGGGAGATACAGGCGAAGGCCCATGGCGGTCTCTCGCGGCAGCTCCAGCAGAAACTCGGCCAGATCGAGGCGGCCAGGACCCAGACCCGCAATGTCCGGCCCGGCATGCGGCTGGTGCGCGAATGGAATGGTACACTCCACATCGTCACCATCGGGCATGACGGGACTATCATGTGGAACGGCAAGCACTGGAAGTCGCTGAGCGTGGTCGCCCGTGAAATCACTGGCACGCGCTGGTCGGGCCCTGCCTTCTTTGGCCTCAAACAGAAGAAGGCTGCATGAAGTCCGTCCGCTGCGCGATCTACACCCGCAAGTCGAGCGAGGAAGGGCTCGAGCAGGACTTCAATTCTCTCGATGCCCAGCGCGAGGCATGCACTGCCTATGTCCTGAGCCAGGCAAGCGAGGGCTAGAAGCTGCTTGACCGGCACTATGACGATGGCGGCCTGACTGCGTGGCGGAGCGGGAGGGATTCGAACCCTCGATACGCTTTTGACGTATACTCACTTTCCAGGCGAGCGCCTTCGACCACTCGGCCACCGCTCCGCATGCACTGGAAGGCCAGCGCCCTAGCCTTGAGTGCGGCCTAGTGCAAGCGTTGGCGAATGGGCCCGCTTGCGGCTATCGTCTGTCCATGACACGAATTTTCGGGCCGGCCCCTGATGCGGCCGAAATCGAGGCCATTGCGCGAGTGGCGCTGGCGCGGCTGCCTGCGCAGTTCGCAGCGCACCTCGGCGATGTGGTGGTGCAGGTTGAGCAATTTGCCGATGAGGAAACGCTGACAGAACTAGGGATCGACGATCCGTTTGAACTGACCGGGCTCTATCAGGGCGTGCCGCTGGGAGAGAAGTCGATCGCGGCGAGCGGCGCTCTGCCTGATTGCATCCGGCTGTTCCGTGCGCCCATTCTCGACGAATGGATCGCGCGCGGCGACGAGAGCCTTGAACAGCTCGTGGCCCACGTCCTGATTCACGAGGTCGGCCATCACTTCGGCCTCAGCGATGCGGACATGGCCGCGCTGGAGGCGGCAGCGTGAGCGAGCGCCTTGTCTGCACTGCGAAGCTCTGGCGCTGGACCGGGGGCAAGGCGGCGGTAAGCTGGCATTTCCTGACCATTGGTGGCGAAGCTGGCGAGGCGCTGTCGGCGACTGCCCTGATGCGCCGGCTGGAAGGGCTTGGCCGGGGCTTTGGCTTCCTTAAAGTGACTGCGACTATCGGCTCAAGCCAGTGGCAGACCTCGGTCTTTCCGTTGCGAGAGGACGGCTGGATGCTGCCGGTCAAGGCCGCAGTGCGCAAGGCCGAGGCTCTGGGCGAGGGAGATGAGGTCGAGGTGGTGCTGGAGGTCTAGGTGGCCTAGAGCCGCTCTGCTTCCGCCACTGCGTTTTACAATCGCTCCGCTTCCGCGACCGCATCGCTCGCGCGCAGCGAACTGACGATCCGGGTCAGGTGCGCGAGATCGGAGACCTCCAGGTCGACTTCGTAAGTGCCGAAAAGTTCGTCGCGATTGACCATGGTCAGGTGGACGATATTTGCCCGGTTGCCGGCAAAAATGCCGGTCGCCTCGGCCAGCGTGCCCGGCCGGTTGTAGAGCACGACGCGGATCCGGCCCACGGCCCCGGTCGAACGTTCGCCCCACGACAGGTCCAGCCAGTCGACATCCGTGCCATTGACCAGCGACATGCAATCGATCGAATGCACTTCCACCCCCAGCCCGGGCTGCATCAAGCCGACGATGCGATCGCCCGGCACCGGATGGCAGCAATCGGCGAGGTGGAAGGCAAGGCCGGGCGTGAGGCCCTTGATCGAAATCGCGCGGGCCTGCTGCGGCCAGTCTTCCGGATCCGCGAGCCCTTTGGCACTGCCCGGAACAAGGGCCTCCATCACTTCCCGGTCTGTCAATTTGGCAGAGCCGATCGCCGCCATCAGCTCTTCCTCGCCGCTCAGGCTCAGGCGCTTGGCGGCATCGGCAATCGCTTTCTTGCCAATGCGCGAGGGCAGGCGCGAGGCGATTTCGTCAAACAGCTTGCGCCCGATCGCGGCGACTTCCTGCCGTTCCTTCTGGCGCACGGCGCGGCGGATCGAGGCGCGCGCTTTGCCAGTGACGACAAACCCCAGCCACGAGAGTTGCGGTGATGAGCTGCGGCTGCGAATGATTTCGACGACGTCGCCCGTGCTCAGCGTCGTGCGCAGCGGCATGTGGCGGCCGTTGATCTTGGCGCCGACCGCGGAATTGCCGAGATCGGTGTGCACGGCATAGGCGAAGTCAACCGGCGTGGCCCCTTTGGGCAACTGATGCAGCGCACCCTTGGGTGTGAATGCGAAAATCCGGTCCTGATAGATGGCGAGGCGCGTATGCTCGAGCAGTTCCTCGGCATCGTGGCTGGCATCGACGATCTCGATCAGGTCGCGCAGCCAGCCGACTTGTCCGTCCGGCCTCTCGCCCTGCTTATAGGCCCAGTGTGCCGCGAGGCCGAATTCATTGGTGCGGTGCATCTCGCGGGTGCGGATCTGCACTTCCATGCGCATCGAGTTTTCATAGATCAGCGCGGTGTGCAGCGATCGGTAGCCATTGGCCTTGGGAGTCGAGATGTAATCCTTGAAGCGGCCCGGGATCATCTGCCAGGTGGTGTGCAGGATACCCAGCGCACGGTAGCAGTCGGCAGGCGTTTCGGTCAGCACGCGGAAGGCCATGATATCCGTGATCTGTTCGAAAGAGACGTGGCGCTCCTCCATTTTCTTCCAGATCGAATAGGGATGTTTTTCCCGGCCCGACACTTCGACGCGTAGCCCCGCTTCGGCCAGCGATTGCTTGATCGCCAGCGCGATGGCATCGACTTGGCCGCCTTCCTGCTCGCGGATTTGCGCCAGTCGCCCGGCAATCGTCTTGTAGGCTTCCGGTTCGAGCTGTTCGAAGGCGAGCAACTGCATCTCGCGCATGTATTCGTACATGCCGACTCGTTCGGCGAGCGGGGCGTAGATATCCATTGTTTCGCGCGCGATGCGCAGGCGCTTCTCGGTGCTCTTGATGAAATGCAGCGTGCGCATGTTGTGCAGCCGGTCCGCCAGCTTGACCAGCAGCACGCGCAAGTCCTCGCTCATCGCAAGGAAGAATTTGCGCAGATTTTCCGCCGCGCGCTCGTTGTCAGTCAGCGTCTCGATCTTCGAGAGCTTGGTTACGCCGTCGACCAGCCGGGCTATGTCAGGCCCGAACAGGCCCTCGATCTCCTCGATGGTCGCTAGCGTATCTTCCACCGTGTCGTGGAGCAGCGCGGTGACGATCGTTTCCATGTCAAGCCGCAGCTCGGTCATCAGGCCCGCGACTTCGACCGGATGGCTGAAATAGGGATCGCCTGAGGCGCGCTTCTGGGTGCCGTGCTTTTGCACGGTATAGACATAGGCGCGGTTGAGCACGGCCTCGTCCGCATCGGGTTCATACGCCTTTACGCGTTCGACAAGTTCATACTGACGCAGCATCGTGGACTATGTGGGGGACAGGGCAGGGACAGGGCAAGGAGAAAGGCACTTGCTGTGCGCAGAGACTATGTTATAACATTCGTATGAACGCGACACTCAAGATCACCAAGATCGGCAATTCCGCAGGAATCGTGCTGCCGAAGGAGCTGCTGGCGCACCTCAAGGCCGAGGTGGGCGAGACCCTTTCTGTGGTCACCACACCGCGCGGACTTGAGCTGTCCGCCGCCGAACCTGACTTCGAGGCGCAGATGGCGGCAGCGCGTGAGGTGATGGCCCGGCGCAAACGCGCTCTTCGCGAACTGGCCAAGTAAACATGGATCAGGACTGGATCTGGGTCGCCCTGGCGGTGGCCGAAGCGGCGCATGTGGAGCAGCTTGCCGAGCACGGCGGCGGTGAAGGCGTGCGCGATCCCGGCTTGCTGGAAAGTGCGATGGCAAGGCCCCAAAACCTGGCGCTTTATGGCAAGCCTGACGTGGCGGCACTGGCTGCCGCCTATGCTTACGGCATCGCGCGCAATCATCCCTTCGTCGATGGCAACAAGCGAACAGCCGCGGTGATCAGCGAAACATTTCTGGTCCTCAACGGCTGGCAACTGTCGGCCACGGATGCTGAACTTGTGGTTGCAATCCTCGCCCTCGCCGCAGGCGAACTCAGCGAAGAGGAGCTGGCCGACTGGTTCCGCCAGCACCTTGCCCCGCCCGCATAGTCAGCTCCAGACGGCCTCGGGCGGCAGGCTCATCAAGATCGCGTCGATATTGCCGCCGGTCTTCAGCCCGAACAGCGTTCCGCGGTCGTAGACCAGGTTGAATTCGGCATAGCGCCCGCGCCATTCGAGTTGCTGGCGCTTTTGCTCGGGCGTGAATTCCATGCCCATGCGGCGGCGCACCAGCACGGGAAACACGGCGAGAAAGGCTTCCCCCACTGCGCGGGTGAAAGCGAAATTGGCTTCCCACGCGTCCGTATCGGCACATTCCAGGTGATCGTAGAAAATTCCGCCGACGCCGCGATGCACCTTGCGGTGGGGGATGTAGAAATAGTCGTCCGCCCATTTCTTGTAGCGCGGGTAATAGGCCGGATCGCTGGCATCGCAGGCAGCTTTGAAGGCGGCATGAAACTCCGCCGTATCTTCGTCATAGGGCAGCGGCGGATTGAGGTCGGCGCCGCCGCCGAACCAGGCCTTGGTCGTGGTGAGGAAGCGCGTGTTCATGTGGACGGCAGGGACATGCGGATTGGACATGTGGGCGACCAGGCTGATGCCCGTGGCGGCAAATGACGGCTGCTCGGCGCTGGCGCCGTTGATCGTGCCGGCAAAGTCTCTCGACAGCGCGCCGTGGACGGTGGAAATATTGACGCCCGCCTTCTCGAACACCTTTCCCTTGATCAGGCCGCGCGTGCCGCCTCCAGTTTCGCCTGCTGCGCCGCCTTCCACCGCTTCGCGCTGCCAGGGCGTATAGCCGAACCGGGCATCGCTCCCGGCCTCGCGCTCGATCGCTTCGAACTCGGCGCAAATCCGGTCGCGCAGTTCAGCGAACCACTGGCTGGCGCGGGCGGAATAGGGGGTCCAGTCTGTCATGCAATTCCTCACCTTCGCTTGGTCCCTTGCCAAGCGAATCGGCTTGCGGCAAGGGAAAGCCATGGTTCACCTTTCGTTCGCTCATGGTTTTGCCTTTCATGGCCATGAGCTGCGGCTGGTACAGGGTCGGGCTCTGTTCTGGCCGCGCGAGAATGCCTTGCTGGTGGCAGACCTCCATCTCGAGAAAGCCAGCTTCTTCGCGCGCCATGGCCAGATGCTCCCGCCCTATGACAGCCGAGAGACGCTGGAGCGTGTGGCCCTGGCCGTGGGCGAAACCGGCGCCCGGCGCATCTTCTGCCTGGGCGACAACTATCACGATGCCCAAGGCAAGGATCGGCTGGAGCCCTATGCCGCCGGAATGCTCGCGGCGCTCACCCGCGTGCTCGACTGGGTCTGGATCACCGGCAATCACGATGGCGCAGCGGGCATGGGAACGGCGCTGGAAGAGGCGGAAATAGGCGGCCTGGTGCTGCGCCACCACGCGCTGCGGGGCGAATCCCGGCCCGAGCTTTCGGGCCACTTCCATCCCAAGCTCGCTCTGGTGGTGCGCGGGCGGCGGATTGTCCGGCCTTGCGCCGTGCGCAGCGAGAGTCGGCTGGTGCTTCCCTCGTTCGGAGCTCTGACCGGGGGGATGGATGCCGCATCGCCGCAGATCATCGCAGCGCTGCAGCCTGCTGCGGCGATCGACGCGCTTGCCTCGGCGGGGGAAAGACTGGTGGAGTTTCCGCTATGGCGCCAGACAGCGAATGGCCGGTCATGACAGGCCACGCGCGCCTGTGACCGGCAGGCCACCGTCCGCGGCAAAACGCGCCGCATTCGGTTTTTCCCCTTCCTTTCGCCCGGTGAATCGCTCTAAGGACGCGGCAAGATGAAAATGCATCAGGAGCAGACACTATAGCACCCCCACCCCGGCGCATGATGGCGCCCCCCGTCAAGAGCGGGCCACGTTTCAATCACATGATAAACGTCGACAAAGTTCGCGTGATCGACGAAAATGGCGAGAACCTCGGCGTCATGCTGACTAACGAGGCGATCGAGCAGGCGGCCGGGGTCGGCCTCGATCTGGTCGAAGTGTCGCCCAACGCCGATCCGCCGGTGTGCAAGTTCCTCGATGTCGGCAAGTTCCGCTATGAGGCCCAGAAAAAGGCCAACCTCGCCCGCAAGTCGCAGAAGACGCAGGAGATCAAGGAGATCAAGATGCGTCCGAATATCGACGATCACGATTATGACGTGAAGATGCGCAGCGTTCACCGCTTCATCGAGGAGGGTGACAAAGTGAAAGTCACTTTGCGCTTCCGGGGCCGCGAAATGGCGCACCAGCAGCTTGGCATGGACCTGCTCCGCCGCGTGCAGGATGACATTGCCGAGATCGCCAAGGTTGAAGCCTGGCCGCGCCTTGAGGGCCGCCAGATGCTGATGGTCGTCGCGCCGAAATAACGTCGCAGCCGGCCGGGGGAGGGCAGGGGCCATGACCATCCAGCGCCTTGGCCTTGCCCTTGGCATTGCCGGATTCCTGCTGACCATCGTGCTGCCTGCTCCGGCTGGCATGCCGCTGGCCGGATGGCGATGCGCTGGTCTCGTCTGGTGGATGGCGGTCTGGTGGATGACCGAAGCCTTGCCGCTTTACGTCACTGCGCTGCTTCCGTTCCTGGTCTTGCCTGCCACGGGCATCGCTGACGGGAACAAGGCGGCATCGGCCTATTATTCGCCGATCATCTTCCTGTTCATCGGCGGCGCCTTCCTGGCGCTTGCCATCGAGCGCACGGGCCTGCACCGGCGGCTGGCGCTGTTCATCATGGGGCTTGCCGGGCCGAGGCCCTGGCACTTGCTGCTCGCAGTGATGATGGCGACTGCCATTCTTTCCAGCTTCATTTCGAATACTTCGACCGCGCTGATCATGATGCCGATGGCTTTGGCCATGCTGCGTGCGGGCGGTGTGGGTGAGGGCGAGCAGAACGGCATTGCCGGCGCCTTGCCGATGGGCGTGGCATTTGCCGCCTCGCTCGGCGGGCTGGGCACGATCATCGGCACGCCGACCAACACGATTGCTGCCGGTCTGATTGGCAAGACACTGGGCACGAAAATCGGCTTCCTCGAATGGAGCATGTTCGGCGTGCCGCTGGTGCTGCTGGGCGTGCCGCTGGCCGCCTGGATCATCGCAAAAGTGCAGAACCTTGCGCAGGACCGTTTCGATCCCGCTGCGGCGCGGGCGGCCATCATTCATTCCGATGCCTGGACAAGCGCCGAGAAGCGGCTGCTGCCCGTGTTCGCCCTGGCGCTCGCGGCCTGGATCGCGCAGCCATGGATCGAACCCTTATTGCCGAAAAACAGCTTCACTGACGGCACGATTGCCACGATTGCCGGTATGGTGCTGTTCGTCCTTCCCGACGGCACCGGCCGGCCTATGCTGGTGTGGAGCGAGGCGAACCGCGCGCCGTGGGACGTGGTGCTGATGTTCGGCGGCGGACTGGCCATGGCCATGGGCATGACTGAATCGGGGCTTGCCGGCTGGATCGGCCAGATGTTGCTGCCGCTGGGCCAGGTGCCGCTGCCGATCGTCGCGCTGGTGCTTGTTGCGGTTGTGATCCTGATTACCGAATTCGCCAGCAACATCGCCGTTGCCAGCGGGATCATGCCCGTTGTCGCCGCACTGGTTGCAGCAATCCATGCCGATCCGGTGCTGCTGGCGCTGCCCGCCGCAGTTGCCGCCACCTGGGGCTTCATGCTGCCGGCGGGCACAGGGCCAAACGCCATTGCCTGGGCGACCGGCCATATCGCACTGCCCCGCGTGCTCAAGGCCGGCTTCCTGCTGGACTTTGCCGGGGTGTTCCTGATTGTCGGCGTGATCTGGGCCGTCGCCGCGCTAATCTAGATCGCGTTCCAAGGCCGCTCGCCGGCTGCGAACAGCTGCGCCCGTGCAAACCGCTTGCGACCCGCCTTGTCGAGCGATTCCAGCACCTCGGGTGCAACCAGCAATTTCAGGTCCCGGCCGCGCTTGAAATTTTTGCTGTCGATCCAGAACGGGCGGCAGGCAGTGACATATAGCAGCGGCCGTGTTCTATCCCCCCGGTTGGCCAGACCGCAGTGCCTGATGCGATAGTCCCAGATCACGGCGGAGCCGGGCGGGACGATGGGTGCAAACATCGCATCTTCGCGCAACTGACTTTCGTCTTCCATGAGGTGGCTGCCGGGCCAGAAGGCTGTAGTGCCGGATTTGGCGTCCATGCCAACCAGCGGAATGGTCACAGTCATGGCAAAGGCTGGCAAAAGCCGGTCAAGCTGCGGCAGTGCGAAAAGCGGTGACCCGTCGCGGTGGCGATGCTGCCGATCCGCGCCGGGGTGCGACTGGATCACGCCAACGGATTCGAACACGTATCCGGCATCGAGAGGCTTTTGCAGCAGGTCGTCCAGCACGGGGTGAAGCAGAACATCGGTGCAGTTTAGGGCCCCGCCAACCACGATGGGGCTGACTTGCCGCAAATCCCCGACGAATTGTGTCTGATCTAACTGGCCCTGCCGTTCGTCGAAAATCTCGGCATAGGTTTCCCGCAGGTCTTCAAGAAATTTGGCGATGCGCGCCGCTGGCCACAAGTCGTCGATGATGACGACGCCATGGCGCCGCAGCGCCGCCCCCGCGCCGTCGCAATCAGCCGCTGAGAAGCGCAGGTCTTCCTCTAGCCACTCCACTGCCGTCGTTCCTCCGCAGCGCGAAGCACTTCGTAAGCCAGTTGCAGCGCCTGGAAGGCCTTGGCGGCGTCGGCATCGCCCGGGCGAACATCCGGGTGGACGAGCTTGGCCTTGGCCCGCCAGGCCTTTTTCACGGCGTCGAATTCGACATCGGGGGTGAGGTCGAGCAATTCCAGCGCGCGTAATTCATCGCGGCTGCGGCTGCCATCACCCGATCCGGCCCAGCCATAATGGGCGCTCTCGCGGTAACCCGCATTTTCGCTCTGCTCGCTGCTCTCGCGCGCGGCTGCTTCCTCCGCCGTCAGTCCGGCAAAATAGTCCCACCCCGAATTGTATTCTGCAGCATGTCGCTGGCAGAAATACCACCGTTCGGGGCTGTTGGGGCTCTTCGGCGCGGGGCAGTTGCCCGCATCGTTACAGCCCACCCGGTCGCACAGGCGCACCTGGACAGTCTCGCGCGAGCCGCCATAGCCGCGCCAGCGGGGAAAGCCCCAGTCAATTGATCCGCGCGGTTTGGCCATCAGGTCCGAAATAGGCGGCCATACCGCGCCAGCGCAAGCCCTGCGGCAAAATCTCTTGGCGGGTCATTGAAATTTAACCTCGCAACCCTATTTGCTGCATTGCAATAAGAGCATGACATGCTTATAGTGACCTAGGTTAGTAACGTGGAGCGCGAAATGAGTGACAGGCTGGCGGTCTCGTCTGCATTTTCCATCTTTCTGATGGCCAGCTACGTTGTGCTGGGCGGAGACGCGCGTCAGTTCGCTTTGGGGATCGAGAAGCTCCACGCTCCCGCCTATGCGATCAGCGAATTCGCGCCTCGAGTGAGCCTGCCGTTCAGCCGTTGATTGCCAGTCAGTCGATTGTTACTGTCACCGCGCGCCGGTTCTTGGCCCAGCTTTCCTCGTCAGAGCCCAGTGCCACCGGACGTTCCTTGCCATAGCTGACAGTCGTAACCCGCGCTGCGTCCACTCCCAGCGAGACGAGATAGCTCTTAGCCGCATTGGCGCGCCGTTCGCCCAGCGCAAGATTGTATTCGCGCGTGCCGCGTTCGTCGCAGTGACCTTCCAGCGTTACCCGCTTGGCCGGATAACGCATCAGCCATTGAGCCTGGGTGGTCAGCGCGGCGACGTCCTCGCTATCGATATTGTAGCGATCGGTCTCAAAGTAGATCGTGTCCTGCCCGCGTGTGAAGGCCACGAAATCGGCCTGACTACCGGGCACCGGGGCCTGGCTATCGGTTGTCGTGCCCACAGCAGAACCCGGATCGGGCGGCAGCTGCTTGGGCGCCTTGCTGGCACAGGCTGAGAGGGCAAGCGCGCTGCTCAGCAGCAGCAGTGTAGTCATGCGTTTCATGGCAGTCTCCTTTCAGGTGACAATTTCGCCCCCGCAAAATCGTTCCCGGCCAGTTAGGGCCGGATCGGTCCCCAAGCAGGGTCCGAGCCATCGACCGGGGTTGGCAGGCGCCGTTCGTTGCGGCCGGTCAGGTCGACCTGCCACAGCGAAGCCTTGCCGCTGCCCCGCTCGGTGCGGAAAAACTGGATGATGCGGCCATTGGGCGCCCAGCTTGGCGCTTCATCCTGCCAACCGTCAGTCAGATAACGCAGCGTGCCGCCGCCCGGGCTCATCACCGCGATGCGGAAATTGCCGGCAATATGCGTGAAAGCGATCTGGTCACCGCGCGGGCTCCATTCCGGAGTCGCCGCGCGTCCGCCGAAGAAGCTGATCCGGCGCTGATCACTGCCATCGGCATTCATCACATAGATCTGCTGCGTTCCTGAACGGTCGCTCTCGAACACGATCTTGCTGCCATCGGGCGAATAGCTGCCGCCGATACTGATGCCCGGCGAGTTGGTCAGGCGCAGGCTTGGCCCGCCCGAGGCGGAAATGCGGTAGATGTCGGTATTGCCGGCAATTGCCATGGAATAAAGGATCCAGCGCCCGTCGGGCGACCAGCGCGGGGCGAATGTCGGATTGCGGCTCTCGGTTATGAGCCGCTGCGAATTCGACGCGAGATCGTAGACATAGATCCGGGGGTTACCGTTGAGATAGGACAGATAGAGTATCGACTTGTAGTCCGGCGAATAGCGCGGCGTAAGCGCCATGGCCTGGCCGGTGGTGAGAAAACGGTGGTTGGCGCCGTCCGAATCCATCACCGCAAGCCGCTTGATCCGGCGGCTCTTAGGGCCAGTCTCGGCAATGTAGGCCACCCTGCTGTCGAAGAACGGGTTCTCGCCCGAAAGCCGCGAATAGACGAGATCGGAGCACTTGTGGGCCGCTCGGCGCCATTCGCCGGGCGGCACGGTCCAGCTTGCGCCAGTCAGTTGCTGGCCCAGCGCGACGTCGAACAGATAGCAGCCAACCGTGATCTGTCCTCCCACCGCGCGGACAGACCCCTGCACCAGCATTTCGGCACTGCGTCCTTGCCACAGGCCGAAATTTGGCGCCTGCACTTCGCCGTAAGCGGGTTGGGGCAGACCATCAGGCCCGGTTGGCTTGAACAGGCCGTTGTTGCGCAAGTTGGCGGCAATGATGCGCGACAGGCCCCGGCCGAGCTGTGCGGTCGAACCGGCATTGGTCGCGGTCGGCACGTCATTGTCCGTCGCGAAATCGGTGATCGCGATCGAGGTATCCTGCCAGTCGTTCTCATCGGATACCGAGCCGGAAAGCCCGCCTTCGTCAGCGGCAGGCGGCGCGGGCGGAGCGACATCCTGTGCCTGGGCCGCGCTTGCAGCCAAGAGCAGGGGGAGGATTGCGATCAGTTTCATTGCGAGAGCCTTCTGTCGAAACGGAACGCGGTCACCCGCTTCCAGGCGTCGTAGTATTGTGGTGGCAGGTCAAACGGTGCTGCGAGCCGCACAGCGCGCATGGCCTGTTCGGCATGGCGGGCGGCCTGGCTGCGATTGGCATCGGTGATCCCTTCCTGCCGGACGAGGCGCGGTGCGCCGGCGAGCGAACCGTCCCGCGCAAGATCGAAAGTCAGGATCGTCACCAAAAGTTCCGCATCGGCGCCCTGCGGCGCGGCCCAGTGCGGCTTGAGCTCACGCGAGATCGCAGACGCCAGTGCCGATCGCACCGCAGGCCCAATCGCTGCCGCAGGGGGATTGCGCGCCTCACCATTGGCCGATGCGCCCGGGACGCCTTTGAGGAAATCGTCCGAAATACGGCTCGCACCTGCAGGCCGTGCAGCAGGCCGCTGTGCCGGGGCTGCCGGCTGACGCACTGCGGCGCGCGGGGGCGGCGTCGCGGGCTGACGCGGCTGCGGGCGGGCGACAGGACGGGGCTGAGGCACTGCCGCCGGGACAGGACGGGGCTGCGTCACGGCCTTGGGCAGCGGCTTCGGCTCAGGCGGTGCGGCAGAAGGCATGGGTTCTGGTTCGGGCTCCGGCGCGAGCATTGGCGCTGCAGGCGCGGCGGCCTCCGCTTGCGGCTCGGGCGAAGTCGATTGCGGCGCTGCGTCCTCGGCAAGTGTGACTGTCATGCGCTCGGGCAGCGGCGGCGGCTGCTTCGATGCCGGCTGGAGCAGCAGCACGGCCAGCAGCACGCCGTGCAGCGCCAGCGCCGCTGCCAGTCCGGCATAATCCTCGCCATGAAGTGCGCGTGAAGCCATGCCTTCGGCCTATTACCGCTTTTCTGAACCCGCAGTGACCGCTGGTTCGGCGCTGGCAACGCCTGTGACCAGTGCGATCGAATTGAAGCCCGCCCGGTTGAGCTCGCCCATGACCGCAATCACTCGGCCATAGTCGAGCGCCTTGTCGGCCCGCAGGGTTACCGGCCGGGGCTTGCCGTCGGCCTTGGGTGAAATCGCGGCCAACCGGGAAGCGAGTTCGCCTGGCGCGACCGGTACATCCTCCAACCACACTTCGCCCTCCCGCGTGATTGACAGGCTGACAGGCGCCTCGCTCTCCGCCAGCGATTTCGCGCGGCTGTCGGGCAGTTCGACCGGCACGCCGGCTTTCAATAGCGGCGCTGTGACCATGAACACGATCAGCAGCACCAGCATGACATCGACAAGCGGCGTGACATTGATATCCGCCATTGGCGCGCGACGGGAGCGGCCGCGCCTTGCGCTTTGGTGCAAACCGAAAGCCATAATCAATCAGCCTCCATCTCGCGCGTGAGGCTGGCTTGCACTTTGTCGGCAAAACGCTGGAGGCGCGCCTCGAACTGGCCGACGCGGTGACTGTAGCGGTTATAGGCGATCACCGCCGGGATGGCCGCGAACAGGCCGATGGCGGTGGCGAACAATGCTTCGGAAATGCCCGGCGCGACGACCGCTAGCGACGAGTTCTGCTGCTCGCCGATCTGGAAAAAGCTGTTCATGATCCCCCAGACCGTGCCGAACAGCCCGACGAATGGCGCCACCGAACCAACCGTAGCCAGAAAATTGAGCGGCTGTGCCAGTTGATCCGCCTCGTGAGCCACTGCGCTGTCGAGTGCGGCCGCAATGCGTTGGCGCGCGCCTTCGTTGTTCTGGCTGCGGGCGCGGTCGCGCAGTTTGGTGCCGCCCGAACGTCGCCATTCGGTGATGCCTGCCTGGGCGACGCGCGCCGTCGCCGTGGCGCTGGAATCCGGACTTGCATCGCTGTCGTCCTGGCCCGAACGCCAGAAGTCTCGCTCAAAGGCATCGCAGCGCCGGCGAGCGCGTGACAGGCGCAGGCCCACGGCGATGATCTGCGCCCAGACCCAGATGCTCGCGATCAGCAGCCCGCCAATCACCACCTGTACAACAATGTCCGCGCCCAGAAACAGTGCGACCGGATCGAGCCTTGTCGACCGGGCCGCGGCGTCCAGCGCGGCAGCGAGAAGCGAAAGCGAAGTCATGAAATTCCTTGTGAGGTTGTAAGCGTGGCGAATGCCTGTCGCCAGGCGTCGGGTTGTCGGCGAGGGCGACCGTCGGGGCCGAGAAAACCGACACGAAGCCGGGCGTCGGCTAGAAGCTCGTCGCTGCGCCAGACCTGCTGGTGCATGCGGCAACTTGCGGCGCGCAATTCCTCTGCGCGGGTTTCGATTGTCAGGCTGTCGTCTAGACGGGCGGGCAACAGATAGCGGATGGTAAGTTCGGCCACGGCATAGGCGCCGCCGCCCGCATCCATCACGCCGCGCTGTTCGATGCCGAGCATGCGCAACATCTCGGTCCGCGCGCGTTCGCACCAGCGCAGATAGTTGGCATGATAGGCCACGCCCGAAAGATCAGTGTCTTCGAAGTAGACGCGCAGGGCGAATCGATGGACCCCGGCTTCAAGAGTGCCGCTGGAAGGCGCGATGGCATTCGTCATTACACGACTGCCTAGCCTTCGGGCCGCCAGGAAGGAAGGCTTTGTCAGCGTTCGGCGGTGTTTGTGCCACGTCTTGTCAAAAAAGGCGGCGCGATTGTCCGCAAGAGCCAGGCCCGCGCATCAGAGGCTCAGGCGCGGAAGCTGGAAAAGAAAAGGGCGCGCAAACCGAAGTTCGCGCGCCCAAATTCTGAACTTTGCCAAAAGGCGAAGATTACATCTTCTTGGCAGCGTCCGAAGCGGCAGCAGAAGCGTCCGAAGCGGCCGAAGCAGCACCCGAAGCAGCAGCAGCGGCGCCCGAAGCAGCGGCTTCCGTCGAAGCGGCAGCGGCTTCAGTGGCGGCAGCAGCGGCACCCGAAGCGGCTTCGGTGGCGGCGGCAGCGGCGTCGGTGGCGGCTTCCGAGGCAGCCGAGGCGGCTTCGTCAGCGGGCTTCGAGCAGGCCGAGAGAGTCAGAGCGGCGCCGGCAACGGCAGCGGCGAGAACGATCTTGCGCATGAATGGTAATCCTTGAACAGCGAGTGGACCAAGCACAGCACAAGGCTGAGCTCAAAGCCTACCGCATCGGTAGACTTCGCCGCCAATTACTCATCTTGTTGCGCAGATGCAAGCACTAGTATCGCGCGGTGTGCGCAATGGATTTATTTTCCGCCACCCTTGTAGCGGCGAAATGTGTCCAACCTGTGGCAGAACGCGGGTCTGGAGAAAACGCGCGGAGCGGGCTTATCTTTGCGCGCAGTCTTGCTAGAAGCCGGAAATGGAGCCGAAAAACCACCTCTACCTTGTCGATGGATCTGCTTACATCTTCCGCGCCTATCACCGCCTGCCGCCGCTGACGGATCCGGAAGGCACGCCTGTGGGGGCGGTTTTCGGTTATACGACAATGCTGTGGAAATTGGCCGACGATCTCCACAAGGCCGATGGCCCGACTCACCTTGCCGTGGTGCTCGACAAGGCGGGAACCTCTTTCCGCAACGGCATCTATCCGGAATACAAGGCCAATCGCCCGCCTGCGCCAGAAGACCTGGTGCCCCAGTTTCCCCTCATTCGCGATGCGACTCGCGCATTTTCGCTGCCTATGATCGAGGAGCCGGACGTCGAGGCGGACGACATGATCGCGTCCTATGCGCGCGAGGCTGCCGCGCGCGGCTGGGACGTGACGATCGTTTCATCAGACAAGGACCTGATGCAGCTGGTTGGTCGCCATGACAGCGGCGGCTGTATCGACATGCTGGATACGATGAAGAACCAGCGCATCGATGTCGCCGAGGTTGAGGAGAAATTCGGGGTCGGACCCGAAAAAGTGGGCGATGTACTGGCGCTGATGGGCGATTCGGCCGACAATGTGCCGGGCATTCGCGGCATCGGCCCGAAGACCGCGACCAAGCTGATCCAGGAAAACGGCAGCCTCGAGGCGGCGCTTGCTGCCGCGCCGGGCATGAAGCCGGGCAAATTGCGGGATTCGCTGATCGAGCATGCCGAAATGGCCCGCCTCAGCCGCGTGCTGGTGCAGCTGCGCGAGGATTGCCCGCTGCCGATGCCGCTTGATGATTTCAAGCTGGGGGAAATTCCGCCTGATCCGCTTGCTGCCTTCCTGCAGAAGCACGGCTTCACCAGCCTGCTCAAGCGGCTGGGCAGCGGCGCGGGCAGTCCTGAACGCAAGACCCAGCTCAACCCGGCCAAGCCCGTGACAACAGCCGCGCCTTCAGCCGAAGGCGCCGCGCGCCAGCCTTTGCCGGATATGCCGCCAATCGACTATGACGCCTACGAATGCGTCACCACGCATGAGGCGCTCGACAGCTGGATCGCACGGGCCTTTGCCGCGCGGCTGGTGGCAGTCGACACGGAAACCAGCGCGCTCGATGCCATCCAGGCCCGGCTGGTGGGGATCAGTCTGGCCATAGGGCCCAACCAGGCCTGCTACATCCCGCTCGACCACGGCGGCAGCGACATGTTCTCCGAACGGCCCCAGCAAGTGGACATGGCGCAAGCGATCGCGCGGCTGAAACCCCTGCTGGAGAGCGATGCGGTGCGCAAAGTGGGGCAGAACGCCAAGTACGATCTCAACGTGCTCGCCCGCCACGGCATTCTGGTTTCCCCGATTGACGATACCATGGTGATGAGCTTCGATCTCGATGCAGGCCGAAGCATCGATGGCATTGGCGGCGGGCACGGCATGGACGAGCTCGCCATGCGGCACCTGGGGCACACCTGCATTGCCTTCAAGGACATCTGCGGTACTGGCAAGAAAGCCATATCGTTTTCCGAAGTGCCGCTGGACCGCGCCACCGCCTATGCCGCCGAGGATGCCGACGTCACCTGGCGGCTGCATCAGGTGCTGCGCCCGCGCCTGGCCGACGAAGCATCTACCCGCATCTATCAGCGCGTCGACCGGCCGCTGATTCCCGTGGTCGCCGACATGGAACGGCATGGGATCAGGGTCGACAGGGAAAAGCTGGCGGGCCTGTCATCCGAATTCGCACGCGAAACCGGCAGGCTGGAAGCCGAGATCCACGGGCTTGCGGGAGAGCCTTTCACTATCGGCAGCCCCAAGCAACTGGGTGACATCCTGTTCGACAAGATGGGCCTGAAAGGCGGCAGAAAAGGCAAGAGCGGACAGTATTCAACAGACGTCGGCATTCTCGAAGGCCTGGCCGCACAAGGCGTGGAAATGGCGAGCAAGGTGCTCGAATGGCGGCAGCTGACCAAGCTGCGCTCCACTTACACCGAGGCGCTGCAGGCAGCGATCAATCCGGCAACTGGCCGGGTCCACACCAGCTACAGCCTTGTCGGGGCGCAGACTGGCCGGCTTTCTTCGACTGAGCCCAACTTGCAGAACATCCCGATCCGCACCGAAATTGGCCGCCAGATCCGCGACTGCTTCGTCGCCGAGCCGGGCAATGTGATTCTTGCGGCTGACTACAGCCAGATCGAGCTGCGGCTTGCCGCGCACATGGCCGACGTGCCCAGCCTCAAGGAGGCTTTCGCCAATGGCGAAGATATTCACGCCCGCACGGCCCAGGAAATGTTCGGCGAAGTAAACCGCGATACGCGCGGCCGCGCCAAGACAATCAACTTCGCCATTCTCTACGGCATTTCGCGCTGGGGCCTGGCGACCCGGCTGGGCACTGAGGCAGACGAGGCGCAAGCCATGATCGACCGCTATTTCCAGCGCTTCCCCGGCATCCAGCGTTACATCCACGAGACATTGGAGAGCGTGCGGGCGTGCGGCTATTCGCAGACCCTGTTCGGCCGCAAGTGCTGGTTCCCGCGAATCTCCTCGGGAAATCAGGCCGAGCGGCAGGGCAGCGAACGCGCGGCGATCAACGCGCCGATCCAGGGCACCTGCGCCGATATTATCAAGCGCGCCATGGCACGCATGTGTCCGGCGCTCTCGGCCGCCGGGCTGAGCCAGGTGCGCATGTTGCTGCAGGTCCACGACGAACTGGTCTTCGAAGTGCCCGCGGGTGACGTTGCCGCGGCCAGCGCAGTGATCGAGCGGGTGATGGCGGAGGCGGCAGAGCCTTCGGTCCAGCTGACTGTGCCGCTGGGGGTCGAGATCGGTACTGGCGACAGCTGGGGCGCGGCGCACTAGGTCGATACGGCCCGATTGTTCAGTAAAGCTGGCGCGGTGTCCCGCATCATGGAATCGCTGCATTAACCGGTTTGGGCACTCAGCTTGATCGGATAGCCATTACTGCTCGCCTCTTGTGAGGCCGACGTAAAGTGGGGAGCCGAAAGTCTGCGATGGTAGAACGACGATCCTTTCTGCTGGGCTTGGGCCTCGCCGCTGTCGCTGGCGGGGCAGTCGTGGATTCCGAAGCTGACGCGGCGCCTGTCGACAGCCAGCCGGGGACTTTCCAGCTGGGCGGCAGGCGCATCCGGTTTGTCGATCTCACGCATGAGCTGACGGACCAATTCAACTTTGCCGGATCGAAGCGTATCGTCATCGATCCGATTGTCGGTTCGGGCTTTGCGGCGGGCATGAATCTCAATCGTCTGCTTCTGGTCGAGCACACCGGAACCCATATCGACGCGCCGCGCCACTTCGCCCGGCAAGGCGCCAGTCTGGGCGAGATTCCCCTGTCCGACCTGATTGTGCCGCTTGCGGTCATCGACTTGCGCGCGCGGGCTGCCGCCGACCCCGACGTGGCGCTGATGCCTGATGACATTTTGCGCTGGGAGCGCGCCCATGGCCGCCTTCCCGAAGGTTGCTGCGTAGCCATCAACACCGGGGCTGATCCCGTGGCCGACATGCGCGAACCGAAGTCACCACCGGTTCGGCGAAGTGCCCCCGGCTTCAGTCTGGAGGCGGCCCAAATGCTGGCCGAGGCGCGCAGCGTCAAAAGCATAGCGGTGGATTCGATGACGCTGGACCGTGGTTCGAACGTCCCTGCCTATCCGGTGCACCAGTTCTGGCTGAGCAGCGGACGATGGGGGGTCGAAGGCATTACCAATCTCGCGGCAGTACCGCCTGCGGGTGCGGTGCTGATCGTGGGCGCCGCGCCGGTCAGGGACGCTACCGGCTTTCCGGTCCGGCTGGTCGCGCTGTTCTGACAAGCAACTTCAAGAGTGAATGGGAGATGATGGCAATGCGCAAGATCCGGCAGGCACTACTGGGCTTCGCTGCGGTGACAGGAGCAGTGTTATGCCTTCCCGCTCAAGCTGCACCGCCGCAAACAGAACAGGCCAGGCAGTGGGAGGATGCAACCGTCCTTTCCTGGTTCGGCGAGCGCCCCACTTTCTCGCCCGACGGAAAGCGCGTGGCTTTCGTCGACAAGCAGTTCGGCAATGCCTTTGAAATCGACATTGCCACGCGCCGGATCCGCAACCTGACTGGCAATCTGCCGCATCAGGGGATCATCCGGGTTCAATACCTTCCCAACGGAGATTTTCTGCTCACTGCACCGCGCATGCTGTTGGGGCCTGAAACCCGCTTCAAGGGCGCCGGGCTCTGGGTTCTGAAAAGCGACCTTGCGCATGGCCTGATGCCGCTCGACCAGCTGGTGATGGAAGGGGTGGCAGTGTCCCGCCGGTCCAACCGGATTGCCTTTACCGAGCTTCCCGGCGGCAACAGCACCAGTGAATTCTACACCGCCGATATTGCCTATGAAGGCGGGCAGGCAAGGCTGGTCAACAAGCAGCGTGTGATCCGCGAGAAACCATGCATGGGCGAGACACAGGATTTCCGGAACGCAGACCGGGAAATCACGTTCACTTGCTATGCCCGGCGTGAGGCGGGCCGGGGCGAACAGGCGGGAGTCTACGGGGTCGATATCGCCAGCGGAAAAGTGACACGCTACCGCGACCGGGACGACGAATACAACGAAGTCGAAGGTATCGCACCCGATGGCTCGTGGACCGCTGTCGAATGCGCCGGGAGGATCGACAAGGGGTTGGCACCGGTTGACATCTGCCGGCTCGAACTCCGCGAGGATGGCCCCTACCGCCTGCTGTTCAAGGGCACACAGGCCAACTCGCGGCGCAAGGCGAACAATCCGGTGATTAGCCCGGATGGCAAATGGATGGTGCTTTCATCCTCCAATGCCGCGCTGGAAGAGGGCGAGGGCAATGCGGGACGAGGCGACGGGATATTGCTGCTCAGGTTGTGAAGCGCGAGTGCTCGAGGGCAGTTGAGACAGGTAATAGAGGAGACTGGCGGAATGAAGCGGATTACCAAGCGACTGAGCGAGGCCAAATTCCTCAAGGCTGCGCTGGCTATGGCGACTGCCCTGGCGGTCTGCGTTCCGCACACAGCGCAGGCAGGTCGCAAGGCAGGCGGAGCCGGCATCGACTATCTCGAAGGCCCGTTCACGCTCGAACGCGTGCTTGACTGGGGAGAACGGCCGGTGTGGTCGCCGGACGGCTCCCGCATAGCCTTCCTGCCTGACGACAAGAGCGACGGCCCTGCCTATGAACTCGACTTGCGCAGCCGCAAAGTGCGCTGCCTGACCTGCCGCTGGGGCGCCAATGGCCGGGTGGCGCGGATCTATTACTTGCCCGACAACAGCTTTCTCGTGCTAGCCGACCCGCAGCTGGCGACGACAGCGGCAGTTCGCAGCGAACGCGCGCGGCGAGCGCAGGGGCCAACGGCGCTGTTCTGGATGGACGCAGCCGCCAGCATGCCGCCGCACCCGCTCCATGCAGACGCGGGGGGCGAAATCGCCATCAATCCGCAGATGTCGGCAGATGGCTCCATCCAGATTGCTTGGGGCGAATTTGGCGAGAAGCCGCGCATGCTGACGGGCAGCCTTGTGCATGACCGCGCCAATGCTGTGCTGACCGATCGCGTGATCGCTTATGCCTATCCGCCTGCCGACAGCAATTCGCTGGTCACGATGACAGAAACTTATGATTTCGCCGACAACGGCAAGTCAGTGCTGTTCTTCACCATGGAAAAAACCAACCTGAGCCAGGGCATGCACATGATCGAGCTGGAAAGCGGGCGCATGACCCGCATGCCTACAGACGGCTATCATAACGAAACGCACTTGTTCAGCGATGAGCGGTTCGGGCTGGAAGAATCCAACCGGGCCTCCGATCCCTCAAGCCCGATCCGCGGCCTGACCGGTCACCCGGTCTGGGCGGTCGAATCGATCCTTCGCAGGGCTGGGCGAGCTGACGCCAAGGAACTGGCGCAGCGCTATGGCGGGCGCAAGTTCGACTTGTTCGTCAACGAATGGGCAAGCGGCAAACGCCGGCGCCTGACGTTCGTCAGCGACATTGGCGGGGAAGCCCACCAGTCATCGCCATCCCGCGATGGCCGCCGGATCGCATTCGCCATGATTGCGCCGCCGACCGGCCCTTATGCCGGCAAGGGCGGGCTCTACGTGGGCACTTTCGGCGGGCGTTGACGCCAGGCTTAACGCCCGATCCGCAAAGGCATGTCGTGAGACAAGGGAGTGGTGCTGCTGGGGAGGATTGAACTCCCGACCTCACCCTTACCAAGGGTGCGCTCTACCACTGAGCTACAGCAGCGCCGGATTGCCCGGAATTGACACCTGGGGCACAGGTGCAGGGCAGGCGCGCGCTATTGTGCGTGGGCAGCGGTAATGTCAAGGCAGTGGCGATGGAACAGGTGCCAAAACCCCTTTCGCGAGAGGAGCGCCTCGCCGCGCAGCTGCGCGAGAACCTCAAGCGCAGGAAAGCCCAGGCGCGCGCACTCGCCGGAGATTCGGGGCCAGTCGGAAGCGAATCGCCGGCGCATGCGGAAGGTGATGAAGCCCAACTTGCCCGGTTGCCGCCGAAAAACGTGTGAGCAGCAGCCATTTCAGCACTGTGAAATGTTTCCATTCAGCGGAAATCGCTTTAGGGCGTGGCGCTCCCGCCAGTTTGTCCCTCTCTTCTTCACCCGGAGCCACGATCCTTGCCTCGTCTGATTCTCGTTCGCCACGGCCAGAGCCAGTGGAACCTGGAAAACCGTTTCACCGGTTGGTGGGATGTCGATCTCACGCCCAAGGGCGAAGATGAAGCACGTGCCGCCGGCGCACTGTTGGCGGACAAGGGCATGCTGCCGACGGTCGCTTTCACCTCGGTGCAGACGCGGGCGATCCGCACGCTGCACCTGGCGCTGGAAGCTGCCGCGCGCGTCTGGATCCCGGAGACCAAGGACTGGCGCCTCAATGAACGCCACTATGGCGGGCTGACCGGGCTGGACAAGGCCGAGACTGCCGCAAAGCATGGCGACGAACAGGTCAAGGTCTGGCGGCGCAGCTTCGACATTCCGCCGCCGGTGCTGGAGGCAGGCTCGCAGTTCGACCTGTCGGGCGATGCCCGCTATGCCGGGATCGCCATTCCTTCGACCGAGAGCCTGAAGGACACTATCGCCCGCGTGCTCCCTTATTACGAAAGCGCCATCACCCCGGCGCTGCGCAGCGGCGAGACCGTGCTGGTCGCCGCCCATGGCAATTCCCTGCGCGCCCTTGTCAAGCACCTGTCAGGCATTTCGGATGCCGACATCACCGGTCTAGAAATTCCGACCGGCCAGCCGATCGTCTACGAGCTCGACAGCGCCCTTGCGGCGCAGGAGCGCTATTACCTCTCGGAGCGGTGAACATGTCAGCCCCAGTCGCCAACGTGCCAGTCGCCATTGTGATGGGCAGCCAGTCCGACTGGGCTACCATGAGCCGCGCTGCCGAAGCGCTCGACAAGCTGGGCGTGGCGCATGACGTGCGCATCGTTTCGGCGCACCGCACACCGGATCGCCTCGTGGCTTTCGCCAAGGGAGCGGCGGACGCGGGTTTCAAGGTGATCATTGCCGGGGCAGGCGGCGCGGCGCACTTGCCGGGCATGGTCGCCTCGATGACACACTTGCCCGTATTGGGCGTGCCGGTGCAGTCAAAGGCGCTTTCCGGGCAGGACAGCCTGCTGTCCATCGTCCAGATGCCGGCAGGCATTCCCGTCGGCACGCTGGCCATCGGCGATGCGGGCGCGACCAATGCCGGCCTGCTCGCCGCCGCAATCCTGGCGACGAACGATCCTGCTTTGGCAGAGCGGCTCAAGGCATACCGCGCGGCGCAAAGCGACAGCGTGGCGGAGAGGCCAAGCTGAGACGATGATTTCCCCGGGAGAGACCATCGGCATACTCGGCGGCGGCCAGCTTGGCCGCATGCTGGCCATGGCGGCCGCCCAGCTTGGCTATCGCTGCCACATCTATGCGCCCGAGGCAGACAGCATCGCCGCCGAAGTGAGCGCTGCATTCACCAATGCCGACTGGCATGACCGCGAGGCCATGGCCCGCTTCGCCAATGACTGCGCCGTCATTACTTACGAGTTCGAGAACGTGCCGGTTGGCCCGCTCGCCGCGCTTGCTCCGGTTCCGGTGCTGCCGCATCCCCGCGCGCTGGAAACCGCGCAGGACCGGCTGGCGGAAAAGCGTTTCGTCAGCCAGCTTGGCGGCACGCCCGCGCCTTTTGCCGCGGTGGACAGCGATGCCGATCTTGCCGCCGCGATCCGCCAGATCGGCTCTCCCGGCATTCTCAAGACCCGGCGCGATGGCTATGACGGCAAAGGCCAGTGGCGCATTGCCTCGCTGGAGGATGCCGCCGCGCTCGACCTGCCGACCACGCCACTGATCTATGAGGGCTTCGTCAATTTTTTCGCCGAATTCTCGGTGATCCTCTGCCGGGGCCATGACGGCAAGATCGCTTATTGGGACAGTGCCCAGAACGTCCACGAGCATGGCATCCTGGCAACGTCCACAGTGCCCGCCCAGCCCAACGTGCTTGAACAAGTGCCCGCAGCCCGCGCGCTGGCGGCGAAAGTGGCCGATGCACTGGATTACGTCGGCGTGCTGACCATCGAATTTTTCGCCACCGATGCAGGCCCGGTGTTCAACGAAATGGCCCCGCGGGTGCACAATTCCGGGCACTGGACGATCGAAGGCGCGCTCACCAGCCAGTTCGAAAATCATGTGCGCGCAATCTGCGGGCTGCCGCAGGGAGATACGCGGCTGGCCGCCCCGGCAGTCGAAATGCGCAATCTGATTGGCGATGAAGCCAGTGACTGGGCGGCGATCCTTGCCGATTCCGCCAATCACTTGCACCTCTATGGCAAGGGCGAGGCGCGGGCGGGCCGCAAGATGGGGCATGTCACGCGGATGCTGCTGCCATGAGCCGGGAAGTGTTCCTGATTGCCGCCATGGCCGCCAATCGCACCATCGGCGCGGACGGGGCCATGCCCTGGCATATCCCGGCGGACCTGCGCCGCTTCAAGTCGCTGACGATGAACCTGCCCATGCTGATGGGCCGCAAGACTTTCGATTCACTGCCGGGCCTGCTGCCCGGTCGGCGGCATATCGTGGTGACTCGCGATGCCGACTGGACCGCAGAAGGTGCCGACGTGGCGCACAGCTTCGAGGCCGCGCTGGCACTGGCCAATGCGCCGCACATCGCCGTGATTGGCGGGGCGCAGATTTATGCGCTGGCCCTCCCCCATGCCAGCCGGATCGAGCTCACCGAAATTCATGCGCCCTATCCCGGCGACACGCATATGCCGCCACTGGGAGACGAGTGGCTCGAGACCTTTCGCGAGGAACATGGAGCCGAAGGCGCTCGCCCAGCCTATGCTTTTACCACGCTGAAGCGTGAGGCTCCGGCCGCGCCATGATCCGGCTCGATCACCGCCAGGCCATCCCCGAGAACTTGCGCGGCGCAGTGCTGGCCTTGGGCAATTTCGACGGGTTTCATCTCGGCCACCAGGCGGTAGTGGGCGAGGCAGTATCCTGGGCGCGGGAACAAGGCCGCCCGGCGATTGTCGCGACTTTCGATCCGCACCCGATGCGCCATTTCAAGCCGGATGCGGCGCCGTTCCGCCTGACCACGCTCGATCAGCGGCAGGAATTGTTCGGTCAGGCCGGGGCGGACGCCATGCTGGTTTTCCATTTCGATGGCGACATGGCGAGCCAACCGGCGGAAGCATGGGCCGAAACCATGCTTCGCCAGCATATCGGCGCTGCGGGCGTGGTGACGGGCGAGGATTTCACCTTCGGCAAAGGGCGCGGCGGCAATCCCGACCTGCTGCGCGCGCGCGGCATCGAGGCGCGCGCGGTCCCCGCCGTGATCGATGGCCCCGGCCCGGTCTCTTCCAGCCGCATCCGCACCGCCTTGCAGGAAGGCAATTGCCATGAGGCCGCCCGCCTGATGACTCGCCCTTTCGCCATTCGCGGCGTGGTGCAGCACGGCGACAAGCGCGGGCGCAGCATCGGCTTTCCCACGGCCAACCTCGATCTCGGTGCCTATTTGCGGCCGCTCTATGGCATCTATGCTGTCACGGGCAGATTGCCCGATGGCCGGCTGCTGCAAGGCGCGGCGAACATCGGCGTGCGGCCGACGTTCGATCCGCCCAAGGAATTGCTCGAACCCTATTTCTTCGACTTCTCCAGCGATTTATACGGGCAGGAGATCGAAGTGGCCTTCCACCACTTCCTGCGCGGCGAGGCGAAGTTTGACAGCCTCGATGAACTGACAGCGCAGATGCAGCGGGATTGCGAGGAAGCGAGGAAACTCCTAAGCGCCGCCCGATGACCGAAAAGCGCGACTACAGAGACACCGTCTTCCTTCCGAAGACCGATTTCCCCATGAAAGCCGGGCTCCCCCAGAAGGAGCCGGGCATTCTTGCGCGCTGGCAGGAACAGGGGCTCTATGAGCAGCTGCGCGAGGCGCGCCGGGGCCGCGAAAAGTTCATCCTCCACGATGGCCCGCCCTACGCCAATGGCGACATGCACATCGGCCACGCGCTCAACCATATCCTCAAGGACATGGTGGTGCGCACGCAGACATTGCTCGGCAAGGACGCGCCCTATGTGCCCGGCTGGGATTGCCACGGCCTGCCGATCGAGTGGAAAGTCGAAGAGCAATACCGCAAGAAGAAGCTCGACAAGGATCAGGTCGATCCGGTCGAGTTCAGGGCAGAATGCCGCGCCTATGCGCAGAAGTGGGTCGATACCCAGCGCGAGCAGCTCAAGCGGCTGGGCGTCAATGCCGACTGGGACAATCCCTACCTGACAATGGATTTCGCGGCAGAGGCGACGATCGTTGCCGAGCTGATGAAGTTTGCCGAGTCCGGCCAGCTCTATCGCGGGGCCAAGCCGGTGATGTGGTCGCCGGTTGAAAAGACGGCGCTGGCCGAGGCCGAGGTCGAGTATGAGGAGATCACCTCGACGCAGATCGATGTGGCGTTTGAGATTGTGGAGTCGCCGATTGCGGAGCTGGTTGGCGCGCATGCAGTGATCTGGACGACGACGCCCTGGACGATTCCGACCAATCAGGCTTTGGCGTATGGGCCGACCGAACACTATCACTTGTTCCGCACAGATGACGGCAGAAAATTCCTCCTAGCTTTCGATCTAAAGGAGCAGTTTGAGCAGCGAACGGGACTCACGTTGCGAGTTCTTTCCGGCGAACCGTCGGAATCCGACCGCGAGAACATGCGGGACATAATTGATAGGCAAATTGAAGGTTTTCAGCTCGCCGGAACCATCGCCCGCCACCCGATGCACGCGCTTGGAGGCTTCTTCGCCAAGCCGCGCCCCTTCCTGCCCGGTGACTTCGTCACCACCGAAAGCGGCACCGGCCTCGTCCACATGGCGCCCGACCACGGCGAGGACGACTTCCTGCTGTGCAAGGAACACGGCATTGAGCCGGTCTTCGCGGTGGAAGCCGACGGCAAGTACCGCGCCGACTGGGCCTGGCTTGGCGGGCAGGGCAGCGTCATCAATCCCAAGTTCAATGCGCCCGATGGGCCTATCTGCGAGGCACTACGCGCGGCTGGCGGCCTGCTGGCGGCAAGCGCGGACTACAAGCATAGCTACCCCCACTCATGGCGCTCCAAGGCCAAAGTGATCTTCCGCTGCACGCCGCAGTGGTTCGTGCCGATGGACTCCCCGTTGGCGCACCTGCCCATGCTAAGCCCGCGCGAGCAGCGCTGGGAGAACGAGGGCGGCAACACGGCAATCGACGAGGAAGCCCATGCCGGTTCGCCCAGTCTGCGCGAAACCGCGCTGGGTGCGATCCGCCGCACCCGCTGGGTTCCCGAAAAGGGCGAGAACCGCATCCGCTCAATGGTTGAAGGCCGGCCTGACTGGGTGCTCAGCCGCCAGCGCGCCTGGGGCGTGCCGATCACGCTGTTCGTCAGGAAGGGCACCAACCAGTATCTCGATGATCCTGCGGTCAATGCGCGGATTGTCGCGGGCATTCGCGAAAGCGGCGTCGATGCCTGGAGCGAAGCCCGCGCGGAGGAGTATCTCGGGCCGGACTACAAGGCCGAAAACTACGAGCGTGTCACTGATATTCTCGATGTCTGGTTTGACAGCGGCTGCACGCACTCGTTCGTGCTGGAATCGGGCCGCTGGCCGGACCTGCAGTGGCCCGCCGATCTCTATCTCGAAGGCAGCGATCAGCATCGCGGCTGGTTCCAGTCCAGCCTGCTGCAAAGCTGCGCCACGCGCGGCCGCGCGCCTTACAACGCAGTGCTGACCCACGGCTTCACCATGGACGCCAAGGGCATGAAAATGTCCAAGAGCCTCGGCAACACCATCGATCCGCTGAAAGTGATGGAGACCAACGGCGCGGACATCATCCGCCTGTGGGCGCTGTCAGTCGACTACACCGAGGATCACCGCATCGGCGATGAAATCCTGAAAGGCGTGGCCGATCAGTACCGCAAGCTGAGGAACACTTTCCGCTACCTGCTGGGCGCGCTCGATGGCTTCAGCGAGGCGGAGCGAGTGGATGTGGCGGCGATGCCCGAGCTGGAGCGCTATGTGCTCCACCAGCTATTCCATCTTGATGTTAATCTGCGCAACGCAATCGACGAATTCGATTTCAACACTTACGTCCGTGCGTTGACCGACTTCTGCAATGAGGATCTGAGCGCGTACTTCTTCGACGTCCGCAAGGATTGTCTGTATTGCGACGCGGCGGACGATCCCAAGCGCATGGCCTACCGTACGGTGCTGGATACACTGTTCCACGCTCTGGTGCGCTATGCAGCGCCTGTCCTTGTGTTTACCGCTGAAGAAGTCTGGCAGACGCGATTTCCAGAGGCAGGCAGTGTCCATTTGGAGGAACTGCCACTCGAATCATACGGCGTGCATGACCCGGAAATCAGCCAACTGTTCCAGCTCTACAATGTGGCACGGTCTGATATCATAGAGGCCATCGAGCCGCTTCGCCGCGATAAGATTGTCCGCTCTAGTCTCGAAGCAGTTGTGACATATCCTTGGGCAGCACGTGTGGACGAAATCCATCACCCGCAGAAATTTGATGCTGGGTTGCTTGCTGAGTTGGCGATCGTTGAACGGGTCGACGCCAATGATATGCCGGTTGCGCCAGGTTCGATTGAGGTCACCCGCACCACCCACCACAAATGCGGCCGCTGCTGGCGTCACTTGCCTGACGTCGCCGAAGATGGCGACCTGTGTTCACGTTGCGATCAGGTGGTCGCGGGCATGGACGCCGCGTGAACCTCGCTCCGCGCCACGCTTTCGGTTTCGCCTTTGCCGCTCTGGTCTATGCCGTGGACCAGTTCGTCAAATGGCTGATGATCGGTCCGCTGTTGCTCCGCGAGCTGGGCGTGATCGAATTGCTGCCGATCTTCGACTTGCGCTGGACCGAGAATTACGGCGTTTCTCTCGGCCTGTTCACTGCCGACGGCGAGGCCGGGCGCTGGATTCTCATCGCCATCACTGCCGCCATTGCCATTACCGTGCTGGTCTGGATGCTGCGCGAGAAAGCGCGCGGCGATATTCTGGCGCTGGGCATGGTGCTGGGCGGGGCGCTGGGCAATATCACTGAC